>Ga0308158_10000023_pt1 | contig 497561 bp, 439 predicted proteins | sample PhyBR2_FD_201038 | JGI IMG/M metagenome (GOLD analysis project Ga0308158, IMG submission 201038) | Phyllosphere microbial communities from UC Gill Tract Community Farm, Albany, California, United States - DLSLB.R2 | ecosystem: Host-associated > Plants > Phyllosphere > Unclassified | place...
TAAAAATCGTCCAAAAAAATAATTATTCGTGGTGCGAGGAGGGGGACTCGAACCCCCACACCATTGCTGGCGTCAGGACCTAAACCTGGTGCGTCTACCAATTTCGCCATCCTCGCGCAGGATTGCATTCTTTGCCACAAAAACAAAGGGCGCCCGTTGGTAGATCCGGTCGCCCTGCACTCCGTTGTTTAGGGGCTACAACTTCAACCAGTTATTTTACTGGATTTTCTGACACGATTGGGGAATTTCGAAAAGTGCGGAACGCATGAGTTTCATCCCGGCCTTTTCACCCTGAACCATGCGGCATACAGCGCCGGCAGGAACAGCAGCGTCAGCGCGGTCGCCACCAGCAGGCCGCCCATGATCGCCACCGCCATCGGGCCCCAGAACACCGAGCGCGACAGGGGAATCATTGCCAGCGCCGCCGCGGCCGCCGTCAGCAGGATCGGCCGGCAACGCCGCACCGCCGCTTCGATGATCGCATCCCAGGCTTCCCTGCCCTCCGCGATGTCCTTCTCGATCTGGTCGACCAGGATCACGGAATTCCGGATGATCATGCCGAACAGCGCGATCACCCCCAGGTTGGCGACGAAGCCGAACGGGCGGCCCAGCAGCAGCAGCGCCATCGCGGCGCCGGCCACGCCCAGTGGCCCGGTCAGGAACACCAGCACGGAGCGCGAGAAGCTGTGCAGCTGCAGCATCAACAGCGTAAAGACGATGAACAGCACCAGCGGCACGTTGGCCGAGATCGACGCTTCCGCCTCCGAACTGTCGGCCGCCGCGCCGCGCAGCGTGATGCGGTAGCCGGCCGGCAGCTTGGCGCGCAGGCTTGCCAGTTTCTCGCCCACCTGCCCCGACACCGTCGCGCCCTGGATGCCGGGCGCCACGTCCGACTGGACCATGATCGCCCAGGCCCGCCCTTCGCGCCACACCACGCCCGGCTCCCACACGAACTCGATGCGCGCCAGCTGCGATAGCGGCACCGGCCTGCCGGACGGCGTGGCGATGTTGGTGTTTGCCAGCACCGACATGGTCGAGCGCTCCTCGACCGGCTGGCGCACCACGATGTCGATCAGGCGGTTGCTTTCGCGGAACTGGCCGATGGTCGTCCCGGACAGCACGGTGGCGACGGTGCGCCGCACCGCCTGGCTGGTCACGCCCAGCGCGCGCAGCTTGTCCTGGTCGAGGTCGAGCCTCAGCACCTTCACCGACTCGTTCCAGTTGTCGTTCACGCCCACCGCATTCGGATTCGCGCGCAGGATCTCCTTGACCTGGTCGGCCACGCCGCGCACCACGGCGATGTCCGGGCCGGCCACCTGGAACTGCACCGGGTACGGCACCGGCGGCCCGTTCGGCAGCAGCTTCACGCGGCCGCGCACTTCCGGGAAGTCGGTCTTCAGCACCGTCTCGATCTTCTGCATCAGCGCTTCGCGCACATGCGCACTCTTCGGCAGCACCACCAGCTGCGACACGTTCGACTGCGGGAAGATCTGGTCCAGCGGCAGGTAGAAGCGCGGGCTGCCGGTGCCGACATAGCTGGTCACGCTCTCCAGCTCCGGCTGGCGCCGTACCCAGGTCTCGAACTTCTTCACCAGCGCCTCGTTGGCGGCGAAGCTGGTCCCTTCCGGCAACCACATCTCGACCATCAGCTCTGGACGGCTGGAATCGGGGAAGAACTGCTTCTCGATGAACTTGAAGCCGAACACGCCCAGCGCGAACACCGCCAGCGACAACACGATCGTGGTCTTGCGGAAGGTGACGCACCGGGTGACGATGCGGCGGAAGCGCCGGTAGCCCGGCGTGTCGAACACGTCATGGCCTCCATGCTCGCCGGCCGGATGCGGTTGCACGCGCAGCAGGATGAAGCCGATGTAGGGCGTGAAGGTCACCGCCACCACCCAGGAAATCACCAGCGCGATCGCATTCACCGAGAACATCGAGAAGGTGTATTCGCCCGCCGCGGACTTGGCCAGGCCGATCGGCAGGAAGCCCGCCGCGGTGATCAGGGTACCGGTCAGCATCGGGAAGGCGGTGGAGGTATAGGCGAAGGTCGCCGCCTCGAAGCGCGACATGCCCTCCTCCATCTTCCGCACCATCATCTCGACGGCGATGATGGCGTCGTCGACCAGCAGGCCCAGCGCGATGATCAGCGCACCCAGCGAGACCTTGTGCAGCGAGATATCCAGGATGTGCATGCACAGGAAGGTAATCGCCAGCACCAGCGGGATCGTCAGCGCCACCACCAGGCCGGGACGCACGTCGATGCGCCAGCGCGGCTTGCTGTGCAGGCCGAGCGACAGGAAGGACACGGCCAGCACGATCACCACCGCCTCGACCAGGGTGTGCATGAATTCGCTCACCGAGGCCGTCACCGCGGCCGGCTGGTTCGACACGCGTTCCAGCTCGATGCCGACCGGGAGCTGGGAACGGATCCGCGCCACGGTCTGCTCCAGGCCCTTGCCGAGCTGGATGATGTTGCCGCCCTTTTCCATCGACACGCCCAGGCCGATCACTTCCTTGCCGTTGAAGCGCATCTTGTCGTGCGGCGGGTCCTCGTAGGCGCGGCGCACGGTGGCGAAATCGCCGAGGCGGAAGGTGGTGCTGCCGGCGCGCAGGCTCAGATCCTCGAGCTGGCGGATCGTCTTCAGGGCGCCGGTCACCCGCACCTGCAGGTTCTCGCCGGGCGTGACCAGCACCCCGGCCGACTCGACCCCGTTCTGGGTCGCGATCTGGTTGACGATGGCGTCGAAGGGCACGCCCAGCTGGGCGAACTTCTGCTGCGAGAACAGGATGTTGATCTTCTCCTGCTGCACTCCGAACTGCTCGACCTTGGCCACCAGCGGAACCCCGAGCAGCTGCTGGCGCACGAAGTCGGCGTAGTCGCGCATCTCGGCATAGGTGAAGCCGTCGCCGGACAGCGCGAAGATGGAGCCGTAGGTATCGCCGAATTCGTCGTTGAAGAAGGGGCCGATCACGCCTTGCGGCAGGGTCCCGGCGATGTCGCCGATCTTCTTGCGCACCTGGTACCAGGTCGGCGGCACATCCTTCGGCGGCGTCGATTCCCTCAGCTCGAGGATGATGGTGGTCTCGCCCGGCTTGGAAAAGCTGCGGATCCTGTCGACGTAGGGCGTCTCCTGCAGCTTGCGCTCCAGCGGATCGGTCACCTGCTGGGCCATCTGCACGGCGGTGGCGCCGGGCCAGCGGGCGCTGATCACCATCGCACGGAAGGTGAAGGGCGGGTCCTCGTCCTGGCCCAGCTGCTGGTAGCTGAAAATACCCAACAGGAGCAGCACGGCGATCAGGTAGCGGGTCAGCGGGATGTTTTCCAGCGCCCAGCGCGACAGGTTGAAGCCTTTCATTTGGCGGCTCCGCCCGCTGCTTCCACCTCGGCGTCGGCGCGGCGCGCCACGTCGGCGGTCAGGATCCTGACCTTCTGGCCATTCTTGAGCAGGTTGACGCCGGCCGTGACGATGGTCTGGCCGGGCTTCACGCCGCCGGTCAGCAGGACGTCGTTGCCGGCCACGCCGCCCACCTGCACCGGCTGCAGGCGCACCTGCTGCGCCCCGTTCACGGTGTCGATGACCCACACGCTGCTTGCGCCCTTGTTCTGCACCAGGCTGGACAGCGGCGCGCGCAGCTGGCTGGCGGCCGTGCCGCCGGCCTGGCGCGGCAGTTCGACCACGGCCGTCATCCCCAGCCGCACCTCTTCGCTGGCCGGGATCGACACCTTCACGGTATAGGTGCGGGTGGCGGGATCGGCCACCGGCGAGACTTCGCGGATCGTGCCCGGGATGCTGCGGTTCGGGTCGGCCCACAGGCGCACCCTCACCTGGCCGCCCTGGCGGATCTCGTCGACCTGGTCTTCCGGCACGCCGATCACGACTTCCTTCTCGTCCGTGCGCGCGACCCGCACCACCGGCGTGCCGGCCTGCACCACCTGGCCCACCTCCGCATCGATGCCGGTGACGACGCCGTCGGTATCCGAGACCAGGCTGGCATAGCCGGTCTGGTTGGCCTGTTCGCGCAGCTGGGCGCGCGCGGCTTCGGCGCTGGCCTGGCTGGAACGCGCCGCCGCCGCCTTCTGGTCGAGCACGGCCTGGCTGACGAAGTTCTGGCTGCGCAGGTCCTGGTAGCGCTTCAGCTCCGCGCGCGCCAGGTCGGCATTGGTCTGGGCCGCGCGCAGGTTGGCCTGGGCCTGGGCCTGGCCGAGGCGCAGGTCTTGCGGGTCGAGCTGCATCAGGACGGTGCCGCGCTGGACGCTGGTGCCGATGTCGACCTTGCGCGCGCTGATCTTGCCGCCCACCCGGAAGCCGAGGCGCGACTCGTAGCGCGGGCGCACGTCGCCGGAAAACTCCGCGCTGGCGTTGACGCCGCCTGCGGCCAGGGTCAGCGCGCGCACCGGGCGCACGTCCTCGGGCGGAGGCGCATCTTTCGAGCAGGCGGACAGCAGGGCCAGGACCAGGACGGCGGCGGCGGTGCGCGGGAGCGGAATACGGGGGAATGGCACGGTGATTTCCTCTCGGGGCAGAGCCGCGGCGACGGCGGCAATATTCTTTATAGAAAGCTTAGCAATTATAATCATGCAAACACTGCCAGTAAATGACGTTAGAGTCAGTTCTCAATGTCCGTCGATCACTACGAAAACTTCCCCGTCGCTTCGGTCCTGCTGCCGCGCCGCCTGGTGCCGGCCGTCGAGGCCATCTACGCCTTCGCGCGCAGCGCCGACGATATCGCCGACGAGGGCGATGCCACGCCCACCGAGCGATTCGCAGCCTTGCATGCCTATGACGCCGCGCTCGACGCCATCGAGCGTAGCGAGCGCTTCGACGACGGCGCCGCCAATCCGATGTTCGCCCGCCTGGCCGATGCCCTGCGGCGCCATGCCCTGCCGGTGCAGCCGCTGCGCGACCTGCTGAGCGCCTTCCGCCAGGACGTGGTCACCGCCCGCTATGGCGACTACGCCGCCCTGCTCGACTACTGCCGGCGCTCCGCCAACCCGGTCGGACGCCTGATGCTGGGCCTGTACGGCAAGGCCGACGACAGCAATCTGCGCCAATCGGACGCGATCTGCTCGGCCCTCCAGCTGATCAACTTCTGGCAGGACGTCGGCATCGACATCGGCAAGGGCCGCATCTATTTGCCGCTGGAAGACCTGGCCCGCTTCCAGGTGAGCGAGGACGACATCGTACAGGGCCGCACCGGGCCGGCCTGGCGCGCCCTGATGCGCTTCGAGGTCGAGCGGGCGCGCGCCCTGATGCTGGAAGGCGCGCCGCTGGCCACGCGCCTGCCGGGACGGATCGGCTGGGAACTGCGCCTGGTCGTGCAGGGTGGCCTGCGGATCCTGGAAGCGATCGAGCGCGCCGATTACGATGTGTTCCGGCGCCGGCCAAGGCTCGAGCGCCTGGACTGGCTGGTACTGCTGTGGCGTTCACTCCGCATGATCGGCTAAGATAGCGGACTTGCATCACGCACCAACCATCCAATTATGTCTCCCGACGAATACTGCCAACAAAAGACCGTCCAAAGCGGCTCCAGCTTCTATTACAGCTTCCTGTTCCTGCCGCCCGAACGGCGCCGGGCGATCACGGCGCTGTACGCGTTCTGCCGGGAGGTCGACGACACCGTCGACGAAACCAGCGACCAGTCGGTCGCGCGCATCAAGCTGGCCTGGTGGCGCACCGAGGTGGAGAATATGTACAAGGGATCGCCCACGCACCCGGTGACCCAGGCCCTGCAGCCGCACCTCGCCGCCTACAAGCTGCAGGAGCAGCACCTGCAGGCCATCATCGACGGCATGGAGATGGACCTCGACCAGTCGCGCTACCTCGACTACGCGGGCCTGCGCAAATACTGCTGGCATGTGGCCGGCGTGGTCGGCATCCTGTCGGCCAGCATCTTCGGCGTGACGAATCCCCAGACCCTCCAGTATGCCGAGAAGCTCGGCCTGGCGTTCCAGCTCACGAACATCATCCGCGACGTCGGCGACGATGCGCGCAAGGGCCGGATCTACCTGCCCGTCAGCGAACTCCAGCAGTTCAACGTGACCGCGGCCGATATCCTGAATTTCCGCCACAGCGAGAAGTTCGAGGCGCTGATGAAGTTCCAGGCCGACCGCGCGCGCGCCGTCTACGACGAAGCCTTCGCCCTGCTGCCGAAGGAAGACCGGCGCGCCCAGCGTCCCGGCCTGATGATGGCGGCGATCTACCGCACCGTGCTCGACGAAATCGAGCGCGACGACTTCAAGGTCCTGAACCAGCGCATTTCCCTCACGCCGCTGCGCAAGCTGTGGCTGGCGTGGAAAACCTATGTCCGCGGATAAGCGGCACGCGCCTTCCGTTGCGGTCATCGGCGGCGGCTGGGCCGGTTGCGCCGCCGCGGTCGAACTGTCATCGGCGGGGGCCCAGGTCACGCTGTTCGAAGCCGCGCGCAGGCTCGGCGGCCGCGCCCGCGCGGTGCAGGCAAAGGAAGCTTTGCTCGACAACGGCCAGCACATCCTGCTGGGAGCCTACCAGGACACCCTGGCGCTGCTGCGCCGTGTCGGCGTGGCCGAGCGCGAGGCGATGCTGCGCCTGCCGCTGCAGATGCGCTATCCGCCGGATAGCGGCCTGATGGATTTCGTCGCCCCGCGCCTGCCCGCCCCATGGCACATGCTGGCCGCGCTGCTGCGCGCGCGCGGGCTCGGGCGCGAGGACAAGCTGGCGCTGGCGCGATTCAATACCAGCGCGCGCTGGATGCAGTGGGGGCTGGATACCGACTGCAGTGTGGCCGAGCTGCTGGAACGCTTCGACCAGACCCCGCGCCTGGTGCGCCTGATGTGGCGCCCGCTGTGCCTGGCGGCCCTGAACACGCCGATCGAGCGCGCGTCCGCCCGGGTCTTCCTGGCCGTGCTGCGCGACAGCCTGGGTGCGAAACGCAAGGCCTCCGACATGCTGCTGCCGCGCGTCTACCTCGACGCCCTGTTCCCGCAGGCCGCCCAGCGCTTCGTCGAAGAGCGCGGCGGGCGGGTGCTGTGCGGCGCACGCGTCGACGAGCTCGCATCGCAGAGCGCGGGCTGGCGCGTGGGCGTGGACGAGGACGCCGCCGAATTCGACGCCCTCGTGCTGGCCACCCCGCCCTGGCAGAGCGCGGCCTTGCTGCGTCCCTTGCCGGGGATGGAAGCGCTGGCCGGCCAGCTGGACGCCTTCGACTACGAGCCGATTTCGACGGTCTACCTGCAATACGACGCCGGCCTGCGCCTGCCGCTGCCCTTCTACGCCCTGCTCGACGATCCGCTTCACGCGGCCTGGGGCCAGTTCGTGTTCGACCGCGGCCAGCTGGACCCTGGCCAGGACGGCCTGCTGGCGGTGGTCGTCAGCGCCGCGCGCCAGGCGGCGGAACTCGGCCAGGATGCGCTGGCGGAGGGCGTCGCTGCCCAGCTGGCGGCGGCATTCGGCCAGCCGGCCCTGGCGCAGCCGCGCTGGAGCCGCGTATTGACGGAAAAGCGCGCCACCTTCGCCTGTACGCCCGGCCTGGCGCGCCCGGCCAACGCCACCGGCCTGGCCGGCCTGGCGCTGGCCGGCGACTACACCGCGAGCGACTATCCGGCCACCCTGGAAACGGCGGTGCGCAGCGGCCGCTCGGCCGCCCGGCTCGCGCTCGGGGGTAAGGCGTGAGGCTCGGCCATCGCCCCCAGGCGCAGCCTGCCCCGCGAAAACTGCAGCCCGTCGCAAGCGCGTGGCGGCGCACGGCCGGCATGGGTACAGTAGCATCATCGAAACAAGTGTTATCGGAAATGCACATGAACAGCCCACTGGCCCTGCGTACCCTGCTCCTGCTCGCGCTCGTCGCCGCCGCGACGGTGGTGCTGGTGCAGCCCGGTCTCGGCGGCGCCGGCGACCCGGCCGTCCACGCCATGCTGATGGTGGCGCGCAACTAAGGCGGAGTACGAGATGGGCAAACTGGAATACCTCGAACTGCTGAAACGCGCCATGCTGGGCCTGCCGCCCGAGGTGCAGGCCAAGACCCTGGGCTATTACGAGCAGCGCTTCGTCGACGGCGTCAATACCGGGCGCAGCGAGCAGGACGTCGCGCAGGAACTCGACGATCCGAAAAAGATCGCGATGACGCTGCGCGCCAACAGCTATAGCGCGCAATTCGGTGAGCAACTGGGCGCCCAGCCGGCCATGCAGGCGGCCGTCGCGGGCGGGCCGCAATTCGCCGTACCCGAAAAATCCAGCCCGGCGCAGGTGCTGCGGGTGCTGGTCTCGGGCGCCGGCCTGGCGATCTTCAACCTGTTCATGATCGTGCCGGCAATGGTGTATTCGGCCCTGCTGTTCGCGCTCTACGTGTGCGCACTGGTCTTCTACCTGAGCGGGATCGCGATCACCGCCAGCGGCCTGGCCGGCAACAGCGACCTGCTGCTCGACCTGCCGACCCGCTACGTGCAGATCGATGCCGACGACCCCGACGCCCGGGGCCAGGTGCGGGTGCGGATCGACGACACCGGCATCCACGTGCACGAGGAAGGCGCGGACGCCGACGACGAACACGGCCCGCGCAGGTCGCGCCTGCGCCGTGGCGCCGAAGTCGTGGCCGGCAACAGCCTGCACATCACCACCGACATGGACGCCGACTCGCGCACCACCCAGACCCTGGTCGGCTTCGGCATGGTGCTGGGCGGGATCGCCCTGTTCCTGCTGTCGCTGGTCGTCACGCGCTACACGGCGGTCGGCATCAAGCGCTACATCCAGATGAATTTTTCCCTGCTCAAGGGACACTGAGGGAACCATGCGCGCACTGATGAAAGTCGGCTTCGGCCTCCTGCTGCTGGCGCTGCTGCTGATCGGCGCCTCGTACAGCGTGCTGCGGGCCCAGGGCACGAGCGGCGCGGCCAGCCCGGGCAGCCGCCTGGTCGCCACCGAAAAACGCCCGCTCGGCGCCAGCGTCGCCGAAGTCGAGGTGAGCGGTCCGATCAACCTGACCCTGCGCCAGGGCACCGCGGCCACGCTCGAGGTGCGCGGCGAGCAGCGCCTGCTGGCCAACGTCGACACCACGGTCGACGGCGGCACCCTGCACATCGGCCCGCGCGGCATCCTGCTGCGCCACCGCCAGCCGATCGAAGTCACCCTGGTCCTGCCGACGCTGGAGCACCTGAACATCAGCGGCAGCGGCCAGCACAATGTCAGCGGCTTTTCGGGCGAGCGCATCGAAATCAACATCGACGGTTCCGGCGGCCTGCGCTTCAACGGCCGCTACCGCGAGATCGACGCCGGCCTGCACGGCAGCGGCGACGCCGAGATCACCGGCGGCAATGCCGAGCGCGTGGTGGCCGACGTCAAGGGAACCGGCCACATGACCCTGGTGGGCGGCGCCCGCGAACTGCATGCCGAGATCGCCGGGGCTGGCGAACTGGATGGGCGCCACCTGCGCGCCGAGGACGTCCACCTGATCCACCACGGCTCCGGCACCAGCGCGGTGTACGCCAGCAAGCACGTGAACGTGGACATGACCGGCAGCGGCGACGTCAGCGTCTACGGCAATCCGAACAACCGTGAAGTCAGCCGCAACGGCAGCGGCAGCGTGTCCTTCCAGGACTGAGCGAAAGCCTCAGGCCGCGCGCCGCAGCCAGTCGAGCGCACCCTGCCCGGCGGCGCGGCCGCTGCCGAAGCAGGCGGTCAGCAGGTAGCCGCCGGTCGGCGCCTCCCAGTCCACCATCTCGCCCGCCGCGAACACGCCCGGCAGCGCGCGCAGCATGCCGGCCGGCGATGCCAGCGCCTCGAAACGCACCCCGCCGCCGCTGCTGATCGCTTCATCGATCGGGCGCGGACGCAGCAAGGTCACCGGCAGCGCCTTGATCGCGCGCGCCAGGCGGGCCGAGTCCGCATACGCTTCCTTGCTCAAGGCTTCGTGCAGCAGGCCGGATTTCACGCCCTTGATGCCAAGGCGGCTTTGCAGGTGGCTCGACATCGAACGGGTGCCGCGCGGGTGCATGACTTCTTCCGCGACGCGGGCGGCATCGTGGTCGGGCAGCAGGTCGATCCAGACCGTGGCCTGGCCGTCGCGCAGGATGCGGTCGCGGATCGCGCCCGACAAGGCATACACCAGGCTGCCCTCGATGCCGCTGGCGGTGACCACGAACTGGCCCTTGCGGTAGAGGCGCCTGCCGTCCACGTCTTCCACCGCGAGGGCCACGGTGGTGAGCGGCGCGCCGGCATGGCGGCTGCTGAAATGCTCGCTCCAGGCGGCGTCGAAGCCGCAATTCATCGGCACCAGCGGCGCCACCTCCACGCCTTGCTCGCCCAGCAGCGGCACCCAGGCGCCATCCGAGCCGAGCCGGGCCCAGCTCGCGCCGCCCAGGGCCAGCACCACGGCGCCGGCGGACTCCAGCCGTTCGCCTTCCGGCGTCGCGAACAGCAGCGATCCGTCGCGCCAGCCCAGCCAGCGATGCCGCATGTGGAAGCGCACGCCCGCTTCGCGCAGGCGGTGCAGCCAGGCGCGCAGCAGCGGTGCGGCCTTCATATCCGTCGGAAACACGCGGCCCGAGCTGCCGACGAAGGTATCGATGCCGAGGCCGTGGATCCATTCGCGCACCTGCTGCGGCGTGAACCCGTCCAGCCAGTGCCCGACCTCGGCGCGGCGCCTGCCGTAGCGCTTGGCGAAGGCGTCGATGTCCTCGGAATGGGTGATGTTCATGCCGCCCTTGCCGGCCAGCAGGAACTTGCGGCCGACGGAAGGCATGGCGTCGTACAGGTCGACCCGGACGCCGCCGGCGGACAGGACTTCGGCCGCCATCAGGCCGGCGGGGCCGCCGCCGATCACGATCGCTCGGCGCTGGGATTCAAGGTTGGCACTCATGGGCCGGCATTGTAGTCGAAGTGGGGTCCAGAAATATATGTAAAGGGAGCTTGACATCGGCTTCTTTGCGGCCTACGATGTCAAGCATGCTTTACATGACAAGCAAACTTTACATCAAAAGGAGGAGTCCCCATGCATGAGAAGCGAGTCGCACGCACCTACTTCGTCGAATTGATGACGGCGCTGCTGGTTTATACCGTACTGCTGTTCGCCGCAATCCGCTTTGGCCGCCCGATGCCGGACGGCTGGCTGCGCACCCTGGTGCTGGTGACGCCGATGGCCGGCTTCGGCCTGATGATCCGGACCATCGTCCGCCATCTCGCGCGGATCGACGAATACCAGCGCATCCGCCTGCTGGAGAACATCGCGGTCGCGGCCGCGATCACCCTGGCCGCTACCTTCACCTACGGCTTCATGGAAACCGCCGGCTTCGAGAAGCTGTCGATGTTCTCGGTATGGATCATGATGGGCGCCAGCATGGCCGCCGTGACCCTGTACCGCAGGGTGGCGGACCGATGAAGAACCTGATCCGCGACCTGCGCGGCGCGCGCGGCTGGAGCCAGGCCCACCTGGCCGACCTGCTGAGCGTCTCGCGCCAGACCGTGATCGCCATCGAGACCGGGCGCTACGACCCCAGCCTGCCCCTGGCTTTCACGATTTCTAAGCTGTTCGAACAACCGATCGAATCCATTTTCTTCCCTGACCAGGAGCCAGCATGAAACGCTTCGCCTGCAAGAAACCCTTCGCACTCTTCCCCGTCGCCGTCGGCATCCTCGTCGCCCTGCTCTCGTCGCATCCTGGCCATGCAGCGGAGGCCAGCCCGCCGCCAGCGAACCGCTTCGCCGCCACCATCGCTCCCGCCGAGCGTTTCGAGGTCGACGGCGTGCTGGTCGAGCGGTATGGAAAAGAAGCGGCCAGCCGCGGCCGCCCGCTGGTCCTGATCCCGGGCCTGGCCACCGGCGGCTGGGTGTGGCAAGAGACGGTGCGCGCCTTCAGTCCCGATCACGCCGTGTACGTGCTGACCCTGCCCGGCTTCGATGGCCGCCCGGCGGCGCCGGCGAATGCCTTCGCCGCGGCACGCGCCGGTGTCGAGAAACTGATCGGGGAGCGCCGTCTCGACAAGCCGGTGATCGTCGGCCACAGCCTCGGGGCGACGCTGGCCTTCGCCGTGGCCGAAGACAGGCCGGCCCAGGTCGGCGGCGTGGTCGCGATCGACGGCCTGCCGGTCATGCCCGGCACCGAAGCGCTGCCGCCGGCCGAGCGCGGCCGCTACGCCCAGGGCATGAAGGCGCGCATGGCCGGCATGAACCCGTCCGTGTTCGCCGCCCAGCAGCAAGGCTATATGCGCACCATCGGCGTGCTCGACATGGGCAAGGCCGACGACATCGCGCTGCTCACCGGCCGCAGCGACCCGGCATCGGTCGGCCAGTACGCGGCGGACGTGGTCGAACTCGACCTGCGTCCCGACCTCGGCAAGATCCAGGCGCCGGTGCTGGTGATCGCGCCCTACTTCGACGCCGACGCCGCCCAGCAGGGCCTGAGCGCCGACGCCAAGGCGAACTACTACCGCGCACTGATGCAGGGCGCGCCGAAGGTGGAGGTGACGACCGTGGCGCCGGCCCGCCACTTTGCGATGATCGACCAGCCGGAGCAGGTCAACGAGGCGATCCGCAAGTACCTCGCCACGCTGTGACCGCGGTCCGCCCGTCAATACGGCGCCCGCCAGCCGAGACATACGGCGCCAACTGATATATGCTCAGCGGCGCGGCCGACGGCGGCCGCGCCGTTACCGTCTTTTTCAAGGAGTGTTATGCCTCGCCTTACCAAGCTCTCCCTGGCGCTGCTGTTCGCCGGGGCAGCGTCCGCACCGACCATCTCCCTGGCCGCCGCGCAGTCCACGGGTCCTGCCGCCGACCGTCCCCTGCCCGCACGCCAGGCCGAGATCGACGCCATCGTCAAGGAGATCTCGCCGCAGCGCATCCAGGCCTACGTCAACAAACTGGTGAGCTTCGGCACCCGCCACACGATGTCGGACACCACCTCCGACACGCGCGGCATCGGCGCTGCGCGGCGCTGGATCAAGTCCGAGATGGAACGCTGCGGCGCCGGGCGCCTCGAGGTGCGTTTCGACGGCCATCTGCACCCGGTCGACAACCGCATCGACCGCCCGACCGAGATCGTCAACGTGGTCGCCACCCTGCCGGGCACCCAGGCGGCATCGAAGGACCGCTTGTACGTGGTCAGCGGCCACTACGACTCGCGCGTGACCGACGTGATGAACGCCACCGCCGACGCGCCGGGCGCCAACGACGACGCCTCCGGCACCGCGGCCGTGATCGAGATGGCCTGCGTGATGGCGCGCCACAAGTTCGACGCGACCCTGGTCTTCATGACCGTGGCGGCCGAGGAACAGGGCCTGTACGGCTCGGGCGACTTCGCGAAGAAGGCCAAGGCGAACAAGCTGAACATCGCCGGCATGCTGAACAACGACATCATCGGCAGCTCGCACGACGAAAAGGGCAAGCTGGACAACGGCCACGTGCGCCTGTTCGCCGAAGGCGTGCCGCCACTGAAGGAAGCGCCGTCGCCCGAGCTGCGCACCCTGCTGGTGACCGGCGGCGAGAACGATTCGATCACCCGCCAGCTGGCGCGCCACGTCAAGGAAACCGGCGAGCGCTACGTCCCCAACTTCAAGGTCGACATCATCTACCGGCGCGACCGCTACCTGCGCGGCGGCGACCACAGCCCCTTCCTGGACGCCGGCTACGCGGCGGTACGCTTCACCGAACCGAACGAGGACTTCAACCACCAGCACCAGGACCTGCGCACCGAAAACGGCGTGAAGATCGGCGACCTGCCGGAATACGTCGACCCGGACTACGTGGCCCAGGTGGCGCGCGTGAACGCGGCTTCGCTGGCCTCGCTGGCCCTGGCCCCGGCCGCGCCGCAGGAAGTCAAGGTCAAGACCGCGGCCCTGGACAACGCCACCGACCTGGTATGGAAGGCCAACGCCGAACCCGACCTGGCCGGCTACCGCGTGGTCTGGCGCGAAACCACCTCGCCGCTATGGCAGGGTGCGCGCTTCGTCGGCAACGTGACCACCGCGCGCATCGACATGTCGAAGGATAACGTGCTGTATGGCGTGCAGGCCGTGGACAAGGACGGCAACGTCAGCCCGGCGACCTATCCGCTGCCGATGCGCTGACACTGCCACCGGAATGCCGACGCCCGGCGCCGCGGTGCAGCATGCCGCGGCGTTTTCATTTCACCTGCCCGCTCTTCGCGCGCGCCCTAGCGCCAGCATAAGGAATCTCCAAACACATGGGTAATACTCACAGCGCATCGTGCTTCGCCACTATGCAGTGCAGCATTTTTCGTTTAGTAGAAGCACAACAATTTGCTTGACTTGTTTGCTGCTGAGCATATTCTTATGCGTACAACAAGATCTTCAAAGATCTGGAACGAACGATGTGCGCCTCTGCAGCGGTGTCCGGAGGGGTCCACGATTCGTCGAGTAGTCCGTAATACCATCTTGGAGGATGTATATGTCGGCAGTCACTCGTAGGACACTGCTGGGCGCGATCGCGACCAGCCCGCTCTGGCTTCAAGCAGCATGGGCCCAGCCCACGAATCTCAAGATCTCCCATCAATTCCCCGGCGGCAGCGTGGCCGAGGGCGATTTCCGCGACCGCCTGTGCCGCATGTTCGCCACCGAGGTGGAACGCCGCACCAGGGGCAAGGTCAAGTTCTCGATCTACCCGCACAACACGCTCATGAAGAGCGAAGCGCAGATCCCGGCGCTGGCCAGGGGCCAGCTGGACATGTCGCTGGTGCCGCTGACCTATGCCGGCGCCGAGCTGCCGGAAGTGAACATCGGCCTGCTGCCCGGCCTGGTGACCTCCTACGAACAGGGTTACGCCTGGAAGAACGCCGAGATCGGCCAGGAATTCAACCGCCTGCTGGCCGACAAGGGCATCGTGATCCTGAGCTGGATCTGGCAGGCCGGCGGCGTCGCCTCGCGCGGCAGGCCCATCGTCGACCCGGAAGACGCGGCCGGCCTGAAGGTGCGCGGCGGCTCGCACGAGATGAACATGATCCTGAAGGAAGCCGGCGCCAGCGTGGTCGACATGCCCTCGAACGAGATCCGCGGCGCCATGGAAAAAGGCATGCTGGACGCGGCCATGACCTCCTCCTCCTCGCTGATCTCATTCCGCCTGGACGAAGTGTCGAAATACGTGACGACGGCGCGCGGCGGCGCCTACTGGTTCATGCTTGAGCCGCTGCTGATCTCGAAGGCCGCCTTCGACCGCCTGCCGAAGGACCAGCAGGCGATCCTGATGGCGGTGGGCGCCGAACTCGAAGGCTTCGCCCGCAAGTCGGCCCAGACCGACGACATGCAGGTCGCCGCCATGTTCCAGGGCAAGGGCGGACGCACGGTCGACCTGACCGGCGATTCGCTGCGCAAGTGGCAGGAGCTCGCGCGGAATACGGCGTGGAAGGATTACGGGTCGCGTAACGAAAATTGTGCTCGGCTGTTGGCCTTGGCCGAAAAGACAGTCGCGTAAAGCCCGTCGTTGGCTTTGAAACCGTCATTCCCGCGAAGGCGGGAATCCAAGTTCGCCGCTCAGCCATCAGCATCAAGCGTAGCCACAGCTCATCCAGACTTGGATTCCCGCCTTCGCGGGAATGACGGCTCATGGGCTACGGGCCGTCTCAACCGCCGGTCACTGGCGGGAAAAAAGCCACCTCCCCACCCTCGCGCACCGGCGTCTCCGGCTCGCACATCACATGATCGAAGGCCATGCGCAGCGCCCGCTCGCGTCCCAGTGCTTCGGCCCAGGCGCCGCCGCGGGCGATCAGGAATTCGCGTACCGCGCCGACCGTCGCCACGCCCTCGGGCAGCGTGAGCGCTTCGCCGGAGGTGCCGACCGCCTCGCGGATGCTGGCAAAAAATCGCAGATTGATCTTCATGTAAAACTCAATGCTGTAGAAACGCGAACGGAATGAAGCGCACGGTGTCGCCACGCGCGATCGCCTGGCCCGGCGGACAGTCGATCAGGCCGTCGCCCCACACGGTCGAGGTCAGCACGCCCGAGCCCTGGTTCGGGAACAGCTCGAGCCCGCCCTGCTCGTTGATGCGGGCGCGCAGGAATTCGTTGCGGCGGTCCGCTTTCGGCCAGTCGAAGTCGGCGCGCATCGGGAGCGCGCGCGGCGTGAGGTCGCCGCTCACGCCCTGCAGGCGCAGCAGGAAGGGGCGCACGAACAGCAGGAAGGTCACGAAGCTCGACACCGGATTGCCCGGCAGTCCCATGAAGAACGCCGAACCATCGCCACCCTCGCCGCGGCGCACCTCGCCGAAGGCCAGCGGCTTGCCCGGCTTGACGGCGATCTGCCACATGTTCAGCTTTCCTTCGGCCTCGACGGCCGGCTTGATGTGGTCTTCCTCGCCGACCGAGACGCCGCCCGAGGTGATGATCAGGTCGTGCTGGCGGGCCGCCGCGCGCAGGGTGTCGCGGGTCGCCTGCAGCGAATCCGGCACGATGCCGTAGTCGGTGAACTCGCAGCCGAAGTTCTCCAGCAGGCCGCGCAGGGTGAAGCGGTTCGAGTTGTAGATCGCGCCGGGTTTCAGGGCCTCGCCCGGCATCGCCAGTTCGTCGCCGGTGAAGAACACGGCCACGCGCACGCGCCGGCGCACCGGCAAGCTGGCCAGGCCGACGGATGCGGCCAGCCCCAGTTCCTGGCTGCGCAGGCGGGTGCCGGCCGGCAGGATGGTCGAACCGGCGCGCACGTCCTCGCCGGTGCGGCGGATCCATTCGCCCGGCTGCGGCGCGTGCTTCACGGTCACGACGTCGCCATCCAGCTCGCACTGCTCCTGCATCACCACGGCGTCCGCGCCTTCCGGGATCAGTGCGCCAGTGAAGATGCGCGCCGCGGTGCCGGCTTCCAGCACGCTGCCGACCTGGCCGGCCGGGATGCGCTGCGCCACCTTCAGCCTCGCCGCGCCGCCCGCGCAATCGGCCGCGCGCACGGCGTAGCCGTCCATCTGGGTGTTGTCGGCGCTCGGCACGTCGAGCCGCGAGGCCTGGTCGTCGGCCAGCACGCGGCCGTTGGCTTCCAGCGTGGCCACCTGTTCGACTTCGGCGACGGGACGGGCCGCCGCCAGCAGGAAGTCGAGCGCTTCGCGCACCGGCATCAGGGGCTTGCGCGCGGTCGGGGCATTCATCGGTCGAGCCCCGTGTGTGCGGCGATGAACGCCTTCATCTGCGCGACGTCGGTGTTCATGACGACGAAGCGCTGCGGCAGCGCCTCGATGTTCTCGAAGCCGGCCGGACGCTCGGCATCGGTGCCGAGGGCTTCCAGGATGGTTTCGTTGAACTTGGCGGCCAGCGCGGTCTCCAGCACGATCATCGGGATGCCCGGCTCGACGTGTTCGCGCGCGACCTTGATGCCGTCGGCGGTGTGGGTGTCGATGGTGATGCCGTAGTCGTCGAACACTTCGCGGATGGTCGCCAGGCGGTCTTCGTGGTTCGAGCTGCCGGACTGGAAGCCGTAGTCGGCCACGCGCCTGAATTCGTCGCCGTCGCTGCCCGGTGCGCCGGACAGGTCGAAGCCGCCATGGGTCTCGACCTTGCGGAACAGCGCATGCGTGCGCTCGGCGTCGCGGCCCACCAGCTCGTAGACGAAGCGCTCGAAGTTCGAGGCCTTCGAAATATCCATCGACGGGCTGCTGGTATGGAAGGTTTCGGAGGACTTGCGCACGCGGTAGACGCCGGTGCGGAAGAACTCGTCCAGCACATTGTTCTCGTTGGTCGCCACCACCAGCCTGGCGATCGGCAGGCCCATCATGCGGGCGATGTGGCCGGCGCAGATATTGCCGAAGTTCCCCGACGGGACCGTGAACGAGACCTTCTGTTCGTTCGAGGTGGTCGCCTTCAGGTAGCCGCGGAAGTAGTAGACCACCTGGGCCACCACGCGCGCCCAGTTGATCGAGTTGACGGTGCCGATCTTGTGGCGGGCCTTGAATTCGAGGTCGTTCGAGACCGCCTTGACCATGTCCTGGGCGTCGTCGAACACGCCTTCCACCGCGATGTTGAAGATGTTCGGGTCCTGCAGGCTGAACATCTGCGCGGTCTGGAAGGCGCTCATCTTCTTGTGCGGCGACAGCATGAAGACGCGGATCCCGCGCTTGCCGCGCATCGCGTACTCCGCCGCGCTGCCGGTGTCGCCCGAGGTGGCGCCGAAGATGTTCAGCTCATCGTTATTCTTCGCCAGCGCGTACTCGAACAGGTTGCCGAGCAGTTGCATGGCCATGTCCTTGAAGGCCAGGGTCGGCCCGTTCGACAGGCCCTGCAGGATCAGCGTGCGTTGCGCGCCCTGCTCCAGCACGCGCAGCGGCGTGATCTCGGCGGCCGATTCGTCGGCGCGCGCGTTGCGGTACACCTCGGGGGTGTAGGTCTTGCTGGTCAGCGCCTTCAGGTCCGCTTCCGGAATGTCGGTCGCGAACTTGCGCAGGATTTCGAACGCCAGGTCGGCGTACGACAGGGAGCGCCAGGCATCGAGCTCGGCGCCGGTCACTTGCGGGTAGTGCTCCGGCAGGTAGAGGCCGCCGTCCGGCGCGAGGCCGCCCAGCAGGATGTCGGAAAAACCTTGGGGATTGCGTGCTGCGGACGCGCCGGTGGCGCGGGTGGACACATAGTGCATACGATAAGCAGGGTCGAAGTTGGCGGGCGTTAGCTATTTATTATAGTGCGCTGCGCCAAACTTGTCTTTTTACCGAATATTGTTCAGTTGCGAACGGGTGGGCACCGCCATCCCGGCCCCCGGCCGGGATGGCCCCACGAACCCCTTCAGCAAGCCGCGTGGTTGACGGTCACGACGTGGATCGCCAGCCCGCCCAGCGAAGTTTCCTTGTACTTGGCCTGCATGTCGTAGCCGGTCTGGCGCATGGTCTCGATCACGTCGTCGAGGCTGACGAAATGGCTGCCGTCGCCCTTCAGCGAAAGCGAGGCGGCGGTGATCGCCTTGATCGCGCCCATGCCGTTGCGCTCGATGCAGGGGATCTGCACCAGGCCACCGATCGGATCGCAGGTCATGCCGAGATGGTGCTCGATGCCGATCTCCGCCGCGTTCTCGATGCGTTCGTTGGAACCGCCCAGCGCCGCGACCAGTCCCGCCGCCGCCATCGCGCAGGCGACGCCGACCTCGCCCTGGCAGCCGATCTCGGCGCCCGAGATCGAGGCATTTTTCTTGCAGAGCATCCCGATCGCCGCCGAAGTCAGGAGGAAATCGCGAATGCCCTTCGCCGGATCGCTCGGGCGGCAGTCCTCGGCGTAGTAGCGCAGGACCGCCGGGATGATGCCGGCCGCGCCGTTGGTCGGCGCGGTCACGACCCGGCCACCGGCCGCGTTTTCTTCGTTGACGGCCATCGCATACAGCGTCACATGGTGGGTCGCGTCGTGCGGCAGCTCGTTGCGGCGGTTGCCGGCGTCGCAGTGCGCCTGCTTCCACAGCTTGGCGGCGCGGCGCTTGACGTTCAGGCCGCCCGGCAGCTGGCCCTCGGTGACCAGGCCGTGGGCGATACAATCGCGCATTACCTGCCAGATGCGGTCCAGGCCCGCGTCCAGCTCCGCCTCGCTCATGCGCGCCAGTTCGTTCGCGCGCAGCATGGCGGGGATCGACAGGCCTGCACGCTTGCCGTGTTCGAGCAGCTCGCGCATGGTGTCGAAGGGATAAGGCAGGGGCGCCTGCCCGGCTTCCTTGGGTGGCGCCTCGGTCTCGCCGGCCGCGGTGATGAAGCCGCCGCCGATCGAATAATAGCTACGCTCGATCGTGCTGCCGTCGGCCAGCTTCAGCACGAAGCGCATGCCGTTCGGGTGTTCCGGCAGGCTCTCCTGCTTGTGCCAGACCAGGTTTTTCCTGCTCGAGAACGGCACCTCCCTGGCGCCCAGCAGCTTCAGCACGCCGTCGAGTTCAGCCTCGGCCAGCTTGTCCTCGACGCTGTCCGGATCCACGCCCTGCGGAGTCTCGCCCATCAGGCCCAGGATCACGGCCTTGTCGGTGGCGTGGCCGACGCCGGTCAGCGCCAGCGAACCGTAAAGGTGGACTTCGACTTCCACGGCCTGCGAAAGGTCGCCGCACTCCAGCAGGAAGCGCCGCGCCGCGACCATCGGGCCGACCGTGTGGGAACTGGATGGGCCGATGCCGATCTTGAATAAGTCAAATACGCTCATGTCCATGAGCTGTCTCCTAGTGAATTCTTTTTATATGTGTGGGCTTGCGCGGGTACGACAAGTGCCGTGGCCTGCTGCCCGTAAACGTCGTTCCCGCGCAGGCGGGAACCCAAGTTGCCAGCAAGTCGCCGAACCTGGATTCCCGCCTGCGCGGGAATGACGTTAATTCTTAGGCAGTCTGGCCAACGTCCACGTTTTCCAGCATATCGGCCACCATCTCTTCCACGCCGATCCTCGCTTTCCAACCCCAGTCGGCAGTCGCACGCGCATCGTCCAGGCTCTTCGGCCAGGAATCGGCGATCTGCTGGCGGCTGTCCGGCTTGTAGGCGATCCGGAAGTCCGGCAGCTTGGCGCTAATGGCGGCGGCCAGTTCACGCGGGTTGAAGGAGACGCCGGCCACGTTGTACGAGGAGCGGATCACGACCTTTTCGGCCGGGGCTTCCATCAGCTCGATGGTGGCGCGGATCGCGTCCGGCATGTAGATCATCGGCAGCGTGGTTTCCGGGCCGAGGAAGCACTCATAGGTTTCGTTCTTCAGCGCCGAGTGGAAGATCGCGATCGCGTAATCGGTGGTGCCGCCGCCCGGAGGCGACTTGAAGCTGATGATGCCCGGGTAGCGGATGCTGCGCACGTCGACACCGTACTTGGCGTGGTAGTACTCGCACAGGCGCTCGCCGGCCAGCTTGCTGATGCCGTAGATCGAGGTCGGGTCCATCACCGTGTACTGCGGGGTGTTCTCGGCCGGGGTGTTCGGTCCGAAGGCGGCGATCGACGAGGGCCAGAACACCTTCAGCGGCTTGCCGGCTTCGACGCGTTCCTTGGCGATCTCGAGGATGTTCAGCAGGCCGTCCATGTTCAGGGACCAGGCCTTCAGCGGCGCCTTCTCGCCGGTCGCCGACAGCAGCGCCGCCAGCTGGTAGACCTGGGTGACGCCTTCGTCGGCGATCAGGCGGGCCACCGCATCGCGGTCGAGCACGTCGAGGCGGGTGTAGCGCGCGGCGCCATAGACGTTCTCAAGGCCGATGTCCGAAGCGATCACGTTGTTCGCGCCGTGCTTTTCCGCGAGCGCGGTCACGAGTTCACTGCCGATCTGGCCGTTGGCGCCGATGATGAGGATGCGTTCCATTCTTTACCTACCTGTCTTTTAGTTCTTGATGATGCCGAGCTCGCGGCCGGCTTGTTCGAAGGCTTTCAGCACGGTGTCGAGCTGCTCGCGGGTATGCGCCGCCGACAGCTGGACGCGCACGCGCGCCTGGCCCATCGGCACCACCGGGTAGAAGAAGCCCGACAGCAGCACGCCCAGTTCGAACATGCGGGCCGCGAATTTCTGCGCCACCGGCGCGTCGAACAGCATCACCGGCACCACCGGGTGGGTGCCCGGCTTGATGGTGAAGCCGATGCGCTCGATCTCCTTGCGGAAGTAGGCGGTGTTCTCGTGCAGGCGGTCGCGCAGCTCGGTGGACTTGCTGATGCGGTCCAGCACGGCCAGCGAGGCGCCGGCGATCATCGGCGCCAGGCTGTTCGAGAACAGGTAGGGACGCGACTTCTGGCGCAGGGTCTCGATGACTTCCTTGCGGCCCGAAGTGAAGCCGCCCATCGCACCACCCAGGGCCTTGCCCAGGGTGCCGGTGATGATGTCGATCTTGCCCATGACGTTGAAATGCTCGTGGGTGCCGCGGCCGGTCTTGCCCATGAAGCCGGAAGCGTGGGACTCGTCGATCATGGTCAGGGCGCCGTACTTCTCGGCCAGCTCGACGATCTTGTCCAGCTGGGCGATGGTGCCGTCCATCGAGAACGCGCCGTCGGTGACGATGATCTTGTGGCGCTTGCCCGCTTCGGTCGCCGCGACCAGCTGCTTTTCCAGGTCGGCCATGTCGTTGTTGGCGTAGCGGTAGCGCGCAGCCTTGCACAGACGGATGCCGTCGATGATCGAGGCGTGGTTCAGGGCGTCCGAGATGATCGCGTCGTTTTCGTCGAACAGCGGTTCGAACACGCCGCCATTGGCGTCGAAGGCCGCCGCGTACAGGATGGTGTCTTCGGTACCGAGGAATTCCGACAGCTTGCGTTCCAGTTCCTTGTGCACGGTCTGGGTGCCGCAGATGAAGCGCACCGACGACAGGCCGTAGCCGTACTTCTGCAGCGCCGCTTCGGCCGCTTTCTGGGTTTCCGGATCGCCGGACAGGCCGAGGTAGTTATTGGCGCACATATTGATCAGCGTGCGGCCGTCTTCGGCGACGACCTCGGCCCCCTGGCGCGACGCGAGCACGCGTTCGGGCTTGAAGAGACCTTCGAGCTGGAGCGTGTCGAGTTTGGTCTGGAGGGCGCTATAGAATGCCTGGTCGCTCATTGTCTTCCTCGTCCTTGTCATTTGTTGGCGAATGTTGTACCGTTGATCCGTTCGTTCGATGTATCGAACCGAGTTCTTTATCTCGAACGAAAATTCAATATATTGAATATTACCCCCGACCATTGAACTTGGCAAGCGTTCACCATATAAGCTTAGATGAATAAAGTTGTAACAGCACTCGCCCCCGCCGCGCCCGTCGGCGCCCCGCCCGAAGTCGGCGCGACCCTGCAGCGCCTGCGCCTGGCGCGCGGGCTGACGCTCGAGGATTTGTCGCGCATCGCCGGCGTGTCGAAATCGATGCTGTCGCAGATCGAGCGCGAGAAGGCGAATCCGACCATCGCCATCACCTGGCGCCTGGCGAACGCCCTGGGCGTGCAGATCGGCGAACTGCTGTCATCGGAAGTGCGCAGCAGCGACATGATCCGCGTGGTCGACGCCCACGAGATCCCCACCCTGCCCGGCGCCCACGCCGGCTACTCGCTGCGCATCCTCGGTCCGATGGAACTGGCCGGCAAATACGAATGGTATGAACTGACGCTGCAGCCGGGCGGCGAACTGGCGTCCCAGGCCCACGACCCGGGCACCAGCGAGCACCTGACCGTGCTGACCGGCGCAATCGAACTGGAAGTCGGGGCGGAAAAGAAGCGCGTCAAGCACGGCGCGACGGCGCGCTATCCGGCGGATGTGGCGCACACGATCCGCAATACCGGCAAGACCGAGGCGAAGGCCTTGATGGTGGTGGTGCACCGATAAGGTGTTTGCGTTAGCAAATAGCTTATCGCCGGAACCTCAATATGCCCGTCAGCTTTGTATGAACGGATTGCCAAGTTAAGGTAGATGAATTTCTTCAGAGCGGAGGAACATTCGCGACCAGTTTTCGGAATTCCTCATCGCGACTTTCAGGGTTTAATACCTTTTGAATCTCGCCTGTGAATAACCGTTTCGCGTACTGGATTCCTTCGCGCTGCTCCCGATTAACGGTAGCACCAGAATAATCTATTCGGCACAACTCGTTGTACGCCAGTACGAGACCGTCAAGCACAGTGTGTCTATAGCCACGATAGCCTTCTTGCTTGTGTAGTCCGTACTCATTGACAGCAACGTTAGGAAAGAACCATCGCCCCCTGTCAATTTGCGCTGATATTCTGACCTTAAGAGAATGGCGCAGATCAAAAAACTTTGAGTCGCCCATCCGTTTAGGATCTAAGTCGCATAGGTGTAATGCCTCAGAAAGCTGCAACATTGCTTCGTCTGACCACTTCAGTAGATCTACGAAATATTCTTTTTTCCATTTGGCTGCAGCAATCTTTTGGTTGAGTTGCTCTCTCCGATAATTTCGAAGGCTAATTACGGCCGAGAACGCCGCAATTGATGCTGAGATAATGGATATAGCTATTGGAACGGCTATCGCCGCATTCAGTTCCATAAAGTCAACTCCGCTTCGGCATTAGGGGCTTGTGCCAAGATCGATGGGCGGTGCTGTTTCTAAGCACCACCCATACTGGGGCAATGAACTTTACTGAGCCCCGCTGACCACCGCCGGCGCCTCATTCATCTTCAGCGCCTTGCTGAGGAATCCCCAGCGATCCGCCACTTCCTCGATCTGCTTGCTGGTCGGCTTGCCCGCGCCATGGCCCGCCTTGGTATCGATGCGGATGATGATCGGGTTGCCGCCCGCCTGGTCGGCCTGGGCGGTGGCGGCGAACTTGAAGCTGTGCGCCGGCACCACGCGGTCGTCATGGTCGGCCGTCGTGATCATGGTCGCCGGATAGCAGGTGCCCGGTTTCAGGTTGTGCAGCGGCGAGTACTTCACCAGCGCCTTGAACTCGTCCGGGTTCTCCGACGAGCCGTAGTCCGAGGTCCAGGCCCAGCCGATCGTGAACTTGTGGAAGCGCAGCATGTCCATCACGCCCACCATCGGGATCGCCGCGCCGAACAGTTCCGGACGCTGGGTCATCGCGGCGCCCACCAGCAGGCCGCCGTTGCTGCCGCCGCCGATCGCCAGCCTCGACGGCGACGTCACCTTGTTGTTCACCAGCCATTCTGCCGCGCCGATGAAGTCGTCGAACACGTTCTGCTTCTTCAGCCTGGTGCCGGCCTCGTGCCAGCCTTCGCCGTATTCGCCGCCGCCGCGCAGGTTGGCGACCACGTAGACGCCGCCCATTTCCATCCAGGCCAGGTTGGCCGGCGAGAAGCCAGGCGTCATCGAGATATTGAAGCCGCCGTAGCCGTACAGGTAGGTCGGGTTCGAACCGTCCAGCTTCAGCCCCTTCTTCGAGACGATGAACATCGGGACTTTGGTGCCGTCGCGGCTGGTGTAGAACTGCTGGCGGGTCTCGTAGCCGGCCGGATCGAAGGCCACCTTCGGCTGGCGGAATACCGTCGAAGCACCGCTCTTCATGTCGACGCGGTAGATCGTGGTCGGGGTGGTGAAGCCGGTGAACGAGAAGAAGGTCTCGGTATCGCCCTGCTTGCCGCCGAAGCCGGAGACGGAACCGATGCCCGGCAGGGCGATCTCGCGCACCTGCTTGCCCTTGAGGTCGGTGACCTTGACCACGCTCTTCGCATCGGCCAGGTATTCGTTGATCAGCTGCTTGTTGACCATGTGGCTGGCCTCCAGCGTCTGCTGGCTTTCCGGCACGATCGTCTTCCAGTTCGCTTCCTGGGGCTTGTTGACGTCGATCGCGACGATGCGCTTGCGCGGCGCCTTGCGGTCGGTGGCGAAGTAGAACACGCTGCCGACGTTGTCGATGAAGTCGTAGCCGGCCTCGAAGTTGTCGATCAGCGGCATGACCTTGCTGTTTGGCTTGCTCAGGTCCTTGTAGAAGATGCGGTACTTCGGCGCGGTGCCCTTGGTGGCCGTGATCAGCAGGTAGCGGCCGTCGTCGGTGGTGGTGGCGCCGAAGCCCCATTCCTTCTCGTCCGGACGGTCGTAGACCAGCACGTCCGCCGCTTGCGGCGTGCCCAGCTTGTGATAGTAGAGCTTCTGGAAGTAATTGACGTCGGCCAGCTTGGTCGCTTCCTTCGGTTCGTCGTAGCGGCTGTAGAAGAAGCCCTTGCCATCGCGGGTCCAGGCGGTGCTGGAGAACTTCACCCACTGGATGTGGTCCTCGAGGTCCTTGCCGGTGTCGACATCGCGCACGCGGATCTCGTTCCAGTCCGAGCCCGAGGCGGCCGTCGAGTAGGCCAGCAGCTTGCCGTCCGGGCTCACCGCCATGCCGGCCAGCGCCACCGTGCCGTCGGCCGCCAGCGTGTTCGGATCGAGCAGCAGGCGCGGCGTGTCCGACAGCGATGTCATGGTGTACAGCACCGCCTGGTTCTGCAGGCCGTCGTTGCGGCTGAAGAAATAGCGGCCGCCTTCCTTGAACGGCACGCTGTAGCGCTCGTAGTTCCACAGCTGGGTCAGGCGCTCGCGGATCGCTTCCCGCTGCGGGATCTGCGCAAGGTAAGCCTGGGTCACCTTGTTCTCGGCCTCGACCCAGGCCATGGTCTCGGCGCTGTTCGCGTCTTCCAGCCAGCGGTACGGGTCGGCGACCCTGGTGCCGTGGTAATCGTCGGTCTGGTCGACCTTCTTCGCGACCGGGTAGCTCAGTGGTGTGCCGCCGGCGGCGCAGCTCTGGGCCATCGCCGGGGAAGCCCCGGACGAGAGAAAGGCGGCCGCGAGCGCGGCGGCGAGGGTGGCTTGTCTCATGTGCATTCTTATGATCGTTGTCGGTGGAGGAAAAGGCTCATGCCGATGGGCATGATAGCGCGAATTGTCGAACCGACAAATCCTTACAGCAGCGTGCGCCCTCCTCACGCCACCCGCCGCTCCTCGCGCGCCTGGCCGCGGGCGCGCCACTGGCGGCTGAGGTCCTCGGCGTCCTCGATCTCGCGGGCCGACAGGCGGCGTGCGACGATGGCCTTGTTGGTACTGGCCGCCGGATCGCCGGCATCGGCCGCCAGCAGCATCCACATATACGACCGCACGCTGTCGCGCGGCACCCCGCGGCCGCTGTTGTACATGCCGCCCAGGTTGTACTGGGCCAGGGCGTGGCCCTGCTCGGCGGCCAGGCCGTACCAGCGCACCGCTTGCGCGTCGTCCTGCCCGACGCCCTGCCCGGTCGCGTACATCACCCCGAGGTTGTTCTGGGCGCTGGCATCGCCCTGTTCGGCGGCGCGCCGGTACCATTCGACGGCGGCCTCCTCGTCGCGGGGCACGCCCTGGCCGGTCGCATACATCACGCCCAGCGTGAACTGGGCATTCGCGGCGCCCTGCGCGGCGGCCTGGCGGTACCAGTAGACGGCCTGGCGCACGTCGGCCGGCGCGCCGCGCCCATGCGCATACATATTCCCGAGCTTGTACTGGGCCAGCACATGGCCGTGCTTGGCCGCGCGGGTGGTCCAGGCGAGCGCTTCGGCGGCGTCGCGCCGGCCGCCCCTGCCGCTGGCCAGCAGCAGGGCCAGGCTGAACTGGGCTTCGGCGTCGCCCTGGCCGGCGGCGCAGTGCAGCCACGGCAGCGCGGCCTTGGCGTCGCGCGGCACCCCCACCCCTTCGAGATAGCACAGCCCCAGCAGCCGCTGGGCCGCCGGATCGCCGCGCCCCGCCGCGCGCCGGAACCAGTAGGCGGCCTCGAGTTCGTTCGCCGCCATGCCCTGGCCGCGCCGCAGCATCAGGCCGAGGGCGACCTCGGCCGGCGCGTACTTGCCCAGCGCCGCCTTGCGCAGCCAGGCCGCCGCCAGCGGATAGTCGAGCGGCGCACCCTCGCCGCGCAGATAGCATTCGCCGAGCAGGTGCTGGGCGCTGGGCAGGTTCTGCGCTGCCGCCCGCTGGTACCAGACCAGCGCCAGCTCGGGGCTGCGCACCAGGCCGCGTCCGCAGCGCAGCATGTCGCCCAGGTTCTGCTGGGCCGACGGATCGCCCTGGTCGGCCGCCAGCCCGAACCAGATGGCCGCCTGCACATCGGACTGCGTCACGCCGCGCCCCTGGTAGTACATCGAGCCCAGGTGGTTCTGGGCGAAGGCCAGGCGCTGGCCGGCGGCCCGGCGCAGCCACTCGACGGCGCGGGCATCGTCGCGCGGCACGCCTTTTCCCTCCTTGTACAGCAGCCCGAGGTTGAATTGCGCGTAGGGATCGCCGCGCTCGGCCGCGCGGACGAACCAGGCCAGCACGGAATTCTCCGGTGACACGTCAGAGTGTTGCATGCTCGCTCCAGGAAAAATCGGACAGTAAATGGGGCGCACAGCCTCATGGCGGCGCCGCAAGAATTGCCAAAAGTTTAACTAGGAGAAGCTTGACGGGATTGATATGCCGCAGGCGGGCAACCGTTCAAAGCGGAAAAAAATCTTCAGTAACCCGCGACTATGCAGAGCCAGCGCAACTGTCGCGGAAATCACGCCGGCCATCCTCCGCCGCCGTTGTGATCGGACAAACTGTTGGGTTCGCGCACAGGCTAGCGCGAACCCGGAACCAACGCTCAGCGTTCGCGCCTGCGCACTGCAGCATAGTCGCCGATATACCCGTGCACCCGCGCCGCCGCCAGCCGGTTGATCTCGACCAGCAGTTCGGGCGCGACCGGACCCAAGCCGTAGGAACGGTCGAGGTGTCGTCCGATATGCATCAGCAAATGGGCCGCGACCTCGGCGTCGGCCTCGGCGCGGTGGGCGGTGCCGCGGAAGGCGATGCCGAGAGAGCGCGCCAGCTCGCCCAGCCTGTAGCTGGGCATGCCGGGCAGTACGCGGCGCGACAGCTTGACCGAGCAGACCAGGCCGGCGTGGCGGCAGGCATGGTCCAGGCGCGCCCCTTCCGCCTTCAGGAATTTCTCGTCGAAGCTGGCGTTGTGCGCGGCCAGGGTGTCGGCGCCGATGAACTCGATCAGTTCCGGCACCACCTCGGCCGCCGGCGGCGCGCTGTCCACCATCTGCTGGGTAATGCCGGTGAGCGAAGTGATGAAGGGCGGGATGCGCACGCCGCAATTTACCAGCGATACATAGCGGTCGACGATCTCGCCGCCGGCAATGCGCAGCGCGGCGACTTCGGTGATGCGGTCGCCGGACTCCGGAGACAGGCCGGTGGTCTCGAAGTCGAGCATGACGATCGGGCGTTCAAACATGGTGGTCCTTTATTTAACCGAATTTCCGCGCGGCATCGATAGCCAGGCCCGCGCCGATGCTGCCGAACAGGTCGCCCTCGACGCGGCGGGCCTGCGGGACGATGGCGGCGATCCGCTCGCGCAGGGCCGCGACCCCGCTCGAGCCGCCGGTGAAGAATACGGTGTCGACCCGTTCCGGCGCGACCCCGGCCTCGCCCAGCAGGCGCCGCACGGTGGCGCCGACCTGGTCGACCATGCCCGCGATCGCCGCCTCGAACACGGCGCGTTCGACCGCGATCCGCTGCGGCGGCGACAGGCGGTCGAGTTCGAGCTCGACCAGCGGCGCGCCGGACAGGCCGATCTTGGCTTCCTCGACCCGCATCGCCAGCCAGTGGCCGGCGCGTTCGTCGATCAGCTTGCGCAGGCGCCCCAGCTTGGCCGGCTCGGCGGCGTCGCGCGCCAGGTCCTCGAGCTGGGCGATGCTCTTGCGGGTATAGGCCTGGTTGATCGTATGCCAGGTCGCCAGGTTGAAATAATAGCTCGATGGCACCGGCGCGCCCGAGACCAGCGCGCTGCCGTAGCCCAGCAGCGGCATCACCGAGGCCAGGCTCAGGTATTTGTCGAAATCGGTGCCGCCGATGTGCACGCCGCCGGTGGCGAGGATGTCTTCGCGGCGCTCGATGCGCCCGGCACGGTCCGGCCCGAGGCGCACCAGCGAAAAGTCGGAGGTGCCGCCGCCGATGTCGGCGATCAGCACCAGTTCTTCCTTTTCGATCCGCGATTCGTAGTCGAAGGCGGCGGCGATCGGCTCGTACTGGAAGCCGATCTCGCGGAATCCCGCCGCGCGGGCGATCTCGGCCAGGGTGTCCTCGGCCAGGCGGTCGGCCTGCGGGTCGTCGTCGACGAAGAACACGGGGCGGCCGAACACGGCGCTGGTGAACTCGCGCCCGGCCTGCTGCTGGGCGCGGCGGCGCAGTTCGCCGATGAAATGGGCCAGCAGCTGGCGGAACGGCAATGCGCGGCCGGCGACCTCGGTCTGGCCATCCATCAGGCTGGTGCCGAGCAGGCTTTTCAGGGAGCGCATCAGGCGCCCTTCATAGCCCTCCAGGTAGTCCGCCAGCGCCGCGCGGCCATAGCGCACCTGTTCGTCGTCCGCGTTGAAGAACACGACCGACGGCAGGGTCGCCTTGCCGTCTTCGAGGGACAGCAGGCTGGGATGGCCGGGGCGGACCCAGCCGACGGTGGAATTGGAGGTGCCGAAATCGACGCCGCAAGCGTTCGCCATGGAAGCCTATCTGGAAGAGGAGCGTGGGAAGGGGCGAAATGTTACCAGAACTCGGGCTTGCAGGCGAGCCGGGGCCGGCCGTGGAAGTTCCTTGCGCAGCGATGGCGCCTATCCTGTCTCAAGCCCGCGACACATCGAAGGCTGCTCGCAATCGTGCGCGCCGCCATCCGGTCTTATATTAAGCGTATTCCCCGATCCGGCCCGGCCACGGAGAGTCCATGAGCACCACGGCAGGCAGCCCCGACTATGTGCATGGCGAAGGCCAGGTCCACGGCCATCCGCACGGCTGGCGGCGCTGGCTGTACGCCACCAACCACAAGGACATCGGCACCCTCTACCTGTGGTTCTCGGCGCTCATGCTGGTGGAAGGCGGCGTGCTGGCGATGCTGATCCGGCTGGAGCTGTTCCGGCCCGGCCTGCAATTCTTCCGGCCCGAACTGTACAACGAATTCGTGTCCCTGCACGGCCTGGTCATGGTGTTCGGCGCCATCATGCCGGCCTTCGTCGGCTTCGCCAACTGGATGGTGCCGCTGCAGGTCGGCGCGTCGGACATGGCATTCGCGCGCATGAACAACTTCTCGTTCTGGCTGCTGCCGCCAGCCGCCCTGCTGCTGACCGCCTCCTTCTTCGTGCCGGGGGGCGCCACCGGTTCCGGCTGGACCATGTATCCGCCGCTGTCGCTGCAGATGGGCGTCGGGATGGACATGACGATCTTCGCCATCCACCTGATGGGCGCCTCGTCGATCATGGGTTCGATCAACATCATCACCACCATCCTCAATATGCGCGCGCCCGGCATGACCCTGATGAAGATGCCCATGTTCTGCTGGACCTGGCTGATCACGGCCTACCTGCTGATCGCCGTGATGCCGGTGCTGGCCACCGCCGTCACCATGCTGCTCACCGACCGCCACTTCGGCACCACCTTCTTCAACGCGGCCGGCGGCGGCGATCCGGTCATGTTCCAGCACGTGTTCTGGTTCTTCGGCCATCCCGAGGTCTACATCATGATCCTGCCCGGCTTCGGGATCATCTCCGAGGTGATTCCGGCCTTCTCGCGCAAGCCGCTGTTCGGCTATGCCTCGATGGTCTACGCGACGGCATCGATCGCCATCATCTCCTTCATCGTCTGGGCCCACCACATGTTCACCACCGGCATGCCGATCACGGCCCAGCTGTTCTTCATGTACGCCACCATGCTGGTTGCCGTGCCGACCGGGGTCAAGGTCTTCAACTGGGTGGCGACGATGTGGAAGGGTTCGCTGACCTTCGAGCCGGCGATGCTGTTCGCGGTCGGCTTCCTGTGGGTATTCACCATCGGCGGGTTTTCCGGCCTGATCCTGTCGCTGGCGCCGGTCGACATCCAGCTGCAGGACACCTATTACGTGGTCGGCCACTTCCACTACGTGCTGGTCGCCGGCTCGCTGTTCTGCCTGTTCTCCGGCTATTATTTCTGGGTGCCGAAATGGACCGGGAACATGGTCAACGACTGGCGCGCCAAATTCCACTTCTGGAATTCGCTGGTCTGGGTGAACGTCACCTTCTTTCCGATGCATTTCCTCGGGCTGGCCGGCATGCCGCGCCGCTACGCCGATTACGCGGTGCAGTTCACCGACTTCCACATGATCACCTCGATCGGCGCCTGGCTGTTCGGCCTGAGCCAGGTCTACTGGCTGCTGTTCATCGTCATCCCGAACATCCGCGGCGGACCGCCGGCGCCGCCCCGTCCCTGGGAAGGCGCGGAGGGCCTGGAATGGACGATCCCCAGCCCCGCACCCTGGCACACCTTCGACACCCCGCCGATGGTGAAATGACGATGCTCTACGAATGCACACTGCAACGCAACTGCTCGCTGACGCCACGCCAGGTGGCGCGGGCCTATGCCGTGCTGTGCACCATGTCGCTGGGAGTCGCCATCGCCTTCTTCGTGCACGGCATCTGGATCGTGCTCGCCTTCTCCCTGCTGGAACTGGCCTGCGTGGGCCTGGCCCTGCTGCTGTATGCCCGGCACGCGCTCGACCGCGAACGCATCGCCCTGACCGCCAGCTGCCTGCTGGTCGAATGCGTGCAGGCCGAGGTGCGCAGCCAGGCGCGGCTCGATCCGTTGTGGACGCGGGTCCTGCCGCCAGCCGATGGCAGGTTTTCCGCCGGCGCCCGGCGCGGCCTGATCACGCTCGAATCGCGTGGGGTGCGGATCGAGGTCGGGCGTTTCGTCAACGAAACGAAGCGCCGCCAGGTCGCGCGCGAACTGCGCCAGGCCCTGCGCCAGATCTCCATCATTCCCTGATATTCCCCCTTCTTCCGCTTCCCAACGGCAGTTCGTCTTTTACGTTCTGAGCCGTGTCAGCGCGCTCTTACAGTCACACGGCGAGAGCGCCGATGTTTCAATTTTTTCATCATTTGCATAATGTGACTAAACAAATGCCGCGCTGAAGCTTTGCGCGGCATTGCATCTTTTGGAGAAGAACAATGAGCAAGACCCAAGGGGAGTACGCGATCGTCGTCCACGGCGGCGCAGGCAGCCCGTGTGACTACCAGGACGGCTGCGAGCTCGCCGCGCGCCGCGCCGTCGAAGAGCTGGGCATCAGCGGCGACGCACTCGAAGCAGCGATCGCGGCCGTCACCGTCCTCGAGGACGACGGGCGCTTCAACGCCGGCCGCGGCGCCGCGCTCGGCCTCGACGGCGCGACGGTCGAGATGGACGCGTCCGTGATGGACACGCGCGGCCGCCTGGGCGCAATCGCCTGCGTGCAAGGCATCGAAAACCCGGTGCTGCTGGCGCGCGCCGTGGCCGACACCCCGCACTGGTTCCTGGCCGGCGACGGCGCCAACCGCTTCGCGCATGCGATCCGCCATCCGGCCTGGGACAAGATCTCCGAGCACCAGCGCGAACAGCACCGCAAGGTATTGAAGGAACTCGCCGGCCCGACCCCGGCCATGCCCCGCGTCGACAACAAGGCCTTCCTGCGCTTCTGGAACTACGAAAAACCGCTGGGCCTGGCGGCCAGCGCCGCCTGCGACACGGTCGGCGCCGTGGTGCGGGCGCCGGACGGACACTTCGGCGTGGCCTCCTCCACCGGCGGTTCCGCGCCCTGCCTGATGGGCCGGGTCGGCGACACTCCCATCATCGGCAGCGGTTTCTACGCCGGTCCGGCGGGCGCGGTGGCGGCCACCGGCATCGGCGAGCACATCGTGCGCCACCTGCTGGCCCACCGCGTGTACACCTGGATCGAGGACGGCATGCCGCTCGAGCAGGCCCTGCAGCGCGGCATCGGACTGTTCGACAAGGACATCGAAGTCGGCCTGATCGCGGTCAGCCGCACCGAGGCTGGCGCCTTGAGCAACAGCGGCATGCCGCTCGCAAAACTCATCAACAGCTGATTCCCAATAAAATTAAAGCCAACCTGGACATGACACCACGAGAACCAACGCCAGACAAGGAAGGCCACGCACTGCAGGACTGCCAGCTGCGCGAAAGCCGCGGCCACCTGGTGATCATCGGCGGCCACGAAGACCGCAAGCACGATATGGAGATCCTCAGCCGCTTCGTCGAGCTCTCCGGCGGCAAGGACGCGAAGATCGTCGTGATCTCGGCCGCCAGCTCGGTCGCGGACGAGATGTGGCAGATCTATGACAAGGCCTTCGGCGAGCTCGGCGCGAACAACCGCGTCCACCTGCACCTGCAGAGCCGCCAGGGCGCCAACGACGCCGGCCACATCAAGGACATCCGCGACGCCACCGGCATCTTCATGACCGGCGGCGACCAGAAGCGCCTGCTGGCCATCATCGGCGGCACCCTGCTCGACACCGAGATGCACGCCGCCCTCAAGCTGCGCGGCGCCTGCATCGGCGGCACCAGCGCCGGCGCGTCCGCCATGTCGGGCCACATGCTGGCCCAGGGCCGCGCCGAGCTGCATCCCGAAAAGGGCTCGGTCAGCCTCGGCGCCGGCCTCGGCTTCCTGCACCGGGTCGTCGTCGACCAGCACTTCTCGGAGCGCCAGCGCCTCTCGCGCCTGCTGTCGGTGGTCGCGCAGAATCCCTACCTGCAGGGGATCGGCATCGACGAGGACACCGCCCTGGTGGTCGAGCGCGGGGTCGGCATCGAGGTGCTGGGCGAAGGCGCCGTCACCATCGTCGACGGCCGCAACATGAGCACCAACATCGCCGAGATCTCCGACCGCGAGACGCCCGAACTGATCGACGTCCGCCTGCACCTGCTCCCGGCCGGCAGCAAGTACCGCCTGCCGCAGCAAGACCCCGACGGCGAGGATCGCCGCATCCCGCAAGCGCTGCTCGAATTTCTGGAAAATGTAACGAAACGGAATCCGCTCTCATGAGAATCATCGAACAACGCTTCCTGCGCGGCCCCAGCCTGTACGCCGCCACCCCCTGCCTGCTGGCCGTCGCCGACAGCGCCCAGGCCGACCCTGCCGAACACCCCGCGGGCCTGGGCGCCCGCCTGCTGGCCCGGCTGCCCGGCATGCCGCCCGAAGCCGCCGCCCGCCTGTCCGACTGTGCCTCGCCAGCCGAAGCACTGGAACCCGTGACGATGGAACTGCAGCGCCTGGCCGGCGCTCCCGGCGCCTTCAGCCGGACCATCATCGATGCGGCCAGCCCGGAGCGGCTGCGCGTGGTCTGCGGCTACGCGCTCGAACAGGTGGCCGCGGCGGCCCTGCGCACCGCGCGCGCCCTGGTCGGCGCCCTGCTCGCCCATGAAGCCTTCGATCTCGACACCGCGCTCGAGGAACTGCGCGACATCGCCCGGCGCCACGCGATCGGCACCAGTACCGGCGCGGTGATCGCCGCCGCCCACAAGCGCGGCATCCCGAGCCTGCGCCTGACCGAGGAAGCGAACCTGTTCCAGCTCGGCTGGGGCAGCAGGCAGAAGCGCCTGCAGGCGACCATCACCGGCGCCACCAGCAATATCGCGGTCGGCATCGCCAGCGACAAGCAGCTGACCAAGACCCTGCTCGACCAGGCCGGCTGCCCGGTCCCGGCCGGCGAGACCGTCACCACGCTGGCCCAGGCCCAGCGCATCGCGCGCCGCCTCGGCACCGTCACGATCAAACCGCTCGACGCCAACCAGGGCAAGGGCGTGACCACCTCGTGCTCGACGCCCGGGGAAGTCGAGCGCGCCTTCGAGTTCGCCCGCAACTACGGCCGCCACGTGATCGTCGAGGAGTACCTGCGCGGACGCGACTACCGCGTACTGGTCACCGGCCGCAAGATCGCCGCCGCTTCCTGGCGCCGCCCGCCGCATGTGACCGGGGACGGCGTCCACACCATCCGTGAACTGGTCGACATCGAAAATGCGAACCCGGCGCGCGGCGACGGCCACACCAACATCCTCACCAGAATCCCGCTGGACGAGCTGGCGCTGCAGGTGCTGGCCCGGCAGGGCTGCACGCTGGACGACGTGCCGCAGGAAGGCGTGTCCGTCGACCTGCGCGGCAACGCGAATCTCTCCACCGGCGGCACCGCCGAGGACGTGACCGACCTGCTGCCGGAAGAGACCCGCGACATCTGCATCCGCGCAGCCCGCACCATCGGCCTGGACGTGGCCGGCATCGACATCGTGTGCGAGGACATCGCGCAGCCGCTGCGCGAACAGCGCGGCGGCATCATCGAAGTGAACGCGGCGCCCGGCATCCGCATGCACCAGTACCCGAGCCGCGGCACCCCGCGCGACGCCGGCGCCGCCATCGTCGACGCCCTGTTCGGCGAGGACGACGGCCGCATCCCGGTGATCGGCGTGACCGGCACCAACGGCAAGACCACGACCACCCTGCTGATCGCCCACGCCGCCCGCATGGCCGGCCTGCGCACCGGTGTCACCACCACCGAGGGCGTATTCATCGACGGCCAGCAGATCGCGAAAGGCGACTGCACCGGCTACCGCTCGGCGCGCAGCGTGCTGACCTCGCCGGACGTCGACTTCGCGGTGCTGGAGACGGCGCGCGGCGGCATCCTCAGGCGCGGCCTGGCCTACGACCGCTGCGACGTCTCGGTGGTGCTGAACGTGTCCGCCGACCACCTCGGCCTGGACGGCATCGACTCGGTCGAGGAACTGGCGAAAGTGAAGGCGGTGGTTGCCCACCGCGCCTCGCGCGCGGTGGTGCTGAACGCCGAGGACGACCACTGCGTGGCGATGGCGTCCGGCCTGGCCGCCGGCGTCGAAGTGCTGTTCTTCTCGCTGGACGCCGACAATCCGGTCCTGCTGCGCCACCTCGAGAAAGGCGGGCGCGCCGCCTACCTCGAAGACAATACGATCGTGCTGGCGAATGGCAACCGCCACGAAGCCATCGCCGATGTGCGCACCATGCCGGTCACGCTGAAGGGCGCGGCCCGCTACAACATCGCCAACAGCCTGGCCGCCGCCGCCGCACTGGCTGCCAGCGGCTTCGGCAATCTTGAAATCGCGGACGGCCTGCGCAGCTTCGTCTCCGACTGGAAGAACAATCCGCTACGCTCGAATGTGTTCGACGTCGACGGCGTGACGGTGATCGTCGACTACGCCCACAACAGCGCCGCCTACGCGGCCCTGGCCGACACCGCGCGCGCCATGACGCCGGGCCGCCTGGTCGGCGTGGTGGCCGCGCCGGGCGACCGCCGCGACAGCGACCTGGTCGACATCGGCGCCACCTGCGCCGCCGGCTTCGACGAACTGGTGGTCTACGAGACCGAGAACCGCGGGCGTGCTTCGGGCAGCGTCTCGGCCAGGATCCTCGAAGGCATCCGCCTGGCCAGGTTCGAGGAAGACCACCTGCAGGTCGAGCTGGACGTGCACCAGGCGATCCGCGCCGGCCTGGCGCGCTGCGAAAAGGGCGACGTGCTGGTGTTCGGCTGCGGCTCGGATATCAGCGAGTTGCTGGAAGCGATCCGGCCGACGTCGCCGGAGGTGGCGAAGCGGATCGAGACCGAGGCGGCTTGATGCTCATGAAATAATCTTTCACGGAAGCCTGCTTACTGAAAGAGTATTACAAAGGCAGCGTGCGACGGGCACGCTGTTTTTTTCGCCATGCGGCCTGCCGCCGCGCTACCATTGGCGCTTTCTTGACACGACAGGGAGAGCGGGCGATGGATTTCGAAGCCGCCAAGGTGCTGTGCCGCAGTTTCGCGGGCTGTACCGAGGACATCAAATGGGGCGCCGACACGGTATTTTCGGTCGGCGAAAAAATGTTCGCGGTGACCGGCGCCGCGGCGCCCGCCGAGGGCATGAGCTTCAAGGTCGACGACGAACGCTTCCTGGAACTCACGGATCGTCCCGGGATCATTCCGGCGCCTTACCTGGCGCGCGCCAGGTGGGTGCACGTCAGCAAGGAGGCCGACCTGTCGGACGAGGAAGCGGCGCGGTTGCTGCGCCGGTCCTACGAGCTGGTGCTCGCGAAGCTGACCAAAAAGCTGCAGCGCGAGATAGCCGCAGGCGAGGCCTAGCCAAGGCCCCGCCGGCTCACCCCGCCTGCGCCGCGATCTTCGCCGCGCTCTCCGGATCCATCGGCCGGATCGCCTCCACGAACACCTCCAGCGACGAACCGCAGGCAAACACCAGCACATCCCCGCGCTGGCACAGCGACAGGCCCAGGCGGATCGCCTCGCCCACGTCCAGTTCGCGGTGCAGGGTATCGGTCTTGCCGACCACCTCCTCGGCGCCCTGCAGGATCAGGTCGACCGCACCGCCGTAGTCGCGGCCGCGGCTGGAGGATTCGTACACCACCAGTTCGTCGAAGCGCGCGGCGCAGATGCGGCCCACCTCCAGCAGGTCGGCGTCGCGGCGGTCGCCCGGCGCGGTGACAATGCCGACCAGCTGGCCCGGCAGCAGCGAGCGCGCCATCTCGGCCAGCGCGGCGTAGGCCGCCGGGTTGTGGGCGTAGTCGACGATGACCGTCACGCCGCGCACCTCGAACACATTGGTGCGCAGCGGGTTGGTCTTGCCGTCGCTAACAAAAGTAGAGAGGCCTGTGGCGATCTGCAGGTTGGAAAAGCCGGCCGCCATCAGGCCGGCCGCGGCGGCGAGGCCGTTGGCGATGTTGTAGCGCGCGCGGCCGCCCATCGAGATCGGCATGCTTTCCACGCGCAGCAGTTGCTGGTGCACGCTGCCGTCGGCGAGGACGATCGCATTGTCCTGCAGGTAGGCCGCGCGGCCGCCCTCTTCCAGGTGGCGCAGCAGGATCGGGTTGTCGGCTTCCATCGAGAAGTAGACCAGTTCGACGTCCGGCCGCACGCGGCGCGCCATCGCCACGCACAGCGGGTCCTCGGCGTTCAGCACGGCGGCGCGGGTGGCCGACAACGGCACCACGGCCTTGACCTGGGCCAGGTCTTCGATGGTGTCGACGCCGTCCAGTCCCAGGTGGTCGGGCGAGACGTTCAGCACGATGCCGACGTCGCAATGGTCGAAGGCCAGGCCGCGCTTGAGGATGCCGCCGCGCGCCGTTTCCAGCACCGCGATCTCGACTTCCGGCGCGGCCAGCACCGTGCGCGCCGACCAGTAGCCGGTGCAGTCGCCCCTGGTGATCTGCTTGCCGTCGATGTAGACGCCATGGGTGGTGGTGGCGCCGGTCACGCGCCCGGCCAGGCGCGTGGTGTGCGCGATCAGCAAGGTGGTGGTGGTCTTGCCATTGGTGCCGGTGCAGGCGATGATCGGGATGCGGCCGTCCGAGTTGCCCATCAGGCCTTCGACGATGGCGTCGCCGGCGTCGCGCGGCGCGCCGCTGCTCGGGTACTGGTGCATGCGGATGCCGGGCGCCGCATTCACTTCGATCACGGCGCCGCCCTGCGACGCCAGCGGCTGGCCGATGTCGCGGCAGACGATGTCGATACCGGCCACGTCCAGGCCGATCTTGCTGGCGGCGCGCACGCAGATGCGGCGCGTCGATTCCGGCAGCAGGTCGGTCACGTCCTCGGCGGTGCCGCCGGTCGACAGGTTGGCGTTGCCGCGCAGTTCGACCGTCACACCCTCGGCCGGGACCGAGTCCGGCGCATAGCCCTGCTTGCGCAGGATGTCTTCGGCGTGCGCGTCCAGCGCGATCTGGGTCAGGATATTCGTGTGCCCTTCGCCGCGCGCCGGGTTGCGGTTCTCGATCGCCACCAGTTCGGCGATGGCGTGGTGGCCATCGCCGATCACATGGGCCGGACGGCGGCAGGAGGCGGCGGCGACCCGTCCGGCGGCCACGAACACGCGGTAGTCGCGCCCCTGGATGGAGCGCTCGACGATGATGCGGCGCCCGTGCTTGCGGGCGAAGGCATAGGCCTGCTCGACTTCTTCCGGGGTGCGGCAATCGACGGTCACGCCCTTGCCCTGGTTGGCGTCGAGCGGCTTGACCGTGACCGGCACCGCCAGCTTGCGCGCGACGCGCAGCGCATCCTCGATGGTGGTGACGGTTTCGCCCTCCGGCACCGGCACGCCCGCTTCCATCAGGAGCTGCTTGGTGAGCTGCTTGTCGCTCGCGATGCGCACCGCGATATTGCTGGTCTCGCCGGTGATGGTGGCCTGGATGCGCTTCTGCTTCACGCCCCAGCCGAGCTGGAACAGATTGGCGTCTTCGGTGATGCGCTGGACCGGGATCCCGCGCTCGTGGGCAGCGGCCAGCACGGCGGCGGTAGAGGTGCCGATCGCGTAGTGGTCGGCCAGTTCGCGCAGCTCTTCCAGGCGCGGCGCCAGGTTGTCGAAGCTGCCGCCGTGCGCCAGCGTATCGACGATCTCCACCGCCAGCTCGAAGGCCGGCTGCGCCACTTTCTCGATCTGGTAGGCGCACACGATGCGGTACTGGCCGGGCGTGCCGGTCACCGGGCGCGTGCGGCCGAAGCTGGCGGGGGCGCCGGCCAGGCATTGCAGGCCAAGGGTCACGTGTTCGACCACGCGCGCGAGGTAGGTCCCTTCGCGCAGGCGCTGGGCGAAGCCGCCGGGCTGGCCGGTCGGCACCAGGTAGTCGGCCAGCGACGGCAACAGGGTCAGGAGGGCTTCGCTGAATGGCGGGAGTTCGCGGGTCGAGACGCCGTACAGGTCGCCCAGGTCGAGCACGGAAAGCAGGCAGGGAGTATCCGCGTGAATGTTCGGGCCACGCAGGAATCGTTGTTCGAGAATTTGCACGTCTTGGTCCTTGGTCGTGAAAAACGGCGCGGGACAGGGATAGTCCCTGCCCGCGCCGCTGAAGCTTGCCGCGTTGGCGCGCCGCCGCTCAGGCGTCGAGCAGCTGCGAGTACATCCGCGTTGCCATCAGCCCGATCGCCGTGTGGTGCACGGACGGCGACATCAGGCGCGCCAGCATCGCCATCGCTTCCGGCTTGCCGGCGCTCGCCGCGACCTTGTCTTCCAGCTCGCGCAATTCGCTGTCGCCCGCCAGCGCGCCCGGCGCATGGCGGCGGATCAGGCCGCGCTCGGCGTGGCCGCCGCGTCCCGCGTGCTGGTTCAGCGTCTCGAGGGTGCGCTGGCGCGCGCGGTGGCTCAGTACGCGCGTGGTGCGCGAGCTGGCGTCCGCATCGCGGGGCGTGGTGATCCAGTCGCGCAGCACCTGCTGCTCGTAGCTGGAGAACACCCCGAACATCTCGGCGCGCTCACCCTGGATCAGGCGCCAGAAGCGGCTGTTCTCGACCTCTTCGCCGCGCTTGATCCAGCCCGCGCTTTCCAGCGCCGCCAGGAAGGACGGGATCTGCTTCGGTTCGCCCAGCCAGTCGTTGATCGAGCGGCCGGCGACGCGGCAGTAATCCGAGTGCATGTTGCGGCCGACCGCCGCCTTGGCCGTGAAGATCTCGACCAGTTCCGCTTCCAGGTCGAACGCGGCGATCACGGACGTGGTGCAGGCGCCGAGCTCGTTCAGGCGGTAGCCGTCCAGCACGCGGCGGAAGAAGGCGGCCGGGTCGGCCGCCTGCGCCATCAGCTTGCGCAGCGCCTGCACCGCCTTGTGCGCGTGGCCGCTGCCGGCATTGTCGACCGTCACGTGGAGGGTGAAGTAATACGGGTCGATGCCCAGTTCGTTCAGTTCGTAGGACGTGATCAGGAGGTGCAGCGGCAGCTGTTCGTAGCCGAGGTTGTAGCCGACCACCTCCGGCAGGAACTGGTCGGCGTTCCAGGCCAGCGCCAGCTGGATCGCGCCCTGCACGAAGTGGTCTTCGGGCAGGCTTTCCCAGTGTTCGCAGCCGTGCGCGGCCAGCAGCCGGCGGTACAGGGTCACGTGGTTCTTGTCCGGCACGCCGTCGCCCAGCTCTTCGAGGTAGGTCTTGATCAGCGGGTGGAAATCGGGGTTCTCCCAGCGCGGCAGGGTGCCGTACAGCCAGGCGCCGTCGACCAGCTTGGTCGGGGCCACGCCCTTCAGGAAGTACAGCGCATGCGCCTTGCTGCCGAAATAGCGGCGCGCGGCGCCGTTCTTGCGCGCGGCCAGGTATTCGCGGTAGGCGATGCCGACCGCCTCGGCGCGGCCCTGGATCCAGGCCGGCAGCTGCCACACGGCTTCCGGCAGGTCGCAGGGTTCCTGGCGCGCCGCCTCGATCTGGGCCAGCACGAAATCGCGCGAGGCCACGGCGGCCTCCTGGGGATTGTCGAGGAGGGAGAAATACAGTGCTTTCGCGCTCTGGACGGCCTGGCCCGCACGCGCGGCAGGCGCGGTACGGACTTCGGGCGCATCGACAGCAAAGAGGGTAGTCATCATCAATCTTTTGGTAAATGTTCTACCAAGATTATGCGTACTCGTCCTGGCGCACGAAATCGGTTCGCGGCTCCCCTGACTGTCGGACAGGGCTTACAAAAATGGAATGTTTTTTGGAAAGACATCGGGGCGCGCCGGACAGTGCCGGGGCGCCCCGAGGTGGGCTGGCGGCACGGGCGGCCGCCAGGGAGGGATGGCGATTACTGGGTCACGCCGTGCAGCAGCGAACGGCTGCGCGCGTAGCCGAAGTAGACCAGCAGGCCGATCGCCAGCCAGATCAGGAAGGCGATCCAGGTGATGGCGCTCAGGAAACTCATCAGCACCAGGCAGAAGATCACGGCGATCGCCGGCACGACCGGCACGCCCGGGCAGCGGAAGGCGCGCTTCAGGTCAGGACGCTTCTTGCGCAGCACGACCACGGCGACCGAGACCAGGCAGAACGCAGCCAGGGTGCCGATGTTGACCAGCTCGGCCAGCACGTTCAGCGGCACGAAGGCGGCGATCACGCCGAACACGATACCGACCAGCCAGGTGGCGAAGTAAGGCGTGCCGTACTTCGGATGCACGGTCGACAGCTTGGCCGGAAGCAGGCCGTCGCGCGACATGGCGAACAGGATGCGGGTCTGGCCATACGCCATCACCAGCATCACCGTGGTCATGCCGAGAATCGCGCCCAGGTCGGTCCAATGGGCCAGCCAGTTGACGCCGGCGTGCTGCAGGGCCAGCGAGACCGGGTGGTCGACGCCTTCGAACAGCTTGAACGGCACGATGCCGGTCATGATGGCCGACACGATCACGTACAGGATGGTGCAAATGGCCAGCGAACCGATGATGCCGATCGGCAGGTCGCGCTTCGGATTCTTGACCTCTTCCGCGGCCGACGTGACGGCGTCGAAGCCGATGAAGGCGAAGAACACCAGCGCGGCGGCGCTCATGATGCCCGATGCGCCGAACGGTGCGTACGGGGCCCAGTTCTCGGTGTTCACATGGCTGAAGCCGAACAGGATGAACAGCAGCACCACCGAAATCTTGATGACCACCATGACGTTGTTGACACGGGCCGATTCGCGCACGCCCAGCGACAGCATCCAGGTCAGGAACAGCATGATCAGCAGCGCCGGCAGATTCATGACGGTATCCACGCCGGGACGTGCGCCCGGCGCCGCGCTCAGGGCCGCCGGCAGGTCGATGCCGACGCCGTGCAGCAGCGACTGGAAATAGCCGGACCAGCCGACCGCCACGGTCGACGTCGCAAGGCCATACTCGAGCAGCAAGTCCCAGCCGATCATCCAGGCCACCAGTTCGCCCAGCACCGCGTAGCTGTAGGTATAGATCGAGCCCGCGATCGGCACGGTCGACGCGAATTCGGCATAGCACATGGCCGCGAAGCCGCAGGCGATGGCGGCAACGATGAAGGACAGCGTCAGGGCCGGGCCGGCGGTCAGCGCGCCGGTGCCGGTCAGGACGAAGATACCGGTGCCGACGATGGCGCCGATACCCATCAGGATCAGGTCGAAGGGCCCGAGCACCTTTTTCAGCCCGCCGGGTGTGCCGGCCGAAGCGACCATGGTGTCGAGATTCTTGGTTCTAAAAAGACTCACTGCGTTCTCCAATCGATAGTAGATAGTCCCCAGGCCCTGTTATGTTGGATGTCTCCTCTGCGGGCATGGTAAGTCCGGCTGTTTCCCTTCGTGTAAAAGGAGATTCCGGACGGCAGCATAAGCGGCACGCCATTATTACCCAAATTTCAAGCGCAAAACAGGGAGAATTTTCAGCGCAGCGTACAGATCACCAGCTCCGGATCGGCGCGCACGCGCAAGGGAATGCCGGCGCAGCCGATGCCGCGGCTGACCAACAGGGGGCCGTTGCCGCCGATTTCGAAGCGCCCGTGGCAGTAATCGCGCGAATACGGGCCGCTGGGACGCTTGAGCGGCGCGCCGTTGCGGCGCACCACCTGGCCGCCGTGGGTATGGCCGGCGAAGCCGAGGTCGAAGCGCTGGCCGTCCAGCCACCACAGTCCGTCCGGGGAATGCATCAGGTAGATCCGCACCGCGCCGGCATCCTGGAAAGTGGCGCCGGCCGAGGGCGCGCCGGTCCAGGGGTCGTCGATCCCGCAGATGCTGACCGCCCCGAACGGCGCCGGCAGCGCGACGTTGCGGTTGACCAGCACCTCGACCCCGCTGCCGGCCAGCGCAGCGGCGATCTCGGCGCTGCCGTTCCAGACATCGTGGTTGCCCAGCACCGCATAGGTGCCCAGCGGCGCCCGCGCGGCCCGCAGGAAGCCCTGCAGCGCCCGGATGTTGGCGGCGTCGAAGGAAATATAGTCGCCCCCCAGCAGCAGCACGTCGGGACGTTCGCGCGCCAGCTGCTCCAGCAGGGCGTCGAACAGGGCCGGATGGGTGGTCGGGCCGGCGTGGAAATCCGAGGCGAAGGCGATCGTCAGCGGACGCGGCAGGCGCCGCTCCGGCCCCAGCACGACCTCGTGCCGGGTCACGCCCAGCGTGCCGTGGCCGCCCAGCCGGTAGCTCAGGCCGGCCAGCCAGCCCTTCATCAGCAGGGTATTCAATACGCGCTCGGTGGCATGGCGGATCGGCCGGTGGCGCTTGCTTGGTTTCATAGGGCGCGGACTATACAGCGAATGGGGGCAAATGTTGCAAAATTGCCACTGTACACCAGCACCGCCCAAACCCGTCGCAGGTTTGGGTCGGCACTAGTGCGCCAAGTCAACGACGTGTAAGATTCAGGGCATGCTGACACCTGAACAACTCCTGGCCTTCCTGGCCGCCGCCATCCTCCTGACCCTCTCCCCTGGCCCCGACAATATGATGGTGCTGGGAATCGGCATGGCCAAGGGACGGGCGCGCGGCATGGCCTTCGGCCTCGGCTGCGCGCTCGGCTGCCTCAGCCACACGGTGCTGGCGGTGATCGGCGTGAGCGCCCTGATCGCCGCGTCGCCGCTCGCCTTCACGACACTCAAAATATGCGGCGGCCTGTACCTGGCATGGATGGGCTTCAAGGCCATCCGCAGCACCGGCGGGGCGGCCGCCAGCCGCGCCGAGGCAGTCACGGAATCGGCGCGCACCCTGTTCTTCCGCGGCGTGTTCGCCAACGCCATCAACCCCAAGGTGGCGCTGTTCTTCCTGTCCTTCCTGCCGCAGTTCGTGGTCGCTTCGCGCGGCGACGCCAACCTGCAGACCGGCCTGCTCGGCCTGGCCTTCACCGCCCAGGCGGCCATCCTGTTCGGCATGCTGGGCTTCTTCTCGGGCGCGGTCGGCGCCTGGCTGAACCGCCGTCCGCGCGCCGGCATGTGGATGGACAGGGTCGCCGGCGCCATCTTCATCGCGCTGGGACTGCGCCTGATCGTGGCGCGCTGAAGCGGAGCCCGCCAGGCAGTATTAGCGCCAGTCAACGCTGCGCCGTCGCAAGCAGGATCTTGGGATCATCGAGCCGAACAATCGATAAAAGGCCCCACCCATGGATACCTCTTCGCTCTGGAAAGGCACGGCGGCCAAGACCGCCTGCCTGCCCACCCTGCAAACCGACCTGCACGTCGACGTCGCCATCGTCGGCGCCGGCATCACCGGGCTGACCGCGGCCATGCTGCTGGTCCAGGCCGGCAAGCGGGTGGCCGTCCTCGACGCCCACAAGGCCGGCGACGCCAGCACCGGCAACTCGACCGGCAACCTGTACGCCACCGTCGACCTGGGCCTGCACACCCTCGAAGAACAGCATGGCCTGGAAGTCATGCGCCGCGTGGTGGAATCGCGTTCCGCCGCGGTCGACCTGATCGAGGCCACCGTGGCGCGCCTGAACCTCGACTGCGGCTTCCAGCGCCTGCCCTGGCACCTGATCGCCCTCGATGCGGAGCGCGTCGGCGAAGTCGAGAAGGAAGCCCTGGCGGCGATGCGCGCGCGCCTGCACGCCGACCTGCGCGACGACGCCCCGCTGCCCATCGACGCCGCGCAGAAGACCCTGGTGGTCGAGGACCAGGCCCAGTTCCAGCCGCTGGCCTACGTGCGCCAGCTGGCCCAGAGCATCGGCAGCGAGAACTGCCTGATCTTCGAAAACACCCGCGTCACCGCGATCGACGACGCTCCGGCCGTGGTCCACACCGCCCACGGCAAGGTGCAGTGCCAGCAGGTCGTGATCGCCACCCATACGCCGGTCGGCATCCACCTGGTGCAGTCGCAGCTCGAGGTCGTGCGCGAGTACGGGATCGCCGCGCCCCTGCACGATGCCATTCCGCAGCCGGGGGTGTACTGGTGCATCGGCCAGGACCGCTGGTCGGTGCGCACCTACACCGAACATGGCCGCACCTGGGTAGTGGTGGTAGGCAGCGCCCACCCGCTGGGCGAGAAGGAAGTCGGGCCGGAGCGCTTCCAGGAGCTGGAGGCCTTCGCGCGCGACCACTTCCCGATCGGGCCGGTGGAATACCGCTGGTCGGCGCAGCGCTACCGCGCGAAGGACAAGCTGCCCTACATCGGCCGCAACGTCGACGCGGAGAACACCTATATCGCGACCGGCTTCTCGGGCGACGGCCTGACCTACGGGACCCTGGCCGGGATGATGCTGGCCGACGAGATCCTCGGCCGCGGCACGCCCTGGCGCGACCTGTATGCGGTCGACCGCCTCGACCAGGGCAAGCGCCCGCAAGGCTTCGAGAAGGAAAGCAGCGGCCCGGCCCAGCCGGGCGAGGCGCCGGCGCTGGATGCCGAACAGGTGCGCCAGCTGGCCGACCTCCCGCCCTGCCAGAGCCGCAAGATCGAGATCGACGGCAAGCCGGTGGCGGTGTTCCGCAGCCAGGACGGCGCGCTGCAGGCGGTGAACGGGAAGTGCTCGCACATGGGCTGCGAGATCCGGTGGAACGGCGCCGAAACCAGCTGGGACTGCCATTGCCACGGCAGCCGCTTCGCCCCGGACGGGCAGGTGCTGGAAGGTCCGGCGCTGGCGCCGCTGCAGGCCTCGAAGGTCGGCCAGGGGAGCTGAGCGGGCACCGGGGAAGTGCCCAAACGATCATAAAATTGATCGTATTCACGTTTTTGCGATACATTGCTGTTTTTACGTTTTCACGGGACAGGCAGCTGTCCCGCCCGCAGCACGCGAATGCGCGATCTTCCCCTGTTCAAGCACCTGAATGCCGGCACGCTGGTCACCGTCACCTGCGGGCTCGGCCTGCTTTACGTCGGCCGCGACGTCCTCGAGCCGATCGCCCTCGCCTCGATCCTCAGCCTGGTGATCGCGCCGCTGATCCGCAGCATGCGCCGCGCCGGCCTGCCGCAGCTGCCGGCCACTCTGCTGTCGGTGCTGCTGGCCACCACCTGCCTGGTCGGGGTCGGCATCGTGCTGGCCTTCCAGCTGGTCGCCGTGACCGGCGACCTGCCGAAATACCGGGCCGCGATGCGCACCAAGGTCGCCACCGTGCGCGAGATCGCCGAGCGGCCGTTCGCGCGCATCGAGGCCGAACTGAGCGCGGTGGCGCCGGCCGGCAGCGCGCCGCCCACCGGCAAGCGCGGCATGACCACGATCACCATCAGCCCGAGCCAGCCGATCCCGGTCGAGATCCGCGCGCCGCGCCTGACCACCACCGCCGCGCTGACGCGCCTGTTCTCGCTGGCCTGGGGCCCGATCGGCGAGGCCGGCCTGGTGCTGGTGCTGCTGATCTTCATGTCGCTCGAACATGAATCGCTGCGCGACCGCCTGATCCGGCTCGGCGGACAGACCGAGACCAGCCGCACGATCCAGGCGCTGGCCGACGCCGCCCAAGGCGTGTCGCGCTTCTTCTTCTCGCAATTCGTCGTCAACGCCACCTTCGGCGCCCTGATCGGCGTGGTCCTGTGGGCGGCCAGCGTGCCGCACGCGGTGCTGTGGGGCGCGCTCAGCGGCCTGCTGCGCTTCGTGCCCTACCTCGGCATCATGGCGGCCGGCGCCGTCATCGCCCTGTTCGTCGCCGCCATCGATCCGGGCTGGACCCTGGCCCTGTCGTGCATGGTGCTGTTCGTCGCCCTCGAACTGCTGGTGGCGAACATCGTCGAGCCCAAGGTGTACGGCCAGAGTTCCGGCCTGTCGCCGCTGGCGGTGATCATCTCGGCCCTGTTCTGGGGCGCGATGTGGGGCCCGGTCGGGCTGCTGCTGTCGACCCCGCTGACCCTGTGCCTGGTGGTGGCCGGCCGCCACGTGCGCACCCTGGAGCCGGTCGCGATCCTGCTCGGCGACGCCCCCGCGGTGACCGGCGCCCAGCGCTTCTACCAGCGGATCCTGGCCGGCGACATCGCCGCCATCATCCACGACGCCCACGCTTTCCTGGAGCGCTCCAGCTTCGCGCGCTACTGCGACCACATCCTGCTGCCCGGCATCGTGATGGCCGCCGCCGATACCCGGTCCGGCATGATGGCCAAGAGCCAGGAAGAGCGCGTCCGCAGCGCCATCGCCGACGTCGCCATGACCCTGACGCCGGAATCCGGCGGCGAGCCCAAGCACCGGCGCCGGCGCGACGTCTCCCTGCTCGACGCCAACGTCGGCGCCCACCTGCGCCAGATGCGCGAGGCGCGCCTGGGCCGCTGGCAGGGCGCGCTCGACGTGCCGGCCCATTCGGTGGTGCTGTGCGTGGGCCTGGCCACGATGCGCGACGACCTGCTCAGCGAACTGCTGGTGCGCGCCCTGCGCGAAGCCGGCGTCGACGCGCGCAGCTTCTCGGTCATCGGCGAAAGCGAGAATCCGGGCCCGGACAAGGCCGACCTGGTCTCGACCGTGTTCATCAACTATCCGGTCGAACCCATGCTCGACCAGTGGATGGCCACCGTCGCCAACCTGCGCGCCGGCCTGCCGGAAGCGATGCTGGTCACGATCCGCCTGCCGCTGATCGATCCGCTGCCGGACGCGTCGCTGGTGGAAAACCAGGTCGACATGGTGCTGCGTTCCTTCGAGGAAGCGCTGGCCTTCGTCGACCCGGAGCGCACACCGCGTCCCTGAGACCGGCGGCGCGCCCGCGTTTCCGTCCGTCAGCAACGCAGCGGCGGCTTGATCCGCAGCCAAGGCATTGCTTGCGGCCCGCTCCGCAGCGGCCGGCTTGCCCTTATGATCACAGGCGTGGCTTGACACAGGGAGCGGGCATGCCTGAACGGACCGGGGTCGACGAGCGCGCCATCGACGGCGTCAAGGCGGGCGCGCGCCACGGCCCGGCCCCTGCGCGCACGCCGACGGTCGCGCGCCCATCCAGCCAGCTGACCCGCTTCACCTTCCTGCGCCGCACCCTGCTGCTGTTGTTCTATCCGGTACTGACGGTCGCCGCCGGCAACGCGATCCTGCTCGGCGTGCCGCAGGCGCGCGAAGCGCTGGGCGCCTTCCGCAACTTCGGCGACGCCCGCGAAAGCCTGTGGGCCAACCCCGGCTACTGGATCTTCATCGCGGCCCTGGCCTACTGGTCATTGAGCGCCTGGTATTGCGCGCGGCTGCTGCTGGCCAGGCGCTTCGCCGTCGACAACGTCGGCCAGTGCGTCCACCATGGCTTTGCGGCCGCCACCAACACCTGGCTGCCGCGCGCGCTGGGCCTGCTGTCCTGCGTGCCGATCACGCTCTGGTTCGCCCTGCCCGGCGCGCCGCCCTGGGCCTGGCTGGCGCCGGCCATGTACACCGGCGCCTTCCTGGTGCTGGCGGTGCTGCGCCGGCGCCTGCTGAACCGCTGGCTCGGGCGGCAGGCGGTGGCGCCGCAGGCCTGGGCGCGCACGCGCCGCACGCCGCGCGCCAGCGTCGCCGCGGCGCTGCTGATGTTCGCCGTGTCCGGCAGCGTGCTGGCGGCGGTCTGGTTCGGCCAGGAAGCGGCCGCGCGGGCCCTCGGCGCACCGGCCCTGCTGCTGTTCGCCTTCGGTTCCTGGACCGTGTTCGGCAGCATCGTGCTGGTCTACCTGCCAAAGAGCGCCGGCTGGCCCTCGCTGGCCCTGCTGCCCCTGTTCACGGCCCTGCTGGCCTCGATCTGGAACGAAAACCATGTCGTGGCCCGCAACGGCGGCCCGCCGCTCGCCGTCGCGCGGCCCACGCTGGAACAGGACTTCAAGGACTGGCAGCAGGCGCGCGGCGCGCACGGTGGCGAACCGGTCTACCTGGTGGCGGCGGCCGGCGGGGCCTCGCGCGCGGCGTTCTGGGCCGGCACCCTGCTGCTCGAACTGGAGCGCCAGGCGCGCAGCCGGGGCAAGCGCTTCGCGCCCAATATCTACGCGATGAGCGGGGTCTCCGGCGGCAGCCTGGGCCTGGCCGCCTTTGCCGGCTCGCTGGCCGTGCGCGACCCGGACTATGAACGCACCGCCGCCGAGGTCGGCGCCTTCCTCGGCCAGGACTACCTGGCGCCGCTGGTCGGCGCCCTGCTCTACCCCGACCTGCTGGCGCGCTTCTGGCCGCTTCCCTGCCCCTCCTGCGACCGATCGCTGGCGCTGGAGGGGGCCTGGGAGCGCGGCTGGGCCCGGCGCTTCCCCCTGTCGCCGGCGCACGACTGGTTCAGGCGCCCGCTGCTGGCGCCCGGCCCGGAGGCGGCCGGCCTGCCGCGCCTGGTCTTCAACGCCACCTCCGCCAGCGAGGGCCGGCGCGTGGTGCAATCCCGGCTCGCCTTCAGGCTGCCCCAGGCCTACGACCTGTTCGGCCAAGCCCCGGGCGACGCGGCGCTCGACACCAGCCGCATCACCCTGGCCCAGGCGGTCCACAACAGCGCCCGCTTCCCCTACATCAGCCCGGCCGGGCTGGTCTACACCACCGGCGGCGAGCGCTGGGATTACCTGGTCGACGGCGGCTACTTCGAGAACTCGGGCGCGGCCACCCTCAACGCGATGATCCCCGAGATCCTGAAAACCGGCCTGGTCCGGCCCGAACAGCTGGTGGTGCTGGTGATCGAGAACGAGCCGGCGTCGCAGTCGCAATGGATCTGCCCGACCCGCGCCCAGCTGGCCGACGCCGCGGCCGGCCCGGCGCCGCGGCCGTTGACGGTCGGGTTGCGCTGGCCCTGGGAGCCGCGCCCGCGTCCCGGCGACAAGGTGGTGCCGCCGGTGCCGGAACTGTCGCTGCCCTTCTTCGCCCTCTACCAGACCCGCAACGCGCGCGCCCAGGCCGCCGAGGAGGAAACCACGCGCCTGCTGGGCGGCTGCGGCGCCGGCCGCGTCATCGAACTGCGCTATCCCTGGACGGTGGATGCGCGCCAGCCGCCGCTGAGCTGGTTCCTGAACGGCGGCACCACGCGGGCCATGGCCGGGATGCTCCAGCGCAAGCAAAGCGAGGCGCCCGAAGTCGACGCCTTCCTGGCGAACTGGGAGCGCATCCGCGCGACGGTGCTGGACAAAGCCGCTTTGCAATAAATACACCCATTGCAACTACATTTGTCCAAATAAGGTGTTTTAGCGTACACTTGAGCCAAGATGCTCCTCGTTGAGGTGCGTCAAGTGCTACGCTCGCTCCTGTTCAATACCGTCTGTCTTTGCGCGGTTACTAGCGGCTCGCGCCCTCCGCCGCCTGGCGCCGATCGCGCCAGCCCGTTCCACTTGCCCGCTCGCCGATATGATTCCACACCGATTCCTTCCACACTCGCTCGCCGCCCTGGCGCTGCTCGCGCTCGCCGCGACGGCGGGCCCGGCGGCCGCACGCAAGGACGCAAGAAAGGATGCGCCGCCCGCGCTGGCCGATGTCGACGCCCTCGCCGGCAGTCGCCCCGGCGCCTGCGCCGCGCCGATCGACCCGGCCTACGCCCGCATGGGCCCACCGGCGCTGCGCCAGTGCGCCTGGAGCCAGCGCCTGGAAATGCTGTACTGGAAGAACATCCCCGCACCGGCCGGCACCTGCCTGCCGCCGGCGGCGATCGCCTGGCACCGCCTGATGGCCAGCGTGCAGGCCGGCGCGCCGCCGTGGAACAAGGACTGGACCGGCCAGGCCCGGGTCGCCGGCACCAATGCGCTGCAGCAGGCCGTCGCGGTCTGGCAGGCCGGCGACGGTAGCTGGTCGGCGGTGGCCTGGCGCTGGCGCCCGTCCGAGAAAGCCGACACGCGCGCCTGGCAGGCCGGGCACTGGAGCAAGGTCGCCGGGGCGGTGCAGGCGGTCAACGCCGGCAATCCGGCGCCGCGCCCGTCGCCGCTGCTGGAGGCCTGGCTGGCCGGCTCGAACGGCAAGCCGCGCATCCTCGAAGGCGATACCTGGCGCTGGGTCGCCGACCAGACCTGCCTGGTGGTGCGCACGGCCGGGATCGGCCAGGGCCAGCTGCACCTGCCGTATTCGCGCGACGACGCGCGCCTGGAACAGCGCACCGCGATGCAGGTGCAACTGGCGCGCCGCTTCCCGGCGGCCGAATGGCTGCAGCCTTTCACCCTGCTGGAGCCGGCCGTGCCGGGCACCCGCAGCGGCGCCAAGTTCTACGCCGTCTGGCGCGAAGGCGCGGCGATCCAGGGGCAGCTCTGGATTCCCTTGCGCGACAATGGCGGCATCGTGCGGGCCCGGATCGGTACCGACGCGCCGCCGCGCGGTCCGCATGCCGAGGAGATCGCGACGCAGCGCGCGGCCCTGGTCGAGCGCGAACTGAAGACCCTCGCCCATGCCTGGGAGGCGCGCCATGAATGACGAACTGTCGACGCCCCTCCTGCTGCTGTCGCCGCTGGCCCTGCTGGGCGCCGGCCTGATGCTGGCGCTGGTGCTCGGGTTCACGCTGCAGCGCTTCCAGGTCCCGAAACTGTACGGCGCCGTGATCGCGGGCCTGCTGCTGGGCGCCAGCGGCGCCGGCCTGATCGACCGTCCGCTGCTGACCCAGTTCCAGGAACTGCTGAACGGCGCCGCCGCGCTGGTGCTGTTCGATGTCGGCCGCAAGATGGACCTGGCCTGGCTGCTGCGCAGCGGACGCCAGGGCAAGAGCCTGCTGCTGGCCACGCTCACCCGCGGCGCCGCCGCCACCCTGGTGCTGGCCGCCTTCGGCCTGCCCTGGGGCGCGGCGATCTTCATCGGCTCGATCCTGATCGCGGTGAACCCGGTCATCCTGGCCTCGATGGTGGCGGACGAAAACGCCAGCGGCACCAGCACCTTCGCCACCGCCAACATGGTCGGGATCAGCAACCTGGTGGCCCTGCTGGCGCTGGGCGTGACCCTGGCCTGGACCCGCAGCCACGGCGCCGATGCGGCCGGCACCTTCGGCGCGGAACTGATCCGCCAGGGCGGCAAGCTGCTGCTGGGCGCACTGTTCGCCGTGTTTTCCTACGGCGCCTATGCGCTCGCCACCCGCCTGTGCAAGATACCGGCGACGATGCGGCCCGGCGTGCTGCTGGCGGCCCTGCTGATCGACCTCGGCCTGTGCTCGGTGACGGCATCGAGCGCGCTGCTGTCGCTGCTGCTGATGGGCGTCCTGCTGCGCAATGCGGAAAAGCGCGACAACGTGTTCCAGGCCCAGCTGGCGACCGCCCAGGACATCGGCTACATGCTGCTGTTCCTGATGTCGGCCGCGGTGGTCGACATCCATGAGCTGATGCAGGGCTGGGTGGTGCTGTCCGCCCTCGCCGTGTTCGCCGCGCGTATCCTCGCCACCCGCCTGGCCCTGTGGCCGGCCACCGCGTGGAGCGAACGCAAGAAGCATGCGATGGCGCTGTCGATGTGCTCCCTGGTCAGCTTCGGCGGCCTGGTGGTCGACAACACCCTGAACGCCTACACCGGCCTGGACCAGCATTCGACCATGCTGATGAGCGCCCTGCTGTCCCTGAACGTGCTGCTGGCGCCGGGCCTGACCTGGCTGGGCCTGCGCCTGGCCGGCGAAACCTATCGTGGAGGTTCGCAATGAGCCAAGCATCTCTCGACCAGCAGGCGCTGGCCGTCTCTGGCCAAGGCGCCGCCTTCCTGCCGGATTTCCGGGAATCGACCCTCGGCACCATGGGCATCGAGCTCGAACTGATGGTGCTCGACCGCCTCACCTACGACCTGTTCCCGGCCGCGCCGGACATCCTGGCCCTGCTCGACCGGCACGACAAACCCTGGGTGCACACGCCCGAGATCACCACCTCGATGCTGGAAGTGGCGACCTCGATCCTGACGTCCTACGACGAAGCCGCCGAGCAGCTCGAACACATCCGCGCCACGGTGCAGCGCGCGGCCTTCGAGGTCGGCGCCTCGATCTCCGGCGGCGGCGCCCACCCCTTCCAGAAGTGGGCCGAGCAGCGCATCTATCCGAAGGAGCGCTACTTCGCCTCCGAGCGCAAGTTCGGCTACCTGGCCAAGCTGTTCACGGTGTTCGGCATGCACGTGCACATCGGCGCCGGCTCGCCCGACGAAGCGATGCGCCTGTGCTCCTGGCTGACCCAGCGCGCGCCGCTGTTCATCGCGTTGTCGGCGAATTCGCCGTGCTGGCAGGGCGAGGTGTCGGGCTTCTGCAGTTCGCGCAGCAACGTGGTCGGCGCCTTCCCGATGAGCGGCATCCTGCCCTACGAGATCCGCACCTGGAACGACTTCCGCGCCCACTTCGACCAGCTCGCGCAATACGGGATCGTCAACAGCATCAAGGATTTTTACTGGGACGTGCGGCCGAAACCCGAGTACGGCACCATCGAGCTGCGCGTGCTGGACACGCCGCTGAAGCCCGTCTACGCCGCCGCGCTGGCCTGCTACGCGCGCGAGCTGTGCCTCGAATTCGCCGACCAGGCGGGCCGCTGGCCGTCCAGCGCCAGCCGCGAGCTGTACACCTGGAACCGCTTCAACGCCGCGCGCGACGGCGTCGAAGGCAGCTGGATCGATCCGGAGACCGGCGTCGCCATGCCGATCCTCGATGCCGTCCATGCCGACCTCGCGCGCCTGCGCAAGCGCTCGCGCGATCCGGGCTTCGGCAAGGCCTGCGCGGTCATCGAACAGTTGATGAAAGACGGCGGCCAGGCGCGCTGGCTGCGCGCCCACCTCGAGGCCGGCGGCGGCATGAACGACCTGGCGCGCATGGCCAGCGAACTGTTCGACAGCCCGGACCTCGCCTGATGCCGGAACCGCGCGTCAGTTCACGACGCCGAGGCCGTGCGCCGGCAGCCAGGTGTAGTACAGGCCGACCGTGTCGTGGCGCTGTTCGCGTCCGGGCGTGCTGGCGAGGGTGTAGCTGCGGCGCGAGCTCAGGTACTTGAGCGTGAGCCCGTGGTGGCCGCGCACCCGGTAGGTCAGCGCGGCCTCGCTGCGCAGCACGCGGTCGCTGCCGTCGCCCTGGGGCGTGGCCAGCTTGCCGTCGAAGAAGGCGCGCTCGCCGAGGTCCAGCGCCAGCTTGTCGCCGCCGATCACGCGCAGCGACAGCATGGCCTGCGGCGCGAATCCGTAGGTGTACTGGCCGGCGGCGCTGGCGCGCACGGTGCCGGTCGAGGTATAGCCGATGCCGCCCGAAGCATGCGCCTGCAGGGTCAGCGCATTCGCCACGCGCCACTGCAGGTTGCTGCCCAGGGTCAGACCGGTGCTGGCGATGCGGAACAGCTGCGGCGACAGGTAATCGTAGCCGCCGTACAGTCCCGCGATGCCGCTCAGCCGGTCGCCGGCTTCGTAGGGCGCGCCGAACAGCAGGCCGCGTGAAGTCAGGCTCTCGACGCCCTGCGCGGTCGACATCCGCAGCCGGAAGGTGAAGTAATCGAAGGGCCGCCGATAGGTGTAGCCGGCCTTGCCCGGCAGGCCGTAATCCAGCGCGAAGTCGGCCGCCATCTCGTTGCGGCGCGAGGCCAGCGAGGGCCCGGCGTTGCCGCGCGAGCGGACCGTGGCGCCCAGCTGCACCCGTCCGAACACGGCCGGATCGTGGCTGTCCCAGATCGGCGCGTGCCGTCCCGGACGCGCATAGCGGTTGAAGCCGAGCGATGGCGAGATGCCGGCCGCTGCGGCCTCGCGCCAGCGCGGCGACAGCCCATAGCCCCGCTCCAGCACCAGGTTGGCCATCCGGTACAGCGACTCGCCGAGGAAGGAGCCGCCGAAGCTGGTGGTGATCTGGTCGTTGCGCGACGGCGGCGTGGTCTCGCCGGCGATTTCCCACACCGCGCTGCCGGCGAAGGCGGCGCCCATCGACTCCCAGAAGTCCAGGCCGTTGCTGCGCGCGATGCCGTAGTACACCGAGCCCTGGTAAGGGTGGCCCATCTGGTTGATCTCGAAGGGGTCGCGGTCTTCGACCCAGCCGCTGCGCAGGTTGCGGCGCCACGAGCCCACGCTCACGCCGTAGTCGTCGGGCTTCACGAACGCATGGTCGACCCGGTTCAGCACGAACTGGAAGCCGGCGATCTCGAGGGCCGTGGCGCCGTAGCTCTTCCAGGGCCGCGCCGGCTGGTCGAAGACCGGCCTGGCAGCCGGTCCCGGCGGCGTATCGGACACGGCCTTCGGGTGCTGCTCCGCTTCCCACCCCGCCGGCACCGTGGCGACCGGCCCTGTGGATTGATCGGAGGCCGCATGGGCGGCGCCGGCGGCCAGCGCCAGCAACAGGAGATGGGCGCGTTTAGCGGGCGCGCTGTGGTTTTTTAGTACGTTCATGTCCATTCCGAGGCAATGCTGTTAGCATAAATATAACTAATGCATGAAAATCATGGCGCACGGATTGCCGAATGGAAGTTACAGGTCGGTATAATCGTCGGCTTCGCCCGTCAATACGTTTTTCCGGACGCCCCATGAAATCGAACGGCCTGACCTTCCACCACCCCATCGCCTTCTGGAGCGGCACCCTGGCGCTGGTCGCCGGTGTCCTCGCACACATCCCGATGTTCGTCTGCGCTTCCCATATGGGCTACCGGATGGCCGGCATGGAAATGGATGCCGCGATGCTTGCCGGGATGGCGCTGATCCCGCTGGGCCTGCTGCTGGCGGCCTATGGCCTGATGCCGCGCATCGACACCCTGCGCGCGCGCGGCAGCGGCGACGGCGCCCTGCTGTTCGAAGCCGCGGACGGGATCCCGCTGAACGCGCGGCACTGGAGCCTGGTGCTGGTGCTGGTGGTCGCGCTGACCATCGACGTGATGAAGCCGGCCACGCTCGGCTTCGTGATGCCGGGCATGACCAGCGAATACGGGCTGTCGAAGCAGAACGCCGGCTTCCTGGCCCTGGTGGCGCTGACCGGGACCACGGTCGGATCCGTCATCTGGGGCATGGTGGCCGACCGCTTCGGCCGCCGCGCCACGATCCTGCTGTCGGCGCTGATGTTCATCGGCACCGCCATCTGCGGCGCGATGCCCTCTTTCTACTGGAACCTGGCGATGTGCTTCCTGATGGGCGCCTCGGCCGGCGGCCTGCTGCCGATCACCTTCACCCTGATGGCCGAGATGATCCCGGCGGCGCACCGCGGCTGGCTGCTGGTGGCGCTGGGCGGCATCGGCAACTCGGCCGGCTACCTGGTGGCGGCCGGCGCGGCCAGCCTGCTGGAACCGTCCTTCAGCTGGCGCGTGCTGTGGCTGCTCGGACTGCCGACCGGCGCCGTGATCATCCTGCTCAGCCGCCTGCTGCCGGAGTCGCCGCGCTTCCTGGCGGCCAGCGGCCTGCACGACGAAGCCCGCGCCGTGCTGGCGCGCTTTGCCGGCACGGTGCGCGACGCGGCCCAGCGTCCGGCGGCGGCCGCTGCGCCGGCGCCGGCCTCATCGAGCCTGCGCGAGTTGCTGCGCGGCGGCTATGCACCGCTGACGATCGGCATGAGCGTGGCGGGCGTGGCCTGGGGCCTGGCGAATTTCGGTTTCCTCCTGTGGCTGCCGATGAACCTGCGCGCGATGGGCATGGACGCCGCCACCGCGACTTCCCTGCTGGCGCGCGCCGCCTTCCTGGCCCTGCCCGGCACCCTGCTGGTGATCTGGCTCTACCACCGCTGGAGCTCGGTCGGCACGCTGGTCGCCTTCATCGCCCTCAGCGCCGCCAGCCTGCTCGGCTTCTTCGTCCTCGGCTGGATGGGCATCGCCTCGGCGTCGGCGCTGGCCATCGCCACTTGCGCGCTGCTGGTCTCGGCCAGCGGCGTGATCGCTTCCCTGATCCCGTACGCGTCGGAGATCTATCCGGTGCACCTGCGCGCCACCGGATCGGGCGTGATCGCCGCCAGCTCGAAGCTGGGCGGCATCCTCGGCGCCGGCCTCGGCGTGGCCGGACTGTTCGCGGACCTGCCGCTGTCCGCCCTCGCCATCGCCGTGCCGATGCTGGCCGCCGCGCTGCTGCTGGCCAGGTCCGGCATCGACACGCGCGGCCGCCGGCTCGAGGAGATCCAGGCCCTGGTGGCCTAGAACCCGTACTGGACCTTGATCATCGGCGTGCTGGCCGTGGCGCCGGGGATGGTGCGGGCGTCGTTGCCGAACTTGTTGCGCCAGTACTGGTAGGCCACGCCGGCGCGGAAGCGCTTCGGCTTCACGTCGAACAATGCGCCCACGTCCAGCATCAGCTGCATGTCGATATTCGTCTCCGGCCTGGTATCCCGGCCGAACTCGTTCTTGCCCTTGGCGCCGATGAAGTTCGCGTAGCCCTCGAAGGACAGCCCGCTGGCGCCCAGCGGGAAGGCCCAGACCGCGCCCAGCATCGGATGCGTGTCGTAACGGTAGCGCGGCGTGCTCACCTGCGTGAAGGTGCTGTACGGCGCGTTGCTCTCCCATAGCGCGTACACGCCCACGTTCAGCAGGCCCTTGGCGTCGACCATGAAGGTCGGCCCGGCCACCAGCATCCGCTTCTTCGAGTTGTAGCCGGCATCGTCCTTGGTGTTGGCGTCGAAGCCGAGGGTCAGGCCCAGGTCTTTCACGGGGCCGAAGCGCAGCGGCGCGCCGCTCACCCTGCCCCACTCCAGCGTGTGGCGGTAGACCACGTAGAACTCCTGTGCGCCGGAACTCGCGCCCTTGGCCGCGGGGTCGGTCTTGTCGGACAAAAGCACATCCAGGTTGAAGAAGTTGCTGCCGTACTTGTAGCCGCTCGCGTGGGTGAACTGCACGATGTCCTTGCGGATGTCCCTGGCGTTGAAGGGCTCGGCGAAACGGGTGCCGGTGCGCCAGGCGATCGAGGTGTCGCTCCAGTCGGCTGCCATGGCCGGCGCGGCGACTGCGGCCAAAACGGTGGCGAGGATAAGGCCGCCCTTCATGCCTTGCTCCCTTGTGCGATCGGATGGTCGATGTGGCCGGCGTCTTCGTGGCTCCCGGCCGGAATCTCGCGGCTGCCGTTGAAGAACAGGTTCAGCGTCACCGCGGCCACGGCGGTCAGCAGGATGCCGGATTCCAGCAGCGGATGCAGGCTGTGCGCCATCTGCTGTGCCCAGCGCGGCGCCACCAGCGGGATCATGCCGAAGCCGATCGACAGCGCGACGATGTAGAGGTTGAAGCGGTTGCCCTTGAAATCGACCCGGGTCAGGATGCGGATCCCGGCCGCGGCGACCATGCCGAACATGACCAGCCCGGCGCCGCCCAGCACGAACTGCGGGATCGACTCGACCAGCGCGGCCATCTTCGGCAGCATGCCCAGCACGATCATGATGATGCCGCCGGCCACGCACACCCAGCGGCTCTTCACGCCGGTGACGGCCACCAGGCCGACGTTCTGCGAAAAGCTGGTGTGCGGGAAGGTGTTCAGCACCCCGCCCAGCAGCGTGCCCAGCGCGTCGGTGCGCAGGCCGGCCGCCAGCTGCTTCTGGCCGATCTCCTTGCCCGTCATGTCGGACAGCGCGAGGAACATGCCGGCCGACTCGATCATCACGACCACCATCACCACCGTCAGGGTCAGGATCATGACGATGTCGAAGGTCGGCATGCCGAAGGCGAACGGGGTCACCACCTCGAACCACGGGGCCTTGCCGACTTTATCGAAGTGCATCTTGCCGGCCGCGTAGGCCACGCCGCAGCCGGCGACGATGCCGAGCAGGACCGAGATATTGCAGATGAAGCCGCGCGCGTATTTGACCAGCCCCAGAACCACCAGCAGCACGAAGCCGGCGATGGCGAGGTTGTCCAGCGCGCCGTAGGAGGCGTTCGGCGTCATCGGGACCGGGCCAGCCAGTTTCATGGCCGCCGCGTCCGCGCCCGCCGGCAGGCCGGCGCGCGCGCTGTCGACCATCGTGGCCAGGCGCGCCACGTCGACGCTCTGGGCCGCGGAGTCCGGGCCACCCATGGCCCAGCCCACCCCAACGCGCATCAGGCTGACGCCGATGACCAGGATGATGGTGCCGGTGACGACCGGCGGGAAGAAGCGCAGCATGCGGCTCATCAGCGGCGCGATCAGCACCGCCAGCGCGCCGGCGCCGATCCCGGCGCCGAAGATGGCGCGTGCGCCGTCGGCCCCGGGCACGGCATTCGCGATCGCCACCATCGGCCCCACCGCGGCGAAGGTCACGCCCATCATCACCGGCAGCTTGATGCCGAACCACGAGGACAGGCCGAAGGACTGGATCAGCGTCACCAGGCCGCAGCAGAACAGGTCGGCCGAGATCAGCAGCGTGACCTGCTCCGGCGACAGGTGGAGTGCGCGCCCCACGATCAAGGGCACGGCGATGGCGCCCGCGTACATCACCAGTACATGCTGCAGCCCTAGCGCGCTCAGGCGCCCGATGGGCAGTTGCTCATCCACCGGATGGCGGCTGTGATGGTTCATGCTTGTCTCCTGATTATTGTTGACGTCTGTCTGAAACCAACGGAATGCATGCTGCTTGCCGGGCTGCGGCCGCGCCTGGACGGCCGCTGGAACGGATTACTGTACCGGCGCGCCCTCTTCGTACCAACGCTTGAGCAAGTCCCGCTCTGCGGCGGTGATCTGGGTAGCGTTATTCAGCGGCATCAGCTTGAGCACCACGGCCTGCTGGTACATCTGCTGGGCGTGGCGCTTGATCGAGGCGGGATTGTCGAAGGCCAGGCCCTTGCTCTGCACCTGGGCCGAGTGGCACATCACGCAGCGCTGGTCGATCACGCCCTTGACCTGCTCGAAGCTGACATTGTGGGCGGTGGCGGCGCCTGCTGCGGCCGGAGCGGCGGCCGCGGCTGATGCGTTAGCTGCGGGCGCGGCGGCCATCACCGGCGCGGCCGATTCGCTTTCCGGCGCCGGCACCAGCCAGACCACCATCGCCATCAGCGCGACGACGCCGGCCACCGCATGCTCCCAGGGCACGCGCTTGCCCAGTACCAGTGCCTTGTGGCGCGCCACGAAGCTGTGGCGGATCAGCGCACCGGTCAGCATCAGCAGCACCAGCACCACCCAGTTATGGGCGCCGGAATACAGCCAGCCGTAGTGGTTCGACAGCATGGCGACCAGCACCGGCAGCGTGAAATAGGTGTTGTGCACGCTGCGCTGCTTGGCGCGCCAGCCGTGGATCGGGTCGACCGGCTGGCCGGCCTTTAGCTGGGCCACGACCTTGCGCTGGCCCGGGATGATCCAGAAGAACACGTTGGCGCTCATCGAGGTCGCCAGCATCGCCCCCACCAGCAGGAAGGCGGCGCGGCCCGCATACAGCTGGCAGGCCAGCCACGCGGCGAAGACCACGAACACGAACACGCAGGCGCCGACGATCAGGTCGCCGTTCTTCCTGCGCCCGAAGGCGCGGCAGATGATGTCGTAGACGAACCAGAACGCGGCCAGGAAGCCGAGCGCGGTGCCGACCGCGGCGCCGGCCGACCAGTCGTGGACCGATTTGTCGACCATGAAGGTGCCGGCATTGAACAGGTACAGCACCGTGAACAGGCCGAAGCCGGACAGCCAGGTGGCGTAGCTCTCCCAGTAGAACCAGTGCAGGTTCTCGGGCATGGCCTTGGGTGCGACCAGGTATTTTTGCGGATGGTAGAAGCCGCCGCCGTGCACTGCCCAGAGTTCGCCGTCCACGCCCTTGTCGACCAGGTCGGGGGCGGTGGGCTTGTGCAGCGAGTTATCAAGGAAGACGAAGTAGAAGGATGCGCCGATCCAGGCGATCGCCGTGATCACGTGGGTCCAACGCAGCAACAGGTTGGCCCAGTCGAGCAGATAGGTTTCCATAGAGCCTCTAGCGAAAAGAAGGGAAGGTCCTGGGACCAACCGTTCCCTTCACCACAGCGGGCTCTGTGAGGGGCAAGACATCGCAACCATCGAGGCCAGGCCGGCCTGCCGATGCGCTCCGCGGCGACGCAAACAACTGTATACGATTTTTTTATGAATGGATATAAGAATTTTATCGTGCGCGCAACGCTCAGGAACCGCGGTAGGTCGAATAGGCCCAGGGGCTGACCAGCAGCGGCACGTGGTAGTGGCCGGCCGCGTCGGCGATCCCGAACTCGATCGGCACCTCGTCGATGAAAGCCGGCTCCGGCAGCGCTACGCCGCGCCCGCGGAAGTAGGCCGCCACGGAGAACACCAGGCGATAGCGCCCTGCCGCCATGGTGGAAGCGTCGAGCAGCGGCCCGCCGTCGGTGCGGCCGTCGGCGTTCAGGGTCAGGGTCTTGATGGTGCGGGCCTGCGCGCCGTCGAGCGCCTGCAGGGTGACTTGCATGCCGGCGGCCGGGCAGCCGTTCATCGTGTCGAGCACGTGGGTGCTGAGGTGTCCCATGATTCTCCTTGGTGGTTGTGATGGCTGGATTGCATACACTTTCAGTTTGCATCTTTGAAAAAAGTGTATACACTTGAATTGAAAAGTCAACCACACGATATCAACCGCTTTCTGATCCCGACAAACATGACCCGCTCCCGCACGCCGCTCAAAGTCGTCCCGTCGCAGATCGACGCCCCGGCGCAGGCCGGCAACGCGACCCAGCGCATCGTCGACTCGATCACCAACGCCATCGCGGACCGCCGACTGATGCCGGGCACCAAGCTGTCCGAGCAGAAGATCGGCGACATCTTCGAGGTCTCGCGCACCGTGGTGCGGCAGGCCTTCAACCAGCTCAGCCGCGACCGCCTGGTGGTGCTGGAGCCGGCGCGCGGCGCCTTCGTCGCCACGCCCACGGCCGAGGAAGCGCGCGACGTGTTCGAGGTGCGCAGCATCCTCGAGACGGCCGTCACCAGGCAGCTGTGCGCGGTAATCACCGACGCCCAGATCCGGCAACTGCGCGACCACCTCGCGCAGGAACGCGCGGCCCTGAACAATGCGGAGATCCCCGGCCGCACCCGCCTGCTGGGCGATTTCCACCTGGTGCTGGCGCGCATGCTGGGCAACCAGGTGCTGGTGCAGATGCTGAGCGAACTGCTGACCCGCTCGTCGCTGATCGCGCTGATGCGCCAGTCCTCGCAGTCCGCCGAAGAATCGCACGACGAGCACGTGGCCATCGTCGACGCCTTCGAGCGGCGCGACGCCAAGACCGCCGTGCGCCTGGTCGACAAGCACCTCGGCAACGTGCAGCGCAACCTGAACATGGACCCGCAGCGCGTCGACCTCGCGGACATCCTTCAACCCTGATAAAAGGCGTTCCATGAACAACAGCTATCCACGCGACCTGCACGGCCACGGCCCGCGGCCGCCGCATGCCGAATGGCCCGGCCAGGCCCGCGTCGCCGTGCAGTTCGTCCTGAACTTCGAAGAAGGCGGCGAGAACAGCGTGCTGCACGGCGACCCCGGCAGCGAGCAGTTCCTGTCCGAGATGTTCAACCCGGCCGCTTTCCCGACCCGCCACCTGAGCATGGAAAGCATCTATGAATACGGGTCGCGGGTCGGGGTCTGGCGCATCCTGCGCGAATTCGAGCGGCGCGGCCTGCCGCTGACCGTGTTCGGGGTCGGGATGGCGCTCGAACGCTGCCCGGACGTGGCCTCCGCCTTCAAGGAACTGGGACACGAGATCGCCTGCCACGGCTGGCGCTGGATCAGCTACCAGAACGTCGACGAAGCCACCGAGCGCGAACACATGGCGCGCGGCATGGCCGCCATCGAGCGCCTGACCGGGGAGCGGCCGCTCGGCTGGTACACCGGCCGCGACAGCCCCAACACGCGCCGCCTGGTGGCGGACTACGGCGGCTTCGAATACGACAGCGACTATTACGGCGACGACCTGCCGTTCTGGCTGCGGGTACGCAAGACCGACGGCGGCGAGGCCCCGCAACTGGTGGTGCCGTACACGCTCGACTGCAACGACATGCGCTTCGCCCTGCCGCAGGGCTTTTCGCACGGCGACCCTTTCCTGGCCTACCTGCGCGACGCCTTCGACGTGCACTACGAGGAAGGCGCCGACCAGCCCTCGATGATGAGCATCGGCCTGCACTGCCGCCTGCTGGGCCGCCCGGGACGCTTCCGCGCGCTGCAGCGCTTCCTCGACTACATCGAACAGCACGACCGGGTCTGGGTTGCGCGCCGCATCGATATCGCGCGCCACTGGAAGCGCGTGCATCCCTACAACCCCGACACCGCCTTCGCATGGGAGTGAGCATGCTGACCCTGGAACGTCTCAACGCCGCCGACGAGGCGGAATTCACCGCGCTGCTGGATGGCGTCTACGAACACTCGCCGTGGATCGCGGCGCGCGCCTGGCGGCAGCGTCCTTTCGCCAGCCTGGCCCAGCTCAAGCGCGCGCTGGCCGATGCCGTGCGCACCGCGCCGCGCGAGGCCGCGCTGGGCCTGATCCGCGCCCACCCGGAACTGGCCGGCAAGGCGATGGTGTCGAAGACCCTGACGGCCGAATCGACCAATGAACAGAACAAGGCCGGCCTGACCGATTGCACGCCCGAGGAATTCGCCACCATCCAGCGCCTGAACGCCGACTACAACGCGAAGTTCGACTTCCCCTTCATCCTGGCCGTGCGCGGCCCGCGCGGCCTGGGCCTGTCCAAGCGCGAGATCATCGCCAGCTTCGCGCGGCGGCTGGGCTATTCGCCCGCCTTCGAATTCGCCGAGGCCTTGCGCAACATCCATCGCATCGCCGAGATCCGCCTGGACGACAAGTTCGGCCACGAGCCGGTGCTGGGCAACCTGGTCTGGGACTGGGCCGAGCAGCTGTCCGGGCACAGCGACCCGGGCTATGCCGAACGCGGCGAGCTGTGCGTGACCTACCTGACCGATGCCCACCGCGCCTGCGCGGACCAGTTGAGGCGCTGGATGCTCGACGAATGCGGCTTCGACGAAGCGCACATCGACGCGGTCGGCAACGTGGTCGGCGTCTACCATGGCGAAGACCCGTCGGCGAAGCGCCTGCTGACTGGCTCGCACTATGACACGGTGCGCAACGGCGGCAAGTACGACGGCCGCCTGGGCATCCTGGTGCCGATGGCCTGCGTGCGCGAACTGCGCCGTCTGGGGGTCCGCCTTCCCTACGGGATCGAAGTGGTCGCCTTCGCCGAGGAGGAAGGCCAGCGCTACAAGGCCGTGTTCCTCGGCTCGGGCGCCCTCACCGGCCAGTTCGACCCGGCCTGGCTCGACCAGCAGGATGCGGACGGCATCCCCATGCGCGAGGCCATGCGCCAGGCCGGGCTGGACCCGGCCGCCATCGCCGGCCTGAAACGCGATCCTGCGCGCTACCTCGGTTTCGTCGAGACCCATATCGAACAGGGCCCGGTGCTGGACGACGCCGACCTGCCGCTGGGCGTGGTCACCTCGATCAACGGCAGCGTGCGTTTCCTGGGCGAGATCCTTGGCGTGGCCAGCCACGCCGGCACCACGCCGATGGCGATGCGGCGCGACGCCGCCGCCGGCGCGGCCGAGCTGCTGCTGTTCGCCGAGAAGCGCGCCGCCCTGGTTCCCGACCTGGTGGCCACGGTCGGCATGCTGGAAGTGCCGAACGGCTCGATCAACGTGGTGCCGGGACGCTGCCGCTTCAGCCTCGACGTGCGCGCCACCACGAATGACGTGCGCGACGCCTGCGCGCGCGACATCCTGGACGAGCTGCGCGCGATCTGCGAACGGCGCGGCCTCCAGTTCACGCTGGAGGAAACCATGCGCGCCGCCGCCGCCCCTTGCGACGAAGGCCTGCGCCGCCACTGGGAACGCGCCGTCGCTTCCCTCGGCCTGCCCGTCTTCCACCTGCCCAGCGGCGCCGGCCACGATGCCATGATGCTGCACCAGGTGATGCCGCAGGCGATGCTGTTCCTGCGCGGGCAGAACGCCGGCATCAGCCACAACCCGCTCGAATCGATCACCAACGACGACGCAGAGTGTTGCGTGCGCGCCTTCCAATCCCTTCTCGACCAACTTGCCACGGACCCGACATGACCATCACGAACGCCGCCCCCTACGAGACCCTCGACGCCTGGATCGACGCCCACTTCGACGAGGAAGTGCGCTTCCTGCAGGAGCTGGTGCGCGTCCCCACCGATACCCCGCCGGGCAACAATGCGCCGCACGCCGAGCGCACGGCCGAACTGCTGGAGGGCTTCGGCTTCAAGGCCGAGAAGCATGCCGTGCCGGCCGAGACGGTGCGCAACGCCGGCCTCGAGACCATTACCAACCTGGTGGTGCGCCGCAAGTACGGCGCCGGGCGCACGGTGGCCCTGAACGCCCACGGCGACGTGGTGCCGCCGGGCGAAGGCTGGACCCATCCGCCCTACGGCGCCGAGATCGCGGACGGCAAGCTGTACGGCCGCGCCGCCGCGGTCAGCAAGTGCGACTTCGCGACCTTCACCTTCGCCACCCGCGCGCTGGAAGCGCTGGGCGCCCCGCTCAAGGGCGGCGTCGAGCTGTACTTCACGTATGACGAGGAATTCGGCGGCGAACTCGGTCCGGGCTGGCTGCTCGAACAGGGCCTGGTCAAGCCGGACCTGCTGATCGCGGCCGGCTTCAGCTACCAGGTCATCACCGCCCACAACGGCTGCCTGCAGATGGAGGTGACGGTGCACGGCAGGATGGGCCACGCGGCGGTGCCGGAAACCGGCGTCGACGCCCTGCAGGCCGCGACCCGCATCCTGGTCGCGCTGTACGAGCAGAACACGCTGTACAAGCAGACCCGCAGCCAGGTCAAGGGCATCAACCACCCCTACCTGAACGTCGGCCTGATCCAGGGCGGCACGAATACCAATGTGGTGCCGGGCAAGGTCGTACTGAAGCTCGACCGCCGCATGATCCCGGAAGAGAATCCGGCCGAAGTCGAAGCCAGCTTGCGCCGCCTGATCCAGGACGCGGTGGCCGACTGCCCGGGCATCGGCATCGAGATCAAGCGCCTACTGCTGGCCAAGGCACTGAAGCCGCTGGACGGCAACCAGGCCATGGTGGGCGCCCTGTCGCGCCATGCCAGCGCCGTGTTCGACGAACCGGTCGAAGCCGCCGGCACGCCGCTGTACACCGATGCGCGCCTGTTCGGCGAACATGGCATTCCGGCGGTGCTGTACGGGGCCGGGCCGCGCACGGTTGGCGAGAGCAATGCCAAGCGGGCGGACGAGCATATCGATCTGGAGGATTTGCGCCGGGCTACCAAGGTGATTGCGCGAACCTTGTTCGATTTGCTGGACTAAAAGCTGAAAAACGTCGTTCCCGCGAAAGCGGGAACCCATACTGGGCATCCGTCGTCGTCATGCCTGCAGTTCGGCTTCGCTCCATTGAGTATGGGTCCCCGCCTTCGCGGGGACGACGATTATTTACGTGACCAGAATCGCCCGAAAATCATTCACATTGGTGAGCGTCGGCCCGGTCACCAGCGCATCCCCCAGCGCCCCAAAGAATCCATGGCCATCGTTGTCATCCAGGCTCTCGCGCGGGCGCATCCCGCAGGCCCGGGCGCGCGCCAGCGTGTCGGGGCTCAGGAAAGCACCGGCCACCTCTTCCGCGCCGTCGACGCCGTCGGTGTCGGCCGCGAGCGCGTGAATGCCGGGCGCCCCGCCCAGCGCCAGCCCGAGCGCCAGCAGGAATTCGACGTTGCGCCCGCCGCGCCCTTTGCCGCGCACCGTCACGGTGGTCTCGCCGCCGGACAGCAGCACGCAGGGCGCTCCCAATGGCTGGGCGTGGCGGCGCGCCTGCAGCGCGATGCCGGCCATGACCCTGGCCACCTCCCGCGCTTCGCCTTCGATGCTGTCGCCGAGGATCAGCGGGGTGACGCCGGCCGCGCGCGCCACCTCCGCCGCCGCTTCGAGCGCCATCTGCGGCGAAGCGACGATCCGGGTAGTGACCCTGGCCAGGCGCGGATCGCCCGGCTTGACGGTCTCGCCGGCGCCGCTCTCCAGCAGGCGCCGCGCGCCGGCCGGCAGCGCGATGCCGTAGCGGCGCACGATGTCGAGCGCGTCGGCGCAGGTGCTGGAATCGGCCACCGTCGGGCCGGAAGCGATGTCGGCAGGGTCGTCGCCGGGCACATCGGAAATCAGGAGGTTGACCACCCGGGCCGGATGGCAGGCAGCCGCGAGGCGCCCGCCCTTGATGCCCGACAGGTGCCGCCGCACGCAGTTCATCTCGCCGATGTTGGCGCCGGACGCCAGCAGCGCGCGGTTCACGCGCTGCTTGTCGTCCAGGCTCACGCCCTCGCCCGGCAGCGGCAATAGCGCCGAGCCGCCGCCCGAGACCAGGCAGATCACCAGGTCGTCCGCGCCCAGTCCCTGCACCGCCAGCATGACCTGGCGGGCCGCTTCCAGGCCGGCGGCGTCGGGCACCGGGTGCGCGGCCTCGACGATGCGGATGCGCTCGCAGGGCACGGCGTAGCCGTAGCGCGTGACCACCAGCCCGGTCAGCGGCCCCGCCCAGTGGCGTTCGAGCGCCTGCGCCATCGCGGCCGAGGCCTTGCCGGCGCCGACCACCACGGTGCGTCCCATGGGCGGGGACGGCAGGCAGGCCGGGATCCGCAGCGCCGGCTGGGCCGCGGCGACGGCGGCGTCGAACATGCGGGCCAGCAGTTCGCGTGGCCCCGTGTTCATCGGGCTTCCTGGCCGATCGAGAAATTCGCCATGACTTCCAGCGCCCGCACCATGGCCGAATGGTCCCAGTTGCCGCCGTCGTGGGCGGCGCAGCTGTTGAACAGTTCCTGGGCGGTGGCGGTGTTCGGCAGCGCCACGCCGAGCTGGCGCGCGGTGCTCAAGGCAAGATTCAGGTCCTTGCGGTGCAGGTCGATGCGGAAGCCCGGCACGAAGCTGCGCTTGATCATGCGCTCGCCGTGCACCTCGAGGATGCGCGAGGAGGCGAAGCCGCCCATCAGCGCCTCCCGCACGCGGGCCGGGTCGGCGCCAGCCTTGGCCGCCAGCAGCAGGGCTTCGCCGACCGCCTCGATGGTCAGGGCGACGATGATCTGGTTGGCGACCTTGGTGATCTGGCCGTCGCCATTGCCGCCGACCAGGGTAATGTTCTTGCCCATCAGCTGGAACAGCGGACGCACGCGGTCGAAGGCTGCCTCGCTGCCGCCCGCCATGATGGTCAGGCTGGCCGCCTGCGCGCCCACTTCGCCGCCCGACACGGGTGCGTCGAGGTAGTCGCAGCCCAGCGCATCGATGCGGCGCGCGAAGTCCTTGGTGGCGACCGGCGAGATCGAGCTCATGTCGACCACGATCTTCCCGGCGCCGAGGCCTGACGCCACGCCGTCCGGTGCGAACAGCACTTCCTCCACCTGCGGCGTGTCCGGCACCATGATGATGATGACGTCCGCCTGCCTTGCCACCTCGGCGCTGCTGGCGCATGGCCGGGCGCCGGCGTCGAGCAGCGCGGCCGGCGTCTCGCCGCGGGTGTAGGTGAACAGGCGATGACCATGTTTGAGTAGATGTCCCGCCATCGGGGTGCCCATGATGCCCAGGCCGATGAATCCGACGTTTGCCATGTTTGTTCCTCCAGATTGTCGATAGGGGTGTTCAGCCGGCCAGCGCCTGGCGCCATCCGAGCCCTTGCTTGGTATCGCCGGCCGGCTTGTATTCGCAGCCGATCCAGCCGTCGTAGCCGAGCCGGTCGATGTGCCCGAACAGCCAGGCGTAGTTGATCTCGCCCGTGCCCGGCTCGTTGCGGCCGGGATTGTCGGCCAGCTGGATATGGGCGATGCGCGCCAGCTGCCTGGCGATGGTGTTACCGATCTCGCCTTCCATGCGCTGGGCGTGGTAGATGTCGTATTGCAGGTAGAGGTTGTCGAACCCGGTCTCGTCGATGATGCCGATCGCCTGCGCCGTGCGGTTCAGGTAGAAGCCGGGGATATCGAAGGTATTCACCGGCTCCACCAGCAGGCGGATGCCGGCTTCCTTCAGTTTGCCGGCGGCGAAGCGCAGGTTGTCGACGAAGGTCGCGCGCACCAGCTCCGGGTCGGCGCCGGGCGGCACGATACCGGCCAGGCAGTTGAGCTGGCGGCAGCCGAGCTGGCGGGCGTAGTCGATGGCGCGCCCGACCCCATCCTGGAACTCGCCCACGCGGCCGGGATGGCAGGCGATGCCGCGCTCGCCCTGCTCCCAGTCGCCGGCCGGCAGGTTGTGCAGGACCTGCACCAGGCCGTGGCGGTCGAGCCGCTCGGCCAGCGCACCCGCCTCGAAGGCATAGGGGAACAGGTATTCGACGCCGCGGAAGCCGGCCTCGGAGGCGGCCTTGAAACGCTCGAGGAAAGGCAGTTCATTGAACAGCATCGTCAGGTTGGCTGCGAATCTTGGCATGTCGTTTCTCCCTCAGGCAAAGACAGTGGCGTGGGCGATGGCGGTCGGCGCGTCCGCGGGACGATCGGCCAGCGGCTCGAATTCGTTGACGGCGTCGATCTCGGTCCCCATCGCGATGTAGGTGACCCGCTCGAGGATGATCTCGACCACCACCGGCACGCGGTGCTCGCGCATCCAGGCGCGCGCCTGGGCGAAGGCCGGCTGGATGTCCCCGGCGTCGCGCACCCGGATCGCCTTGCAGCCCAGGCCTTCGGCCACCGCGATGTGGTCGACCCCGTAGCTGCCCAGCTCCGGCGCGTTGATGTTCTCGAACGCCAGCTGCACGCAGTAATCCATGTCGAAGCCGCGCTGCGACTGGCGGATCAGGCCGAGGTAGGCGTTGTTGACCACCACGTGCAGGTAGGGCAAGCGGAATTGCGCGCCCACCGCTAGCTCCTCGATCATGAACTGGAAGTCGTAGTCGCCGGAGATGGCCACCACCTCGCGCTGCGGGTCGGCTGCGCACACGCCCAGCGCCGCCGGGATGGTCCAGCCGAGCGGGCCGGCCTGGCCGCAGTTGATCCAGTGGCGCGGCTTGTACACGTGCAGGAACTGGGCCGCCGCGATCTGCGACAGGCCGATCGTGCTGACGTAGCAGGTGTCCGGGCCGAAGGCGCGGTTCATCTCTTCGTAGACGCGCTGCGGCTTGATCGGCGCGGTGTCGAAATGGGTCTTGCGCAACATGGTGCGCTTGCGCTCCCGGCATTCGGCCGCCCAGGCTTCGCGCCGCGGCAGGCCGCCGATCGAATCGATCCCGCGCGCCACCTCGATCAGGAGGTCGAGGGCGGCGCCGGCATCCGAGACGATCCCGTAGTCCGGCCCGAACACGCGCCCGATCTGGGTCGGCTCGATATCGATGTGGATGAACTTGCGGCCCTTGGTGTACACCTCGACCGAGCCGGTGTGGCGGTTCGCCCAGCGGTTCCCGATGCCGATCACGAAGTCGGACGCCAGCAGCGTCGCGTTGCCGTAGCGGTGGGAGGTCTGCAGGCCGGCCATGCCCGCCATCAGCGGATGGTCGTCGGGGATCGCGCCCCAGCCCATCAGGGTCGGGATCACCGGCACGCCGACGATCTCGGCGAATTCCTGCAGGCGCGCGGCGGCGTCGGCATTGATCACGCCGCCGCCGCACACGATCACGGGCCGCTCGGCCTCGTTCAGCATGGCCAGCGCCTTCTCGGCCTGGGCGCGGGTGGCGGAAGGCTTGTAGACCGGCAGCGACACGTAAGTCTCGATGTCGAATTCGATCTCGGCCATCTGCACGTCGAACGGCAGGTCGATCAGCACCGGGCCGGGGCGTCCCGAGCGCATGATGTGGAAGGCCTGCTGGATCACGCGCGGCACCAGGGCCGGCTCGCGCACCGTGACCGCCCACTTGGTGACCGGCTTGGCGATCGCTTCGATGTCGACCGCCTGGAAGTCTTCCTTGTGCAGGCGGGCGCGCGGCGCCTGACCCGTAATGCATAGTATAGGTATCGAATCGGCCCAGGCAGAATACAGGCCGGTGATCATGTCGGTGCCGGCCGGGCCGGAGGTGCCGATGCACACGCCGATGTTGCCGGCGCGCGCCCGGGTATAGCCCTCGGCCATGTGGGAAGCGCCCTCGACGTGCCGCGCCAGCACGTGCTCGAAGCCGCCGTTGCGCTTCATGGCCGAATAAAACGGGTTGATCGCGGCGCCGGGCACGCCGAACACCTTGCCCACGCCTTCCTTGCGCAGCACCGCCGCCGCCGCGTCGATAGCCCTCATACGGGACATGCTCACCTCCATCGGGATGGTTGAAATCGGATCGATGAAGGCAGGATAGCGCCGGGTGCGCGCGTGTTGAATTGCTGCTACTATTGACTCTGCCGATACTTAAAGTATTGAATGGAGCCGCCATGGACCGCTACACGGAAATCCGCAGCTTCGTGCTGGTCACGGAGAAAGGCAGCTTCGCGGCCGCCGCGATGGCCGAAGGCGTGACCCCGGTGGTGATGGGCAGGCGCCTGGATGCGCTAGAACGCCGGCTCGGGGTGCGCCTGATGCACCGCTCGACGCGCGGCCTCTCGCTGACCGCGCTGGGCGAGCAGTTCCTCGAGCCCTGCCGCCAGCTGCTGCGCGACTTCGACATCACCGAGAACAGCATCAGCGCCGGCCGCAGCACGGTGCGCGGCCACCTGGTGGTGTCGGCCCCGGCCGCCTTCGGCCGCTCGCACATCGCGCCGCACGCGCCGCCGTTCCGCGCCATCCACCCCGAACTGAAGATGTCCTTCAACTTCACCGACAGCGTGGTCGACCTGGTGCGCGAGGGCTATGACATGTCGATCCGGATCGGCCAGGTGCTCGACCCGAACTACGTGGCGGTCCCGCTGTTCCCGAACCGCCGCGTGGTGTGCGGCACTCCCGCCTACTTCGAACGCCACGGCACCCCGGCGGCGCCGGAAGACCTGGCGCGCCACAACTGCCTGGCCTTCAACCTGCAGGGCGGCCAGCAGCGCGGCTGGACCTTCCAGCGCGACGGCAGGCCGTTCGCGGTGCGGGTCGACGGCGACCTCGCCTGCAACGACGGCGAGCTGCTCTACGACTGGGTGAAACAGGGACTGGGGATCGGCTGGCGTTCGACCTGGGAGATCCAGGCCGAACTGAAGCGCGGCGAACTGGTGACCGTGCTCGACGAATTCGCGGTGAACGACTACCCGATCCAGGCCGTCTATCCCCAGCAGCGCTACCTGCCGGCGAAGATCCGGCATTTCATCGACTACCTGAAGGGGATCTACAACACGCCGGGCTACTGGGAACGGGCCTGAGGCCCGCCCCCATCAGCCGCCGGCGCCGTCGGCGCAGGCCGCCTCGTCCAGCACCTGCTGCAGCGCGGCCAGGGTGAAGGGCTTGGGCAGGAAAGAGGGCTTGATGTCGAGGCCCGGGGTCGCCTGGGCGCCATAGCCGGACGAGAAAATGATCCGCATCCGGTATCCGCGCGCCAGCGCCGTGCGCGCCAGTTCGAGCCCGGTCATGCCCGGCAGCGAATGGTCGGTCAGGAGAATGTCGAAGCGGCGTTCGGCCAGCAGCTCCAGCGCCTGCTCGGCGCTACCCACCGCTTCGACCGCATGGCCCAGGAGCAGCAGCAGTTCGCCGAGCATGGTGCGGGCGTCCGGGTTGTCCTCGACCACCAGGATCGACTTCGGCGCCGAGGCGGCGGCCTGGCCGGCTTCCGCGTTCGCGGACACGGGCGCCGGCGCCGGCGCCGGGGCCGATGGCTCGGGCAGCGCGCCATTTTCCTTGCGCGCGGCGAACAGCTGGCGCATCTTGCGCGCCAGTTCGTCGCGGCGGTAGGGCTTGCTGATCAGCTCCACGCCCGGGTCCAGGCGGCCGCCGTGGACGATGGCGTTCTGCGTATAGCCCGAGGTGAACAGGACTTCGATCGCCGGGAACATCTGCTTGGCCTGGCGCGCCACCTCGATGCTGCGCACCGGGCCGGGCATCACGACGTCGGTGAACAGCATGTCGACCGGGATCCCGCTTTGCAGGATGGTCAGCGCGCCATGGCCGTCGCTGGCCTTCAGCACGCGGTAGCCCAGTCCCTGCAGCATGTCGACCACGGTCGCCTGCACCGCCAGGTCGTCCTCGACCACCAGCACGGTCTCGCTGCCGCCGACCACCGGCGCGTTGCGCAGGTTCGGCAGCTCGACTTCCGGCTGCATCGAGCGCGGCAGGTAGATCTTGATCGTGGTGCCGCTGCCGACTTCGCTGTAGATGCGGATGTGGCCATTACTCTGCTTGACGAAGCCGTAGGCCATCGACAGGCCCAGGCCGGTGCCCTCGCCTTCGCGCTTGGTCGTGAAGAAGGGCTCAAAGGCGCGCGCGATGACTTCCGGCGGCATGCCGCAGCCGGTGTCCGAGATCGCCAGCATCACGTACTGGCCCGGCGACACTTCCGGCTCGTGCAGCACGTAGTCATCGTCCAGCATGGCGTTGTTCAGTTCGAGCGTGAGGCGGCCGTCGCCCTTCATCGCGTCGCGCGCATTGATGGCCAGGTTCAGGATCACGTTCTCGAGCTGGTGCGGGTCGGCCAAGGTGGTCCACAGGCCGCCGGCGACCACGGTCTCGATCTGCACCGATTCGCCCAGGGCGCGGCGCAGCAGCTCGTCCATGCCGCGCAGGACGCGGCCGATGTTGGTCGCCACCGGCTGCAGCGGATGGCGGCGCGCGAACGCCAGTAACTGCGACGACAGCTTGGCGCCGCGGTCGGCCGCGAAGGCCGCGGCTTCCAGCCGGCGCTGCGCCTCCGGGTTGCCCCCCAGGGACATCTGCAGCAGCTGCAGGTTGCCGGCGATGACCTGCAGGACGTTGTTGAAGTCGTGCGCGACGCCGCCGGTGAGCTGGCCGATGGCTTCCAGCTTCTGCGACTGGCGCAGCTGGGCGTGGGTCTTTTCCAGTTCGGTGGTGCGTTCGCGGATGCGCTCTTCCAGCGAATTGTTCAGCTGGCGCACGGCCTCCTCGGCCTCGATACGCACCGCCATCTCGTGCTGCATCTGCGCGTGCGACCGCTCCAGCGCCGTGGCGCGCTCGCCGACCTCGCCGAGCATGCCGTTGAAGGCATCCACCAGCACCCCGACCTCGTCCTCGGTAGTCTTCTTCACGCGCATCGAGAAGTCGCGGCGGCGGACCGCCTGGTCGACCGCATCCGTCAGCGCCAGTACCGGCTTGATGATGGCGGTCTGCAGCCAGCTGGACATCAGCATCGCGATCAGCAGGCTGCCCAGCAGGACGGCGCCGAGGATGGACAGGTAGCGCCGCACCTGGGCCATCAGCGGATATTCGGCCTCGACGTAGACGGCGCCGATCGGGTCGCCGTTGCGCAGCATGGTGGTGGCGACGGCGATCTGCCCGCCCTCGATCGTGTTGCCGGCGCGCGGCATGCGCTTCGGCAGGCGCCGCATGTCCTGCGCGGTCTTGCCGTAGGTGGCGAATACCGAGCCGTCGGCGCGGTAGATGGCGGCGTTGACGACCAGCGGCCTGGCGCGCAGCTGCAGCAGGTTCTCCTGGGCCACCTTGACGTCGTTGAATTCGAGGGCCGGCTTGGTGACCTCGGCGAGGATGTCGGCCTGGGCGCGCAGGTCGTCGGCCCAGCCGGTCTGGTAGTTGCGGATGTCGAGCACCAGCATCGAGGCGCAGGCGACCAGCAGCGCGGTCAGCGTGGTCACCAGCACCCCGAGCACCAGCTTGCGCGAGATGGATTGTCGAACGGCCCCAAACATGGTCAACGGCTTCCTTTCACCACGTTCGTGGCAACACTAAAGAGACGGGAATTCAGGCGGATGCCGCTCTGCTCGGCCGCGTCGACCGAGACTTCGAAGCGGACCCGGTCGCCGACGATCCGGAAATTGATGATGCTGCCCTGCTCCAGCGCGCCATCGGCGGCGCTCACGGTCAGGATCGGCCGCCCCCTGGCCAGGCGCAGCCACTGGGCCAGGTGCGCGCGTTCGCCGCGGCCGACGTACAGCATGTGCAGGCCGTTCACCATGTCGCCCGGCAGCAGGCGCTTGACGATCACGCCGCGGTTGTTGACGCTGCGCCCGGCGGCGATGCGCGCCAGCTCGTCGGCCACCGTGTCGTCGCCGGCAATGCCGATCACGTAGGGCGTGTCGGCCTGCGGGAAGGCGGCCGGCGGCCATTCCGCATAATTCAGGAATTTGTGCAGGTAGGCCGCTTCCACCCGCTCCTCGCTGGCGACGATACCGGCGCCGGCCGCCGCCGCCGGCGCAGCGATATGCAGGCCGGCCGCGCCGAGCCACAGGGAGATCAGGGCGCGCCTGAATAAGAGTCGCATGTCTCGCACGGCCTTACAGGTTCCAGACCAGCTTGAGAAGGACGGCGCGCTCGTAATCGTGGCGCGCGCCGGCCGCGCCGGATTCGGCATGGTGCGGATCGAGCAGGTTGCGTCCGATCAGGGACAGTTCGAGCCCCTTGCGCAGGTGCCAGCCGTAGCGCAGGTCGAGCGCCGTGTAGGCCGGCACCGCCGGCTTCCGGAGCGCGCCGACGTGGCGCAGGGTCAGGTCGAGCTCCTGCCCGTCCGCGATGTCGTGGGAGGAGCGCAGCATCCAGTAATGGCTCGGGTCGCTGGTGGCCAGGCCGGTCGCGCCGGAGGCGTCCTTGCTGCCGGCGTCGAGCGCCGTATCGACACGCTGCACCACGCCGCCGCCGGACAGGCGCCAGGTCTTGCCGGCCTGCCAGGTGGCCCAGGTTTCGATGCCGCGGGTGCGCCCGTCGGCCATGTTGAGGAAAACGGAGCCGCTGCCGTGCGGGTTCGGTTCGAGGGTGCGCAGCCTGTCGTAGCGGCCATAGAAAGCCGTGGCCGAGTACGACAGCGACGGCGTCGGTTGCGCGCGGTAGCCGAGTTCGAACACGTCCGCCACCTCGGAATCGAAATCCGGGCCGCCCGCGATGGCGTAGCGCGGCGCGCCGTTGACGATGGCCGGGGCGGTCGGCGAATACAAATCGCGGTCGATCCGCGAAGGCGCGCGCACCGAGCGCGAGAGCGAGCTCCAGACCAGCGCCGACGGCTGCGGATTCCACGCCAGGCGCAGGGTCGGCAGGACTTCGACGCCGGTGTAATTATTGTCTTCGAACTTCAGGCCGGCGGTCAGGCGCAGGTTGTCGCGCAGCGCCAGCTCGTCCTGGGCGAACAGGTTGGCCCAGTGCAGGTTCAGGGTGCCCGGCAGGAAGCCGAAGGCGGCGCCGTTGCGCAGGCGGTCATGTCCCCAGCGGTAGCCGCCGCCCCAGACCAGGCGATGGCCCTGGCCCAGGCTCACCGCATGCTGCAGCTGCAGGTCGAGGGTGTCGAGGTGCTCGGCGAAGGCGAGCGGCTGGTCGCGTTCGGTATGGTCCCAGTACATCTGCACGGTCGCGGTCGAGCCGCCGGCGAAGCTGTGGCTGGCGCGTCCGAGCAGGTTGGCGCCGCGCACCTGGATGTCCGCCGTTCCCTTCTGGCGCAGGCTGCCGTCGTAGAGGTCGCCCTGGACGGTGGCATTCCGGCCCTCGCCGCCCCAGTCGGCGCGGAAGCCGGCCTGCTGGCGGCGCCAGCCGGTGGGCATGGTGGCGCCGCTTTCCGCGCGCAGGTCGTCGTTGGCGGCGTACTTGCCGTACACCCGGTAATGGCCGCCGCCCGCGAGCGCGCCGCCGTAGCGGACCTCGCCGCTGCGCTCGTCCTTGCCGCCGGCGGCGCTGATCAGCGTCCCCTGGGTGTCCGCGGCCGACCTGGTGATGATGTTGATGACGCCGTTGACGGCGTTCGCGCCCCACAGGGTCGCGCCCGGCCCGCTGATGACTTCGATGCGCTCGACGTCTTCCAGCACCACGTCCTGCACGTCCCAGAAGACCCCGGAGAACAGGGGCGAATAGACGGTCCGGCCGTCGATCAGGACCAGCAGCTTGTTCCCGAAAGCGCTGCTGAAACCGCGCGCCGTGACCGCGTAGTTGCGCGCATCGACGCGCGCCACCTGCAGGTTGGGCGCCAGGCGCAAGGCTTCCGGCAGGGTGGTGGCGCCGGCGCGGTGGATGTCGGTGCCGGTGATCACGAAGATCGACGACGCCGCCTCTGACAGCGCTTCCGCCCGCCGCGATACCGAGGTGACCTGGATGTTGGCCAGCTCTTCCAGGCTCAGGTCGCCGAGATCCCTGGATTGGGGCGCCAGCGACTCCGCCTGCGCCTGCATGGCGATCAGGGCCAGGGCAAGGCAGCCCACCAGGGGAAGCAGGCGCGATCGATCGACAGCGCCGGGCAAGGACGGGCGGATGGTGCGGGGACGGGGCATCGTGATGGTGCAGGCGGATGATTTCTTTCCGACATTGTAACTTATCTGATTTCCATGACACAAACTTATATTTGAGACATAGTACGTGTGCAATTGGAAACAGATCAGGCCCAGGGCCGGGCCCGGCATGGCACTAAACTGCCGAATCCGGGTCGAAGCCATAAAGGAGCCGACATGAATGCCCGTCCCGATATCCCACCCAGCGAGCAGCTGCGCGAGGCCAGTGCCTGGCAAGGAGGCGCGGCGCCACGCTACCCCGAGTCCAGCGTCGAACACGCCCATATCGACCTTGCCCTGAATGCCTGGCTGGGCCGCATGACCGGCTATGTGTCGCCGGCCGCCCTCGCCGCCGCCTGGCAGGACTGGGCCATCCACCTGCTGCTGTCGCCGGCCAAGCAGATGGAGCTCGGCGTCCAGGCGATCACCAGCGTCGAGGAATGGCTGCGCTACTCGGCGAGCGCCATGTTCGGCAATACCGCGGAACCGGTGCGGCCGCTGGCCCAGGACAAGCGCTTCAGCGATCCGCCCTGGCATACCTGGCCCTACAACCAGATCAGCCAGGGTTTCCTGCTGAGCCAGAAGTGGTGGCACCGCGCCACCAGCGGGGTGCGCGGGGTCTCGCCGCACCACCGCGACGTCGTCACCTTCGTCGCGCGCCAGTTGCTGGACGGCCTCGCGCCCTCGAATTTCATCGCCACCAATCCGGTCGCGCAGCAGGCCACGCTCGCCAGCGGCGGCGAAAACCTGCTGCACGGCTCGCTGCGCGCGGCCGGCGACCTGCGGCGCTCGCTGTCCGGCGCCGCCGCAGCGGTCGCCTTCCGGCCGGGCCGCGACGTCGCGGTCACGCCGGGCAAGGTGGTGATGGCCAACCACTTGATCGAGCTGATCCGCTACGAGCCGCAGACCCCGCAAGTCCACGCGCTGCCGCTGCTGGTGGTGCCGGCCTGGATCATGAAGTACTACATCCTCGACCTGTCGCCCGAGAATTCGCTGGTGCGCTACCTGGTCGAGCGAGGCCACACCGTCTACATGATCTCGTGGCGCAATCCGGAAGCGGAGGACCGCGACCTGTCGCTGGAGGATTACCGGCGCCTGGGCGTGATGGCCGCGCTCGACACCGTCGTCGCGCAGACCGGGGCGCGCAAGGTCAACGCCCTCGGCTACTGCCTCGGCGGAACCCTCCTGTCGATCGCCGCGGCGGCGATGGCGCGCGACGGCGACGAGCGCCTCGCCAGCATGACCCTGCTCGCGGCCCAGGTCGACTTTACCGAACCGGGCGAGCTGTCCCTGTTCATCGACGACAGCCAGGTCGCCTTCCTCGAGGCCGTCATGTGGCAGCAGGGCTACCTCGACACGCGCCAGATGGCCGGCGCCTTCCAACTGCTGCGCTCGCACGACCTGATCTGGTCGCGGCGGCTGCGCCACTACCTGCTCGACATCCCGGACAAGGACAACGACCTCGCCTCGTGGAACGCCGACGCCACCCGCATGCCCTACCGCATGCATTCGGAATACCTGCACAGGCTGTTCCTGAAAAACAGCCTGGCCAGCGCGCGCTACATCGTGGACGGCCACGCGGTGGCGCTCACCGACATCCACATCCCGATCTTCGCGGTCGGCACCATGACCGACCACGTCGCGCCCTGGCATTCGGTCTACAAGATCGTGCCCCTGACCGACACCGAGGTCACCTTCCTGCTCACCACCGGCGGGCACAATGCCGGGGTCGTGTCGCCGCCGGGCACGCCGAAGCGCAGCTACCAGGTCTCCACCCATCGCCACGACGCCCCCTACATCGCGCCGGACCGCTGGCAGGCCGCCAACGAACAGCACGAGGGCAGCTGGTGGCCGGCCTGGGAAGCCTGGCTGGCCGCGCGCGCCGGCCCGCTGACGGCGCCTCCGGGCACGGTGGAAAGCCTCGGCGATGCGCCCGGCACCTACGTGCTGCAGCCGTGATGCCGCCTTGGCGCCGCGGCGCGCTCAGGCCAGGTACTGCCCGCCATTGACGTCGAAGGTCGCGCCGGTGATGAAGCCGGCGGCATCGTCCGCCAGGAAGGCCACCATGCGCCCGATGTCCTCCGGCGTGCCGAGCCGTCCGACCGGGATGCCGGCGACGATTGCCTGCAGCACCGCGGGCCGTACCGCCGCCGCCATCGCGGTATCGCAGTAGCCGGGGGCGACCGCGTTCACGGTGATGCCATGCGCGGCGTTCTCCAGCGCCAGCGCCTTCGTGAACCCGAGGATGCCGGCCTTCGCCGCCGCATAATTGCTCTGCCCCGCCTGGCCCTTCCGGCCATTGATGGAACTGATGTTGACGATGCGCCCGAAGCGCCGCGCGCGCATGCCCTCGATCACCAGGCGGCTCATGTTGAACACCGAGCCGAGGTCGATCCGCAGCACGGTCCACCACTGTTCCTTGCTCATCTTGTGGAACATGGCGTCGGCCGTCACGCCGGCGTTATTGACCAGGATATCGACCGGGCCGAGCGCCTGCGCCACCTGGGCCAGGCCGGCCGCGCAGGCGTCGTAATCGCCCACGTCCCAGCGGAACACGGCGATGCCTGTTTCATCCTGCATGCGCCGCGCCGCTTCGTCGTCGCTGTGATAGCTGGCCGCCACCCGGCAGCCGCCGTCGCGCAGGGCAAGCGCGATCGCCCTGCCCAGTCCACGCGTGCCTCCCGTTACCACCGCAATCCTGTCCATGACGCCTCCCGGATGAAACCCTTATGCGCTGGACCGCGGCGGGCGGCGAGAGTTCAGCGCGGGAGCACCGGTTTGCGCGGCGGATGCGCGCTCAGGGGAAGGAGAAGATATTGACCAGCAGCCCATTCGGGTCGGCGACCATGAAGCGCCGCATGCCGAAGCTCTCATCGCGCAAGTCTTCCGCGACGCGGAAGCCGCGCTCCAGCACCGTTGCGTAGGCATCGTCGACGTCCTTCACCTGGACGGAGATGATGACGCCCTGCGCCTGGTGCCGGAATGCCTTCGGCGTAATGTCGTGATCGCGGCGGAGGATGCCGATTTGGAGTTGAGGCATGGCCGGCGACGCCATCTGGATGTACCACCCCTGGTGTTCGAAGGCGACCACGAAACCGAGGAGGCCGCCGTAGAAATCCCGGGTCTCCTCCAGCCTGTCCGTGCAGATATTGGGAAGCAGTCTCATGACACCGATGTCTTCCATCGAAGCTCCTCCTTTGACGTACACGCAAAACAAAAAGGCCAGCATGCATGCTGGCCTTTTCGATGAATCCTGGTGGGCGGTGCAAGTTTCGAACTTGCGACCCCAGCAGTGTGAATGCTGTGCTCTACCCCTGAGCTAACCGCCCTACTTTCTGTTGCTTTGCTGCGATTGCGTCGCTGCAATGACGAGCATTATAGGGGGAGTTTTGCGTTTTGTCACCCCTGAGGAGAATATTTTCTCCAAACACATTCACCCTTCACACCTTTGTCGAGTGCGGCCAGCAGATTGTCGTGCTCCGCGAGCTCGTCGGGCGCTGCCGGCAGCACGATGATCTCGCCCAGCGGACCGGCTTCCAGCAGCTGTCCGCCACCGGCAGCGTCGTCGGCTTCCATGTCCATCGACAGCGTGTTCTGGCCGCGGGTCATCGCCAGGTAGACGTCGGCCAGCAGCTCCGAGTCCAGCAATGCGCCGTGCAGCTTGCGGTGGGCGTTCGAGATGCCGTAGCGGTCGCACAGCGCGTCCAGCGAGTTGCGCTTGCCCGGGTGCAGTTCCTTCGCCTGCACCAGGGTGTCGATCACGTTGCTGCAGTGGCTGACGAAGGGCGGCAGGCCGAGGCGCTCGAATTCGTGGTTCAGGAAGCCCAGGTCGAAGGGCGCGTTGTGGATGATGATCTCGGCATCCTTCACGAACGCGCGCAGTTCCTCGACGATCTCGTGGAACTTCGGTTTGTCGCTCAGGAATTCGGTGGTCAGGCCGTGCACCGCCAGCGCCGCTTCGTCCGAGTCGCGCTCGGGATTGATATAGCGGTGGAAGTTATTGCCGGTCAGCTTGCGGTTGAAAATTTCGACGCAGCCGATTTCAATGACGCGGTCGCCCGTGCGGGGATTCAGGCCGGTGGTTTCGGTATCGAGGACGATCTGGCGCATGCGCTTATCAGGGTGAATTCGTTGAAAATCAAAGGCTTATTTTACCAGATGAGGCGCCGGCCTTCAGCGTTTGACGGAGGCCGCGCCCATGTTCGCCAGCACGTCGGCGCGCTCGTTGCCGGGATGGCCGTTATGGCCGCGCACCCAGCGCCATTCGACCGCATGCTGCTGCTGGGCGGCGTCGAGGGCCTTCCACAGGTCTTCGTTCTTGACCGGCTCCTTGGTCGAGGTCTTCCAGCCGCGCGCCTTCCAACCGTGGATCCATTCCGAGATCCCTTTCTGGACGTACTGGCTGTCGGTGTGCAGCACCACGTGGCAGGGGCGGTTCAGCACGGTCAGCGCCTCGATCACGGCGCGCAATTCCATGCGGTTGTTGGTGGTGTTCGGCTCGCCGCCGAAGATCTCCTTCTGGTGGCCGCCATCGGCCACGAGCAGCGCGCCCCAGCCGCCGGTGCCCGGATTTCCCTTGCAGGCCCCGTCGGTGTAAATCTCTACTTTGGTCGTCATGCTGCCTTGTATTCCTTAAGTGCTAGGACTGCTTGTTGCGTTCGTTGCGGTTGGTCGCCGGCACCGCCTGCGGCGCCTTGCCCGGCTTCTTGTTCCAGGCCGGACCGATGATATTCATTCCCTTGACGCGCTTGATCGCATGCACGATGTACACGGCCCCGAGATACGGCCACCAGCGCTGCCCCGCGCCTTCGACGAAGGCGAAGCGGTTCAGCCACTGGGAGGTGCGAAAAGGCGGCGCATAGCAGCCGAAGTGGCTGCGGGTGGCGCCGAGATTCAACAATTTTAACCAGTCTTTCAGCCGGGGCATAGAGATGAACTCGCCCGCGGTCGGCAGGTAGGCGCTGCTGGTGATGCGCCCCATGCCCTGGCGCACGCCCCACATGCTGGCCGGATTGAAGCCGCAGATGATCAACTGGCCCTCCGGGATCAGCACCCGCTCGACCTCGCGCAGCACCTGGTGCGGCTCGGCCGCGAATTCGAGCACGTGCGGCAGCACCACCAGGTCCAGGCTCTGCGAGGCGAACGGCAGGTCGGCGAAGTCGAGCGCGACGGCGATCTGCTTGCCGCCGGCTGCAATCGACAGTTCGTCGGCGGTCGAGGTGCGGGTCGCGGCCTGCCACTTGTTCGGCATGCGGTTGGCCGCCAGCGCGTCGATCTGCGGCACGCCGATCTGCACGGCGTTGAAGCCGAAGATATCGGCGGTGAGTTCGTCCAGGCAAGCCTGTTCCCAGGCGCGCACATAGGCCCCGGCCGGCGATTGCAGCCACCGGTCGAGGGCTATAATGGATTTTTCCGATGCAGCGCTATCCATGCCACCCCTTTTTGCTTACGCATCTATATAGCCTATGACGAATTCGCCAAGCAATCTGTCAGTCCTGACCGTCCCTGCCTTCAAGGACAATTATCTCTGGCTAATCCATGACGGCGTCCACGCGGCGGCGGTCGACCCGGGCGACGCACAGCCCATCCTCGAAGCCTTGCGGGCGCATGGATTGACCCTTACCGCCATTCTACTCACCCATCATCACGCTGACCATATCGGTGGTGTGCCTCAATTGCTTGCACAATATAGCGTACCCGTGTTCGGGCCGCGCAACGACGGCATCGCCGAAGTGACGCATCCGCTGGGCGAAGGCGACCGCGTGCGGGTGCCGGGCCTGGCGCTGGAACTGGCGGTGCTGGAGGTGCCGGGCCACACGCGCGGCCACATCGCCTACTTCCGCGACGAGCCGGACGACCCCTCGGGCACGCACTGGCTGTTCTGCGGCGACACCCTGTTCGGCGCCGGCTGCGGCCGCCTGTTCGAAGGCACCCCCGAGCAGATGGCGGCCTCGCTCGCCAAGCTGGCCGCCCTGCCCGACGACACCCTCGTGTATTGTGCCCACGAATATACGCTGTCGAATTTGCGCTTCGCCGAAGCGGTCGAACCGGACAACCGGGCGCTGCACATGCGGATCGAGGCCGACAGCAAGGCGCGCGGCACCAGGCTGCCGACCATCCCCTCGAACATCGCCATCGAAAAGGCCACCAATCCCTTCCTGCGCACGACCGAACCGGCCATCGCCGCCAGCCTGGCCGCGGCCGGGCGGCTGCAGCCGGGCGCCGACCCGGTGGCGGTCTTCGCCGCCCTGCGCGAATGGAAGAACGTGTTCTGATGGGCGCCGGCTCCCCGATGACGCAGGTGGAGTTCTGGTTCGACCCGATCAGCCCCTATGCCTGGCTGGCGACGCACTCGCTGGCCAGGCTCGAGGACGCCGGCCTGCGGGTGCGCTTCGTGCCGGTGCTGTTCGCCGGCCTGCTGAAGGCGCACGGCAACCTGGGGCCGGCCGAGGTGCCGGCCAAGCGCAGCTACCTGTTCCGCGACGTGATGCGCGAAGCGGCGCGGCGCGGGATGCCGTTCGCCGGCCCGCCCGGCCATCCCTTCAATCCGCTGACGGCGCTGCGCATGTGCACGGCGCCGGCCGGCGACGCCGAACGGCGCACGCTGGCGCTGGCCCTGATCAAGGCCTGCTGGGAACGCGGGGAAGACATCTCGGACGCGGCCGTGCTGGCGCGCCTGGCCGATGCGGCCGGCTTCGACGGGAGGGACTTGCTGGAGCGCGCCGCCACGCCGGCGGTGAAGCAGGCGCTGGCGGCCGCCACGGATGCGGCGATCGCCGACGGCATCTTCGGCGTACCGACCTTCCGGCTGGATGGGGAATTGTTCTGGGGTGGGGACCGCATCGAGACGCTGTTGTGGCGGCTCGATGGGGGCGCGATCGATGAGGAGCAGCTGGCCGCGTTCCTGGCGCGGCCTGCGCTGGCCCAACGTTCGCGTTGACCGCCGGGTGGGGTGATTGATGCCGGCGGCATCAATCACGTGCCCACATGGTCAGATTTCTTCGTACAGCGGCAAGGTCAGGAACTCGGCAAACTCCTCCGAGGTCGACATCTTCTCGAAGATCTCGGCCGCGCGCACATAGGTCGGGTTGTCGCCGTTCGGCGCCGCCTGCTTCACCTTGGCCAGTTCTTCCGGGATCATGGCGCGCACCATCTCGGCCGTCACCTTGCGGCCGTCTTCCAGCACGCCCTTCGGCGAGCGGATCCACTGCCACACCTGCGAGCGGCTGATCTCGGCGGTCGCCGCGTCTTCCATCAGGTTGTGGATCGGGACGCAGCCATTGCCGGCCAGCCAGGCGCCCAGGTAGTGGATGCCGACGTTGATGTTGTAGCGCAGGCCGGCCTCGGTGATCGGCGCCTCCGGGCGGAAGTCGAGCAGGTCCTTGGCGGTCACTTCGACGTCCGGGCGCTGCTTGTCGATCTGGTTCGGACGGTCGCCGAGCACCTTCTTGAATTCGGCCATCGACGCCTCGACCAGGCCTGGGTGGGCGACCCAGCCGCCGTCGTAGCCGTCGGTGGCGTCGCGCGACTTATCGCCGATCACGCCGGCCATCGCCACGGCGTTCTTTTCCGGATCGTTCTTGATCGGGATCAGGGCCGACATGCCGCCGATTGCCGGCGCGCCGCGCTTGTGGCAGGTCTTCAGCAGCAGCAGTGCGTAGGCGCGCATGAAGGGCGCGGTCATCGTCACTTTCGGACGGTCGGCCAGGCAGAAGTTCTTGTCCAGCTTGAACTTCTTGATGCACGAGAAGATATAGTCCCAGCGGCCCGCGTTCAGGCCGGCGCTGTGCTCGCGCAGTTCGTACAGGATCTCGTCCATCTCGAAGGCGGCGACGATGGTCTCGATCAGCACGGTGGCCTTGATCGTGCCCTGCGGCAGGCCCAGCTCGTCCTGGGTCATCCTGAAGATGTCGTTCCACAGGCGCGCCTCGAGGTGCGATTCCATCTTCGGCAGGTAGAAGTACGGGCCGGCGCCGCGTGCCAGCTGCTCCTTCGCGTTGTGGAACATGAACAGGGCGAAGTCGAAGATGCCGCCGGAGATGCGCTTGCCGTCGACCAGCACGTGCTTCTCGTCCAGGTGCCAGCCGCGCGGGCGCACGACCAGGGTCGCGATCTTGTCGTTCAGCTTGTACTGCTTGCCGTTCTGGTCCAGCGAGATGGTGCGGCGCACGGCGTCGCGCATGTTCAGCTGGCCGGTGATCTGGTTGTCCCAGTTCGGGGTGTTCGAGTCCTCGAAGTCGGTCATGTAGCTGTCCGCGCCCGAGTTCAGGGCGTTGATGACCATCTTGCGCTCGACTGGGCCGGTGATTTCGACACGGCGGCATTCCAGCGCCTTCGGGATCGGGGCGATCTTCCAGTCGCCGTTGCGGATATTGGCGGTTTCCGGCAGGAAGTCCGGGCGCTCGCCGGCATCCAGGCGTTTCGCGCGCTCGACGCGGGCGGCCAGCAACTCCTGGCGGCGCGGTTCGAATGCGCGGCTGAGCTTGGCAACGAGGGCAAGGGCCTCGGGAGTCAGGATCTGTTCGTAGCCGGGCTTGATCTCGGCGCGGATCTCCATTCCGGACGGGGTGGCGATGGTCATGGCATGCTCCTCTTAGTATATAAACCTTATGCAACGCGGCTTGGCGTTTGCTATCTCGTCAAGTATATTCACTTCTGCCAAACTAAACGAGACAAAAAATATATTCATCTGTGCGTATAAGTCACAAATGAATCCCACGGATGAGGAGTACAGCAAGCGCTTATGGGTCATTTCCGCCAGATTTCCACCTTCGTCGAAGTCGTCGCCCGCGGCAGCCTGTCCGCCGCGGCGCGCGCCGAGGGCATCGCGCCCGCCATGATCGGGCGCCGCCTCGACGCCCTCGAGAGCCGCCTCGGCGTCAAGCTGCTGCAGCGGACCACGCGCAAGCTGGTCCTCACCGACGAGGGCGCGGCCTTTCTTGAGGATTGCCAGCGCATCCTGGCCGAACTGGAAGAAGCGGAGGCGGCGGTGTCCGAGCGCAGCGCGCGCGCCACCGGCCATTTGCTGGTGTCGGCGCCGGCCGGCTTCGGGCGCCAGCACGTGGCCCCGCTGGTGCCCTCCTTCGTGCTCGAACATCGCGACGTCACCGTCAACCTGAACCTGAACGACCGGGTGGTCGACGTCATCGGCGAGGGTGTCGACGTGGCGATCCGCATCGCCGCCCTGTCGGATTCAAGCCTGGTCGGGGTCAAGCTGGCCGACAACCACCGCGTCGTGGTGGCGGCTCCTGGCTACCTGAAGCGCCACGGCACGCCGCAGGCGCTCGATGAACTGGCGCGCCACAACTGCCTGGCGATCAGCAGCGAAGGCAGCCAGCGCGGCTGGGCCTTCCAGGAGAATGGCAGGATCGTGACCTTGAAAGTAAGCGGCAATATGGTCTGCAACGATGGCGCGGTGCTGCATGAATGGGCGCTGGCGGGACGGGGCCTGGCCTGGCGCTCGATGTGGGAAGTGGGACCGGAGATCGCGGCGGGCCGGCTGGTGCCCGTGCTGGAGCAGTTTGCGGCGCCCGGCAACGACATTTATGCGGTATTCGCGCAACGCCGCCACCTGCCGCTGCGGATCCGCGCTTTCGTCGATTTCCTGCGCCACACTTATTCGCAGCCAGATTATTGGCGGAACAAGTGAATTAGAAATCGATGGGCAAAAAAAATCCCCGGACATGCCGAGGATTTTTTGCTGACATTCAGCGCTGTATCGCGAGGATTACAGCGGCTGGATGTTCGATGCTTGCTTGCCCTTCGGACCCGAGGTCACGTCGAACGAAACACGCTGATTCTCTTGCAGCGACTTGAAGCCTTGGGATTGGATCGCCGAGAAGTGAGCGAACAGATCTTCGCCGCCCTCATCCGGGGTGATGAAGCCGAAACCCTTGGAGTCATTGAACCATTTTACGATGCCAGTTGCCATACTATTTCCTATTTCAGTTGAAGTGGACTTGCGTCCGTTTACGATCGTTTGAAGAAGCAAGAAACAAATGACAGACTAACTGCACTGCTACCTCGAATCCAACGATCCCTAATTATACCGAATAAACCAGAAAAGACACGGTTTTCACGAAATAAAAACGCGGCAATCGTAATCGTTCCAAATACCAACTTTTACGACGCCGTATTTGTGTCGGCAGTACGCAGAATATAGGTCATCGACATTTGGAAAGTTTGTCCTAAATCAAACGACTTCCGCACAGCTTCTTTGTCTGGAGTCTATGTGACGGACTCGTCATTGGGATAGGCGCCCTTCGGATCGCGCAATGCCCAGGCCACGAACACGTCGAGCTCGGCCAGCCAGGCATCCCACTCTCCCGGCGCGACGGCATCGAAGGTCATCAGGACCCGCAGGCGCTGTTCGATATTGCGCGCCTGCTGGCCGAGGATGCGGAAACCGAAGGTCGCGGCCGATCCCGCCAGCGTGTGCAGCACCGCGTGCAATTCACGGATCAGTTCCGGCTGCGGCTGGTGCGTGTCGAAAGCGTTGCGCGCCGCCGACACCCGTCCCAGGGTTTGCGGCAGCGCCGTCGCGAACTTGTCGTTGAATTCCGCCAGGCGCTCGAAAAACTCGGCATCCACCGCGTCGTTCATTTTCTGCTCGTTACCCGCCGACATCGCTTTATTTCGTGCCGAAGATGCGGTCGCCGGCATCGCCCAGGCCGGGGATGATGTAAGCGTGGTCGTTCAGGTGGCTGTCCAGCGACGCCACGTACAGCTTGACGTTCGGATGGGCCTTGTGGAACACCTCCACGCCTTCCGGCGCCGCCACCAGGGCCAGGAAGATGATCTGGTCGTCCGGCACGCCGCGCTTCTTCAGCACGTCGACGGCGTAGACCGCGGAGTTGCCGGTCGCAACCATCGGATCGCACAGGATGAAGGTGCGCTCGTTGGTGTCCGGCAGCCGCACCAGGTATTCGACCGGCTGGTGGGTTTCCGGATCGCGGAACACGCCGATGTGGCCGACGCGGGCCGACGGCACCAGTTCCAGCAGGCCGTCGCTCATGCCGACGCCGGCGCGCAGGATCGGGACGATGGCCAGCTTCTTGCCGGCGATGACGGGCGCGTCGATCGTCATCAGCGGGGTTTCGATCTCGCGGGTGGTCAGCGGCAGGTCGCGCGTGATCTCGTAACCCATCAGCAAGGTGATCTCCCTCAGCAGCTCGCGGAAGGTCCGCGTCGAGGTGCCGCGGTCACGCATATGCGACAGCTTGTGCTGGATGAGCGGATGGTTCAGGATGAACAGGCTAGGAAAACGCGGATCTTGTTTCATTGGTCGAGCTCTATATAAGTGCGGCCAGCCGTGGCTGAAAGTCCAGCATTATCCCAGCCGCGCGCACATTTGTCCTTATCTTGTTGAAGAAATTTCCAGAGCGCGCGCCAGGATCGCCGGGCAATCGACCCCGTCCGGCAGGCGGCCGAAGGCGCCGCCGACATCCTGGGCGATGCGCGAGGCCACGAAGGCCTCCGCCACGCAGCCCGGCGCATGGCGCAGCAGCAGCCCGGCCTGGACCCCGACCACCAGCCGCTCGGCCAGGCGCCGCGCGCCGAACTCGGACGCCGCCATGGCGTCGATCTCGTCCAGCAATTGCGCACTCCAGGCGTCGTAGCGGGCGTCGAGCCCGGCCGCCAGGCCCAGTTCCTGCTCGAGCGCGGCGCGCGCGTCGGGCGTCTTGCCGAAGGCCCGCAGCACGTCCAGGCACATCACGTTGCCCGAGCCTTCCCAGATCGAGTTGACCGGGAATTCGCGGTACAGGCGCGCCAGCGGGCCGTCCTCGACATAGCCGTTGCCGCCCATGACTTCCATCGCCTCACCGCCAAAGGCCGGGCCGCGCTTGCACAGCCAGTACTTGCCGGCCGGGGTCAGGATGCGTCCCAGCAGCAGCTGGGCCGGATCGTCCTGCTGGTCGTAACAGCGTGCCAGCCGCAGCGCGAACGCGGTCGCGGCTTCCGATTCCAGCGCCAGGTCGGCCAGCACGTTCTGCATCAGCGGCTGCTCGGCCAGCGGGCGGCCGAAGGCGCTGCGCCCGCGCGCGTGGTGCAGGGCGTGGCAGAGCGCCGCGCGCATGATGCCGGCGGTGCCGGTCACGCAGTCGAGCCGGGTATGGCTGCCCATTTCGAGGATGGTCGGGATGCCGCGCCCCTCCTTGCCGATCATCCAGCCGATGGCGTCGCAGAACTCGACCTCGGACGAGGCGTTCGAGCGGTTGCCCAGCTTGTTCTTCAGGCGCTGCACGCGGATCGCGTTGCGGCTGCCGTCCGGCAGGAAGCGCGGCACGAAGAAGCAGCTGAGGCCAGCGCTGCTGCCGGCGTCACACTGGGCCAGCACCAGGTGGGCATCGCACTGCGGCGCCGAGAAGAACCATTTGTGACCCACGATCACAAATGCGCCCTCGCCCTCCTCGCCGAAGCGGCTTTTCGCCTGGGCCGGATCGAGCGGCGCGGCGCGCGTCGTGTTGGCGCGCACGTCGGTGCCGCCCTGCTTTTCCGTCATCCCCATGCCGACCAGGGCGCCGCGCTTTTCCGTCACCGGCAGCGAACGCGGGTCGTACTCGCGCGACAGGATCTTCGGCAGCCAGCGCGCGGCGATCGCGGCGTTCTGGCGCAGCGCCGGCACCGAGGCATAGGTCATCGTCACCGGACATTGCGAGCCATTCTCGACCTGGCCGAACATCAGGTAGGCCGCCGCGCGCGCCACCTGGACGCCCGGACGCGGCTGACCCTCGCCGCGTTCCCACGGCAGCGAATGGGCGCCGTTCTCGATCAGCAGGGTCATCAGGCGATGCCAGGCCGGATGGAATTCGACCTCGTCGACGCGGTTACCGTTGCGGTCGAAGTTGACGAGGCGCGGCGTGTACTCGTTGGTCAGCCGCGCCAGGTCCAGCACTTCGCTACTGCCCAGCTGGGCGCCGAGCCCGTCCAGCATGCCGGCGGCCCAGCCGGCGCCTTCGCGCTCCAGCCCTTCGCGCAGGGCGGGATCGCAGCGGAACAGGTTGACGTCGCCGAACGGCGCGGCCTGGTTGAATACCTCGTGCGTATCGAATCGGTTCATGTCCCGGTCTCCTGGTTGCCTGGCCGTTTGTTGCACATAAGCATCGCGCCTGAGAAGGAAAAGTTTCCTAATTGCACTATATCGGCGACAATACGACGGCTCGACGGCACGATCGCGTTATCGACAAGGCAACAAGGCTAGCGTAAAGCCCCGTGCCGGGCAAGCAGGACCTGTTTCAAGCGACAGCTGCGGGGCGTCAAGGAAGAAGGAAACGCAAGGCGGGCTTGTGTTTTTTAATGCTTCTGAGAATCTTTCAGTGATACATTGCCGGTGGATTTGGTACACTCGCGCGGTTCCATCGGAATCCCTGGTTCCGGCCAAGATAAGAAAGCAGATATTTCAACAATGCGCCCCGGTTCACCAGCAGCAGCGAACGAGGATCCGCGTCATGCGCCGCCGCCCCACGGCCTGGATGCGCTCATGGAAGCGGTGGGCGACATCGCATTCCGGATCGACCCCTCCGGCCTGATCCGCCACGCCAGCCTGCGCGCCCGCAAGCTCCTCGGCAAGGACGAAGCACTGCACGGCACCCCGCTGCCGGCCCTCGCCCTCGACATCGACCAACCCGCGCTGCGCAACGCCATCGTCGACGCCACCGCGCGCGCCGAACCCGTGCTGGTCGACGCGCGCCTGCGCGTCAGCGACATGTCCGCGGGCGGCCAGGAGACCTGGTTCGAACTGCGCGTCAGCCTGCTCGACGGCGGCCCGGAGCTGCTGGCGGTCGGCCGCGACATGTCGGCCCAGCGCGCCACCGAACAGCGCCTGCGCCACATGGCGACCCACGATGCCCTCACCGAACTGCCGAACCGGCTGCTGCTGTCCGACCGCATCCGCATGGTGATCGCCAACGCGCGCCGCTCCGGCCAGGGCTTCTCGGTCGCGACCATCGGCCTGGACGGCTTCAAGAAGGTCAACGACGGCCTCGGCCACCCGGTCGGCGACGCCGTGCTGCGCATGGCCGCGGGCCGCCTGCGCAAGACCCTGCGCGACAGCGACACCCTGGCCCGCGTCGGCGGCGACGAATTCGTCGCGGTCCTGCCGGGCACCTTCAATGAAGCCCAGATCAAGCTGGTCACCGGGCGCCTGATGGCGGCCCTGCAGTCGCCGTTCGAGATCGACAGCCACACGGTCTACCTGGGCGCCTCGATCGGGGTCTCGGTCTATCCCGAGCACGCCGAGGACGAAGTGCGACTGCTGGCCCTGGCCGACAGCGCGATGGGCCACGCCAAGGAAACCGGCGGCGCCCGCGCGATGGTCTACAGCAGCCGCGCGCCGGGCCCGCTGGCCGGCCCGGCCCAGCACGACATCTCGCTCGAGGCGGCGATGTTCCAGGCGGTGCGCGAAGGCGAGTTCCTGCTGTATTACCAGCCGATCGTCAGCAGCCGCACGCGCCGCATCGAAGGCTTCGAGACCCTGATGCGCTGGAAGCACCCGACCCTCGGGATGGTGCCGCCGGTACGCTTCATCCCGATCGCCGAGACCAATGGCCTGATCAACATGCTGGGCGCCTGGGCGCTGAAGTCGGCGCTGGTGCAGCTGCGCCAGTTCGAGGAAGTCGCCCGGCGCGACCTCTACATCTCGGTGAACATCAGCCCGCGCCAGTTCCGCAACGACCGCTTCCTGGCCGTGCTGGACGATGCGCTGGCTTTTTCCGGCACCTCGGGCGACAAACTGGTGCTGGAGATTACCGAGGGCACGCTGATGGTCGACCCGGCGCATGCCGAAAGCATCCTCGGCAAGATGGCCGAGCGCCGCGCCCGCATCGCGATCGACGATTTCGGCACCGGCTATTCCTCGCTGGCCTACCTGAAGCGTTTCCCCATCTCGGTGCTGAAGATCGACCGCGCCTTCATCAAGGACCTGCCCGCCTCCGCCAAGGATGCGGCGATCTGCAACGCCGTGCTCGACCTGGCCAAGCACCTCGACCTGTCGGTGGTCGCGGAAGGCGTCGAGACCGAAGAACAACTCACTTACGTGGAATCGCGCGGCTGCGACTACGTGCAGGGCTACCTGACCGGCAAGCCGATGTCGGCCCATGTCGCGATGGCCGCGCTGAAAGAAGACCTGTACACCGAGCTGCTGCCGGATGACCTGCGGGCGGGCATATCATGATCCAGACACTCCAAACCGAGCGTTCGCCGAAGGCCGACGCGACCCTTGCCCTGCTGTGGGAACGCATCCGCCGGCGCGGCGACATGCCCGGCTTCACGCGCGCCATCAACGCCATCCTGGCCTCGATGCGCGGCGAGGACGAGCGCGACTTTTCGATGACCCAGACCGTGCTGTCCGACCCGGTCCTGACCCAGAAGGTGCTGCGGCTGGCGAACAGCGGCATGTACTCGGCCTTCGGCCAGCGCATCAACACTGTCTCGAAAGCCGTGCTGGTGCTCGGCACCGAGGCGATCGGCCACCTGGCCCTGGGCCTGAAGCTGATCGAGGAACTGAGCAAGTCGACCCCGGATTCGCTGCAGGCCCACATCGAGATGGAAAAAGCGGTGCTGGCCGGGATGGTGGCCCAGCAGGTGGCGGCCAAGGCCGACCTGCGCGACCCCGAAGAAGCGGTGGTCTGCTCGATCCTGCATTCGCTGGGCCGGATGATGGTGACCTTCTACCTGCCGGAACGCTGGAGCCTGCTCCAGCAGGCCGCCAGCGAAGGCGCCGAGGACGCCGCGTCGCTCGACCAGCTCGGCCTGACCCTCGAACAGGTCGGCCGCGCCACCGCCGAACACTGGGGCCTGCCGCGCAACCTGATCGCCGGCATGCGCCGGGTCGAGCCGGGCGAACGCGGCGACACTTTCGGCCACGACGACTGGCTGGCGGCGCTGGGCACCATGTCCTCGCAGTGCGCCGACTCGCTGTGGCACGGCGACGACAGCGCGACCGACCAGGTCGCGCAACTGGCATCGCGCTTCGCGCCGATGCTGGGCATCGAGCCGGACAACATCGTCGGCGCCATCGAGCAGGCCAGGGTCGAAGCGGCCGCCGACCTGTCGATCGCGCCGCTGGCGAATCCGCCCGAGAAGCGTGCCCGCGCCGCCGCCGCGGTGCGCATGCGCGACGCCGGCAACAAGGTCCTGGTCAGCGGCGTGGCCGAGATGCGCGACGCCACCGCCAGCGCCACGCCGGGCCAGATGATGTCGATGGCGATCGAGACCGCCTACCACGGCCTGTCGTTCACGCGCGCCTTCGGCTTCCTGCGCAGCCGCCGCGACGGCAAGTACAGCGCCAAGATCGGCCTCGGCGACGGCGCCAAGAACCTGCAGCCGCAGCTGGTGTTCGACGACGCCTACGAGCCGAACGTCTTCTTCGCCGCCCTCGGCAGCGACCGTGTGATCTTCATCGAGAATGCGCGCGACCCGAAATTCGCCAGCAAGCTGCCGGACTGGTGGAAAGGCTCGCTCGGCTCGGCGCGCTGCTTCGTGATCATCCCGCTGTGCACGCACGGCGAGCCGGTCGGCTTCATCTACGGCGACTGGGACGACCGCTTCCCGACGGTATTCCTGAGCCAGACCGAGTTTTCGCTGCTGAACGACATGCGGGCGCTGGTGGTGCGCTCGGTCGAGCGGCGGCAGCAGCTGGAAGCGGTGGCGACCCGCGCATGACCGTCGTTCCCGCGCAGGCGGGAACGAGGGCACTTCAGATCCGCGGCGTACTCACCCGCACATCCCCACACTGCGCCCGATGCATCAGCGCATGGTCGATCAGCACCAGCGCCAGCATCGATTCGGCGATCGGCGTCGCACGGATGCCGACGCAGGGATCGTGGCGGCCGAAGGTCTCGACCATCACCGGGTTGCCGTCCTTGTCGATCGAACGGCGCGGGGTGCGGATCGACGACGTCGGCTTGATCGCGATCGAGACCGTGATGTCCTGGCCGGTCGAGATCCCGCCCAGCACGCCGCCGGCGTTGTTGCCGACGAAGCCTTCCGGCGTCAGTTCGTCGCCGTGCTCCGAACCCTTCTGCACCACCGAGTGGAAACCGGCGCCGATCTCGACGCCCTTGACCGCATTAATCCCCATCATGGCGTAGGCGATGTCGGCGTCGAGCTTGTCGTAGATCGGCTGGCCCAGGCCCACCGGGACGTTCCTAGCCACCACGTCGATGCGCGCGCCGATCGAATCGCCGGCGCGGCGCAGCTCGTCCATCGCGGCTTCCATGCGCGCGATCAGGTCCGCGTCCGCGGTCGCGGCGAAGAAGGGATTCGCGTGCACGTGCTCGAACGACTGGAACGGCACGGCGATGTCGCCGAGCTGGGACATGCAGCCCATGAATTCGGTGCCGTAGTGCTCGCGCAGCCATTTCTTGGCGATCGCGCCGGCGCCGACCACCGGGGCGGTCAGGCGCGCCGAGGAACGGCCGCCGCCGCGCGGGTCGCGCACGCCGTACTTGTGCCAGTAGGTGTAGTCGGCATGGCCGGGGCGGAAGGTCTCGGCGATGTTGCCGTAGTCCTTGCTGCGCTGGTCTTCGTTCGGGATCAGCAGCGCGATCGGGGTGCCGGTGGTGACGCCCTGGTAGACGCCGGACAGGATCTGCACCTTGTCGCCTTCCTGGCGCTGGGTCACGTGGCGCGAGGTGCCGGGTTTGCGGCGGTCGAGATCGGGCTGGATGTCGGCCTCGGACAGGGCCAGCCCGGGAGGGCAGCCATCGATGACGCAGCCGATGGCCGGGCCATGGGATTCGCCGAAGGTAGTGACGGAAAACAGCTTTCCAAATGTATTGCCGGACATGGATGCGTGCATGTTAAGTAAACGGAATGGTCGATTTTACCAGCACGTGGGTATCTGCGGTGGGTAGCGGTATCGGAACAACGCTTGCAATGTTGCCGTAGAGAATTTTTTCCTGTCGAGTCAGCAAGTCAGATATACTAGATTTCATTGATCCAAGCCAACTGGAGACCCAGCAATGCCCGCACCGACGACGCCCCCGGGCCCCGCGCAGGACGACGAGCTGGTATTCGTCGACGAAGCGCCGGCAGCCCCCAGCGGCGCCACGGACCCAGCAGCCGACCGGCCCGGCGAGATGTGGCGGGTGATGATCGTCGACGACGACGCCGACGTCCACTCGACGACCACGTTCGCGCTCGGCAGCCTTGAAGTACATGGCCGCAGGCTCGACTTCCTGCATGCCCACTCGGCCGCACAGGCGCGCGAACTGCTGGAGCGCGAAGGCGACATCGCCGTCATCCTGCTCGACGTCGTGATGGAAGAAGCGGATGCCGGCCTGCACCTGGTGCGCCATATCCGCGAAACCCTCCAGCTGCGCGACGCGCGGATCATCCTGCGCACCGGCCAGCCCGGCTACACGCCCGAGATGGACGCCATCCGCGGCTACGACATCAACGATTACCGCACCAAATCCGAACTCACCCGCACCAAGCTGTATACCGCGGTGGCATCGGCCGTCCGCGCCTATGAACAGATCCGCGCGCTGGAAGCCAGCCGCCAGGGCCTGGCGGAAGTGGTGCGCGCCAACACCGAGCTGATGGCCCTGCGCTCGATGCCCGGCATGGCGGAGGGCATCCTGCGCGAAGCGGCGCGCCTGATCGGCCAGCCTGCTGCGGGCCTGATGTGCTCCTGCCTGGGCGGCATGCAGGCCGCGGCCTGGCAGGTGCTGGCCACCACCGGGGACGCTGCCGCGCTGGCGCCGACCGGCATGCTGGCCGCAACCGGCAATGGCCCCGCGGCCGCGATCCGGCAGACCCTGAGCGAGCAGCGCCACCTGTTCGGCGAGCGCCACCTGACCCTCTACTTCGGCGGCAAGGCCCACTGCGACTTCGCCGCCTGGATTGGACTGGAGCGGCCGCTCGACCCGCTGCGGCGCGGCCTGCTGGAGCTGTTCGCCTCGAACATCGCGGTCGGCCTCGACAACGTGGCCCTGCTGACCGACCTGCAGCGCGCCGCCTTCTACGACCCGCTGACCGGCCTGCCGAACCGCACCCGCCTCATCGAACTGATCGACGACGGCATGACGCCGAATGCGGGCGTGGCCGACGAGGTGCTGTGCCTGGTCGACATCGACCACTTCTCCGAGATCAACGACGCCCTCGGCCACCAGTTCGGCGACGCCCTGCTGGTCGCGGTCGCGCAGCGCCTGCGCGCCCTGCTCCATCCGCGCCTGCAGCTGGCGCGCATCGGCAGCGACATCTTCTGCGTGCTGGGCGAATCCGCCGCGGTCGACCCGGAGGCGCTGCGCGGCCTGTTCGCGGCGCCCTTCTCGATCGAAGGCCAGGACGTGCAGGTGTCCAGCACCCTCGGCCTGGTGCGCCTGCGCGAACACGACGGCAGCGGCGCCGACGCCCTGAAGGACGCCGACATCGCCCTGAAGCGCGCTAAGAGCCGCCAGCGCGGTGGCCACTTCTATTTCTCGCGCGGGATGGGAGTCGAGATCCGCGAACGCGTGCGCCTGATGCACGCGCTGCGCAGCGGCTTCGCGCGCGGCGAACTGTTCCTGGCCTACCAGCCGCAGGTCGAGCTGGCCACCCACCGCCCTTTCGGCGCCGAAGCCCTGCTGCGCTGGCGTACCGAGGACGGCCGCCTGGTCCCGCCGGACCGTTTCATCCCGATCGCGGAATACTCGGGCCTGATCATCGAGATCGGCGAATGGGTGCTGCGCCGGGCCTGTGCGGAACTGATGCGCCTGCGCGAAGCGGGCCACCTCGACTTCACCATGTCGGTCAACGTCTCGCAGGTGCAGTTCCGCCATCCGGGCTTCCTCGACATGCTGCGGCGCGCGCTGGCGGATACGGGCGCACCGCCGGAACGGATCGAACTCGAGATCACGGAATCGATGGCGATGGAAGAGCCGGACCTGCTGATCGAGCGCCTGGCCGCGATCAAGCGCACCGGCGTCTCGATCGCGATCGACGACTTCGGCACCGGCTTCTCGTCGCTGTCCTACCTGCAGCGCCTGCAGGTCGACCGCCTGAAGATCGACCGCGCCTTCGTCACCGAGATCACGGGTTCGGCGCGCGGCAGCAGCATCGCCGAGATGGTGATCGAACTGGGACGCAACCTGGGCCTGTCGATCATCGCCGAGGGCGTGGAGGACGAGCGCCAGGCGCAGATCCTGCAGGCGCTCGGCTGCCCGCTGGCGCAGGGCTTCCTGTTCTCGCGGCCGCTGGCGCCGGAGGCTTTGATGGAGTGGCTGGGGCAGGATGCGTTGACGCGCGCGGCGTGAAACCCCAGGCGCTTGAAACGTACGGAGCGTTGAACAACGTCGTCCCCGCGCAGGCCGGGACCCGAGTTCTCCGCCGACTAACGGCGACTGCTGTTGCTACTCACACGAACCTGGGTTCCCGCCTTCGCGGGAACGATGGTTCATGCGCTGGCACTCAATCTTCCGCCGCCTGCTCCGCCGGCCAATCCCGGATATACGCCTTCAGCATCCGGTTCTCGAAGCTCTGCGCCTCCAGCACCGCCTTCGCGACGTCGTAGAAAGAGATCACGCCCAGCAGGGTGCGGGCGTTCATCACCGGCAGGTAGCGCGCATGCTTTTCCAGCATGATGCGGCGCACCTCGTTGACTTCGGTGTCCGGAGTCACGGTGATGGGGCTGTCGTCCATGTGCTTGCGCACGTTGCCGGCCGCGGTCACGCTGCCGTAGGTGTTGACGGCCTTGATCACTTCGCGGAAGGTCAGCATGCCGACCAGGTCGCCGTATTCCATCACCACCAGCGAACCGATGTCGCGTTCCGCCATCGTCGCGGCCGCGTCGCCCAGCGGCGTGTCCGGAGACACCGTGTAGAGGATATCGCCCTTCACCTGCAGGATTTCAGATACTTTCATAGTGGTCACCATGTCGTGAGTACGTGGTACGGGAGCGCTGGGAACGAGAGAACTGGACACTGGATTCTAGGGGTACAAAGACCTTGTTTAACACATAACGCCGACTCTAGCCTATGCCTCCCAAAAAAGCCAGACTTGCGCGCTAACAAACTCGTGCGGATGATGATGAAAAGCCACTAGGCTGATGGTAGGATGCCGGCTTGTCTACACAACTATGGATGAACCGATCATGAGCGGTCCCAGGTATCCCGGCTTCGACACCCTCTCGCTGCACGCCGGCGCCAGCCCCGACCCGGCCACCGGCGCGCGCGCCACGCCCGTCTATTTCACGTCCTCGTTCGCCTTCCGCGACGCCGACCACGCGGCTTCGCTGTTCAATATGGAGCGTGCCGGACACGTCTATTCGCGCCTGTCCAACCCCACCAATGCCGTGCTCGAAGAGCGCATCGCCGCACTCGAAGGCGGCGTGGCCGGCATCGCCACCGCCAGCGGCCAGGCGGCGCTGCACCTGGGCCTGGCGACCATCGCCGGCGCCGGCAGCCACATCGTCGCCTCGCGCGCCCTGTACGGCGGCTCGCACAACCTGCTGGCCTATACGCTGAAGCGCTTCGGCGTCGAGACCACCTTCGTCGATCCGCGCGACCCCGACGCCTGGCGCGCCGCGATCCGGCCCGAGACCAAAGTCCTGTTCGCCGAGAACGTCGGCAATCCGGGCCTGGACGTGCTCGACATCCCGCGCGTGGCCGGGATCGCCCACGAACACGACCTGCCGCTGATGGTCGATTCGACCCTCACCACGCCGTACCTGGTGAAGCCCTTCGATCACGGCGCCGACCTGGTGTTCCATTCGGCCACGAAATTCCTGTGCGGTCACGGCACCGCGATCGGCGGCCTGCTGGTGGACAGCGGCGGCTTCGACTGGCAGCGCGCGCATGAACGCAGCGGCCGCTTCGCCGAGCTGTGCGAACCCTACGATGGCTTCCATGGCATGGTGTTCGCCGAGGAATCCACCGTCGGCGCCTTCGCCCTGCGCGCGCGCCGGGAAGGACTGCGCGACTTCGGCGCCGCGATGAGCCCGCACAACGCCTTCGCCATCCTGCAGGGCGTCGAAACCCTGGGCCTGCGCATGGAGCGCCACGTCGCCAATACGCGCAAGCTGGTCGAGTTCCTCGTCAGCCACCCGGCGGTGGAATCGGTGGTCTGGCCGGAGCTGGAAAGCCACCCCGACTACGCCCTAGCCAAGACCCTGCTGCCGCGCGGCTGCGGCGGCGTGTTCTCCTTCCACCTGCGCGGCGGGCGCGCGGCCGGCAAGCGCTTCGTCGACGGGCTGAAGCTGTTCTCGCACCTGGCCAACGTCGGCGACGCCAAGTCGCTCGCCATCCACCCGGCCTCGACCACCCACTTCCGGGTGCCGGCCGACCAGCTGGCGGCCGCCGGCGTCGGCGAAGGCATGATCCGCCTGTCCGTCGGACTGGAGGATGCGGACGACCTGGTCGAAGACCTCACGCGCGGCCTCAAGCTGGCGCAGAAGGGAGCCTGAGATGATGCTCGACGTGAACGGGGCTCCCGCGTACTGCTACACCGCCGGCAAGCCCTTCGATGCCGCGCAGCCCACCATCGTGTTCCTGCACGGCGCCCAGAACGACCATTCGGTGTGGGCCCTGCAGAGCCGGTATTTTGCCCACCACGGCTATAACGTGCTGGCGGTCGACCTGCCCGGCCATGGCCGCAGCGGCGGCGCGGCCCTCGCCACCGTCGAGGCGATGGCGGATTGGCTGCTGGCCCTGCTGGACGCGGCCGGCGCACGCGAGGCGCTGCTGGCGGGCCACAGCATGGGTTCGCTGATCGCACTGGAAGCCGCGCACCGCGCGCCGGAACGGGTGACGGGCCTGGCCCTGCTCGGCACCACCTGGCCGATGAAGGTCTCCGACACCCTGCTCGCCGCCTCGAAGGACGAGCTGCAGGCGGCGATCGACATGGTCAACATCTGGTCGCATTCGGGCCCCTTGCCGCGGCCGTCCTGCCCGGCGCCGGGAATGTCGGCGATCGGCCTGTCGCGCCGCCTGATGCAGCGGATGGCCGAGCGCAATCCGGCCCAGCTCTTCCACACCGACTTCTCCGCCTGCAATGCCTATGCCAACGGCGGCGAGGCGGCCGCCGGCATACGCTGCCCGGTGCTGTTCGTGCTGGGATCGCGCGACGTCATGACCCCGCCACGTTCCGCGCAGGCGCTGACGGCGGCGCTCAAGCATGGCAAAATCGTCACCGTGGATGCCGGCCATGCCATGATGGCCGAACAGCCCGACGCCGTGCTCGACGCCCTGGTCGCGTTCGCCGGCGCCTGCGTTCGCAACTAGAAACATATGGAGGCCGGGATGGCGGCGGTGCGCTACAACAGCTTTTCCGAGTTCTACCCCTGGTACCTGAGCCAGCACGACAACCGGCTGTGCCGGCGCGCCCATTTCATCGGGACTTCCTCGGCCATCGCCGCGATCGCCCAATACATCGACAGCCTGAATCCGTGGTGGCTGCTGTTCGCGCTGGTCAGCGGCTATGGCGGAGCCTGGATCGGGCACTTCGTCTACGAAAAGAACAAGCCGGCGAGCTTCGGCAACCCGTGGTGGTCGTTCCGCGCGGACTGGGTGATGTACTGGCAGATGCTGACAGGAAAGATCAGCTGGTAAGCGTCTTCACATTCACGAGTCCGACCAGCCCATCGTCGGACGCTTGCCTGAGGTCCGTGTCGGCGGCCGCGATCGCCTCATTCGTCAGGACAGTGGCGTCCTGCACGCCAAAAGCCTGGTTGCGGCCCGCCGTCTTGGCCAGGTAGAGGCACAGGTCGGCAAGGTGGACCAGCTGCTGCCAGTCCGGGGCGCCCTGCCCGTCCGCCGGCTTCGGGCAGAAGCCGAGCGATACCGTGACGGTGAGTTCGCGCCCGTCGGCTTCGATCGCCGTACCCGACACCGCGGCGAGCAGGCGCGCGCAGACCTGGCGCGCTTCCTCGGTCGTGACGCCCGGCAGATAGGCCAGGAATTCCTCGCCGCCCCAGCGGATCAGCACGTCCCGGTCGCGCAGGCTGCCGGCCAGCTGCGAGGCCACGTTCTTGAGGACCACGTCGCCGGCGCCGTGGCCGAAGCGGTCGTTGATCGACTTGAAGTGGTCGATATCGAGCAGCAGGAACACGCCGGCATCCCCGCCGCGATGGCTGGACTCGGCCTGGAAGCGCGGCACCACCTGCTCGTAGAAATAGTGGCGGTTGAACAGGCCGGTCAGCGAATCGCGCGTGGATTGGCGGAACAACTGCTCGTTCTTGGTTTTCAGCGAGGCGTTCGCCTTCGCCACCCGCCGGTACAGCAGGGCGATCAGGACCACCGCGACCAGGGTCGTCACGCTGAGCAGCACCCACAGGCTGCGCACCCGCTTGACGGTGCCCAGCTCGGCCGCCTTCATCGCGCTCTCGTGGTGCAGCCTGGCGAATTCGGCCTGTTTCTTCTGGTCCGCGACGACGCGCTGCAGCGCCTGATAGGAAAGCTGCTTTTCCTTGCGCCAGGCCGCCAGCGACACCTGCCCCGCTTTCTCATACGCGGTCAGGGCCACGTCGCCCTCGCCGACCTGGTTCAGGGCGTGACCGTACTCCAGCAGCATGCGCACGTAGCGCTCGTCGTCCTGCAGGCCGGCCAGCGCGGCGTCGACGGTGGCCCTGCCGTTGCGGATGTCGCGGAAATAGATGCTGGCGATGCCGAGCTGGAAGGACGCGAGCTTGCGGCCGGTGTCGTCGCCGAACTCACGGGCGATGCGCAGCGCCGCTTCGCTGGTGCGGGCCGCTTCGCCGAAGCGCCGCGCCTGGATATACAGTTCGGCCAGGTTCGCCAGCGGCGTCGCCAGCCGCTCGCGCGCCTTCAGCCGTTCGAGGATGTCGATGCCGGCCTGCAGCGCCGTTTCGGCACGCCTGGCGCGGCCGGCGCGGGCGGCGACCGCATACTCGGCCAGCCGCGCATGGGCGAGCAGGGCCGGGATGCCCCTGCGCCTGGCGATCTCCACCAGTTCATCGGTCAGGGCCAGGGCCTCGTCGTGGCTGCCGACCCCGGCCAGCAGGCGGGCATGTTCGCGCACCGCCATCGCCAGCGCGTCCGGGTCGTCGCCGGTCCTGGCCAGCGCCAGGGCGCGGCCCGTGAAGTCGATGGCGTCTGCGCCGCGGCCATCCTGCTCGGCCAGCAATCCCTGGGCGACCAGCGCCCGGGTCCTGAGATAGATGTCGCCGGCGGTCTCCGCGAGGCGCGCCGCCTCGTCGACCATCCGGTGCGCCGCTTCCTGGTCGTGCACGAGCCGGGACAGCGCGGCGCCATGGCTCAGCATCGCGCCGGCCAGCAGGGCATCGTCGTGCAGGGTGCGGCCGAGTTTTTCGGCCTGGAGCGCGGCGTCCACGGCCTTGTGCCTGTCGCCGAGCCAATACCAGGCGCGGCTCGCTTCGATCAGGATCCGGGCCTGTGCGGCGCCGTTGCGCCCTTCCTGCAGGCGGTCGAGCGTCGTGAGGGCCTGGGCCGGCGCCACATAGGCTTCCTCGCGCGCCACCGCCAGGTCGCGGACGAACGCCTCCTCGCCGGGGCCGGCATGGGCCAGCGCCGTCCAGCACAGGAACAGCAGGCCAAAAAGGAAGCGGTGCACGACCATGTGATCTCCAAACGTCTCCTGACAATAGTAACATCAGGAAACGTTAGATTCCACAATTCAACAAAAAATTGTGTCTGCGCGGAAACAGAACAGGGTATCGGGCCTGCGTCGATTTAACAGTTCGTTAACTCTTGAAGTGCTCGGCGAGCGTCTGGTCGAGTCCGCGCTCGACCGCGGCCTCGACCCTGCGCGCCAGTGCGGCCGTGTCGAGCGCCAGCGGCGAGAGCGTGACCGTCTCGCCCGCAGCCGCTCCTGCCGCGGCCCCCGGCCCCGCCGCGGCGCCGGGCGCGGCATCGGTGCCGGCGCCGCCGAACACGAACAGCCGGTAGACGTCGGACAGGCGGACCAGCGCCGGGTCGACCAGCAGCACCCAGCCGTCGCCGCCTTCGCGCGCGCCGCGGCCCAGGATCGCCTGCACCGATTCCTCGGCGTGGACGCGGCCGACCCAGCCCACCGCCAGCATCTGCTCCAGCAGCTGGGTCATCTCGTCGTAGCCGATGCGGGTGTGGGCGCGGATCTGGGCGCCGGTCACCAGCGCCGATCCGCTCAAGGCCGAACCGCCGTGCAGCACTTTCAGGATGGCCATGGCGTCGACGAAGGCGCCGCCGGGCACCGGCTCGTACCACCAGCGCTCGTATTTCACGACCGGCAGCGCGGCCGTCAGCAGCGCGCCCACCAGGGTGATCAGCCAGGACAGGTACATCCACAGCAGGAACAGGGGCAGCGCCGCCAGCGCGCCGTAGATGATGGCGTAGGTCGGGAACTGGCGGATGAAGATCGCGAACACGCGCTTGGCGATCTCGAAGGCGATCGCCGCCACCAGTCCGCCCCACAGGGCGTCGCGCCAGTCGACCCAGCGGTTCGGCACCGTCATGTACAGCAGCGCGTAGGCGCCGGTGGTCAGCGCCACCGACATCACGGAATAGACCAGCGCGCCGAAGAAGGGCACGGCGCTCATCAGGCCGGTGGTGGCGCTGAACAGCTGGGAGGTCAGGGTCAGCGAGAGGCCGAACAGCAGCGGCCCCAGGGTCACCAGGGCCCAGTAGATCAGCACCCGCTGCACCAGCGGCCGGGGACGTTTCACCCGCCAGATCTGGTTGAAGGCGCGCTCGATCATGTTGATCATCGCCGCCGTGGTCAGCACCAGGGCCACCGCGCCCACCGCCGACAGCCTGGTGGCCTTGCTGGCGAACTGGGTCAGGTTCGAGGTGATCGTGTTCGCGATCGCCTTCGGCATCACCATCTGCACGAAATAATGGTCGAGCGCCGAGCGCAGCTGGCCGAAGATCGGGAAGGTGGTGAAGATCGCCAGCACGATGGTCAGCAGGGGCACCAGCGCCAGCGTGGTGGTGAAAGTCAGGCTGCCCGCCACCTGCGGCAGCTTTTCCTCGGTCAGGCGGCGCCGTGCGAAACGCACCAGGTGGCGCACGTCCGCCCAGGTGAGGCCGCGCACCATGTCCACGCTGACATTGATCATCTCGCTGGTGGAACGGGACAGGGAGGAGACGGTTTTCGAGAGCATCGGTGAAATTGGGTGGCGCGCGGTCGTGTCACGCTTCGTGTCATATTATAAAGCGCCCTATAATACCAACGATGAACCCAACCAATCTGATCATCCTCGTCCTGTACTACTCACGCCATGGCAAGACACGCAAGCTGGCCGAACTCATTGCCCAGGGGGTGGAGAGCGTCCCCGGCGCCGAAGCGCGCCTGCGCACCGTGCCCGCCGTATCGACCGTGGCCGAGGCAACCGAGCCGGATATCCCGCGCAGCGGCGCGCCTTACGTGGAACTCGAGGACCTGGCGGAATGCGCCGGCCTGGCGCTGGGTTCACCCACCCGGTTCGGCAACATGGCGGCGGCAATGAAGTACTTCCTCGACGGCACTTCAAGCCAGTGGCTCTCCGGCACCCTGTCGGGCAAGCCGGCCGCCCTGTTCACCTCCACCGGCAGCCTGCACGGCGGCCAGGAGTCGACCCTGCTGTCGATGATGATTCCGCTGCTGCACCACGGCATGATGGTGATGGGCCTGCCCTACACCATGCCGGAACTGATGACCACCGAAAGCGGCGGCAGCCCCTACGGCGCGACCCACTGGTCCGGCGTGGACGGCAACCGCCCCATCACGGATGACGAGAAGCGGCTGGCGATCGCGCTGGGCCGGCGCCTGGCGCTGGTGAGCCGCAACCTGCAGGGGATGGAATAGGCAATGCAAGTCCATAGGGTATTTCATACGGGGGCGGTGACCAGCCTGGTCATCCTGTGCATCTGGCTGCTCGCCTGGGAGATCGTGGTCGCCCCGCTGCATCCGGGCGGCTCGCTGCTGGCGCTGAAGGCGCTGCCGCTGCTGCTGCCGCTGCGCGGCGTGATCAAGCGCGACCTGTACACGCTGCAATGGTCGTCGATGGTCATCCTGATCTATTTCGTCGAGGGCGCGGTGCGGGCCTGGAGCGACAGGACCGAACTGTCGCGCATCATGGCGCTGGGCGAGGTGCTGCTGGTCTGCTCCTACTTCGTGTTCGCCCTGCTCTACCTGCGCCCGTACAAGAAGCAGGCGAAAAAGCTGGCCAAGGAGCTGCTCGACAAGGTCAAAGTGCCGCATGACTGATCCCGCATCCGATCTGTTCCTGGCCCATTGCCGCGAGCTGATCGGCCATGAACACGTACTGGTCGACGAGGACGACACCGCGCCCTACCTGACCGACTGGCGCGGCCGCTTTACCGGCCGCGCGCGCGCCGTGCTGCGTCCCCTGGATGCGGCCCAGGTGGCCGGCCTGGTGCGCCTGTGCGCCGCGCATCGGGTGCCGGTGGTGCCGCAGGGCGGGCGCACCGGCCTGGTGATCGGCAGCGTGCCGGACGAATCCGGGCATGCGGTGGTGCTGTCGCTGCGCCGCCTGAACCGGATCCGCGCCGTCGATCCGATCAACCGCACCATGACGGTGGACGCCGGCTGCATCCTGCACGACATCCAGCACGCGGCGGCGCGCGCCGGCATGCTGTTCCCGCTGTCGCTGGCGGCCGAAGGCAGCTGCACCATCGGCGGCAACCTGGCGACGAATGCCGGCGGCACCGGCGTCCTGCGCTACGGGAATACGCGCGAACTCTGCCTCGGCCTGGAAGTCGTCACCGCCCAGGGCGAACTGTGGGACGGCCTGCGCGGACTGCGCAAGGACAATACCGGCTACGACCTGCGCGACCTCTACATCGGCGCCGAAGGCACGCTGGGCGTGATCACGGGCGCGGTGCTGAAACTGTATCCGCAGCCGAAAGCCGGCATCACCGCCCTGGTGGCCCTCAGCAGCTGCCGCGACGCGCTGTCGCTGCTGAAGCTGGCCCAGGACACGGCCGGCCCGACCCTGACCGGCTATGAGCTGATGAGCGACGTCTGCCTGCGCCTGGTCGGCAAGCACTTCCCCGGCCTGCCGCGGCCCTTCCCCGACACCCACCCGCAGTACGCCCTGCTGGAACTGTCCAGCCACGAGTCGGAACAGCATGCCGTGGGCCTGCTGGAAGAAACCATCGAGCGCGCGCTGGAGGCCGGCCTGGCCCAGGACGCCGTGGTCGCGACCTCGATCGCGCAGTCGCGCGCGCTGTGGGCGATCCGCGAGCACATCCCGCTGGCCCAGGCCGCGGACGGCAAGAACATCAAGCACGACATCTCGGTGCCGATCTCGCGCATCGCCGATTTCGTCGAGGCCACCGACGCCCTGCTGGCGCACGCCTGGCCGGGCGTGCAGGTGGTCTGCTTCGGCCATCTGGGCGACGGCAACCTGCACTACAACATCGCGCCCCCGATCGGCACCCCGCACGACGCCTTCCTGGCCTACCAGGGCGACGTCAACCGCATCGTGCACGACAGCGTGGCCGCCTTCGCCGGCTCGATCTCTGCCGAACACGGCATCGGCGCCCTCAAGCGCGACGAGCTGCCGCGCTACAAGCCGCAAGTCGAACTCGACCTGATGCGTGCCATCAAGGCCGCGCTCGACCCGCTGGGCATTATGAACCCTGGCAAAATTCTTTGACGGGAGACTTCATGATGCGCATCCTTTTCTTCGTCGCCGTCTGCCTGTGTTCAGCCGGCCTGCACGCCCAGGATGTCTATAAATGCAGCGACGGCGGCAAGACCAGCTACGCCGACCGGCCCTGCGCCCACGGCGAGTCCAAAGCCATGCCGCCGCCGGCCGGGATCTCGGCCGCCGACACGATGGGCCCGCAGGGCGGCGATGCGCGCACCCTGCTGGAACTCGAGAAGGCCCGGATCGCCCGCGAGAAGGCCGAGGAAAGGAAGGGCAAGGTCGAAGTCCGCCAGGCGCGCGCCGCCCAGGCCCAGCGCAAGAAATGCGACAGGCTGCGCCTGCGCCGCAAGTGGGCCGAGGAAGACCTGGCGCGCACCGCGCATGGCCCGAAGCACGAGGCCGCGCGCATCCGGCTCAGGCGCCAGGCCGAGAACCTGGCGGTGGAATGTCCGGCCTAGGCCTGCTGTCGCGCTGGCTGCTGATCGGCGAGTGGCGCGCGCATCCGATGCGCGCCGTGCTGGCGGTGGTGGCGATCGCGGTCGGCGTCGCCATGGGCTTCGCCATCCATCTGATCAATGCCGCCGCCTTCAACGAATTCTCCGCCGCGATCCAGAGCCTGGCCGGCCAGGCCGACCTGCAGGTGGCCGGCCGCGAAGCCCAGTTCGACGAATCCATCTACCCGCGCCTGGCCCGGCATGAAGGCGTGGCGCTCGCCTCGCCCGTGCTGGAAGTGGACGCCGCCCTGTCCGGCAAGCCGGGCTCGCTGAAGATCGTCGGCCTGGACGCGCTGCGCGCCGGCCAGGTGTCGCCCGACCTGGTTGGCGTGCCGGAAAAAGGCCGCGGCGCCGACGTGCTGGCCGACGACACCATCTTCCTGTCGCCGGCGGCGCAGAGCTGGCTGGGCGTGCGCAACGGCGCGACCCTGGTGCTGCGCGCCGGCACGCAGGACGTGCCGCTGCGCGTGGCCGGCCCGATCCTGCGCGCGCGCAGCGGCCAGCGCCTGGGCGTGATGGACATCGGCGCCCTCCAGTGGCGCTTCCGGCAGCTGGGCAAGCTGTCGCGGGTCGACCTGAAGCTGCGCGACGGCGTCGACCGCGCTTCCTTCGAACGCGGCCTGGCGGCCGAACTCGAACGCGACTTCCCCGGACGCTTCACGGTGGCGGCGCCGAACGACGCCAACCAGGAGAGCCGCAACAATAACCTGAGCCGCGCCTACCGCGTCAACCTGACCGTGCTGGCGCTGGTGGCGCTGTTTACCGGCGCTTTCCTGGTGTTCTCGACCCAGGCCCTGTCCGTGCTGCGCCGGCGCAGCCAGTTCGCGCTGCTGCGCGTGCTCGGCCTGCCGCGCCGGCTCCTGCTGCGCCAGGTGCTGGTCGAAGGCGCCAGCCTGGGCGTGCTCGGCGCCCTGCTGGGGATCGGCGCCGGATATGCGTTGGCCGCGGCCGCGCTGGCCTTCTTCGGCGGCGATCTCGGCGCCGGCTACTTCCCGGGCGTGAAGCCGACGGTCGTGTTCACCCCGCTGGCGGCCGGCGTGTTCTTCCTGCTCGGCCTGGGCGTGGCCCTGCTGGGCTGCGCGGCGCCGGCCTGGGAAGCGGCGCGCGCCCGCCCCGCGGTCGCCCTCAAGTCGGGCAACGACGAAGCCGCGCTGGAGCGCCTGGCGCGCATCTGGCCCTCGCTGCTGTGCCTCGCCGCGGCCGCCGCCTGCGCCTTCGCGCCGCCCGTGTCCGGCCTGCCGCTGTTCGGCTACTTTGCCGTCGCCCTGCTGCTGATCGGCGGGATCGGCCTGATGCCGCGCCTGGCGGCCGCCAGTTTCCGGCTGCTGAACCGGCTCCATCTGCGCCGGCATGGCGCGCCGTCGCCGGTCCTGAGCCTGGCGCTGGCGCGGCTGGCGAATGCGCCGGGCCAGGCCTCGATTGCGCTGGGCGGCGTGCTGGCCAGCTTTTCCCTGATGGTCGCGATGGGCATCATGGTGGCCAGCTTCCGCGTCTCGGTGGACGACTGGATGCTGCACATCCTGCCGGCCGACCTGTACGTGCGCACCGCCAGCGGCGGCAATACCGGCGGCCTGTCCCCCGGCGAGCAGGCGGCCATCGCCGGCCTGCCCGGCGTCGCACAGGCCGCCTTCCTGCGCACCCGCCCGCTGACGCTCGATCCGGCCCGCCCCGCCATCACCCTGATCGCGCGCGACATCGATGCCACGGATCCCGGCCGGCTGCTGGCCCTGGTCGGGACCGGCGTCCCGGCGCCGGCCGGCGAGCTGCCGGTGTGGATCTCGGAAGCCATGACCGACCTCTACGCGATGAAGCCTGGCCAGCACATCGCGCTGCCGCTGGGCGGCCGCCAGCAGCGTTTCGTCGTGGCCGGCGTCTGGCGCGATTACGCCAACCAGAACGGCTCCGTGGTGATCCGGCGCGACGACTACCGGCGCCTGACCGGCGATACGACCGTCACCGACGCGGCGCTGTGGGCGGCGAACGGCGTGCGCCCGGACGCCATCGCCGCGCGCCTGCGCTCCCTGCCCTTCGGCGCCATCCTGCAACTGGCCAGCCCGGGCGAGATCCGCGCCGCCAGCCTGCGCATCTTCGACCGCAGCTTCGCCGTCACCTACCTGCTGGAAGCGATCGCGATCGCCATCGGCCTGTCCGGCGTGGCCGCCACCTTCTCGGCCCAGACCCTGGCGCGCGCCCGCGAGTTCGGCATGCTGCGCCACGTCGGCGTGTCGCGCGGCCAGGTGCTGCGCATCCTGGCGCTCGAAGGCGGCTCGCTGACGGTGCTCGGCGTGGCCACCGGCTTCGCCCTCGGCCTCCTGATCAGCCTGATCCTGGTCTACGTGGTCAACCCGCAATCCTTCCACTGGACCATGCAGCTGCACCTGCCCTGGGCGTTGCTGGGCAGCGTGGCCGCGGTGCTGGTGCTGGCCTCGGTGGCGACGGCGCTGGTGTCGGGCCGCTATGCCCTGTCGGGCGGGCCGGTGCGGGCCGTGAGGGAGGACTGGTGATGCTGCTTGTCCGCTGCCTGTTCGCCGTGCTGCTGGCGCTGGCCGGCCTTGCGAACGCCGCGCCGCCGGACTTTGCGCCGGTCACGCCCGGCCGCCCCCTCGCCTTCCCGCAGGACTTCGGCGCCCATCCCGGACACCGCACCGAATGGTGGTACGTGACCGGCTGGCTGCACACGGCGGACGGCAAGCCGCTCGGCTTCCAGGTCACCTTCTTCCGCAGCCGCACCGAACACGATCCGGCCAACCCGAGCGCCTTCGCGCCGAAACAGCTGATCATCGGCCACGCGGCGCTGTCCGACCCGGCCGCCGGCCACCTCGAGCACGACCAGCGCAGCGCGCGCGAAGGCTTCGGCCTGGCCTGGGCCCGGACCGGCGACACCGACGTCAAGCTGGACGACTGGCGCATGCGGCGCGGAGCGGATGGCCGTTACCGGATCGAGGTGCGCGGCGGCACGCTGGCCTTCGAACTGGCGCTGGCGCCGACCCAGCCGCTGCTGCTGCAGGGCGACGCCGGTTTTTCACGCAAGGGCCCGAAGCTGGAACACGCCAGTTATTATTACAGCGAGCCGCAGCTGCAGGTATCCGGCACCGTCACGCGGGCCGGCAAGGCGGTGGGCGTGAAGGGCACGGCCTGGCTCGACCACGAGTGGTCCAGCCAGGTGCTGGAGACGAATGCGGCCGGCTGGGACTGGGCCGGGATCAATCTCGACGACGGCGGCGCCCTGATGGCTTTCCAGATTCGCGCGAAGGACGGCGCCAAGCTGTGGGCCCACGCCACCCTGCGCGATGCCGCCGGCCGCCTTAGCCAGTACGGCGCGGATCAGGTATCGTTCACCCCGCGGGCGCACTGGAAGTCGCCGCGCACCGGCGCCAGCTATCCGGTGGCGACGACGATCGCGACCGGGCCGCTGCGCTGGCAGCTCACGCCCCTGCAGCAGGACCAGGAACTCGACTCGCGCCGCTCGACCGGCGCGGTGTACTGGGAAGGCGCGGTTAGCGTGGCGCGCGATGGCCGCCCGCTGGGCCGCGGCTACCTCGAGCTGACCGGCTACGTCGATCCCATGACACTCTGAATTATCATTACCAGAAAAGAAGAAACAAGGACACATGCCTACCAGCTCCACCCGCCCCACCGAGACCGATACCGGCACCGATGCCGCAAGCCGCAAGGGCACGCTGGCCGCCCTGGCCATGCTGCTGCCTTTCCTGCGTCCCTACCGCCGCCAGTTCGTGCTGGCCGGGATCGCGCTGGTGGTCGCCGCCGGCGCCACCCTGGCCATCCCGTATGCCTTCAAGCAGATGATCGACCACGGCTTCGGCGCCGCGGCCGGCGGCCGCAGCATCGCGAACGTCAACGCCACCTTCCTCGCCCTGTTCGGCGTGGCGGCGGTGCTGGGCGTGGCGACCGCCGCGCGCTTCTACATGGTGTCCTGGCTGGGCGAGCGGGTCACGGCCGACATCCGCAGCGCCGTGTATGCCCACGTGGTGCGGCAAAGCCCGGAATTCTTCGAGACCACCCGCAGCGGCGAAGTGCTGTCGCGCCTGACCACCGACACCACCCTGATCCAGTCCGTAGTCGGCACCAGCATCTCGCTGGCGCTGCGCAACACCCTGCTGTTCGTGGGCGGCCTGGCGATGCTGTTCGTGACGAGCGCCAAGCTCACCTCGATCATCCTCGGCCTGCTGGTGCTGGTGGTGGTGCCGATCGTGCTGTTCGGGCGCCGCGTGCGCAAGCTCTCGCGCGATTCCCAGGACCGCATCGCCGACGCCTCGGCGCTGGCCGGCGAGATCCTCAACGCCATGCCGACCGTGCAGGCCTTCACCGGCGAACAGCGCGAGGCCCGGCGCTTCGGCAGCTCGGTCGAACACGCCTTCCAGACTGCGATGCGGCGCATCCGCGCCCGTTCCATCCTCACCATGCTCGCCATCGTGCTGGTGTTCGGCGCGATCGTGTTCGTGCTGTGGCTGGGCGCGCACGCGGTGCTGGAGGGGAGCATGACGGGCGGCGACCTCGGCCAGTTCATCCTGTACGCCTCGATCGTCTCCGGCGCGGTGGGCGCCCTGTCCGAAGTGATGGGCGAGGCCCAGCGCGCGGCCGGCGCCGCCGAGCGCCTGCTCGAACTGCTGGCCCTGCGCTCCAGCATCGGCAGCCCGCTGCACCCGAAGCCGCTGCCGGCGCGCAAGGTGGGCGGCGCCGCGCTCGAGCTCAGCGAGGTCGGCTTCTCCTATCCCTCGCGTCCGGACCATGCGGCGCTGGCGCACCTGAACCTGTCGATCCTGCCCGGCGAGACGGTCGCCATCGTGGGGCCGTCCGGCGCCGGCAAGACCACCCTGTTCCAGCTGCTGCTGCGTTTCTACGATCCGCAATCCGGCAGCATCCTGCTGGACGGGGTCGACATCCGCGACCTCGACCTGCACGCGCTGCGCGGCGCGATCGGCATCGTGCCGCAGGACACGGTGATCTTCTCCGCCGACGCCATGGAAAACATCCGCTATGGCCGCCCCGAGGCCAGCGATGCCGAGGTGATCGCGGCGGCGAAGATGGCGGCCGCCCACGAATTCATCGAGCGCCTGCCTGAGGGCTATGCCTCCTTCCTGGGCGAGCGCGGGGTGCGCCTGTCGGGCGGCCAGCGCCAGCGCATCGCGATCGCGCGCGCGCTCCTGAAAAACCCGCCGCTGCTGCTGCTGGACGAAGCCACCAGCGCGCTGGATGCCGAATCCGAGCGCCTGGTGCAGAGCGCGCTGGAGGCGGCGATGGTCGGCCGCACCACCCTGATCATCGCGCACCGCCTGGCGACCGTGCAGCGCGCCGACCGCATCATCGTGATGGAAGACGGTCGCATCGTCGAGACCGGCAACCACGCTTCGCTGGTGGCGCTCGGCGGGATTTACGCCAACCTGGCGGCCTTGCAGTTCCATCACGTGCAGCTGGCGCACTGACGAGCTTTGTTGCATCGATACGTCGCGCGGGACACGTTCTATTAGTTTCCACGCGGATACTTCCAGTATCATAGGGCAATTCAATTCCCCTATTCCGGATCCATGAACAAGCGCCCGTTCGCCGTCTCGAGCTGGTCGGTCGGCTCGAAGATCACCGCCTTTACCTTCGCCCTCGTCGGCCTGATCCTGGCCGGCCTGGTCACCGTCATCAGCTGGACCACATCCGGCCTGCTGCAGGACCGCGCCGTCGTCAACGTCAAGGCCGAGCTGCGCAGCGTGATGGCGACCGTCGAAATGTTCGACAAGGCCGTCTCCAGCGAAGCCGTCAGCTTCGGCAAGGTCTTCGCCGCCTCCCTGCCGGGCGAATTCAGCCTCGACACCGCCAGCACCGTCGACGTCGCCGGCAAGCAGGTGCCGGTGCTGAAGAACGGCGGCACGCCGCTCAACCTCGACTTCAGCGCGCCCGACCGCTTTACCCGCGAGACGGGCGGCAACGCCACCATCTTCGTGGCCAGCGGCGAGGACTTCGTCCGTGTCAGCACCTCGGTGCGCAAGGAAAACGGCGAGCGCGCGGTCGGCACGGTGCTCGACCACGCCAGCCCGGCCTACGCCCGGCTGCGCGCCGGCAAGCCCTACGTCGGCCTGGTGACCCTGTTCGGCAAGCAGACCATCACCGACTACGAGCCCGTGCGCGATGCCGCCGGCAAGGTCATCGCCGTGCTCTACGTCGGCATCGACATCAGCGCCGACCTGGCCTTGCTGAAGGACCGCATCAAGAGCATGAAGGTGGGCGATACCGGTTATGTCTACGTGCTGAACGCCGCCCCCGGCAAGAACTACGGCGAGCTGGTGGTCCACCCCAGCAAGGAAGGCCAGAACATCCTCGACAACCGCGACGCCTCGGGCCGCCAGTACGTGCGCGAGATGCTGGCATCGAAGGAAGGCCTGACCAGCTACCCATTGCAGGGTGAGGATGGCGCGCCGCCGCGCAACCGCATCGTGGCGTATAACCTGTTCGCGGACTGGAACTGGCTGATCGCCGGCGGCACCTACGAAGACGAGATCGTCCAGGAGGCGAACCGGCTGCGCAACCGCGCCATCCTCAGCGGCCTGGTGGCGCTGGGCATCTTCGCCCTGATCCTGAATATCGTCATCAAGCGCACCGTCACCCGTCCGCTCACCGAAGCCCGCGACGCCGCCGTGCGCATGGCCCAGGGCGACCTGACGGTGGCGCTGGCATCGTCGCGGCACGACGAGATCGGCCGCCTGGCCGCGGCCATGAACGAGATCGGCAAGGGGCTGTCGAGCGTGGTCGGCCAGGTGCGCAGCGGCGCCGAGCAGATCGCCAACGCGTCCAGCGAAATCTCGCAGGGCAACCTGGACCTGTGCGCGCGCACCGAACAGCAGGCCGCGACCCTCGCCGCCACCGCCAACTCGATGCAGGACCTGACCGCGACCGTGCGCCAGAACGCCGGCGACGCCCGCCAGGCGAACCAGCTGGCGGTCAACACCTCGATGGTGGCGCAGGAAGGCGGCCGCATGGTCGGCCAGGTGATCGAGCGCATGGACGCGATCAAGGCCTCGTCCGGGCGCATCAAGGACATCATCGGCGTGATCGACGGGATCGCTTTCCAGACCAATATCCTGGCGTTGAACGCGGCAGTCGAAGCGGCGCGCGCCGGCGAACAGGGCCGCGGCTTCGCGGTGGTGGCGTCCGAAGTGCGCAACCTGGCCCAGCGCTCGGCCGCGGCGGCGAAGGAGATCAAGTCGCTGATCGAGGCTTCGGGCGCCGAGGTCGACGCCGGCAGCCGCCTGGTGCAGGAAGCCGGCACCACCATGACCGAGGTGCTCGGCAGCGCCGAACAGGTCACCGCCATCATGGGCCGCATCAGCGGCGCCAGCACCGAGCAGGCCGGCGGCATCGAGCACATCAACCGTGCAATCGGCGAGATGGACCAGGCCACCCAGCACAACGCGGCCCTGGTCGAGGAAGCCAGCGCGGCCGCCCAAGCCATGCAGGAACAGGCAGAGCAACTGGCGCGCGCCGTGCGCCTGTTCAAGCTGGACGGCGCGCAGGCCGCGCCCGCCGGGCCGGCCCGCCGGGCACTCGTCAGCTACTAGGGATTCGGTGTACAGTGGCGCGGTCGAATTTGCCCGTGCCACTGGAGCCTGAATTGAGCGATACCGAACTGCTTGCCCGCTGCACCACCATCCTTCCCGGCCACCGCGCGCGCCGGCCCGCCGAGATGTTTTCCGCCATGGCCGCCTGGTGCGAGGCCAACGGCGTCAGCCACGACATCTACGGCGAAGGCGCCGTGGTGCAGGACTTCGAACGCAAGGTGGCCGAACTGCTCGGCTTCGAGGCGGCGGTCTTCTGCATCTCCGGCACCATGACCCAGGTGACGGCGCTGCGCCTGGCCGCGATGGAGCGCGGGAATGCGCCGGTCGCCCTGCACCCGACTTCCCACATCTTCATCCACGAGCGCTCCAACTACCAGCTGCTGGGCCACTTCGACGCCCTGCAGGTGGGCGACCGCCACCGCCCGTGGACGCTTGCCGACATCGCCTCGGTGCCGGACCACCTGTCGGCCGTCGGCCTGGAGATCCCGATGCGCGAGATCGGCGGCCAGCTCTCCGGCTGGGATGAGCTCAGCGCCATCAAGGCGCATTGCAAAGCCAGGAATATTCACCTGCACATGGACGGCGCCCGCCTGTGGGAAGCCGCGGCCGGCTACGGGCGTCCGGTGACCGAGATCGCGGCCGGCTTCGATAGCGTCTACGTGTCGCTGTACAAGGGCATCGGCGGCCTGGGCGGCGCGATGCTGCTGGGCTCGAAGGACTTCGTGGCGCGCGCGGCGGAATGGTTCAGGCGCCAGGGCGGCAACGTGATCCACCGCTCGCCCTATGTGGTGGCGGCGGCGATGCAGTTCGACGCGCGCCTGGCCAGCATGCCGGCGCTGTTCCGCCGCACCCGATTCCTGTACGAAGTCCTGCGCGACCATCCGCTGATCAAGGTGAACCCCGCCGCGCCGCAGGCGAACATGCTGCACATCCACCTGCCGGTGAGCCGCGAGCGCGCGCTCGAGATCCGCCGCAAGCTGGCGGCCGAGCACGGAGTCTGGCTGTTCAACCGCATCAACCACGGCGCGCTGCCGGACAGCAGCTACTTTGAACTCTACGTCGGCGACAACCTGCTGGAGACGCCGGACGGACGCGTCCGCGAAGTGATGGCCCTGCTGGCGACGGAGCTGATGTCCGCGCAAGCCATCGGGTAAAATGGCATTTTTTCATCCTGTACTTACCCGATGCGCCAATATTCAGACCTGATGCGCCATGTCCGCGACCATGGCGCCGTCAAGACGGACCGCACCGGCACCGGCACGCGCTCCGTGTTCGGCTACCAGATGCGCTTCAACCTGCAGGACGGCTTCCCGCTGGTGACGACCAAGAAGGTGCACCTGAAGTCCATCATCCACGAACTGATCTGGTTCCTGGCCGGCTCCACCAACATCGCCTACCTGAAGGAACACGGGGTCTCGATCTGGGACGAGTGGGCCGACGCCAACGGCGAGCTGGGACCGATCTACGGCTACCAGTGGCGCAGCTGGCCGCTGCCGGACGGCGGCCACGTCGACCAGATCAGCCAGGTGCTCGACCAGATCAGGAACAATCCGGATTCGCGCCGCATGATCGTCTCGGCCTGGAACGTGGCCGATGTGCCGCAGATGAAGCTGCCGCCCTGCCACGCCTTCTTCCAGTTCTACGTGGCCGACGGCAAGCTGTCCTGCCAGCTCTACCAGCGCAGCGCCGACATCTTCCTGGGCGTGCCCTTCAACATCGCGTCCTACGCCTTGCTCACGCATATGATGGCCCAGCAGGCCGGCCTGGAAGTGGGCGACTTCGTCTGGACCGGCGGCGACTGCCACCTGTACGCGAACCACCTGGAACAGGTCGAGCTGCAGCTCTCGCGCGAGGAACGCCCCCTGCCCAAGCTGGTCATCAAGCGCAAGCCGGACTCGCTGTTCGACTACAGGTTCGAGGACTTCGACGTGGTCGGCTACGATCCGCATCCCGCAATCAAAGCCCCGGTGGCCGTGTAAGAGATGAGCAAACAACTGACCCTCGTCGTCGCGATGGACGCCCAGCGCGGCATCGGCGTCGACAACAAGCTGCCCTGGCACCTGCCCGAGGACCTGGCCCACTTCAAGCGGGTCACCCTCGGCCATCCCATCATCATGGGCCGCAAGACCTTCGACTCGATCGGCCGCCCGCTGCCGAAGCGCCGCAACATCGTCGTCACCCGCAACGCGGACTGGTCGCACGAGGGCGTCGAGGTGGCCGGCTCGCTCGAGGAAGCGGTCGCGCTGGCCGGCGGCGAACCGGCCAGCATCATCGGCGGCGCCCAGATCTTCAGGGAATCGATGGCCATCGCCGACCGCATGATCATCACCCACATCGACGGCGCCTACCGCTGCGACACCTTCTTCCCGGAGATCGATCCGGCGCTGTGGGTGGAAACCGCGCGCGAAGACCATCGCCCGGCGGAAGGCGTCGCCTTTTCCTTCGTCACCTACGAACGCAAGCAGTAAGCGAGACAACACCATGTCCGGACACGGTTTCCATGTGCATGGACCGCACGATCACGCGGTCGAACACGTCGCCCAGCACGGCAGCGACGGCTTCTCCAACAATATCGCCGTCATGACCGCGGTGCTGGCCACCGTCGGCGCGCTGTTCGGCTACCTCGGCGGCGCGACCCAGAACGACGCGGCGCTGTTCAAGAACAACGCGGCGATCGCCAAGACCACGGCGGCGAATTCCTGGAACTACTACCAGGCCAAGTCGAGCAAGCAGAACCTGGCCGAGCTGGCGTCTTCGCTGCCCGGCATGTCCGAACAGGCCCAGGCGAGGTACAAGGCCGACGTGGCGCGCTACGAATCGGAAAAGGCGGGCATCAAGAAGGAAGCCGAGAAGTTCGAAGCCCAGTCCGACGAGTGGAACCACAAGTCGGAAGCGGCCATGCACACCCACCACCAGTGGGCGCTGGCCACCACCGCCGAGCAGATCGCGATCTCGCTGGCGGCGATCACGCTGCTGACGCGCCGGCGCTGGCTGCTGTCGGTCACCTACGTGGTGGCCGCGATCGGCTTCATGCTGGGCGCCTTCGCCTGGCTGCACGTGGATCCGATCGGGGCGCTGCTGGTCGGCGGCGCGGCCGCGCACTGAGCCTAGCCGTAGTGCTTCTTCAGCATCGCATGCCGGTGCCGGAAGAATTTCGTGATGAACCAGGCCGTCATGCCCGGCGCGAAGCGCGGCGTGAACTCGAGGCTGTCCACCACCCTGGTGCCCTCGTCCTCGGGCGTGAGGGTGCGTTCGTGGCGCCAGCTCTTCATCGACAGCAGCGGCGACTGCTCGACGAAGCGGCGCCCGGGCTCGACCTCGACGAAGGTCAGGCGCGACAGGTCGACCGGCAGCACGCCCAGCAGCAGGAAGGTACAATTGCCGAGCGGCTGGCCGAGGCCACTGCCGTCGCGCGGGATGTGGGTCATCCCCTTGGGGAAGGCCAGCTGCAGGATCGGCCGCATCTCGGCCTGGACGCCGCGCACGGAAGTGCTCCAGTCCCAGAGTTCGGCGGCTGAGGCCGGGATCGTGCTTTCGATCTGGATGCGTATGGTGCGGATGATGGCCTCGGCTGCAAAGATGTGAAACGGCGAGCACTCTACCATTGATTGCCCACCTGATTAAGCGAAGATTGCTTACGGAGCAACAACGGTGCGCCATGATCGGCTGAGTCTGGCTAACCTAGCAAAAAAATTGCGCCGACTTGCGGAAATTCTGCGAAAATCCGCTTCTATTTTTTTTCGGTGCCGTGCCCGGCCATCTACCGTTCAGGAAGATGGGGTGCACGGCGCTTCGCTTTGGAGCTGTCCATGAAATTTCGATTCCCTATCGTCATCATCGACGAGGACTTCCGTTCCGAGAACACCTCGGGACTCGGCATTCGCGCGCTCGCCGCCGCCATGGAAAAAGAAGGCATGGAAGTGCTGGGCCTGACCAGCTATGGCGACCTGTCCCAGTTCGCCCAGCAGCAGTCGCGCGCCTCGGCCTTCGTGCTGTCGATCGACGACGAGGAGTTCGGCGGCGGGACGCTCGAAGAGACCAACTTCGCTCTCAGCGCGCTGCGCGCCTTCGTGCAGGAGATCCGCCACAAGAACTCGGACATCCCGATCTACATCTACGGCGAGACCCGCACCAGCCGCCACATCCCGAACGACATCCTGAAGGAGCTGCACGGCTTCATCCACATGTTCGAGGACACGCCGGAATTCGTGGCGCGCCACATCATCCGCGAAGCGAAAGCCTACCTGGACAGCCTGGCGCCGCCCTTCTTCCGCGCGCTGGTCAACTACGCCAACGACGGCTCCTATTCCTGGCACTGCCCGGGGCACTCGGGCGGCGTCGCCTTCCTGAAGTCGCCGATCGGCCAGATGTTCCACCAGTTCTTCGGCGAGAACATGCTGCGCGCCGACGTCTGCAACGCGGTCGAGGAACTGGGCCAGCTGCTCGACCATACCGGCCCGGTCGCCAAGTCCGAGCGCAACGCCGCGCGCATCTACAACGCCGACCACTGCTACTTCGTCACCAACGGCACCTCGACCTCGAACAAGATGGTCTGGCACTCGACCGTGGCGCCGGGCGACATCGTGGTGGTCGACCGTAACTGCCACAAGTCGATCCTGCACTCGATCATCATGTGCGGCGCGATCCCCGTGTTCCTGATGCCGACCCGGAACAACCTCGGCATCATCGGCCCGATCCCGCTGGAAGAATTCTCGCCGGAGTCGATCCGCAGGAAGATCGAGGCGAACCCGTTCGCCCGCGAAGCCAAGAACAAGAAGCCGCGCATCCTCACCATCACGCAGTCGACCTACGACGGCGTGGTCTACAACGTCGAGACCCTGCGCGAACTCCTGGACGGCAAGATCGACACCCTGCACTTCGACGAAGCCTGGATCCCGCACGCGACCTTCCACGACTTCTACAAGAACATGCACGCGATCGGCCGCGACCGCCCGCGCGCCAAGGAATCCATGATCTTCTCGACCCAGTCGACGCACAAGCTGCTGGCCGGCCTGTCGCAGGCCTCGCAGGTGCTGGTGCGCGAATCCGAGACCGTCAAGCTGGACCAGGACGCCTTCAACGAGGCCTACCTGATGCACACCTCGACCTCGCCGCAGTACTCGATCATCGCGTCGTGCGACGTCGCCGCCGCGATGATGGAAGCGCCGGGCGGCACCGCCCTGGTCGAAGAGTCGATCTACGAGTCGCTCGACTTCCGCCGCGCGATGCAGAAGGTCGACGAGGAAATCGGCGACGACTGGTGGTTCAAGGTCTGGGGCCCGCAGGTCACCAGCGAGGAAGGCATCGGCACCCAGGCGGACTGGATGATCCATGCCGAGGACACCTGGCACGGCTTCGGCAAGCTGGCCGAGGGCTTCAACATGCTCGACCCGATCAAGGCCACCGTGGTGACCCCGGGCCTGGCGCTGGACGGCTCCTTCGACGATTCCGGCATCCCGGCCTCGATCGTGACCAAGTACCTGGCCGAGCACGGCGTGATCATCGAGAAGTGCGGCCTGTACTCCTTCTTCATCCTGTTCACGATCGGCATCACCAAGGGCCGCTGGAACACCCTGGTCACCGCCCTGCAGCAGTTCAAGGACGACTACGACCGCAACCAGCCGATGTGGCGCATCATGCCGGAGTTCACCGCGGCCAACCCGCGCTACGAATCCTGGGGCCTGCGCGACCTGTGCCAGTCGATCCACGACTTCTATAAATCCCGCGACGTCGCGCGCCTGACCACCGAGATGTATTTGTCGGACATGATCCCGGCGATGAAGCCGTCGGACGCCTTCGCCAAGATGGCGCACCGCGAGATCGAGCGCGTGGCGATCGAAAACCTGGAAGGCCGCATCACGGCGATCCTGCTGACCCCGTACCCGCCGGGCATCCCGCTGCTGATCCCGGGCGAACGCTTCAACAAGACCATCGTCGACTACCTGCGTTTCGCGCGCGACTTCAACGAGCGCTTCCCGGGCTTCGAGACCGATGTGCACGGCCTCGTCAAGCGCGAGGTGGACGGCAAGCTGGGCTATTTCGTCGATTGCGTGAAGCAGGACTGATCCTTCGGCCTGCCCGTGTACAAAAGCCTGGAGCGATCCGGGCTTTTTTTTCGTTCCGCCGGGGAAAAAAAATATTTTCGACAAGGTGGAATAGTCCGGTCCCCGAACACGTATACGACGGTGTCCGACAACCAATGAGGAGATTGCCGTGGTCCCTGCCCGTACCGCCCTGAGCCTGTTAGCCGCCACCCTGGTCCTGTCCGCCTGTGCATCGATGAACGATCCGATGGTCAAGAAAGCGGACGGTGTGCTGGTCAATGAATCCGGCATGACGCTGTACACCTTCGACAAGGATGTCCCGGGCAGCGGCAAGAGCGCCTGCGCCGGCCAGTGCGCCGCCGCGTGGCCGGCGATGCCGGCCCGGGCCGCTTCGTATCCGGCGCCCTATTCCGTCGTCACCCGCGACGACGGCACGAAGCAGCTGGCATGGAACGGCAAGCCGCTATACCTGTATGCCCAGGACACCCTGCCCGGGGAGCGCAAGGGCGACAACTTCAAGAACGTCTGGCACGTCGTTGCCGACTGAACGGCAGCGGCAAGCAGCGCGCGCGACCGCCATGTCCGACCCCAGCGTCGAACTCGTTTCCTGCATTCCGCGCCTGCGGCGCTACGCCCGCGCCCTGGTCGGCGACCGCGGCGGCGCGGACGACCTCGTCCAGGACACGGTCGAGCGCGGCTGGAGCAGGATCGCCGAATGGCGCCGCGATGGGGAAATGCGGGCCTGGCTGTTCGGGATCATGCACAACCTGCATGTCGACCAGCTGCGCGCGCGGCGCCTGCAGACCACGTCCCTGGACGAGGAAAGCCCGCAGCCGGCCCACACGGTCGATCACTCCGCCGCACTCGAGCTGCGCGACATGGAGACCGCGCTCACCCTGCTTCCGGTCGAACAGCGTGAAATCCTCCTGCTGGTCGGGCTGGAGGGCATGACCTATGACCAGGTCGCCGGCGCGCTCGGGCTGCCCCTGGGAACCGTGATGTCCCGCCTGTCGCGCGGGCGAGAAAAGCTGCGAATCTTAATGGAGGGCAAGGCCACGCGCCCCGCGTCCTTGCAGGTGGTGAAATGAACATGCTGCCAGTCACTGAAGCAGACCTGCACGCCTATGTCGACGGCCTGCTGCCCCTGTCGCGCCGGGCCGAGATCGAGGCCTGGCTGGCAGCCAGACCCGAGGAGGCCGCGCGGCTGGCCGCCTACCGCAGCCAGAACCTCGAGCTGGGCCGCCTGTTCGATCCGGTACTCGACGAAGCCGTGCCGGGCACGATCCGGCCGCCGGCAGCGCGCCGTTCCCGGGTCGCCGGCCCGGCATGGCGCATCGCCGCGGCGCTGGCGATCGCCCTGCTGGGGGCGGCTGGCGGCTGGACCCTGCGCGGCGCCGCCATCGGCGGCGATGCCATCGCGAACCTCGACCGTAGCGACGCCGCGCCGGGCTCGCCCAACGCCAGCCTGGCGCGCCAGGCAGCCATCGCCCACGTCGTGTACAGCCCGGACGTCCGCCATCCGGTCGAAATCGGCGCCGAACAGGAAGACCAGCTGGTCACCTGGCTGTCGAAGCGCCTCGGGACGCCGATCCGCCCGCCCCGCCTCGGCAAGCTCGGCTACGAGCTGATCGGCGGCAGGCTGTTGCCCGGACAAAGCGGCCCGGTGGCCCAGTTCATGTACCACAACCTTGCCGGGCAGCGCCTGACCTTGTACGTATCCACCGAGCAGTCGCACAATCGCGACACCGGCTTCCGCTTTGCGCAGGAAGGCCCGGTGAGTGTGTTTTACTGGATCGACGGCAAATTCGGCTACGCCCTGTCCGCCGGCGCCAGCAAGGGCGAGCTGGCCAGGCTGGCCGTCGTCGTCCACGAACAACTGGAGAACAAGCAATGATCCGACAGCGGCTCACCTTCCTCCTCTGCCTGGCGGCGCTTGCCGGCGCCGCCGACGCGCAGCAGGCGCAGGCCCACCATCATGGCGGCGACGGCGGCAGGCCGCAGCCCGTCTTCGTCGCCAGTACCGCCAAGCCCTTCGCGGCCCTGATGGACGATGCGATGGCGGTGATGGACGACGGCATGCGGCGCGCCCCGATGAACGGGGTGCCGGAACACGACTTCGTTACCATGATGATCCCGCATCACCAGGGCGCAATCGACATGGCGAAGGCACTGTTGCTGCGCACCACGGATCCCGAGCTGAGGAACCTGGCGCAGGGAATCATCACCGAGCAGCAGAACGAGATCCAGCTCATGCAGGCCTGGCTGCGCCGCCACCCCACGCCTGCACCTGCACATCCATCAACCCACTGAGGAGAGCGACCGACATGAAAACACGCACCATTTCCGCCGTCTTCGGCGCAGCGCTGCTGGTGTCCGGGGCGCATGCCGCGCCGGCATCCCAGGACCGTGTCTATACGGCCGACCAGAATTCGAACACGGTCTCGGTGATCGACCCGTCGACCAACACGCTGCTCGGGCAGATCCGCCTCGGCAACCAGCGGCCCGACGTCCTGTCGCCGCTGTACAAGGGCCAGATCAATGTGCACGGCCTGGGTTTCTCGCCGGACCACCGGACTCTGATCGCCGTGTCGAACGGGTCGAACTCGGTCACCTTCATCGACACCGCCACCAACAAGGTCAAGGGTGTGACCTATATCGGCCGCTCGCCGCACGAAGGCTTCTTCAGCGGGGACGGGCGCGAGGTCTGGGTCGTGGTGCGCGGCGAGGACTATATTTCCGTGATCGATCCGAAGACCTTCCGGGAAACGCGCCGCATCGCGACCGCGCCCGGGCCGGGCATGGTGCTGTTCCATCCCGACGGCAAGCGCGCCTTCGTGGTGTCCAGCTTCACGCCGGTGGTCGAGGTGGTCGACGTGCGCGCGCACAAGGTGATCCGCCAGATCAAGGTGGTCAGCCCCTTCTCGCCCTTCCTGCAATTGACCCCGGATGGCAGCGAAATGTGGATGACCCACAAGGACGTCGGCAAGGTCACGCGCATCGACACCAGGTCGCTGGAGGTCAAGGAGGTGTTCGACACGGGCATGATCACGAATCACCTGTCGTTCGCGAAGACGGCCGCCGGCACGCTGGCCTATGTGTCGGTCGGCGGCGAGAACGTGGTGAAGGTCTATGGCACCGGGCCCAAGGCGGCGCTGGTGACGACGATCCCGGTCGGCGCACTGCCGCACGGCATGTGGACCTCCGATGACGGCAGCCGGGTCTACGTGGGTCTCGAGAACAGCGACGCCGTCGACGTCATCGACACCGCCAGCAACAAGGTCGTCGCGCGGGTGCCCGTGGGCCAGGCGCCGCAGGCACTGGTCTACCTGTCGCACGCCGTCCCTGCCGGCGAGGGCAAGGACAACCTGGTGGCGCGCGCCAACAAGGACCCGGTCGACATCGCCCTGCGCGCGGTGTCCGGCGAAGGCAAGGGTTTCATCGTGGCGCGCAACCTGGGCGTGACCGACTCGCTGGACGTGTCGCTGTTCAAGCTCAAGCCGAAGACGGTCTACAGCGTCTACGCCAGCGGCCAGAAGACCCCGGTCGCGGTATTCGAGACCAACGCGATGGGAGGCGCGAACGGCACGGCGATCGGTCCGATGCGCGAGCTCGCGCGCGCGGGACAGGCGCCTGCGCCCAGCCAGATCGTGGTCATGGAGGGCGATGCGCCGGCCGACCCGGCGCAGGCCGTGCTGGTCAGCGCGCGCTAGCCCGGCGCGGGGATCCGCGCCGGACGGTACATGTCAGGTCTTCGGCAGGGTCACGCCATGCTGGCCCTGGTACTTGCCGCCGCGGTCCTTGTACGAGGTCTCGCAGACTTCGTCGCTCTCGAAGAACAGCACCTGCGCGCAGCCTTCGCCGGCGTAGATCTTGGCCGGCAGCGGCGTCGTGTTCGAGAACTCCAGGGTCACGTAGCCTTCCCACTCCGGTTCGAACGGCGTCACGTTGACGATGATGCCACAGCGCGCGTAAGTCGATTTGCCCAGGCAGACCGTCAGCACGTTGCGCGGGATGCGGAAGTACTCGATGGTGCGGGCCAGCGCGAAGGAGTTCGGCGGGATGATGCAGACGTCGCTCTTCACGTCGACGAAGGAGTTCGAATCGAAGTTCTTCGGGTCGACGATGGTGCTGTTGATGTTCGTGAACACCTTGAATTCGTCGGCGCAGCGGATGTCGTAGCCGTACGACGAGGTGCCCCAGGAGATGATTTTCCGGCCTTCGCTCTCTCGCACCTGCCTGGCCGAGAAGGGCTCGATCATGCCGTGTTCTTCCGCCATCCGGCGGATCCATTTGTCGCTTTTGATAGTCATCGCAGGGCTTCCAGGTGAAGAAATATTAACCCGCGATTTTACGCGAAAAGTTGTTGCCGGTCTTCATTTCGCGACTGGGCCAGCAGCCGCCCGATCATCTCGCGCGTCAGGCGCGCGGTGAGCTGGGGCGACTCCATCGGATACAGGTGGCTCCCTTCGATGGTGACGAAATTGTCGCCGACCAGCTTGCGGGTCGCGGCCAGGCCGGCCTGGCGCAGCTCTAGCGAACGGGTGCCGGCGACGAAGCCGATCGGCAGCGGATACGGCCGGCGCAGCACCCTTCCCATGTCGTGCGGCAGGCTGCTGTAGATGGCCGCCTCGACCTCGCGGTCGAAGCGCAGCTGTACGCCGTCCGGGTGTGGCTGCAATCCATGGCTCAGGTAGTCGTCGAGCGCGCCCGGCGCCCAGGCCTGGAAGATCGGCTTTGCGATGAAGTGCTGGTGCGCCGCCTCGCGCGAAGGCCAGACATTGCGGCGGCGCTCGGCCACCCCGCCCGGCGACAGCCTGCGGCCCAGCCCCAGCGCCTTGGCCAGGCGCCACACATGCGCGCGCCAGCCCGCCACCACCGGCGAATCCAGCATCACCACGCAGCGCGCCAGCTCGGGACGGCGCCAGGCCGCCAGCATCCCGACCGCGCCGCCCAGCGAGTGCCCGACCAGGATCGCCGGCGTGTCGTAACGCTCGAGCTGGGCGATCAGTTCGTCGACCAGCGCGTGCCAGTTGTCGTCCACCGGGTAGGCCGGATCGTGGCCGAGCATGTCGGTGGTGCGGACGTCGAAATCGCGGCGCAGCTCGTCGAGCAGGCGCCCGTAGGAGCCGGACGGATAGCTGTTCCCGTGCGTGAAATGCAGCAGAGGCTTGTTCATGGCGCCCATTGTAAGGGCATTGCCGCGGCCGGGCTCCCTGCGCGCTCCCCGTTTAGAGGGAAACGCCTACAGCCGGCGCCGGCGCAGCTGCTCGCGCTGTTCCGGGGCCTTCTCCGCCGGGGCCGGGACCGCGCTCCGGGCCGCGATCGGCGCGGCCGCCATCGTGTTGCGCATCGGGATCATGTCCTGCCTCCTCGTGTAGTCGGGATGCCGCATTGTCGTGCGCGCCCCTGCCAGGCGGCGTAGAGCCGGTGTAAAACAAGGTAAAGAGGCGCCGCTTGCCGGAGCCCCATCCGGCCCCATTTGTTAAGATGCGAGCATGAACCAAGTACTGCTGATCGACGACGACATCGAACTGGTCGGGATGTTTGCCGAATACCTGGAACAGGAAGGCTTCCGCGTGGCCTGCGCCCACGACGGCGAGACCGGCACGCGCGAAGCGCTGTCCGGCCAGTACGCCATCGCCGTCCTCGACGTCATGATGCCGCGCATGAACGGCATCGAGACCCTGCGCCGCATCCGCGCCGCCAGCCGCATCCCGGTGCTGATGCTGACCGGGCGCGGCGACGACGCCGACCGCATCCTCGGCCTCGAACTGGGCGCCGACGACTACGTGACCAAGCCCTGCACCCCGCGCGAACTGACCGCCCGCGTGCGCGCGATCCTGCGCCGCACCCAGGGCACCAGCACCGACGGTCCGGGCATCACGCTCACGGTCGGCAAGCTGACCATGCTGCCGGAGCAGCGCCGCGCCACCTGGGACGGCAATCCGCTCGACCTGACCAGCACCGAATTCAACCTGCTCGAAGTCCTGGCCCGCAACGCCGGCCGCCCGGTCAGCAAGAACGACCTGTCCGAACAGGGACTGGGACGCCCGCTGGCCCGCTTCGACCGCAACATCGACGTCCACCTCAGCAGCCTGCGCCACAAGCTCGGCACGCTGTCGGACGGGCGCTCCTGCCTCCAGACCGTCTACCGTCTCGGCTACCAGCTGATCCGCGAGTGACGATGGGCCGGCTGTTCTGGAAGTTCTTCCTGTCGATCCTGCTGGCGCAGGTGGCGGCCACGATCGGCATCGGCGGCGCCGTCTGGCTGCGCGACCAGGCCCACCAGCGCAACGGCGAGCCCACGCTCGACGTCGGCCCGCCGGCCATCATCATGCTGGACGCGGCCGCCGCCACCCTCAAGCACGCCGGCGTCGACGGCCTGCGCGAGCTGGCCGCGACCAGCCGCCGCATGCGCCTGTACGTGCTCGACGACCAGGGCAACGAACTGCTCGGACGAACGGTGCCGCCCCGCCTGCGCGGAGAAGTCGAGCGCAACCTGGAAACCGGCGCACCCTCGCACGCCGTGGCGCGCCTGACCGCGGCCGACGGCCGGCACTACCTCGCTTTCGCCTCGCGCATCCCCGGCGTCCGTCCGGGCATGGCCAGCCTGCCGCAGGATTCCGGCCCGGCCACGGCGACGTCCGGCGCTGCCGCGGATCCCGCACCGGGCGCCACGGGTCCTGGTTCCGGCTACGGCCCCGGCCGACCGGCCGGCTTCGGCCTGCCGCCCGAGTTCGGCCGCCACGTGGGACACTGGCTGCCGATCGTCGCCGCGACCGTGGCCAGCTTCCTGTTCGCCGCCCTCCTTGCCTGGTATTTCTCGCGCCCGATCCGGGCCCTGCGCGGCGCCTTCGAAGCGGCCGCCGCCGGTGACCTCGCGCCCAAGTTCGGCGAGTCGCGCATGGCCGTGGCCGGCGACGAGCTGGCGGAACTGGGCCACGACTTCGACCGCATGAGCGCCCAGCTGCGCACGCTGATGGAAGGCCAGCGCCGCCTGCTGCACGACGTCTCGCACGAGCTGCGTTCGCCGCTGGCTCGCCTGCAGGCGGCGATCGGCCTGGCCCACCAGCAGCCGGACAAGATCGGCGCCTCGCTGGAGCGCATCGAGCGCGAGAGCGTGCGCATGGACCGCCTGGTGGGCGAGCTGCTGACCCTGTCGCGCCTGGAAGCGACCAACGCGCTGCCGGCCACGGAGCCGGTCGACCTGGTCGAGATGATCGACCAGATCGCCGACGACGCCCGTTTCGAGGCCGGCGCCCGCATCGACGTCGACGCCCCGGTCCCGGTGACGGTGCGCGGCGCGCCCGACCTGCTGTGGAGCGCGGTCGAGAACATCGTACGCAACGCCGTCAAGCACGGCGGCGCCAACGGCGCCGTCGAGGTGGCCCTGCATCCCGACGACGGCGCGGCGCACATCGAGGTGCTGGACCGCGGACCGGGCATCGCCGAGGAACACCTGGGCGAGATCTTCGAACCCTTCTTCCGCTCCAACCCGACGCTCAACAACGTCGACGGCCACGGCCTGGGCCTGGCGATCGCCAAGCGCGTGGTCGAGACCCATGGCGGCCGGATCAGTGCGTCGAACCGGGACGGCGGCGGGCTGCGGATGACGATCACGCTGCCGCGCGAGCGCTGATCTACCGGGGCGCGCTCCAGTAGCGGGCGTGTTCCCTCCGGTAGGCCTGGTGCGCAATGGCGCCGCCGAAGTCCAGCGTGACGGCGCCCAGTTCGTCGGTGCGCAGGCGTTCGATGCCGAGCTGGATGTAGCGCTCGACCACCTCTTTTTTCGGGTGTTTGTAGCGGTTGCGCCAGCCGACCTGGAACACGCCGACGCTCGGCTGCACGGCTGCCATGAAGGCGGCCGTCGACGAGGTGCCGCTGCCGTGGTGCGGCGCCAGCAGGACGTCGGCGCGCAGCTTGTCCGGCTGGCTGCGCACCAGGCTCGCTTCCTGCGCCGCCTCGATATCCCCAGCCAGCAGGATCGCCGTGCGTCCGTTCGTGACCCGCAGCGTGCAGCTGCGCGCGTTGGCCTTGGGCCCGGGGTCGGCATAGGTGGACGCCGCCGGATGCAGCATCTCGAAGCGCACGCCGTCCCACTCCCACTGCTGGCCGGCGGCACAGCGCAGATGACGCCGCGCCGCGCGGACGACCGGGTGGCCCGCCTCCAGCGAGGACGCGACCCATCCGACCTGCTGCTCGCCCAGCACCGCCAGCGCGCCGCCGGTGTGATCGAGGTCGCTGTGGCTGACGACCATGCCGTCCAGCGCGCCGATGCCGCGCATCCGCAGGTAAGGCAGCAGCACCCGGCTGCCCGCATCGGCGCCCGGGGCATAGCCGGGACCCGTGTCGTACAGCAGGCGATGGCCGGCGGTTTCCACCAGCAGCGCCATGCCCTGGCCGACGTCGAAGGCGGTGACGCGGAATGCGCCCGGCGCGGGATGGGTGGGCAATTGCAGCAGCAGCGGCAGCCAGGCGGCGGCGCCGGCCCAGCGATGCGGCCAGCCGCGCGGCATCAGCATCCACATGGTGCCGCCCAGCGCCAGCAGGAAGACCCAGGCCTGCGGCGCAGGCGCGCGCCACACCGCGGCCGGCAGCGCGGACAGCCAGCCAAGCATGGCCACCAGGCCGGCCACCACGCCATGCGCCGCCACCAGCAGCCAGCCGCACAGGGGCGCGGGCAGCAGGCTGCCCAGCAGGGCCAGCGGCGTCACGACGAAACTCACCAGCGGAATCGCGACCGCATTCGCCAGCGGGCTGACCAGCGACACCTGGCCGAACAGCAGCATCGTGAGCGGCACCAGCCCAAGCGTCACGGACCACTGGGTGCGCCCGGCCAGGGCGAGGTTCGGGCGCAGCCCGGCCGCATGCCGGCCGATCCTGCCATGGCCGCCGAACAGGATCACCGCCACCGCCCCGAACGACAGCCAGAAACCCGGCCACAGCACGGCCCAGGGGTCGAGGACCACCACCACGCCGAGCGCGGCGCACAGCACGTGGCTGACGCTGGACAGCCTGCCCAGCCACAAGGCCAGCGCCACGACCACGAGCATGTAGAGGGTGCGCTGGGCCGGCACCTCGAAGCCGGCCAGCAGCACGTAGAGCAGCGCCACCAGCGCCCCGGCCAGCGCCGCCACCTTCTGCGCCGGCAGCCGCAGCGGCAACTGGGCGCCGGTGAAGAAAGAGCGCCGCCACAGGCTGGACGCGGCCAGGGCGGCGAGGCCGGCGATCATCGTGATGTGCAGGCCCGAGATCGAGATCAGGTGGCCGATGCCGGTGCGGTTGAAGACCTGCCAGTCCGGCTGCTCGATGCCGTGCTGGTCGCCGATCACCAGCGCGACGATCACGCCCGCGTACTGGCGGCCTTCGAGCGCCAGCAGGATGCGCTCGCGCAGCACGGCGCGGCTGCGCTCGACCAGGTTCCCGAAGCCCGGCACGAAGGCGTCCAGCCGCGCGTTGGCATGGTCGACGCGCACATAGCCGGTGGCGCGCACGCCCTGCTCCAGCAGCCAGGCTTCGTAGTCGAAGCCGCCGGGATTGGCGTTGCCGTGCGGGCGCTGCAGGCGCACCGTGAGGCGCCAGCGCTCGCCGGGGGTCACCGTCTCGGGCAGTCCGGAGTCTCCGCGCCGGCCGGCGTACCAGGACAGGGCGATGCGCGTCGGGACGGTGGCGTTCGGCGTCTCGCTGCGTTCGACCCGCAGCTTGAAGCGCAGGCCCTGGTCGACGCGGTATGGGAGGCTGTCGATGACGCCGACCACGGTGAGGTCGCGCCCTTCGTCGGCGGCTTCCAGCGCGGGGCCGAGGGCGTGGTGGGCCCGCAAGGCCGCCCAGGCGTAGCCAAGCAGCATTCCGGCGCAAAGCGCGGCGCAGGCCACGGCACAGATCGCGGCGCTGCCTGCCGCCGCCCGGTAGCGTCGGAGCCGGCCCGCCAATCCAGATAGCGCGAGTGCACAGGCGAAGCAGACCAGCATGGCCGGCGTGGGCGGCAGCGCGGCGGCATGTTGCAGCGCCAGCACGCCGGCGGTGAAACCGAGGATCGCGCAGCGCATCGGCCGGGCGTTCAGCGGGCGCTCATGCGAGGGCGGGAGGCTCGCCGGCGGGCGCCGGGCCGGGCAGCGGCTGCGCCCCCGGCGGTGCTGCGGGCGATCCGGCGTGCCGCACCAGTTGCCAGGCGCTGCGCCGATGGATCAGCTCGGGCCCGCTGGACTTGCCGAAGGCCCGGGCCGGCACCTGGAAGGTCGCCGCCGGCAGCAGGCCGCCGCGGGCGAACCAGCGCGTTCCATCCAGCGCGTGCGGGTCTTCGCAACGCCACCAGCCGCTCGCGGGGCATGCTTCACCGGTGCGCACATAACTGCCCAGGGGAACCGGGTGGCCATCCCCGGCCGCCGGGTCCAGGCCTGGCGCGGGCATGACAACGGGAGCCAGGGCCACGGCGCTCGCCGTCCGCGGACGCAGCCGCTTGTCGACCAGGGTCCAGGCGGTCGGCTGCGCGCTTTCGATGCTCGGCTGGATGCGCTTGAGCTTTTGCCATAGCGTCTGGCGCGGCAGCAGCAGTGCCTGAGGCATCCGCTCGCCCTTGCGAACGTACTGCACCTGGCCGCCATACACATCGATACCGGGGCCGCCGTCGGCGCAGCGCCACCAGCCGGATTGCGGGCAGGTCTCACCTGCCCTCGCCACGGCGCCCAGTTGCGGGCCCGACGGCTCCGCGGGCGTCCCGGAAGATGGTGGCGGGCCATTCCTGCGCAGCCGGATGCTGGAGGCGATGCTGTCCCACAGCGCCAGCAAGGCATCTTCGTGCAGGCTGGTGTCGACCGGCTTGCCGCCCGGACGCTCGCTGATGCCGCTCTGGAGTTCCAGCGACAGGTAAGGCTGGAGCGGGTCATCGTCCTGGCCGGGCGCCTCCCAGTTGAAACCGTAGGTCGTCGTGAAATTGAATTCGCGCGCGCGCACCAGCACCTCTTCCCCGTCGATCCCGTTGATGCTGCGCTTGCCTTCTCTCAACCTGGTGATGCGCAGCATGGTATCGGCGCCCGCACTGGCGTCCGTGGCCCTGGTGCGCGCGATGAGGCCCGGATCCGGGCCGCCGCCTGGCATGCTGACCAGGGCCAGCGCCAGGTCCGGATGGCCGGGCAGTCCGATATGCATGGCGATGTGCTCGGTCGTGTGTGCCGGCAGCGGCTCCGCGAACACGGCGTGGCCGATGCAGAACCCGGGAACGCTCGGGATCTCGTCCCCGCCGCGCAGCCGCAGCTGCGCCAGCAGCGCTTCGGCGGCTCGGGCGTCATCCTCGCCGACGTACTTGGCCGACAGGGAAATGCTCAGGCCACCGGTATGCGCATGGCTCTCGACCGATACCCACTCGGCATCCACCCGCCGCCCTCCCTCGAAGCCATGGCTGCGGGTGCGTCCATACACCAGGGTGCGTCCCGCCATGCCGGGGATGCGGAGGTCGCGCGCCTCGATCATGCCGCCGGGACCGTGGGCGCCGGCGTCGGCGCCGAGGGCGTCGATCCCGGCTTCGCGCGCCGCGAGGCGGGCATGGAACTCGGCCTCGCTCTCCTCCACGGTGTCGATCGCAAATCCATCGATTCTTTCATGCGACATGCTGACTTCCGCCTGGACCGGCACGTCGACCAGGTAGCGACCGACGCACACGGTTCTCATCTTTTCCGTCATTTTTGCCACCTCGGATCTGTCCCGCATGCTGCGGACTTGACCGGCTGCCCAGCTCCCCGCACAGGCGAGGGCTGCCAGCAGGACGATCAGCTCCCGCCATCCGCGTGGCCTCGTTCGCGTCATGGCAGGGTCTGTATCGGATTGACGTTAGAGGAGTGCATGCCCGTGGCGAAGCAGTTTTCGCACACGGGTTTCATGGCATCTCCTGTACCAGCTTGACGACGAGGTGCTGGGTCAGCAAAAGGATAGATTCCTTGTTGAACGCTCCCTGATGGTCGATACCACGCACTTCGAATAACTGCTTGACCTTCCCGCGCGGGCCGGCCCCCGACTGCGGCGGCACGGTACCGTCGCCGCCGACGTCCTGGAGCGCTGGCACGACATCCAGCACGGTTTTCCCTTCGACCTTGATCCGGCGCCCCACCGTCTCGCGATATCCCGTCAGCGCCGCGCCACGCACATTCGCTTCGGTAAATACCGCGCCATTGCCGGGGTCGCGCGCAATCCAGCGGATGGCGCCGAACGCCATGTAAGCCCGGTCGGCGCCGTAAAACGCATAGCTGTTCGGGTGGTAATACGACTCCAGGGTTTCACGGTGAAAGCGCTCGGCGATGTCGATCGCTTCCCAGACCGCTTCCCTGGCGGCGCGTTTTCCACGCCTGAGTTTATTGGCAGGATCGCACAGCTTGGGGTCAACCATGCGGTACCACGCATCCATATCACGATAAAGATCATATGGATTACCGGCTGGCATATGCACGATGTCGCGCGCCACATCCTTATTGTTGACCCGGCTAAACATACATACGTGCAGCCAGGGGCGCGGATAGAGGTGATTCGGCAGCAGCTGTAATGGCCCCGGGGCGGTGGCCATCACCGGCATCGTCAGCTCCGGCTGGTTACCCAGGATTTGCGCCATGAAGCCCGCCTCCAGGTTGGCGGAAGCCGTATTACTGGGGTTCCAGCTTTCCGTGCCGCAGGCGATCCGGCGATAGCAGGCCGGCGCGCCGAGTGCCGGCATCACGCCGTGGACGACGCCCAGGATACTGTCGGGTATTTGTTTCGCGCAGGCGCGCGCGACCAGGCCGCCCATCGAATGGGTCACCAGGATCACTTTCTTGCACTCACGCTTATGGGCGGTCCAGAAATCGACGATGTCCCGGATGCGCCGACGCAGCTGCGCGGCCGATTTCTCGCATGAATCCAGCCAGTTGTAGCCGCAGGCATAAATCGGATAGTAGTACTCGGCGTGTTTCTCCAGCTCTTGCTCCGTGATGTGTTCGATTTCACGAACGCCCCACCTGGCGGCCTCGCAGGCCATGACCTCTTTCCAGTGGCGGCACACGACGCGCCGGTTATCCGAGGGATTGACTTCGAAAGTATGGTTCAGGCCGACGTACAGGCCGAACAGCAGGCTGCCGTACGAGTCCCAGTGGACCTCGCCCCAGTGGCGATCGCGCGCCTCTTTTTCGAGCATGCCGTAATTTCGCGCCTCCAGCGGCAAGCCGATCTCGCCGCCGGGATCGACCTCCAGCGTTTCCGGGTCGAGGATCAACTGGCGCACGCGGGCCCTGCGGTTCTGCCACATGTACGCGGCCGAGAGACCTTCGATCTTCCCGTTCGGCGGCCGCCAGGCCGCTTCTCCACGCTTGAGCGCCTGGTTCGCCGGCTTCTTCGGATCCTGCGCCGCGCGCAGGTTGGTGCCCATGATCCCCGGCACCAGGATGACCGGCACCACCTTCGACGGCGGCATCGTGAACAGCCCACGGGTCTTCAGCGCCGTCGGCGTGAGCACCGTGCGTCCGGTCCAGCTGCCGTCCGGCTGGGGAACGAGGTTCGGCAAGGGTCGGGTCGGGTCGGGCATACGGGCTCCGTATTCGTGTTGGCTTCGGGCTCGGACTCAGGCTCAGGCGACCGGATCGTCTTCTTCGGGCAGGTAGGCCATGTCGACCCCGCCGATCATTTCCCCGATCAGCAGCGAAGTCCGGCCCTGGTCGTCGGTGCGCCCGGTGACCGTGCGGCCGTCCTCGAAGGTCGCGCGGTAGCGCTGGTTCGGGATCGGGACACCGGTCTGCAGGTGGCGCAGCACCACGTATTCGTCCGTGTGCAGGTGGGAGGTCGGCAGGCGCACGTCCCTCGGGTTGGCGCCGCCCGGACCGAAGTACATGAAGTCCGAGCCCTTGTGGATCTGCTGGCTGCTGCTCTGGTGCGTGATCTTGCCGTCGACCCAGTCGGTCGTGGCCCCGGGGGCGATGATCTTCACCGCCGGCGCTTCCAGCTCGATGCGCTCGGCGGCGATCAGGCTGATGCGGCCGGACGACTTGATCTGGACGTTGCCCAGGTGGGTCTGGACGACGATGTCGCCGCGCCCCGCGCCGAGCTTCATGCCCAGCTCGTGGGCGAACATGCTCAGGCCGCGCGCGGCGCGCAGGAAGATGTTGCGGCCGGTCGAGACCTCGGCGTCGCCGGCGCTCACCACGTCGACCTTGCTGGAAGCGCCCAGCGCGAGGTTGTCGCTGCTGGCGAAGATGGCGCCGCCGGGGGCGCTGGAAGCGACGATCGCGGCCCCGCCTCCCGAACCGTCGGCGGCCACGTTGCTGCCCTCGTGCCAGCGCTTGAGCTTCTCCACCAGCGCGGCCAGGCGCTGCTGCGACGGCTCGTCCTCGTTGTGCACGACCGCCAGCCTGCCCACTTCGTCGAGGATGCTTTGCATGACCTCGGCCAAGCCGACCAGGCCGGCGCGCGCGAGCTGGCTGCCGGCCCCGGCCTCGCCGCCTTCCGCGCTGATCAGCACGCCCTGGGCGCCGCGCACCGCCACCGACAGCTCGCTGCGCAGTTCCGCGCCCTCCCCACGCGGGCTGCCTGCGCCGTGGTCGCGCGGCTCGGTCAGGTAGCCCAGGTTCAGTTCCGAGGCGCCGTGGTCGCTGCCCAACTGGGCGCTGATCTGGCCGCGGGTGTCGTCGAAGCGCAGCTGGTTGCCGCGCCCGCCGCCGATCTCGCGGGTGCGGGTGCCGGACAGGTAGCGGTTGCCGGGCAGTTCGCCGCAGCCGTCGAAGGCCGGCGGAGCCGAGCGCTGGTTGTAGAGCTGGGCCAGGATGATGGGGCGGTCCGGGTCGCCGCCCAGGAAGGCCACCAGCACTTCGGTGCCGACCCGCGGCAGCTTGAGGTCGCCGGACTGGTGCTGGCTGCCGCTGCCGCTGCCGGCCCAGTTCGAGGCCACCCGCACCCAGGCCGAATCGGCCGGGGTACCGGACGCGCCGGCGCCGTGCGCATGCTCGTGGTCGGCCGCGCGCATGCCGGGAAAGCGGATCTTCACCCGGCCCAGCGCGTCGCAATGCACGTCTTCGTTGGCCGGGCCGACCACGATCGCGCTTTGCAGCTGCGGATGCGGCAGGTCGGTGCGCGGGTCGAAGGCCGGCACGATGGGGATGCCGCGCCGTACCGCCGTGAAGGCGATCCGCACGCGCCCGCCCGCGTCCGGCGCCGGCGCCGCCAGGTCGCGCGGCAGGTTGTTGTCGGCCACCACGCGCAGTTCGGTGATCACGAATTCGCGCCCGGATTCCGGATGGGTGTCGATCTCGGGATGGTCTTCCAGCGCAAAGTATTGGCCGGCGCAGAAGTCGCGCACGCTGCCCTCGCCCTGGAAGCACTTCGATTCGAACTCGTGGCGGCTCATGCGCACGTGGCCCAGGCGCCAGTGGTCCTCGACGTCGTTGCCGGCGTGCGGCATCTCGATCAGGTAGTCGTCGAGCGTGGCGGCGAGCTGATTGCCGCTCGGTCCCTGGTCGGCCATGCCGCGGCTGCTGACCGTCATGAACTGCACGCCGCCCGGGTTCTTGTAGTCCCAGCTGTGGCGGGTGGTGAGGCCCGGCTGCAAGCGCCGCGCGGCGGTCCAGGAAGTGACGGTGTCGCGGCCGTCGGCCACGCCGTCGCGGTGGTAGCGCACGCTGCCGGCGCTGTTGCGCGGCAGGTTGCCGGCGTCGCTGAACAGCACCAGGGTGTGGGCCGGGGTGCGGTCGTGCGCCGGGTCGACCGCGGTGTTGCGGCTGCGACCGGACCGGAACACCCAGCCGATGCCGCGCCGCTTCAGCAGCCGGCGCACGAAGGCGGCATCGGATTCGTTGTGCTGCATGGTCTGTTCGCGCGGCGGGTACTGGCCCTTGTCGAACAGCGGATCGATCTCGAGTTCGAAGGCGTTCGCCAGCACGGTGCTGGAGTGGCGCCATTCGTCGCACAGCAATTGCACGATCTCGAGTTCGTTCTGGTAGCGGAACACGCGGCTGCCGGTACGCTTTTCCATGACCGCGAAGACGTCGCGCAGCACCAGTTCGTAGGCGGCCAGGCCGCCGTCCGAATCGCCGGCGCGTGCCTCGGTCACCAGGCCGCACACGCTGCGCACCTGGCCGCGGTCGGTGACGAACTGGATCTCGGCCGGCAGCGCGATGAATTCCTTGAGCGGCAGGTGCGGGCTGCTGGCCAGGCAGGCGATGCGGTATTCGATGCCGCCGCAGACCGCCTCGCTGCCCACCACCCGCTGGGGCAGCAGGATGTCCCCGGCGAGCCGGCCGCCATGCGCGAGGCGCAGGCGCAGGGGACGACGGGCCGTGCTCAGGGACGTCTCGTGCTGCAAAATCCGCAGGAATTCGCTCGCGCTTTCCACCATGTCTCCTTGTGCACACCGCAAAACGGCAGGTGCATTCATTCTTCCATGGGACGGGAAGCCATCCGTTGCCGCCCGTCATACGGTTTAGGCCGGATCAAGATGGAACTTCGCTCGGTCGGAATGGTCGTGCCGCCTCGGAAACGGGCGTCGATGCGGGCCGGGGTGCGCGCCACGCCCCCATCGGGCGCACGCGATGGCACCATGCGCGCGGGATATGCCCGCGCGAGGGGAATTAGGCGCAGTTCAAGAAGCGAGCAGGTTTTTCAGGCGCGGAATCGCGGCCAGCGCGCTGCGCCCGGTGGCGCTGCGGACCTCGTCTTCCGGCAGGCCGCGCAATCCGGCCAGCATCCGGCCGATCGCCGGCAGTTCCTCCGGGCTGTTGCGGCCCGGGTGGATCCAGCTCGGGGCGATGTCCGGTGCATCGGTCTCCAGCACGATGGCGTCGAGCGGGAGCTCCAGCGCCAGGCGCCGGATCTGCAGGGCGCGCGTAAAGGTCATGGCGCCGCCGAAGCCGAGATGGAAGCCAAGGTCGATGAAGTTCCGCGCCTGCTGGAAGCTGCCGTTGAAGGCGTGGGCGATGCCGCCCGGCGGCCGGAGTTGCCGAACATGTTTCAATACCTGGTCCTGCGAGCGGCGCACGTGGGTCAGCACCGGCAGCCCGAGGTCGCGCGCGATGCGCAGCTGCTCGCGCAGGAAAACCTCCTGCTTCTCGCGCATCGCCGGCTCGCACAGCATGGGGATGAAGAAGTCCAGGCCGATCTCGCCGATGGCGACGAAGCGCGGGTCTGCCAGCGCCGCTTCGGCCAGGCGGCGCAGCAGCACCAGGTCTTCATCCCGCGCCTGCGGCACGAAGATCGGATGGATGCCGAGCGCATAGCAGGCGTTCGGCGCCGCATGCGCCAGCTCCCGGACGGCATCGAAGTTGCCGCGTTCGACGGCCGGGATCACGATCATCGACACCCCGGCCTGCCCGGCCCGCGCCGCGATGTCCAGCGAAGCGGGCGGCGCGCCGAATTCGTGGGCGTCCAGGTGGCAGTGGGTGTCGATCCACATCGCTGGTCAGCTCTCCGGCTGCAGTCCGTGCTCGGTCAGGCGCAGCATGCGGTCGCAGCGGCGCGCCAGTTCGGGATCGTGGGTGACGATCACGAAGGCCGTGCCGAGGGTGCGCGAGAGTTCCAGCATCAGGTCGAAGATGGTCTCCGCCGTGGTGTGGTCGAGGTTACCGGTCGGTTCGTCGGCCAGCACGCAGGCCGGCTCGGTCACCAGGGCGCGCGCCAGGGCCACGCGCTGGCGTTCGCCGCCCGACAGTTCGCCGGGCCGGTGGATGGCGCGCTTGGCGAGCCCGACGCGCGCCAGCATGGCCTGGGCCCGCGCCACCGCTTCCTCGCGCTTCATGCGCCGGATCAGCAGCGGCATGGCGACGTTGTCGAGCGCGGAGAACTCCGGCAGCAGGTGGTGGAACTGGTAGACGAAGCCCAGCGAGGCGTTGCGCAGTTCGCCGCGCCTGGCTTCCGACAAGGTGGCGAAGTCCTCGCCCTGCAGGATCACGGCGCCGCCGCTCGGGGTATCCAGGCCGCCGAGGATGTGCAGCAGGGTCGACTTGCCGGAACCGGAAGCGCCGACGATGGCCACCCTTTCGCCGCGGCCGATGGAAAAGTCGATGTTGTCCAGCACCTGCACCGCGTAGTCGCCTTCGCGGAAGGTCTTGCCGACGCCGCGGCAGGACAGGACCGGCGCACCGGCAGTACCCATAGTGTTCCTCATCTCGATTTCATTCACATTCAGCATCTCATTCATAGCGCAGGGCCTCCGCCGGTTTCACGCGCGAGGCCGACCAGCTCGGGTACAGCGTCCCGACGAACGCCAGCAGCACCGACACCCCGCCGATCGTGAACACGTCCGGCCAGCGCATGTCGGACGGGATCGCGCTGCTACGGTAGATATCCTTCGACAGGAACTGGATCCCGAACAGGTGCTCGATGAAGGGCACGATCACGTCGATGTTCAGGGCCACCAGCACGCCCAGGGCGACTCCGGCCAGGGTGCCCAGGATGCCGACCACCGCGCCCTGGATCATGAAGATCTTCATGATCGAGCGCGGCGAGGAGCCCAGGGTGCGCAGGATCGCAATGTCGGGCTGTTTCTCGGTCACCGTCATCACCAGGGTCGAGACCAGGTTGAAGGCGGCCACCGCGATGATCAGGGTCAGGATGATGAACATCATCCGCTTTTCGGTCTGCACGGCGGCGAACCAGGTGGCGTTCAGCTTCGACCAGTCACGCACGACGAGGTCGCCGGACATGGATTTCTTCAGCTCCGCGGCCACGACTTGCGCCTGGTTCATGTCTTCGATACGCAGGCGCAGTCCTTGCGGCGCGTTCAGGCGCACCATGCGCTCGGCGTCCTCCAGGTGGACGAAGGCCATCGTCGCATCGAATTCATCGTGCCGGGATTCGAAGATCCCGACCACGGTAAAGCTGCGCGTGCGCGGCACCCAGCCGGCCGGCGTCACCTGCCCCTGGGCCAGCATGACGCTGATCTTGTCGCCGATGCCGACCCCGAGCGAGCGCGCCAGCAAGTTGCCCAGCACGATGTCGAACTCGCCCGGGCGCAGGTTCTGCAGGCTGCCCTGGAGGACCTGGCGGCCGACGTCGGACACCTTGTGCTCTTCCGCGGGCAGGATGCCGCGGATGACGGCCGGTTTCAGCACGTCGTCGCGCACCAGCAGGCCCTGGGTTTCCACGAAGGGCGCGGCGCCGCGCACGGCCGGGTTCCGGAACGCTTCCTTCTCGGCCGCTTGCCAGTTCGGCATGCTGCCGCTGGCGTCGAATACCTCGATATGCGCCAGCACGGACAGCATCTGGTCCGTCACATCCTTGCGGAAGCCGTTCATCACCGACAGCACGACGATCAGCGCGGCCACCCCGAGCCCGATGCCGGATACCGAAATCAGGGAAATGAAGGAGATAAAACTGTTGCGGCTGCTGCGCTTGCCGGCGCGCGTGTAGCGCAGGCCGACCAGCCATTCGTACGGCAATTTGTGGATGATGCTCATGGGCTCCATGGTAAATGCTGCTTAGGCCCGCAGTGTGCCATACAAAGCTCATCAATGTGAGGGGTTGTCACGATTGAAACGAAGATTGCGGCGTGGCAGATGCGGTTCTCGCGAAGGGCCCATTTGGCCTACAATACCGGCATGGCCCACATTTCGCTCGTCCTGCCGTTCGCCCTCCCCGTTCCCGAATTCGCCCCCGACCTGGTCCGCGCCCTGCAGGCCCCGGCACTGGCGGCGCTGTTGTCGCGCACCTCGAGCGCGGCGCTGTACCCGCTGGAACCGACCGCGCGCGTGCTGCCGCACGAGCTCTGGATCGCGCGTACGCTCGGGCTGGCCAGGGGCGTGGATCCCGGCATCGCCGCCAGCAGCATGCGCGGCTACGGCCTCGACCCGGCCGACGGCACCTGGTTCGTGGTGAACCCGGCCCACATCCAGATCGCCAGCTCGCACCTGATGATGGGCGACACCCGCCAGCTCGACCTGCGCGAAGACGAAGGCCGGGCCCTGTTCGAAAGCGCCCGCGCCTGTTGCGAGGATGCCGGCCATGCCCTGCAGTACGGCGGGCCGGACACCTGGTTCCTGCGCGCCGACGGCTGGGACGGCATCCAGACCGCCAGCCCGGACGCCGCGGTCGGCATGAACCTGACCGACTGGGTCCCGACCGGCGCCCAGGCCCGCGCCTACCGCAAGCTGCAGAACGAGGTGCAGGTCAGCTGGTACACCCATCCGGTGAACGCGGCGCGCGAAAGCCGCGGCCAGGCGCCCGTCAACGCGATCTGGCCCTGGGGCGCCGCCAGCGTCGCCGCCGAGCACGCGCAACAGCTGGTGGCGCGCGCCGCCGGCAAGCTGGCGCCGGCACCTGGTATCGCCACCTATGCCGCGCCGGGCTGGCTGACGGCCCTGGCCGACCGCCGCCTGAACAGCCTGGACGGCATCGCCGGCCTGCTGAGTGACACCGGCGGCGAGGCCGAGGGTGGCCGCCTGTTCGTATGCGGCAACGTCGCGGCGCCGGCCATCGCCGCCGACTGGCACGGCTGGCTGCAGGAAATGCACGCCCTCGAACAGACGCTGTTCGCACCGCTGCTGGCGGCGCTGAAGGCGGGCCGCATCAAGACCCTGAAGCTGGTGCTGAGCCACCGCGACGGGCACCTCGAAATCACGACAACACCGATGGCCCAGCGCAAATTCTGGCGCCGTCCGACCCTGGAACGCCTGACTTGAAGACCCGCATCGCCACCCGCCCTTGCCCCGACCGCCAGACCGAGCTGCTGCGCCAGGGCGGGATCCACCCCGTACTGGCCCGCGTCTACGCCGCGCGCGGCCTGTCCGACCCGCGCGAGCTGGCCAGCGAACTGCAGGCCCTGCTGGCGCCGGCCGCCCTGATGCAGATCGATGCCGCGGCCGTCTACCTGGCCGACGCGATCGCGGCCGGCAAGAAGATGACCATCGTCGCCGACTACGACTGCGACGGCGCCACCGCCTGCGCGACCGCCCTGCGCGGCCTGCGTGCGATGGGCGCGAAGGTCGACTACATCGTGCCGAACCGTTTCGAATACGGCTACGGCCTGACCCCGGAAATCGTCGCGCTGACGGCGCGCGAAAAGTCGCCCGACATCATCATCACGGTCGACAACGGCATCGCCAGCATCGACGGCGTCGAGGCGGCGCGCGAACGCGGCATCGAAGTCGTGGTCACCGACCACCACCTGCCGGGCGACGCCCTGCCCGATGCGCGCGTGATCGTGAATCCGAACCAGCCCGAGTGCGGCTTCCCCAGCAAGCACCTGGCCGGGGTCGGGGTCGTGTTCTACGTGCTGCTGGCCCTGCGCGCCGAACTGCGCAAGCGCGGCGTGTTCGACGCCGCCTCGCAGCCGAAACTGGACTCGCTGCTCGACCTGGTGGCGCTTGGCACCGTGGCCGACGTCGTGAAACTCGACACCAACAACCGTATCCTCGTCGCGCAAGGCCTGAAGCGCATGCGCGCGGGCCGGATGCATGCCGGGATCGCGGCGCTGTTCCGCGTGTCGGGCCGCGAAGCGCGCTGCGCCTCGCCGTTCGACCTCGGCTTCGCCCTCGGCCCGCGCCTGAACGCCGCCGGCCGGCTGGAAGACATGTCGCTCGGGATCGAGTGCCTGGTGACCGACGACGAGGGCCGCGCCTGGGAGATCGCCCAGCAGCTCAACGAGATCAACCTGAAGCGCCGCGAAATCGAGGCGGAGATGCAGGACACCGCCCTGCTGCACCTCGACGACTTCAACCCGCAGGACGCCAGCACCATCGCCGTGTTCGACGACGGCTGGCACCAGGGCGTGATCGGCATCGTCGCGTCGCGCCTGAAAGAGAAGTTCTACCGCCCGACCATCACCTTCGCCCCGGCCGGCGACGGCTGGATCAAGGGGTCCGGCCGCTCGATCGCCGGCTTCAACCTGCGCGATGCGCTCGACCTGGTATCGAAGCGCGTCCCCGGCCTGATCGACAAGTTCGGCGGCCACGCGATGGCGGCCGGCCTGTCGATCCGGCTTGAGCACTTCGACACCTTCCGCGAAGCCTTCGAGGCGGTCGGGCGCGCCTGGCTGAGCGAGGCCCAGCTCGAGCGCGTGGTCGAGACCGACGGTCCACTGGAAGACGATTTCTACACGGTCCAGTTCATCGAACTGGTGGACGGCCAGGTGTGGGGCCAGGGCTTCGCGCCGCCCGTGTTCTGCGACGAGTTCCGCGTGGTCAGCCAGCGCATCCTGAAGGAGAAGCACCTGAAGCTGCTGCTGGAGCGGAACGGCCGGCGCTACGACGCGATCTGGTTCGGCAACACGGCTTCCCTGGGCGAGCGCGCGCGCGTGGCGTTCCGGCTCGATGCCAACGAATACAACGGCGTCACCAAGGTGCAGCTGCTGGTCGAGCACGCCGAACCGGCCTGAGTCATGACGACCACGATCGATCCGCAGGAGGTCGAGTTCAGCGCTATCCGCGCCCAGGGTCCCGGCGGACAGAACGTCAACAAGGTCTCCTGCGCCGTGCACGCGCGCTTCGACGTCGCCGCTTCCTCGCTGCCGGCGGCGGTCAAGGAACGCCTGCTCGCGCTGCGCGACAGCCGCATCACCGAGGACGGCGTCATCGTGCTGAAGGCGCAGCAGTCGCGCAGCCTGGAAGCCAACAAGGAAGATGCGCTGCGGCGCCTGCAGGAGCTGGTCGACAAGGCGGCCGTGGCGCCGGTCGTGCGCCGGCCGACGAAGCCGACCCGCGGTTCGCAGCGGCGGCGGCTCGATGCGAAGAGCCGCAGTGGGCAGATCAAGGCGCTACGAGGCAAGGTCAACGAATAGCCCGCCTGATCGCCATCAAACCGGGGTCCGACTCCGAAATTAGGCAACAGCTCAGAAGACATTTCCAAAAACCGGAGTCTGCCCCCGGTTTGACTAATAATAAATAAGGGGAACGAATGAGTATTGGTGGAAAAACCCGGCAACAGGCGCTCGACGCCCTGGAAAACATGACGGGCCGCGCGGTACCGATCACCGTGGAGGAGCACCTGGCCCGCATCCAGCGCGCCCAGGACTTCATGCAATCGCAGGGGATCGCGGCGCTCTATCTCAACGCGGGCAGCAACCTCACCTATTTTTCCGGCACCAGATGGAACCCCAGCGAGCGCATGGTCGGCGCCATCCTGCCGGCCGTGGGCAAGCTGGCCTATATCGCGCCCGCTTTCGAGGAAGGCACGATCCGGAAATTCATGCTCGTGCCGGGCGAGATCCACTGCTGGGACGAACATGACAACCCGGCAGCCCTGCTGCGCGCCGTCCTTGAAAAGCTGGGTATCGAGGCAAGCACTGGCAAGCCGCCGAAACTCTTCATCGACGAAAGCACGCCCCTGCTGATGTTCGATGCGATCCGCGCGGCGACGCCCGGCTATGCCCTGGAAAACGCGTATGCCCTGACCTCATCCTGCCGCATGCGCAAATCCGATGCCGAACTCGCCCTGATCCAGTGCGCAATGGACATGACGATGGCCGTCCACCGTGCCGCCGGGTCCATCCTGCATGAAGGGATCACCACGGCGGAAGTCGAAGAGTTCATCCAGCTCGCCCACAGGAAAGTCGGCGCCAGCGGCTCGTATTTCTGCATCGTGCTGTTCGGCGAAGCGACGTCCTATCCGCATGGCGTCAATCACATCCAGACCCTGAAGCGCGGCGATACCGTGCTGATCGATACCGGCTGCAAAGTCCACAACTATATTTCCGACATCACCCGCACCTATGTGTTCGGCGAGGCTTCGGAACGCCAGAAATTCGTCTGGCATGCGGAAAAACAGGCGCAGCAGGCGGCCTTCGACGCCGCGCAAGCCGGCGTTCCCTGCGAAGAGGTGGACAAGGCCGCCCGGCGCTCGCTCGAAGCGAATGGATTCGGTCCCGGCTACAGGCTGCCCGGACTGCCCCACCGGACCGGTCACGGCATCGGCCTCGACATCCATGAAGGCCCCTACCTGGTGGGCGGCGAGCGCCGCCTTCTCGCGCCGGGCATGTGCTTTTCGAACGAGCCGATGATTTGCGTGCCGGGCGAATTCGGCGTGCGCCTGGAAGACCACTTCTACATGACGGCGTCCGGGGCGACGTGGTTCACCAGGCCGGCGAAGAGCCTGGAGCAGCCCTTCGACGCCGATTGACGCCTACTCGCCGACCTTGTCCTTGCACTGGCACGGCTGCTCGCCCCGGTCGAACACGATCTTCCAGCGCCCGGGCGCTTCCAGCCGCCAGATCGAATTGAAGCGCCCGACCTTCTTGCCGCTGGCGTCGTAGACCGGGCCGCCGCTGTAGGCCAGGGTGCCGGATTCGACCACCTCGACCTCCTCCGGCTCCCACGAGAATGGCGCCTGCGCGCCGTCGTAGTACTTGCGCCAGGCTTCGGCGACGGCCGTGCGTCCGCGCAGGACGCTGCCGGGTCCGGAAAAGAATACCGCTTCGTCGGACAGGAAGCCGGAAAAGGCCGCGTGGTCGCGCGCCTTCATGGTCGCCGCGAAGGCGCGTTCGGCCTCCGTGACCTGCTTCTTCAGCTCGGCATTCGATGGCCGCGCCGCGCTGGCGAAGGCCAGCATGAACATGCTGATGCACAAAACCCCAATCGACAGCAGACGCATGCGTCCTCCACGTTGAGAAGCCCAGGAATCGAAGATTAATAAGCGTGCAATTTTGTCATGGCAATACAATTTGCACAAGTCACTTGCGGCAGGTCCGGAAGCGGAGTATAAAGACTCCATATCCGGAGGATTCCTATGAGTCTCGCCTACGCCTACCCGAAAAGCCGCTTCGAACCCGACGTGCTGGTCGACCTGAACGACAAGGCCCAGCGCGAACGCCTGTCCAGTTCCGCGCTGAAGGGCTTCTTCCAGCTGACCAACGCCTGGCAGGTGCGCGACGAAGATGCGCGCGAGCTGCTCGGCGGCGTCTCTTCGTCCGCGTTCTACGAGTGGAAGAAGAACCCCGGCCGGGTGCTGGAGGTCGACCGCATCACCCGCATCTCCTACCTGCTCGGCATCTACAAGGCGCTGCACATCCTGTACGGCGACAAGCTGGCCGACGAGTGGGTGCACCTGCCGAACAGCAATCCGGTCTTCAACGGCCGCGCCCCGCTGGCCTTCATGCTGGCCGGCGGCCTGCTCGCCATGCACACCGTGCGGCGCCTGCTCGACGCCCGCCGCGGAGGGCTGTGAGTGAAACAGCTCCCCAGGCTCACGAGCCTGCGCCAGTTCGATACCGTCCGCCTGATCCCTTCCCGCTTCGCCGATGCCGAAGACTCGGTGCTGGCCCCGCTGGCGGAAAGCGATGCCGTGCTGCGCGACCTGTTCGACCTGGACAACGCCACCAACGACCGCCTGCGCGGCGAATCCGGGCTGCTGCCCGGGATCGGCATGGACGAACTGGTATTCGGCCTGCCGAACTTCCGCATGATCAATGCCGCCTACACCTACGCGCGCCCGGAAGGCAGCCGCTTCAACGACGGCGAACGCGGCGCCTGGTACTGCGCCTTCGAGCTCGAGACCGCGCTGGCCGAAGTCAGCTTCCACAAGACCGTCGAATACCAGGAAATCGGGCGCTTCGACGACAGCGTCAGCTACCAGGCCCTGCTGGCCGACTTCACTGCCGGCTTCCACGACCTGCGCGGCGACGACACCTGGTGCGACTGTCTCGCGCCCGGCAGCTACATCGCCTCCCAGCGCCTGGCGGCCGAACTGCTGGAGGCCGGCTCGATGGGCATCATCTACCCCAGCGTGCGCCGCCCCGGGGGCACCAACCTGGCCTGCTTCCGCCCCGCGCTGGTGGGGAATGTCCGCAAGGGACAGGCGTATCGGTTAACATGGGCGGGCTCGCCGACGCCCACCGTCGACGCCATCCGAGATTCGACCGCATGAACATGAAAACCGATCCATTAAAAGATACTGAACTGCACGACAAGATCAACCGCGAGACCGCCCGCATTCACTGGTCCGAGCTGGAGCGCCATTTCGCCCACGGCGTGGTGATCTATGTGAGCCAGGAACTCGACCTGGTCGAGGTGGCGCTGCGCATCGCCCACGACGACAAGGAACCGATCGAACGCTGGATGAGCGAAGGCAAAGTGGCGAAGGTGTCGGACGCCCAGGCGCTGGAGTGGCAAGCCACCAATGCACGCCTGTGGGCCTCGGTCGTCAATCCCTTCGTGCTCGTACAGCCGGACAAGGCAGCGCCGAACGACACCCTGCACTGATAAGATGATCCTGCATCGTCGCCGAATGTGGGTGCATTGCCCGTCCAATTGATATAAACTATTGCAACTTGGAAAGTACATTCCAATATCAATTGGTTCCGTTACTAACGGGATTCGAGGAAGTTTATGCAGAGCAATATCACAACGGACGATCCAGTCATGACCACGAGCGAGGTCGCACGCCTGCTGGGCGTTGCCACCAGCACGGTGCAGATCTGGATGGAAAGCGGCGCGATCGAATCCTGGAAGACTCCCGGAGGACATCGCCGTACCCGCCTGAGCCTGGTCCAGGGACTTCTGCACGGGAAGGACGACAACGCCCATCTGCGTCCCGCGGCCAGCAATGACAAGGAATTCCTGCCTGCGGCCGATCCGAACTATCCGGTGCGGGCCGACGAACGCGGCCGCCTCGCGGCGGTCGGCGCCAGCGGCCTGGTCGACACTGAAGAGGAAGTCCGCTTCGACCGCATCGTGCGCCTGGCCAGCATGGTCACCGGTTCGCCGATCGCACTGATTTCCCTGCTGACCTCGACCCGCCAGTGGTTCAAGGCCAGGGTCGGCCTGGAGCCGCGCGAGACCCCGCGCGACTGGGCCTTCTGCTCGCACGCCGTGATGCAGGACGAGCTGTTCGTGATCGAAGACGCCCTCGACGACGAGCGCTTCCGCGACAATCCGCTGGTCCGGCAGGAACCGCACATCCGTTTCTATGCCGGCGTGCCGCTGCGCGACCGCTCGGGCCAGCCGCTGGGCACCCTGTGCGTGATCGACCGCGAACCGCGCCGCCTGCGCGCGACTGAAGTCCAGGGACTGCTGGACCTGGCGGCGATCGCTTCCGCTGAAATTCAGTCCAGCCGGCCGAACCGCTTCTGATTCCAGGACCGTCGTTCCCGCGAAGGCGGAACGACGGGCTAATGGCGCGAGAACGACGCGTTCTTATTTCGCCAGATCCACCGCATACAGCGCAAACCCCTTGCCCAGCCCATCGTCCGCGGCCAGCTGCGACACGTTCTCCAGCCCGGCCGCGCGCGCCAGCTCCAGCTTGAACGGGGCCGAATGGAACACCACCGGCCCTTTGGTCTGCAGCTTCGTGAAGCGCCAGCTGCGCTGGGCGCCGTTGGCCGCGCGGCTCAGGCGCTTCGCTTCCTTGATGTAGGCAATCAGCACGTCGCGGCTGGCGTCGGGCGAGGCCAGCACGGTGCGGCTGCCGTCCAGGCCCGGGAAGTTGCCGCCGCCGCTGGCGCGGTAGTTGTTCGTCGCGACCAGGAATTCCTGGCCCGGCGCGAGCGGCGCGCCGCGCAGCTGCAGGTTCTTGATGCGCTGGCCCGGCGGCTGTGTCAGGTCGATCTCGTAGCGGATGTCCGGCGAGGTGACGGTGTCGAAGTTGTAGCCGGCAAAGCCGGTATTCACCAGTTCCTGCGGCGCGGCCTGCTCCGGGTCGATCGTGTTGAAGCGGCTTGCCGCCTTCTCCAGCCAGGCTTTCAGGCCGGCGCCGTCGACCTTCACCACCGCCAGCGCATTCGGGTACAGGTAGAGGTCGGCCGCATTGTTGAGCGCCAGGTCGCCGGCGGCGACGTCGGTGTAGTCGGCCACGCCGGCCGAGCCGCTCTTGAAGGGCGCCGACACCGACAGCACCGGCAGCGTCGCATATTGCGGCAGGTTCGCGGCCACGTAGCGCCGCACGTACTCGGCCTGGGCCTGGTTCACGACCTGGATCGCGGAGACGTCGCCGACGTCGGCGAAATAGGTCGACATGCGGAAGTCGGCGCTGCCGATCGGCGTCTTGACGTAGCGGATCGTGGCGTCGTGCTCGGCGCGCACCAGCGCCATCACCCGCGGGTCGGCCGCCACATACTGCTTGTCCGGCTGCTGGGTGCTGCGGTTCTCGACGATCGCGGCATCCTGGTCGGCATGCCAGCGCTTGCCGTCGTAACGCAACTGCAGGCGCACCACGCCCAGGTTCTTCCCCCACAAATTGGCCATCACGGTGGGCACGCCGAACACCCTGCCCTTCACCTTGTCCACGTGCGGCAGGTTGAACTGGGCGACGCTGCTGGACGGGTTCGGGAAGGCCTGGTGCGAGTGGCCCAGCAGCAGCGCGTCGATACCGCCGACCTGGGCGAGGTAGTAGTTCCCGTTTTCCATCTTCGGCGAATACGGACTGTCATCCAGGCCGCCGTGCGAGATCGCCACCACCAGCTCGGCGCCTTTTGCGCGCATCTCGGGGAGGTAGCGCTTCGCCGTTTCGACCAGGCCCTCGGTATAGATCTTCCCTTCCAGCCAGCGGCGGTCCCAGTTCAGGATGGCCGGCGGCGTGAAGCCGATGATGCCGACCTTGACGCTCGTCTCGAACGGCCGGCCTTGCGCATCGACGGCCCGGATGCGCTTGGTGAGGATGCGGTAGGGTTCGAACAGCGGCCTGCTGGTCTTCACGCTGTAGACGTTGGCCAGCACCACCGGGAAGCCCGGGCCGGCGCAGCGCCTGTCGGGCACGCCCTCGACCTGCAGGCGCTGCCCGGTCACCTGGCCGAGGTAGGCCAGGCCGAAATTGAAATCGTGGTTGCCGATGCCGATGCCGTCGTAGCCGATCTTCCGCATCGCCTTGTAAATACCCAGCAGCTGGCCGCAGCGCAGCGGATCGACGGTGGCCTGGTAATCGCCCAGCGCGTTGCCCTGGATGGTGTCGCCGTTATCGAACAGCAGCGTGTTCGGGAAGTCGCGCCGCGCCTGGGCGATCAGGGAGGCGGTGCGGTCCAGGCCCAGCGAAGGATCGGCCGCCAGCTTGAAATAATCGTAACCGACCACCGCCGAGTGCAGGTCGGTGGTTTCCAGCACGGCCAGCTCGGCGCTGGCGCCGGCCTTCGGCCTGGCGGCCAGGGCGGGCGCGCAGGAGATGGCGGTGGAAAGGACGAGGCAGAACGGGCGGCGGAGACGGTATTTCATGATCCCATGATAAGTCAGGCCCCCGCCGAGGGGCAAGGAAAGCATCCCGGACCGCGCCGACGGCGCCGGCTGCGGTATAATCTCCGGTTCGATTCAACCCACTAAAAATACGTCACCGACCATGGAAGCTGAACGCATCAATGCCCTTTCCGCCCTGCTGAACGACCTGAGCAGCCGTGAAGCCGAACTTCGGAGGTATCTTTGACTTCGATCGGAAGTCGGAGAAACTAGAACAGGTCAACCAGGAGCTGGAAGACCCGACCGTCTGGAACGACCAGAAACGGGCGCTCGAACTCGGCAAGGAAAAGAAGGCGCTGGAAGGCGTCGTCCTGACGCTGGAAAAAGCCAGGGCCGACCTGAACGACTCGCGCGACCTGTTCGAAATGGGCCGCGAAGAAGGCGATGACGACACCATCGAGTCCGTCGAAGGCGATGCCGAAGAGATCAAGAAGGTCATCGAGCAGATGGAATTCCGCCGGATGTTCAGCAATCCGATGGACCATGCGAACTGCTTCATCGACATCCAGGCCGGCGCCGGCGGCACCGAAGCCCAGGACTGGGCCTCGATGCTGATGCGCCAGTACCTGCGCTATTGCGAACGCAAGGGCTTCAAGGCCGAAGTGCTCGAGATTTCCGAGGGCGAGGTCGCGGGCATCAAGACCGCCACCATCAAGGTCGAGGGCGAGTACGCCTACGGCCACCTGCGCACCGAGACCGGCGTGCACCGCCTGGTCCGCAAGTCGCCGTTCGACTCGGCCAACGGCCGCCACACCTCGTTCACCTCGCTGTTCGTGTATCCGGAAGTCGACGAGTCCTTCGAGATCGAGATCAACCCGGCGGACGTGCGCATCGACACCTACCGCGCATCCGGCGCCGGCGGCCAGCACATCAACAAGACCGACTCCGCGGTGCGCCTGACGCACGCCCCGTCGGGCATCGTGGTGCAGTGCCAGAACGACCGCTCGCAGCACCGCAACAAGGCCGAAGCCTTCGACATGCTGCGCGCCAAGCTGTTCGAACTGGAGATGCGCAAGCGCATGGCCGAGCAGCAGAAGCTGGAAGATTCGAAGACCGACGTCGGCTGGGGCCACCAGATCCGTTCCTACGTGCTCGATCAGTCGCGCATCAAGGACCTGCGCACCGGCTTCGAGACCGGCAACACCAAGAACGTGCTGGACGGCGATCTCGACGACTTCATCTCGGCCTCGCTGAAGCAAGGCGTCTGATGAGCAAGCCCGCCTTCATCTTCGACATGGACGGCACCATCGTCGACAACATGGCCTTCCACACCAAGTCCTGGCTCGAGTTCTTCGCGCGCCGCGGCAAGGAGTACGAGGCCGAGGCCTTCTTCCGCGAGACCGCCGGCGCGCAGGGCCGCGAGATCCTGCGCGAGCGCCTGGGCGCGGACGTCACGGATGCGGAGATCCTCGAACTGGCCGCGGAAAAGGATGCGCTGTACCGCGAGATGTACGGCCCGCACCGCCGCGCGATCCAGGGTTTCGATGCCTTCGTGACCCAGGCCGACGAGCGCGGCGTGGCCTTGGCGGTCGCCACCTCGGCGCCGCCGAAGAACATCGTGTTCACGCTCGATGAGCTGGACCTGCGCCGCCACTTCGCGGCCGTGGTCGGCGCCGCCGACGTCAAGCAGGGCAAGCCGCATCCGGACGTGTTCCTGAAGGCCGCCGGGCAGCTGGGCGCGGACCCCGCCGACTGCATCGTGTTCGAAGACGCGCCGCTGGGCGTGGAAGCGGCCCGCCGCGCCGGCATGCGCGCGGTGGTGATCACTTCCACCCTGCCCGCCGACGCCTTCGCGGAATTCGACAACGTGGTCCGGATCGTCGGCGATTACGACGAACTGGACGTCGAGGCGCTGCTTGCTTCGCTCGCTTCCCAGCCCTATTAACGCGCCTGTGAACCAAACTAGACAAGACCTGATATGAGCACCGACAACCAAGAACAAGGCGCACAGAGCGCACAAGAAGCCGGCAACACCCTGGCCGCGGAAGACAACAAGATCATCGCCGAGCGCCGCGCCAAGCTGGCCGCGATCCGCGAAAAAGGCATCGCCTTCCCGAACGATTTCGTCCCGCGGCACAAGACCGCCGACCTGGCCGAGACCTACGGCGGCTGGACCCGCGAGCAGCTCGAAGCCGAGCCGCAGCAGGTGGTGCTGGCCGGCCGCATGATGCTCAAGCGCGAAGCCGGCAAGAAGGCCGCCTTCGCGACCCTGCAGGACTCCTCGGGCCTGCGCGCCGACGGCCGCATCCAGATCTACGTCACCCTCGACAACACCGGCGAGGAAGCGATGGACGCCTTCCGCCACTACGACCTGGGCGACATCCTGGGCGTGGAAGGCACGCTGTTCAAGACCAAGGTCGACGAGCTGACCGTCAAGGTGACCAGCCTGCGCCTGCTGGCCAAGTCGCTGCGCCCGCTGCCGGACAAGTTCCACGGCCTGGCAGACCAGGAAACGAAGTACCGCCAGCGCTACGTCGACCTGATCATGAACGAAGAGACGCGCCGCACCTTCAAGGCGCGCACCGCCGCGATCGCGTCGATCCGCCGCTTCATGCAGGAAAACGCCTTCATGGAAGTCGAGACCCCGATGCTGCACCCGATCCCGGGCGGCGCGTCGGCCAAGCCTTTCATCACCCACCACAACGCGCTGGACATGCAGATGTTCCTGCGCATCGCGCCGGAGCTGTACCTGAAGCGCCTGGTGGTGGGCGGCTTCGACCGCGTGTTCGAGATCAACCGTAACTTCCGCAACGAGGGCGTATCGATCCGCCACAATCCGGAATTCACGATGATGGAGTTCTACGCCGCCTACACCGACTACAAATGGCTGATGGACTATACCGAGGCCGTGATCCGCCAGGCGGCGATCGACGCCCACGGCACCGCCGACCTCACCTACGGCGGCCGCCAGCTCGACCTGGGCAAGCCCTTCCACCGCTTGACCATCGTCGAGGCGATCAACAAGTACGCGCCGCACTACACCAGCGAGCAGCTGCACGACGCCGAATTCCTGAAGAAGGAACTGCTGGAGAAGTTCGGCGTGAAGCCGCACGTGATCTCGGGCCTGGGCGCCCTGCAGCTGTCGCTGTTCGAAGAGACCGCCGAAGCCCAGCTGTGGGAGCCGACCTTCATCATCGACTACCCGGTCGAAGTCTCGCCGCTGGCGCGCGCTTCCGACAGCCGCGAAGGCATCACCGAGCGCTTCGAGCTGTTCATGGTGGGCCGCGAAATCGCCAACGGCTTCTCGGAGCTGAACGATCCGGAAGACCAGGCAGCCCGCTTCCAGGCCCAGGTGGCGGCCAAGGACGCCGGCGACGAAGAGGCGATGTACTACGACGCCGACTACATCCGCGCGCTGGAATACGGCATGCCCCCGACCGGCGGCTGCGGCATCGGCATCGACCGCCTGATCATGATCCTGACCGATTCGCCGAATATCCGCGACGTGCTGCTGTTCCCGCACCTGCGCAAGGAAGATTGATGCTGCGTGACGCGTGATGCGTCACGAAAAAAAGGCGCGAAACGGGTGAAACCGTTCGCGCCTTTTTTATTTGAGTCACCTCGTCGTTCCCGCGCAGGCGGGAACCCAAGTTCGCGGCAAATCGAAAAACCTGGATTCCCGCCTCCGCGGGAATGACGTTTTTACGTTCCCGACTGGCGGCGCAGCCGCCACGCTTCAACGCACCACGCGATAGCAGGGAATGTACTCCTTGCCCGGCAACTTCATCCGGCTCTGCTCCACAAACGACTGCAGCAATTTGTCCATCGGCGCCATGATCTCGTCCTCGCCATGGATCTCGAACTTCCCGTACTTCTCGATCGCGCGGATCCCGTCTTCCTTCACGTTGCCGGCCACCACGCCCGAGAACGCGCGGCGCAGGTTCGCCGCCAGCAGGTGCGTTTCCTGGTTCTTGTGCAGCGACAGGCTGCGCATGTTCTCGTGGGTCGGGCGGAACGGGTGCTGGAATTCCGGGTCGATCTTCAGGCCCCAGTTGAAGTAATAGGCGTCGCTGCGCGACTTGCGGAATTCGCGCACCTGGCGGATCCCGGTGTGCATCTCCTGCGCCACCGCTTCCGGATCGTCGACGATGATCTTGTAGCGGCGCTGCGCGCGTTCGCCCAGGGTCAGGCCGATGAACTGGTCGATCTGCTCGAAGTACTCCTTGGCCGTCGACGGGCCGGTGAACACCAGCGGGAACGGCATGTCGGCGTTCTCGGGGTGCAGCAGGATGCCGAGGATGTACAGGATTTCCTCGGCGGTGCCGGCGCCGCCAGGGAACACCACGATCCCGTGACCGGTGCGCACGAAGGCTTCCAGGCGCTTCTCGATGTCCGGCATGATCACCAGGTCGTTCACGATCGGGTTCGGGCTTTCGGCGGCGATGATGCCCGGTTCCGAGATGCCGAGGTAGCGCCCGCCCTGCAGGCGCTGCTTGGCGTGGCCGATGGTCGCGCCCTTCATCGGGCCCTTCATGGCGCCCGGGCCGCAGCCGGTGCAGATATCCAGTTCGCGCAGGCCGAGCTGGTAGCCGACGTGCTTCGAATAGTTGTACTCGACCCGGTTGATCGAATGGCCGCCCCAGCACACCACCAGGTTCGGGTTGCGCTGCGGCTGGATCACGTTGGCGTTGCGCAGGATGTGGAAGACGGCGTCGGTGATGCCTTCCGGCCGGTGCAGGTCGAAGCGCGGGTTGTCCGTCACTTCGAAGTTCACGTACACGATATCGCGCAGGACCGCGAACAGGTGCTCGTGGATACCCTTGATCATCTTGCCGTCGACGAAGGCGTGGGCCGGCGCGCCGCGGATATCGAGCTTGATGCCGCGCTCGCGCTGGATGATCTTGATCTCGAATTCCTTGTAGCGCTCGAGCAGCTCCTTGCCGTCGTCGATCGAGCTGCCGGAGTTCAGCACGGCCAGCGCGCATTTGCGGAAGACCTGGTACAGGCCTCCCTGGCTGGTGTCGAGCAGCTTCGCCACCTCCGCCTTCGACAGTACTTCGAGGCGCCCTTCCGGGGAAATCAATGTATCGACAACGTCGTTCGTCATGGTTCCAATCCCTTTCTTTACGGTGTTTCTACTGGTCCTGCTCTGTATCTTTTACGCCAATATACGACAACTTGCCCCAGTTTGCCCCCACGCTTGCACAGGCTTTGCAACACCATACTGTTGAGCTGGAAAAAGTTGCCTTAACGAGCAGAATTTCCACTACAATCCGACGCTATTGGATTTGCGCCCTCATGCAGGACGGGCACGCCATCCAACCATTCCTATTCTTATAAAACGTATTTGGGGAGGAACCGCATGAGCGGTGCAGCTACTTCTACCGCCGAACAGAAAGCGGCCCCGGAATTCAAACAGATCATGGGACACCCAGCGCCGCTGTGGATGCTGTTCATGACCGAATTCTGGGAACGTTTCGCTTTCTACGGCATCCGTTGGGCCCTGGTGCTCTACATCGTCGCCCAGTTCTACGGCGGCAGCGGCGTCGGCGAGGCCGACGCCAACCTGACCTACGGTTCCTACCTGGCGCTGGTGTACGCCGGCGCGGTGTTCGGCGGCTACGTCGCCGACCGCGTGATCGGCTACCAGCGCTCGATCCTGGTCGGCGCGGCCTTCATGGCGGTCGGCCTGTTCGCCATCACGGTGCCCGATCCGAACGTGTTCAAGCTTGGCCTGGCCACGATCATCGTCGGCAACGGCATGTTCAAGCCGAACATCTCGGCCATGGTTGGCCAGTTGTACGGCATCAGCGACCAGCGCCGCGACTCCGGCTTCACCATCTTCTACATGGGCATCAACAGCGGCGCCTTCGTCGCCCCGATCCTGACCGGCATCCTGGCCAACGCCATGTCCAGCCAGACCGGCGTGCCCGACTACAAGGTCGTGTTCTTCTCGGCCGGCATCGGCATGATCCTGTCGCTGGTCTGGTTCCAGATCGGCCGCAAGGGCCTGAAAGGCATCGGCGCCGCCACCGGCGCGCTGGCCAACCCGATGCGCGTGGTCGGCGTCGTGATCGGTTCGCTGATCGTGATCCCGGGCGTCTACTTCCTGCTGAAGCTCGGCGCCGAGAAGCTGCAGGGCATCCTGTCGGTGCTGTTCATCGTGCTGGCGCTGATGCTGATCGTCGAAGGCGTCCGCAACGGCAAGGTTTCGCGCGACAAGACCATCGCCATGATGATCATCTTCTTCTTCAACATCATGTTCTGGTGCTTCTTCGAGCAGGCCGGCAGCTCCTTCACCTTCCTGGCGAAGAACATCGTGCGCCGCGACTTCGGCGGCTGGGAATTCCCGGTCGGCTGGTTCCAGTCGGTGAACTCGATCGCGATCATCGTCTGCGCCCCGATCGTGGCCGCGGTGTGGGTCGCGCTGGGCCGCGCCAACCCGTCGATCCCGCGCAAGTTCGGCCTGGGCCTGATCTTCAACGGCCTCGCCTTCCTGTTGCTGATGTTCGCGCTGCAGCACCTGGTCGGCGCCGACAGCAAGATCCCGTTCTGGACCCTGTTCATGGTCTACGTGATCCAGTCCGTCGGTGAGCTGTGCCTGTCGCCGATCGGCCTCTCCATGGTCACCAAGCTGGCCCCGACCCGCCTGGTCGGCCTGGGCATGGGTGGCTGGTTCCTGTCCACCGGCATCGGCAACAACCTGTCCGGCATCTTCGCCTCGATCGTGTCGGGCGAAAAAGGCATGACCGTGGAATCGGCGCTGTCGGGCTACACCTTCGGCTTCTGGGCCCTGATCGGCTCGGGCGTGCTGCTGTTCCTGATCGCACCGCTGATCCAGAAGCTGATGCACGGCGTGAAGTAAACGTTTCCCGCGTCGATGAAGACGGCGGCCTGCGGGTCGCCGTTTTTGCTTTGGAGAATCGCGTGCGCGGCCTTCGCTGTCCCCGTGGCATCCTACGGCCTCGACTAGAGGAAGGAGAGTTGCATGGCGAAGCGTCCAGGAATATTTCCCACATTCTTTCTGTCCGGTTTCGAATGCTCCAGTTTCCTCTGGGGCGATGGCAAGGGCGTACGGCGCGACCTGATCGCGGAGACCGGGCACGACCGCCATGCCGCCGAGGATTACCGGATCCTGAGCGAACTGGGCATCGCCGTGGCCCGCGAAGGCATTCCGTGGCCGATGGTGGACCGGAACGGCTGCTGCGACTTTTCCATGATCGATCCCTTCATCGAGGCCATGAACGCCTCGAAGATCAGCCCGATCTGGGACCTCTGCCACTATGGCTATCCGGACGACCTCGACCCGTTTTCGGACGCCTTCACGCAGCGCTTCGCGGATTACTGCCGCGCCGCCGCGGAATACGTCTGCCCGAAGGTGCGCGGCCCGCACTTCTTCACGCCGATCAACGAGATCACCTTCTTCTCCTTCTGCGCCGGCGAATGGGGCTGGGCCGCGCCGCACCGCTGCAGCCGCGAGGACCGGATGCGCCTGCGGCTGGCGCTATGCAAGGCCGCGATCGCCGGCGTGAAGGCGATCCGCGACGTGGATCCGGAAGCGCGCATGATCCACATCGATCCGCTGGTGCGGGTGGTGGCGCCGCGCGACCGCCCCGACCAGATCGAGGCCGCGCGCCATGAGACGGAGGTCGACACCTTCATGGCCTGGGACATCATCTGCGGGCGCGAGCATCCGGAATTCGGCGGCTCGCCGGAGATCCTGGATATCGTCGGCGCCAACAATTATTCCTTCGGACAGATGGAGTACCGCGAGCACGGGCCGCATGCGGCGCTGCCGCCCGGCGACGACCGCATCGCGCCGCTGTGCGACATGCTGCAGACCGTCTGGGAACGCTACCGGCGGCCGATGATCATCGGCGAAACCAGCGGCATGGGCGATGGCCGCGCCGACTGGTTGCACGACGTGATGTGCGAGTCGCTGGCGGCGGTCCACCGCGGCATGGACCTGCAGGGCGTCTGCCTGTTCCCCGCGGTCGACATGCCGGACTGGCATACCGGGAAGTGGCTGCACAACGGCATCTGCGACGTCTGCGAGGACAACGGCGACCTGAAACGGGCGCCGGACCGCGAATACATCGACGAATTGCGGCGCTGGCAGAAGGAACTGAACCGGGTCACGCGGCTGGACGAGGACCCGTACAGCGACCCGGTGGAACTGCAGGACGTGATCGATGCGGCGCACCGGCTGAACATGAAGCCGGACAAGGACTGGTCCTGATCCGCTATCCAGCCACGATCGCCGGCGGCGCTTGCGGCACCGGCAGCACGCCGCCGCCGCCGGCGGGCGATGCGGCGAGCGGGCCATCGAAGTCGAACGTACGCGCTTCATGGAGCTCCCATCCGCCATCGCCCGTCAGGTGCAGCACATGGGTATGGTGGCGCAGCACGGCGGCGCGGTGCGCGATGCTGATCAGGGTCGCGCCGCTGTCGCGCAGGCGTCCGTACAGCGAGGCTTCGTTGCCGCTGTCGAGCGCACTGGTGGCTTCGTCGAGGATCACGATGCGCGGCTTGTGCACCAGCACGCGGCCGAAGGCCAGGCGCTGCTGCTCGCCCACCGACAGCAGCTTTTCCCAGTCCAGCTCGGCATCGAGGCCGCCCACCCGTTCGGCCAGACGCGGCAGGTGCACCTGCTCGAGGATCTCCAGCAGCTCATCGTCGCTCAGCGTCGACTGCACGCTGGGGTAGATCAGCTGGCTGCGCAGCGTGCCCGCCTGCAGGTAAGGCTGCTGTGGCAGGAAGAAGAAATCCTCCAGCGGCGGATGCTGGATCACGCCGCTGCCCCTGTTCCACAGGCCGGCGATCGCGCGCAACAGCGAGCTCTTGCCGCAGCCGCTGTCGCCGGTGATCAGCAGCGCATCGCCCGGCTTCAGGGCCAGGCTCAGCTCCTTGATCAGCACCCGTTCGGATTGCGGCGGATGCAGCGTCAGCGCTTCCAGCGCGATCTGCTCGCCCGCGCGGGCCTGGATGCGCACAGCCTCGTCGGCATCGAGGGTCTTGCCGCCCGCATTCGGCAGCACCAGGTTGGACAGGGCCTGCAGGCGGCCGATGCCGGCCACGAAGCGGCTCAGGCTCTCGAAGTTGTCGACGATGACGCCGACGGCGCCGAGCACCGCGGTGAATGCGCCGGTCGCCTGGATCGCCCGACCGACTTCCAGTTCGCCGGACAGGACCTGGCTTGCCAGCAGGACGCCCGGCAGCACCAGCGTGAGCTGGCTGAAGGTGCGCTGGAAAAAATTGAGGGCGCACTGCTTCCTGATCAGCGCGGCGTAATTGCGGAACACCTTGTCGAACTTGCCGTCGATGTGCGAACGCTCCTGCGCTTCGCCGCGGTAGAAGGCGATCGATTCGGCGTTTTCGCGCACGCGCATCAGGCTGAAGCGGAAATCCGCCTCGCGCCGCAACTGCCAGAAATTCAGCTGGATCAGCGGGTTGCCGAACAGGTAAAGCGCGCCGACGGTGCCCACTGTGGCGTACACCGCCAGCACCCAGACCAGCAGGTGCGAAATCGACCACAGCACGGCGCTGAAGGCGACCAGCTGCATCAGGGAGCCCAGGAAGATCAGCAGGAAGTTGATCGACCTGCCCGTGAACGTGTTGATGTCTTCGCTGATGCGCTGGTCCGGATTGTCGATCTCGCTGTCGGACCCGAGCTCGTAGTATTTGCGGCCTGTCAGGTAGCCGTCGAGGAAGCGGCCGGTCAGCCAGCGCCGCCAGTGATTGGCGAACACGTCGCGCATGTAGTAATAGAAGGCATAGGCCGGGACCGCGACCGCCAGGGTCAGCAGGCAGGCCCGCACCGCGTTCCAGAAACGGTCGCCCTCCTGGGCCGCCAGCGCCGAGGTCATCTCGCCGGCCTGATTGTTCAGCATCACCGCCACCTTGGTCTCGACCAGCATCAGCACGATCAGGAGCAGCAGCAGGGTCCAGGCCTTCTTCTTTTCGTTGCCCAGCCAATATGGTTTCGCCACGCGGACGAATTGCTTCCAGCCTTCGAGCGACAAGGCGGGCGCGCGTCGGCGCTTTTTCGGTGCCGCCGGGTCGTGGTTCGTGGCGGCGTCGTTGCTGGCAGAGGGTCGCATGGTCATTTCCGGTATGTACGGTACGATCAGGATACGACCTGGCACGAACCGGTTCGGTGCGGAAACGGACATAGCATGCATTGCGCCACCGAACGCGTCGCGCGGTGATAAAGCGCGCACTTTTATCGGCGATCACATGCTACGCTGCAATGCAGCTGCTGCCCGCTTCATGGGCCGCCCCCGATCAGCCTCTCGAATCCGTCAATGACATCCTCGCACACCTGCACCGGTTTGCCCGCTCCCGATTCACTGGAACGCATCATGCAGTCGCTGGCAATGCTGGATGCCGTTCGGGAAAAGACTGTCTACCTACCGGAAAGCGATCGTCTCGGCGCCATGCGGCCCCACGATGAGCTCGTGGCCGAAGCCGCCGCGATCGGCTATCCGATTGCATAGGCGGACCGGATGTCCATTTTCTCCGCCAACACATTGATCGCCGGCGCTTTGCTGTGCTGCCTCATGCCCGCTGGCCAGGCACAGGAGTTTGACAAGCCCTGGCAATTACAGGTCATGGATCTGGAACGTCGCGTCAGGGTCGAGGCGACGATCCGGTTGACCGATCAAAAGGCGCGCTCGTGCATGGATGGCGACTGGAAGCGCATCGTTGTCGACAGCAAAACCGCCAGGGAAGAGCATTTCTTTCCACTGGATGAAGCGCTGGCGTACAAAGTGGAGCACGGCAGGCTGACCCTGGGCCGGACCGCCCTGTGCGACGGCTACCTGTTCATGAGCGGGAAACTGGACGATGCCGCCGTCCAGGGCGATTACTACGCATTGGGTCTGGGAGGCGGCAAAAACCTGGGCTATTTCAGCCTGAAGAAAGTCCGGTAGCACGGCTTCCATCGCGGCGATGCAATCAGGCCACGCCATCCAGCGTGCGCCGCATCGTCTCCATCTCATCCACGATCCAGGCGCGGAAGTGCTGCACCTTCGACATCGCCTCCTTGTGCGGGTTCACCAGGAAGCGGTAGCCGTTGCCGTAGGGCGCGCTGCGGCAGTTCAGCACGCGCAGGGCGCCGGAGACGATGTCCTGGAACGCGATCCCGTAGGGCACCAGGGCCACGCCCTGCCCGGCCACGGCGGCCTGGGCCAGCACGCCCCAGTGGCTGAAGGTGCGCGAGAAATCGTATTTGCCCTTCAATGCCTTGTTCTCGTTCAGCAGCTGCAGCCAGGCTTCCGGCGTGCGTTCGCACAGCAGCGGAAAGCGCGCGAGGTCGGCCAGGGTCAGCTCCTGCTGCCCCTCGGACAGCAGCTCGGGGCTGTAGACCGGCACCAGGCGTTCGCGGAACAGCATGGCCGGGTCGCCGTCCTTGACCGGGCCGAAGCGGATCGCGACGTCGACGCCGTCGTCCTGCAGGTCGACCGGGGTGTCGTTCGAATCGATGCGGATGTCGAGTTCCGGATGCAGCTTGGTAAAGCGCGGCATGCGCGGCACCAGCCACTTGATGGCGAAGGAATGGGTGGTCGAGATGCGCAGGATGGCTTCCTCGTCGCCGCGCTGCAATGCGGCGACTTTCGCGCGCAGGTCGCCGAGCGAGCGGCCGACCGCGATCGCCAGCTCCTGGCCTTTCGCGGTCAGGGCGATGTGGCGCGGATGGCGCACGAACAGCGGAAAACCGACCGCCTCTTCCAGCTGCTTGACCTGCAGGCTGACCGCGGCCGGCGTCTTGTGCAGCTCCTGGGCCGCCAGCTTGAAGCTGCCCCAGCGCGCGGCGCATTCGAAATCGATCAGCCCGGACAGGCTGCGCAGGGGCTTCACCAGCCCACCATGCGTAAGTTTTTCTTATTCATCGCATCGTTTTTTTCTTGTTTGAACAATTGCTGCACTGCATACAAAATATAGCGGATTCGCCACGAACCCGCTAGCTCTTCAGTGCATTAGCGTAAGGAAAACCATGTCCAAGAACATCCTGGTGATCGGCGGTACCCGTTTCATCGGCAGGCTGCTCGTACAGCGGCTCCTGCGCGCCGGCCATCGCGTCACCATAGCCACCCGCGGCTACGCGCCCGACCCGTTCGGCGACCGCATCCAGCGCATCCGCACCGACCGCCGCAACGAACTCGCGATGCGTAGCCTGGCCAAGGCCGGCCCCTTCGACATCGTCTACGACCAGATGTGCTACAGCCCGCTCGACGCGGCGATTGCCGTGCGCACCTTCGCCGGCCAGGTCGGGCGCTATGTGATGACTTCGACCATCGACGCCTACCGCATGCTCGGCTTCGGCGCCGAAGGCCCGCTGGCCGAGTCCGCGCTGGCCGTCGAGGCCCAGCCGATCGACACCCAGTACCCCTGGCACGACCCGCGCCGCGCGGTCGAGTGCTATGTGGCGGGCAAGGTGCAGGCCGAAGCCTACCTGGTACGCGCCGGCTCGCTGCCGCTGGTGACGCCGCGCCTGGCCCACGTGCTGGGCGGCCCGGAAGACTTTACCGGGCGCCTGGCCCACTACGTCGAACTGGCGCGCGCCGGCGGCACGCTGGCGTACTCGAACGAAGATGCGGCAGTGTCCTTCCTGACGGGCCACGGCGCCGCCGACTTCCTGTTCTGGACCGGGATGCAGGATTTCACGGGGCCGGTGAACGCCGCCTGCGACGGGGCGCTGTCGGCCCGCCAGTTGTATGAGCGGGTTGGCGAGGTGCTGGATGCCAAGGTGCGGACGCGGCGCATGGACTCGCCGGGCGAGCCGGGGCAGCTGTCGCCGTTCGATGTGCCCGGGAAGATGGTGCTGGATACCTCGCGCGCGAAGGAGCTCGGGTATTCGTTCGGGCACTCGGATGAGTGGCTGGATCACACTATTCGCCAGCACGACCTCGCATTCGTGTGAACGGCGCCGAAAGATAATTAGAACCCGCTCCCCGTAAACGTCATTCCCGCGAAAGCGGGAATCCATACCTCGCGTAATCAGTGCCTCAGTATGGGTTCCCGCTTCCGCGGGAATGACGATCTATAAGCTAGCGGTACTTTTTACTTAACCGCCTTCTCCCGCCCCACCCAATACAACAGCACGATCAAGGCCGCATACGGCAGGATCGACAGCACATCCGCACTCACCCCCGCAAAGAAGGGATTCGCCGCCTCCGCCCACTTGCTCATGGCATTGTCGAAATCGGTCAGCACGCCCGCCGTGATGGCGATGATGATGCCGGCCAGTGCGCCGCCGGCGATGTAGCCCGAGGCCAGCAAGGTGCCCGAGCTGCGGTCGCCCGCGGCCTGCAGTTCTTCCTCTTTCAGGCCGGCGTACTGCGGCAGCTTGTTGTTGCGGCGGTCGACCAGCCAGCGGATCAGGCCGCCGATCGCGATCGGCAGGGTCGACACCAGCGGCAGGTAGACGCCCACCGAGAACGCCAGCGCCTGCACCCCCGCCATCTCCAGCACCACGGCGATCATCACGCCGAACAGCACCAGGGTCCAGGGCAGCTGCTGGTCGAGGATGCCCTTGATGATGTAGGACATCAGCACGGCCTTGGGCGCATCGTACTTCTTGACTTCCGAGCCGTCCGGGCGGGTGTGGAACTGGCCGTTGATGCCCGGGTCGACCAGCCAGGCCAGCGAACCGTCGTCTCGCACCAGGTACTTGCCGGCCGGGCCGCCGGTGGTGTCGGTCTTTTGCCAGACTTTATAGGTGGCGTGGTCCGAGGACGCCTGCGGCCCCTGCAGCTGCGCGGTCTGGGTCAGCTTCGACGCATCCGTGGTCACATGCGGCGCGACCTGGGCGGCCGGCACGTAGACGGTGCCGGCATCGTTCAGCTTCAGCAGGATCGGACCCAGGATCAGGGCCGAGGCGAAGGCGCCGGCCAGGATCGCGTACTGCTGCAGGCGCGGCGTCGAGCCGACCAGGAAGCCGGTCTTCAGGTCCTGCGAGGTGGTGCCGGCATTGCTGGCGGCGATGCAGACGATGGCGCCGACCGACAGCGCGGTCACGTAGTAGCGCCCGCCGGTCCAGCCCATCACCAGGAAGATCAGGCAGGTGAACAGCAGGGTCGCCACCGCCATGCCCGAGATCGGGTTCGAGGACGAGCCGACCTCCCCCGTCAGGCGCGACGACACGGTCGAGAACAGGAAGCCGAACACCAGGATCAGCAGCGCGCCCAGCAGGTTCATGTGCAGCGGCGCGGCGAAGGTGATCACGGCGATGATGCCCAGGCAGCCGATCAGCACCCATTTCAGCGGGATGTCCTGGTCGGTGCGCAGCGTCGCATCGCCGGAAGAACCCGACTTGAAGCCGGCCAGGCCGCCCTTCAGGCCATTCCAGATGGTCGGCAGCGAACGCGCCAGGCTGATCAAGCCGCCGGCGGCGACCGCGCCGGCGCCGATATACAGCACGTAGGCGCTGCGGATGTCGTCCGGGCCCATGTCGCGGATCAGTGTGGTCCCCGGCGCCAGCGGCACGGTGAGCAGGTCACCGAAGAATTTGATCATCGGGATCAGCAGCAGATAGGACAGCACGCCGCCGGCCGCCATCGTCATCGCGATGCGCGGACCGATGATGTAGCCGACACCCAGCAGCTCGGGCGAGATCTCGGCGCCGGCCGAACCCGCCTTCAGCGGTGCGCCGAACACGAAGTTGACGGTGTCCTTCCACAGCTTGAGCGAGATGCTCAGCACCTTGTACAGCAGGCCGACGCCGAATCCGCCGAAGATGATGAAGGCGCGCTGGCGTGCGGCCTTCTCTTCGTCGGATCCTTCGACGCGGATCTCGCCGGCGGCTTCGCGCGACGAGGGCGTGGCGGCGGCCTTCAGCACTTCGGCGCAGGCCGTGCCTTCCGGGTATTTCAGCTCGCGGTGCTGGTCGACGATCATGGTGCGGCGCATCGGGATCATCATCAGGATGCCGAGCAGGCCGCCCAGCACGCCCACCAGCATGACGCGCGAGATCTCGAGGTCGAAGCCGAGGATCATGATGGCCGGCATGGTCACGCCCAGGCCGAAGGCCAGCGATTCGCCGGCCGAACCGGCGGTCTGGGTGATCGAGTTCTCGAGGATGGTCGATTCGCGGCCGCCCGCCTTCTTGGCCATGCCGAACAGGGTGATCGCGATCACCGCCACCGGGATCGAGGCGCTGACCGTCAGGCCGACCTTCAGCACCAGGTAAAGCGAGGAGGCGCCGAAGACCATGCCCAGCACCGTGCCCATGATCAGGGCGCGCAGGGTCAACTCGGGCAGTTGGGCCGTTGCCGGAATGTAGGGCTTGACGGCGGGCGGATGCGGGTCGTACGGCATGATTTCCTTGGCGGTATCGTGTTGCTGAACTGCAGGGACCAAAAGGCGATCCCTTAAATTGACATTAAGGTCGCACTATGGCACATGCCGTAGTGGAAGAAAAGCGGATTATAATTTTGAGGTAGACCGTGTTTACGCCCTGTCGGCACGGCGATCTTCCGGTCATCTGACCGTCATCAGAGAGTTAAGTTTTGGCAACTACGAGTACGCCGGCCCCACGCCGCCCCAACCGCCTGCGCGGATTCATCTTCCTGGCCCTGGCCATCGTCCTTCTGTTCGTCGCCGGCGTCGCCGGCTACATCATGTTCCGCGTCCTGCCCAACGTGCCCGCGCTGGACGCCGTCACCGATTACCGGCCCAAGATCCCGCTGCGGATCTACACCGCCGACAACGTCCTGATCGGCGAATTCGGCGAGGAGCACCGCGACTTCGTCCCGATCCAGAAGATCCCCGACCTGATGAAGAAGTCGCTGCTGGCGATCGAAGACGCGCGCTTCTACGAGCACGGCGCGATCGACTTCCAGCGCGGCCTCGGCGCGGTCGTCGCCAACCTGCGCCACGGCTTCGGCTCCGGCGGCGCCTCGACCATCACGATGCAGGTGGCGCGCAACTTCTTCCTGTCGCGCGAAAAGCACCTGACCCGCAAGGCCAACGAGATCGCGCTGGCCTACAAGATCGAGGCCGCGCTCAGCAAGGACGAGATCCTCGAGCTGTACATGAACCAGATCTACCTGGGCCAGCGCGCCTACGGCTTCTCGAGCGCCGCGCGCACCTATTTCAACAAGCCGCTCGACAGGCTGAGCGTGGCCGAGATGGCGATGCTGGCCGGGCTGCCGCAGAACCCCTCGCGCCACAATCCGGTGGCGAATCCGAAGCGGGCGCGCGAGCGCCAGCATGCGGTCCTGAAGCGCATGCGCGAACTGGCCTACATCAGTGAAGCGCAATACCAGAAGGCGCTCACCGAGCCGCTGCGCGTGAACACCCGCGGCCAGGAATTCGACACCCACGCCGAGTACGTGGCCGAAGCGGCGCGCCAGGCGGTCTACAACCAGTTCAAGGAAGAGGCCTACACGCGCGGCATCAAGGTCATCACCACGATCCTGAAAGCGGAGCAGGACGCGGCCTACAACTCGGTGCGCCGCAACGTGATCGCCTACGACCAGCGCCACGGCTACCGCGGCCCGGAAGGCCGCATCGAACTGCCCGACGATCCGGTCGAGCGCGAGGATGCGATTGCGGAAGCCCTCGGCAAGCGCCCGAGCAGCGACGGCCTGCTGCCGGCTGTCGTGCTGTCGGCCTCGCCGAAATCGGTGCGCGTCGAGACCATCGACGGCGACGACGTCACCATCAGCGGCGCCGGCCTGAAGTTCGCGGCGGGCGCGCTGTCCTCGTCGGCGAAAGAGGAGCGCCGCATCGCCACCGGCGCGATCGTGCGCGTGGCCAAGGACGCCAAGGGCAACTGGTCCATCACCCAGGTGCCGCAGGTGGCCGCGGCCTTCGTCGCGATCGACGCCAATACCGGTGCCTACCATGCGCTGGTGGGCGGCTTCGACTACAACCTGCAGAAGTTCAACCACGTGACCCAGGCCTGGCGCCAGCCGGGTTCCGGCTTCAAGCCCTTCATCTACTCGGCGGCGATCGAGAAAGGCTATTCGCCGGCCACCCGCATCCTCGACGCGCCGCTCGACATGCCGGGCGAGGACGCCGGCAAGACCTGGTCGCCGCAGAACGACGACTTCAAATGGGACGGCCCGATCACCATGCGCCGGGCGCTGGCGGAATCGAAGAACGTGGTGTCGGTGCGCCTGCTGCGCGCCATCTCGGTGCCCTACGCCCATGAATTCATCGGCAAGTTCGGCTTCGACGTCGCGCGCCAGCCGGCCAACTACACGATGGCCCTGGGCACCGGCGCCGTCACCCCGCTGCAGATGGCTGCCGCCTATGGCGTGTTCGCGAACGGCGGCTACCAGGTCCAGCCCTACCTGATCGCCAGGGTCGAGGATGCCGACGGCAAGGTGCTGGCCGAAACCAAACCGCCGGCCGCGCACCAGGAAGAGCAGCGCGTGCTCGACCCGCGCAACGCCTTCATCACCGACACCATGCTGCGCGACGTGACCCGCTACGGCACCGGCGCCGCGGCCACCAAGGAACTCGGCCGCACCGACATCGCCGGCAAGACCGGCACCACCAGCGACGCGGTCGACGGCTGGTTCTCGGGCTACGGCGGCAACGTGGTGGCGGTGGCCTGGATGGGCTACGACGACCCCAAATCGCTGGGCGGCCGTGAGTTCGGCGCCACACTGGCGCTGCCGATCTGGATCGACTACATGCGCGTGGCGCTGGCCAAGCGTCCGCCGGAAGAACGTGTCCAGCCGGAAGGCATAGTGCGGGAAAACGACGATTGGGTGTACGCCGAGTTTGCCGAAAGCCCGGTCTTCGGCGGCATCGACCTCGACCAGCAGCCGGCGCCGGACCCGAACGCGCCGCTCGACCCGAACGCACCGCCGCCCCAGCAGCCGCCGGCCGAGAAGCCGCAACAGCAGCAGCTGCAGAACAGCCTGTTCTGACGCGCTTCCGGCACGTTCCGCCAAAGGCCCCGCAGCACGCGGGGCTTTTTCTTTTGGCGAACATATCGCGGCAAATGCAGTTCTTTTAGCGGAAAATTGGAAGAAGAACGTCGTCCTGATCCTACATCGGCGAACGTACTCATCCTATTTTGGACGCCCCACCTCAACCCCATGATGGCGTCATCCACCACATAAGGAGAAGACGATGAAAACATATCAAGGTGTTCTGATCGGCGCCCTCATGGCGATGAGCCTGGCGGCCTGCAGCTCGACCAAGAACGCGTCGAGCGACGACATGGGCACCCGCACCTCGTCGGGCGCGACCTCGAGCGGCACCACCAGCTCGGGCGACACCAGCTCCGGCACCTCGGGCACCAGCGGCACCTCCACCAGCGGCTGGGGCAACTCGGGTTCGGGCACCTCCGGCACCTCGGGTACTTCGGGCACCTCGGGTACCGGCACCAGCGGATCCGGTACGAGCGGCACCGGCACCACCGGCACCACCGGCAGCATGGGCACAGGCAGCTCGGGCACGTCCGGCACGTCCGGCACTTCCGGCACCTCGGGCACCTCGGGCACCGGCACCACGACCACGGGTACCTCGGGCACTGGCACCCGCTGAGCCACGTTTTTCCGATGCGGCAAGCCGGCTTCGCGCCCGCTTGCCGCTTTTCGTCGCCTACCATAAGGAACACAGCATGAAGACCATCACCACCGCACTCATCGGCGCCGCCTTCGCATTCAGCCTGGCCGCCTGCAGCTCCACCAATTCCACCGGCGACAGCGCGATGGGCAGCTCCAGCAGCGGCACGGCCACGGACACCGGCTCGGCGGCCGCCAAGGGCAACTCCAACGCCAACGGCACCGGCCAGCCGGGCGGCGGCGCGGGCACCACCGGCGCCTCCGGAACCAGCAGCAGCGGCACCAGCGGCACGACGGGCAACACCGGCACCCCTGGCACCGTCGTCGACGACACCACCGGCACCCCGCGCCCGGCCGGCAGCCCCACCGGCACCGGCACCAACGGCCAGTAAAACCGGCCTCGCGCCGCGCACCGGCTCGCAGCCTGCCCTCGGGTAGAATGGCGCCTGGAGGATAGATGGGCGCTCTGCGATGAAAAACTGGATTGCGCGGCTGTTCGGCGGCGGCGATGCCGCCGCGCCGGAGACGCACCCGGTTGCGGCCGCCGGCACGGTCGCGCCGGCTGCGCACGCCCCGCCGCCCGGGCCGGCGGACCCGGAACCGGAGCCCGACCGCGGCCCCGCCTTCTGGCGCTGGCTGACGGCCGGCGCCGCAGCCACGGCGCCGACCGCGCAAGCCCTGCCGCATGCGCGGCTGGTGCTCGGCGAACTCGATCGCCTGATCGAGGCTCCCGTCGATGCCGGCGGCCTGGTGCCGCGCGTCCCCGAGGTCATTCCCCAATTGCTGCGCAGCCTGCGCGACGAAGCCGCGTCGAGCGCCGACCTGGCACGCCAGGTGGCCCGCGACCCGGCCATGGTCGCGGAACTCATCCGCGAAGCCAACAGCCCCTTCTACCGTTCGTCCAGCCAGGTGCGCACCATCGACGCCGCCCTGCTGGTGCTGGGCCGGAACGGCCTGCGCATGCTGCTGGCCCGCGCCGCCTTCCGTCCGCTGATCGGCATGCAGGGCGGGCGCCACAGCCGCCAGGCGGGGCCGCGCATCTGGAACCATACCGAACAGTGCGCGCGCGCCGCCAGCCTGCTCGCACCCGCCATGGGAGCCGATCCCTTCGAGGCCTACCTTGCCGGCCTGCTGGACGACCTCGGCCTGATCGTCGCGCTGCGCCTGTTCGACGGCATGCTGGACGCCGACGCCCTGCCCCAGGATCCGGAATTCCTCGGCGCCCTGCTGGCGCGCACGCGCACGCTGGCGGCGCGCGTCGCCCTGCAGTGGGAGCTGCCGCCGCCGATCGCCGCGGCGATCCTGGGCGCGCAAGGCGAAGGACCGTCCGCCGGCCAGCCGCTGGCCATCACGCTGGGCCGCGCCGAACGGCTCGCCACCCTGCGCCTGCTGCTCGATGCCGGCATGCTGGACGCCGGCGACCCGTCCGTGACCGGCCTCGACGCCGCATCCGCGCGGGTGCTCGAACGCCTCGCGCCGGCTGACTTATAATCCCTGTATGCCTTTCGACCTGAAAAAACACCTCCCCAAACCCGGACAACGCTTTGCCCTGCCGACCCTGCACGGTTCCTCGGACGCCTACGCGCTGGCGCTCGCCGCGCTCGCGCTGAAGGCAAACAAACAGATGCTGACCGTGATCGTGGCGAATGCCAGCGACGGCCAGCGCCTGCTCGACGAGATCCCCTGGTTTGCGGACGGCAAACTGGCCTGCCACCTGCTGCCGGACTGGGAAACCCTGCCCTACGATGCGTTCTCGCCGCACCAGGACCTGGTGTCGGAACGCCTGGCGACCCTGCACGAGATCCGCAACGGCCAGTGCGACGTGCTGGTGGTGCCCGCCACCACGGCCCTGGTGCGCCTGGCGCCGCCCTCCTTCCTGGCCGCCTACACCTTCTTCTTCCGCCAGGGCGAGAGCCTGGACGAAGCGAAGCTGAAGGCCCAGCTGACCCTGGCCGGCTACAGCCACGTGACGCAGGTGATGTCGCCGGGCGAGTACTCGGTGCGCGGCGGCCTGATCGACCTGTTCCCGATGGGCTCCGCGCTGCCCTACCGCATCGACCTGTTCGGCGACGAGATCGAGACCATCCGCACCTTCGACGCCGACACCCAGCGCTCGCTGTACCCGGTCAAGGAAGTGCGGCTGCTGCCGGGCCGCGAATTCCCGATGGACGAGCAGGCACGCACCGCCTTCCGCGGCCGCTGGCGCGAACGCTTCGAGGGCGACCCGAGCCGCTCGCCGGTCTACAAGGACATCGGCAACGGCATCGCCTCGGCCGGCATCGAATACTACCTGCCGCTGTTCTTCGAGCAGACCGCGACCCTGTTCGACTACCTGCCCGAGGAATCGCCGCTGGCCATGGTCGGCGACATCGAAGGGGCGATCCAGCGCTTCTGGGCCGATACGGAATCGCGCTACAAATTCCTGAAGGCCGACCGCGAGCGCCCGATCCTGGAGCCGAAGGAGATCTTCCTCGGCGCCGAGGACTTCTTCGTGTGCGCCAAGCCGCACGGACGCTGGACCATCGCGCGGGACACCGACGCCGCAGCCTCTGAACTGTCGGCGCCGATCCCCGACATCGCCGTCAACCGCCGCCTCGACGACCCGCTGTCCAACCTGCGCTCCTACCTGATGCGCGTGGATACCCGCGTGATGATCTGCGCCGAGTCAAACGGCCGCCGCGAGACCCTGCAGCAGTACTTCAACGAGTACAAGCTCGACCTGTCCTTGGTCGAAGGCTTCGACGGCCTGCGCGCGAGCGACGCGAAAGTCGTGCTGGGCGTGGCGCCGCTGCAGGCCGGCTTCGAGCTGTCCGAAGAATCCGTCGGCCGGCTGGTGTTCATCACCGAGACCGAGCTGTACGCGGGCGGCGGAAAGCGCGCCGGCAAGAAGAAGCAGGAAGCCACGTCGCAGGTCGAGTCGATGGTGCGCGACCTGTCCGAGCTGAAGATCGGCGACCCGGTGGTGCACATCAACCACGGCATCGGCCGCTACATGGGCCTGGTCAGCATGGATCTGGGCGAAGGCGACACCGAGTTCCTGCACCTGGAGTATGCCAAGGAGACCAAGCTGTACGTGCCGGTGTCGCAGCTGCACGTGATCTCGCGCTATTCCGGCGCCTCGCCGGAAGACGCGCCGCTGCACACGCTCGGCTCCGGCCAGTGGGACAAGGCCAAGAAGAAGGCCGCCGAGCAGGTGCGCGACACCGCCGCCGAGCTGCTCAACCTGTATGCGCGCCGCGCCGCGCGCCAGGGCCACTCCTTCGAATACTCGGCGGTCGACTACGAGAACTTCGCCCAGAGCTTCGGCTTCGACGAAACCCCGGACCAGGCCGAGGCGATCGCCAACGTCATCAAGGACATGACCTCGGGCCGCCCGATGGACCGCCTGGTGTGCGGCGACGTCGGCTTCGGCAAGACCGAGGTCGCGCTGCGCGCCGCCTTCATCGCTGTCATGGGCGGCAAGCAGGTCGCGATCCTGGCCCCGACCACCCTGCTGGCCGAACAGCATGCGCAGACTTTCAGCGACCGCTTCGCCGACTGGCCGGTGCGCATCGCCGAGCTGTCGCGTTTCCGCACCGGCAAGGAGATCAACAACGCGATCAAGGGCATGGCCGACGGCACCGTCGACATCGTGATCGGCACCCATAAACTGCTGTCACCGGACGTGAAGTTCACGCGCCTGGGGCTGGTCATCATCGACGAGGAACACCGCTTCGGGGTGCGCCAGAAGGAAGCCCTGAAGGCCCTGCGCGCCGAGGTCGACGTGCTGACCCTGACCGCGACCCCGATCCCGCGTACCCTGGGCATGGCGCTGGAAGGCCTGCGCGATTTCTCGGTCATCGCCACCGCGCCGCAGAAGCGCCTGGCGATCAAGACTTTCGTGCGCAGCGAGGACGGTTCGATCATCCGCGAAGCCGTCCTGCGCGAGCTGAAGCGCGGCGGCCAGGTCTACTTCCTGCACAACGAGGTCGAGACCATCGAGAACCGCCTGGCCATGCTGCGCGAGCTGCTGCCCGAGGCGCGCATCGGCGTGGCCCACGGCCAGATGCACGAGCGCGACCTGGAAAAGGTGATGCGCGATTTCGTGGCCCAGCGCTTCAACATCCTGCTGTGCACGACCATCATCGAGACCGGCATCGACGTGCCGACCGCGAACACCATCATCATGCACCGCGCCGACAAGTTCGGCCTGGCCCAGCTGCACCAGCTGCGCGGCCGCGTCGGCCGTTCGCACCACCAGGCCTACGCCTACCTGCTGGTGAACGACGCCCTGAGCCTGACCAAGCAGGCGCAGCGCCGCCTGGACGCGATCCAGGCGATGGAAGAACTGGGCAGCGGCTTCTACCTGGCGATGCACGACCTCGAGATCCGCGGCGCCGGCGAAGTGCTGGGCGAGAACCAGTCCGGCGAGATGCTGGAGGTCGGGTTCCAGCTGTATTCCGACATGCTGAACGAGGCGGTGAAGGCGCTGAAGGCCGGCCGCGAGCCGGACCTGGCGGCGCCGCTGTCCTCGACCACCGAAATCAACCTGCACGTGCCGGCCCTGCTGCCGTCCGACTTCTGCGGCGACGTCCACGAGCGCCTGTCGATCTACAAGCGCCTGGCGAACTGCGAGACCCAGGACCGCATCGACGACATGCAGGAAGAGCTGATCGACCGCTTCGGCAAGTTGCCGGATGCGGTGAAGGCCCTGATCGAGACCCACCGCCTGCGCATCGCCGCGAAGCAGGTCGGCATCGTGAAGATCGACGCCCACGCGGAAGCCGCCAACCTGCAGTTCATGGAAAAGCCGCCGATCGACCCGATCAAGATCATCACGCTGATCCAGAAGAACCGCCACGTCAAGCTGGCCGGCCAGGACAAGCTGCGCATCACGGCCGCGATGCCGGACCTGCCGGCGCGCGTGAACCAGGTCAAGCAAACCATCAAACAATTATTAGCTTAAGTATTCGTCCAAATCCGCCATGTCCAAGAAACTGATCCTCCAGGCCCCCGGGGCCGACCAGGCCGTGCTCGCACAGGTCGCCGCGCTGGCCAGGCCGCAAAGCACCACCGCCATCCACGCGCACGCGCTGCGCTGCGACGGCTTCGACTTCACGCCGCAACTGAAGGCCGACGTGGAAGCCGCCGCCCACGCGGCCGGCATCGACGCCACCTTCATCGACGCCGGGCGCAGCCTGGCCGACTTCAGGCTGGTCGCGATGGACATGGACTCGACCCTGATCACCATCGAGTGCATCGACGAGATCGCCGACATGCAGGGCCTGAAGCCGCAGGTCTCAAGCATCACCGAGGCCGCCATGCGCGGCGAGCTGGATTTCTCGGAAAGCCTGAAGCGCCGCGTGGCCCTGCTCGAAGGCCTGCCGGTCGAGGCGCTCGGGCGCGTGTACGAAGAGCGCCTGCGCATCTCGCCGGGCGGCGAAGCGATGCTGGAGGCGGTGCAGGCCGCCGGCCTGAAGACCCTGCTGGTGTCCGGCGGCTTCACCTTCTTCACCGAGCGCCTGCAGACCCGGTTGAAGCTCGACTACGTGCACGCCAACGTGCTCGAGGCGGAAGGCGGCGTGCTGACCGGGCGCGTGGTCGGCGGCATCGTCGACGCCGAGGAAAAGATGCGCACCGTGCAGCGCGTGTGCGCGGACCTCGGCATCGACCCGCGCCAGGCCATCGTGATGGGCGACGGCGCCAACGACCTGAAGATGATGGGCATCGCCGGGCTGTCGGTGGCGTTCCGCGCCAAGCCGGTGGTGCGCGCGCAGGCCGACGTGGCGCTGAATTTCACGGGCCTGGATGGCCTGCTGGCGATCCTTCAATAAGTGTGGGTTGGGCGTGCCTGAACCAGGCGCACTCACGTCGCAGCAAAAGGCAGAGTTCGGACCCGTTTTTATCGAAAGCTGTCGTTGTTTCGTCGAGTCGCCACTGCGGCTCAGTGTGCAAGTAACTAGCAACGATGGGTCCTCTGCGGCGAGCAAGGTATCAGTCAAGCGCCCTGCATGCCTCATTCTCAATCAACGTCGGACGAGTCGCCTTCTCCGTGATATTTGCCGGCATCAAAACACATTGGATAGACGGCTTTAACAAGCCTAGGCCCCGCCGATAGGAGGACTGCAAAATATTCATTACTGCATCTGCCTGCTCGAGTCCTCTCATTTGCAGCGTCTTACTCCGCCGCGAATATTGCAGATCATCAAACAGATCAACAGCTGATCGCACTGCGTCCATAGCGCTATGTTTAAGCAGCGTATAAACCCCCGGTTCCGGCGACGTTAAGGGACGTGCGCCCACTATCGATCAGTGTTGCCATCTTGCTTTTACTGATGCATGATCCTCAGTATCAACAAAAATAAATTCGAAGATGGCGATGAATAATATAACAGACCAACTCCTACAAAACATCACAAAGATTAAGGCGCGCTTTGATGCTGATCCTGACGCTTTTCTTGCTACGACATTGGCGCTTCGTCAGTCAGACTTTGTGCTAGTTGGGCAAATCGTCCAACTGTACTGCTTCGCGGACTTAAACGCACGTCGGATTATTGACACATTGCGACATGCGGCTTTTGGTCCTGAGGCCCGTATCGCATCTCGCCTACGCGATGCCGAAGTCTTTCCCAAATTACGAGAGATCGTTGCTGAGCTATGGGACTCACATCTGAAGGAAGGAATAATCAAGGCTGCAGATATAATCGAAATGCATCGCAGACTCCGCCACACTTTCTCTCACTGGGCGGCTCGACGGATTGCAAACGAAGAAGCTCTGCTTTTATTTACGAAAAACGCACGTGAAGCTGAACGTCGAGACGGCGGCGCGCAAAATTCAGAAGAGCTGAAATATGCGATCATCCCACTTGCTAGCTTCCCAGAAGAAGTCCGTAAGTTAGAAGAGCACGGGAAATACTTGGCGGAGACGGCTGCACATCTAGAGCATTATTTCGACGAATTGCGCCAGAGATTTGCAGAACGAGAAAATAAGTAATTCTCGCGTTACTTCAAAAATAATACTGAGCTATAAGCGGAATGTGCAGCCGACCGAAGCTAATTTACGGTTTTCTTCATGGCTCTCACAAGCAAACGGCTGCGATAACGTCCTCTTCACTGCATAAGGGGGCCTTATACTCGCTCTGTGGCTGGTATGTTCACTACCGTACTAAGTCAAATGATGCCCGAAGCGGAAATCGCGCCTCGTTGATTTGACGGGGCTGTATAGCTGCTATCGAAAAGCCTACCCGGCAAGGTCCAGCGCCTGATCGCACACGCTAGCGTTGGTTACGACCGGGCGCGGATCTATCCGTATCTCGAACAACATGGGTAGCACACTTTCGATCACCAGCAAGGCGCAAACAACTTTACACACCTGCAGCGCAGATACCGTGGCCGAGACCGTCTTAAGTTGCCGTTCGGCAGCCGCACATGGTGAATTCCACTGAGTTAGATCGCATGCAGGCGCTAGCGCCAGCATAGCAACCAGGAAGGGAGTCGGTCCCTAAGGCTCCACCGTTCAGAAAGTCGAGCAGTTGAAGAAGCCGCGATGGCCGAAGCAGCTGGTCGTCGTCGGCGTGGTCCGGTAGCGCTGGATGGCGTTCTTGGTGTCCAGCGAGAGGATGCATGTGCGCCACTGCTGGGAATCGCGCGCATTTCCCAGCCGTTCGCAGGCCGGTCCGTACACCGCGATCATCTCGTCCACTTCGCGCTCCTGTTGCGCGGCCCGCTCCGCCTGCGTGGTGGCACACCCGCCCAGCAGCAGGGCCAGCGCCAATGCCGTTGTCGTACGCATGATGATTCCCCTTCTCGGCTGCCGCGCGCCAACGTGGCGCGACGGCGAACAGCGACTGTTCACCAGTTAATTCCAATTCGGTGGCACAAGGTTCTATGGGAATCGCGATCAGCCGGCAAGAAGCGGCAGGCGGATGGCGAAGGTGGCGCCCTGGCCGCGGCCGGCGCTGCTGACGCTGAGGGTGCCTTCGTGCAGTTCGACGATGCGGCGCGCGATGTAGAGGCCCAGCCCGAGCCCTGCGGCATTGTCATGCTGCTGCAGCCTGAAGGCGCCGAACACGTGCGGCAGGTCTTCCGCTTCGATGCCCTGGCCCGAATCGATGATGTCGATCTCGACCATGCCGCCGGACTGCCGGATCTCGATGCGGATGATGCCGCCCACCGGCGTGAATTTCACCGCATTGAACAACAGGTTCCAGATCACCTGCTGCAGGCGGCGGCCATCCGCCTCGAAACGGATATGGTCGCCGTAGTCGGACGGTGTGACCCGCACCATGATCTCCTTGGCGTTGGCCTGCACTTCCACCGTCGAGATGGCGTCGCGCAGCACCTGGCCCAGCACCACCGGCGCGCGCGTGATCGACATCTGCCCGGTCAGCGTGCGCGCCGCGTCGATCAGGTCTTCGACCATGCCCACTTCCTGGCGCACGTGCACGCGCATCGATTCGAGCCCGCTGACCGCTTTCGGCGGCAGGTCCGGTATCGTGCGCAACAGCAGTTCGATGCGCATCGAGATGGCCGACAGCGGCGTACGCATCTCGTGCGAGACCGTCGCCAGGAACAGTTCGCGGGTGCGGTTCACGCGCGTCAGGTCGTCGATGGTCTCGCGCTGGCGGTCGAGCGTCGTCGAAAGGGTCTTCAGCAGGCCCGCATAGGTGCTCATGCGCTGGTCGGACACCGGCGCATCGAGCCGCGCCTCGTTCCACAGCAGGTGGCCGGCCAGCCCGATCTGCTTGGCGATCCGCTCGCAGGCCAACGGCGAACTGAAGTCCGCGAAGCGCCAGCCGAACACCAGCACGCCGTACACCTGGCCGCGCAGCAGCAGCGGCTGGGTGCACACGCGGAAGCCTTCGCTGAACTGGCCCGCGACCGATGCCCGCTGCGCGCAGGCTTCCCGCACCAGCGTGCGCTCGTACGCCGTGCCGGGACCGTCCTCGTGCCACAGGGTCGAACGCTCCGCCAGCAGCTTTGCCATCCGCGAGCCCGTCAGGGGGCCGATCTGGCGCATGCCTGCCGCGTCGTAGACCGACGTGACGAGGCCCGTCGCTTCCGTGAACTGCCGCAGCGGCGTCTGCCAGTCGTCCCAGTCGACCAGCGGCTTGTCGGGCAGTTCGGCCGTAATCACCTGGGTGTTTCGGTCGGCAGGCGCGCCGAATCGGGCAGCGGGGCGCCGCTGGCCACGGCTTCTTCGATGGCCGGGCTCTGGCGCGATGGCGACCGTGACAGCAGGCCGTAGTAGGACGAGAACGGCAATTGCGGCACGGCCTGGGTATCGCTGTCGCGTTCTTCGATCAGCACCAGGCCGCCGACGCCGATCTCGTATTCGCGCGTGACCTGCACGTTGCGGCTGCCGCGCACCTTCGGCACGGCCAGTGCGCGGCGCAGCACGGTCGAGATTTCCACGTAGTTGAGCAGGATGATGTTGTCGACCAGGTGCGAGCCCTTGAGCTCTTCGCTGATCTGCGACACGCCCAGCAGTTCCGGGCTCTCGTAATTGAACAGGGTCGTGGCCAGGCGGTTCTTGAAGAAGCTGGCCAGCGCGTACAGGTAGTCGGCAACCTCGCTGCTGCTGGTCATTTCATACACGGCCACCGAATCGAGCACGATGCAATCGATGTTCTCCTGCTCGACCAGCTTGACGATGCGGTCGAAGTGCACGTCCAGTTCGAGCTCCAGCGGCGACTCGTAATGGATGAACAGCTTGCCCGCCTCGATCAGGCCCTGCAGGTCGAAACCGAGCGACTTCGCGTTGCGCATCAACTGGCGCGGATGCTCGTCCAGGCTCACCAGCAGCGCCTTGTGGCCATGCTTGATGGCGTCGCTCAGGAACTGGACGCTGAACACCGTCTTGCCGGTGCCGGAAATGCCGCTCACCAGCGTCACCGAACCTTCGTAGATGCCGCCGTCCATCATCTTGTCGATGGCCGGCGAGCCGGTCGACAGGCGCCGTTCGGAAGTCGGCTGGTCGGCCGAGGTGACCGGGCGCGACTGGGCGCGGCGGTACACGTGCACGCCTACCTCCGGCTCGATCCGCACGGTGTGGCTGCCGCCGATGAAATCCTGGCCGCGCGACTTCATCACCGCCAGGCGGCGGGTCGCGCGGCGCCGCGCTTCGCCAAGCGAGAGCGAGATGATGGTGTCGAACACGAAGCGTTCATGCGCCAGCACGGCGGTCAGCGTCTCGTCGCGCTCGGCCGTGACCATGGTGGTCACGCCCAGCCGCGTGAGGCCTTCGATCAGCAGGTGCACGTCCTCGCGGAACGGCATGTCGTGCACGTCGGCGTACAGGCGCAGCGGCGTCAGGCCGTCGATCAGCAGGCGCCTGGCGCCCATCTCCACCAGCGCGGCGGCGAAGGCGCCGTCGCCGCTGCGGAACTCGCTCAACAGCACGGCCGGGCTGGTCTGGATGATCTTGATCTTGCCCTGGTCGATCATGCCCTGCAGGTCCCAGTTGAAGCCGGCCGCGTCGCGCAGCAGCTTGCCCGGGTCGAGCTCGAAGGACACGATGGCGCCCGGCTCGTCGTAATCCTGGGCGCCGTGGTAAATGAAACCCAGTCCGAACGTGGTCTTGCCCGAACCGGGCGGACCTTCGACGATCAGGTTGTTGTTGCGGGGGATTCCCCCGTGCAGTACCTCATCGAGCCCGGCGATGCCTGTCTTTACCAGTTCGTTCATCAAATTGCCCTTAATAAGTGTTACAGCTTAACATGCGACGGCGCAACAGTCTCGAGACCCCATTGCAGAAGGGCTAAGTCGATTCCGCGAAGATATTCGCAAATTCTAACGCCGCCCTTACCTTTTGTTAGCACGATTGAAACAGCATGGACGTGTTCGCTCACATGCGTGGCGCGAAGGCGCGCGGGCGCCATCGGCAGGCGCCTCTGTCGCTGTCTTGATCGGGGATGGAGGAGTGATCGCCGATGCGGACCCCATCAGAGGAGATCCGCCGCGAGATGCTCAGGGCCGTGTGCCGTCGCCCTGCACCGGCATGGGCATATGCGAGCGCACCTGGTTGCGCCCCTCGTTCTTGGCGAGGTAGACGGCGGCATCGGCGGCGGCAAACAGGTCATTGATGCCCTGTTTTTGTTCCATCGATGCCACGCCGATCGACACCGTTACCTGCAGCCTCGGCTTGTCCAGCAGGGGCGCCTGCGCGATACCCGCACGGATGCGTTCTCCGACTTCCATCGCCGTGGCCAGCGAGGTATCCGGCAGGACGACGACGAACTCCTCGCCGCCGAAGCGGGCGCAGAAATCGGCCGAACGCAGGAACTCGCGCAGCCGCTGCGCGAAAGCGCGCAGGACATCGTCCCCCACCATGTGGCCGAATTCATCGTTGATATTCTTGAAGAAGTCGATGTCGATCATCAGGATCGAGAACGGCTTGCCGGAGGAGGCGCAGCGCTCGAGCTGCTGGTCGAGGACGTTATCGAGGGCGCGGCGGTTCCAGTGTCCCGTCAGCGCGTCGGTCGCGGCGTCGAGCTCGACCTTCTGGAGGGCCGTGCGCAGTTGCGCCGCCAGCGAGGCATTCGCATGCTGCAAGCGGATGCCTTCGATCAGGCGCTTCGAGATCGCCCGGGTATAGTAGGCAATCAGGGCGATGAACACGCTCAGGCCGGCAACCAGGTCGGGCGCATTCTGGATGCTGGCAACCTGCAACAATCCGAATGCCGAGATGGCCCACAGGACGCCGATCTGCCCGTAATAGGCCACCACATAGGTGCCGTACACCTGGGCGTTGATCGCCGTGACGCCGCACAGCAGCGCCATCAGGACGGCGTCGAGCACGGGGTCGTACCCGACCAGGAACCACGTCAGCAGGCCCCAGCCAAAGCCGTCCAGTCCGGCGATCCAGCGAAGCTGCTTGCCATGGATCGCCAGCGTCGAGCCGGTGACGACCATCCGGTGCAGGACCGCCAGGCTGCCGGCCCATACCACGCCCGCGATTCCCAGCCACGACAGGATGGAGTGCATGGGGACGCGGCCCCAGCAAAACCATACGGCGAGCACCCATCCGACCGGCGTGGTGCTGAGCGCGCGACGAAGTGCAATCGCACATTCCGAGAAGCCCGTTTCACGCGCAAGGGATAGATCGGACTCGCTGATTGGCATATTGGTGGTCACGACGTGCCTTGTTGCCAGCTTATCGGCCTCTGGCCGCTGATGGGAAGTTAACAATCGCTCAGTGTACGGGAGTTTTGCCATTCGGACAACAGTGATTTTCTCCGGAAACTCCAGATGCAGCGAAGGCCGGACCTTGCCTCTTCAATCCGCACGGTTGTACGGCGATGGCGCAGGCGATTCCGCCGACACTGTTTACCTGACACCGGACCGGCGCTCACACTGGCAACTCAGTCGAGCAACTGCGCCAGCCGGTGCACATCGACCGGCTTGACCAGGTGGTGGTCGAAGCCGGCTTCCAGCGCCTGTTCGCGGTCCTGCGGACGGCCGTAGCCGGTCACGGCGATCAGCAGCGCGTCCTGCATGCCGGCTTGCTGGCGAAGGCGGCGCGCCAGCTCGTTGCCGTCCATGTCGGGCAGGCCGATGTCGAGGATGCAGGTGTCCGGGCTGCGGGCCGCCGCCACCTCCAGGGCGCGATGCGGATCGTGCTCGACCAGCACCTCGCAGCCGAGGTTTTCGAGCACCATCGCCAGCAGCAGGGCGGCGTCGACGTTGTCGTCCACCACCAGCACGCGGCGCGGGCGCGCCGGCGCCGGCAGCGGTTCGTGGGCGGTCCGCTCGGCGGCGCCGATCACCGGCGCCGTGCGCCGTTCGGGCATGCGCGGCAGGCAGACCGTGAAGCGGCTACCGGTGCCGACGCCCTCGCTATGCGCCGCCACCGTGCCGCCATGCAGTTCGACCAGGCTTTTCACGAGGGCCAGGCCGATCCCCAGCCCGCCCTGCGAGCGGTCGGGCGTGCGCTCGGCCTGGGTGAACAGGGTAAACGCGGCGTCGCGCACCTCGGGTGTCATGCCGATGCCGTTGTCGCTCACGCACAGCAGCACGGATTCGGGCGAACACTCCCGGGCGGCGTCCACTTCCATCTCGAGCACGATGCGCCCGCCCTCGGGCGTGTACTTGGCGGCGTTGCCGAGCAGGTTGGCGAGCACCTGCACCAGGCGCTTGCGGTCGCCTTCGATCACCGCATGCTCGGGCGCCAGGTGGACCTCCAGCCGGTGCCGACGCGCCTCGATCAGCGGCCGCACCTGCTCGACGGCGTCGGCCACGGTCGCCTTCACGTCCACCGGCTCGCGTTCCAGCGTCACCAGCCCGCGCGTCACGCGCGAGGCATCCAGCAGGTCGTTGATCAGGCTCGTCATGTGACCGACCTGGCGCGTGATGATGGCGCTGGTGCGGCGCACCTGGGCCGGTTCCAGGCCGCCCATCACCAGCAGGTCGGCGGCGGCGCCGATCGGCGCCAGCGGGTTGCGCAGCTCGTGCGCCAGCATCGCCAGGAATTCGTCCTTGCGGTGCCCTTCCATGCGCAGCTGCTCCTCGGCATGCTTGCGCTCGCTGATGTCGAACACGATGCCGGCCATGCGGCGCGGTACGCCGTGCTCCAGGTAGACCGTACCGAGGATGGCCAGCCAGTGCACGCTGCCGTCCGGCCATACCACCCGGGTCTCGGTGCGCCAGACGCGGCCTTCGGCGATGGCGCCGCGGAATTCGCGCTCGACCCGTTCGCGGTCGTCCGGGTGCACGTGGTCCAGGAAGATCTCGGGGCTCCACCCTTCCACCGGCTTGCGGTAGCCGAAGCACTCGTCGTGCCGCAGCGAGCGGCGCGAGGCGCCGGTGCGCAAGTCCATGTCCCAGTCGCCCAGGCGCGCGGCATCGAGCGTGAAGCGCAGGTGCTCGGCGGTGCGGCGCAACTGCTCCTGCGCGGTGTGGCGCACGGTGACGTCGCGGAAGAAGATCGCCAGTCCGTCGTGCATGGCCGGGAACACCCTGACGTCCATCCAGCGCAGCGCACCGTCCGCCAGCGGATACGGATACTCGACCTCATCGGCCTGCCCGCTGGCCTTGACGCCGCGGAGGATCCGTTCGAGCGGCGTGCCGGCCGCGTTCGGGAAAGCCTCCCAGTGGTTGCGACCGATGACCTGGTCCGCCGGGAGCTGCACCAGTTGCAGCCCGGTCGCGTTCATGCGCACGATCGTCCAGGCGTCGTCGACCAGGGCGAATCCTTCGTTCATGGTGTCGAAGATGTACTGCGACTGGTCGCGCTCGGCGCGCAGCTCGGCCTGGGCGCCCGCCGTCTCGACCGCGGCCCAGGTCCGCTCCGCCATGTCCTGGGCCATCCGCAGCTCGTCCAGCGGCCATGCGCGCGGCGCCGTGTCGTGCAGGCTCAGGACCGCGCGCACGGTGCCGCCCTTGGTCAGCGGGATGCCCAGGTGGGCGCGCACGCCGATCGCCTCGTAGGCCGCGGCCTGGCCCGCGGTGCGCGGGTCGGCAAGGATGTCGCGGACGAACACATTGCGGCGGGCGCGCAGGTCGTCGGCCATGCCGGGGCCCAACTGGTCCAGCGTGACCTCGATGCCGGCCACGCTGGGCATGCCGGGCCGGCACCAGTCGCGCCGTACCGTCACCAGCAAGGAGTCCGGCGCGATTTCCGCGAACACCACCCGCGCCGCGCCGAGGCGCTGGCCGAGCAGTTCGCTGGCGGCGGCGATCACTTCCTCGGCGCTCGCCAGCGGGCGCAGGCGGTCGGCCAGTTCGAGCTGGAAGCCCAGCCTGCGCTCGACGCGCTGCAGTTCGCCGAGCTGTTCCTCGACCAGGGCGCGCGCCAGGTGCTGCTCGGTGACGTCCGAGCCTTCGACGAAGATGCCGGTGACGGCGCCGTCCTCGACGATCGGCTGGTAGATCAGGTTGATGAAACGGCGGTCGGCGCCCTCCGTCCCCGGGCGCCGCAGCAGCACCGGCAGGTCGTAGCCGACGAATTCCTGGCCGCTCGCATACACCCGGTCGAGCCGTTCGAACACGCCCTGCCCCGCCAGCTCGGGAATCGCTTCGGGCAACGGCTTGCCGACGTAGCCGCTGCGGCCCAGCAGCGTGTCGAGCGCGTCGTTGGCGAATTCGCAGACGTGGTCCGGGCCGCGCAGCACGGCCATGAAACCGGGCGCCTTCTGGAACAGGGCCGTGAGCCGGTCGAGGTCGGCCTGGAGGTGCAGGTTGGCCTGCGAGACCTGGCGCGCGCGGTCGATCAGGCCGGTCTGCCCGGCCGCCAGCGCCGAGGCCGAGGGCGACTCCGCCTCCGGCGCCTCCTGCACCGCATGGCGCATCTTTTCGATTTCGGTGACGTCGATCGGATGCTGCAGCACCAGCTCGACCTGGCCGTCGGCGCCGAACACGGGGGAATGGGTGATGGTCCAGTAGCGGGTCTCGAAACCGCCGCCCTCGGCCGCCGGGCGCGGGATGTCGTAGCGCAGCAGCGCCATGGTGTCGGGCTGCCCGCTGCGGATCACCCGTTCGAACGAGGCCATCTGCTGGCGCCGGGTTTCGGGATCGGTGGGAAAGGCGTCCCAGGCCCAGCGCCCCACGATGTCGTCGAGTTCGCGCTGGGTCGACGCCAGGTAGGCCCGGTTGGCGCTGACGATGTTCAGCTGGCGGTCGAGAACGAGGTAGGGATTCGGCGAGGCGTCGAAGAGGCGCCGGTGGACGTCGTCGGAGAGCGGCATGGCCCCAATTCTACCGATTCCCTGTTGGGCAGCATTTCATTTCCGTGCGGCTTTAGAGCGCAACGGTACGGCGAGACGACGCAAGGCCGCTAAGGGGTTTGTCGGGTGCTCAGGGATTGACCGAGGGGGAGCGCTTCAGACAGCGCAGCGCGAAGGTCGAGCGCGTGTGGCGCACGCCGGGCAGCTTGTACAGCTTCTTGCGCAGGAAGGTTTCGTATCCTTCGGTGCCGGCCACCGCCACCTTGATCAGGTAATCGTATTCGCCCGACAGCAGGTAGGCCTCGATCACTTCCGGCAGCTCGGCCAGGGCGTCCGCAAAGGCCTTGAAGATCTCGTCGTCGTGGCGGTCGACGGTGACTTCGATGATCACCGTGTCCGGCACGCCCAGCCGGCGCTGGTCGAACACCGCCGCGTAGCCGGTGATGAAGCCGGCGTCCTCGAGCGCCTTGACCCGGTGCCAGCACGGCGTCGGCGACAGGTTTACGGTGTCGGCCAGTTTCTGGTTGCTGATGCGGCCGTCGCGGCTCAGGGTGCGCAGGATATGGCGGTCGATTTCGTCGAGCTGGCCGTCCTTCATATCGTCTTCCTTGTCTATACAGGCGGGTTAAAAGATAGTTCTTTCGTATTTTAGCCGAACCATAAAAGAATCTTCCATACACATCCCCTCAGGCGTGCCGAACAGAAGCACATTTTTTGTGCGCTGCAGTATGATTTTCGGGCATCAATCGTCAGGAGTTTTTAGTGTCGGAAGCAGTATCCCGCGGCGGACTCGGAGTCCAGGGCGCCGCCTTCAATGCCGAATTGCCGCTCATGCTGGTCACCCCCGCGCTGTTCGCCGCCAACCTGGTGGTCGCGCGCTGGGCGCAGGGCGCCGGCATTCCCCCCGTATTCCTCGCCTTCGGCCGCTGGGCCCTGGCGTTCATGATCCTGATGCCCTCGGTGTGGCCGCGCATGTGGGCGCTGCGCGGGACCCTGCTCGCCAGCTGGCCGCGGATCCTGCTGTTGTCCATGCTGGGCATGGGCCTGGCGGTCGCGCCGCAATACATCGGCGCGCGCCATACCGGCGCCGCCAACGTCGCCATCATCCTGGCCGCCTGCCCGGCCCTCGTGACCCTGGCCGAGCGCCTGGTGTGGAAGGCGCCGCTGGGCCGCCGCCAGGCCGGCGGTCTACTGGTGGCGATCGCCGGCGTGCTGGTGGTGCTGTCCAAGGGCGACCTCGGCGCCCTCGGCCAGCTGGAATTCGGCCGCGGCGACCTGTGGGTGGTGCTGGCGGCGGTCGGCTGGTCGCTGTACACGGTGTTCAACAAGCGCCTGCCGCTGCCGCCCCTGCCCGGCACCGTCAAGCTGGCCGCCCTGATCGGCGGCGGCGCCCTGGTGCTGGCCCCGTTCGCGGCGCTCGAAGCCGCCGGCGGCGACATCCCGTCCTTCGGCGACGGCCGCCTGTACGTGGCGCTCGCCTTCCTGGCGGTCGTCCCCAGCCTGGGCGCCTACTTCTGCTTCGACCGCCTGGTGTCGGTGGCCGGTCCGGCGCGCGCCAGCATGTCGGTCTACCTGATCCCGCTGTTCGCCACGCTGGCGGCCTGGCCGCTGCTGGGCGAAGCGCCGCACCTGTACCACGTGGCCGGCTTCGGCATGATCCTGGCCGCGGTGGCTTTATCGAGCCGCCGGCGCCGCTCCTGAACCTCGCCGAAGTTTCAGTAAAGTGCACAGGTGTAACAGCCTGTAAATTGCCGGAGCGGACGCCGCCACGACGGGTATAGTTGCAGGTGAGGAGAACCGCCATGAAAAAACTCGCCATCATTCTTGCACTTGCCGCCCTCGGCGGCTGCGCGACCCAGTACCCGGGTCCCGCCAACTACGGCACCCGCGCCTATGCCCAGGCACCCGACGCGGACGGCTGGCAGGTCGTGTCGGTGACGCCGGTCGCGCCTGGCACCGCCGCCCGCGCCAGCGCATCGGGCAGCGCCGGCCGCGTGACCACGTCGGACGTCGTCACCTACAGCCCGGCGCCGTCGAGCACCACCTATGTGACCCAGCCGGTGTACGTGCCGGCGCCGGTCTATGCCCCCGCTCCGGTCTACGATCCGTTCTGGTATCCGCCGGTCACGATCGGCCTCGGCTTCAGCTGGAGCAACTGGGGTCACCGCGGCGCCCACTTCGGGGGCCACTACGGCGGCCGCTGGCGCGGTCATCGTTGAGCGGCGAAATAAGCGGCAACACAGCAAAAATGCACTAAAATGGGGAGGTCACGCCAAGGCTTGGCCTCCTTTTTTTTCGCCCCTCCATACACCTCCTTCCTTACGTTTTTCTTACGGATTTGCATGAATGACGCATGCTGCAATGCGTCACATTAATCGTTTGCTGTTGCTCAATTGCCATCCTACAATGGGTCGACGATAGGTTCGGCTCGCGCCGATCCGCCCCGGAACCGGCGCCCCCCGGCGCACGGCAAAAAACGAAGTCAACTACGGAGACAGCAATGGATTTCAAACTGAAAGCATTGGTTGCAGGGGTAGCACTGGGTTTGTCGATGACCGCCATGGCCGCGGACCCGATCAAGATCGGCGTGTCCGGCCCATTCACGGGCGGCTCGGCGCCGATGGGCGTGTCGATGCGCGACGGGGTGCGCCTTGCCGCCGCTGAAATCAACGCCAAGGGCGGCGTGCTGGGCCGGAAGATCGAACTGGTCGAGCGCGACGACGAAGCCAAGAACGAGCGCGGCGTGCAGGTGACGCAGGAGCTGATCAACAAGGAGCACGTGGTCGCCACGGTCGGCTACATCAACACCGGCGTGGCCCTGGCTTCGCAGCGCTTCTACCAGCAGGCCAAGATCCCGGTCATGAACAACGTCGCCACCGGTTCGATCGTCACCAAGCAGTTCGCCAACCAGCCGGAAAACTACGTCTTCCGCAACTCGGCGAACGACACCATCCAGTCCGCGATGATCGGCGACGAAGTCGTCCGCCGCGGCTTCAAGAAGCCGGCGATCCTGGCCGACTCCACCAACTATGGCCAGCTGGGCCGCGAAGACCTGGAGAAGGTCCTCGAGAAGAAGAGCCTGAAGCCGGTCGCGGTCGAGAAGTACAACATCGGCGACGTCGACATGACCGCGCAGCTGCTGCGCGCCAAGCAGGCCGGCGCCGACGTGGTGCTCACCTACGGCATCGGCCCGGAACTGGCCCAGATCGCCAACGGCATGCAGAAGCTGGGCTGGAAGGTGCCGATCATCGGCAGCTGGACCCTGGCGATGGCCAACTTCGTCGACAACGCCGGCGCCAACGGCAACGGCGCGCGCATGCCGCAGACCTTCATCCAGAACCCGGACACGCCGAAGCGCAAAGCCTTCATCGACGCCTACATCAAGGCCTACAACCCGCCGGGCGGCCGCATGCCGTCGGCAGTGTCGGCAGCCCAGGGCTACGACTCGGTCTACCTGCTGGCCGCCGCGATCCAGCAGGCCGGCAGCACCGAAGGTCCGAAGATCGCCGCCGCCCTCGAAGACCTGAAGACCCCGGTCGAAGGCGTGGTCGCCACCTACAACAAGCCGTACAGCAAGACCGACCACGAAGCCATCAACTTCGACAACACCAAGTTCGGCGAAGTGCAGAACGGCCGGGTCGTACTGGCGAAGTAAAGCAACTCCTACGTCGTCCCCGCGCAGGCGGGGACCCAAGCAGTTACTTCGTCATTCCCGCGCAGGCGGGAATCCAAGTTCGTCACTGCGGACATCAAACTTGGGTTCCCGCCTGCGCGGGAACGACGTCTCGATTAAATCGCGCCGTTCGGGTAATTATGGAAATCCTTCTGCAGCTGGTCTTCTCCGGCATCGCACTCGGCATGATCTATGCCGTCATCGCCTTTGGCTATCAACTCACCTTCGCCACGTCCGGCACCCTGAACTTCGGCCAGGGCGAGGCCCTGATGCTGGGCGCCCTGGTCGGATTGTCCCTGGTCGGGACCATCCACGGCGGCCCCTATCTCGGCTACTGGGCGATGATCCCAATCGTGGTCGTGTTCGGCGCCCTGCAGGGCATGTTCGTCGAATGGATCGGGGTGCGCCCGGCAATCCGCATCAAGTCCGAATTCGGCTGGATCATGTCGACCATCGCGCTGGCCATCATCTTCAAGAACGTGGCCGAGAACATCTGGGGCAAGGACGTGCTGCCCTTCCCCTCGCCGCTGTCGTCCGAGCCGTTCACCGTGATGGGCGCGAACGTCCAGCCGATGCAGGTGCTGGTGATCCTCGGCGCGCTCGCCATCATGCTGGCGGTCGAGATCTTCAACCGCAAGTCGATCTACGGCAAGGCGGTGGTCGCCACCTCCAACGACCGCGATGCGGCCGGCCTCATGGGCATCAACACCCGCATGGTGATCACGTTTTCGTATGCGCTGTCGTCGGCCACCGCGGCCTTCGCCGGCGCCCTGATCGCACCGCTGACGCTGACCTCCGCCACCATGGGCGCCTCGCTCGGCCTGAAGGCCTTCGCGGTGGCGATCATCGGCGGCCTGACCTCGGGCATGGGCGCGATCGTCGGCGGCATCATCCTCGGCATCGCCGAAACCGCGACCGGCTTCTACCTGTCGACCGGCTACAAGGAAGTGCCGGGCCTGGTGCTGCTGCTGCTGGTGCTGGCGGTGAAACCGTCCGGCCTGTTCGGCAAGGCCGCGATCAAGAAGGTATAAGTAATGAACAAGAAAACCGCTACCCTCATCGCGCTGGGCATCGTCCTGGTCGCGGCGTATCCGCTGCTGTTCACGAATCCGTACTACGTGCACCTGGCCGAGACCATCCTGATCTACGCCATCCTGCTGTACGGCCTGGACATCGTGGTCGGCTATACCGGCCAGGTCTCGCTGGGCCACGCCGGCCTGTTCGGGATCGGCTCCTACATCACCGGCGTGCTGGTGATGAAGCTGGCCATGCCCTGGTACGTGACCTTGCCGGCCAGCGTGATCGGCTGCGCCCTGTTCGGGGTGATCCTGGCCCTGCCGGCGCTGCGCGTGACCGGCCCCTACCTGGCGATGGTGACGCTGGCCTTCGGCACCATCGTGCAAATCCTGATCAACGAGATGACCTTCCTCACCGAAGGCCCGATGGGCATCATGCTGACCAAGCCCTCGGTCTTCGGCAAGGACCTCGACGAAGTCCAGTACTACTACGCGGTGGCGGGCCTGATGTTCCTGTCCCTGCTGCTGGTGCACCGGCTGCTGCGCTCCCACATCGGACGCGCCTTCGAAGCGCTGCGCGACAGCCCGATCGCCTCGGACTGCATGGGCGTCTCGGTGTACCGCTACAAGGTCTACGCCTTCGTGATCAGCGCCGGCTTCGCGGGCCTGGCCGGCAGCCTGTACGCGTATTCGGAACAGTACATCTCGCCGAACACCTACAACTTCGAACTGACGATCCTGTTCCTGCTGGCGGTGATCATGGGCGGGCGCAAGAGCCGCCTCGGCTCCCTGATCGGCGCCGCGATCGTCGTGATGCTGCCGAGCCTCCTGTCGGACATCGAGCTGTTCCGCAAGATCGCCGTCACCGCCGCCGTGGTCGCCGTGATCGGCGCCGGCTTTGCGCTGGCGCGCGGCCGCGCGCACATCGGCAAGGTCGCGGTGCCGGTGGTCGGCACGCTGGCGATGGCGGTCGTCTCCTACCGCCTCGAGAACATGGTCGACTGGCGCCTGACGATCTTCGGCCTGATGACCCTGTTCGTCGTCTACTACCTGCAGGACGGCATCGTCGGCTTCTTCAAGAGCCTGATGGGACGCGGACGCCTGCACGTCGCGGCCGCACGCGCCGGCCAGGCCGATCCGTTCGCGGGCGCTCGCGCCGACGCTGCCGCCGCCGGCGGCGAGCTGCTGCGCGTCGAACAGATCCTGATGCAGTTCGGTGGCCTGAAGGCCCTGAACCAGGTCGACCTGCACGTGGCGCGCGGCTCGGTGCACGGCCTGATCGGGCCGAACGGCTCGGGCAAGAGCACGATGATGAACGTCCTGACCGGCATCTACAAGCCGACCGCCGGCGGCGTGGTGTTCGCCGGCCAGGCCATCGCCGGCCGCACGCCCTCGCAGATCGCGCTGGGCGGCATCGCCCGCACCTTCCAGAACGTGCAGCTGTTCGGCGAGATGACGGCCACCGAGAACGTGCTGGTGGGCCTGCACCACAGCTTCCGCTCGACCGTGTTCGACGCCATGCTGAGCACCCCGCGCTACAAGCGGGAGGAAGCGGCGGCGCGCGAGCGCGCTGCGGCGATCCTGGAATTCATCGGCCTGGACGACCTGGCGATGGAAGAAGCGCGCAACCTCCCCTACGGCAAGCAGCGCCTGCTCGAGATCGGCCGCGCGCTGGCGCTCGACCCGCGCCTGCTGCTGCTGGACGAGCCGGCCGCCGGCCTGACCGCGCCCGACATTCGCGAACTGATGGCGATCATCCGCAAGATCCGCGACCACGGCATCACCATCGTGCTGATCGAGCACCACATGGACGTCGTGATGTCGATCTGCGACACCGTGACGGTGCTCGACTTCGGCCAGAAGATCGCCGAAGGCACGCCGGGCAAGGTGCAGTCGGATCCGAAAGTCATCGAGGCCTACCTGGGCGGCGCCGCCGAAGCCCCGCCTTCACAAGCCGCCGCAATCTAGGAGGAAGCATGTTAACGATCCAGAACCTGCATGCCGCCTATGGCAAGGTCGAAGTCCTGCACGGGATCTCGCTCGAGGTCCCGAAGGGCAAGCTGGTGACCCTCATCGGCAGCAACGGCGCCGGCAAGACCACCACCATGCGCGCCATCTCCGGCATGATCAAGCCGAAGAGCGGCAGCGTGCAGCTCGGCGGCCGCGACATCACCGGCCTCGATTCGCACCACATCGCGCGCGCCGGCCTGGCCCACTCGCCCGAGGGGCGGCGCGTGTTCGCCACCATGAGCGTCACCGACAACCTGCTGCTGGGCGCCTTCCCGCGCTTCACCCGCGCGCGCCCGAAAGGCGACGTCCAGCACGACCTCGAACGCGCGCTGGAACTGTTCCCGCGCCTGAAGGAGCGCCGCACCCAGCTGGCCGGCACCCTGTCCGGCGGCGAACAGCAGATGCTGGCGATGGCGCGCGCGGTCATGCTGAACCCGGAAGTGGTGCTGCTCGACGAACCCTCGATGGGCCTGGCGCCAATCCTGGTCGACGAGGTCTTCCGCATCATCGCCCGCCTGAAGGCCGAGGGCGTGACCATGCTGCTGGTCGAGCAGTTCGCCCAGGCCGCGCTGAACGTCGCCGACTATGGCTATGTGCTGGAAAACGGCGCCATCGCGGTGCACGGGCCGGCAGCCAGCCTGAAGACCGATCCGAAGGTGGTGGCGGCTTACCTGGGCGGCGGGCACGCCCACTGAGGTAGCGCGCGGCAATACCGGCGGGCGCGGATTCCTGCGCTTCGCCATTTCCGGTGTATCCGGTCTTCGAGCACTGTCATCATTCCCCGGTCGGCCAGCGATGGCCTCCACCGAAAGGCATGCATGAAACGCTTGAAGACCCTTTTCTGCGTACTCGCCCTCCTTGCCCTTGGCGGCTGCGCCTCGATGTTCTCCCATGCCGGCACGCGCCAGGCCGGCAGCGTCGTCGACTACCTGTACCCGGACGCGAAAGAGCCGCCGAAGATGGAACCGGCCGTGACCCGCCTGCGCCTGCCCGTGCGCGTCGGGATCGCCTTCGCGCCCGGCGCCGGCCGTGGAGCCGGCCCGCAGGAAGCGGCGCAGATGCAGCTGCTCGAACGGGTCAGGACGGCCTTCTCGCAGTACGATTTCATCGGCAGCATCGAAATCATCCCCGCCGCCTACCTGCGCCCGCGCGGCGGCTTCGACAACCTCGACCAGGTGGCGCGCATGTTCAACGTCGACGTGATCGCGCTGGTGTCCTACGACCAGATCCGCTTCAACGACACGAACCGCCTGGCGGTGCTGTACTGGACCGTGGTCGGCGCCTACCTGGTCAAGGGTGACCAGTACGACGTCCAGACCATGGTCGATGCCGCCGTGTTCGACGTCCGCAGCCGCAAGCTGCTGTTCCGCGCGCCGGGGATCAGCCAGGTCAAGGGCTCCGCCACGATGGCCGGCTACAGCAGGGAGATCCGCGGCGCGCAAAGCGACGGCTACGTGCAGGCGGTCGACCGCATGATCCCGGCCCTGCAGACGGAACTGGCGGGCTTCAGGGAGCGTGCGAAATCCGACCCGGGCATCCAGGTCGAGCGCGCGAACGGCGCACGGGGCGCCGGCAGCTTCGACTGGCCGGCCGCGCTGGCGCTCGTCGCCCTGGCCTTCTGCCTGAGGCGGCGCCGTGTTTAGGGGCGCGCCGGTGACGGTGGCGACCGGCGCCATCTGCCTGCTGCTCGCCTGGGCCGGAGAACCGCTGGGCGCCGGCCTTGCCTGGGAACGCACCGGCATCCTGCACGGCGAGCTGTGGCGACTGTGGAGCGGCCACCTGGTCCACTATTCGATCTCGCATGCGGCGGCCGACACGCTGGTGCTGCTGGCGATGGGCCTGTACGCGGAACCGCTGGTCGGGTCGCGCCGCTTTGGACTGGTGCTGGCGGGGGCGGCGCTCGTGCTGTCGCTGGGCCTGCTGGCGCTCGTACCGGGGCTGCAGGAGTATCGCGGTGCATCCGCCCTGGGCGTGCTGGCCGCCGTGCTGGGCGGCGCGCTGGCCTGGCACCGTCATCCTGCGAGCCGGCTCATTCTCTGCTGCGCCGCGCTGGCCTTGGCGAGCAAGACACTATGGGAAGCCTTCGCCCATACGGCCGCCTTCACCGACCTGCCGCCGGGTGTGGCGGTGGCCTGGCAGGCGCACGTGCTCGGCGCGCTGCTGGGCGCCTGCGCGGCGGCCGCCTGCCAGCCGGTCTTTCGTCGAAGGCTGACACCGTGAAGCCGGCCGCCAAGGCTTACAGCTGTTCGCCCGCCATGGTGACCGCCTCCTTCGGCGAGTGCGGGAACCGGGTTCCGATACGCGGGTCCATCAGCGCGATCCCGAGCCCCGCTTCGCCCTCGCTCGCGCGGGGCGCATAATCCAGCAGGCGCTGCTTCATCTCCCGCGCGCCGATCTCCTTGAGCAGCATGGCCGCCATGGCCCGCGCCGGGTCCGTGGCCTGCTCGTCCTCGACGAAGCGCATCAGGCGCTCGGCCTTGTCGGCGCGCGCACCCGCCGCCAGCGCGCGCAGTGCCGACATCTGCACGTGCGGGTCGGGCTTGGCCAGGAAGCGTTCCAGCGTTTCGGCGGGGATGGCCTGGTGCGTGAAGGCTGCGGTTTCCAGCGCCACGTGCTGGCGGAAGAATTCGGCGCGGCTCTCCGCCGATTCGCCGCCGACGATACCCCCGACCGGCTTTTCCAGCTCGCCGCGGACGAAGGCGGCGATCTTCGGATCGCAGCCCTTCGCTCCATGCAGGACCTCGAAGATGCAGCGCTGGGTGTCTTCGTAGAGCGGTGGGTCGACCAGGGCCTGGTGGACGCTGATGCGGTAAGTGGCGTAGACCTTGCTCTCCGATCCCACGCCCGCATATCCTGCGGTGGGTGTGGCGATGGCCCATGCGTCGCCGGCCTGCTTCAGATGGAAATACGCGCGCGATCCCTGCTGCAAGCGGAATTCCGGCCCATGGCCGCCGGACAGGCTGCCCAGCCGCAGGGCATAGAAGGACTTGACCTGGACCGTGGCGCCGGGATCCGTGCCGGCGATGTGCTTCACACGTTTCAGCACGAGCGCATCGGGGGCGCTCTTCACGACCTCGTAGAGGCCGAAGGACGTGGCCTGGCCGACGACTTCACGATGCCAGGGCTCGTCCCAGGTCGTGGCCCGGGCCGGGCCGGCATGCAGCAGTATGGCGAACAGGGCCAGGAGAAACGGGCGCAGCGCAGTCATTCGAGCCTCCGGAGGTGAAAGCCCGACTGTACAGTATTTACTGTTTTGCAACCAGCGCCGCCCCCAGCCGCAGCGCCTGCGCCATATTCCGCGCCGCCGAGCGCAGGTTGTCATGCGCCTGCGCCAGCGCCTCCTCGACCGTGCACGGCCGGCACACCGCCGCGAACACGGCGTCGATGCCGTGCGCGTGAACCGCGCCCGCATCGCGCGCCAGGCCGCCGCCGATGCCGATCACCGGCTTGCCGTGGCGCTTGGCGACCCGCGCCACCCCGACCGGGGTCTTGCCGCTGATGCTCTGGCCGTCGATCCGCCCCTCTCCCGTGATCACGAGGTCGGCGTCGCGCACGGCCTGCTCCAGCCCGACCGCTTCGGCGATGATCTCGATGCCGGGCCGCAGGCGTCCTCCCAGGAACACCACCATCGCCGCGGCGATGCCGCCGCCCGCGCCGGCGCCGGGCATCGCGGCGACATCCTTGCCGAGGTCGCGCGCGATGAGCTGCCCGTAGTGCGCCAGGCTGGCGTCCAGCTGGGCGACCATCTCCGGCGTCGCGCCCTTTTGCGGGCCGAAGATGGCCGAGGCGCCGTTCGGCCCGACCAGCGGATTGTTGACGTCGCAGGCGATGTCGAAGCTGCTCTCGCGCACGCGCGAATCGAGCCGGGACACGTCGATGCGCGCCAGCCGCGCCAGTTCGCCGCCGCCCGGGCCGAGCTCCTTGCCGGCCTCGTCCAGCAGGCGCACGCCGAGGGCCTGCAGCATGCCGGCGCCGCCGTCGTTGGTGGCGCTGCCGCCGACCCCGAGCACGAAGCGGCGCACGCCGGCGTCCAGCGCGTGCAGGATCAGTTCTCCGGTCCCGCGGCTGGTGGCCGTCACCGGGTTGCGGCGGTCCGGCGGCACCATCTCGAGGCCGCTGGCGGCGGCCATCTCGATCACGGCCAGCGGCGCGCCGCCATCCGGCGCCGAAGCCAGGCCGTAGAAGGCGCCGGCCGGCTCGCCGAGCGGACCGGTGACCTCGAGCGCGACGCGGCGCCCGCCTGTGGCATCGATCATCGCCTGCACCGTGCCCTCGCCGCCGTCGGCGACGGGCAGCTTGACGATGTCGGCGTCGGGGAAGATCTCGCGGAATCCGGCCTCGATGGCCTCGGCCACCTGCAGGGCCGACAGGCTCTCCTTGAACGAATCCGGCGCGATGACGACTTTCATTGACTCCCCTTTTATTTTATCTAGCGGTTGACGGGCCGCGCCGGCCGTCATTCCCGGCCATTGGCGCCGAACAGGTCGTGGGCGTCGAGGATGGCCCAGGTGATCTCGGGATGGCGCTCGAGCACCTTGCGCACCGCGGCCGGGATGGATTGTCGCACCTTCTTGCAAAGTCCGGGACGGTCCTCCAGCAGGATCACGATGCCGCGCAGGGTGCGCACCTCGTTCGGACCGGGCGCGATCTTCAGCTCGACGCCGAGGTTGGCGCGGATCCTGTCCTGCAGGCGCTTGAGTTCCTCGTAGCTGGCGATGCCCTCGATCCGGTCGATCAGCTTCTGCTCCTCCATGCGCGTCAGGCGCAGTGGACGCAGGTCGGCATCCGCTTCGCCGAGCAGGCGATCGCGGTCGCAGACGCAGGCGCCTGGCGGACATTCGGTGCGAAGGGGGAAGGTAACCTGTTGCAACATGGGCTCACGTCGTCAAGCAAGGATTGTCATAGTGTACATCACGGTCATGATCTTCATTGCGCGACCCGCTCCAGCACTTCGCTCATGCGCTGCCAGTGCGAGCCTTTCCAGTAGACGCGCCGGCAGGTATCGCAGGTGCTGAACTCTTCCTGGGTCGCGGCGACCTGCGGCGGCAGCCGGTCCAGCACCGCGGCCTTGGCCACCTCGCGCAGCGGCGCGTTGTCGTGCAGGCAGCGCGTGAACGGGCGTGCGCGCTCGGCCAGCCCCAGGCGCTCGAACACTTCGCGTAGCTGGGCCCGGGCCTTCAGCGCCCGCACATAGCAGCCATAGTCGATGGTGCGGCGCTTGAGGAGTTCGCGGTCGCGCGTCAGCACGATGCGGTCCTCTTCCACCGCCAGCGCCTCGACCTGGTCGTCGCGCAGGCTGTTGTCGTAGATGGTGTCGAACCCGGCCATTCGCAATAGCCGCGCCAGGCCGCCGAGGTGGGCGTCGGCGACGAAGCGCAGCCGGCCCGGCGGCAAGGCCGGCGCGGGCGCGAGGTCGGCGACGTCGAAGCGGGTGAAGCGCGGATAGACGGCGACCCGGTCGCCCTCTTCCAGCAGCAAATCGAGCCCGGCGCCCTCGCCGTTCACCAGCACCAGCTCGACCTCGGTGTGCGGCACGCCGAGCGCTTCGATCATGTGCTTGGTGGTGGCCATGCGCGCGCATGGGGTCGTGATGTCGCGCCCGCGCCGTTCGCGCGGCAGGAAATCATTCAGCTCGCCGTAGAAGCGGAAGGTGGCGCAGACCATGGCCGCTTCACACCCCGACGGCGAGCGCGCGCAGCACCTCGAGCGCATTCGGCACCGCCGCGAAGGCCGCCGTGTTATCGAAGATGCACCAGCAGTCGGCGCCGCCGGCGCTCAGGGACTCGATGCGCTGCGCCACCTCGGCCAGGAAGGCCGGCGGATAGTCCGAGTAGTAGACCCTGGGGGTACCGTGCAGGCGGAGATAGCTGGCCTTCGTCGTCGGCACGTGCGGCCCGGGCTGGCCGGCCGGCGGATCGGCGATCACGCGCGTCACCCCGTGCTCGCGCAGGACCGCGGTGGCGGCCTCCGAGAACCAGGTCGGATGGCGTCCCTCCAGCGCCAGCATGCAGCCGAGGCGCTGCTGGAGCCGCGGCAGGAAGTCGCGCGCCACCTCCTCGTCGAACACGCCCTTCGGCGGCAGCTGCACCAGCACGCAGCCGAGCTTCCCGCCCAGATGGCCGGCCTCGTGGGCGAAACGGTCCAGCAGCGGGTCGACATCGCGCATGCGTGCCTCGTGCGTGATCGCCTTCGGCAGCTTGACGGAAAAGCGGAAATCGGGCGGCACGCTGGCGGCCCAGCGCGCATAGGTCTGGGGCTGGTGCGGCCGGTAGAACGAGGAGTTGATCTCGACGGCCGGGAACACGGCCGCGTAACGCTCCAGGTGGCTGCCTTCCTCGGGAAAGTCGGCCGCCACGTCCTTGTGCAGGCTCCAGCCGGCGCAGCCGATCAGGCGCGCGCCGCCGGCGCCGGTATGTGCTGGGTTGCTGTCGCTCATGGGCAGATTCTATGCCGGGAGCACGGATGCGCGTCGCACGGCCGGCAAGCAGCCGGCGCCGGCTTTACAATATGGCGAACGACACTTGAACAATCGCTATTTGCAGGAGCTGATCATGGCCGATCCGATGCACATCGTCTGTCCCCATTGCGACGCCGTCAACCGCGTCGCCAGCGAACGGCTTGCCGACAAGCCGGTCTGCGGCAAGTGCACGCGCGAGCTGTTCGAAGGCAAGCCGCTGGACGTGAACAGTGCGCGCTTCACGCGCCACATCAGCCGCAACGATATCCCGGTGCTGGTCGATTTCTGGGCCGCCTGGTGCGGCCCCTGCCGCATGATGGCGCCCGCCTACGCCCAGGCCGCCGGGCGCCTCGAACCGCAGGTACGCCTGCTGAAGCTGGACACCGAGGCGTCCCAGGATATCGCCGGGCTGTTTGGCATCCGCAGCATCCCGACCATCGCGCTGTTCCAGGGCGGCCAGGAAGTCGCGCGCCAGGCGGGGGCGATGGATGCCGGCAGCATCGTTTCGTGGGTCCAATCCCGGGCGCGCGCCGCCTGAGCGCGTATTCGGCTATCGTCGGAGGGACATCACCAACTCAGCCAAGGAGGCCGGAATGTCCCAGGAACTCGTCTACGAACGCGGTCTCGAGGATGCGAAGCAGTTCGCCCGCATCCTGTACATTGCCCATGCGGCGACTTTCTTCTTTTCGCTCGGGATGCTGAACCTGCTGGTCCTGATCATCAATTACATCAGGCGTCCGGAGACGGCCGGCACCATGGTCTATACGCACCACACCTGGATGATCCGTTCGTTCTGGTGGTATGTGGTGTGGATGGCGGTGGCAATCTTCCTCGCCATCACCATCATCGGGATTCCGCTGGCCTGGCTGGTCGGCGTGGTGGCCTGGGTGTGGATGGCCTACCGGATCATCCGCGGTTTCCTCGACCTGAACAACAACCGGGCGATGCCGGTCTGACGCCCCCGGGCGCCGCACGGTCGCCCGGGGCCGCTTGCCCGGATCAGCGCAGCATGAAGTCGACCGTGCCGACGTCGTGCACACCGACCAGCGCCGCCATCATGTCGCCGCTGACGGCGTGGCCGGCAGCGCCCTGCGTCTGGACGTAGGCGTTCGCGCTGCCCGCCTGCAGGAGCCACAGGGTGTCCGCGGTCGCCGGGGTATCCTTGTCCATCAGCTGGCCCGGCGGCGCCGCATCGACGCCATTGCCGATGCCGTTGTTGCCGTGGTCGACGTAGAGCTTGAACACGTCCGACACCGACAGGTTGGCGCCGGCGCCGGTCGCCTTGTCGGTGGCCGTGAGGCGCACGTCGAAGGAGCTCACCTGCTTCGGCGCGGTGCCCGAGAAGGTGCCGGTGGCGGCATCGAACTTCAGCCACGACGGCAGCGGGGAACCGTTGGCCAGCGTCGCCGAGTACACCAGGGTGTCGCCCTTGTCGGCATCGGCGAAGACGCCGGACGGCAGCTGGAACCAGAACGCCTTGTTGAAGTTGACGTGCAGGTCGGCCATCGTCTTCACCAGGACCGGCGCATCGTTGGTACCCGTTACCGCGATATCCAGCGAGGACAGGAAGGCTGCGAAGCCGTCGCTGCCCGTGTAGTCGAAATGCTCGTTCACGGTGGCGCCGCGGCCCAGCGACTTGACCGCGCTGGCCGTCGTATCGAGGTCGTAGACATAGCTGCCGTCGGCGTTCAGCACCAAGGTGCCGTACTTGCCGGCGAACGTGCCCGCCTTCACCGACAGCACGGTGCCTGCATCGATATCGCTGTCGTTCAGCAGGACATTGCCGCCCACCGAGGCCTGGGTCGCCAGGATCGACGCCGTATCGGCTTTCACGACCGGCTTGTCGTTGCTGCCGGTGATCGTGATCGCCAGGCTGCCGGCCACGGTCGCGCTGCCGTCGGTCGCGGCGTAGCTGAAGGCGTCGACCACCGAGGCGCCCTGGGCCAGGGACTGGACTTCCTTGGCGGCGTTGTTCAGCTGATAGGTATAGCTGCCGTCCTGCGCAATCGTCAGGGTGCCGTAGGTGCCGGCATAGCTGCCCGGCGCGGCGACCTTCAGCACCGTGCCGCTGTCCACGTCATTGTCGTTGGCCAGCAGGTTGCCACTCGCCGCCACCACGCCGTCTTCGACAACCGCCGCCGCGTCGGCCTTCGTCACCGGGGCATCGTTGGATCCGGCGATGGCGATGTCCAGCATCGACGCGACCGTCGCGATCGAATCGGTGACGTTGAAACTGAAATGCTCGGCCAGCGTCTGGCCCTCGGCCAGCGCCTGCACGCGGGCGTCGCCGTTGTCCAGGGTGTAGGTATAGCCGCCGTCCTGCGCCAGCACCAGGGTGCCGTAGAGGCCGGCGTAGCTGCCCGGCGCGGCGACCTTCAGCACCGTGCCGCTGTCCACGTCGCTGTCGTTGGCCAGCACGTTGCCGCTCGCCGACAGCACGCCGTCTTCGGCAACCGCCGCCGCGTCGGCCATCGCCACCGGCGCATCGTTGGCGCCGGCGATGACGATGTCCAGCATCGACGCGACCGTCGCGATCGAGTCGGTCACGTTGAAACCGAAATGCTCGGCCAGGGTCTGGCCCTCGGCCAGCGCCTGCACGCGAGCGTCGCCGTTGTCCAGGGTGTAGGTGTAGCCGCCGTCCTGCGCCAGCACCAGGGTGCCGTAGAGGCCGGCGTAGCTGCCCGGCGCCACGACCTTCAGCACGTCGGCGGCATTCGGATCGACGTCGTTGGCGAGCACGTTGCCGCTGGCTGCGGCTGCGCCTTCGGCGATCTGCGCCAGGTCGGCCACCGCGACCGGGGCCTGGTTCGCCAGGGTGACCGCGATCTCGAGGGTGGCGGCGGCGCTGTCGATGCCGTCGGTCGCCTGGTAGTCGAAATGCTCGGTCAGCACGCCGTTCACCGCCTTCGACACGTCATAGGCGCCGGCCGGGTTCAGGGTGTAGCTGTAGTTGCCGTCCTTGTCGATGGTCAGGGTGCCGTAGGCGCCGGCGATGGTGCCCGGACGCGCCACCTGCAGCACGGTGCCGTGGTCGATATCGGAATCGTTGGCCAGCACGTTGCCGGTCATGGCGGTGCCATCGGCCTCCTTGAAAGCGGCGCGGTCGGATACCGCCACCGGGCCGTCGTTCACGCCCGTCACTTCGACGGCGACGACGGCGGTCGAGGTCCTGCCCAGGTCGTCGATCACGGTATAGCTGAAGCTGTCCTTGAGCGTTTCGCCCGCCGCCAGTTCCTGGAAGCGGCCGCCGAGGTCGTACTGGACGGCGCCGTTGGACAGCGTCACCTGTGCGCCGAGCGCCGACGATGCGCTCAGCGACACCAGGGCCGCGGCCGGATCGCCGTCATTGGCCAGCAGGCTGGCCAGCGCGACCTGCACCGGGCCGCCGTCTTCGTGCGCGGCGAGGCTGTCGCCGACGGCTGGCGCAGGGGCCAGCAGGCCGATCATGCCGGCGCGGTCGAGCGTGCTGCCGTTGTCGAAGGCGACGCGGTTGACGCCTTCGGCCTGGCTGACCCAGCCGGCCAGCGTGATGCTGTCGCTGGTGCCCTTGATGGTCAGCACCAGGTCGTTGCCCGACCTGGTCGCCACCAGGTCGGCCTGGGTCAAGCCGCCGGTCAGCTGCAGCGTGTCGGTGCCCTGGGCATCGACCACGCGGTCGGCGCCGTCGCCGCGGCCGAAGCGATAGCTGTCGTTGCCTGCCCCGCCCTGCAGCAGGTCGGCGCCGGCGCCGCCGGCCAGGGTGTCGTTGCCGGCGTCGCCCGACAGGACGTTGTTGCCGGCATTGCCGGTGATGACGTTATCGAGTTCGTTGCCGCTGCCGTCGATGGCCGCGCTGCTGGTCAGGCTCAGGTTCTCGACGTTGGCGGACAGGCGGTAGCTGGCGCTGGCCTGCACCGAATCGACGCCTTCGCCCGCATTTTCCACGACCGTGTCGGCCGCGTCGTCGACGATATAGCTGTCGTTGCCGGCGCCGCCCGCCATCACGTCCTTGCCGGCGCCGCCGTTCAGCACGTTGTCGGCGCCGTTGCCGGTGATGTTGTTGTCCTGCGCATTGCCGGTGCCGTTGATCGCCGCGCTGCCGGTAAGCACCAGGTTCTCGACGTTCGCGGACAGGGTGTAGCTGGCGCTGGCGCGCACGGTATCGTTGCCGGCGCCGGCCGCCTCGACGACCGCGTCGGCCGTCGCGTCGACGATATAGGTGTCGTCGCCAAGGCCGCCGGCCATGGTGTCCACGCCTGCGCCGCCGTCGATCAGGTTGCCGGCGGCGTTGCCGGTGATGTTGTTGGCCAGCCCATTGCCGGTGCCGTTCACGGCGCCATCCAGCAGCACCAGGTTCTCGACGTTGGCGCCGAGCGTGTAGTCGATGCTGGCGTTTACCGTGTCGGTGCCGGCGTTGGCGGCTTCCGTCACCAGGTCGCCCGCGTTGTCGACGATGTAGGTGTCGTTGCCGGTGCCGCCCTGCAGGTTGTCGGCGCCGCTGCCGCCGTCGAGGACGTCGTTGCCGCCGCCGCCGGACAGGGTGTCGTTGCCGGCGCCGCCGCTCAGCGCATTGGCGCCGCCGTTGCCGGTGATGACGTTATCCAGGTCGTTACCGGTGCCGGAGGTGCTGGCGCTACCGGTCAGGACCAGGTTTTCCACGTTGTCGGTCAGCGTATAGCTGGCGCCGGACTGCACGGTGTCGAGGCCTTCGCCGGCATTCTCGACGGTGATGTCGCCCGTGCTGTCGACGATATAGGTATCGTCGCCGCTGCCGCCGCGCATGATGTCATTGCCCGCGCCGCCGTTCAGGACGTCGTTGCCGGCGTCGCCCGACAGGATGTCGTCGCCCGCATCGCCGTTCAGCGCGTCGTTGCCGTCGCCGCCGACCAGGGTATCGGCGCCGGTATTGCCGTTGATGGTGTCGTTGCCGGCCATGCCGTTCAACACGTTGGCGCCGGTATTGCCGTTGATGACGTTATCCAGGTCGTTACCGGTGCCGTCGATGTCGGCAGTGCCGGTCAGCGTCAGGTTCTCGACGTTCGCGGTCAGCGTATAGGTGATGCTGGACTGGACCAGGTCGGTACCGCCCATGCCGGCTTCCACGACCAGGTCGCCGGCGTCGTCGACCACGAAGGTGTCGTCGCCGAGGCCGCCGTCCATGCTGTCGGCGCCCAGGCCGCCGTTGATGAAGTCGTTGCCGGTGCCGCCCGCCAGCTGGTCGTCGCCGGCTTCGCCGTAGAGGGAATCGTTGCCGTCGCCGCCGCTGACGACGTCGTTGCCGGCGCCGGCATTCACCGTGTCGTTGCCCGCGAGGGCGTCGATCGTGTTGTTGCCGCTGTTGCCGGTGATGACGTTGGCCAGCGCATTGCCATTCCCGACCAGGTCGTCGCTACCGGTCAGCACCAGGTTTTCGACGTTCGCGGTCAGGGTGTAGTCGACGCTCGCCTCGACCGTGTCCAGGCCATTGTTCAGGGTCTCGGTGACCAGGTCGCCGGCGTTATCGACCACATAGGTATCGTTGCCGCTGCCGCCCGCCATGGTGTCGGCGCCGAGGCCGCCGTCGAGGCGGTCGTTGCCGCCGTTGTCGGACAGCGTGTCGTTGCCGGCGCCGCCGGACAGGATATTGCTGTTGCCGTTGCCGGTGATCGTATTGTCCAGCGCGTTGCCGGTGCCGTTGATGGCGTTGCTGCCCGTCAGGATCAGGTTCTCGACATTGTCGGTGAGCGTGTAGTGGACGCTGGCCTGCACCAGGTCGACGCCCTCGCCGGCCGCCTCGGTCACCAGGTCACCCGCCTGGTCGACGATGTAGACGTCGTCGCCGGTGCCGCCGGCCATGGCGTCGGCATCCGCGCCGCCGTTCAGCAGGTCGTTGCCCTCGCCGCCGATCAGGGTGTCATTGCCGAGCCCGCCCTGCAGGTTGTCGGCGCCGCTGCCGCCGTCCAGGGTGTCATTGCCGAGGCCGCCGTTCAGCGTGTCCGCGCCGGCCAGGCCGGACAGGACATTGTTGCCGGCATTGCCGTTGATGATGTTGTCGAGCTCGTTACCGGTACCGTCGATGTCGGCCAGGCCCGTCTGGGTCAGGTTCTCGACGTTCGCCGTCAGCGTGTAGCTGATGCTGGACTCGGCCAGGTCGGTGCCGGCGCCCGCGTCTTCGATCACCAGGTCGCCGCCGTCGTCGACCACGTAGGTATCGTCGCCGATGCCACCGGCCATCTGGTCGGCGCCCGCGCCGCCGTCGAGACGGTCGCTGCCGGCGTCGCCGTACAGGGTGTCGTTGCCGCCTTCGCCGTACAGCAGGTCATTGCCGTCGCCGCCATGGACCAGGTCGGCGCCGTCACCCGCATTCACGGTATCGTTGCCCGCAAGCGCATCGATCGTATTGTTGCCGCTGTTGCCGGTGATGACGTTGTTGAGCGCGTTGCCAGTCCCGTTCAGGCCGGCTTCGCCGGTCAGGATCAGGTTCTCGACGTTGTCGGTCAGGGTGTAGTCGATGCTCGAGCGCGTGGTGTCGGTGCCCGCGCCGGCCGCTTCCACCACGACGTCGCCCACATTGTCCACCACATAGGTGTCGTTGCCGCTGCCGCCCTGCATGGTGTCGGCGCCGGCGCCGCCATCCAGCACGTCGTTGCCGGCGTTGTCGATCAGGATGTCGTTGCCGGCGCCACCGTCCAGGGCATTGCTGCCGGAATTGCCGGTGATGGTGTTATCCAGCTCGTTGCCGGTGCCGCCGATGTTGTTGGCGCCGGTCAGGGTCAGGTTCTCGACATTGGCGCCGAGGACGTGGGTCACGCTCGACAGCACCTTGTCGGTGCCTTCGCCCGCGTTCTCGATCACCAGATCGCCGGCGTTGTCGACCACATAGGTGTCGTCGCCGGTGCCGCCGACCAGGGTGTCCGCGCCCGCGCCGCCGTCGATGGTATCGTTGCCGGCATAGCCGTACAGCGCGTTGGCGGCGGCATTGCCGGTCAGGTTATTGTCGAGTTCGTTGCCGTTGCCGTTGATGGCGGCGGCGCCGGTCAGCACCAGATTCTCGACATTCTCGCTCAGCGTATAGCTGACGCTGGACTGGATCGTGTCGGTGCCCGCGTCCGCCTGTTCGACGACCACGTCGCCGGCGTTGTCCACCACATAGGTATCGTTGCCGCTGCCACCGTCGAGCCGGTCGGCGCCCGCGCCGCCATCCAGGGTGTCGTTGCCGGCGCCGCCGGCCAGGCTGTTGTCGCCGGCATTCCCGGTGATGGTGTTGTCGAGCTCGTTGCCGATACCGTTGGTGTTGCCGGTGCCGGTCAGGGTCAGGTTCTCGAGGTTGGCGCCGAGCGTGTAGTCGATGCCGGCGTTCACGGTATCAAGGCCCGCGCCGGCGGCTTCCGTCACCAGGTCGCCCGCTTCGTCGACGACGTAGGTGTCGTTGCCGGTGCCGCCGTCGAGCCGGTCGGCGCCGCTGCCGCCATCGAGGACGTCGTTGCCGGCGCCGCCGGACAGGGTATCGTTGCCGGCGCCGCCGCTGAGCACATTGCTGCCGGTATTGCCGGTGATGACGTTATCCAGCTCGTTGCCGGTGCCGGCCGTATTCGCGCTGCCGGTCAGGACCAGGTTTTCCACGTTGTCGGACAGCGTATAGCTGACGCCGGACTGGACCGTGTCCGTGCCCTCGCCCGCCTTTTCCACGACCACGTCGCCGATGTTGTCCACCACATAGGTATCGTTGCCGGCGCCGCCGATCAGGGTATCCGAGCCGGCCATGCCGTTGAGCACGTTGGAACCGGAATTGCCTGTGATCGTATTGTTACGCGTATTGTCGGTGCCGTTGATATCGGCCGTACCGGTCAGGGTGAGATCATCGATCGTGGACGCCAGCGTGGTGGTGACAGACGAGGTGGTGGTGGTCATGGTTTATCCTTGTGTGGCTCAGCGATTTATCCGAAAGCAACTATTATTACTTTACGGAAAGTTTAGCACAAAGATTTCCACATGGAAATGATTTCGGCACGCCTGTTGCGGGAAACAAAAAGGCCACCCGAAGGTGGCCATGTCGTGCCGCATTGCCAGCCCGCGGGCCGGCTCAAGCCAGCTTGCCGAAGGCCTGCTCCAGGTCGGCGATCAGGTCACCGGTGTCTTCCAGGCCGATATTGAAGCGCACCAGGATGCCCGCATCCGGCCAGCTGCGGCGCATGCCCTGGATCCGGTACGGCATCACCAGGCTGTTGGCGCCGCCCCAGCTATAGCCTATGCCGAACAGCTCCAGGGCATCGACGAAGCGGTCGGTCTGCTCTTCCGTGTAGCGCGCGTCGAACAGGACCGAGAACAGGCCGCCGGCGCCCGTGAAGTCGCGTTTGAAATACTCGTGGCCGGGGCAATCCTCGAAGGCCGGGTGCAGCACTTTCGTGATTTCCGGACGGGTCTGGAGCCAGGCCGCCACCTTGCGCGCCGCCGCATCGTGGGCCTCGAAGCGCAGCTTCATGGTCGGCAGGCCGCGCATCACGAGGTAGGCGTCATCGGCGCTGACGCCCAGCCCCAGGCGCATGTGGGCCAGGGCGATGCGGTCGTTCAGGGCCTTGTCGCGGGTGATCACGGCGCCCATCAGCACGTCCGAGCCGCCCGACTGGTACTTGGTCAGCGCATGCATGACGATGTCGACGCCGAGGTCGAAGGCGCGCAGCGCGATGCCGGCCGACCAGGTGTTGTCGAGCGCGACCAGCACGCCCTTCGCCTTCGCCGCGGCGCAGATCGCGCGCAGGTCCGGCACTTCCATCGACACCGAGCCCGGCGCCTCGGTCCAGACCAGCTTCGTGTTCGGCTGGATCAGGTCGGCGATACCGGCGCCGATCAGCGGATCGTAGAAGCGCGCCGTGATGCCGAAGTCGGCGGACAGCCAGCGCCCCAGTTCGCGGTTCGGGTTGTAGACATTCTCCGGCAGCAGGACATCGTCGCCGGATTTCAGCAGGGCCAGGTCGACCATCGAGATCGCGGCCAGCCCGGATGGCGCCAGCAGGCAGTGGCTGCCGCCCTCGATCTCGGCCAGGCGGGCTTCGAGCGTGAAGGTGGTCGGGGTCCCGTGCAGGCCGTAGGTATAGGCGTTCTTGTCCTTCCACTCGCCGCTGCGCATGCTGGCGACATCCTTGAACAGGACCGTCGAGGCGTGGTGGATGGCGGCCGGGAAGGCTTCGAAACCTTCGGGGGCGCGGTAGTCGCTGTGGATCAGGGTGGTTTGGAGGGATTTTTTGCTCATTATTTGTGACTCCCAATCAAAAATCGCTGCCCCCTGAAACTCGTCGTTCCCGCGCAGGCGGGAACCCAGGTTCGTCAAGCAGTTGGAACGCGTGCTACTTGGGTTCCCGCCTCCGCGGGAACGACGTGCACATGCCGCGGGTACTATCGCGGCAAACGATCAGGCGACCGTCGCCCACAAATCATGCGCATCGGCCTTGGTCACCACCACCTCGATGAACTCGCCGACGGCCGGCTTGGCCTTGCCCGGCTGGAGCGCGCGCTTGATGTGCACCACGCCGTCGATTTCCGGCGCGTCCGCAGCCGAGCGGCCGATCGCTTCGCGCGGTCCAACCTCGTCGACCAGCACGCGGATTTTCTTGCCGACCTTGGCCTGCATGCGCTTCAGCGAGATCTCTTCCTGCAGCAGCATCACGCGCGCGCGGCGTTCCTCGCGCACCGCTTCCGGCACCGGGTTCGCCAGTTCGTTGGCGGTCGCACCCTCGACCGGCGAGTAGGCGAAGCAGCCCAGGCGGTCGATCTGCGCCTCGCGCAGGAAGTCGAGCAGGTATTCGAACTCCTCTTCCGTCTCGCCCGGGAAGCCGGCGATGAAGGTCGAGCGGATCACGAGGTCCGGGTTCATCTTGCGCCAGGCGAGGATGCGGTCCAGGTTCTTCTCGCCGCTGGCGGGACGCTTCATGCGCTTCAGGACGTCCGGGTGGGCGTGCTGCAGCGGGATGTCGAGGTAAGGCACGACATTCTCGCCCATCAGCGGGATCACCTGGTCGACGTGCGGGTACGGGTAAACATAGTGCATGCGCACCCAGGCGCCGTATTCCTTCGCCATCTTGCCCAGTTCTTCGGTCAGCTGGGTCAGGTGGGTCTTGACCGGGCGGCCGTTCCAGAAGCCGGTGCGGAACTTGACATCGACGCCATAGGCGCTGGTGTCCTGCGAAATCACCAGCAGTTCCTTGACGCCGGCCTTGAACAGGTTCTCGGCTTCCTGCAGCACGTCGTGGATCGGACGCGACACCAGGTCGCCGCGCATCGACGGGATGATGCAGAAGCTGCAGCGGTGGTTGCAGCCTTCCGAGATCTTCAGGTAGGCGTAGTGCTTCGGGGTCAGCTTGACGCCATGGTCCGGCACCAGGTCGATGAAGGGGTCGTGCGGCTTCGGCAGGTGGGTGTGCACCGATTCCATCACCTCGGCCACGGCGTGCGGACCGGTGACGGCCAGCACCTTCGGGTGCACCTTGGTGATGATGTCCGCGCCGTCCGCATCCTTCTTGGCGCCGAGGCAGCCGGTGACGATCACCTTGCCGTTCTCGGCCAGCGCTTCGCCGATGGCGTCCAGCGACTCCTGTACGGCAGCGTCGATGAAGCCGCAGGTGTTGACGATGACGAGATCGGCGCCGGCGTAGGACTTGGCGGTCTCGTAACCTTCCGCGCGCAGCTGGGTCAGGATCTGTTCGGAGTCGACCAGCGCCTTCGGGCAGCCGAGCGAGACGAAGCCGACCTTGGGCGTCGCGCCGTTCGTCGTCGCGGGAGCGGGCGGAATCATGACCGGCGCTTCAGCGACCGCGGCGGCGGAATCTTGGGAATCGGGAAGAGGCTTACGGCGGAGTTCTTGCATGTCGGATTGCGGCGAAAAATTCTGGGCAATCCGCGATTGTACAGGAAGCGGGGGATGAGGAAAACCGGCTATTACACGTCATCCCCGCGGAAGCGCGGAACCATGCTGAAGTACCAACGTCGGTAAGGCAGCGTTATCGCGAGTTGTCCGACATCGGATGCTCAGTATGGATTCCCGCTTTCGCGGGAACGACGGCCTGCGGTGCAGGGCCGTCGAAACACTTACTTCTTGGTATCCGTCGGCACCCCGAACGGGAAAGTCCCGAACATCGCCTTGCTCTGGCTCTGCATCTGCTCCTGCATCTGCAGGAACAGGTTCTTGCTCTGGTCGATGTAGTTGTTCATCATGCCCTGCATCATCGGGCCCTGGATGTTCATGAACTGGGTCCACATCTCGGTCGAGAACGGCTTGCCCTCGAGGGCGCCGGCGGCCGAGCCGACGAACTTGTTCTGGATGTCGGTGAAGGCCTGGACGTTCTTTTCCAGGTAGGAACCCATCATGCCCTGCATCGCATGGCCGTAGTAGCGGATGATCTGCGACAGCACTGCGCTCGAGAACATCGGCGCACCGTGGGCTTCTTCTTCCAGGATGATCTGCAGGAGGATGCTGCGGGTCAGGTCTTCACTGGTCTTGGCGTCGACCACGGTGAACTCGTCCGCATCCAGCACGAGCTGCTTGACGTCGGACAAGGTGATATAGGAGCTGGTCTGGGTGTCGTACAGCCGGCGGTTCGGGTATTTCTTGATCAGGCGTTCGCTGCTCTTTTTTCCACTGCTCATCTCAGGTTCCAAATATTGCGCCGCAGCGCTTTTGTTATGCAGTCCGCGGGCATACTGGCTGTGCCGCGGCGTCTCCGTTCCAAGAGGATATTCTTTAAAATACCACGTTGTGAACGCAGGCGCAGCAATTATTCAACAGGCAACTCACGTATTTTTCTAGCAAGTTGCCTGTCCACCAAGAATTAGTCGGCGCGCGCCTTCACGTAACGCCCTGGCGCCGCCTCGATCGGCTGGTAGCGGGCGCTGCCCGGCTGGGCCGGCGGCGCGACATCCTTGCCGCCATTCTCCGCCAGGAATTTCGCCCATTCCGGCCACCAGCTCCCCTTTACCTCGGTCGCGCCGGCCATCCAGTCGGCCGGGGTCTTCGGGCGGGTGCGGCCGTTGGCCTGGTTGACCCAGTGGCTGCGCTTGTTCTTCGACGCCGGATTGATCACCCCGGCGATGTGGCCCGAGGCGCCCAGCACGAAACGGTTCGCTTTCGCCTTCTTCGGGTTCAGCAGGTTCATCGCGGCAAACGCCGCTTCCCACGGCACGATGTGGTCTTCCTTCGAACCGTAGATGAACACCGGGCAGTCGATCCGGCCGAGGTCGACCTTCTCGCCGGCCACCGTCAAGGCGCCCGGCTCCCTCAGCTTGTTTTCCAGGTAGGTGTTGCGCAGGTACCAGCAGAACATCGGGCCCGGCAGGTTGGTGCTGTCGGCATTCCAGTACAGCAGGTCGAAGGCCGGCGGGGTCTTGCCCTTCAGGTAATTCTGCTGGACGTAGTTCCACACCAGGTCGTTCGGCCGCAGCGAGGAGAAGGTGGTCGCTAGGTCGCGCCCCGGCATCAGGCCCCCGTTCGCCAGCTGCTGCTCGCGCAGGGCGACCTGGGTCTCGTCGACGAACACGTCGAGCACGCCATTGTCGGAAAAGTCGAGCAGGGTCGTGAACAGCGACAGACTGGCCGCCGGCTGGCGTCCGCGCGCCGCTTCGACCGCCAGCGCGGTAGCGGCGATGGTGCCGCCGACGCAGAAGCCGAACACGTTGACCTTGTCCTTGCCGGAGATCTCGCGCGCCACGTTCAGGGCCTGGATGGCGCCCTGCTCGACGTAATCGTCCCAGCCGAGCTTGCCAAGGTTCTGGTCGGGATTCCGCCAGGACATCATGAAGACGGTATTACCCTGCTCCACCAGGTAACGCACCAGTGAGTTTTCCGGTTGCAGGTCGAGGATGTAGAACTTGTTGATGCAGGGCGGCACCATCAGCAGCGGCACTTCGTGCACCGTGGGCGTCGCCGGGGTGTACTGGATCAGCTGGAACAGCTCGTTCTCGAATACCACCGTGCCCGGCGTGATGCCGACGTTGCGGCCGACTTCGAAGGCCGATTCGTCGGATTGCGAAATACGGCCCTTCTGCATGTCGGCCAGCATGTTCTGCAAGCCCTTGCTCAGGCTCTCGCCCTTGGTCTCGATCAGCTTTTGCTGGGCTTCCGGATTCGTCGCCAGGAAGTTGGCCGGCGACAGCGCGTCGACGATCTGCTGCACGGCGAAGCGGATCTTGTGCTTGTCACGGGTCGGCGCTTCGACGGCTTCCGCCATCGCCATCAGGAATTCGGAATTCAGCAGGTAGGACGCGGCGCTGAAGGCCGCCATCGGATTCGCCGTCCATTCGGGCGCCGAGAAGCGCTTGTCCCTGAACTCGGGCGTCTTGCCGCTCATGACGTCCTGCCACAGGCGCATCGCCTTCTGCAGGTAGTCGTTGCGCAGCGCCTCCATCCTGGCCTGCGGCAGGCCGGCGCCGAAATCGCCCAGCATGCGCATGACCGGCGCGGCCTGCTGCGCCATGCCGCCGCCAAAGACCGACGGATCGGGGAATTTCATCCAGGACTGCCAGATGGAGGGATCGGAAAACTGCGACATCCAGGCAGCGCCAGGCTGCTGAGTGGCTTCGGGCGTATTCATATCGGCGTCCATTGTTTAGAATCGGGTATTCAAGCGTGCAGACAGGGAAAGCATCATGTGGATCGTCGCCATCGGATGGATGTATGTCGTGACCCTGATGGCGGCCACCGAGCCCTCCGTGGTGGCCGGCATCATGACCTTCCTCTTTTACGGCGTCTTGCCATTATCTCTCGTTTTTTACCTGACGGGAGCGTGGCAGCGCGGACGTGCACGCAAGCGGGAAGCTCGGGACTCTAAGCGCGGCGACCTGCCGAGCCCTTGATCTGGCTTAAACTCGCCAGATCAGGCTGGCCTGGCGTCCGCTCCCTGCCCCGTCGCGCCGGTAGGAATAGAAGCAAGCGCCTTCGGTGAAGGTGCAACGGTCGCCGCCATGCACGCGGGTGATCCCGTCGCGCGCCAGCAGGCGGCGCGCGAGCAGGTAGATATCGGCCAGGTACTTGCCCTCGCGCCCAGGATAGGGACGGAAGCCCTCTTCATGCGCACCATCCGGCAGCGCGGCGCGGAAGGCGTCCACGACGTCGGGCCCGACTTCGAAGGCCTGCGGGCCGATCGCGGGCCCGAGCCAGGCCGTGATCTCGCCGCCGCCCCGAGCGCGCATCGCGGCCACGGTCGCACCCAGCACACCCGCCGCCAGTCCGCGCCAGCCAGCATGGGCGGCGCCGACCACCTTGCCCTCGAGGTCCGCGAACAGCACCGGCAGGCAATCGGCGGTCAGGATCGCGCACACCACCCCGGACTCCGTAGCGGTGCTGGCGTCGCCGACCTGCACCGGCGCGCCCGGCTGCACCAGGCTTGCTTCGACGACGTCGGCGCCGTGCACTTGCGCGATCCAGGCCGGGCGTCCCGGCAACAGCGATTGCAGGCGCGCGCGGTTCTCGCGCACGGCTTCCGGATCGTCCTTCACGTGCAGGCCGAGGTTGAGGCCGCCGCCGCCCCGGCCGTCATCGAAGGGCGCCGCGCTCACGCCGCCCAGGCGGGTGGTCGCCAGCGCGCCGACGTTGGCGGGCAGGTCCGGCCAGTCGGGCCGGATCACATCCTCGATGCGGAGTCCCGCCATCAGGCCGCTTCCGGCTCGTCGATGCCGGCGCGCGCCAGCAGTTCGGCGAAGTCGTCGGCCAGCGGCACGACCCACTCGATGTGCTCGCCGGTGGCCGGATGGGTCAGTCCCAGCCGGCGCGCCTGCAGGGCCTGGCGGTGGAAGAAGGACAGCAGGTGCGGCTTGCCGTACACGGTGTCGCCGACCAGGCTGTAGCCCAGCGACTGCATGTGCACGCGGATCTGGTGGGTGCGGCCGGTTTCGAGGCGGCACTGCACCAGGCTGACCGGACGGCGGTCCAGTTCGCCCTTCGCCAGCAGTTCGTAGTGCGTGATCGCCGGCTTGGCCATCGGCGCGCTCGACACCGCCATCTTGGTGCGCTCGGTCGGGTGGCGGCTGATCGGCGAATCGACCGTGCCGGACAGGCGCGGCGTGCCCCACACCAGGGCGAAGTATTCGCGCTTGACGGTACGCGCCGCCAGCTGGCGCACCAGGTCGGTCTGCGCTTCGAGCGTCTTGCCGACCACCATCAGGCCGCTGGTATCCTTGTCGAGGCGGTGCACGATGCCGGCGCGCGGCACCGAGACCAGCTGCGGGGCGTGGTGCAGCAGGCCGTTCAGCAAGGTACCGGACCAGTTGCCGGAGCCGGGGTGCACGACCAGGCCGGCCGGCTTGTTGATCACCATGATGGACTCGTCCTCGTAGACGATGTTCAGTTCCATCGCTTCCGGCGTGAAGGCCGTGTCTTCCGGCGCCGGCTGCGGCAGCACGACGATGGTCTCGTCGCCGTAGGCCGTGTTCTTGCCCTTCGCCGGCTTGCCGTCCACCAGGATGTGGCCGGCGTCGAACCATTGCTGCAGGCGGCTGCGCGAGAATTGCGGCACCAGGCCGGCCACGACCTTGTCGAGGCGCTGGCCGCAGTGCGACGGGTCCAGGGTCAGGGTAATCGGCGAAAAGTCGACACCGCTCGGGGCCAGGCCGGGTTGCGGGGTGAACTCGGCGTCCAGGTCATCGTCCAAATCGGTATCGACAGTCATTTCCGCCGAATTCGGCGCAGCATTTAATATCACGTTGTTCCCATCGGCTATAATCAGCCGTTCGTTGTATCTCGGTAAAAACTTTCTTGCAAAAAGCTCATGCAAAAAAAATTGTCTGTATTGGTTGTGACGGGTGCTCTGCTCAGTTTGTCAGCTTGCGGCTTGTTGCCGGGAAAGTCCGACGAAAGCAAGAACGTGTCAGCGTCGAAATTATACGCTGAGGCGCGCGAGGAAATGGACGGCGCCCACTACGAGGCCGCCATCAAGCTGTTCGAAAAGCTGGAAACCAACTATCCGTTCGGCACCTATGCGACCCAGGCGCAGATGGAAATCGCCTACGCGCACTATAAAGCCCAGGACCAGGCCGAGGCGCTGGCCGCGGTGGAACGCTTCATCAAGCTGCACCCGAACCATCCGCAAGTCGACTATATGTACTACCTGCGCGGCCTGATCAACTTCAATGACCAGATCGGCTTCATGAGCTTCATCTACGCCCAGGACCCGACCGAACGCGACCCGAAAGCGACCCGCGAAGCCTTCGCCGCCTTCAAGGCGCTGGTCGACAAGTTCCCGAACAGCAAATACGCGCCGGACTCGATCCTGCGCATGAACTACCTGATCAACGCGATGGCTTCGTACGAAGTCCACGTGGCGAACTACTACTACCGCCGCGGCGCCTACCTGGCCGCGCTGAACCGTGCGCAAGGCGCCGTGACCGACTACTCGGACTCGCCGGCGCGCGAGGAAGCCCTGTTCATCATGATCCGCGCCTACGACAAGCTGGGCATGTTCGACCTGCGCGACGACACCCAGCGCGTGTTCCAGAAGAACTACCCGAACAGCCACTTCCTGGGCGGCAAGGGCAGCGGCGATGCGCCGTGGTGGAAGTTCTGGGCCAAGTCGGGGCCGGCGCCGAAGCCGAAGGATGCTGTGCAGTAAAAGACAACGCCCGCTTGATGCGGGCGTTTTTCTTCTGGTAGCGCTTGCACCGTCATCCCAGGGCTGGCGGGGATGAGGTGCGAACCTACGCGGCTCCCGACGCTTACGCCTCGACCCGCCGCCTGAACACCCACTCCTTCTCCGTCGACGCGCTCTTATCGAACGCATAGCCATCCACATCGAACTTCTTCAGCTTCTGCGGATCGGTGATCCCCCGTTCGGCCGCATAACGCGCCATCATCCCGCGCGCGCGCTTGGCGAAGAACGAGATGATCTTGTACCTGCCGTTCTTCCAGTCCTCGAACACCGGCACGACCAGCGGCGCCTTCAGCAGCTTCGGCTTGACCGACCTGAAGTACTCTTCCGAGGCCAGGTTCACCAGCGCGCTCGCGCCGCTGGCGGCCAGCGCCTCGTTCAGCGCGTCCGTCACCGTCTCGCCCCAGAAGGCGTACAGGTCCTTGCCGCGCGGGTTGGCCAGTTTCGTGCCCATCTCGAGGCGGTAGGGATGCATCTGGTCGAGCGGGCGCAGCACGCCGTACAGGCCGGACAGGATGCGCACGTGGTCCTGCACATAGGCGAGCGCCTTCGGCTTCAGGCTGCGCGCGTCCAGGCCGGTATAGACGTCGCCGTCGAAGGACATCACGGCCTGGCGCGCGTCGCCGTGGTCCGGATGCCAGCTGGCGTAGCGGGTCACGTTCAGCACCGCGAGCGGGTCGGAGATGCTCATCAAGGCGCCGACCTGCGCGGGCGAATACCCCTTCAGCACGCGGATCAGTTCCGCGGCGCGGTCGATGAATTGCGGGGTGGTGCGTTGGTCGGTGGTGGGCGGGGTGTCGAGGTCGAGCGATTTGGCGGGCGAAAGAACGATCAGCATAGGTAAGAAAGCGGTACAACCGGTAGAATTGCCGACATGATACCTGCTCTACAGAATCCCATCGTCATCGACACCAATGTTTGCCTCGACCTGTTCGTTTTCCGCGACCCGCGCTGGGCCAGCCTGCTGGCCGCGCTGGAAAGCGGCGCCGTGCAGGCCGTGACCCGGGCCGACTGCCGCGACGAATACCTGCACGTCCTGCACTACCCTCACCTGCCGCTCGACGACAGCACGCGTCCCGATGCCGCGGCGCGTTTCGATGCCCTGATCCGCGTGGTGGCGCCCGACAGCCGCGCGATCCGCCTGCCGGTCTGCACCGACCGCGACGACCAGAAATTCCTCGAAATCGCGCGCGACGCCGATGCCGCCATCCTCGTCACCAAGGACAAGGCCCTGCTCAAGCTCGCCAAGAAGACCGTTCGCGAAGGCCTGTTCCGCATCATGCAACCCGATGCCTGGGTCAAGCTGGGCTCTCAACCGTAAAACCATCATGGCTACCCCCGTCCTTCGCTCCCGCCTGCCGGCCGTCGGCACTACCGTCTTCACCCTCATGTCCGCCCTCGCCAACGAACATGGCGCGGTCAACCTCGGCCAGGGCTTCCCGGACTTCGGCTGCGACCCGCGCCTGCTCGACCTGGTCGACGCGGCCATGCGCGCCGGCCTGAACCAGTATCCGCCGATGTCCGGCGTGCCGGTCCTGCGCGAAACCATCGCCGCCAAGATCCAGGCCCTGTACGGCCACGCCTACGATGCCGCCACCGAGATCACGGTCACGGCCGGCGCCACCCAGGCCCTGACCACCGCGATCCTGTGCGCCGTGCATCCGGGCGACGAAGTCATCATCATCGAACCGGCCTACGACAGCTACCTGCCGGCCGTGCAGCTGGCCGGCGGCGTGCCGGTGACGGTGTCGATGCAGGTCGATGAAAACGGCTACAGCGTGCCGTGGGATGCGCTGGCCGCGGCGGTGACCCCGTGCACCCGCATGATCGTGATTAACAGCCCGCACAACCCGACCGGCTCGATCCTGCGCAAGGCCGACCTGGATGCGCTGGCCGGCATCGTCGACGGCACCGACATCCTGATCCTGTCGGACGAGGTCTACGAGCACATGGTCTTCGACGGCCAGCGCCACGAGTCGGTCAGCCGCGACCCGCGCCTGGCCGAACGCGCCTTCGTCGTGTCGAGCTTCGGCAAGACCTATCACGTGACCGGCTGGAAGGTCGGCTATGTGGCGGCGCCCGCGGCCCTGACGGCGGAGTTCCGCAAGGTCCACCAGTACAATGTGTTCACCGTGAACACGCCGATGCAGCACGGCCTGGCCGGCTATATGCAGGACCCGCGGCCCTACCTGGACCTGCCCGCCTTCTACCAGAAGAAGCGCGACCTGTTCCGCGACGGCCTAGCGCGCACCCGTTTCACCCTGCTGCCGGCGGACGGCACCTATTTCCAGTGCGTGAAGTACGACGGCATTTCGGACCTGAGCGAATCGGCGTTCGCGCAGTGGCTGACGCGCGAGATCAAGGTGGCGGCGATTCCGGTGTCGGCCTTCTACAGCCAGGGCAAGGAGTCGGGGATCGTGCGGTTCTGCTTTGCGAAGCAGGATGAGACCTTGAAGGTGGCGCTGGAGCGGCTGGCGAAGGTGTGATGCGGCCTGCAGCCTGAATCCGTCGTTCCCGCGAAGGCGGGGACCCATACTGAAGCGTCGGATTCGGTCCGTCAGTGACGACGTGACGCAGCATACTGCGTCGACTTTGGATGTTCAGCATGGGTTCCCGCTTTCGCGGGAACGACGGTGGAGATCCGCGCGTACGTTGTGGCTCAGCGGCCAAGCTGCTGCAAGCGCCGCTCCACAAACGCCTGCAGTTCCGCCGACAGCGTCCCGCTCGCCCGCGCCCGCTGGAAAGCCTCCAGCGCCTCGGCATTGCGCTTCTCGCCCTGCAGCGACATCCCCAGTCCCATCCACCACACGCCGTTGCCCGGCACCACGCGCAGCGCGGCCTGGTACTGCTCGGCCGCCTCGCGGTAGCGCTGGTCGCGCTGCAGGGCGCCGGCCAGGAAGGCGTGGTAGTCGGCATTATTGCCGGCGTACGGCAGGGTGCGGACCAGCGTGTCGATGCCGGAGCCGCCGCGCTCGATCTGCAGGCGCGCCAGCAGCACCGCCAGCGCCGGCTGGCGCAGGTTCAGCGCGAGGCCGGCCTGCAGGTGGCGGATCGCTTCGTCGCCGCGCTTCGCTTCGATCAACAGGCCCACCAGGGTCTGGCGCGCGGCTTCGTGGGCCGGATCGAGCCTCAGGGCCTGCTCCAGCGCGGCGATGGTTTCCGTCATGCGCCCATCCTGCAGGCTCGCCAGCGCGCGGCGGTATTCGCCTTCGGCGCGCTGGGACGAGGATTCCTGGCGGCCCTGGGCGCCGGCCGCCGCCAGCGGGGCCGCCATGTGCTCGCGCCGTTCGTCCGCTTTGGCGTTGCGCGGCGCCGCCGGTTTGATGGCGCCGGCGGACATGCGGGCCTGCAGCTCGGCCATGATGGCCTGGCGCGCGGCCCGTGCTTCCTCGCTGTCCGGTTCATAGCCCGCCACGCTCCTCGGCTGGGCAAGCGGCGCCAAGGTCACGGGCGCCACGGGCTTCGGGGCCGCGTGCTTCTTCGGCACGGGCGCGGGTGCGTCGAACACATCGTCGCGCCGCGCGGTTCCGGCAGGCGCGGCCGCCGCGGCGACGACAGGCGCCGACGCAGGCGTGTCGATCGCCGGCGCAGCAGCAGGCGCAGGCGCGGAAGCAGCGGAACCAAAAGCAGCAGGAGCGGCAGCAGGAACAGCAGCGGGCGCAGACGCCGACGCACCCGCCGGCCCCACGCTGATCGTGCTGCTCATGCCCTGCGGCGGCTTGATCGCGGCCGGCGCCGGCCTCGCGGCGCTGGCCGCGGCCGGCCTGGCGGCGGCGCGCGGCTGCTGGTACCAGCTCCAGCCGAACCAGGCCAGCGCCAGGATGGCAGCGGCGCCGCCCGAGGCGGCGGCGATGGTCCGCAGACTGGCGCGGCCGGCCAGGCCCGCGCGCGCCACCGGCCGGATCTGGGACGGGAAGGATTGCGCGCCCGGCGTGCCGCGCGCGTCCAGATCCTGGAGCATCTTGTTAATCAGGCTCATCGCAAACTCGTCGAGGTGCTCATGATTTCGTGATCACCCAGCCGACGCCGGCGGCGGCGCCGGCCAGCAGGGCGCCCAGCGCCGCCCACGGCAGCATGCGGCGCCTGCCGCTGGTCGCCAGGGTGTCCCGCGCGGCCGCGCTCACGTGCGCGCGCGTGATGGCGTGCCCACCCTCGCCGTAGCACAGCATCAGGGCCTTGTGCGCCAGCACGTTGACCAGGCGCGGCACGCCGCCGCTGGCCGCGTACAGACGCGCGATCGCGCCGCTCGAGAACAGGCGCGCGCCGCCGAAGCCGGCCACGCGCAGGCGGTGCGCGACATAGAAATCGAGGTCATCGCGGCTCAGCGGGCCGAGGTGGTAGTGGAAGGTGATGCGCTGGGCCAGCTGGCGGATCGATTCCAGTTCCAGCTTGCGGTTCAGCTCCGGCTGGCCGAACAGCACGATCTGCAGCAGCTTGCGCTTTTCCGTTTCCAGGTTGGTCAGCAGGCGCAGCGCTTCCAGGCTCTCGACGGGGATCGCCTGCGCTTCGTCGAGGCAGAGCAGCACGCGCTTGCCCTGCCCGGCCAGCTCGAGCAGGCGGTCCATGATCGACTTCAGCATGCGGTGCTGGTCGACGTCCTTGTCGAGCCGGATCTCGAGCTCGTCGGCCAAGGCCAGCATCAGGGTGCGCGGCTCGAGGTAGGGATTCGGGATGTAGGCGGTGACGAAGCCCTCGCCCAGGGTCGCCATGAACTTGCGGCACAACAGGGTCTTGCCGGTGCCGACTTCGCCCGTGATCTTGATGAAGCCTTCGCCGTTGCGCGCCGCCACCAGCAGCGTGTTCAGGGCTTCCTGCGAACGCGGGCTGCCGAAGAAGAAGCTGGTGTCCGGGGTGATCCCGAACGGCGCCTCGCGCAGGCCGAAGTGGGCGGTATACATTACCGCATCCCTCGGGGATCGAGCTGCTCGATGCGGCGGCCGGCATCCAGCAGGTCGTCGTTCCAGTTGCTGGCGCCTTCGACGATGGTCGGCTTGATCAGCACCACCAGCTCGCGCTTCTGGTTGACGCGCTTCTTGGCGCCGAACAGGTTGCCCAGCACCGGCACACTCCCGGCGCCCGGCACCTGCGAATTGTCGGCGGTCGAGGACTGGCGCATCAGGCCGCCGATCGCCACCACCTGGCCATTCGCGCCGCGCACGATGCTGTCCAGCTCCGAGGTCGCGGATGCGGCCAGCGGCAGGTTCAGGTTGCCGGCCGAACCCAGGCTGACGGCCTTGTTGACGGTCGACACCTGGCTCACCGACGGGTGCACGTGCAGCAGGATGTTGCCCTTGTCGTCGATCTGCGGGGTCACATCCAGCACCACGCCCGAGAAGAAGGCCTGCAGGGTCACGGTCGGCGTGGTGGTGGTGCCGGCCGCGGTCGAGTTGGTGTTGGTGGTCACGCCGGTCACGAAGAATTCGTCGGTGCCGATCTTCAGCACCGCCTTCTGGTTGTTGACCGCCGCCACGCGCGGGCTGGACAGGACGTGCACCGTGCCCTGGGTCTCGAGGAAGGAGATCAGGGCCGCGAAGTTGCTGGTCTGGACCGCGAGGCCGAACATCGAGCCGGCGGCGCCGGCCGCGTTCGACAGCGAGAAGCCGGTGCTGGCCGACAGGCCGGTGCTCGGGTCGCTGATGACGGCCGGCTGGCCGCCGCCGAACGGCAGCGGGGTCAGGGTCGCCCCCGGCGCCAGCAGGCCGCCCGAGATGCGGTTGTCGTGGCGGCTCTTGAGCGAGGCGAAGGAGGCCCAGTTCACGCCGCTCTGGAAGCTGTCGTTCAGCTCGACCTCGAGAATCTTCGCCTCCAGGATCACCTGGCGGTCGACCGCGAGCTGGGTCGCCTTCAGGTAGGCGTCGACGTTGCGCAGTTCGTCCGGCATCGCGCGGATCACGATCACGCCGGATTGCGGGCTGACCACGACGCTGCGGCCGCCATCCTTCGAGCCGACGATGGCTTCGATCGACGACTTCAGGTCGACCCAGAAGTCGGTGCTCGAGGTGGTGCTGACGTCGGTGCTCTGGAGCTGGTTCTGGTTCTGGCCGTTGGGATTGTTCTGGTTGTTCTGGTTGTTCTGGTTGTTCTGGTTGTTGCCCTGGTTGCCGTTCTGGTTGTTGACGGCGTTCGCCACCGAGGTCGAGGACACGCGCAGGTTGGACATGCCGCGGCGGTTGCCGACCAGGTAGTTCACGCGGAACATCCGGGTCTGCATGGTCAACGGCTTGATCGAGATACGGGTGCCTTCGATCCTGTAGTCGTAGCCGTACATCTCGCGCACCGCATCCAGGGTCTCCTGCAGGGTCACGTCCTTCAGGTTGGCGGTGATGGAACCGCTGACGTCCGGATGCACCAGGATGTTGTAGCGGGTCCCGGCGACGATCGACCGGAAGAACTGCTGGGCCGGGACATTGTTGAAGGAGACGTTGAAGCGTTCCTCGAGCGCCGGCCTGGCCTTCGGCAGCTGGGTGGCCAGGCTCGATGCCGGCGGCAGCAACGCGTTGGCGACGGCATCGTCGACCGCCGGCGCGGCCGGGGCGCGCTTGTTGGCGGCGCCCGCGCTGTCGACGTCGCGCCTGATCTGGTCGTAGGTGGTGGTGCTCGGGGCGGTCTGGCAACCGGCCAGCACGGCGGCCGCCAGCACGGTCATCGAAAGGGTGTGTCGCATCGTGTTCGTCCTCTTCTCGGGCTCTCAGCGCCGGGCCTGCGCTTTGGCGTGCGCCTGCGCCGGCGTGATGCCGGAGGCTTCCTGGGCATACAGGCGCAGCACCTGGCGCTCGGCGCCGCGCACCAGTTCGACCTCGTTGTCCCCGATCCGGGCCACGCGCGCGCCGTGGAACTGCTCGCCCAGGCGCACGGTTTCGCCGTCGATCACGGCCAGGTGGCGGCCGCCCTTCTCGCGCCCGATCAGGATGCTCTGCAGCTGCGGTCCGCCCGCGGCGGCGCCGGTCGCCGCGCCGGGGGCCAGCACCATCGCCGGCGGACGGGTCGGGTCCTGCAGCGCCTGGCCGTGCGCCTGCGCGGCGGCGGCAAACAGCAGGGACAGGGCCGCAAACTTCGCGGCCTTCGCCAGGGTCAGAGCTTCATCCATTTTTCGTCCAGGCTCAGGGTGTACAGGGTCAGGGTCAGGCGCACGCTCGGGTATTCCTCCACCTCGAGCTGGGCCTTGCCCCAGAACAGCTGGGTCGGCAGCGCTTCCAGCGCGCTCATGTAATCGACCATGTCGAGGTAGCTGCCACGCACGGTGAGTTCGACGCCATGGCGGAACAGCAGCTCGCGCTTCGCCGGCGCTTTCGCACCCGCAGGGGCAGCGGGGGCGTCGGCGGCCGCGCGCTGCGCGTTCATCCCGCCCAGCGGCTCGACCGGCAGCGTGCGCACCGACACCATCTTCAGGCGCCCGTTGGCGCGCAGGATCGTCTCCAGCAGCGGCGCCACGCGTTCCGGCGGCACCAGGCCCTGCTGCATCGCACGCAGGCTCTCGCCCAGGCGCGCGGATTCTTCCCGGGTCGTCGCCAGCCGGGTGCGCGCCGGCGCATCCGGATCGGCTTCGGCGGCCTGCAGTTTCTGCAGGATCTCGGCGTTGACACCGGCAATATTGTTCTGCTGCTGGACGACCTGGCTGCGCAGCTGGTCCTGCGTGCGCAGCAGCGGGCCGATCACCCCGAGGTTGGCGATGAAGGCCAGGCTGCAGGCAGCGGCGGCGAAGCTCATGATGCGCTCGCGCTGGCTCAGCGCATCGACGCGCGCGGCGAATTTCAGCCAACGCTGCTTCATGGCTGTGCTCCCGGCCTGGCCTGCGGCGTGGACTGCAGGCTGAATTCGACGTACGGCGCCGGAGCGCTGGTTTCCTTGCCGTCCCTGACGACCTTCACTGCCGCCGCCTCGCCGATCTGCAGGCTGCCGACCGGCTTGCCCTGCATGACGCTTTCGTTGCGCAGGCGGCTCAGGAAGCCAGGCACCAGGGCCGGGTCCAGCGCGCGCCCGCGCACGCCGAGATCGAGCCCCGCGCCGCCGATGCTCACGCCGGTCAGCCACAGGCCGTCGACGTTCTGGCGCGCCAGCGCACGGAAGTATTCGGCATAGCCGCGGGTGTCGCCCAGCTCGCCACGCTCGATCACGCCGGCGACTTCCTTCAGGCCCAGCAGCTCGTCCTGGGCCCGGGCCAGTTCCTCGGCCAGCCGCGGATCTTCCTTGCGCGGGGCGAAATCGGCGTTCACGCTGGCCAGCCGCTTGCGGGCCTTCTCCAGCTGCGCGGCGCCTTGGTCGGCCTGGGCCTGCAGGCTGGCGACGCGCACCCGGGCGGCCACGCCCATCGCCGTCAGGCCCAGCACCAGCACGCCCAGTGCGGCGGCCATGGTGGCGGCGCTGAATACCTTCTTCTTTTGCAGGAAGGCCGGATTGAAGAGGTTGATCTGCTGGCTCATGCCGCGCCCTCCTCCACGCGCAGCGCCGCGCCGATGGCGACGAAGAAGCGCTGCTGGCGCGCCGGTTCGCGCAGTTCCGGAGTCGCGTCCAGGTCCAGCAGCTGGTCCAGGTCGAGGGTCTCGACGCGGGTGTACAGGTTGCCCGCCAGGTATTCCTGCAGGCCGTCGGCGCCGCTCGGCGCCAGCACCAGCTTCGCCACGCTGATGAAGGAGAACTGGCGCTCGAAATTGTCGAGCGAGCGTTGCAGCTCCAGCGTGATCTTGTCGAAGCTGTGGTGGCGCCGTTCGGCGTCGCCGTCCAGCAGCTGGGACAGGGGCACGTCGATGCGGCGCGACAGGTACAGTTCGCCACGCCAGGACACGGTCAGCAGGCCGCCGTCCTCGCCGAAGGACAGCATGGCGATGCCGCGGCCTTCCGGCTCCAGCAGGGCGGAGACGTTACGCTGGGCCATTTCAGGAATGTCGATGGTGCGCAGGCGGATCTTCGACTGGACGAACAGCTTCTGGCGCGCCTGGATCGTGCTGTTGCGCGCGGCCACCGCGAACACGCTCTGCTGGGGACGCACGGCGGCGTTCGGATCGAGCGGGATATCGAGCACGTCGTAGGTCGCTTCATCGACGGGAAAGTCGAGGACGTCCTTCAGGCGCCAGCGCATCGCGGCCTTGAGTTCCTCGCGCGGCACGTTGGGCGCTTCCACCGACATGAACTGGTAGTCGCCGCCGCCCAGCACCGTGGTGCAGCGGAAATCCATGGCGTGCAGTTCCCTGCCGGCCTTTTCGAGCGCCTCGGCGCCCGGCGCGCCCGGAAAGAAGGTGGCCAGCGTCAGCGCCGGCTTGCCCGCGGCGGCACGGCGCACGCTGGCGGCGGCGATACCGTCGCGCTGCAATACCATCGCCAACCAGGCTTCTGTCTTTTGAGCTTTCCTAAAAAAACGCATGCGGTGGCGGTGGGTTTTGGTGAGTTTCGACGGAATTTCGCTAGATGCTTGATTATATTCAAGTCGCGTGGAAAACCGATATCATTTTTTCCACTGAGGAAAAATATTTCCGGTTTCCACCAGGTTTGGACTGGCGGGCGTTGTCAATACACCTCACGCAGGTAGATCAGCGGGCTCTTGTAGAGACCGAAGGTGACGCGCGCCTGGGTGCTGGGCAACCAGGGGGCATCGGCGCTGTCGAGGGTAAGATCGACGCTGCCGACCGTGCCGCGCGGCGGCGCCTGCAGGTTCAGGGTGCCCTTGCCATGGATCAGGCCGACCGCACCGGTGCCGGCCACCGTCAGCGGATTCGGCTTGCACTGGCCGGTCTTCGGATCCAGGGTGAAGAACTTCCGGCAGCCGCCGTCGACGGGCCGGATGCCTGACGCCACCAGGCTCGTCTCGTCGCTGGCACTGGCGGCCCAGGCTGCGCCATTCCAGTACTGGGCGGTCAGCGGCACGGGCAGGCGCAGCAGGTCGGAGCCGAACACGTTCGGCACGAACAGCCGCCCGGCCACGACCAGCAGGCCGTCTTCGTACTGCGGGGTCCAGGTATTCGCCGGCGTCCTCGAGGTGATGACCGGATTCGCGCTGCCGCTCGGGCGGATGGTTTCGGTCATGCTGGCGCGCAGGTAGACCAGGGTCGGGCTGCCCCAGTCGCGCGTGCGGCGGGTAGCCGCGGTGGCGGCGTTGTAGGGATTGCCGGTGCTGTAGCTGGCCGTGCCGTCCATCCGGCGGAAGTCGGTGGGGCCGGTACTGAAGGCCAGCGCGGCGGCGCTCAGCGTCCCGCTTGCCGGGGCCGCCGCATCGTTGGGCGCTTTCGCGACCGACACCGTGACCGGCCGTGCGCTGTCGTTCTGGAACAGCGACAGCATGGTCGGCGCGCCGTTGCGCGGCAAGCCATAGGGAACGACCACATAGCCGAACGGTTGGCGCGAGTAGGCCGCGCCGCTGACCGGGAAGGTCGGTTTGGCGGGATCGGTGGAGACGGCCGGGCAGTTCATCGCCGGCAGGCAGTCGAAGTCCGCGTTCACCTCGGTCGCGAAATGGTCGGGATAGAAACGGCCGATCACCCGGGTGCCGGTCCTGACGCGGTTTTCGGGATGCACGTCGATGTCGTCCGGCGGCGCGCCGACCGGCCCGGTGCCGAGGTAATCGACCACGTACGGGGTCGCCGTGAGGTTGCCCGCCTCGTACCAGCGGACCGTGGCATCCATCGCGCCGACATCCGTGACGCCGGCATTGCGCGCGAACGGCTGGTCGAAGGCGAAGGCCGCGGCCACGACACTGCCTTTTTCGTCGATCGCCACCTTCGGCGATACCCTGGCGTTCAACAGGAACAGGTCGAGCCGCAGGTCGAGGCCGATCGTCTCGTCCGGCAGCACGCCTTTCAGTTCGGCCGCTTCCTTGCCGAAGCTCGGCGCGAACAGCTTGTTCGCCATCAGCGCCCCGACGCGCATGGTGAAGGGGTCGCCCGCCCTGGCGAAGCCATAGCGCTCGTCCTTCAGCCAGCCGTCGTCGACGGTGCCCATGTAGTCGTCGGTGCCGTCCGCGCGGAACACCCGCTGGAAGCGGATGTCGGCCGGCCGCGAGATGAAATCGACGGTGCCGACGATGGCGCTGTTGAAGCGCAGCGTCAGCGACATCCTGCCGACGTCGGCGTAGAACAGCGGCGCGAGCGCGCTGCCGTCGGCCAGCACCGCGCTCGGCTTGCCGGCCGGGAGCCTGGCGCTCACCGTCCGCCATGTACCGGCGCAATCGAAATCGGACCTGCCCGCATAGGCGATGGCGACCGCGGAATTCGGCAGGCAGGCGAACTTCAGGTCGAGCGACAGCGGATAGTCCGTGTCCTGCAGCTTGCTGGCCACCTGCGCGCCATTCGCGGAACCCACGGAAGTGATGTAGATCGCCGTGCCCTTGTCCGCCGCGACCACCGGCCCGAAGAAGCGGTGGCATCCGGCGTCCTGCGGCGAGGTGACGATCTTCTGCCCATCCGTGCAGGCTTCGCTGGTGAACACGAACGCGGACGAACCATTGTCGGCTGCGGTGCCGCTGTTGGTGGCCATGTTGTTGGCGGGCCTGCTGTCGCCGGTCTTGCCGGACACCGTGGCCGTATTCGTATAGCTTCCGGACGCGGCCGGCGTCACCGCGATCACCAGCGGCGTCATCTTGTCGCCCGGCTTGAGCGGGCCGGCCTGGGTGCAGGTGACCACGGTCTGGCCATTGCTCTGGGCGTTCGAGCAGGTCCAGCCCTTGCCGCTCGCCGACATCAGCGTGAGGCCGGCGGGCAGCGTGTCGACCACGGTCACCGGCCCGGTTTCGTCGTCGAGGCCGCCGTTGCTGACGGTGAGCGTGTAGTTGGTCGGGCTGCCTACCGTCAGGTCGCCGGAGCGCGTCATCGACAGCGCCAGGTCGGCGTTCGCCACGTAGGGGATGGCGACGATCTCGGCGCCGAGCAGCACCAGGTCCTGGCCCGAGCGATAGGTGGTGGACGCGCTGTTCTGTCCCGGCGCGATCACCGGCGGGCTCAGGGTGTAGACGTCGAAGTCGATGCCGTAGGAGCGCGTGTCCCCCGTCACGTTGCTGGCCGAGTTGAACTGGTTGCCCTTCGGGTTGATCGTGTCCGACATCTGGTAGCCGTTGAACAGCAGGTCCTCGCCGCCCTGCGACAGGGTGGCGTCGCCCTCCCAGGTGATGTGCCCCACCCGCCCGGTGGCCTTGGGCGGCAGCGGGTCCGGCACGCTGAAGTTGCCGAGGTCGATCGTCAGGCTGTTGTTCTGGAAGGCCTGGAAGCCTTCGTACAGGTTCAGCATGCGGAACGGCTCGTCCGGGTGCGCGTACACGACGACCAGCGCGAAGCCGGCCACCACGGCCTGGGCGTTGCACCAGGCCCCGTCGTTCTGGACGGTGAGATCGTTGAAGGTGTAATAGCCATTGCCCTTCTTCGACACGTAGTCCGTCACGTCCGCCGCGCCGCTGAAATACGCCAGCGCGGCGCCGCTGCTGCTGGAGGTGGCGACATAGCGCCGCTTCGGGTCGGCGTTCACGCTGTAGCCGTCGAGGCTCACCGTGTAGTCGGGCGTGGTGCCCGAGCCGGCCCAGTACAGCTGGGCGCTCTTGATGGTTGCCCCGTTCGGGATGCCCGAAAGGTAGGCGGTCAGCTTCTTGTTCGGGTTGGAGACGCTGCAGGACCTGGCGTTGTCCTTGTCGCGCTGGGTCTCCTCGGTGCCGGTGAAATTCACGTTGCCGCGGAAGCTCTGCAACAGCGAGACCGGCGTGTCGGCGTGCGCCGGCAGGCAGGCCAGCAGCAGCCAGGCAAGCAGCAGGCCGGGCCAGCAGCCGGCGAAGCGGCGCATCATAGTTCCGCCTCCAGGGTGCGGCGCACGAATTCCGCATCGTTCAGGTCCACGCAGCGGCCGTTCGCATCCGGCTTGTTGCAGGCGGTCGAGGTAATGACGTAGCGCGCCAGATCGCCCGCGCCCTGTTGCTGGCACTTGACGTGCACGCCGAAGCCCGCCAGCGAAGTCCCGGCCGGCATCCTGAACATCGTCTCGGCCGTGCAGGCGCCGTTGCGGGTGCGCCGGAAGATGCCCCATTCCAGTCCCGCGCGCGCGGCCTGGTAGGCGCGCGCGCCGAGCAGGTCGACGTTGGCGCTGCCCTGCTGCGCCGTGTAGATGCCGACCATGGCCACCCCCAGTCCGGCCAGCACGACCAGCAGGAAGATCGCGGTGACGATGCCGACCCCGGCTTCACGCCGGCGGATGCGAAGGAGCTGCTTCATGGCGTATTGTCCACGTGGACCTGGTGCACCAGGCGGATGGTCGCCGGCGCCTCGGTGCGCCCGCGCAGCGACAGCGCGATGCCCACCAGGCCGGTGCGCCGGGCCGCGGTGCCGTAGCTGAAGATGCCATCGCAGCTCGTCAGGCCGGTGGCGACCAGGGCGCGCTTGCCGGCGGTGGGCACGGCCTGGTCCTTCACGATCGGGTAGTCCCAGGCGCGCCACAGCGCCAGGCGGCCGTCCGTATTCTGCGCGCAGTAGAAGCTGACCGGGCCGGAGACGACCTGGAAGCGCTGCGCCGGCGACGTCATCGGGGCCTGCTGCCAGGCGAAGGGATTGCCGGCCAACGCGATCGTCCTGGCCGGGATCGACTGGCCATTGATCGTCGTCGCCGCCTCGGCGGACACCGCGTTGACACAGGCGATATTGCCGGCGGCGCCGGCTGCCGACGTGCTCGGGCAGCCGGTGATGCCGGTAGCGGCGAGGTCGTAGGCGTTCGCCGGCTCGAATCCCGGTCCCAGGTTGTAGACCACCACATAGTCGCCCGCCCTCACCTGCGCGAACGTGCCAGGCATGCCGACGGCGGTGAAGGCGACGGTGCTCGGCCTGTCGAAGCTGAGGACCGGCACCGTCGGCACGCCATCGTCTTCCGACAGGTAGCGCGCGCCGGAACGCGTCAGCAGCAGCTCGAGGTGGTCGCCGGCGTCGCTCGCGCGCACGCTGTTGGGCAGCGCCAGGCGGATGTCGCGCGCGATGCGGCGCAGCGCCAGGTCGGCCTGGTCGGTCAGTTCCGCGCGCTCGAGCGTGTCGCGGTAGCCGAGGATGGGCACGCGGATGAACACGGCGACGATGCCGGCCACGATGCCGAGGATGACGATCGTCACGACCGCCTCGACCAGGGTGAAGCCGCCCGTCCGGCGCGGCATTGCGGGCCGGGGCGTCATAGGTGATTCGGCGCATAGCGCGTGCGGTAGCCGTCCAGCGTCACGGTCTCGCCGGCGTAGCTGACCTGCACGGTGATGCGCAGGACCTCGGTGTCGGCCGCCGTGTCGGCATCGCTGCCGATGCCGTTCAGCGCGGCCGGCGCGATCGACAGGCGCGCGCTGTAGCCGGCCACGTCGATCGGATTGCCGCCGGCGTCGGCCAGCACGCCGCCGGGATTGTCGAACGCGGCGGTCCAGGTGTTCGGCGCGGTGACGTAGTCGTTGACGTTGTCGAAGGGACGCCCGCTGCCGGTGCCGGCCGGCTCGGGGGCCAGCTGGCCCCAGCGCTCGGGAATGCTGCAGTCGGCGGCGGACTTGACCAGGTCTGGGTCGCCGGCGTTCGGATCGGCCGGGTCGCAATACGAGAACCTGGCCAGCTCGACTTCCTCGAGCAGGCCTTCGGCGATGATCAGCGCCTGCTTGCGGCGCACCGGATCGGCGCTGCCGCGGGTGGCCAGGTTCATCACCGTCAGGATGCCGCCCACCGCGATGCCGACGATGACGATGAACAGGATGAGTTCGACCAGCGTGACGCCGCGCTGGCGCACGCGCACGCACACGCGCTCAGAAGACATAGCCCGTTTCCTGCGCAACCGAGACGGTGCGGGTGAGGTTATCGCCCTTGATGGTCAGGGTCAGGCCGGTGAAGCTGCTGTCGCCGGTGTCGCCGGTCAGATAGGGCCGGCCCAGGCCGTTGAAATAGATGGCGCCGGCGGCGCCCGGGTTCAGGGCCATGCTGGCGCCGGTGGGCACCCCCTCGCACTCCCAGGCTCTCACGTAAGTCCCGGCCACGGTGCAGAAGGCGCGGCTGGCGGCGCTGCCGCTGTTGGCGCCGGCTGGCGCGCTGACCTGGGCGGTCGGTGCGCAGGCACTCCCGCTGTCGTAGCACAGCCGCAGGCCCTGGCTGCTGGCCAGCACGTAGATATTGCGGTTCTGGGCGATGGCGAGCTTCTGGGCGTAGCGCAGCATGGCGGCGCTGCGGTCCGCGAAGGCGGCGGCATCGAAGCCGGTGCGGTCGAAAAAACGCGCGGCGCCGATGGCGCCGAGGATGCCGACCAGGACGATCACGACGACCAGTTCGACCATCGTGAAGCCGCCCGGCCGGCCCGGAGGGGAGAAACGGCGGGCGCCAGCCAGATCACGCCTGAGCACGACGCCTGCCGTCATACCGCGCGGAGATTATTCGCAGGTGGTGGTGGTGGACGCCACGGCCGGGACCGGGTTCGGGGCCGCGGTGGTCGGCGCCGCCAGCGCGTACGACACGAAGCAGGTCGTTGCGGCAGTCGTGCCGACCAGGCTGTTCGGGACCAGGGCAATGCCGTTGGCCGGGACCGTCGGAATGTTGGCGCCGGTCTGGCCAGCCGTATAGACGGTGTAGTCGTTCGTGGTCAGGCCGGCCGCGACCATGATGCCGTCGGCGGAAGCGGTCGGATAGCCGTTGGTGGTCACCGCCACGTTCACGCCTTCGAAAGGCAGGGGGCTGCTGGCGAAAGTAGCCGGGCTCACCAGATATTTACCGTGCACCATTGCCGACGCGGACGAGATCGCACCGCGTGCCGCGTTGACGCTGGCGACGCGCGCATCGGCGCCCAGGTTGGCAAATTTCGGCAGAGCCGTCGCCGCCAGGATGCCCAGGATAACGATCACGACGATCAGTTCGATCAGGGTGAAACCGCCTTGCGCCTGCGCCTTGAAGTTCTTGTTCATCTAACTCTCCGAATGATGTGGGTGGTTGCGGATGTGACGCCGCTTATGGTTGTTAACGACCGCCTACCCGCTGACTTGATTCAGGGCCAGGCTCTTGCTTGTACTGACAAATTCTACCTTGAACTTCAGCAACCTTGATGTACTGAAAGAAAAACTTTTAGTATTTCTAGGTAAATACACAAGGGATTTGTCGCGCGGGTCAAACACCCAGCCGGCATGGTCGATCTGCTCCGGGTCCGGCGCGTAGTATTCGCCCAGGTAGTTCTCGGGTTTCCACAGCAGCAAGTCGATCGGATTGCCGGCGGCGAGCTTGCGCAGTTCCGCCTCGCGCCCGGTCGACACCAGCTGGGCGGTGCGCGCCTGCAGCGAGGTGCGCAGCGAGGCCACGACCTGGCGCGCCGCGGCGAGTTCGGCCTGCTCGCGGTAGTACTCGAAGCGGTTCAGGGCGATCGCGCTGACCACGGCGGACACCAGCACCACCAGCGCGAATTCCAGCAGCGTGAAGCCGCCCTGCCCTCGTTGTCGGCGGAATGGCGTCTTCATTTGTTGTGCAGGGCAGCCTTGCCCAGGTCCCAGATCGGCAGGAAGATGCCGAGCGCCAGCACCAGCACCAGCACGCCGAGGAAGGTGATCAGGATCGGTTCGATCTGGCTCGACAGGGTCTTCAGTTCGTAGTCGACCTCGCGCTCGTACATCATCGCGATCTCGTCCATCAGGTCGTCGAGCGAGCCGGATTCCTCGCCCACCGCGATCATCTGCAGCACGATGGGCGTGAACACCTGGGCGTTGGTCGCGGTGCGCAGGATGCTTTCGCCGCGCTCGACGCCGTCGCGCATCTGCTCGATGCGCATCGCCAGGTAGGCGTTGTCCGCCGTCTGCGACACCACGGTCAGCGCCTGCACGATCGGCACGCCGCTGCGGATCGACAGCGCGAAGCTGCGCGCGAAGCGGGCCATGGTGGCCTTGTGGATGATCTTGCCGGCGATCGGCAGGCGCAGCTTGTAGCGGTCCCAGGCCAGCCTGCCGGCCGTGCTGCGGGTCCAGGCGCGAAAAGCCAGCACCGCGCCGATCGCGCCGGCGGCGAACGCGGGCCACCAGGCCACCGTGAAGCGCGAGGTGCCAATCAGGATCCGGGTCATCAGCGGCAGCTCGGCGTGGAAGCTCTTGAACACGTTCTCGAACTGCGGGATCACGAACACGTTCACCACCACCATCGCCGCGATCATCGCGATCATCACGAAGGTCGGGTAGCGCAGCGCCGTCTTCACGCGCTCGCGCATGTCGCGGTCGAACTCCAGGTGGTCGAACAGGCGCAGAAAGACTTCTTCCAGGCGGCCGGTCATCTCGCCGACCCGCACCATCGCCAGGTAGAACGGCGTGAAGCACTCGGGGTGGCGGCGCATCGCGGTCGACAGTTCGCGGCCGGAGTCGAGCGATTCGCGCAGGTCGCGGATCACCACGCCGAAGCTCTTGTTGACGGCCGATTCCTGCAGGCCGGCCAGGCCGCGCATGATCGGCACGCCCGATTTCAGCAGCGTGTAGATCTGGCGGCTGAACAGCTGCACGTCGAGCGAGGTGACCTTTTTCCTGGTCAGGCGCTCCCACAGGCCTTCCTTGCCGGCGCCGGCCGGCGTGGCGGTCGACGTGGCTTTCCTCGTGGTCGGGCTGATCTCGAGCGGCGTCACGCCGCCGCCGAACAGCTGGTCGGCGACCGCGCCGCTGTCCACGCCTTCCAGCACGCCGGCCACCAGTTCGCCGCTGCCGTTGCGGCCCTTGTAGGCGAAGAACGGCATGCTTTAGTCTTCCATCTGGTTACTGACGCGCATGGCTTCCGCCACCGTGCTCTTGCCCTGCACCGCCAGGCGCACGGCGCTGCGGCGCAAGGTCTCGCCGCGCATCTCGGCCTGGGCCGCCTTCAGGAAGTGGGCGGGGTCCGGATGGTTGATCGCTTCGTGCACGGCGCGCGTCATCTCGAGCAGCTCGTAGACTCCGGTGCGGCCGCGGTAGCCGGTGCCGTTGCAGTGCGAGCAGCCGCGCCCGTGGAACAGCGGAACGCTCTCGGCGCGGTCGCCCAGCTCGGCGCGCAGCCAGGCGCGTTCGGGCGCCGGCGCCGCGTAGGGCTGGGCGCAGCTCTCGCAGATCACGCGCACCAGGCGCTGGGCCAGCACGGCCTGCAGCGAGCCGCCCACCATATAGCGCGGCACGCCCATGTCCATCAGGCGCAGCGGCGTGCTGGCGGCGTCGTTGGTGTGCAGGGTCGACAGCACCAGGTGGCCGGTCATCGCGGCGCGCAGGCCGATCTGGGCGGTTTCCTGGTCGCGCATCTCGCCGACCAGCACGATGTCCGGGTCCTGGCGCAGGGCCGAGCGCAGCACGCGCGCGAAATTCAGTTCGATCTTGTCGTTCACCTGCACCTGGTTGATGCCCGGCAGGCGGTATTCGACCGGGTCCTCGACCGTGATCAGCTTCTTCTCGACCGAGTTGAGTTCCGCCAGCGCGCTGTACAGGGTGGTGGTCTTGCCCGAACCGGTGGGTCCGGTCACCAGCACCAGGCCGTTGGGACGCTGGACGATGGCGCGGAAGCGCTCCACCAGGCGCGGATGCATGCCGATGGCATCCAGGCGCAGGTTCATGCCGACCTGGTTCAGCAGACGCATGACCACCGATTCGCCGTACTGGGTCGGCATGGTCGAGATACGCACGTCGATGCGCTGGTTGCGCACCTTGACCGCGAAACGGCCGTCCTGCGGCAGGCGCTTTTCCGAGATGTCGAGGTCGGCCATCAGCTTCAGGCGCAGCGCCAGCGGGGTCGCGATCTTGATGTCGGCCTCGGTCTGCAGGTGCAGCACGCCGTCGATGCGGAAGCGGATCTGCAGGCGGCCGTCCTGCGGCTCGATGTGGATGTCGGAAGCGCGCACCTGGGCGGCATCGTCGAACACCGATTGCAGCAGCTTCACGACCGGCGCTTCTTCGAGGCCGGAATTCGAGGCCAGCGCGCCGAAGTCGACCGAGGTCGTGTCGCCCAGGTCCTGCTCCAGCTCGCGCGCCAGGCCGGTGATCTCGCCGGTGCGGCGGTAGATGCGGTCGATCGCCTGCAGCACCTCGGTCTCGTTGACCACCGCCAGCTCGACGCCCTTCTTCAGGAGCCGCGCGATCTCGTCGTAGGCGAACAGGTCGGTCGGGTCGGACACGCCCACCAGCACGGTCTCGGAGCGGTCTTCCAGCACCAGCGCGCGGAACCGGCGCGCCTGGGTCTCGGGCAGCAGCCGTACCACGTCCTGGTTGATGTTGTAGAACTTCAGGTTGATGTACGGGATGCCCATCTGGCGCGCCAGCGCGCCCGAGATCTGCTCCTCGGTGACGTAGCCGTTCTCGACGAACACACGGCCCAGCTTGCGCCCGGTGCGCTTCTGGTCGGCCAGCGCGGCATTCAGCTGCTCTTCCGACAGCAGCTTCTGTTGCACCAAGATTTCGCCGAGCCGGACTTTTTCAGGCCTCGCCATGTCACCCTTCAGTTTTGTAGGACTAGTCCTGCAATTGTAAGACAGAAACACTGAAAATTAACGTGCGGAATTACATTCTGTCGTCCATACGTAACGCCCAAGGATCATCGCATGTAAGATGGCCAACAATAATTCGGGGTCAGAGCACATTTTTCAGCTAATTCGGGGTCAGAGCACTTTTTCGGTAAATAGCCCGTATGCATGAGCCCGGGCGGATCGCCCTTTTCCTCAACGGTCAACAGGCCATCAGCGGGGATATATATATGACTGTGGGATATTGCCCAGAAATGTGCTCTGACCCCGAATTAAGAGAAAAATGTGCTCTGACCCCGAATTTTTACAATTGGAGGAGGCATGACTGCAGCGGCCCGTCGCCGGATTTTCCTGATGCGCCATGGCAGCGTCACGTATTTCGATAGCGCCGGCAAACCTTTCCTGCCCGAGACCGTCCCGCTGAACGAGGATGGCCGGGCCCAGGCCGATGCGGCCGGCCGCGCTTTCGCCGCCGCCGGCGTCCGCTTCGACCGCGTGATCGTCTCCGGGCTGCCGCGCACCGTGGAAACCGCCGCGCGGGTGCTGGCCGCCACTGGACAGGCGATCGGGGCCGAGGTGTGGCCGGAGCTCGAGGAGATCCGCGGCGGACGCCTGTCCGCGATCCCGGCCGCGGAGCTGAAGCGCGCCTTCACCGGCGCTTTCGAGGGACTGGTGCCGGCCGGCCAGCGCTTCCTGGGCGGCGAATCGGTCGGCGAGCTGATGGACCGGGTCCACCCGGCGATGGCGCGCCTGCGTGCGGATGCATCCTGGGACACGGTGCTGCTGGTGCTGCACGGCGGCGTGAATTGCGCGATCCTGTCGCTCGCCCTCACCGGCCAGCGCCTGTTCCTGGGCGGCCTGGCGCAGGCGCCGGGATGCATCAACGCCCTCGATGTCGGCGAGGATGAGCGTGACTGGGTGGTGCGCGGCGTGAACCATAACCCGCTGGATGCGCTGCAGCCGGGGGCGCGCATGACCACGATGGAGCTGCTGTTCGAGCAGTACCGCAGGTCGCGCTGAAAAAAGCACGTTCGTTCGTGGCTGGGCTATGATTGTTCGAAAACTCGACCAAAGCGAGGAGACACGATGTTCGAAGAGATGATCGGCACCAAACCCGTATCCGAACGCCAGCGCTTCGACAGCGAAGCATTGGGCGCCTGGATGGTGAGCCACGTCGACGGCTACCCCGGCGGCGCGCCCGCCGTCGAGCAGTTCAAGGGCGGCCAGTCCAACCCGACCTTCAGGCTGCGCGCGCAAGACCGGCATTACGTCCTGCGCGCCAAGCCCGGCCCCGCCGCCAGGTTGCTGACGTCCGCCCATGCCATCGACCGCGAGTTCCGCGTGATGGACGCGCTGTACAAAGCCGGCTTCCCGGTGCCGCGCCAGTACGCGCTGTGCCTGGACGAATCCGTGATCGGCCGCGCCTTCTTCGTGATGGAATACGTCGAAGGCCGCGTGCTGTGGGACCAGTCGCTGCCCGGCATGACGCGCGAGGAACGCGCCGCCATCTACGATGAACTGAACCGCGTCATCGCACAGCTGCACACGGTCGATGTCGCCGCCATCGGCCTGGCCGACTATGGCAAGCCCGGAAATTACTTCGCGCGCCAGATCGAGCGCTGGACGAAGCAATACCAGGCATCCCGGACCGAGACCATCGAGGCGATGGACAGGCTGATCGAGTGGCTGCCGCGGCACATCCCGCCGGGCGACGACACCGCCATCGTGCACGGCGACTACCGCCTCGACAACATGATCTTCCACCCGACCGAGCCGCGCATCCTGGCCGTGCTGGACTGGGAACTGTCGACGCTCGGCCATCCGGCCGCCGACTTTTCGTACCACTGCCTGAGCTGGCATATCCCGCCCGGCAAATTCCGCGGCATCGCCGGCCTCGACCTGCAGGCACTGGGCATCCCCGGCGAGGACGAGTACATCGCCGCCTACAGCCGCCGCACCGGCCGCACGATCCGGCGCGAGGATTTCAATTTCTATCTCGCCTATAACCTGTTCCGCCTGGCCGGCATCATGCAGGGGATCATGAAGCGCTACGTCGACGGCACGGCGTCGAGCGCCCAGGCCCTCGAAAACGGCAAGGCCGCGCGCCCGATGGCCGAGATGGCCTGGCAGTTCGCCCAGCGCGCATCGTCCTGACGCATCGTCCTGACCAAAGGAGAACACATGGATTTCGACTACTCCGACCGCTGCAGGGAGCTGCAAGCGCGCCTGCTCGCCTTCATGGACGAGCATATCTACCCGAACGAGCAAGCCTTCAGGCAGGAAGTCGAGCGTAACGGAAGCGAAAAAGGCAGCCGCTGGATTCCGACCGAACTCGTGGAGCGCCTGAAACCCCTGGCCCGCCAGCAGGGCCTGTGGAACCTGTTCCTGCCGCGCTCGGAGCGCGCGCCCGAAGGCCTGTCGAACCTCGACTACGCGCCGCTGTGCGAGATCATGGGCCGGGTGGCCTGGGCGCCCGAGGTGTTCAACTGCTCGGCACCCGACACCGGCAATATGGAGACGCTGGAGCGCTACGGCAGCGAAGACCACAAGCGCAGCTGGCTCGAGCCGCTGCTGCAGGGCGAGATCCGCTCGGCCTTCGCGATGACGGAGCCGGAGGTCGCCTCGTCCGACGCCACCAATATCGAAACGCGCATCGAAAAAGACGGCGGCGACTACCTCGTCAACGGCCACAAATGGTGGATCTCCGGCGCCGGCGACCCGCGCTGCAAGCTGTTCATCGTGATGGGCAAGACCGACCGCGATGCCGACCGCCACCGGCAGCAGTCGATGATCCTGGTGCCCAGCGATACGCCCGGCATCACCATCAAGCGTCCGCTGCCCGTGTTCGGCTACGACGACGCCCCGCACGGCCATTGCGAGATCCTGTTCGAGAGCGTGCGCGTGCCGGCCTCGAACATCCTGCTCGGCGAAGGACGCGGCTTCGAGATCGCCCAGGGACGCCTGGGCCCCGGCCGCATCCACCACTGCATGCGCGCGATCGGCGTGGCGGAGCGGGCGCTGGAACTGATGTGCCGGCGCCTCGACAGCCGGGTCGCCTTCGGCCGCAAGATCTCGGAACAGGGCGTGTGGCGCGAGCGTATCGCCGAAAGCCGCATCCGTATCGACACGGCGCGCCTGCTGACCCTGAAGACGGCCTGGCTGATGGACACGGTCGGCAACAAGCAGGCCCGGTCCGAGATCGCGATGATCAAGGTGCTGGCGCCGGCCGTGGCCCAGCAGGTGCTGGACTGGGCGATCCAGGCCCATGGCGCGGCCGGCGTGTCGGACGACTTCCCGCTGGCCTACCAGTGGGCCGGCAACCGCACCCTGCGCCTGGCCGACGGGCCGGACGAGGTGCACCGCAACGCCATCGCCAAGCTGGAACTGGCAAAACACGCTGCTCCCGGTTGAGCGTGACGCGAGGCGGACGAGCATGGCATTGGCGCGCCGCCTCAAGTAACATGGCCTGAAGCGGTGCATGGGCTCCGCTGACAGTCGGAGCTTGCATTGCTGCTGTTTCAACAACGATTCCTTCCTTCGATCCGGTCGCGCCTGATCACCCTGGTGTTCGCCTGCGCGCTGCCGATCCTGCTCGGCTATTTCGCCTTCGCGCGCGACGCCGACCACCGCGAAGCCCAGCACGTGGCGGAAGATGCGCAGATGATCGCGCGCGCCCTGGCGGCGGCCGTCGACCGCGACCTCGACAACGGCGAGACGGCGGCGCGCGCCCTCGCCAGCCAACCGAGCCTGGCGGCCGACGATCTCGCGGCCTTCCACGCCGCCGCGCGGGCCCTGCTGCGCCCGGAATTCCCGGTCTATGCCTTCGTGCTGAGCGGCGCCGACGGCCGCGACCTGCTGGATACCCGGCACCCCTGGGGCACCATGCCGCCGCCGAGCGGCAACGAGGCCGACGTGCGGAAGGTGTTCGAGACCGGCGACAGCGTCACCTCCGGCCTGCACCGCGGGAACGCGTCCCTGCCCTGGGTGATCTCGATCGCGGTGCCGGTCTGGCGCGATGGCAAGGTGGCGTACGCGCTGTCGGTCGAACAGCGCCCGCGCCGCATCGCCGAGCTGCTCGCTGGCCAGCAGCTGCCCGAGCGCTGGGACGCCCAGGTCTACGACAACCATGGCCGCCTGGTGGCGCGCAACGGCGAACCCGTGCAGGGCACCGGCGCGCCGATCCCGCCCGAGCTGCGTGCCGCGCTGGCGCGCAGCCCGAGCGGCAAGACGAGCCTTGCGCGGCCCGGCTTCGAGACCATCAACGCCGCCTACGCCACCACGCCGATGCACGGCTGGACCGTGGCGATCGGCTTCCCGCGCCACGCGGCGCGCGACCTGCTGGGGCGTTCGCCCGGCGCGACCCTGGCCGGCATCGGCACCCTGCTGGCCATCAGCGTGCTGCTGGCCTGGGGCATCGGCGGCTCGATCGCGCGCGACGTGCGTGCCCTGACCGAGCCGGCGGCCGACCTCGGACGCGGCCAGCCGCTGTCGATTCCGGAACTGGGCACCAAGGAAGCGGCGGCGGTGGCGCGCGCGCTGCGCAAGGTCGAGGGCGACCTGCTGCAGTACCGCCACCGCCTGGAAGCGCTGGTGGCGGCGCGCACCAACGAGCTGCAGCGCTCCAGCGCCCTGCTCGCCACCGTGTACGCCAGCGCGCCGGTCGGCCTGGCCTTCCTCGACCGCGGCCTGCGCGTCATCATGATCAACGACTACCTGGCGGCGGTGAACAAGCTGCCGGCCGCCAGCCATATCGGCCGCACCCTGCCCGAGCTGCTGGGCGAGCGCGGCATCGCGATCGAGGAACCCTACCGCCGGGTATTGAACACCGGCCGTCCGCTGATCGAGGTCGAGGACAGCGGCGAGTCGCCGGCCGAGCCGAACGTGACGCGCCACTGGATCTGCAGCTACTACCCGGTGTACGGCCCCGACGACGAACTGGTCGGCATCAACGGCGTGGTGCTCGACATCACCGAGCGCAAGCGCCAGGAAGAGCGCAACCGCGACAACGAAGCCCTGTTCCGCGCCCTGTTCGAACGATCGGCCGACGCCCACGTGCTGGCCGCCCTCGGCGCCGGCTTCGTCAGCGCCAACCAGGCCGCCGTCGAACTGTTCGGCTGCGCCGACCTCGACGAGCTGCTGCAACTGTCCCCGGCCAGCCTCTCGCCCGAGTTCCAGCCCAACGGGCGCCGCTCCGACGAACTCGCCCACGAGTACATGCGCCGCGCGATCGATGCCGGGACCAGCAAGTTCGAATGGATCCACATGCGCCGCGACGGCAGCCTGTTCCACGCCGACGTACTGCTGAACGGCGTCGACATCGGCGGCAAGGGCATCGTCAGCGGCACCATCCGCGACATCACGGCGCGGGTCCAGACCGATGCCGCCCTGCGCGCCGCCAGCCAGCGCCTCGAGCAGAGCGAACGCATGATGCGCACCGTGACCGACAACCTGCCGGCCCTGGTCGGCTACTGGGACGCCGCGCTGCGCTGCCAGTTCGCCAACCGGCCCTACCTCGAATGGCTGGGCCGCCCGGCCAGCGAGGTGATCGGCCACACGGCATGGGAATTGATGGACGAGGCACAGATGGCCCAGGTCCAGCCTTATCTGGACGGCGTGCTGGCCGGCGAGCCGCAGTTCTTCGAGCGCCGGCTGCAGCGCAAGGGCAGCGACGAGGTCATCCAGGCCTGGGGCAGCTACATCCCGGACGTCGACGAGGCCGGCCAGGTACGCGGCTTCTACATGCTGCATTCCGACATCACCGAGCTGAAACGCACCCAGTCGCGCCTCGAGGAAGCCCTGCGCGCGGCCGAAGCGGCCAGCAGCGCCAAGGGCGAGTTCCTGGCCAATATGAGCCACGAGATCCGCACCCCGATGAACGCCATCATCGGCCTCGCGCGCCTGCTCGAGGAAGCGAAGCTGGAGCGGCGCGAGCGGGCCTACGTGGCGCGCATGCAGATGGCGGCCAGGTCGCTGCTGTCGATGCTGAACGACGTGCTCGACTACTCGAAGGTCGAAGCCGGCCAGCTGGTGCTGGAGCGCACCGCGTTCCGCATCGACGACGTGCTGGCCAGCGTGGCCGTGCTGGGCGCGGCCGGGGCCTGGCACAAGGGCATCGAGCCGGTGTTCGCGGTGGCGCCCGGCGTCCCGGCGCGCCTGGTGGGCGATCCGATGCGCCTGCAGCAGGTGCTGCTGAACCTGGTCGGCAACGCGATCAAGTTCACCGAGCGCGGCGAGGTCGTGCTGGCGATCGAGGTGGCAGCCAGCGCGGACGGCCGCACCGAACTCGCCTTTTCCGTGCGCGACACCGGCATCGGCATCGCCCCCGAACAGCAGCAGCGCATGTTCGAAGCCTTCTCGCAGGCCGACAGCTCGACCAGCCGCAAGTATGGCGGCACCGGCCTGGGCCTGGCGATCAGCCGCCGGCTGGTGGAACTGATGGGCGGCGACCTGCGCGTCGACAGCACGCCGGGCGAAGGCGCCTGCTTCCGCTTCTCGGCCTGGTTCGGACTGGACCCGGCGCCCGCGCCGCCCGCGCCGCTGCCGGAAGGCGTCGCGCGCGTGCTGGTGGCCGACGACAACGCCAGCAGCCGCGAGGCACTGGCGCGCGCCCTCGAAGGCCATGGCTGGGAAGTCGACCGCGCCGCCACCGGCGCCGAGGCGCTGTCCCTGCTGCGGGGCGGGCGCCGCTACGACCTGGCCTTCATCGACAGCGTGATGCCCGACCTCGACGGCGCCTCGGTGCTGGCCTTCGCGCGCGCCGACCGCGCCATCCCGATGCCGCGCTGCGCCCTGCTGGCGGCCGACCCGGAACGCGAACGCCTCGATGCGGTGGCGGCCGACCTGCGCGTCTGCGCCGTGCTGGCCAAGCCCTTCACGCCGGGCGCGCTGGATGAAGCGCTGGCGGAAATGGCGAACGGCGGCCAGCCCGCCGAGTCGCCGCAGGGCGCGCCCTCGCTGGGCGGGCGCCTGGCCGGCCTGCGCGTGCTGGTGGTCGAGGACAACCTGCTGAACCAGGAGGTGGCCAACTACGTGCTGCAACATGCCGGCGCGGCGGTCGACTTCGCCGGCAACGGCCAGCTCGCGGTCAGCATGCTGGCCGAGGGCACCCAGCACTACGACGCGGTGCTGATGGACCTGCAGATGCCGGTGATGGATGGCTTCGAAGCCGCGGGCGCGATCCGCGCCATGGGCTTCACGGACTTGCCGATCCTGGCGATGACGGCCAATGCGATGGAGGACGACCGCCGGCGTGCCCTGCAGTCCGGGATGGACGGCTACCTGGCCAAGCCGATCGACGTCGACGAACTGGTGGGGGCGCTGCGGCGCCTGACCGGGCGCGCCGAGGGAGCCGGCGACGAGGCCGGCGCCGCCGATGCGGGCGAGGCGGCGGCCGGCGGCGCCGCCTCCGCGCTGCTGCCTGGCATGTTGCCGGGCATCGACCTGAAGGCGACCCTGCCCCGCTTCGGCGGCAGCTTTGCCGGTTTCGCGGCCGTCTTCAAGCGCTTCGAAAGCTCGCAGGGCGGCGTGGTCGCCGAAGTGCGGGCCCTGCTGGCGGATGGCGACCGGGTGCGCGCCGGCCAGCTGATCCACCGCCTGCGCGGCGTCGCGGCGAACCTCGGCGCCACCGAAGTCGCCAGCCAGGCGCTCGACCTCGAACAGGCGCTGCGCGGCGAGGACGAGGCCGCGCTGGCGCTGCGCCTGGCGCGCCTCGAGACCGCCCTGGCGACCGTGCTGCAGGCGGCGCGCGAACTGCCGGCGGAGCCGCCCGATCCCGCGCCGGATGGCGAACTGGCACGGGACGAAATGGAACAGCGCACGCTCCAGGACGCGTTGGCGCATTTACGCGATTTGCTACAAAATAACAACATGAAGGCCATGGCGCAGTTCGAATCGCTGCGCCCCGCCCTCGCGCGCATGGCCCCGGACGCCGTGGCGCCGCTGGCGGACGCGGTCGCGACCTTGCGCTTCGACGCGGCGGCCGCGCTGGTGGAGCAAATCGCCGGCAAACTGTGAAACGAGGAGGATGGATGAGCTGGACCGACATGGCCGTCAACGGTCGCATCCTGGTGGTCGACGACGCGATGGAGAACATCCAGATCCTGCACGCCGCCCTGCAGGACGAGCACGAGGTCCTGTTCGCGATGGACGGCCCGCGCGCGCTCGAGATCGCCCGCGCCCAGCATCCCGACCTGATCCTGCTGGACGCCGTCATGCCCGGCATGGATGGCTACGCCGTGTGCCGGGAGCTGTTCGCGTCCGAGGAGACCAGCGACATCCCGGTCATCTTCGTCACCGCCCTCAAGTCGCCCGAGGACGAGACCCGCGCCCTGGGCGCCGGCGCCGCCGATTTCATCAGCAAGCCGGTGAACGCCGCCGTGGTGCGCGCGCGGGTGCGCACACAGCTGACCGTGAAGCGCCAGCGCGACGCCTTGCGCGCCCTGATCCTGACCGATTCCCTGACCGGGGTGGCGAACCGCCGCGCCTTCGACGAGCGGCTCGAGATGGAGTGGCGGCGCTGCGGGCGCGCGCAGCTGCCGGTGTCGCTGCTGATGGTCGACATCGACCACTTCAAGCTGTACAACGACCATTACGGCCACCCGGCCGGCGACGCCACCCTGGTGCAGGTGGCCGGTGCGATGCGGCGCGCCGCCGCCCGCAGCCAGGACCTGGTGGCGCGCTACGGCGGCGAGGAATTCGCGATCCTGCTGCCCCAGCTCGACGAACAGGGCGCCACCGGGGTCGCGCGGCGCCTGATGCACGAACTCGAGATGCTCGACCTGCCGCACGCGGCCTCGCCCACCAGCCAGCGCCTGACGGTCAGCATCGGCATCTCGTCGATGGTGCCGGGCGAGCACAGCGCACCCGGCGACCTGGTGCAGGTGGCCGACGCCCTGCTGTACCAGGCCAAGGCCGGTGGCCGTAACCGCTACCGCACGTCCACCGGCTAGGCCGGCTTGCGGGCAAACATGCCCATGCCTTCGACCGTGCAGACGGTCTCGCCATGCTGGTTGATCGCGATCCACTTCGACCACACCACGCCGCGGTCGGGCTTCGAATTCGAGGCCTTGACCTGGGTGGTCTGGTAATGCACGTTGAGCGTATCGCCGGCGCGCACCGGCGCCAGCCAGCGTACCCCGTCCAGGCCGGGCGAGCCCATGCTGGACGATTTCGCCATCAGGCCGTCGACCACCATCCGCATCATCATGCTGCAGGTATGCCAGCCGCTGGCGATCACGCCGCCGTAGATCGACTGCGCGGCCGCTTCCCGGTCGACGTGGAACGGTTGCGGATCGAACTGGCTGGCGAAGGCGATGATCTCGTCTTCGCTCACGGTGCGGGTGCCGAGGTCGATGTCCTGGCCGGGGAAGAAGTCCTCGAAATACCATTCGGTGCTGGTGCTCATGCCGCGGCTCCTGCGGTAAAACCCGGCTGGGCCATGAAGCGCGCCAGGTGGTGGTCGGAATCGCCCAGGCTCAGTTCGATCGTGCTCAGGCGCTTGAAGTAGTGCGCGGCCGGCAGCTCGTCGGTCACGCCCATGCCGCCGTGCAGCTGGACCGCCTGCTGACCGACGAAGCGGGCGGCCTGGCCGACCCGGTACTTGGCGGCGGACACCGCCTGGCGGCGTTCGGCGGCATCGCCCGCGCGCAGGCGCACGGCCGCCAGCAGGGCCATCGAACGGGCCTGTTCGAGGTGGATGTACATGTCCGCCATGCGGTGCTGCAGGGCCTGGAATTTGCCGATCGGGACCCCGAACTGCTGGCGCGTCTTGAGGTACTCGAGGGTGGCGGCGAACAGGGCGTCCATCGCCCCTACCGCTTCCGCGCACAGCAGGCCGGCGCCGTAATCGAGCGCGGCTTCCAGGATCTCCCAGCCGGCGCCCGGCCGGCCGATCGCGGCGTCCGGCCCGACGCGCACGCCGTCGAAGCGCACGTCGGCGCCGCGCTGGCCGTCCAGCATGCGGTATCCGGTGATGTGGACGCCGGCGGCGTCGGCCGGCACCGCGAACAGGGCGATACCGTCCTCGCCGCGCTGTTCGCCGCCGGTCCGGGCCGAGACCACCAGCACGCCGGCCTGGGCCCCGTGCAGCACCACTTTCTTCTCGCCGTCCAGCAGCCAGCCATCGCCGTCCTGCCCGGCGCGGGCGGCGCGCGTGGCGATATCGCGCATGTCGTGGCGCGACTGGCGCTCGCCCAGCGCGCAGGCCAGTTTCAGTTCGCCCGCGGCCACCCGTTCGAGCAGGCCGGCGTGGCCGCCGCCCAGGCGCAGGAATTCGGCACCCAGCACGGTGGCGAAATACGGCTCGACCACCAGGCCGCGTCCCAGCTCCTGCATCACGACGAACATGTCGACCGCGTCGCCGGCGAATCCGCCCTGCTCTTCGGGTACCGGCAATGCGGTCAGGCCCAGCTCGGCCAGGGTGGCCCAGGCCTGCTCCGAGGTCCCGCCGGGGGATTGCACGATCGCGCGGCGTGTCTCGAAGCCGTAGTCGCGCGCGATCCAGCGCTTGAGGGCGTCGGCCAGTTGCAGCTGCTCTTCCTTGAAATCGAAGTCCATGCTCTTTTCCTTACAGGCCCAGGATCATCTGGGAGATGATGTTGCGTTGGATCTCGTTCGACCCGCCGTAGATCGAGGTCTTTCGGTAGTTGAAGTAGTGCGCCAGCAGCGGCGCGGCGAAGTCGTCGTCGGCCGCGCTGTGCTCGCTCTCGCCCGCAAGATAAGCTTCGTCGAAGGGCAAGGCCATCGGCCCGGCGGCGTCGACCATCAGTTCGGTCAGGCGCTGCTGGATCTCGGTGCCGCGCACCTTCAGCACCGAGGCTTCCGGTCCCGGTGCCTTGTGGGCCTGGGCCAGCACCCGCAGCACGGTCGTCTCCAGCGCCATCAGCTCGATCTCCAGTTCCGCCACCTTCGCCCCGAACAGCGGGTCCTCGAGCAGCGGCCGGCCGTTCTTCCGTTCGCGGCCGGCCAGGCGCTTCAGGCGCGCCAGCTCGCGCTTGGAGCGGCCGACGGCGGCGATGCCGGTGCGCTCGTGGCCGAGCAGGTATTTGGCGTAAGTCCAGCCGCGGTTCTCCTGGCCGACCAGGTTCGCGGCCGGGACGCGCACGTTGTCGAAGAAGACTTCGTTGACCTCGTGGTCTTCGTCGAGCATGACGATGGGGCGCACCGTGATGCCGGGGCTGTGCATGTCGATCAGGAGGAAGGAAATGCCCTCCTGCTTGCGCACGCCCGGGTCGGTGCGCACCAGGCAGAAGATCATGTCGGCGTGCTGGGCCAGCGTGGTCCAGGTCTTCTGGCCGTTCACGATGTAGTGGTCGCCGTCGCGGACAGCCGTGGTTTTCAATGAAGCGAGGTCCGAGCCGGCGCCCGGTTCCGAATAGCCCTGGCACCACCAGTCCTCGCAGGACAGGATGCGCGGCAGGTAGTAGTCCTTCTGGGCCTGGCTGCCGAAGGCCATGATCACCGGCGCCACCATGTTCACGCCGAAGGGCATGACGGGCGGCGTGCCGGCGCGCGCGCATTCTTCCTCGAAGATGTGGCGCTGGGCCGCGGTCCAGCCCGGACCGCCGAATTCCTCCGGCCAGCCCGGCGCCACCCAGCCCTGGCGCGCCAGGATCTTGTGCCAGCGGACGTAGTCGTCCTTGGTGAGGCGCAGGTGGTTGAGCACCTTGTGCCGCAGGTCGGACGGCAGCGCCGCCTCCAGGAAGGCGCGCACCCGGTCGCGGAAGGCCAGGTCTTCGCTCGTGTAGTTCAGGTCCATTCTGTCTCCTCTTGTTCTTCGGGTCGCGGCAAAAAAGCACGACCGTTCCAAAGATTGTACCCGAAAAAATGGACGAAAAAAAAGCGGGCCGCAGCCCGCTTCGAGATGATGCCGTACCGCCGAAGGATCAGCGCGAGCGGCGGCGAACCAGACCGGCGGCGCCCAGCATACCGGCCAGCATCAGGGCGATGCTCGACGGCTCTGGAACCTCGGCAGCGCCACCGCCGTTGCCGGCGCCAACGCCACTGTCGAGGGTGCCTTTGCCGATGGTGGCATCGACGATCTTGAAGCCGTCCGGGGTGACGATCACCGACATGCCGTCGCCTGCCAGGGCGGCTGCCTTGGCCGAGCTCAGTCCCGTCACATAGACACCGTCGATGCCTTGTTTCAGGGAGACTTTCATGTCGCTGCCGACACTGGCGCTGACTTTCTGGTAAAGGGCTTGCACCAGGGCATCACTGCCGGCGCCGCGGTTGACCCCGGCGATCACGCTGGAGTCACCCACTGCGCCAGCAATATTGCTGCCGCTGATGACGCCAACGCCGCTGGACGTCTGGATGACGTCCGCATGGGCGGCGCAAGCGCTGGCCATCAAGGCCGCTGCGATGAAGTAACGAATTGCCATTTTGCACTCCTTGCTCTGCGTTGAAGATTATAATTTCTACAATTGCGGAGCAACTCTACCATATTCTGTTCGAAATCCTATGTTCAATTGAATCGCATAAAAACAACGAGGCTCCCACTGGGGGAGCCTCGTTTCCTGCCGCTATCGGAGCGTTCCGACGCGCAATTTCAGTATTGCTTGATTATTAACTAATCAGTTGCCGTTTTGTTTCAATAACGACAAGTAAGGCATGGTGCGCGACGCCATCCGCGTGTCGGCCTTCAGCATGCCGGCCTCGTCCGCGAGGATATGGGCGGCTTCCTGCAAGTACACGTCCTTGGCGTTCTTGGCCGCCTTCTCGGCCGCGATTTCCGCCGCCAGGCTGCGCTCGTCGCCCTGCAGGCCGTCGTCGGAGCGCGGCGCGCCTTTCAGCGCCACGTTGCTCTTCTTCGGCGCGGTCGGGTTCGGGGCCTTGGCGCGCTGCTCCTTGCTGCCCGGGCCGGCGACCGGCTCGTCGCCCTTGCCGGCTTCGTCCGCCAGGCGCGAATCGCGCAGGCGGGTCTTGGCTTCCTGGTTCTCGCGTTCCTTGCGGCGCACTGCTTCGTTCAGCGAGATCAGGTTGTCCTTGCGCAGCTTCAGGGCCTCGGCGATGTCCTGCTCGATGTCGCGGAACTCCTTGTCCTTGGCGACGCGGGCGTCATGGCGCTTCTGCAGCGGCGACACCAGTTCCTTCAGGTCGCCGGACGGCAGGTAGGTCGCCGGCTTGATCTGCACCCAGGGCAGCGCGTTGTCGTAGGACGACTCGCCGAAGTTCTCGGCGTCCGAGGTCACCGGCAGCTTGATGTCCGGCGTCACGCCGCGCAGCTGGGTGGTGCCGCCATTGATGCGGAAGAACTGGGCGATCGTCATCTTCAGCTCGCCGTACTTCATCTTGTCGCTCTGCGAGAAGCGGTCGAGGTTGATCAGGGTCTGCACGGTGCCCTTGCCGAAGCTCGGCTCGCCGATCACGATGCCGCGGCCGTAGTCCTGGATCGCGGCGGCGAAGATCTCCGATGCCGAGGCCGAGCCGCGGTTGATCAGCACGCCCATCGGGCCGTCCCAGGCCAGGCCGGCGTTGGTGTCGCTCTCGACCTCGACGCGGCCCTCGGCGGTGCGCTGCTGCACCACCGGGCCCTTGTCGATGAACAGGCCGGTCAGTTCGACCGCCTCGATCAGCGAACCGCCGCCGTTGTTGCGCAGGTCGATCAGCACGTTGTCGACTTTTTCCTTCTTCAGCTCGCCCAGGATGCGCTGCACGTCGCGGGTCGCGCTCTTGAAGTCCTTGTCACCCTTGCGGCGCGCCTCGAAGTCCTGGTAGAAGGTCGGCAGCGAGATGATGCCGATGCGGCGCTTCACGCCGCCGTCCTTGACTTCGATGATCTGCTTCTTGGCCGACTGCTCTTCCATGCTGATCTTCTGGCGCACCAGCGGGATCGTGACGTGCTTGCCGTCCTGGCCGGCGTCGCCCGGCAGCACGTCCAGGCGCACGGTGGAGTTGCGCTCGCCGCGCACCAGCTGGACCACGTCGTCGATGCGCCAGCCCATCACGTCGGTGAACGGGCCGCTGCCTTGGGCCACGCCGACGATGCGGTCGCCCACCTTCAGCTTGCCGGACTTGTCGGCCGGGCCGCCGGGGACGATCTCGCGGATCACGGTGTAGTCGTCGCGCGACTGCAGCACGGCGCCGATGCCGTCCAGCGACAGGCGCATCATGATGTCGAAGTTCTCGGCCGAGCGCGGGCCCAGGTAGTTGGTGTGCGGCTCGATCGCGGTGGCGTAGGCGTTCATGAACATCTGGAACACGTCCTCGTTGTTCAGCTTCTTGAGGCGGTTCTGGTAGCCCTCGTAGCGCTTGCCGAGGGTCTCGCGGATGCCCTTGTCGTCCTTGCCGGCCAGTTTCAGGCGCAGCCAGTCGTTCTTGACGCGCTTGCGCCACAGGTCGCGCGCCTCGTCGTCGCTCTTGGCCCAGGGGGCCTTCTCGCGGTCGATCTGCAGCGACTCGTTGGCGGCGAAGTCGAAATTGCCCTTGGCGACCAGTTCGCGCGCATAGGCCATGCGGTCGTTGAAGCGCTGCTGGTAGACGTTATAGATCTGGAACGGGAGCGTCAGGTCCTCGTTGTTGATCGCATCGTCGAACTTGGTGCGGGCCGGCGCGAACTGGTCGATGTCGGCCTGGGTGAAGTAGAGCTTCTCGCTGTCGAGCGTCTTGAAGTAGTTGTCGAAAATCTTGGCCGACATCGCATCGTCCAGCGGCACGGCCTTGTAGTGGTAGCGCGCGAGCACGCGCGACGCCCACAGCGCCGCCTGGGTCTGGGCGGCGGTCGGCTTCAGCGGACCGGCGTTGGCCGGGGCCGCGCTGGCCTGGACCGTGCTGGCGGGGGCCGTGTTGACCTGAACCTTTTCCGGCTGCGCCGTGACGACGTGCGCCGCGGCGAACGCCAGCGCAACCATCAACATCTGCTTCTTCATTGTTCGTATCTCCGGGCGGAATATAGGGCGGCTGCAAGGGCCAATTGGACTTGGGCCGCGCGTGTGCGACCAATTCTACAGGATAGCGCGACGGCGTAGAGTCGGCTTGTATGCTTCTTCAGCCGAGCTTAAGTCGAAGACGGCCAGGCGCGGTCACGCTTTTACAAATTGAAACAGACCGGGGCGGAACCAATACAAGGCGATCGCTGTCGCAATGATAATCACCAGCCAGGGCCAGCTGCGCCACGCCAGCCGCCAGTCCACTGGCGACGGCCAGAACGACAGGAATTGCGGCGCCAGCAGCAGGGTCAGGGCCAGGTCGGCCGGGCCGAAGCTCCAGGCGGCGCGGGTGCGCCACCAGGCCACCGCGAGCGGCACCAGCAGCACCAGCAGCGGCGCCAGCGCGGCCGGGGCCGCGTTATACCAGCGCAGGTTGGCGAAGGTGACGGAGCCGAGCTCCCAGGTGCGCCCGGTGCGGCGCGGGATGATCGAGAAGCCGGTCGGCTCCGCGCCCAGCAGCAGGCCGACGGAAAAATGCGCCAGCTCGTGGCACAGGGTGCCGGCCGCGCTGAACACGAAGAACAGCGGGTGCAGCGAGGTTACCAGCCAGATCAGGAAGGCCAGCGCCAGCGAGGGCACGAGGTAGAGCAGGATGTCGGCCATCCCGGCGGGTCCCGCTCAGCCCTTGTAGAAGCAGCGCCCACAGGCCTGGCGGTAGCTGTCGTTGCCGCCGATGCTGACCTGCTCGCCTTCGCGGATGCGGCGGCCTTCCGCGTCGACCCGGATGTTCATGGTCGCTTTCTTGCCGCAGGTGCAGATATTCTTGATTTCCTCGATGTCGTCGGCCAGCGCCAGCAGGTAGGCCGAGCCGGGGAAGGGATCGCCGCGGAAATCGCTGCGCAGGCCGTAGCAGAGCACGGGCACGCCGCGCACCTGGGCCAGGCGGTGCAGCTGCACCACCTGTTCCTTGGTCAGGAACTGGGCTTCGTCGACCAGCACGCAGGAGACGTCCGGGGCGCTGTCGACGAAATCGGTGTTCCTGTCGAACACGTCCACTTCGCGCTGCGGCCCGAGGCGCGAGGTGATCAGCCCGACGCCGTAGCGGTCGTCGATGGCGGCCGTGTACAGCTTGACCTTCTGGCCCTGCTCTTCGTAGTTGTGGGCCACCTGCAGCAGCGAGGTGGATTTGCCGGCGTTCATCGCCGAATATCTAAAGTATAGTTTTGCCACTGCAGTCCCGACCGGATTCCACTCGTCTTGATAACTTGCAAAATTATAGCAAGCGGGCCCGCAATCGAAAACCGCCCGGAGCGACAATCGGCGTCCGGGCGGCTGCCTGTTGCTGCCTGCTGGCCGCTTATTGGCCAGGATGGTACTTGCGTTCTAGCTGCTTCTCGATGTCCTCTTTATAGAACAGCACATCCTTGAACTGCCCGCGGCTGTACATCTCGGCCTGGTCGCTGAAGTGCGGCGACTTCGGATCCCCGCTTTCGCCGCCGGCCAGGATGCTCTTGGCGCGCACGCGCGGCCCGAACTCCACGGCCGCCACGAAACTGTTGCCGCGGTCGCCGTAGATGCGCCTGGTGGTCTGCCTGGCCACCATGCCGAACGAGGCCAGCGAACCCCAGTTGGCCGAGGTGAAGCCGACCGGGATGCTCGGCTTGCTGTCGTCGTACTGCTGGTCGACCTCGCCGCTCAGGCGCTGGAAGCGGTTGATCTCGCCCCACGGCGTCTTCCAGCTGCCGAAATCGGCCTGCAGCCGGTCGGAAGCGCGCGCCAGCGATTCCAGGCGCTCCCGGGCCGTGAGCCTGGTCTGGATGAAGTCGACCGCCGGCACCTGCTGCGCGCGGGCGCGCGGGGCGTTTTGCGCGACCATGTCCTGGCCCCAGTACACCGCCAGCGAGGTCGGGGTGGAATCCACCGCCCAGCGCAGGTCCCAGCCGCGCAGCAGCGCCACCTGCGCGGCCAGGCGCGCCTTCAGCGGGTCGCCCTCGGGCAGCGCTTCCCAGTCCTTCAGCAGCGCCGGCACCAGCGGCTCGAAGGCCGTCAGGTAGGGGTCGTAGGCCTTGCCGATCAGGCCATCGATGGTCAGGTCCTGCGCGTCGTGCAGCACGCGTTCGGCGTGGATGCCGCGCGCGTTCTGCGGCAGCGACCACATATACGAGGGATAGGCCTTGCAGTCCGGGCTGCTGGCGCCGAAGCCGGTGCAGGGCCAGTTGTTGGTGTTCGAGATATACCCGCTCTTCGGATTGAAGACGGTGATGGTCTCCTTCACCTCGTGCAGGCCCTTCCACTCGGTGGCCGGATCGCTGCCGTCGACCGGATGGGTCCAGTCGAAGCGCGGGTCGCGGCGCGGGATGAAATTGCCGTGGAAGTAGGCGATATTGCCGTCGGCATCCGCGTACACGGTGTTGTTCGAGGAGTTGGTCCGCAGCTGCATCACCTTCAGGAAGCCCGCGTAGTCGCGGGCCTTGGTGCGGCCGTAGGACTGTTCGAGCGCGTGCACCGGATCGTCCATCATCTTCACCGCCACCCACTTGCCGCCCTCTTCCCGGATCACCGGGCCGTGGTGGGTGAAGTACGCGGTGACGCTGCGGCTGCGCATGCCGTCCGCGGTCTTGTAGGGCAGGACGATGGTCTTGCTGCGCATGGCGCGCTCCTCGTTGCCGTACTTGTAGAACAGCTTGCCGTCGCGCTCGACCACGGTTTCCAGGTATTCGTCGATGACGTCGCCGCCGCCCGAGGTATGCATCCAGCCGAGGCGCTCGTTGAAGCCCTGGTAGATGAAGAACTGGCCCCAGGTCACGGCGCCGTAGGCGTTCAGGCCCTCCTCGCTGACCATGTGGACTTCGGGGCGGAAGTAGAAGGAAGTATGCGGGTTGATCATCAGGAGCGCATGCTTGCCGGCGCTGCGCTGCGGGGCGATCGCGAATCCGTTCGACCCCTGCGGCTCCGGGTCGAAGCCCTTGCCCGGGTCGGCCATCGCCATCGACATGGCCATCGACGTGGCCATCGACGTGGCCACGGCGGGCGCCGGTCGCTTGCCATAGAAGGATTCCAGGTTCTTCAGGCTGATCGACTCGATGTCGCCGCCGATGCTGCCCTCGCTGAAGGCCAGCGCCATCCACGGCTCGAAGCGGGTCAGCAGCTTCGGCTTGACCTGCGGGTGGGTGGCCAGGTACCAGTTCAGGCCATCGGCCCAGCCGTTCATCAGCTTCTTCAGCCATGCCGGGCTGGCCGCATACTTGGCGCGCATGTCGGCCGGGTCGATGTAGAGCTTCATGCGCAGGTCGCGCCAGATCTCCTTCTCGCCCTCGACTTCGGCCAGGCGTCCCATCGCATTGATGTAATTGAGCTCGACCCGGTTGAAGTCGTCCTCGGCCTGGGCGAACACCATGCCGAACACCGCGTCGGCATCCAGCTTCCCGAACACGTGCGGGATGCCCCACTTGTCGCGCAGGATGGTCACGCGCTGGGCGGCCTGCTTCAGGCGCGCCAGTTCGGCGTGCGAAAAGCTGGCGGCCGCTTGCGCCGTGGCCCCGGGGGCGGCGGCCACCGCGGGCGGCAGCGCGGCCAGCACGGCCAGGCTCAGCGCGGTCGAGGCGATCAAACGGGTCGTCGGCATGGGGTCTCCTGTATTTTTTATCTTGTCCTTATGCGGCGCCGAGCAGGACCAGCTTCTGCTTCAGCACATCGTTTTCGCCGATCAGGGTGGCGACACGGTCCTTCAGCTCGGCCACCTGGGCCTTGAGGGCCTTGACCTGGTCTTCGGGCGTCTCGAACTCCGCCTCCTTCTTCGGCTTGGCCGCGCTCTTCTGCTCGCGTACCTGGCGCGCGGCCTGCTGGAGCTCCTTGCGCCCGCCGGCGACGGCCGCGACCTGGGCTTCGCGCGGCAGCGACGCCACGTTGGCGGCGGAGCTGATCGAGATGGTGCCGCTGCGCACCGCCTCCACCAGCTCCGGCGCGGCCGCTTTCTGGATCCGCTCGATCTGGCTGATGGTGTTGGTCGACACGCGCGCGGCGCGGGCCACTTCCTGGCGCGTATTCCACGGCGGCGCGAACGGGACCGCCTGGTCGGCTTCGGTCTGCAGCTCGTCGTCGGTTTTCTGGACCACGCGCGCGGCCAGGATCTCCTTCTTGCGCAGGGCCATCAGGCCGCGCTGGAAGTCGGTGACGCTGCGGCGCGCCAGCTGGTTATCGATCATCCACAGCTTGACGTCTTCGATCGAGTCGAAACCGTCGTTCTGGACGGTGCGGAAGGGAATGCCGTGCTGGCTGCAGATGGCGTAGCGGTTATGGCCGTCGATCAGGACGTCGCGCCACAGGATCAGCGCTTCGCGGCACCCTTCGGTGAGCAGGCTGCGTTCCAGGGCTTCGTGTTCGGCGGGCGTGAGGGGGTCGACGTAGGTACGGAGTTCGTCGTTAATCGTGATGTTCAATTCAAATCCTTGCGTAGTGCGTTAGCTCTGCGCATGCTACACCATGCAAGGATTCAACTAAAGTCACGCGGCAATATTGGATGCCGATCCAGGAGTGAAGAACAACAGTGGTGCGGGCAGCCGGAATCGAACCGGCACGCCTCGCGGCGGCAGATTTTAAGTCTGATGCGTCTACCAATTTCGCCATGCCCGCGCCGGCCCGGATTGTACTACGAGCAGCACGGACAGTGTTAGTAGTCGAGCTTCAGACGCCGGCGGCCGCGTCCGGCGGCGTCGCCAGCAGCTGCCGGACCAGGTTCTTCACCGCGGGCGAGCCGTCGTTGCGCCGGAAGATGGCCGCAAGCTCCGAGGTGACCGGTTCGCCCGCCAGCGGCTTGTAGACCACGTCCGGCAGCACCACGGTGGTGGCCACCACGTCGGGCACCACCGCGACGCCCATCCACAGCGATACTTCGGTGAGCACCGCCAGCAGATTGCCCGGCACGGCGCTGATATGCGGAACGAAGCCGCCGCGCCGGCCCACTTCGCGCGTGCCGAGGTCCTGTTCGGGCACGACGAAATCGTCGTCCGCCAGTTGCCTGGCTTCCACCGAAGCGACGCCGGCCAGGCGGTGGCTTGCGGGGAGCGCGAGGCAGAAGCGGTTGCGCTGAAGGACATGCGCCTGCAGTCCTTCCGGCAGCGCCATCGGCAGGCGCACGAAGCCGACATCCACCTGCCCCTCCGCCACCAGGTCGGGCAGCCGCGCCATCGGCAATTCGCTCGCCTGCAGCTGGACATCCGGCCATGCCGTCCGGAAGCGCCGCATATGCTGCTGCAGTATCCCGGCAAGGGCGGCGGATCCCACATAGCCGAGAACGATCCTGCCGAGCTCACCGCGTCCGGCCCGCCGTCCGACGCCGATGGCCTGGTCGAACTGCAGCAGGCTGGCGCGCGCCTGCTCGAGAAACAGCTCGCCGGCGCCGGTCAGGCGCACGCTGCGTTTGCTCCGCTGCAGCAGCCGGGCCTGCAGCGTGCGCTCGATTTCCTGGATCTGGACGGTCAGCGTGGAAGGCGCGATACCGAGGCGCTCGGCGGCGCGGGCGAAATGCAGCTCCTCGGCCACCGCGACGAAATAGCGGAAATGTCGTAGTTCCATCGACCCGGCTCTCTTTCATTATTCGGTACAGGCGAATTATTCTAGCTTTTTTCCTTATTGATCGGAACTGTCGAATCCCTTGTAATGGATTACCTCCCGATTCGCCCCGAAAGCCGACGATGCACCTGCATGCCCCCGCCCGCCCCGCCGCCGCCGACGTGCCGGCGTCTTCCCGCGCCCTGCTGCTGACGGCCTCGCTCGGCTGCGCCGTCACGGTCCTCGATACCAACCTGGTGGGGATCGTCCTGCCGACCATCGCGCGCGACCTCGGCGCGACCTTCAGCGACATCGAATGGGTCGTCAGCGCCTACCTGCTATGCTTCGCCGCCCTGCTGCTGCCCGCCGGCGCCGTCGCCGACCGGGCCGGGCGCAAACGCGTGCTGCTGGCCGGTCTCGCCATCTTCGCGATCGCCTCGCTGGTCTGCGGCGCCGCGCCGTCGGCCCAGGCACTGTACCTGGCGCGCGCCGCGCAGGGCGTCGGCGCGGCCTTCCTGCTCGCGCCCTCGCTGGCCGTGATCGGGCACGCATTCCACGGCGAGCAGGAACGCGCCCGGGTCTGGGCCTTCTGGGGCGCGATCATGGGCATGACCATGGTGCTGTCGCCGCTGATCGGCGGCGTCATCGGCCGCTGGCTCGGCTGGCGCTGGGCCTTCTTCGTCAACCTGCCCGTCTGTGCGGGACTGGCGCTCGCAGTGGTCCGCTGGGTGCCGGCATCGCGCGGCCCGGTGCACCGCGCGCTCGACCTGCCGGGCATCGTGCTGTTCGCATCGGCGATGTTCGCGTTCACCTGGACCCTGATCTCCGGCCCCGCCCAGGGCTGGACCAGCATGGCGGTGCTGGCGCGTGGCGCGGCGGCCCTCGGCCTGTTCCTGGTGTTCCTCGCCACCGAGCGCAGGGTCCGCAGTCCGATGCTCGACCTGTCGCTGTTCGCGAACCGGCGTTTCGTCGGCGCCGTGGCGGCCATGCTCGCCTACGCCGCGGCGGCCCAGGTCATGGCCTCGCTGCTGCCCCTCTACCTGCAGAACGCGCGCGGCGCGAACGCCCTGCAGGCCGGCATCGGCATGCTCCCCTTCGCCCTGGCGATGCTGCTGCTGCCGATGGCGGGACGGCGCCTGGCCAGCTTCATGGCCGGCTACCAGATCCTGGCGCTCGGCCTGGCGATCGTCGCGGTCGGCAACCTCGTCATGATGTGGTCGGCCTGGGCGCCAAAGAATGGCCTGCTGGTCGTCGCCGGCATGGCGATCCTGGGCTCGGGCGGCGGCCTGCTGAACGGCGAAACGCAGAAGGCCATCATGGGCGCGGTGCCGCCGGAACGTGCGGGAATGGCGTCCGGCATCAGCACCACCTCGCGCTTTTGCGGCATCCTGCTGGGCTTCGCCGGTCTCGGCGCCGTGTTGGCCGGAGGGGCCCGCTCCACCCTGCTCGCGGGCTTGCCGCAGCTCGGCCGGCATGCCGATCCGGAGCTGGTCGAACGGCTGGTCGCAGGCGATGTATCGCGCCTGGCGGGACCGGACGGCACGCTGCCGCCGGCGCTGGCGGCGCTGCTGCGGCATGGCTTCGAAACCGGTTTCGCGCACGGTTTCCTGGCCGCCGCCATCGCGGCCGCGGCGGCTTGTGTCGTGGTGCTCGGATGCATGCGCGACAGGAAGCCCTTGTGATTGTCGAAAAGCGGTCATACTAGTGGAACCCAAGATCCACCCATGACCCAGGAGCCGCCATGGCCATCCGACGCGTTCTGGCAGCGGGAACGTTTGCCCTCGCCTGCGCCGCCACCCCATCCGCTTTCGCGCACGCGAAGCTGCAATCCTCCGATCCCCAGGCCGGCAGCACGCTCGACGTGGCGCCGAAGCAGGTCCGCCTCAAGTTCAACGAAACGCTCGAGCCGGCGTTCAGCCGGATCAGGGTGACGGGCGCCGGAAACAAGGAAATCGCGCTCGCCGCGACCACCGTCGACAAGGCCGAGCCCACCGTCATGACGGCCGCGCTGCCGCCGCTGTCCGCCGGCGAATACCACATCCAGTGGACCACCATGACCCGCGACGGCCATAAAGTGAAGGGCGAAGTCGTCTTCAAGGTCAGGTGATGGGGCTGGACCTGCAGCCGGTCCTGCGCCTGCTCACTGCCCTGCTGAACCTGGCGGTGGCGGTGCTGACCGGCGCAAGCGCCTGCCGCTGGTGGCTGGCCCGCGACGCCTCCGCCTGGGCCGCGGCGCGCCGCTCGCCCGTCCGCAAGGCCGCATGCGCCGGCGCCGCGCTCGCGCTGGCCGCCAACCTCGTGCTGCTGTGGCTCGAATCGGCGGCGATGGCCGAGGTGCCGGCCAGCCAGGCGGCCGGCGCCACCTGGACGATGCTGAGCGCCACGCACCTCGGACGCGCGTGGACCATCGGGATGGCGGGATTGGCCCTCGCCGCCGCCGGCGCCTTCATCCGCAGCGAGCGCCCGGCGCCGGCGCAGCTGTCCCTGGCGGCGCTGGCCGTGTTCTGGTACACGCGGAGCATGGCCAGCCACGCCGCCAGCGAAGGCGACTTCAGCCTGCCCTTGCTGGCCGACTGGCTGCACGGGGGCCTGACCAGCCTGTGGCTCGGCGAAGTGCTGCTGGCGGGCGCGGTCATGCTGACGGTCGCCCGGGATATGGCCGGCATTGACCGGCGGGCGCGCGCCGCGTATGTAGGCGCCCTGTCCAACTCGGCCACCATCGCACTGGCCGGCATTTTCATCACCGGCCTGTATGCGGCCTGGCGCAACCTGGGCGGATTCGGGCAGCTGCTCGGCAACCCCTACGGCAAGACGCTGCTGGCCAAGCTGCTGCTGGTCGGGGCCGCGGCAACACTGGGCGGCGTCAACCGCTTCTTCGTGATGCCGCCCTGGCTTGCCCGTGAATCCGCGGGACAGCCCGCCGCCGACGGTTTGCCGCTGCGCTTCCGGCACATCCTGTGGATCGAAGCGCTGGTGCTGGTGGCGGTCGTCGTGCTGGCGGCCTGGCTGGCATCGACACCACCCCCGGGCGACCGGATGTAAGTCGCTTGTCCAACACTGAGGAGAAAAACATGTTGATCGAAAACGCAAAAAGACTCGCGGCCGCCGCCCTGATCGGGCTGCCGATGCTGGCCGGCGCCGCCACCCAGGCCATCGAGGTCTACAAGAGCGCAACCTGCGGCTGCTGCGAAGAGTGGGTCAAGCACTTGCGCGCCAATGGCTTCCAGGTCAATGCGCACAATGTCGCCAATCCTTCGGACATGCGCGAGAAGATGGGCATGCCCGAGCGGCTGGGCGCATGCCACACCGCGATCGTCGGCGGCTATGCGATCGAGGGGCACGTGCCGGCCGCCGAGATCAGGCGCCTGCTGGCATCGAAGCCGCAGGCGAAGGGCCTGGCGGTGCCGTCCATGCCGCCCGGCTCGCCGGGCATGGAAGGGCCGGTGCACATGCCCTACGACGTGCTGCTGGTCCGCAAGGACGGCACGACGACGGTGTACAAGCACTACGACTGAGCGGATCGCTGCCTACAGCGCCCCGATCGCAAGCTTCAGCTGCTCCAGGCGCTCGCGGTTGACGCAGTAGCAGACCCGCTGCACGTCGGACGCGCCTTCGATCAGGCCGGCCTCCTTCAGGATCGACACATGCTGGGAGATCGTCGACGGCGCCAGCGGCAGCACATCGGCCAGGCTCCCGAAGTAGCACTCGCCGTAATCGATCAGGTGACGCAGCAGCTGGATGCGCGCGGGATGCGCGAGCGCCTTGCACATGCGCGCCAGGTCGTCGGCATCGATTTCCGTAGCGCGCGGGACAGCGGTGGCCGGGGGGCAGCAGGACTTTGGCATGGGGCTCATTCGTGATTGGGCGAACGAAGGATAGTCGTCACGCGGCACCTTTGTCAAAGGCATCGGCGGCGCGCGGCCCCTTGTCGGCGGCGATGGCCCGCAGGTAGAACGCCAGCGACGCGACCGACATCGCCAACAGCACGCACAGCAACAGCGCCGGGCCGCCGTCGTGGCGCAGGACCACCGCCGCCACGAGCGGCCCGGCGGCCTTCGACAGCAGCGAAGGCCCGGCCATGGCGCCGGCGATGGCGCCGTAGTTCTCGCGGCCGAACAAGGCTTGAGGAATCGCCCCGCGCACGATCGTCAGGATGCCGTTGCTCATGCCATACAGGACGCAGAACAGCGCCACGGCCCATGCCTGCGCGCCGGACAGCACCAGGACCAGCAGGGCCGCGGGCAGCATCGCGAAGGTCAGCTTGCCGACCGCCTGCGGCCGCGAATTCCGTCCGAGCGTCATCTCCCCTACCCGCCCGGCCACCTGCATCGGCCCGATCAGGGCGGCCAGCAGGACCGCCGCCGCGGGCGCCTGGCCCAGGCGTTCGAACAGGGGAATCAGGTGCACCGCCAGCGCCGAAAAGATGAAGGTATTGGCCGAGAATGCCAGCGCCAGGGTCCAGAACACCGGGTGGCGCAAGGCTTCGCCGAGCGTGTGGCTGCGCCGCGCACCGGCCGCAGCCTTCATGGCGCCTCGGGCGGGGTCGGCGCCGAGCCAGAGATGCAGCGGCATGCACACGGCCAGCTGCACGAGCCCGTAGCACAGGTAAGTGTCGCGCCAGCCGAGCATCGCCTGGAGCTTGGCCGTCAACGGCCAGAACAGGGTGCTGGCAAAGCCGCCGAACAGCGTCAAGGTCGAAATCGCCTGCCTGGAGCCGGTGTCGAGCTTGCGGTTGATGGTGGCGAAAGCGGCTTCATACAGGGTCAGGGCCATCGCCAGGCCGACCAGCGTCCAGGCGAGGTAGTAAGAGACGGCCCCGGTGCAGCGGCCGAGCCAGGCCAGGCCCACGAAGCACAGGAGCGAGCCCGTCGCCATCACATGGCGGCCGCCGTAGCGGTCCAGCAGTATGCCGGCCGGCGTCGCCGCCAGGCCCGCCACCAGCAGCGCCCACGAAAAGGCGCCGAACACCAGTTCCGGCGCGAGGGCCAGCTCGCGCCGGATGCCCGGCGCCAGGATCGTGAAGGCGTAATACAGGGAGCCCCAGGACACGATCTGGGTGACGGCGAGGATGCCGATGGTCTTCGATGGCTGGTGCATGGGACGCTCCAAATCAGGCGCAGCAGCCCGCCTCGGCCGGCTTGCTGCAGCCGCAGGCGCCGGACGGGGACGGCGCAGGCACGCAGCAGGAAGCGGCAAGCGCAGCGGGCGCGTTGCAGCAAGAGCTTACCGCATCGGCCGCCGCGTCCTCGTACGCCAGCCTGGTGTTGCAGACACCGGTTTCGGGAAGGTCGAGCTGGACGTCGTCGGCGGCCGCCATATCGCCCACCAGGGCCGCGGCCACCGAACGCACCTGCTCGTAGCCGGTCGCCAGCAGGAAGTTCGGCGCGCGGCCATAGCTCTTCGCGCCGACCGCGTAGTAGCCGGGCTCCGGATGGGCAAGTTCACGATGGCCGTGCGGACGGACCGTCCCGCAGCTGTGCTCGTTCGGGTCGATCAGCGGCGCCAGCGCATCGGTGCTCTCGAGCCAGGGATCGTGGCGCACCCGCAACTCCCGGGTGAGCGCGAGGTCGGGGCGTGCGCCTGCCGAGCAGACGATCCGGTCGATCCCGTCGATCACCGGCACCACGCCGCCGGTCTCCTCGCCAGTGACGCGGACGCGCCCGCCCGCTTCGTGCAACTGCCCGATCCGGAAATTCTGATGGAGTTCCAGCGCGCCCGAATCGCGCAAGGCTCTCAGGCGCATCCCCAGCTGGCCACGCGCCTGCAGCCCGTCCGCTTCGCCGCCGCCGAACACGCGCGCCAGCTGGCTGCCGCGGGTCGCCCAGACGATGCCGGTTCCGGGATGATCGTGCGCCAGTTGGGCGAGCGCGAGCAGGGTGCCGGCCGCCGAGTGTCCCGCGCCCACGACCAGTACCCGACGCCCGGCGAAGCGCTCGCGGGCGGCGCCGAGCACGTCGGGCATGCCGTATTCGATCCGCCAGGCCAGCGCCGCCTCGCCGAGCGCCGGGATGCCGTCCGCGCCCAGCGGGTTCGGATGCGACCAGGTGCCGGTGGCGTCGATCACGGCACTGGCCAGGTACTGGCGCGCGCCGTCAGCCGTTTCGGCGCGGATGAGGAAAGGCGCGCCGTCGCGGCCCCTGGTCTTGACCTTGTCGAAGCCGACGCGGGTGATGGCGGTGACGCGGTGGCCGAGCCGCAGATGGCGCCCGATCGCGGGCGTCGCGGCCAGCGGGGCGAGGTAATCGTCGAGCAGTTCGCCGGCGGTCGGCAATGCCTCGTCGGCCGGGACCGTCCATCCGTGCTGCAGCAGCAGGCGCCGGGCCGCCTTGTCCACGTTGTACCGCCACGGCGAGAACAGGCGCACGTGGCGGTAAGTCGCCAGGTTGGCGCCTGGCCCTGCGCCGGCTTCGAGAACCAGCGGGGTCAAGCCGCGCTCGATCAGGTGCGCGGCTGCCGCCAGGCCTACGGGACCGGCGCCCAGTACGGCGACCGGCAGTGCTTGTGTGTCGTGTGTGCTCATCCTTGCTCTCCTCGTCTGGCCGGCATCGGCCGGCTGTTGGTCAGCGCCGCGCTGCGCGGCTGTTTTATATTCGTCGAATCACGAATAGAAGGCCGTGAAAATGGCCGGACTGAGACCGGCCAGGGCTTCAAAGGGAATTCGTGATTCGACGAATAAAGAATATTGCGGTGCGATCGGTCTTGTCAAGACATTTCGATAAAACTCGAAGCGTCATGTCTGGCCAGGCGATGATGCCAGTCGCGGCTTGCGGGGGAATGATCGTTTCGACTATACTCGAAGTATCGAATTGTGGGACTGAACCATCATGGAAAACAAAGACGCGGTGGTCGCCCTGGCTGCCCTCGCCCAGGAATCCCGTCTGGCGACTTTCCGGCTGCTCGTGCAGGCCGGGCCCGAAGGCCTCGCCGCCAGCAGGATCGCCGAAGCGCTCGGCATGCCGCCCTCCTCGCTGTCCTTCCACCTGAAAGAGCTGTCCAATGCGAAGCTGATCGCACCGCGCCAGGAAGGCCGCTTCGTCATCTATGCCGCGCAGTTCGACACCATGGACACCTTGCTCGGCTTCCTGACCGAGAACTGCTGCGGCGGCAATCCATGCTCGACCGGCGCCGCCGCGGCGTGCGCGCCGGGCGCTTCCACCTGCGGCGCCTGAGCCGCCGCCGGCCAATCCCGTTTCTGACCGAGATCCGACGTGAACGTACTTTTCCTCTGCACCGGCAACTCCTGCCGCTCGCTCATCAGCGAAGCCGTCTTCAACCACCTGGCCCCGGCCGGCTGGCATGCCCTCAGCGCCGGCAGCCAGCCCACCGGCAAGCTGAACGAACGGGCGCTCGCCCTGCTGGCCAGCAAAGGCATCCCGACCGCGGCTTACTACAGCAAGTCCTGGGACGCGCTGCCGGTGACGCCGGACGTCGTGGTCACCGTCTGCGCCAGCGCCGCGGGCGAAACCTGCCCCGCCTATCTCGGCCCGGTCCTGCGTACGCACTGGGGCGTGGACGATCCCAGCCACGTGACCGGCACCGAACAAGAGATCGGCGCCGCCTTCGAGGAAGCCTATGCGATCCTGCGCGCCCGCATCGAAGCCTTCCTGGCCCTGCCGCTGGACGCGCTGAAGGACGACAAGCCGCGCCTGAAAGCGGAGCTCGACCGCATCGGCAAGCTGCTGCCCTGATCGCCCGGAGACCAAGGAGAACCAAGCAATGACATTTGCCAGACGAATCGTCGCCGAGGGCCTCGGCACGGCCTTCCTGCTGGCCGTGGTGGTCGGCTCGGGCATCATGGCCGAGCGGCTGGCCGGCGGCAATGTGGCCATCGCCCTGCTGGCCAACGCGATCGCGACCGGCGCCGGACTGCTCGCCCTGATCCTGATGTTCGGGACCATCTCGGGCGCCCACTTCAACCCGGTCGTCACGCTGTCGGAAGCGTGGCAAAAGAACCTGCCGGCCGCGGAAGTCATTCCCTACATCGCCGTGCAGATTGCCGGCGCCTTCGCCGGCGTGGCGGCCGCGCACCTGATGTTCGATGTCCCGCTGTTCGCAGCGTCGGAACACGTGCGCGCCGGCCCCGCACAATGGTGGAGCGAGTTCGTGGCGACCTTCGGCCTGGTCGCCGTCATCATCGGCTGTTCGCGCAGCCGGCCGGGGGTGACGCCGTTCGCGGTCGCGGCCTACATCACGGCCGCCTACTGGTTCACCTCGTCGACCTCGTTCGCCAACCCCGCGGTGACGCTGGCCCGCAGCGCCACCGATACCTTCGCCGGCATCCGTCCCGCCGACGCATCCGGCTTCATCGTGGCGCAGCTGCTCGGGGCTGCCGCGGCGACGCCGCTGTTCTGCTGGCTGTACCCGGCGGCGCACCGCGAGGCGTCGGTGGCGGGCACGGTGGCCCACAGCGACTTCGCCGATACTGAACAACACCCGGAGACCAACCATGGCTGAGCCGCTACCGAACCTCCCCAACATCAAGCCGGAATTGCTGGACCTGCCCACCCCCGCGAAGCTCGAGCCGGGCGGCGAGATGAACCACCCGCCGCGCATCCTGATGCTGTACGGATCGCTGCGCGAGCGCTCCTTCAGCCGCTTCCTGACGCATGAAGCCGCGCGCATCCTCGAGCATTTCGGCGCCGAGGTGAAGATCTTCGACCCGATGGAGCTGCCGATGGTCGGCAGCGTGCCCGAGACCCATCCGAAGGTGGTCGAGCTGCGCGAGCTGTGCCTGTGGTCCGAAGGCCAGGTATGGTGCAGCCCCGAGCGCCATGGCGCGATCACGGCGGTGATGAAGAGCCAGATCGACTGGATTCCGCTGGAAATGGGCGCGATCCGTCCGAGCCAGGGCCGTACCCTGGCGGTGATGCAGGTCTGCGGCGGTTCGCAGTCCTTCAACGTGGTGAACACCCTGCGCCTGCTGGGGCGCTGGATGCGCATGTTCACGATTCCGAACCAGTCCTCGGTGCCGATGGCCTACAAGGAATTCGACGACGCCGGGCGGATGCGCCCGTCGGCCTACTACGACCGCGTCGTCGACGTGATGGAAGAGCTGTACAAGATGACCTTGCTGATGCGCGGCCGCACCGACTACCTGACGGACCGCTACAGCGAGCGCAGCGAGCGGGCGCGCAAGGCGATCGACCGGCAGATCAGCCGCATCTGATCGGCCTGATGGAAATAACGATCCAGTTGTGAAGCGGCCTCGGCGCGCTCAGCCGGCAAGCAGCCGCGCGATGCCCTGGCCGATCAACCTTGCCCCCGCCACCGCCAGCCAGCCAAGCAGGATCAGCTGGAAGACACGCAGCGGCAGTTCATGGCCGCGCCAGCGGCTACCGAAGCGCAAGGGGCCGTGGAAACGCGTTGTGAGGTGCGATGATGCGAGCCGAAGTTTCATGATGGCCTCCGCTGATGGGCTCTTGTGTAAGGCCAGCATACGCCTGCACAGGCGCGCCTGCAAATACATGGACGGCCAAACGTACATGCCGGACGGATCTTGTCGTATCCGCAAGAAAGTTTATACTTTATCCATTCTATTTCGGGAGAGTCCGCATGATCCGCACCGCTTATCTGGCAAGCCTTCTGGCCGCCCTCCTCGCCGGCGCCATCCCGTCCGCGGGGGCCGCCGAGGACGCCGGCTTCTGCAAGTCGATGTGCGGCAGCGAGCGCCAGGAATGCAGGGCCACCGCCCGCAAGATGACCGGCAACGACGACCTGCTGGAGCGCTCGGCGACGGAAAAGAATCCATTCGCAAACACCGCCAGCCATACCCAGGGCCAGTCCGAACAGGTGCGCGTGGCCGGCAACGCGAGCTTCCAGCGCCGCCAGTCGGAACGCTATGGCGCCTGTGAAGACAGGTACCAGCACTGCACGCGCGCCTGCAGCGCGCCGGGCAAGGCCGGCCGTCCGTAAAAAAAGGGCCGCTGTCGCTTGCGCGGACAGCGGCCAATGCTCAGCCGTTCACTGAGGTGGAGACACAAAGAAGTACAGAGAACTTACGGAGAACTACTGAACGAAACATGATAGGAAGTTGGGACGACCTGGGCGGCCACAAGGGCAGAGATGGGTAACGGACTTCCCGTCCTCGCGTCAGCGCAATCGCACAGTCTCTCTGCATTCCCCCGACACGTTTCCACCGGCATATTTTTCCTGTCGAGGTTAAGATCGCCCCATGCCCCGTTTCCAAGCCGTGGACGTGTTCCGGGTGCTGGCGATCCTTGCCGTCATCGCCCTGCACACGGCCAGGCACGAGGGTCCCGGCGCGGTCGGGACCGCCTTCGATGCCGCCACTTTCCTGAACCAGGTCGAACGCTTTGCCGTTCCCCTGTTCTTCATCCTGTCCGGCTATTTCTGGTCGGCAAAATGCCGCGAGCGCGCCGATTACCTGCGCTGCTCGCTGGCGCTCGGCCGGCGCGTCCTGCTGCTGTTCCTGGCCTGGTGCGCCATCTATTTCCTGGTATCCGAACTGGACACGATCCGCCGGCTCGGCGTCCCCGGCACGCTCTCGGCCTGGGCCGCGCGGCTGGGGACGCTGCACGGCGGCTACGCCACCATGCTGCTGCAGGGCACCAAGGTCCACCTGTGGTTCCTGCCGGCGCTGGCGATCGCCGCGCTCCTGAGTGGCGCCCTGCTGTCGCGCCAGCTCGATCGCACCCTGTTCACGCTCGCCATCCTCCTGTACGCGATCGGCCTTGCCGGCAAGGCCTATGCCGACACCCCGCTCGGCTTCCACACCGCCTTCAACCTGCGCAACGGACCGTTCTTCAGCCTGCTGATGTTCGCCACCGGCTACGCGCTGCAGCGGCGCGGACCGCAACCATCCTGGGCCGCCACCGGCGCCCTGCTCGCCGTCGGCGGACTGCTCTTGCAAATGGGCGAAGTCGCCTGGCTGCACCAGCGCTTCGGCAGCGGCATGGCGCAGGATTTCACGCTCGGCACCTGGCCGTTCGGCCTCGGCATGGCGATGATCGCGCTGTCCGACCTGCGCCTGGCGCGGATCCCGGCCCTGGCCGCCCTCGGTCCGCTGGTGCTCGGGGTCTATGCTTCCCACTACCTGTTCGTGGACGGCCTGCGCGACTTCGACGGCATCGAGACCGGCCCGGCCGGCGGCTTGCGCTATGTGCTGCTGGTGTTCCTGCTGTCGCTGGCCTTCACCTGGATCGTGTCGCGGATTCCGGTCGCGCGCCGCGTCGTCACCTGAGGAAGCCGCTGCCCGGCTAACGGACGCCGGGATCCCGGCAACTACGGTAGGATCGGGCCATGTGTGGACGATTTGACCAAAGCCAGACCGCGCGCCATTACGCCAATCTGCTGGGCTGGACCGATGCCGTGTTCGACAGCGAGTCGGGGCCGACCACGAATGCCGCGCCCGGTACCTACCGCCCGGTGATGCACATCGAGGACGGCGAGCACCGCGTCGACGACGTGTTCTGGAGCTACCGCCCCAAATGGGCCGAGGGCAAGATCCCGATCGCCATCAATGCGCGACTGGAAAAGCTCGGCAGCAGCTACTGGTCGCGCCTGCTCAAGAACGGGCGCGGCGTCGTGCCGGCCGAGGGCTGGTACGAATGGACCGGCGAAAAAGGCCATAAACAGCCCTGGCACATCCACCGCAAGGACCACGCTCCCCTGTTCCTGCTAGCCCTGGCCAATTTCGGCCCCTTCGAGGAAAACCGCGCCGAAGCCGGCTTCGTGCTGGTGACGGACGACGCTTCAGGCGGCATGCTCGACATCCACGACCGCCGTCCGGTCGTCCTCGGCGCCGAGGACGCCGAGCTCTGGCTGTCTCCCGCCCTCAGCCCGCAGCAGGCACTCGAACTGGCCCGCCACGCGGCCGTGCCGGCCGAGGCTTTCGAGTGGCACCAGGTCAGCAAGGCCGTGAACCGCCCGACTGCGGATGGCCCGCAGGTTGCCCAGCCGGTCGACGACGAGGGCGACGACGGCGAATAAACAGGCTTTTCGTGTGGAATCTTTTCGGTACGCGCCCGGTTCAATATTGGCCAGAAGCGTGGACGAAAACGGAATCCACATTTAGAGCGCCTAACAAAACCGTTCGACGTACAGCCAACAGATGAGCGAGCAGGCAAGCGAAAGGACTATGTTAGTGCCCGAACTGAGCCTGCGTACGTCCGCTATCGACCCGAAGCGGACGTTCGGCGTGGATAGGAGGGCCTGGCCGGCCGACACAATCCATGATGACAGCGCTCCACGCTACTCCGGCAGTTCAGGACTGTAGAGAAACTTCGTATAGCGCGCCGCGTAGAAGTCCTCCAAGCTCAAGTCAGCCTCAAACAGCTCAGACCAAAGCTCGTAACCATCGACCAGCGCGGTTCCGTCCTGTTCATAACCACTTTGCTCAGGGTACAGCTCAAATCCGTTAACGCGGGCGTATTCTTTGGCCTCAAACTCAGCGCGCACATGCGCACCGTCCGCCGATTCGCCGTGAAAGCAGACAACGCGCTCTTCAAAAACGTTTGTTCCCGTGGATTTTGTACCGAAGAGGTACACGCTTCTTATTGCATACCAAGGCATAGGCGAATGGGACAAGTTTGGATGACTGCTTCTGGCCGATAGCGGACGTTGGATCAGTGTATGAGGTTGTTGCTACCAGAGCAAGCAAGAGGTTTTGTTAGGCGTTCTTAGTGACGACGCTCTGTCCAGACAACGGGCGACGACTCCTGACAGTTGGATTGGCCCTTTGATATGAAACAAATTGATCGGGCGTGCCCTCGTACGACCGTTTGTGGCCGGTTGCAAACCGATTGTAGCGTCCGCTATCCGCTAAAGATAGGTCGTCACGCCGACAGCAAAACCAGGCATTCAGGTAGGGAGCCCTTCTTAGAAAAACCACCCATAAGGGAACCCATAACGCCAGACATTAAATAGTTCGGCAGAGCTATGGACACCGCAAATTTCCATTACATTAGTCAAATACGCCAGGACCTGATCGCGCTCTTCAGATTCCGGTGAGTCGAACTTGGCTAAAGTAACCTTCATTGCCTTCAGCACTGTCGAGCGCTGCGGATGCTCGGGCAGCTCTGCAATAAGGACTTGTATGGTCGAATCCACGGCTTCTTGCGCTCTCAGCCTCTCGTTTTCACTTATCGCGCCGGGGTAGAAAGTAACGCTATCAGGACCGAATTTCCGTTCGGGCCGCAAACTGCGTAAGCGCTGCAGAACTTCAGGCGTAACGGTCAGCTTGTAGTCGTTATACCCGGTTGGCCAAACCTGGAAGCTGAGACCGGAAAGTCCGGCAATCAGAATCAGGACAAAAACCATGACGATGCTGGCGAGTGCCTTGAAAAGCAAATTGCCTCCTAGTTATCCGGGGTATTGGTGTGTCCGCTTCCGCCCGGGAGCTGACGATCGGCACGGCACAACGTACAGACCTTCTCCTCTTATCTTTTACCAGACGAATTTCTTTTCGTTGCCCCAACCGCTGCGTCCTGTTCTGACGCCCTTGTATGCAAGGCTGGGCGCGATGCGGAAGACGACGCGACCGTCGATTTCTGTCCCGTTTTTGTGTACACGATAGCCAGCAATTTTGCCGCCAAAATGCGAAGGCTCGAGCTGACCGGAATGCAGGTAGAGATCACCGCCGATCAAGCGCTCAGCTGTCTCTACCGGAATCGACCAATATCCACTTTCCCAGAAAGGAGGAGCGTCCACGAGCTTGCGCACATTGTTGAGCCGTTCAATCAGATGGATGGAAGCCATGGTGGTTTCTTGCTGTATTGAGGTCTGCGTCTAGCCAAACTCGGCCGTCCGACTCAGCATAGCAGGTTGCCGAGGCGGAAAAGTCACCAACCGTCACCCTCCACCAACCGACCCATCGCGGACAGGTACTCGGCTGGAAACGCCTGGCCATGCGTGGCGTCGAAGTTTACCGCTATCACCCTGAGCCACGCATGCTTCGACTAAGCAGGCCTCTTGCGACTGCCCATCCAGCACAATCGTCTGCTTCTGGCAGATTGCGAACGGCCGGAATGACCCAGCGTACGACGCTGTTGCTCTCTGAGCAAATAGGGGGTCCGTAATGCGTTCATAACGCGAACAACACCAAGTAAAAAGCCCGCAGGCCTTGCGGCTTGCGGGCTGAACCCGGCCCCCAGAGAAGGCCAGGAGAGCAGAATTTTTCCGATCAGTGCTGGCAGCCAGCGGTGTCGCAGCTGGCCGGGGTTTCCTGCACGACTTCCACAGAGGTTTCCGCCTGGTCGGAGAAGCCGACCAGGCGCGCCGACAGCCGGTTGCCGTCATAGGCCGGTTCGATGTTGGCGGCAGCGCCGACCGCCCGCGTGGCGGACGCAGCCGGTTTAGTGGCGGGGGTAGTGGCCGGCGTAGCGCCAGGCGTGACCGGCGCGGCATCGGCGACGGCCGGCGCGGCGTCCGTGCCGTAGGGCGCGGCGGGAGCATTGTTTGCTGCGCGCTGGGCAGCGCCGCTGGCGAGTTCCGCCGCGGTGTGCGATTGCAGGCCGTTGACGGGGTCGCTCACGCCGGCGCCGCATGCGCTCAACAGGGCGGCGGCGCCGCAGCACAGCACGGCATTGAGCTGGAGACCCGATACAAGGGCAATGAGTTTTTTCATTTGAAGCTTCCTTACGGCAAAAAGCGAACGTACCCCTTTGACGGAAAGAAACTGCCAGAGTTCAATTTTTTCGAAAAAAATTTACCTAGCACGGATCAGGCGCACAATGTTATGAGCTGCGTCGTATTGCGCGCGGCAACTGACTCGCGGTGAACATGGTCTTACTACCAGACCGAAGGACATGAGCGAGGATTGCGTGATGGGTGAATATCTCAGGATTCAGGAAATGCTCAAGGAAGGCGAGGCGTATGCCGGCCTCATTCTGGGCAAGGAAGGCGCGCCGGACTACCATCTGGTGTTGCTGCCGGACGATGTGTCGGATGTCAGTTGGCCGACCGCACGCGAATGGGCGCTTTCCCAGGATGGGGACCTGCCCACGCGGCGCGAGCTCGCCCTGCTGTTCGCCAACCTGCGCGAACGCTTCGACCGGGTGTGGTATTGGTCGAACGAGCAACACGACACCCGGCCGCAGCTGGTGTGGGGGCAGAACTTCGCCAGCGGCATCCAGACCGTCTACGGCCGGCCTTTCCGCGGGCACGCACGCGCGGTGCGGCGAATCGGCAGCAGTTGAGCCGCCCGCCGCCGCGCCGGCGAATCTGTTTACTTGGTGGCGGTGGTCGCTGCCGGCACAGCCACGTTCGAACGGCCGATCCCCTGATCCATATTGGCCAGGAACCAGGCCGTCGTCGCCATGACGGCAACGTGCCGGCGCAGGTTGTCGGGATCGACCTTGTCGAAGGTGTCGGCCGTCGTGTGGTGGTAATTGAAATAGTTGGCCGAGTCGATCCACGGCTCGAATGTCGGCACGCCCGATGATTCCAGGTCGTGCAGGTCACCGGAGGCGATCACGTCTTCGCGGCGGAAGGCGCCTGCGCCGATCGGGTACAGCGCGTCCTTCAGCGGCTCTACCAGCTTGGCCGACTGCAGGCTGACGCCGGCGCGCAGGCCGAACGGACGGCCCGAACCGCCGTCGTCTTCGTAGGCGGCGAAGTGCTTCTCGGCCGCCGATTTGTAGGCATCGTTGTAGCCTTTGCCGCCGCGGCCGCCGTTTTCTTCGTTCATCCAGGCGACCACGCGGATGGTGCGGCGCGGACGGTAGTCGAGCTTGCGCAGGGTGTCGATCACGCCCATGGCGCTGACCACGCCCGAGGCGTCGTCGTTGGCGCCGGTGGCCAGGTCCCAGGAATCGAGGTGGCCGGACACCAGCACGATCTCGTCGGCCTTGTCGGTGCCAGGCCAGTCGGCGATGACGTTGTAGCTGTCGGCGTCCGGGAGGGTCTTCGGGGTCACGGTCAGGTGCAGGCGCACCGGGCCGCGCTTGGACAGGCGGGAAATCAGCATCGAATCCTCGATGGTGATGGCGGCTGCCGGGATGCGCTTGTTTTCAGGAAGATTGGTGGCGCCGGTGTGCACGATGCGGAAGGCCGCGCCGCCGACGGCACGGACCAGGGCCGCTTGCGCGCCCATCTCGGCCGCCATGCGCGGGCCGGCGCCGCGGAAGGCGACGGCTTGCCCGTAGGCGGTGCCGGCCAGGCCGCGGTCGGCCATGTTCTGGTCGAAGGGCACGTCGAACAGCACGATGCGGCCTTTCACCTCGGCCGCGCGCGCCTTCAGCTCCTCGAAGGTGCGCACCACGATCACCTCGGCCGTGATGCCCTCGGCCGGAGTCGCGCCGGAACCGCCCAGGGCGGTCAGCACGACTTTCTGGGTGACGCCGGCCGGGCGGCCCTTGTAGTCGACCACTTCACCGGTCTCGACGCCGCGCACCCAGTGCGGCACCTTGACCGGCTGCAGGGTCACCTTGGCGCCCAGCTTGCGCAGCTCGTCGGCGACCTGGGTCACGGCGGCGGCGGCGCCGGCCGAACCGGACAGGCGCGGTCCGACCAGGTCGGTCAGGTCTTCGAGGCGCTGGTAGGCATAGTCGCTCTGCATCGCCGTGTCGCGCACCTTGGCGAGTGCGGCCGGGTCATTGCCCGGCTGGGCGGCATTCGCGAAGCCGCTCAGCAGGGTGGCGGCAACAAGAGTCAGGGCGGGAAGACGGCTGCGGCGGTTCATGCGATTGTCCTTTGGTTCGGGTCGAAATGACTGAAACAATAACGCAATCGCTGCCGTTTTAGGAAATTTATTGCAGTAAATACATAGTTGAGAAATTGTCAGGCGGGCACGAGACGCACGAGCGTGATCTCCGACGGCGCCCCGAAGCGCTTCGGCGGTCCCCAATAGCCGGTGCCGCGGCTGGTATAGACCCACAGCGAGCGCACCCGGTTCAAGCCGGCAACGAAAGGTTGCTGCAGGGGCACGAACAGATTCCAGGGGAAGAACTGGCCACCGTGGGTGTGGCCGGATAGCTGCAGGTCGAAGCCGGCGTCCGCCGCCGCCGGTGCGCTGCGCGGCTGGTGGGCCAGCAGCACCCTCACCGCGACGTCGTCCGGCGCCCCGGCCGCCGCCAGGTGGGGGTCGCTCTTGTGGGCCGAATTGAAATGCTGGGCCGTGAAGTCGGTTACGCCGGCGATCATCAGCGAAGCCTCGCCGCGCCGGCGGATCACGTGTTCATTTAGCAATACACGCAGGCCCAGGCGGCGCACCTCGGCGATCCACTGTTCGGCGCCCGAATAGTATTCGTGGTTGCCGGTGACGAAGAAGGCGCCGTCCGGCGCCGACAGGCGCGCCAGCGGCTCCGTATGCAGGGCCAGGCGCTGCACGCTGCCGTCGACCAGGTCGCCGGTGATGGCGATGGCGTCGGGCTTGAGCGAATTGACCTTGGTGACGATGGCGTTCAGGTAGGCGCGCTTGATGGTCGGGCCGACGTGGATGTCGGAAATCTGTGCGATCGCGTAGCCGTCCAGTTCCTGCGGCAGCCCGGCGATCGGCACATCGATCCGTACCACCCGCGCGAGCCGACGCGCATTGACGAAGCCGATGGCGGTAACGGCCAGCGCCAGCAGGGGCACGGCGACGGCGCTGTTGTGGACGAGCGCCGGACCCACCGCGCCGGTGAGCGTCAGGATCAGCAGGAGCACGTCGCGCGCCAGGGTCAACACCAGCAGCGAGGAAAAGAATCCCATCGCCAGCAGTCCGGTCCAGGCCAGCGGGCCGGACCAGCGGCTGCGGCGCAGGCTGGGCGCGACCAGGCCGATGCGCACCAGCACGGCGGACAGCGCGAGCAGGACGATGCCAATGAGCATTCCCAACATGCCCGCATCCATGCCTGGGAGTAAGCGCAGACCGATATACAGGTGCACCAGCACCAGGATTGCAAGAACAGAAACAGATGATCGTCGGCGCGCCATGGACTCGGGTTAACAAATGAAGACATCCGCTAGATGGGGCAGCCGGGTCCGAGTGCAAGCCCTGCCCGTTCGAAATGTTTCGGTCTCTGATGCAGGTGTAAGAATCTGTATTAACGGGTGGCAGCCTCGCGGGTGGGGGCTATAGTACCGTCATGCCTAGCGTCGTTGCGATCATCCTGATCCCCGTTGAGGCCCAAGGAAAAGCCATGTTGAACAAAAAATGCTTTGGTGCGGTACTCCTGGCCGCGGCCGCCGTGTCCTCCACGGCAATGGCTCAAGATCGGGGAGCGAACACCGTCATCGGCGCGCTGGCCGGCGCCGCCATAGGCGGTAGTGCGGGCGGACGGGATGGCGCCCTGGTCGGTGCGGCCATCGGCGCGGCGGTCGGCAACTCGGTCCGTAGCGACGACGACTATTATTACCGCAACCGCGGCTACGCCTACAACAGCTACCCGAGCGGCTACTCGAACACCTATTATTCGAACGGCTACTACCAGCCCGCCCCGGCCGCCGTGTACGTGGAATCGCGTCCGCGCTATTACTACGAACCGCGCCCGGTGTACGTCGAGTCGCGCCCGTACTACGACCGTGACCGCTACTACGATCGTGGCCGCCACTACGACCGCGGTTATGACCACCACCGTGGCGGCGGCTGGCACCGTTGATCGTCCCTGCTGACAAGAACCGCGCTCCGGCGCGGTTTTTTTTCGCCCGTTTTCTCCTTCCCCCCGCTAGCCCGGTGCGGCGGCGCCTGTGCCGCCGTGGATGGGAGGACACATGCTCGAAGCGGGCGACATCATCACCCTGACGGCCGGCGCCTGGCGCCTGCGCGAACCGCTGGCCAGTTCCAGCTACGGCCTGCTGTGGCGCGCCGAGCCGGCCAGCGGCGGCTTGCCCGCCGTCCTGAAGCTGGTGAATACCGAGCAGATGGCCCAGGCCCTGCCGCCGCAGCGCCGGCGCTGGACCGACTGCCTGGAAGCAGAGATCGCCTTCCTGCGCGCACTGCGTATCTGGGACCAGCGCCACATCGTGCGCCTGCTCGACAGCGGCGAGCACCTCGGCTTGCCGGCGATGGCGCTCGAACGGCTCGACGGCGACCTCGGACGCCACCTGGATGCGCTGCGCGCGCGCGGCGACGCGCCCTCCTTTGGCCAGGCACTGGACTGGGCCACCCAGGTCAACCAGGCGCTGGCCAAGGTGCACCAGTACGGCTGGCGCCACCTCGACCTGAAACCGGCAAACCTACTGGTGGACGGCACCGGCGCGCTCAAGCTGGCCGACTTCGGCACCAACCGCCCGCTGGCCGACCGCGCGGCCCATTCCTACGCCGGCACCGCCAACTGGCAGGCGCCCGAACAATTCTTTCCCGGCGCCGACGGCCGCTACCTCACCGACGCGCGCAGCGATTATTTCGCGCTCGGCGCCCTGCTCTACCACGTGGTCACCGGCGCCATGCTGCGCTTCTGCAGCGCCTGCGGCGGCGCCTGGCGCGAGCATGGCCTCGACGCTGCGGCCGTCCTGCGCAGCCGGCACCAAGGCAGGCTCCCGGCCATCCTGGCGCCGGACGAAGCCGCACTCTACCTGCGCCATGCCGGCCTCGCCACCGCCGCGGCCGGCGAGGCCGCCCTTGGCCTGCTGCGCGCGCTGCTTGCCCCGCGGCCGGAACAGCGTCCCCGCCACGCCCTCGAGATCAGCCGCCTGATCGAGCGTGCGCGTGCCGCCTGGACGCATGGCGCGTTGCGGAGCGCGGCATGAGCGGCGCGGCGTTCTACCGTCCCGCGACTGCACGGTCCGGGGCCGCGACGCCGGCGTTCGCGGCCTGGCGCAGCGGGCGCATGCTGGCCGCCGCCCTGCTCCTGCTGCTGTGCGCCGTGCAGCTGGCCTGCCTGCTGCGCGCCCCCGACGCCTGGCTGCCAGGCCGGATATCGGTCGCCCTCGGCGCCGGCAAGGACGTCATGCTGGACGGCGCCGCCCTCGGCCTGCCGCCAGGCGATGGCGCCCGCATCCGCCTGCGCCGCGATGCCGCCGGCAGCTGGTGGGCCGCCGCTGCAGGAACCCACGCACCCTTGACGGTCCAGCATGGAGAACGCCGGCGCCGCGCCGGCAGCGTGCTGCTGGCCCAGGACCAGCGCTTCCAGCTCGGCACCTCCACCTTCGACGTCCTTGCGGCCGATGCCGGCAGTGTGGCGTTCGCCCGCGGCGGCGCGCGCTGGCGGTACGACGGCGCCACCCTGCTGCGCGGCGGCCTGCCCCAGCCCGACTGCCCGGACGCCCGGCTGGCCGCCCGCGCGGCGGGCGCCTGGAACCGGCTGCTGCCTTCGCTGCTCGGCATCGACCGGCCGCTGGTCTTCGGCGGCAACCTGGATTGCGGCAACCGCATCGCCATCACCGGCATCCCCGCGCCGGGCGCCACCATCCGCCAGACCGCCGAGGGGATGCTGCTGGCGGGCGGCGCCGGCGCCGACCAGGCCCCGCTGCGCTTGCAGCCGGCAGGCAGTCCAGCGGATGCCGTCCTGCTGGCCGAGCGCGAGGAAAGCCTGGACCGCGCCAACGCCCTGCAGCTGGGCCGCACCCGCCTTCTGCTGGAGCGCAACGGCGACCTGCTGCACCTGCAGCCGGTGTCCCACGTCGCCCTGTACCGCGAGGCCCAGCTGCGGCTGCCCGACGGGGTGAGCTGGTCGTGGACCCGGCGCGCGCACTGGCGCCTGCCGGAGCAGGCGATGCTGCCGCTGGGCCTGGCCCTCGCGCTCACGCTGGCGGCCGGCGCCGCCCTGTTCCTGAGCGGCGCCGCACGCCGCCTCGGGCACATGCGCAGCCTCGGCGCGCTCGGCGCCCTGCTGCTGGCCGCAAGCGGCGTCGTCCTGATGTTCCTGCAAAAGAGCGGCGCACCGGCCGGCATCGGCATCGTGCTGCTGGCCGCCTGGGCCGCGCTGTGGTGCATCTGGCTGGCTGCCGGACGCTCGCTGGCCGCCTGCGCCGCGGTGCTGCTGTTCGCGACCGGCCTGCTGGCCCAGCTCGAACTGGGCCTCGGCGCGCCGGAATTGTCCTGGCTGCGCCACGCCGGCAAGACCGGTGCGCTGCTGGCGATCGGCGCCGGCGCATGCGGGCTGCTGTGCGCCCTGAGCCCGCTGCGCGGCGCCCGGCCGCTGGCGCAGGCGCAGGTCGAGCTTGCCCTGCTGCTCCTGAGCGGCGTGGCCCTGCTGCTCCTGTTGCTGCAGGTCGCGTTCGGCGACGAGACCGGGGTGTTCGACCTGCAGCCCGTCGAATTCGCCAAGCTGGCCCTGGCCGCCCTCAGCGCGCACTCCCTGGCGCTGGCCGCGGGCACTCAGCCGGCGCCGGGCGGCCTGCTGCTGCGCGCGCTGCGCCTGGGCGCGCCGGCGCTCCTGTTCCTGGTGCTGCTGGCGGTGGCGCTGGTGCAGGTCGACGATTATTCGCCGCTGGTCCTGCTGGCGGTGTGGGGCGGCGCGATGGCGCTGGCGTTCGCGCTGGCCGGCGGCCGGCACTGGCTGGCGCTGGCCTGCCTCGGCGCCGCGCTGGCCGGCATCGCCGGCGTGGTCCTGCTGCGCGCCGCGGGTCCCGGCGAATTCGCTCGCTGGAACTTCTATGCCGACCGCTTCATGGTCTGGCTCGACCCCGGTGCGCATCCGCACACGGGCCAGCAGCTGCTGCTCGGCGCCCAGGCCATCGCCGGCGGCGGCTGGTTCGGCGCCGACCATGCGTTCGGCCTGGCGTCGCTGGGCCAGGATGCCGGCCAGGTCCTGCGCATCCCCGCCGTCCAGGACGACTTTGCGCCATCCTTCTTCCTGAACCGCCATGGCCTCGCCGCCGGCCTGCTGCTGTGGGGCCTGCAAGCGCTGTTCCTGGCCGGGCTGCTGCACACCGCCGTGCGCTGCTGGCTCGAGGCTGCCGGGGCGCGCGACTTCCGCCTGGCCTGGCTGGGCCGCTTCCGCTGCTTCCTGCTGTGCGGCGGTGCAGCCTTCGTGGGCGGCCACCTCCTGCTGTCGTGGGGCACCAACCTTGCGATCTTTCCCGTGATGGGCCAGCCGATGAGTTTCCTGTCGGCGGGCGGCTCGCACCTGCTGTTTTTCATCTGCCCCCTGCTAGCTGTCGGCGTCGCCAGCGGACACGCAACCCGCGCTCAACATTAGAGGAGAACGAATCATGCCGGTCTACGTACAGCACGAAACGCTTGCCAGGATCAACGATGTGTTCAGCCCCGAGGCGATCTGGCAGGCGCCCGGACTGGCCCTGTTCTCGCGCCGTCCACTGCTGCGCGACCTGCTGGAACGCGCGCCGCGCGAGCAGCGCGGACGCGCCGCCACGCGCTGCTTCTCGCACGTGACGCTGGCGCTGCCGCAGGAAGAAGTCGACGACGACCGCCACCTCACGCGCGGCGCGCGCGTGCGCGACCTGGCCCAGGGCCTGGCGGCGCTGCACCAGAAGGACTTCGGCGACCTGCTCGGCGGCGACGACGTGCGCTACCACGTCGTCGGCGCCGAAGACCTGGCCCCCGGCGAGGTCGAGGTCCGCTTCGGCCACGCCGTCTACCTGCCGGCGCCGGGCGAAAAGGTGCAGTACACGGTGAGCGTGTCGCGCGACAGCGCCGTGTGGAAGACGGTCTGCCCGGTCTACCCCAACCAGCGCCTGACCCTGATCGGCCATGACGAGCACGAGGCCACCCACGTCGCGCCCGGCTGGCCCTTCGGCGCGGAAGGCGCGATCCTGCTGATCAACGACGGCCCCGAGTCTCCGCTCGAAGTGCAGGTGCGGCCCAAGGACGCCTTCGAGTGCAGCTACGACCAGGCCGGCGGCTATTACACGATCCGCTCGCGCCGCGGCGGGGCCGATGCCGGCGGCGCGCCGCCACGCCTGCTGCTGCGAATTACCCCGGCGCCGGGCGCGCGCGCCATTCCCTCGCCGTCCGCCTCTGCCCGCACGGCCGCCTCGCCGATCCCGGCTCCGGCCCGCGCCCCATCGGCGCCGGCGCCCTCGGCCCGTCCGGCAGTCTGGAAGCCGCGCCAGGCCATGGAGGCCGACATGACGGCGGTGCCGCTGGCCCGGCCGGCGTCCGCCGCGGCGGAAAGCGACGCCACCTACGCGCCGGTGGCGCGCCAGCGGGTAGCGCTGGCGGCCCTGGCCCTGCCGCGCCTGTCGCGCTACCGCGAGACCGGCGCCCAGGCGCTCGAGATCGGCCTGAACCGCGCACTGGCGCCGTCCGCGCCGGGCGCCGACACCATCCTCGGCTTCGCGGTCGACGACGGCGACGTCCTGCACGCGGTCACGGCGGCAGGCCGCGAACCGGTAACGGCCCCCGGAAGCTTCAGCCCGGTCGACGGCGCCAGGGTCGAGCTGCTGGCAGCCGCCCCCGAAATGGCCGAGCGCTACCTGGCCCTGCTGCGCCTGCCGCAGGTGCCTTCCCTGCCGGTGGCACCGGGCGCGCGTTTCCTGTTCGGGCGCGGCGCGCCGATGCTGGCCGCCCTGCGCGTGCTCGACTCGCCGCGCTTCCTGCGCGCCGGCCCCGGCGCCGCCGCGTCCAGCGCGGACCGTCTTGGCCTGTCGCGCAACGCCTTCAGCTTCGAGGCCGGCCCCGACGGCTACCGCATCGCGCGCGCCAGCGCCACCCAGGCCCTGTACCACCTCGACGAGCAGTTGCGCTTCGTGGCGGCGATCGGCGAGGCGACGCCGGAACAGCCCTACCGCCTGCCGCCCGGCCACCACCTGGTCGCCGGCCATTACGTGCTGCGCTTCGACGCCTGACGATGAACGCATCCAATCATTGGGCGCTGGCTGCCGCCTATGCCTTGGGCCTGGCCTTGACCCTGGTGCTGGCCGGCTGGCTGACGCCGCGCCGCTGGTGGCGCCGTCCGACCGTGGGCACCCTGGCCCTGGTCGGCGGCGGCACGCTGGCCTTCGGCGTCCTGTTCGCGGGCCTGCTGCCGGCGGCCGCGCGGCCGGCGACTGCGCCCGTCCCGCTGGCGGCGGTGGTTCCTGCGCCGGCGATGGCGGCATTGCGCTACCGGGTCGTCGACGACCTGAACCTGCGCGCCGCCAGGGCGACCGGCGCGCCTCGCCTGGCGGTGCTGCCGGCCGGGACCCTGATTACGCGCACGGGCGCGGCCGACGGCGACTGGTGGCAGGTGCGCGCGCGTGTCAAAGGCAGGGAGGTCGAAGGCTGGGCCAGCAGCCTGTGGCTACGCCGGGTCGACGAGCGCTAGGCGCATCGGGGTGTAGCGCACGGTGCTCACCTGCATGGGCGCGGTCGGCACGAAGCCGAGCGAGGCATAGAAGGGCAGCGCGTGGGTCGATGCATTCACGGTGAAGGCGCCAGGGTGCCCCGGCCCGAGGGCGGCCTGCTTCGCCGTCTCCCATAGCCTGCGGGCGATGCCGCGGCGGTGGAAGCGCTTGTCGACGAAAAGGTGGAAGACATGGCTGCGTTCGCGGATCGCGATGAAGCCGGCCAGCGCCCCGTCCATCTCGGCGACATGGTAGACAAAGCCTTTGGCCACATAGCCCCGGATCCCCTCCTCGCTCTGCTCGGCCAGGAACCTGGCGCCGTCTTCCGGCGTGGATTCGTGCAGGATGAATTCGCCGGCGGCGCGCTGCAGCAGCGCGGCGGCGGCGGGGATGTCGTCGGGGAGCAAGGACCGGATCTGCATGGTGCATCCAGTGTAAGGGAAAACTCCCTCTAATCGTCGCTTGGCTTTTTGCCATTTCGGTTAGAGTAGGGGGATGCAGACTTCCGAAGGTGTGAACACTTCCTCCCTGCGCTTCGGCGCGCTCGACGTGGCTGCCGCTTCGCGGCTGGGCGCCGGGCCGCGCCTGCGCGAAGAAAACCAGGACAACCTGCTGCTGGTCGACACCGGCGGCCAGGCCGTCTGGCTGCAGGACCAGCAGCCGCAGCGCCGCCAGCTGGCGCGCTGGCGCCAGGGCCATGCCCGCCTCGCCGTGCTGGACGGGATGGGCGGCCACGGGCATGGACGCGAAGCGGCGGAAGCGGTCGTGGCCGGCCTGCTGGCGATACCGCCCTGCGATTCGGCGGCCGAACTTGGCCGCCGCCTCGACCAGCTGCACGCCGAGCTGCAGCGCCATTTCGCGCAGCTGGCCGGATCCGGGCCGCGTCCCGGCACCACCCTCACCATGCTGGAGCTGCCCGAAAACGGCGACCCGATCCTGTACCACATCGGCGACTCGCGCCTGTACGAGATCACGCGCGAGCGCGTGGCGCCGCTGACCGTCGACCATGTGCCGGCCACCGCTTTCGCGATGGGCGGCCTGATCGGCGAACAGGAATGGTGGCAGCAGGTGCACGGCGAGCACCGGCCGCAGGTCTCGCAAGCCTTCATCCTCGGGAACGCCTTCGCCAACCCGGCCCAGCTGAACGATCCGCTGTTCGAACTGACCCCGCTGAACCTGCCGTCCTGGCTGTGCGCCCTGCCGGACCGGCGCCCGGTCCACCTGCGCCCGGACGCCACCTATCTGCTGGCGACCGACGGCCTGTGGTCCTGCTCCGATCCCTACGGCTGGGTGGGCCAGTGGCCGCAGCTGCTCGGCGGACGGCTGGATGCGGCCGGCATGCTGGCGGCCCTGCTGCGCGCCTACGAAGCGCATCCGCCGGCCTTCTTCTACCCGGACAACGTGACGGCCATCCTGCTGCGCACGCCGGGCGCGGGCCTGGGTTCGCGCGACGAAACCGTCCTGCCGGGCGCCTGAGCGCGGCGAAAATCACGTAAGCTATCCCTGACGAGAACCAGCCCACCGACCATGAAACGCTGCAGCAGCCCCGACCATCCGCACTGCACCGCTTGGGTCATGCCCGGCGAGCAGGCCTGCGCGCACGGCCATGGCCAGCCTGCGGTGGCGGCGGATGCCCTCGGTTCGAGCTTCGACATGCTGCAGACCGTGCGCGCAAGGCGCGACGCCACCGATGCGATCCGCCCCGGCGCCGACATCATCCCGGCGAGCGAACAGGCCAGGCCGCTGTTGCACATCAGCGGTTTCGATCCGCGCGCCGCCGGCGGCCGCCAGGCCATCAAGCTGGAACTGCGCGGCATGCCGGACGACGCCCCGGCCGAGCTCACCATGCTGCTGCGCTCGGCGCTGCTGCCCCAGGGCGGCGGCCGCCAGACCTTCACGCGCAGCCTGCGCGGCGGCTGGCGCCCGGTGGTGGTCGAGTTCTCGTCGCGCGGCCGCGAGCATGGGCAGTACCGGGTCGACGTCGAGCTGCACGCGCGCGACCACGGGCAGTCCGGCAACGCCCGCACCTGGGTCGCTACCCTCGTGCTGCTGGTGCCGCGCCTGGATGCCTCGCTGGCCGAGATCCACCAGACTTACCTGGCGGCGCGCAAGAACGTGCGCATCCACGCCGACGACGCCTCGATCGCGCGCCTGCACGGCCTGGACGCGGCCGGCCCGCTCGACATCGCGATCGAAGCCCGCAACGCGTCCATCGCCCGGGTCCAGTTCGGACCGCAGCCCGGCACACCGCAGGGCAAGATCGACCTGGCGCTGCCGACCATCGCCTGGGACGAAGAGCTGATCGAGATCGACCTGCCGGCGACGCGCGCGGCCCACCCCTGCCCGGCCTCGCGCGCCTGCCTGGTGCATGCCGAGCCGGATGCGGGCATGCAGCGCCACCTGCGCCTGTTCGCCCTCGACGAGTGGGTACTGGGCCGGTTCGACGCCGATGCCGACCTGCTGCTGTGCCATTACGGCGAACACGGTCCGGAGTACGAAGGCCTGACGCGGCGCATCTCGGCGCGCCACGCCGTGATCCGGCCGGGCCGGCAAGGCTTCGAGATCGAGGATGTGTCGCGCTACGGGCTGCTGCTGGACGGCGTCTGGCCGGGCAAGCACAGCCCGGTGCCGCTAAGGCTGGGGATGCGCATCGAACTGACCGCCAGCATCAAGGGGGTAGCGGCGCTGGTGGTGACGGCGCTGCTGCCGCATGCCGTGGTGCTGCATCGCGTCGACGCCGGCGGCGCGGCCGAATGCTTCATGCTGCTGGCGCCCGGGGTGGCTCCGTCCACCGATCCCGGCGGTGCCCTGCCGCGCGCCGCCGTGCTGCCGCAACTCTTCCACCGCGACGGCGGTTTCTGGCACCGCGACCCGGCCACCGGCGCCGACACCCCGCTGGACCCGACGACCGCACTGAACCGCCTGGCCGGTTTCCACGGCCAGGTACGCTTTACCGCCACTCCCTACCCCGAAGTCCGGGCCGTGCGCGGCGCCGACCGCCGCGCTGCCGCGCAACTGTCGGGGGCCTGAACGCTGCCCCGGTCAGCCCGGGCGCAGCACCAGGAAGATCATCGCGGCGCCCGCCAGCAGCGCCGCTTCGAGCGAAAACACGATGACGGGAATACGGATACTTTCCGGGATATGCATGATAGCCCTCCGTTGAGCGGTGGCCTCGACTCATGCGTGCACGGCCGACCGCCGGTCACTTGAAATGCACGACCAATTATCCCACGGGACTCACATCAAGTCGCGCACGACCCGGAAGCCGACGATGTCGTTCGACAAGGCGCTCGAAAAGCCGTTGCGCAGGGCCGAGCGCAGGTAGCGCGGGTTGTACAGCCAGGACCCGCCGCGCAGGATGCGGCGGGCCTGGTCGCCGCCCTCTTCCCAGGCGCTGCCGTCCAGCGGCGCGCCTTCGTAATTGTCGTGCACCACGTCCTGCACCCATTCCCAGACGTTGCCGTGCATGTCGAACAGGCCCCAGGGGTTGGGCGGGAACATCCCGGCCGGCGTGGTGCCGCGCCGGTATTCGCCGCGCGCGCCGCCGTTGTACGTGAAATTGCCGTCGTAATTGGCCTGGGCGGTGGAGATGGTGTCGCCGAAGCTGAACGCGGTCCTGGTGCCGGCGCGGCAGGCATATTCCCACTCGGCTTCGCTCGGCAGGCGGTAACGGCGCCCGGTGGCTTCCGACAGCCAGCGCAGATAATCCTGGGCGTCGTACCAGTTGACCCCGACCACCGGATGCGCATCGGTCTGCGGAAAACCCGGCGCTTCCCAGTTCACTTCACCGCTCTGGCGCCAGCCGGTGGCGCGCACGAAGGCCCGCCACTCGGCCACCGTGACCGGATAGCGGCCCATCGCGACCGGCCTGTCGATGCCGACCCAGTGCTGCGGCAGCTCGCGCGCCAGCCAGCCCTGCTGCGAGCCGGCCTCCATCGCCAGCTTGCGCTCGTGCTCCGGTGAGCCCATCTGGAAGCGCCCGGTCGGCAGCAGCACCAGTTCCGGGCCCTCGGCTTCGCCCTCCAGGAAGCGGTCGCGCAGCACGCCCTCGAGGTCGGCCACCGGACTTTGCGGCGTCGGCATCAGCGCGTCGAGCTCGGCCTGGTTGCGGGCCGCCTGCTCCGCGCGCGCGCGCTGCTGTTGCGCGAGATAGGCCGCGGCGGCCCTGGCCTGGGCCAGCTTGCGCCGGGCCTGCTCGGCTTCCTGGCGCGCCTTTTCCGCTTCGAGCGCGCGGCGTTCCGCCAGCTGGCGCCGCAGTTCTTCCTTGCGCACCCGCCGCGCTTCCTCGGCCGCGATGCGCGCCAGGCGCTCCTGTTCGCGCCGCTGGCGGTCCAGCGCGGCCTGGGCCGCCGCCCTGGCCTCGGCTTCCACACGGCGCCGCAGCGCCGCTTCCTGGGCGCGGCGCAGGAGCTCGGCCTCGGCCGCTTCACGTTCGGCTTGCGTGGCCTGTCCGGCGTCCCGCCCGGACTCTTCGTCGTCGCGCGGCCCGGCTTCGCCCGGGCCGGCGTCCTGCTCCAGCCGCTCGATCAATTCGCGCACGCTGCCCGGCCGCGCGGCGGCGTCGGCCGCAAAGCCGGCCTGCAGCGCGTCCCACCGGGCGTCGGACAGCCCTTCCGGGCGCGGCGGCGCCAGGCGCTCCTCCTGAGCGGCATCGAACGGCAGGCGGCCGCTCAGCATCCGGTAGGCCATCACCGCCACCGCATGCACATCCAGGCCGCGCGCCGGCGTTTCCTGGTGCCCACTGCGTCCCGCTTCGGGAGCGCGGTAGCCGGCCGTGCCTGAGCTGGCCGGCGCCTCCAGCGAGGCTTCGCCGGTGCCGCGGGCGCGCGCGGCGATGCCGAAGTCGAGCAGCTTGACCTCGCCGGCGCGGGTCAGGAACACATTCGCCGGCTTGATGTCGCGGTGCACCAGCTGGTGGCGTTCCCAGGCATGCTCGAGGGCGGCCGCGACCGGCTTGAGCAAAACGAGCGTGCGTTCCAGGCCCAGCGTGCCCTCGCGTACCAGCAGGCTGTCGAGGTCCTCGCCTTCCAGGCATTCCATGATGATGAAGTAGCTCGCCGTGGCCGGGTCCTGGGCCCAGTCGTAGACCCGCACGATGTGATCGTGGGCCAGCTGGCGGGCGCGCGCGGCTTCCTCGATGAGCAGGCGTGCATGGGCCGTGTTCAGGGTCAGCTGGGGCGGCAGGATCTTCAGCGCGACACGGGCGCTGTGGCCCAGTTCCGCATGGGTGGCGAGGTCGGTGGCCTGCCACACCTGGCCCATGCCGCCATGGGCGATCAGGCGTTCGAGGCGGTAGCGGCGTTCGATGGGGCCGACTTCCTGGCCCGTCATCAGGCCGATCTCGGTGCCGCGGTCGGCCGCCAGGGCGCGCAGCGGCATGGCGGCCTGTCCCGGCGCGGCATCGCCCGGCAGCGGCGGCGCGTAGGCGGCGTCGAGGATGGCGTTCTTGCGGCTGTCGAATTCGTGGCGGCTCAGCAGGCCGTCTTCGTGCAGCGCGCGCAGTTCGCGCAGCTTGTCGATCGCGGTCTGCATCATCCCCGTGCCGGCAGCGCGGCGCCGCAGGCCGCGCAGAATCGGTCGTCGTGGTGTGCGCCCGCGTGGACGCAGGCCTTCCCTGCCCCTGCCAGCGCTCCCGCCATGCCGGCGCCGAGCCGGGCCTGGCTCGCCAGCGCCGTCTTGTTCACGTCGTTCTGCAGCGCGAGCAGTTCGAGCTGGTGGCGGCGCTCGCGCGCTTCCTGGGCGTCGCGCCGCACGCGCTCCTGTTCGACCTGCTCCTGTGCCAGGCGCCAGGCATCGGTATTCGCGGCGCCGACCACGCCGGCCAGGGCCGCCAGCTGCTCAGCGCTCATGCCGGCATGCACGCGGGTCTTCATGACGTCGGCCAGCAGGGCCGCGTTGGCGGGCGCCACCAGCGCGACCTTCGCGCTGTCGTCGAGGGCGCCCAGCGCTTCGGCGCGTTCGATCTCCGCACGGGCCAGGTCCAGCTCATGCGCACGCCGATCTCGCTCAAGCTCGCGCTCGCCCTCGCGTTCGTTGCGTGCGGCAAGGGCATCGGCCTCGATGGTGCGCAGCAGCTTTTCGTGCTGGGCCAGCGCATCCTGCCGCGAACCGTCGCGGCGCAAGTTTTCCAGCTGCTGGCGCACCTGCTCGGCGTCCAGCGACAGGCGGCCCGCGGCCTGGGCGTCCTGCCATTCCAGCACGCGTTCGGCTTCGCGGCGGTGGGCCTCGTTCTCCAGTTGCAGCAGCTTCAGGCGTGCCGCATGGTCCTCGTCGTCGATCTCTCTCGCGCGCCGCGCCGCCGCCTGCTCGGCCTCGTGCAGCCTGGCCAGCTCGGCGCGCTGGCGGCTGGCGTCCTCGATGCCGCGCGCCTGCTCGATCTTGTTGCGGATCTGCTGCTGCAGCAGCTGGTGGGCGAAGCGCTGGCGGGCCACGGCGCGCGCCTGGGCCGCATCCTGCTGCGCGACTTCGAGTTCGGTGCGCATGCGGATGGCGGCCAGCTCGCGCAGCTGCTGCCATTGCGCGGCTTCGTCCTGGCGCGCGCCGCGCTTGCCCGCCAGCGCATGTTCGAGCGCGGCCACGGCATCGACGGCGCCGCGCTCGATCGCCTGCTTGCGGGTGCGCGATTCGACGATCCGGCCGTACAGCTCGATCTGGCGCGCGCGGATCGCCTGCGCGCGCTCGGCGTTCTTGAGCGACAGGCCGGCGCGCTCCAGGCCCTCGTCCTGGCGCAGCTCGGCGCGCCGGTGGCGCAGGCGGCTTTCCTGCTCCTCGCGGCGGATGCGGTTCCACTCCGCTTCGCCATACAGCTCGTCGAGCTGCTTCGCGTGTTCGATGCGCACGCGCTGCTCGTCCGCGGCCAGCCACAGGGTGCCGATGCGCGCACGGTTGGCGTCGAATTTGTCGTGGCGCAGCGAAATGGTGTCGACCCGCGCCACCGCCAGGCCGTAGCCGGACAGCAGCAGCGTCAGTCCGCCCTGCAGGTGCTGGTCGAGTTCCAGGCGCAGTTCGCGGCGGCCGGCCATGTCGCGCAGCGAGCGCGCCGCCACGAATTCGCGGGCCAGCTGGCGCACCGGTTCCGCCAGCAGCTCGCGCAACTGGACGTCCTTGATCGTGCCCGGCATGGTCATGAAGTGGCGCGCGAAGGCCGGCACGTTTTCGATCTTCAGCGACAGCGTGAGCGTGGCCTCGACCTGCAGGTGCTCGCAGGTGGCCAGGCCGTCGAGCGCGAATTCGACCGGCAGCGCGCCGCTGCGGGTGACGAGGATTTCGGCATGCTGGTCGCGCAGCAGGTTGTTCAGGCGGGTGAAGAAACCTTCGATCTCGTATTCGCCCTGCGGCACCTCGGTGGCCTGCCCACCCTGCAGGATGTAGGCGCGGGCCGTGGCCGGCACGTGCAGGGTCTTGGCGAAGATGCCGGACAGGTCGCGCACGCCGAAGAACACGGCCAGTTCGTCCTGGCCCGGCGCCCAGCGGTTCTCGACCAGCACCGGACGGTGGCGCGGCGCGCCCAGCAGCAGGCCGCAGGAGGCGCAATACGTGGCCTCGGCAGCATTACCGTGCTCGCAACGGGGACAGGCGCAAGCGCCGATTCCGAACATCTTCAACATGACCTGCTCCTCTTCATACTGCTTCATACCGCTTAGCTGCCAGCCGATTCTAGCAGCCGCCAGCCTGCGTTGTTGTACGCGCGACAATCGTGCGCAGGCGTCAAATGATCCCGATCCGCTCCACGCAGACGACGCTCGCCCCTTGCGCGCGCAGCCCTTCCGCGAAGCCCTCCGGCAGCTGCTCCTGCCAGGCGCGCGGCAGCAGGATGCGGTCGCCCGGGCCGGCCTCGCGCAGCAGCAGCGCGCACTTCGGCGCGACGCCGTCGACCGCATCGACCCGGCCGGCATGCCAGGCGCCGGAACAGCCGCTGGCGATCAGACGCCCGCGCGGCACGAACTCGCGCCCGCGCGCCAGCCGGTCCGCCATCACCAGCGCGAGCTCCCAGGAATTGCCGGTAAACGCTTCGGCGCCGAAGCGCACCACGGTACGCCAGCGGCCCAGCGCGCGGCCGTCGAAGTGCCGCGCGCCGCCCAGCACCTGGCGCACGGCCAGCTGGCGCGCCGCGTCCTGGTCCGGCGCGGCGATGGTCTGCTCCTCGTCCGGCGCCTCCTGGCCTGCCTGGCGCGCGAGCGGATGCAGGCTGACCTCGACCCAGCCCATCCCGCCGTCCCCGCCGCTGTGCAGCGGAAACCAGGCGCGCGCGGTCGATACCGCCGCGGCCGGATCGGCATGGCCGCTCAGCAGGCCCAGGTGCCGCAGGCCGGCGCCACCCAGCACCGCATCCCCGGGCTGCGCCGCGGAGGCCGCGCCCAAGGTATTGCCAGCCACCCTTCCGCGTTCCCATTCGTCCGACCAGCCGTTCGCCAGCAGCCCGGCTTGGGGCCGCAGCAGGCCGCGCACCATGCGGTCGGCCAGCACCGCAGCCAGTTCCCATCCGCGCTCTCCCGGCGGCGGCCGGCGGTCGAGGCTCAGCACGACCTGGTCGCGGGTGTCGAAGCGCGGCTCGGTCAGGCGCGCCAGTCGCACGACCTGCTGCATGCGCCCGGCCAGGTGTGCGTCATCCGGCACCGCGCATTTGACTTCGGCGCGCCCGGCGCGCGGGCGGCGCGTGGCCGTCAGGGTCAGGACCGGGCCGTCGGCCAATGGGCAGCGCACCAGCACGGTGTCCGGCATCGGGCTCATGATGCGTCTCCTTCAGCGGTGATGCTGCGGCGCCCGGCGCAATCCGCCTCCAGGTTGGCGACGATACGCTCGGCTTCGTCATACAGCTGGGGCAGCGCGGCCTCGCCGGCCTGGCGCAGTCGGGCCAGCAGGGCCCAGGCTTCGTCCAGCGACACGCAGGCGCGCCGGCTGTGGCGTGCGCGGCGCAGCTGTTCCTCCGCGGGCAGCGGCTGGCCCGGGGCCGCCAGGTCCAGCGCCGGCATCGCGTTGACGGCCACCGACACCAGGTCCAGGCGCTGCAGCAAGGCTTGCTGGCGGTGGAACTGCTCTTGCGCCGCCGGCATCGCCGCCAGCCGCGTGCCGCACATCAGGCAGGGCAGCTCCAGGAACAGGCGGCGCAGCGCCCGCGCGTCCTCCAGGGCCGGATCGAAACGTTCGACGGCGGCCGCTTCGGGCGGCTGCGCGGCCGGCGCCTCGGCCTGGCCTTCGGCCCGCTCCGCCAGCGCGCGTGCATAGTCATGCGTATCGCCGAGGTCGACCGGCACGCAATCGTCCACGGTCACGCCGAAGCGCATGTAGAGCAGCTGGTTCAGGCCCTGGCGGAAGGCGTTCCACTCGTCCAGGGTGGTACAGGGAGGCAGCTCCAGGCCGCCGGTTGCCAGCTCGTGGCGCAGCGTGGATTCGATCGCGGCCGCCAGCGCGGCCAGCTCCAGCCGCCCCGTCACCTCGGCCGCGAGGTAGAGGTCGAAGCGCTGCTGGGACGCCTGCGGGTCCGGTGCGTCGACCGCGAAACTGGTGCGCAGGCCGATCTCCGGCGCCGCCGCGAAGGGCAGCAGGTCGGCCGTGTACGGCCCGGGGTGGAAGGCATAGGCCGTTTCCCCCGGCCGCGCTTCGATGCGGCGCGCGGCCTGCAGGCGCCGGGTGCGGCCGTCCGTGCCCACCACCACGGCCTGGCATCCGGCCGGCGGCGCGGCGCCCGCGGGGAGCGCCAGCGCGACCAGGGTCCTGCCAAGTTCGCAGGCATGTTCGGGGGCGGCGGCGCGCTTGAAGAAACCCAGCATCATGTCCTCATCCGGGCAGCGTTTCGACGGCGAAGGCGGCGCCGGCCGCCTGCAGGTGGCTGGCGGGAGACTCGACAAAAGGCCAGGCGGCTTCGCATTCGCCGTCCGCATCCAGCCGGCCCTCCAGGATGGTGCGGCCCGCGCCGTCGCGCACGCGCAGCGCCGCACGCGCCGCCAGCAGCGCCGGCGCGAACGGCGCATCGGCCGCCAGCTGCAGGATCGTCTTCCATCCGGTCCCGTCGGCGACCAGGTGCAGGGTGAACCAGCCGTCGTCGGTGCGCAGGGCGTCGATCTCGCCGCTGCTGGCCGCGCGCAGGCGGCCAGGGCTGGCGCGCCAGCCCGATATCCCGGCATGTCCCGGCTGCGCGGCGCGCCGCTCGAGCGCGAGCTGGCGCAGGCGGCGCAGGGTCAGCGGCGAAGCCTGCAGGGCGGCGCGCTCGCCCGCCGTCAACGCCCGGCTGCCGTCCAGCGCGCCAAGCAGGGTCGCATCGAGCAGCACCAGGCGGTCGCCTTCGACGCGCCGGTCCAGCAGCAGGCGCTCCTGCAGGCGGCGCTCGATGCCGCTGTCGCGTGCGGTGTTCGTGTTCATTCGCTTCTCCTCATGGTTGCCGCTTGCAGGCGGGCGATCGCCGCGTCGCGCCGCTTGCGCAGGGTCGGCAGCGATACCTGGGCCAGTCCGGCCAGCTGCTGCATGGTCGGCAATTCCCCGGTAGCCGGGTCGCGCCAGGCCTCCGGATAGGAATCGTCGCCCGGCCCCAGCAGCTTCGCATACACGGCCAGGCGCAGCACCAGGCCGTCGCCGGCCAGTTCGCGCGCCACCCAGCCGGAGCGTTGCTCGGCTTCGCCCGCCGCCAGCATGTAGCCGGGGGGAAGTGAAACCGCGGCGGCCAGCGCCTCCAGTTGCGGGTCGTGGTCGAGCGGCAGGTCCGGCCCGGGCTCCGCCGCGTCATCCCCATCGAGCGCATCTTCGCACGCTTCCAGGATCCGGTCCGGTCCGGGCGTGGCCGCCTGTTCGGACTCCTGCAGCACGCGCCAGTAATCTTCCATCCACAGCGCGGCGTCGTCGCGGTCCTGCAGCCAGTCGCGGTCCTGGTTCGACGACAGCGCCTCGTAGTCGCCGATCTCGGCCAGCATGGCGGCGATCCTGTCCGGAGCGCCCTTCAGGCTGGCGAAGCGCTTCGAGCGGGTATGCAAGGGACCAGCGCTGCCGCTGAAGCGTTCCAGGGTCTCGCTCCAGCGCAGCAGCCATTCGGCGCGGCAGTCGGCGATCGAGCGCAGCTGGCGCACTTCGATCGGCGTGCCCTGCAGTTCGCGTCCGAGGATGGCGCCGACCTGGGCGCGGTGCTGCTCCCAGCCGGCGAACAGGCGCACGATCTCGCCATAGGCCGTGTCCAGCATGCGGTAGGCGTACATGCGGTTCGGGCTGCAGGGGCGGCCGCAGGCGGCCTGGTAGTTGTCGGCGTCGACCTTGTCGCGCAGGACGGCGTACATATCGTTCACCTTCTTGCGCAGCAGGGCCTCGCCGCCGGCGTCGCGCCAGAAGGCTTCGATGCGTGCATGCTCGGCCGCGATGGCGGCGCAGAAGGCTTGCCAGTCGGCGGGACGGGCCTGCAATTCGAACAGCAGGCCCAGCGCCAGTTCCAGCACCGTGTCACCGTAGCTGTTGCCCGCCGCCAGCGCACGCGGCGTGCGCCGGGCCTGGCGCAGGCGTGCGCCGGTCAGCTCGACGTAATCCGCCAGCGTCTCATCCGTGGCAGATGGTTCGAGCAAGCGCGCGCAGTCGCAGGAGCGCAGGGCCGCCAGCGAGCATTGCCCGAGCAGCTTGCGCACTTCCTCCCAGCCCGGCTCCTGGTACCGGGTCCCCGGCAAACGCATACCTTCCTCTTTCGTGTCAATCCAGCAAAATAATGCCATACAAACACGAAAGCGAGGCGCGCTGGAGGACGGGAATCACCCGCCAATTCCGTCTATCGCGCCGGCGGTGTCCATTTCATCTCCTGCATCGCGCGCAACACGGCCGCCACGACCGGCGCCGCATGCCCGCCGCCCGTCTCGTCCGAACGGCTGACGAAGACGGCGAAGGCCAGCCGGCGCGTCTGGTCCGGCAGGCTGCCGGGTTCGAGCCAGCCGGTGAACCAGACCGTGGCCAGCTCGCCGTCGCCGACCGGCGCGGTGCCGGTCTTGCCGTACAGGCCGCGCCGCAACGCCGCCATCTCGGGCGCGCGGAAGGCGCCGGCGGCGGTGCCGGCGTCGACCACGCCCTTCATGCCGGCGCGGATGCGGTCCAGGCGCACGTCGAGTTCCGGTCCGGGATTTGCCTCCGCCTGGCGGCCGTCCAGGCTGGCCAGCAGGCGCGGATGGATCACGCGCCCCTCGCCCACCGCCGCCGCCACCAGCGCCATCTGCAGCGGCGTGGCCTGCATGCGCAGTCCGATCGCCATCTGGCGCAGCTCATGGCGGGTATGCACCGGGTCGATGCCGCTGGGGCTGGCCTGCAGCGCGTCCCAGGCCGACCACGGGTAGTCGGCCGGCAGCAAGCCACCGTCCAGCCGCAGCGCCTCGCCAAAGCCGAGCCGGCGCGCCATGGCGACGATCGGACGGACATTGTCCAGCGCGCCGGGCGTCAGCGGCTGCAGGTCGGGGGCGCCGCCGTCGGCCCGGCCCAGCAGGCTGCGGTCCGACAGTTCGCCGGTCCAGGCGAACCAGGTGTTCAAGCTGTAGGTGATGGCTTGCTGCAGACCGAGGCGGCCGTCCTGGGCGCGCCGGTCCAGGCCCTGGTCGCGGAAATTCGTGATGCGGGCGCGCCCGTCGGCCGGATAGGTCGGGGCATCGGTGCGGAAGGCGAAGCCGCGCGCCGCGGCGGCCGCGTTGATGGCGGCCAGCGGCTCGCCGGCCAGCAGCGCGTCGAGCCGGGCATCCTGGCGCGCCGCCCGCTCCAGCCCGAGGGCGCTGACGATCTTGAAGGTCGAGCCAGGACTGCGCTCGGCGCCGCCGTCGTGCTGGAAGGCCGGCAGGCGCAGGGGGCTGGCGGCCGGGTCGATGCGGTCGAAATCGCGCACTTCGGCCCAGTTCGCGCCGTCGATCTCGCCGGCCCCGGCGCCGGCGGCGGCCAGCACCTCGCCGCTGCCGGCGTCCAGCACCACCATCCCGGCCTGGCGCCCGGCCGCCGGCGCGCCGCCACCGCTGCAGCGGCGGCCGTCCCAGGCGCCGCGGCGCATGGCGATGCAGTCCAGCGCCGCCTGGGCCGCGGCCTGCAGGTCGAGGTCGAGCGTGAGGGTGGCCCGGTGGCTGCCGCTGCCCGGCAGGCGCGCCAGCATGCCGGCCACGCTGTTGGCATGCCAGGCCCGCACGCCCAGCAGTGGCGCCAGCCCGGCCTGGCGCGCCGCCTCGCTCGGGGCGCCGTCGATCCACAGGCTGCGGCCGCGGCGGTCGGACAGCGCCACCTCGGCCCCGGCCGGCGCGCGCCGCCCCTGGCCGGCCGGCAGCGCCTGCCATGCGAGGCCGCCGTCCTTCAGCACGATGTGGCGGTAGCGGGCGTCGCCCGGCGCCGCCAGCGCATCCATGCCGAGCGGCGCCGCATCCAACACCACTTCGCGCGCGCCCGGATCCGGCGCCAGCGCGAGAACCTGCACCTCGTCCGGCCGGGTGCAGGCACGCCCGCCGCAAACCGGCGCCGCCGAGACCAGCCGCGCGCCGCTGATTCCCACCGGGCGCCCGGCCAGCATCAGCTCCAGCGTTGGGGCCTGCTGCCGCTCCGGCAGCCGCAGGCGCAGGCGCGCGCCGTCCCCGCCGAGCGGCCAGGCGGCGACCCGCTGCCAGCCGCCCCAGCCCTGCGGCAAACGTGCAAACAGCCGGGTCGCCGCGGCCGGCAGGTCGCCCGCCAGCGGCGCCGGCGCACCGCCCGCCTCGGCCTGCCAGCGGCTGGCGTCCCCCGCCGGGCGCAGGCGCCAGGCCAGCAGCCGGCGCTCGCTGTTGAAGATGCGCACCTGCTCGCGCACGAAGTCGCCGTCGGCGTGGCGGTACAGGCGCTCGAGCAGTCGCAGCGTGGCCGCGTCGACGGCCACCTGGTCCCAGCCGGTCCTGCCCTGCGCGCGCCAGGCCGCCAGGTCCGGCGGCGCCAGCTCGGCCAGCCCGCCGGCGCCCAGGCGCAGCAGTCCGTGCGCGTACAGGCTCTCGAACAGACGCTGGTCTTCCAGCGCGGGGGCGGGCACGGCCGGCACGCGATACTCGCCCGGCGCCAGCCAGGCTTCGGCCGGCGCGCCCGCCGCCGGAAACGCCACCGCCAGCGCGCGCGTCGTGCTGTGCCCCGGCGCGGCCGGACGATAGAGCTGCAGCACCAGCTCCCCCGCCGCGCAGGATGGGCCCGGACGGCGCAGGAAATGCAGGGCCTGGCGGTCCCACAGCAGCCAGCCCTGGCGGCCCAGCCGTGCCTGCCCGGACGACGCCGCCTGGTAGGCAACGGCGCCCTGGTCGCCGACCCAGCGCGCCGCGTAAGCCTCCCAGCGCAGCTCGGGCGCGGCCACGCTGCCGCCGAGCAGGACGCGCGGCATGGCGTCTTCGGCCAGCACCACGTTGCGCAGCAGGACCGGGCTGGCCGCCTGCGCATTCCGGGCCGCCAGCGCCGCGACTTCGTCGAAGCGCACGCCGATCCGCAGCGGCAGCAGGCGTCCGCGGGCCGGGTCGAGCATCTGGCTGCACAGGTCGATGCGGCGCGCCGGTTCGGGGCGCAGGCCGGACAAGATCATCAGCGCGGCGCCGCCATGCGGTTCGAGCACGGCCGCCGGGCCGGGCGGCACGGTGAAGGCGGCGCCCGGCAGCACCGGCTGCAGCGACGCCAGGCCGGCCGGGCCGGCTGCCGCGGCTTCGCCCGCGTCCGCGATCCAGCGCGCATGCACGCCGATCGCGACGGCGCCACCCACGGCCAGCAGGCAGCAGGCCGCGCCCAGCCAGCGCAGCGCGGCCGGACGTTTCGTCTCCTCACGCGCCGGCGCCGGTGTCCGCGCGGGCGCCCGTGTGCGCGCCTGTCCCGCCCGCAGGTTGCGCGCGCGCCGCCAGCGCGCCTGCCCCGCCGCCAGGGCTCCGAACACCGCTCCGATCATGCCTGTCCTCCCGCTCGAATGGTCGAGCGTCCCTAGCGGGGGGAACGGGAAAGCTGTGCGGCCTCGGCGGCGGAATTTCGCACTTCATACCGCATTTTTTGCGGCCTGTCGCAAGCCGCTGGAGACGCCGGCGGCGCTTCGATACAGTACACACATCGACACACGATCCACCACCCAGAAACGAAAGGAGAACCATCATGAACGTCCTCAAGCACATGGAAGCCGCCTTCCTGATTTCCCTGAGCGTCGCCGGCGTGGCCAGCGTGGCAGTCGATGCGATCCCGCCGGCCGAGGCCAGCGCCCCGGTCCGCATCGAGGCTGCCGTCCAGCCGAACATGCCGGTCGTGCACGTGGTCGCCAAGCGCATGACCGATGCCGAAAAGCGCCAGTCGCTGCAGGCCGAACGCGCCGGGAGCCGGACTTGACCGCCGGCACCCGCGGGCGGTTCCCTCGCCGGAACCCGCCCGCGGCCAGCTGAGCTCCTGCTTTTACCTCCACGCAATTTCGCCCCGCTTTCCCTTCGATCCTCTCCCTGTTCCCGCCGATGTGGCCACCAGGCATCACGAAACGGCCGAATTCTGTTTCAGATGTAAGTATCTCTTTCAGGCACGCACAGCCGCTGCGCAGCGAGCTATATTGGACTCGTCGCAAACGCATCTTGATCCGTACTGGACTGGAGACCGAATATGAAACGCACCCTTACCCTTGCTGCCCTGATCCTCGCCGGCGTCGCCGCTGCCCCGCTACCCTCGTTTGCCCAGAGCAACGTCAGCCTCTTCATCGGCACCGCGCCGCCGGCCCCGATGTATGAACGCGTGCCGGCGGCGCGCCCCGGCTATGTCTGGGCGCCGGGCTACTGGAACTGGAACGGCCACCGCCACGTCTGGGCGCCGGGCTACTGGGTGGTCGAACGCCCGGGCTATGTCTACAACGCGCCAGTCTGGTACCAGAATAATGGCGGCTGGTACATGCAGCCGGCCCGCTGGTCGGCCTACGGCGGCTACGACCGCGGCTATGATCGCGGCTACCGCGACCGTGACCGTGACGGCATCCCGGATCGCTACGAGGCCCGCCGCGGCGGCTGGGACCGCGACCGCGACGGCATCCCCGACCGCTACGAGCATCGCCGCGGCGGCGGCCGCTGGGACCAGGACCACGACGGCGTGCCGAACCGCTACGACCGCGACCGCGACGGCGACGGCGTTCCCAACCGCTACGACCGCCGTCCGGACAACGCCTGGCGCCGCTGATCCGCGCCGCCCCGGCTCCATCCGCAAAAGCGCCGCTCGCCGGCGCTTTTGTCGTTTTCGGGTATCCTCCCGGCATGATCGAGTTTTCCCGTCTTGAAGAAATCGCCTACAAGGGCGAACGCGCGGCCAGCCGGCGCCTGGCCGCCGCTTCCGGCCTGTCCGGCGAGCAAGCCTTGCGCCGCACGCTCGAACTCAAGGCCGGCAAGGCGGGCCTGGCCGCCCTGGTCGAGGCGCGCAGCGCCGAAAAATTGGCGGAAGCCGGCCGCGGCGCGGCGCGCGACGCCGTCCGCGCCGAGGCGCGCGCACGCCAGGCCCGGCGCCACGATGGCGCGCCCAGCGCCTGGCGCGCCTGGTTCGACGGTTCGGCGCGGCCGAATCCCGGCCGCTGCGGCATCGGCGCCCGCCTCGAGGGGCCGGACGGCGCCATCGAGATCGCCCAGGCTGCCGGCTACGGCAACAGCAGCGAGGCCGAGTACCGCGCCCTGATCGCCCTGCTGGAAGCGGCCGTCGCGCGCGGAGCCTCCAATCTGACCGTCTACGGCGACAGCCAGGTGGTGATCGGCGACGCCACCGGCCCGGACGCCCTCGCCGCACCGTCCCTGCACGCCTATCGCGCCACGGCGCGCGCACTCATGGCCCGGATCGACGGACTGGCGCTGCGCTGGGTCCCGCGCCACAAGAACGCCCAGGCCGACGCCCTCTCGCAGCGCGCCTTCGCCGATTCACCCACTTCCGACATCGATGCAGAACACACACCCTGAACTCGGCGCCTGGCGCCCCCGCCTGGCGGCCCTCGCCATGGAATGCGCCGCCGGCGACCTGGATGGCGCCCACGACGGCAACCACCTCGACCGCGTCTGGCGGAATGCCCAGGCCCTGCTGGATGATCACCCCGAAGCCGATGCCCTGGTGGTGCTTGCTGCCTGCTACCTGCACGACCTGGTCAACCTGCCGAAGAACGACCCGGCCCGCGCCAGCGCCTCGCGCCGCTCGGCCGAACTGGCGCGCGAACGGCTGGCCGCGCTCGGCTTCCCGGCCGATAAGCTGGACGCCGTGGCGCATGCGATCGAGGCCCACAGTTTCTCGGCCGCGATCGTCCCGCGCACGCTGGAAGCGCAGATCGTGCAGGACGCCGACCGCCTCGACGGTCTCGGCGCGGTGGGGCTGGCGCGCATGTTCTACATCGCCGGCCGCATGGGCAGCGGCCTGGCCCACGGCAGCGACCCGCTGGCCACCGGGCGTCCGCTCGACGACCGGGCCTATTCGCTCGACCACATCCCGGTCAAGCTGGCGCGCCTTCCCGGCATGATGCAGACCGAGGCCGGGCGCCGCCTGGGCGAGCGGCGCCTGGGCCTGCTGATGGAGTTCCGCTCCGCCTTCGCCGCCGAGTGGAATGGCGAGAAAGCGATAGATTAACCATCAGGCAACAGTGCTACCATAGGGATTTTCGACACCGCGACGGCGATCCCATGACCAGCACTGCGACCCTCGCCAAGGCCAAGGCCGGCAACCTGAACTTCGTCCTGATCTGCGTGTTCATCGACATGCTGGGCATCGGCCTGATCGTGCCGGTGCTGCCGGCGCTGGTCGGCGACTTCGTCCATGGACGCGAGCAGCAGGCCTTCTGGTACGGCATCCTGTCGGCCGTGTTCGGGCTGATGCAGTTCCTGTTCATGCCGATGGTGGGCGCGGCCAGCGACCGGCTCGGCCGCCGTCCCGTCATGCTGTATTCGATGGCCGGGATGGGCATCAACTTCCTGACCACGGCCTGGGCGCCGAACCTGGCCTGCCTGTTCATCGGCCGCGTGATCGGCGGCGCGTCCTCGGCCAGCATGTCGGTCGCGATGGCCTATGCCTCCGACGTCACCGGTCCCGAAGAGCGCGCGAAAAGCTTCGGCAAGATCGGCGCCGCCTTTGGCTTCGGCTTCGTCTGCGGGCCGATGCTGGGCGGCCTGCTCGGCAATATCTCGCTGCACCTGCCCTTCTACGTCGCCGCCGCGCTGTCGGCCGCCAACTTCGTGTACGGCTTCCTGGCGGTGCCGGAATCTCTGCCGCCCGGGAACCGCAAGCCGTTCCGCTTTGCGGACATCCATCCCTTCGGCGGCCTGGCGCGGCTGGCGCGCAAGAAGGAGATCCGCGGCCTGGTGGTGGTCGTGGTGCTGGTCACCTTCGCCCAGATGATGCTGCAGTCGACCTGGGTGCTGTACACGACCTTCCGCTTCGACTGGACCCCGCGCGACAACGGCATCGCCATGTTCTGCGTGGGCGTCGCCAGCATCGTGGTGCAGGCCGGACTGCTGGCGGCGCTGATCCGGCGCTTCGGCGAGGTGCGCCTGTCGCTGCTCGGGCTGGCCTCGGGCGCCGTCACCTACATGCTGTACGGCCTCGCCACCCAGGGCTGGATGATGTACGTGTTCATCCTGTGTAACCTGCTGGCCTTCGCCGCCGGCCCCGCCCTGCAGGGCATCATCTCGAAGAGCGCCGGCCCCGGCGAGCAGGGCGAGCTGATGGGATCCCTGCAGTCGGTCGGCAGCCTGGGCGTGATCCTGATGCCGCTGCTCGGCACCTTCATCCTCGGCGCCGCCAGCCACCTGCCGCCGCAGGACTGGCGCGTCGGCGGCCCCTTCTTCGTGTGCGCGGCGATGCAGGCCGTGGCGATCGTGGTGGCGCGCCGCTACTTCCGCAGCCACATGAACCGTTGAAGCGCGCGTGACGGCGGCGATTCCACCCTATGTTATCGCGGCGGTGCTGGGCGCCGCGCTGCTGCACGCGACCTGGAATGCGCTGGTCAAGGGCCGCGCCGCCGCCGCGCAACAGCAGGCCGACCCGCTGCCGGCCACCGTGATCGTGGTCGCCGGCGGCGCGCTCGCCAGCGCCCTGCTGCTGCCGTTCGTGAGCGCGCCGGCGCCCGCCAGCTGGCCCTTCATCGCCGCATCGAGCGTGGTCCAGGTGGCCTATTACCGGCTCCTGATCCAGGCATACGCGCATGGCGACATGAGCCATGCCTATCCGCTGATGCGCGGCAGCGCGCCGCTGCTGGTGGCGCTGCTGAACGGCGTGCTGACCGGAGAGCGGCTGGACGGCGCGCAGTGGATCGCCGTCTGCCTGATCTGCGGCGGCGTGCTGGCGATGCTGCTGGGCGCACGCGCGCCGCACGCGCGGCAGGCCGGGCCCAGCCAGCGCCGCGCCACCGGCTTCGCACTGGCGACCGCCTGCGTGATCGCGCTGTACACCATGATCGACGGCGCCGGCGTGCGCCGCTCTGGCGCGCCGGCCGCCTACACGATGTGGATCTTCCTGCTGAACGGCACGGCGGTGACGGCCTGGGCCGCGCGCAGGCGCGGGCGCGATCTGCTGCGCCTGGCCGCCGCACGGCCGCTGCTGCTGCCGCTGGGCGGGGTCAGCACGCTCGGTTCCTACGGCATCGCGCTGTGGGCGATGACGCTGGCGCCGGTGGCCGCCATCGCCGCCCTCAGGGAAACGTCGATCCTGTTCGCCACCGCGATCGCCGCGCTGTTCCTGCGCGAACGGGTCGGGCGCTGGCGCCTGCTGGCGGCCGCCCTGATCGCTTGTGGCGCCGCGGCCATGCGCCTCGCGTGAACCGGTTGTCGAGCCGGTGACAATTTGCTAAGGTCGAAAGCAGGCTCGACCAGCGCGCAGCGATGCGCTCCCTTTTTCGACGGAGGACCCATGACGTCCCGTAACAAGACCCTGTGCGCCGCACTGTTCGTACTCATGTCGGCATCGAATGCAGCGACGGCCGGGAAAAGCTATACCTATTCCTATCTCGGCAATCCGGAAAGCACGAGTGTGAGCGCCACGCCTGTTTCCTGCGGTAAAGGAAGCTGCAGCCCATCGATCGCCCTGGTCGGTGGCGGCTATGACGTCGGCGAGGCCTTCCGCTGGATGATCGCCCGCGCCGGCGTCTCGAAGAGCACGGGCGGGCGCTTCGTGATCATCCGCGCCACCGGCACCGATGCCTACAATCCCTACATCTATAGCCGCCTCGGGCAGGTCGATCCGACCAGCCCACGCGGCTACGAAATGGTGGGCGGGGCCGACCTCGGGCTGACTTCGGTCGAAACCCTGGTCATCCCGAACCGGGCCGCGGCGGAGGACCCGTTCGTGCTGAAAGTGGTCGGGCGGGCGAGCGCCATCTTCATCGCCGGCGGCGACCAGGCGGATTACTACAATTACTGGCAGAGCACCTCGCTGAACCAGCTCATCCAGAAAGCCGTGGCGGCCGGCATTCCGGTGGGCGGCACCAGCGCCGGCACCGCCATGCTGGGCCAGTACGCCTTCGCGGCGCTGAACGGCGCCGTGGAATCGCCCGCGGCCCTGAGCGATCCGTTCAACCGCTACGTGACCATCGATCCGCTGAACACCTCGTCGAAGAAGTTCGTCCAGACCGGCAGTTTCCTGAATATCGGCTCGCTGGGCAATACCATTACCGACACCCATTTCAATACCCGCGACCGGCTCGGCCGCCTGTTCTCCTTCGTGGCGCGGATCGGCAAGGGCTGCACCGGCGGCGTGGTGAATACCGGCGATGTCGCCGGCATCGGCATCGACGAGGAGACCGCGCTGCTGGTCTCCGGCGCGCCGGGCAGCGCCAGAGCGGAGATGGCGGTGAACCCGTACAACACCGAGAACACGAGCTCGCAATACACCGCGCAGAATTCCGCCTACTTCGTCAAATACACGGGCGCGCCGGTGCAGTGCGTCGCCGGCAAGCCCCTGGTCGACAACAGCGGCATCCAGGTGTACCGCCTGAGTGCGCAGCCGGCCAAACCCTCCTCGTATGCCTCGGCGCCACAGTACAGCTTCAAGGTGAGCGCGTCCTTCAATACCTCGAACTGGACCTCGCAGTCCGTGCAGACCTATGGCGACGGCTCGTCGCTGAACGGTCCGTATTACTACGGTACGGCGGACGGGGTGGTGCTGGGGAATACCGTGCATTGAGATGTTCCGGCGCCCGCTCCCCGGCGGGCGCACATCCTTTGTGCCGATTCAAACCATTTGTCAATCGTCCTCGCATACTCGATCCGCTTACGCCTGCTGAGTTGTTTTTTCGTCTACTTCACGAAAACTTACGGAACGCCTGAGCGGGAAAGCAGTAGGCTCGGCAGTTCCGCATCCACGGCGGAATTGGCCGTCTGCGGACCACGACAACCACGACAAATGGAGACACGATGGCTTCGTTACTTTCAGGAAAATGGGTCGCCGCTATCCTTGTGGCAGCCAATATAGTAGGCGTGGCGCAGGCGCAGACGCCGACCGATGACAGCGGCTACCGCAGCGCCCAGGATTTCCGCTCCTTCCAGAACGCGGGCGGCGACGAGGAGGCGCGGCCCACCGTGATGGGCCGGCTGGAATGGCTCAAGGCACGCTACGGCGCCACCGTCCCCGCCGATTTCTCGCGCCGCATGGCGCAGGAATGGGCGAAGCAGCGCAGCACCTACCCGCAGCTGGCCCCGGGCGCCACGCCGCCCGCCGGCGTTCCGCAATGGCAGTCGATCGGCCCGACCCGCGCCGTCAAGACCGAGAACGGCTACAAGCTGAGCGTGACCGACAGCGGCCGCCTGCGCAATATCCTGCCCCATCCGACGGACCCGAACACGGTCTACCTGCTGTCGTCCTCGGGCGGCATCTGGAAGACCACCAACTTCGAATCGCCCTACCCGAGCTGGACGCCGATCACCGACAAGGTGATCACCACCAGCGGCGGCGCCGCGGCGCTCGGCCGCGATCCGCAGACGCTGTACTACGGCACCGGCGATCCCTTCGATGGCATCCCACTGGTCGGCGGCGCCATGCTGAAGACGACCGACGGCGGCAACACCTGGTCGCCCTTCACCTTCCTCGGCAATTCGGGCATGGTGCTGGACGTCAAGGTCGACACACGCGGTCCGAAGGATGTCGTGCTGGTGGCCACCGACGCCGGCATCTTCCGCTCCGCGGACGGCGGCAATACCTACGCCAGCGTGCTGAATGCCGGCCGGGTCTGGAGCCTGGCGCGCACCAACGTCGGCTGGCTGGCGACGGTCGCCACCAGCGGCTATTACAGTCCGGCCACGCTGTATCTCTCCAGCGACGGCGTCAGCTGGTCGCCGCTGTCCGCGCCCAACCTGACCAACGGGGCCGGCCGCATTACGCTGGCGGTGGGCGCGCCGGGCGATGCCGTGGTCTACGCCTATGCCGCGCGCTCCTGCGACGCTGGCTGCGACCAGAAGGACCTGTACCGCTCGGCCGACGGCGGCTATACCTGGACCGCACTGGGCCTGAAGACCAAGGCGCCGGTCAACCCGAACGAGGAAAACCCGACCATGGAGCTGATGGGCGGCCAGGGCTTCTACAACCACATGATCGTGGTCGACCAGACCGACCCGTCGCGTAATACCGTCTACCTGGGCGGCCAGCTCAACACCGGCAAAACGACCGACGGCGGCAAGACCTGGCGCCTGCTGACCAACTGGCTGGCGCAGTTCGGCATGCCCTATGCCCACGCCGACCACCATACCGCCGTCGTCTCGACCGCGGGCGGCAAGAAGCGCGTGATGTTCGGCACCGACGGCGGCCTGTTCCTCAGCTACGACGAGGGCAAGACCTGGACCGACCAGAAGAACACCGGCATCGTGGATCACCTGATCTACTCGATGGCGACCTCGGGTTCCGATCCGAACAGCGTGCTGGTCGGCCTGCAGGACAACGGCACCCGCATCCGCGTGGGCACCACGGGCGTGTTCAACCAGAGCTTCGGCGGCGACGGCTTCGGCGTGGGCTGGAGCCAGTCGAAGACCAATGTGACTGCCCTCGGCAGCTATGTCTACGGCTATATCTACTCGTCGCAGAAGGACCCGACCATCCAGCGCAAGTGGACCGACCCGGCCTTCGACGATGCGACCTGCACCTACAATGGCATCAACGCCTGCAACGCCTACTTCGTGACGCCGATCGCCACGCCCAGCGCGATGGCCGACCCGGGCGGCAAGACCTACTTCACCAACACCGCCAGCCTGGTCTACCGGACCGACGACGCCGGCGCCTCGTGGCGTCCTATCTTCAAGGGCAACACGGCCTTCACCTACATCCGCGGCGCCTCGCACAGCGTGGACGTCAGCCCGATCGACCTGAACCATGTGGCTGCCGTCTCGACCGGCGGTGCGCTGCTGCTGACTTCCGATGGCGGCGCCCACTGGGCCTTGCGCAGCACGCTGGTGCCGGGCCACAGCGGCTATAACAGCACCGTCGCCTGGGCCAACAATTCCGTGCTGTATGTCGGCTCGGAGAATCCGATAGGCCAGAGCGTGTGGGTGGTGAAGTCGACCGACGGCGGCGCGACCTGGAGCGCGGCGAGCAACGGCCTGCCGAACGTGCCGATCCAGAAGCTGCTGGCGGCGCCGAACGACTTGAGCGGCAACACGGTGTATGCGGCCACCTGGCTCGGCGTGTACCGCACCACCAACGGCGGCATCAGCTGGAGCCAGTTCGGCGCCGGCCTGCCGACCGTCGAGGTGAGCGACCTGTACATGCCGGCCGACGGCAGCTTCCTGCGCGCCTCGACCTACGGCCGCGGCGTGTGGGACCTGCCGCTGCGCTGACTCAGGCTTCCGGCACGACGGCCGTCACCTCGATCTCCACCCGCGCCCTGTCTTCGATCAGGGCGCGGACTTCGACGGCCGTCATGGCCGGGTAATGCTTGCCGATGGTCTCGCGGTAGGCGGCGCCCAGCTCGCCCGAGGCAGCCAGGTACTCGCGCTTGTCGACCACATACCAGGTCATGCGCACGATGTGTTCGGGCCGCGCCCCGGCCTCGCGCAGCACGTCGACCACGTTCAGCAAGGCCTGGCGCGCCTGCAGGGCGAAGTCGTCGCTCTCGAAGTGTCCCTGCGCGTTCCAGCCGATCATGCCGCTCACGAAGACCTGGCGGCCGCTGGCGGCGACGCCGTTCGAATAGCCGCGCGGGCGCGGCCAGCCCGGGGGTTGGAGGATGTCCATCAGTTGTGCTCCTTCAGCAGTTCGCGCGCGATGATCAGTTGCTGCACCTCGGTCGCGCCCTCGTAGATGCGCAGGGCGCGGATTTCGCGGTAGAGCTGCTCGGCCGGGTGGCCGCTCATGACGCCCAGGCCGCCGAACATCTGCACGGCCGCGTCGATCACCTGCTGCGCCGATTCGGTCGCCGTCATCTTCGCCATCGCCGCTTCCTTCGTCACCTTGCGGCCGCGGTCGCGCTGCCAGGCCGCGCGGTAGGTCAGCAGCGCGCTGGCGTCGATCCTGGTCGCCATCTCGGCCAGCCTGGCTTGCGTGAGCTGGAAATCGGCCAGGGTCTGGCCGAACATCTTGCGCTGGGTGGCATGCGCCAGCGCTTCGTCGAAGGCGCGCCGCGCGAAGCCCAGCGCCGCCGCCGCAACCGAAGTACGGAACACGTCCAGGGTCGCCATCGCCACCTTGAAGCCCTGGCCGGCCTCACCGATGCGCCGGGACGCGGGAATCCTGCAGCCGTCGAAGCGCAGGCGCGCCAGCGGATGCGGGGCGATCACCTCGATCCGCTCGGCGATCTCGAAGCCTGGTGTTCCGGCATCGACGATAAAGGCGCTGATGCCGCGCGCACCCGGCGCCTCGCCCGTGCGCGCGAACACCACGTAGAAGTCGGCGATGCCGCCATTCGAGATCCAGGTCTTCTCGCCGTCCAGCACATAGCTGTCGCCGTCCACGCGCGCGGCGCACTGCATGGCCGCGACGTCCGAGCCGGCCCCCGGTTCCGACAGCGCGAAGGCCGCGATCGCCTCGCCGCGCGCCACGCGCGGCAGGTAATGCTCGCGCTGCGCCTCGGTGCCGAACAGGCTGATCGCACCGGAGCCCAGGCCCTGCATGGCGAAGGCGAAGTCGGCCAGCCCGTTGTGGCGCGCCAGCGTCTCGCGGATCAGGCAGATGGCGCGCGTGTCGATGGCTTGCGCGTCTCCCGCGATCGCATGGCGCAGCCAGCCGCCTTCGCCCAGCAGGCGCACCAGCCGGCGGCAATCGGCATCGACGTCCGCGCCGTGCAGCCCGCGCACATTCTGGGCCGCCCATTCGTCGAGCGCCGCCTCGAGGTCGGCATGGCGGCCGTCGAAGAAAGGCCATTCCAGGTATAACTTGTCGGCCATCTCAATCCCCTTCGAACACCGGTTTCTGTTTCGCCACGAAGGCGTGGTAGGCGCGGTGGAAGTCGTTGGTCGCCATGCAGATCGCCTGGGCCTGGGCCTCGGCCTCGATGGCTTCGTCGATCCCCATATTCCACTCCTGCTGCAGCATCTTCTTGGTCATCCCGTGCGCGAAGCTGGGGCCGTCGGCCAGGCCGCGCGCCAGCAGCTGGGCCTCGGCCAGCACCGCGTCCGGCTCGCACAGGCGGTTGAAGAAGCCCCAGCGCTCGCCCTCCTCGGCCGACATCGAACGGCCCGTGTACAGCAGTTCCGCGGCGCGGCCCTGGCCGATCAGGCGCGGCAAAATGGAACAGGCGCCCATGTCGCAGCCGGCCAGACCGACGCGCGCGAACAAAAAAGCGGTCTTGGTGTTCGGCGTGGCGAGGCGCAGGTCCGAGGCCATCGCCAGGATCGCGCCGGCGCCGGCGCACACGCCATCCACCGCCGCCACGATCGGCTGCGGGCAGGCGCGCATGGCCTTCACGGTGTCGCCGGTCATGCGGGTAAAGGCCAGCAGGCCGGGCATGTCGAGCTGGGTGAGCGGACCGATGATCTCGTGGACGTCGCCGCCGGAACAGAAATTCCCGCCGGCGCCGGCGATCACCACCGCCTTCACGTCGTCCGCGTAGGCGAGAAGCCGGAACAGGTCGCGCAGCTCGGCATATGAGTCGAAGGTGAGCGGATTCTTGCGCTCCGGGCGGTTCAGGGTGATGGTGGCGACGCCGTTGGCCGCCTCGTACAGGAAGTGCTCGGCCGTGTAGCCCGAGAGCTGCGCGCGGTTGCGCGGCAGCGAATGCGGGTCGCCCTGCAGGTAACGCATGGTGTGCTCCTTTTACTGATCGTTCAAATGCTGCTTCATCTTGTCCAGCAGCGAAATCATCGAGGCCTTGTCGGCGGCGGGAATGTCGCGGAACAGCTCCGCCACCCAGGCTTCGTGCACGGCGGCCATCTCGGCGAAGGCGGCCTGCCCCAGCGCGGTCAGCCTGACCACGAAGGCGCGGCCGTCCTGCGGATCGGGCACGCGCGCCACCAGGCCCTCGCGCTCGAGCTGGTCGGCGATGCCGGTGACGTTGCCGCCGGTGACCATCATGCGCTTCGACAGCTCGCCCATCCGCAAGCCGTCCGGCTGGCGCTCGAGCTGGGCCATCATGTCGAAGCGCGGCAGGGTGATGCCGAAGCTGGTGCGCAGGCGGCTGCGGATCGCGCTCTCGACCCGTGTGGTGCAGACGATCATGCGCAGCCACAGCTTGAGCGCCTGGTGCTCTTCGCGCGGCTTCACATGACCTCCCCGCCGGACACCGCGATCGACTGGCCGTTCAGGGCCGCCGCCTCGGGCGCGCACAGCATGGCGACGGCGTGCGCCACCTCCTCCGGCCGCACCAGCCGTCCCTGCGGATTGCCGGCCGCCAGCTCCGCGCGCGCCTGCTCTGGCGAACGGCCGGTCTTGCGCACGATGTTGGCCACGGCGTCCTGCACGATATCGGTCTCGGTATAGCCCGGGCAGACCGCATTCACGGTGATGCCTTTGTGAGCCAGCTCGAGCGCCAGCGCGCGGGTGAGGCCGACCAGTCCGTGCTTGGCGGCGCAATAGGCGGCGACGTAGCGGTAGCCCGTCAGCCCGGCCGTGGAAGCGACGTTGACGATGCGCCCCCAGCCTGTCTCCAGCATCGCCGGCAGCGCCGCCTGGATGCAGTGGTAGGCGCCGCCCAGGTTCACGTCCAGCATGCGCTGCCACAGCGCCGCATCGGTTTTGAGGAAAGCGCTCGACGCGGCCTGCCCGGCGTTGTTGACGAGGATGTCGGCCACGCCCGCGCGCGCGAAGGCCCCGGCCACGCTGGCCTGGTCCGCCACGTCCACCACCTGCCAGGCGACCTCGCCGCCGAGCGCGGCCGCCGCCGCTTGCAGCGCAGCCTCGTCGCGCGCCATCAGGGTCACGCGCGCGCCCTCTTCCACCAGCCTGCGCGCGATCGCCAGGCCAATGCCCCGGCTGGCGCCCGTCACCACGGCATGCTTTCCCTTGAGCGTGTCCATCATCCCTCCAGCAGCTTTGCCGCGACCTGTTGCGGCGACAGGCCCGTGTTCGCGGCCGCGATCTGGCGTTCGCGCTCCAGGTTGCGCTCCAGTTGCGCCTTGCCGGCCAGGTACTGCTTCGGCCAGGCGATCGCCGTGAAGCCGATCTTCGCCGCTTCCGTCAGGGTCCAGGCCGGATTCGCCAGGTGCGGCCGGCCGACCGCGCACAGGTCGGCGCGCCCGGCGGCGATGATGCTGTTGGCGTGGTCGGCTTCGAAGATGGAGCCGACCGCGATGGCGGGGATGCCGGCCTCGTTGCGGATGCGGTCCGCGAACGGGGTCTGGTACATGCGGCCGAACACCGGCTTTTCCTGCTTGCTGACCTGGCCCGACGAGCAGTCGATCATGTCGGCCCCGGCTTCCTTGAACAGACGCGCGATCTCCACCGCGTCGGATGGCGTGATGCCGCCCTCGACCCAGTCATGGGCCGAGATCCGCACGCTCATTGGTTTGTCCGCCGGCCAAACGGCCCGCATCGCGCGGAACACGCGCAGCGGATAGCGGCAGCGATTCTGGAGGCTGCCGCCGTATTCGTCGGTGCGGTGGTTGGTCAGCGGCGAGATGAAGGACGACAGCAGGTAGCCGTGCGCGCAGTGCAGTTCGAGCCAGTCGAAGCCCGCCTCCTCGGCCGCCAGCGTGGCGCGCACGAAGTCGGCTTCGACCCTTTGCAGATCCGCTTCGGTCGCCGCGCGCGCCACTTGCGACACGCCGGGCAGGTACTGCTCGTCCGAGGCCGCGATCAGGGGCCAGTTGTCGTCCGCGAGCGGCTGGTCGATGCCTTCCCACATCACGCGCGTCGAGCCTTTCGGGCCGGCGTGGCCGAGCTGGATGGCGATCCGCGCATCGGTCTGGCCATGCACGAAGTCGACGATGCGCTTCCATGCCGCCGTGTGCTCGGGCGCGTACAGGCCGGGGCAGCTCGGGGTGATGCGGGCGTCGGCCGAGACGCAGGTCATCTCCGCGAACACCAGCGCCGCCCCGCCCAGTGCCCGCGCGCCGAGGTGGACCAGGTGGTAGTCGCCCGGCACGCCATCGACCGCGGAGTATTGCGCCATCGGCGAGACCACGATGCGGTTCTTCAGCACCAGCCCGCGCACGCGGTAGGGCGTGAGCATGGGCGGCACGCGCGCGCCCGCGGGCATGGTCACGCCTGCCTGCGCGCAGGCGCGCAGGGCGAACCAGTCCTCGAAACGCGCCACATAGCCGGGGTCGCGCAGGCGCAGGTTCTCGTGCGAGATGCGCTGGCTGCGCGTCAGCATCGAGTAGGCGAACTGCTCGGCTTCCAGGGCGCTGTAGCGTTCGACGTTCTCGAACCATTCCATCGAATTGCGCGCCGCCGACTGGATCTTCAGGACCTCGACCGAGCGGCTGGCCTGGTAGGCGGCCAAGGCCGCGCGCAGGTCATCGGGCTGCGCCGCACAGCAGCGCGCCAGCTCGATCGCATCCTCCAGCGCCAGCTTGGTGCCGGAGCCGATCGAGAAGTGCGCCGTATGCGCGGCGTCGCCCATCAGCACCACAGGAACATTCCCATTCCAGTGCACCCACTGTTCGCAGACGATGCGCGGGAAGGCGATCCAGATCGCCGAGCCGCGCAGGTGGCCGGCATTCGACAGCAGCGGGTGGCCGTCCAGGTGCTCGGCGAACAGGCGCTCGCAGAAGGCGATGCCCTCTTCCTGCGGCATGTCGTCCAGCCCCGCCCCGCGCCATACCTCTTCCGGCGTCTCGACGATGAAGGTCGAGGTGTCGCCATCGAACTGGTAGATATGGGCCTGGAACCAGCCGTGCTCCGTTTCCTTGAACACGAAGGTGAAGGCGTCGAACTTCTTCTTCGTGCCCAGCCACACGAAGCGGCAGCGCCGCGTCTCGACCGAGGGATGGAAGGTATCGGCATAGCGCGTGCGGATACGGCTGTTCAGGCCATCGGCGGCGATCACCAGGTCGGCGTCGTAGCGCGCTGCGATCGCCTGGTCGTCCTGCACGTCGGTCTCGAACACCAGTTCCACGCCCAGCTCCTCGCAGCGCGCCTGCAGGATGTTCAGCAGGCGCTTGCGGCCGATGCCGCAGAAGCCGTGGCCGCCCGAGGTCACTTTGCTCCCCTTGTAGAAGACGTCGATGTCGTCCCAGTGGTTGAATGCCTGCAGGATGGACCGCGCGGTCGGCTCGTCGCTGGCCACGAGGTTGCCCAAGGTCTGGTCCGAAAACACGACGCCCCAGCCGAAGGTGTCGTAGGGCCGGTTGCGCTCGACCACCACGATGCGGTGTCCCGGGTCCCGGAGCGCCGGCCGGTGCTTCTTCATCAGGAGGGCGAAATACAGGCCGGCCGGGCCGCCGCCAATGCAAACGATATTCATAAGATGTTCACTGAGCTCTTAATTTGAAGCGCTGCAGCTTGCCCGTTTCGGTGCGCGGCAGCTTGTCGGTGAAGCGCACGGCGCGCGGGTATTTGTACGGAGCGATGTGCTCCTTGACGAAGTCCTGCAGGGCGCGCACCAGTTCGGGCGATTCGTCGACGCCGGGCTTGAGCACGACATGCGCTTCGACGATCTGGCCGCGCTCCTCGTCGGCGCGGCCGACCACGCCGCATTCGGCCACCGCCGGATGGCGCAGCAGCACGTCCTCGACTTCCGCGCCGGCGATGTTGTAGCCGGCCGAGATGATCATGTCGTCGGTGCGCGCACGGTAGAAGAAATAGCCGTCGGCGTCCATCTCGTAGGCGTCGCCGGTCAGGTTCCAGCCGTTCAGCACGTACTTGCGCTGGCGCTCGTCCGCCAGGTAGCGGCAGCCGGTCGGGCCCTTGACCGCCAGGCGCCCGATGACGCCGGGGCCGACCGGCTCTCCCTTCGCATCGAGGATGCAGGCGCGGTAGCCCGGCACCGGTTTGCCGGTCGCGCCGGGGCGGATGTCCGCGCCGCTGGCGGAAATGAAGATATGCAGGAGCTCGGTGGCGCCGATCCCGTCGATCATGTCGATGCCGGTGGCGGCCTTCCAGGCGTCGCGGGTAGCCAGCGGGAGCGCCTCACCGGCCGACACGCAGGCGCGCAGCGAATCCAGGTCGTGCTGCGCAACCAGGGGCGTCATCTGGCGGTAGAAGGTCGGCGCCGTGAAGCACAAGGTGGCGCGGAAGCGGTCGATCGCCGCCAGCAGGGCCTCGGGCGTGAGCTTTTCCAGCAGCACCCCGGCCGCGCCCACGCGCAGCGGGAACAGCAGCAGCCCGCCGAGGCCGAAGGTAAAGGCCAGCGGCGGCGTGCCGATGAAGATATCGTCTTCGCGCGAGCGCAGCGTGTGCGGCGGGAAGCAGTCGCAGATCGCCAGCACGTCGCGGTGGAAGTGCATGGTGCCCTTCGGGACGCCGGTGGTGCCGGACGTGAAGCTGATCAGGCAGACGTCGTCGGCCGCCGTGTCCAGCGCATGGAAGGGTTCCTCATGCCGCGCCATCAGCACCTCGAGCCCTTCCGCATGGCCGGGGTCGTCGAACCAGACCACCGGCGGATGGCCCGCCACCTGTTCCAGTTCGCCCGCCAGGGAGCGCGCGCACAGCACCGCATTGATCTGCGCTTTGTCGAGGATGACGCCCAGCTCGCGCGCGCGCAGCAGCGGCATGGTCGGCACCGCGATCAGGCCGGCCTTGAGCACGGCGAGGATGCTTGCGGCCATCATCGGACAGTTCGCGCCGCGCAGCAGCACGCGGTTGCCCGGCACCAGTCCCATGTCGGTGCGCAGCACGTGGGCGATGCGGTCGACCTGGCGCTGCAGTTCGGCATAGCTCCAGGTCAGGTGCTCGCCCAGCACCGCGGTGCGCGCGCCGCGGCCCTCGGCCACATGGCGGTCGAGCAGCTCGGCCACGCAGTTCAGGCGCGCCGGGTACTGGAGCGCGGGAAGGTCGAAGATGAATTCGGGCCATTCATCGGCCGGCGGGAGATGGTCCCGCGCGAAGCTGTCGACGTGGGCCGAAGTGCTTGACTCTGCAGCGGACAGGCTTGTCATTGGAGCGCTCCGGAGAAAAGGATCGGTCGGTGGGTGCCGGCAGATACTTTAAACCTAAAGCAAATTCAAAACAAGCCAGATTGTTTTTTTAATAAAGATCGGCGTATGATTTCCTGCACCCTATCGAAAGGATGACAAATGGCCCTGAAAGACGAGATCCAGGCGGCACAAGACCGCCTTGCCGACGCTGTTTCGGCGCACGACGCCGAGCGCGCCGCATCGCTCTACACCGAGGACGCCCACCTGATCCCGCAGGGCGCGCCGGCCTGCACCGGCCGCGGCGCGATCGCCGCCTTCTTTGCCGGCGCCTTCGCCAACGGCATCGCCGGCGCGCGCTTCATCACCGAGGACGTGGACGGCGACGAGGCGCGCGCGAGCGAGGTCGGGCGCTACGAACTGTACGCCGCGGGCGCGGACGGCAACCGGGTCCGCGCGGCCGAAGGACGCTACCTCATCGCCTGGCGCAAGGCCGGCGGCGCGTGGCGCATTCACCGCGACATGTTCAACTCGCAGTAGGATTCCCAGCGGAACGGGCTAGAACTTCATCTCCATCGTCGCCCGCACGCTGCGATGCACCGGATTCAGCGTGCGGCTGGTCTGGGTGCCCACGCCCGGCGTCGTGTAGCTGCTCTGGCTGATCGTGTCCTGGGCCAGCAGGTTCGCGGTCGCCACGCGCAGCTGCAGTTTCGGGTTGAACTTCCACAGCGCATACAGGTCGAGGTCGCGCCGCACCGACTGGTAGCTGATCTGGTTGCCCGAGACCCGCACGAAGCCGCCATTCTTGAAGACATAGCTGCCGCCCAGGGTCAGCGGGCCGGTCTTGTAGTCCGCACCCAGGGTGGCCGACAGCGGTGTCTGGCCATCCAGGCGGTTGTCCGGACCCGGCACCGATTCCACGGTCGACCAGTTGCGCGACAGGCTGGCGCGCAGGTCGAGGTTGGTGGTAGTCTGCATCACGGCCTTCAGCGGGAACTTGGCTTCCAGTTCGAGACCGTAGGTGCGCGCGTTGCCGCTGTTGGTCGGCGACGAGATCCAGCGCGTGCCGTCGAAGCTCACCAGGTTGCGGATGTAGTCGGTGATGTGGCGGCTCGACACGCTGGCCGACAGCAGCGCGCCCTCGCCCCAGTAATGCTCGTAGGAGGCGTCGATGCCCAGCGCCAGCTCCGGCTTCAGGTTCGGGTTGCCGATCGAATCCGGTTCGGTCTGGCTATTGTTGACCGAGGTGAAGCGGTGCGGAATGATCTGCTGCTGGCCCGGCGCCTTGTAGGTGCGGGTCACGGCCAGGCGTACCTGGTCGCCCTTGGTGCCCGGCAGCTTGTACAGGGTCTGCGCGATCGGGCTCAGGACCGAGGACGTGTTCTTCACTTCGGCGTAGGTATTGCCGGCGGTCGAGGTGCGGATGCCCTCCCAGCGCGCGCCCAGGTACACCGACCAGGCCGGCGTCACGTTCCACTCGTCCTGCGCATACGCGGCCACGCGCGAGACCGTCGACTCATAGAACTCGTCGCCGCCCGGCAGCGAAACCGTCGGCGCCGCGGCGTCGCGTTCGAGACGCCTGTCGTCGCCGCTCTGGTAGCCGGCATCCCAGCCGAAGGCCAGCGCATGGCCCTCGAAGCGGCTGCTGGTGTACTTGCCGGTCGAGGTCAGCCCGCGCACGGCGGCATCGGACTCGATGAAGGCGCTCAGCGGCCTTGCCGCCGGGTTACCGCTGCCGAAACGGTACATCGAGTTGCCGGCGCCGACATACAGGCCGCTCAGCTTGGCGTCCAGCTTGGCGCCGGATTCGAACTTGTGCACCCAGTTCAGCTCTTCGCGGAAGACGTGGTTATGGTTGGTCATGCTCTGGTCGAGCCGCGGATAGGCGGGCAGCGGGCCGACCAGGGTGTCGATGCGCCCCGCTTCGACCTGGCTGAAATTGGCCCAGTTGGCGAAGGTCTGCGAGGTCAGCGTATCGCCGTTCTCGAAGGTGTAGTTCAGGCGCGGCGTCAGGTTCACCACGCTGATCCTGGCATCCTGCGGCGTGTCGCCCTGGCGCAGGCCGGTCAGGACGCCGGCCGTGTTGACGAAGGTCTCGGTGGTCTCGGGATGGTTGGTGAAGCGGTTCTGGAACACGTTCATCGCAAACGAGTACGACAGCTTGCCGAGCTTGTCGGACAGCTGCAGGCTGGCGGTCGGGCTGTTCATGGCGGCGCCGTGGCCGTAGCCGAGCTTCAGCTCGCGCTGGGCGGCCTTGACCGCCTTCTTCAACACGATATTGACGGTGCCGGCGATCGACTGGGTCGAGAACTCGGCGCTGGCGGCGCGCAGCACCTCGATGCGCTCGATCACGTCGGGCGACAGCGAGCTGATGTCGAAGCCCTGCGGCGCCCGCTCGCCGTTGATCAGCACCTGGGTATAGCCGTTGCCGAGGCCGCGCATCCGGATCTCGCCGCCGCGGCCGCTGCCGCTGATGGTCACGCCCGGCACGCGCTTGAGCACGTCCAGCACATTCGTATCGCCGTATTTGACGATCTCTTCGTTATTCACGACGATCTTGCTGGCGGTATCGTCGCGGCGCGGGTCGTAGGACGCGGCGGCGCCCTTCACCTCGACCTGCTGGATCTTGCCATCGCCGGCGGGCTTGGCATCGCTGGTGACGGGTCCCTGCTGGGCATGGACGGGCGTGGCGAGGGCGGCCGCGACGGCGGCTGCGGCGAGGCTCAGGCGGAATGGAATGCGGTAGGCTGGCATGTCAATCTATTCAAAGTTGAAATGGGACGGCCATTCTCCATCAGATTCTGCCCATTTCATTGCTAGCCCGTAAATATTTTTGATATGCATGCATCAATCTTGTATGCATGCATACTGAAAACGATGTCAAAATGCAACCATAGCCCATTTGGCCGGGCTGACCGTTATAATCAGACATCTTTTATTTGAGGTTCCCCCGTGTCCGATCGCATCAAAGTCCTGCCGCAATACCTGCTGCCCAAGCAGCGCCTGACGAACCTCGCCGGCCGCGTCGCCGGCGCCAAGGGCGGCTCGATGACGACCAGGCTGATCCGCTGGTTCGTCGGCAAGTACGGGGTCAACATGGACGAAGCGGAAAATTCGGACATCACCAGCTACACCAGCTTCAACGATTTCTTCACCCGCCCGCTGAAGGCCGGCGTGCGGCCGCTCGCGGATGCCGCCTTCGTCTGCCCGGTCGACGGCGCGATCAGCCAGTTCGGCGCGATCGACGACCACCACATCCTGCAGGCCAAGGGCCACCGCTTCACCACCACCGAGCTGGTGGGCGGCGACGCCGAACTGGCGAAGCAGTTCCAGCACGGCAGCTTCGCCAACCTGTACCTGTCGCCGAAGGATTACCACCGCCTGCACATGCCCTGCGACGGCAGGCTGACCCGCATGATCTACGTGCCGGGCGCGCTGTTCTCGGTGAACCCGACCACGGCGCGCGGCGTGCCCAACCTGTTCGCCCGCAACGAGCGCGTGGTCTGCGTATTCGAATCGGCGCAGTACGGTCCCTTCGTGATGGTGCTGGTCGGCGCGACCATCGTCGGCAGCATGGCCACCGTGTGGCACGGCGTGGTGAACCCGAAGCGCCCGCAGAAGATCAGCGAATGGCGCTATGACGACCAGGACATCGTGCTGAAAAAGGGCGAAGAGATGGGCCGCTTCCTGCTCGGCTCGACCATCGTGATGCTGTTCAAGGCGAATACCATCGCCTTCAACCAGGACTGGGCGCCGGAGCGTTCGGTGCGCCTCGGTGAAAAGATGGGCGATTTCACCGGCGCGCGCGCCTGAACGATCGCGCGCGCGGCCGCCTAGCTGCGAAGCATCCGGAGGATATCGTCGATCCTGTAGGGCTTCGCGGCAAACAGGTAGGTCCGCTCGCGGTTCTTGAGCAGGTCTGGAAGCACGTAGCCGGAGGTCAGGACGATCTTGACCGTCGGGTACATGGCGCTGACGGCGTCCGCCAGTTGAAGCCCGTCCATTCCAGGCATCATGACATCCGTGAACATCGCGTCGATGTCCCCGTCGCCCTGGAGAATGCGGAGGGCTTCGTCCGCCGAGTGGGCGAGCACGACCTCCAGGCCGTTGGCGCTCAACAGCGTCGCTGCCAGTTCCGCACCGTCCGTTTCATCTTCGACGAGAAGAATCTTCTGCAACATGCTATCCCGGCCGTCTCCCGGCGCGGCGCCGGAAGACGGCGATCGATTCCCGGGCAATTCGTCGCCAGTCCTGCCTGATGTGCTGTTCATGTTCGGTCTCCCGCGAGCGGATGGAGCGCCTGGCAAAACCCGTATGGCGGCGTTGCATCGTCTTGCCCTCCGGGTTTTGTCAGGCGCTCTTATTTTACCGATTCCTTCGCTTTTGAATAGCGTGATTCACGATCGCAATAGCCAAATCGTTGGAAATGCCTGCCGGGTATGCCGACTGAATGATCCTGATATATATGCATTCAAAAACCCGTTTTCCTTTTTCGCTTCGACTATAATCGACCCATAAATTCGGCAATTTCAAATTTCAACCCACGAATAAAATGCCGGGGGATGGACGCATGAAGTACGCTTTGGTTCTGGAACAGGATTCTGCGCGTTGCAACAAGACTTCGAACGTTCTTTCATCAATGGGCTACCTGGTCACTCCGGTATTCAATCCCAAAAAAGCCCTGCATGCCGTACATATGATCCAGTTCGACCTGATCGTTACCTGCACGGCTGTCAATCCCGGCGACCGGCGTTCCCTTACCGGCGAATTGAAGCGCTGCTCGCCCGATTCCATCCTCATATTATTGGCCGACCCGAAAACCGGACCGCATTTCAATAGTCATTGTGGCGGCGCAAATGCGATCCTGGAACGGCCGCTGACGGTCCCCAGTCTCAATAACGTTCTCGATATTAATCTTCAGGACGGTTATTCCGGTCCGCCTTTCGGATACCAATCGGAAAGGCGAAGCCGCACGATCGATTAATCGCAGGCGATTTTATGCCCGCATCATTTCTGGACGCATGTCCGGGAATCAGGCGTGTTGCGCAGTCCTGCCCGTTTCCTGTCCACGCGCCCGCGCACAGCACGCCTCTTCCAGCATATCCAGGAAGGCACGCGTCTTCGCCGGCATCAGGCGCCGGCCCGGGAACACGGCCCAGCCGGTAGCGGCGGGGAACTCCCACTCCGGCAGCACGCGCACCAGTTGCCCCTTCTGCAAATAAGGCTGCACGAAGAGCGTCGAACTGGCGGCGATACCCGCGCCGCCGGCGGCGATGCGCGCCAGCAGTTCGGGTGAATTCGCCGTCAGCCGCGCGCGCACCGCGTGTTCCCAGCGCACCTTGCCGCGTTCCAGCTCCCACGGCGCGGCGCCGCCGTTGCGGCTCAGGATGCACAGCAGGTCGTGCCGGTTCAGGTCGTCCGGATGCTCGGGCAGGCCGTGCTGGGCGATGTAGGAAGGCGCCGCGTACAGGCCGAAGCGCTCCAGCGAGACCCGGCGCGCGTTGAGGCTCGAATCCTCGGGCAGGTCGCCCATGCGGATCGCGATGTCGAAACCTTCGGCCACCAGGTCGACCCGGCGCGGCGACAGGTCCAGTTCCAGCGACACCGCCGGATAGCGCGCCGTGAAGCGCGCGATCAGATCGGTCAGGTAGAGGTTCGCGAAATCGCCCGGCATCGAGATCCGCAGCTTGCCGCTGGGCTCGGCCTGGCGGTGCTGGGCCAGCGCCCCGGCCGCTTCGACTTCGTCGGCCACCTTGCGCGCGTGCTCGAGCAGGCTCTCGCCGAACTCGGTCAGCACCAGGCGGCGCGTGGTGCGCTGCAGGAGCCGCTCGCCAAGGCCGGCTTCCAGCAGCGCGATGCGGCGCGAGACTGTCGATTTCGGCAAGTCCAGGCGCTGCGCGGCCATGCTGAAGCTGCCTGCCTCGACGATACGCGCGAACAGCAGCATGTCGTTGGCTTCGATATCCATGATTGCTCCTGATTGTTCCATTGGCTGAATAATGTTATCCATTTTATCGTCTTCCGCACGATAGATGGAACCGTTAAAGTGTCTACATCGAAACACCAACCGACACAACAAACACCAAGGAGCCATCATGAACATTCTGCAGATCAATTCCAGCGTCCGCGGCGCCAATTCCGAATCGAGCCGTGTGGCCAGCAACATCGTCGCCAAGCTGAGCGCCGGCAACCCGGGCGCCACCGTCACCGTGCGCGACCTCGGCGCCAACGCCCACCCGATCCTGGACGAAGCCGCACTGGGCGCCCTGTTCACCCCGGCCGACCAGCGCACGCCCGAGCAGGCCGCGCGCGTGGCCCAGGACGATGCCCTGATCGCTGAAGTGCAGGCCGCCGACGTGGTCGTGATCGGCGCCCCGATGTACAACTTCGGCATGCCGATCCAGCTGAAAGCCTGGTTCGACGCGATCGCCCGCGCCGGCGTGACCTTCCGCTACACCGAGTCCGGTCCGGAAGGCCTGCTGAAGAACAAGAAGGTGTTCGTGGCGACCTCGCGCGGCGGCATCTACCCGGAAGACGCGGATCCGCAAGTGCCGCACATCCGCATGCTGCTGAACTTCCTGGGCATGACCGATTCGACTTTCGTGTATTCGAACGCCCAGGCGATGGGCCCCGATGCGGCCGGCAAGGGCCAGGCCGACGCCGACGCCGCGGTCGCCGCACTGGCCTGATAGCAGGCCCGCAGCATGGGCCTGGCGTAGCAGCCTGACGCATCGGCATGATGCGTGCGCCGCGGCCCCGGGCCGCGGTTTTACTTCATGAAGGAGATCGAGATGGAACAGCAAACGACAATGATGACCGCAGGGGAACGCGTCGAGCGCAGCCGCCGTATCGAGCGCGTCGTCGGCGGCCAGTTCGTGATGGATGGCGCCGGCGTCAAGATCAATCGCGTCCTGACCCAGCCGCTGCAGCGCCGCCTCGATCCCTTCCTGATGCTGGACGCCTTCGGCAGCGACAAGGCGGGCGACTACATCGCCGGCTTCCCGGAGCACCCGCACCGCGGCTTCGAGACCGTCACCTACATGCTGGCCGGCCGCATGCGCCACCGCGACAGCGCCGGCAACGAAGGCCTGGTGAGCGACGGCGGCGTGCAGTGGATGACGGCGGGCCGCGGCGTGGCCCACTCCGAGATGCCCGAGCAGACCGAGGGCCTGATGGAAGGCTTCCAGCTGTGGCTGAACCTGCCCGCGAAGGACAAGATGAGCGCGCCCTGGTATCGTGACATTCCGCACGAGGAAGTGCCTCGCTTCACCCTGCCCTCCGGCGCCGCCGTGAAGGTGATCGCCGGCAGTTCGCACGGCGTGGATGGCGCCGTGCAGCGCGAAGCGACCCAGCCGCTCTACCTCGACATCGAGCTGCCGCAAGGCGCCGAATTCGAACAGCCGCTGCCGGCCGGCCACAATGCCTTCTTCTACGTCTACCGCGGCGAGGTGGTGGTCGACGGCAAGGCGGTGCCGCAGGCGCGCATGGCCATCCTCGACAATGCGAAAGAAGCCGATGGCGTGCGCATCAAGGCGTCCGTGGACAGCCGCCTGGTCCTGATCGCCGGGCAACCGCTGAACGAGCCGATCGCGCAGTACGGGCCCTTCGTGATGAACACGAACGCCGAGATCTTCCAGGCGGTCGAGGATTTCCGCGCCGGCCGCTTCGCCTGATCGCTCTTCGGATAAACTAGCGGTATGCCACTGCTAGATGCCATCTCGACCCTGCTCGGGCGCGCCAGCCGCGCGCTCGGGCTGGAAACCATCGACGCCTTCCCGCCGGGTCATCGCTACGCCGACACCCGCTGGGACAAGGCCTATTTCGACATCCCTTCCGACTACAAGCCCGAGCGCATCGAGCAGGCCATGTCCGAGGCGATCGCCAACACGCCCAGCGTGTTCGCCTGGATCGCGCATCCGACCCCGCGCATGCAGCGCGCCCTGCTGGGCGTCATCCACGCCCGCCTGCGCCGCGGCGGCACCCCGCCGAACGAGCTGCTGGCGATGCTGATCGAGGCCTACGCCAGTCCGCGCACGCACGAAGCCGTCCCCGGCCTGCGCGCGGCGATCGCCAGTACCGACGGCTACGATCCCTCGATGCGGGTGGCGCACCTGGCGGCCTGGCTGGCCGACATGCCGGCCGCCTTCGACGTCATCGAAGCACGGCCCTGACCCGCTCCGGCGCGGCGCTGTTGCCCGGCACATAGCGCTCGCGCAGCCGCATGAACGGCGTTTCGACCAGGCGGTACAGCAGCCACCCGGCCAGCACCGACGCCGCCAGCGCCGCCGCGATGGTCGCAGGGTGCTCCGGACCATAGCCTGCCTCCGCCAGCGCCTGTGCGACGAGCATGCTGACCTGCTTGTGCACCAGGTAGAGCGCGTACGACCACAGCGCCAGTTGCGAGGCGCCCGGCACGCGGATGCGGTGCAGCGGCGAATCCGGGGCCAGCGCCGCCAGGATCAGCAGCGCGCAGCCCAGCGCCAGCAGCGGATAGCCGAACACGGTGGCCCCGAAACCGTAATGGTCGGCCAGGAACCAGCGCAGCGCGATGCCGCTCACGGCCAGGCCCGCCGCCAGCAGCAGCCGGCCCTGCCCCATCAGGCGCGCCCATATCCCGCCATGGAAATTCCTCAGCAGCGCCAGCGCCACCCCGGCCAGCAATTCGTCGAAGCGGCAGAAGCTCGAGTAATAGATGAACTTGTAGTAGAAGTGCAGCCAGTTGGCTTCATCCTGCCCGTTCAGCCAGGCGCCGGCGCGTACCGTCATCCCCGCCGCGAACGCCAGCCCGAACGTGGCCCATGCCCAGCGCCGGTCCAGCCCGCGCCTGCCCAGCGCCACCGCGCACAGCGCGCAGGCCGGCAGCAGCAGGTAGAACTGCTCTTCGATGCACAGCGACCAGGCATGCGAAAAGGCGGTGCCCGGCTCCAGGCCGATGTTCTGGGTGAAGCTGAGATACTTCCACAGCGGCAGCATCGGCGTGCTGCCGCGGAAGGCCGGCCACAGCGCATACAGCGCCAGCACGGCATAGAAATTCGGCAGCGTGCGCAGCAGGCGACGCGCGTAGAAGCGCCCCAGGCCCAGGCCGCCCGGTCGGAGCAGCGCCTGGAAGATCTGGTTGCCGATCAGGTAGCCGGACAGCGCGAAGAACAGGTCGACGCCGACCCAGCCGATCTCGCCGACCCAGCCGAAGGTATCGCCGCCGCTGACGAACAGGACGTAATGGTGCAAGACCACCAGCGTCACGGCGAGCGCGCGCAGGGTGTCGAGGCCATGGATGCGGTCGGAAGCGCGGCTCATGTGGAAGATCGTCGACGAAAACGCCGGATGATGCCACGCGGTCTCCCTCGTGCCAAGGATTCCCGATAAAATGCCCGCACCAATATTTCCTTAGAACACAAGCATGAGCGCTAACCCAAGCCAGCTGCATTTCAAATCCGTCAACTATACGGGCCAGGGACCGGGCCCGCGCGTCATCATCATGGGCGCGACCCACGGCAACGAGACCTGCGGCACCCAGGCGATCGCCCGCGTGATGGCGGAACTCGACGCCGGCACGCTCCACATCGCCAATGGCAGCGTGACCTTCGTGCCCATCGTGAATCCGCTGGCCTATGCCAAGAACACCCGCTCGGGCGACCGCAACCTGAACCGCGACCTCTCGCCCAAGGAGCATCCGCAGGACTTCGAGGACCGCGTCGCCAACTGGCTATGCCCGCTGCTGGCCGGGCACGACGTCCTGCTCGACCTGCACTCCTTCAACGCCGCCCACGGCGAACCCTTCGTGATGGTCGGCCCGCTCGACAACGACGGCACGCTGGAACCCTTCAAGCACATGCGCGAAGAACGCGCGCTGGCGCGCCGCCTGGGTGTGCGCCGCTTCGTGACCGGCTGGATGGCGGCCTACGGCGGCGGCGTGCAGCGCCGTTCGCGCGGCGATGCGGCCGAACTGAAAACCGTGCTGCGCTACGGCATGGGCACCACCGAATACATGCGCAGCACCGGCGGCTACGCGCTGACCCTGGAATGCGGCCAGCACCTCGACCCGCAGGCGCCGGAAGTGGCCTACCGCGCGATCATGAACACGCTCGCGCACCTGAAGCTGGTCGAGGCCCCGGCGCCGGAACCGGTCCCGTTCGAAGAGATGGAAGCGCTGCAGATGGTCGTAGTGCACGACAAGCTCGACGCCGGCGACCGCTTCACCCGCACCTGGGCCAGCTTCGACCCGGTGCAGGAAGGCGACCAGATCGGCGTGCGCGCCGACGGCAGCCCGGTGACCGCCGAGTTCTCGGGCCGCATCCTGTTCCCCGACGTGAACGCCGGACCGAACCAGGAGTGGTATTACCTGACCCGCCCGAATCCACAGTTCGGCCGCGAATAAGCGGGTCGCTCAGCTGCCGGCTTCCCGCACCTGTTCCGCCCGGACCAGGTGCAGGTTGCGCAGGTAGATCGCCACACCAAGCCCCTGGCCGGCGACGAACACCGGGTCGCGCCGGTGCAGCGCATACGCGAGCAGCACCAGCGCGCCCAGGATGCTGAGGTACCAGAACGAGACCGGGATCACGCTGCGGCCCCGGCGCTCGCTGGCCAGCCACTGGAGCACGAAGCGCCCCATGAACAGGGCCTGGCCGCCGAAGCCGACCAGCAGCCACCAGCCATCCTCAGCCATCCGCCCTCCCCTTGACCTGCTGGCGCCACGGCGCGCGCCGCCAGCGATTGCGCCATCGAACGCGCCAGCGCAGCAAGCAGCGCAGCCGCGGCAGCATCCGCGCCATTTCCCACATACCCCATACCAGCGACACGCAGCCGACCGCGCGCTGCGCCGGCAGCACGGCCGGGATGCGGATATGCGGGCTCACCAGCAGCGCCGCGGCCACCCCGGCCAGCAGCAGGCCGGCCAGGAATCCGCCCACGCCCGAGGTGCGCCAGCCCCAGCGCCCCTGCATCGCCAGCCCGAGCCAGGCGCCCATCCAGCCGCCCAGCATCCCCCACAGGATGTCGACCGGCCAATGCACGCCGACCATGACGCGCGACAGGCCGACCAGGGTGGCGAGCAGCAGGAGCAGCGCGCGCAGCAGCCCGCTGCCCGTCACGCCCATCGACCAGATGCCGGCCATGGCGAAAGCCGCCGCCGCATGCCCGGATGGAAAGGACACGTGCCGGTATGCCGGCCCGTCCTGGTAGAACTGCTGCGGCGCCAGCACCGACAGCGGGCGCGGCATGTCGATGAACTGCTTGGTCAGCTGGGTCCAGAGGGCGGCGAAGACGGCGGCAAGCAGCGCCGCCCAGAAGCAATGCGGCAGGCGCCGGATGCAGGGCAGCACCAGCGCCAGCGCCACCGCGCCGTCGCCCAGCATGGTGAGGTGCAGCCAGAACAGCGGGCCGAGCGGGTGGCCGGCGTGGTTCAGCGCCAGGAACACGGCGCGGTTGGCGCCGGCCGCCAGGACCAGCACCAGCAGCGCCAGCCCGACGAGCGGCGGCAGCCACACCCAGGGGGAACGCAGCGGCGGCGCCATGCGCTTCAGTCTGGCATCCGCGCCAGCACGATGCCGCCCTTGCGGTACAGCAGCTGGACCGGACCAAGCGCGGCCAGCGCGTCGCTGCGGGTCAGCACCACCTGGCCGCGGGGCGGCAACCGGGGCGGCGCCGGCGCGGCGGGCGTGACCGCGCCGCGGTAGACCGAGAAGCTGGGCACGTTGATGCGCCAGCTGTGGACGTCCCAGCCGGCGCGCCGGGCCAGCAGGGCCGCCTCCTTGACCGGCCCCTGTTGCAGCTCGGCCAGCGCCGGCAGCAGCAGGCCGGCCATCGCCAGCGAACACAGCACGCCACTTGCGGCCAGGCGCCGCCACAGGCAGGCTCCGCGCCACAGGGCCAGCCCGAGCGCTGCCGCCAGCAGCACCAGGGCGCCGGCCTGCCAGGCCGTCCCGAATACCCCGGTCCGGCCCAGGGCCTCGCGCAGGTAGAGGTTGCGGCTGTCGGGCGCCAGCACCGCCAGCAGGCGCGGCAATGCCGCCACCAGCGCGAGGAACAGCAGGGGCGGCGCGAACGCCAGCAGGTTCGAGCGCAGCGCATGCCGCTCGCGCGCCATTAGGATGAACAGCGGCGTCGCCCCGTACAGCAGGTAGTGCGGCAGCTTGGTGCCGGCCAGGGAAAAGAACAGCAGCACGAACAGGAACCAGCACCAGAGGAAGGTATCCAGCGGCGCGGCGCGCATGCGGCGCAGGCCGGGCAGCGCACGCACGAACAGGCCGCTATAGGGCAGCAGCAGGACCAGGATGACCGGCAGGTAGTACAGCGGACCGCCGCCATGCCCCTGCAGCGGCGCCAGGTAGCGCTCGACGTTGTGGCGCAGGAAGAAGCCGGCCAGGAAGGCGTCGCCGCGCCGTTCGTATTCCAGCAGGTACCACGGCATGGCGACCGCCAGCAGGATCGCCCAGCCGGCCGGGTCGCGCACGGCGCGCCACCACCCGGCCAGCCTGCCCTGCAGCGCAAACGCCAGCAGGCTGGCGCCGCCTGGCACCAGCAGCGCCACCGGGCCCTTGGTCAGCAGCCCGAGGCCGATCCACAGGAAGATGCGCCGGCGCCAGGCCGGGCGAGGGTCGCCGGCGTAGCGGACGATATCGAACATGCTCAGCGCAAGGAACAGGTTGAGCAGCGCATCGGCGATCGCGCCGCGCCCGATCACGGTGACGCCCGCCGTGCCGGCGGCGATGAAGGCCGCGGCGTAGGCGGTGTCGCGGCCGAGGAAGCGGCGCGCGAACGCGAGGATCGCCGCGATCCAGGCGGCGGCCGCCAGCGCGGACGGCAGGCGCAGCGCGAATTCGTCCAGCCCGAACACGCGCACGGACGCCGCCTGCAGCCAGTAGATGAGGATCGGTTTGTCGTAGCGCGGCTGGCCGTTCAGCCATGTGGAGAGGTAGTCGCCGCGTTCGAGCATCTCGCGCGTGGCCTCGCCGAAGGCGCCCTCGTCGACGTCGAACAGCGGCGCCGCGCCGAGCCTGAAGAACAGGCCGAGGAACACCGCGCCGGCCAGCAGCAGCGGCAGCAACAAGGGGCCGACCGTCTCCGCCGGATTCGCCAGCCATGCCGGCCGCCGCACGCGCGCGTCCTGTGCCGGCGGCGGCGCGCCCTCCCTGGCCGGACCGCCGCTCATGGCTGGCGCGCCGCGCCCGCGCGCGGCCCCGCGTCCGTGCGGGCGCCGCCCGCGCCCAGGCCGGCGATGTCGCCGAGGGTTTCGCGCACCAGGTAGGTACGGGCGGCGCCGACCTCGAAATAGGTGCGCGCCAGTACTTCGGTGACGATGCCGGTGCAGGCGAACTGCACGCCGATCACCACCAGCAGCACCGCCAGCAGCAGCAAGGGACGGTTGGCGATGGCTTCGCCCTCCCCCAGCTTGCGCCAGCCCAGCCAGCCCAGCGCCGCCACCCCGGCAAAGGCGCAGGCCAGGCCGATGCGCCCGAAGAAGTGCCCGGGGCTGGCGCGGAAGCGCACGAAGAAATACATCGACAGCAGGTCGAGCAGGACCTTGAAGGTGCGCGACAGGCCGTATTTGGAGCGCCCGTAGAGGCGCGGGAAGTGGCTGACCTCTTCCTCGCGGATGCGTTCGGGCGAGGTCACGGTGGCCATCCAGGTCGGGATGAAGCGGTGCATTTCACCGTACAGCCTGACCTCGCGCAGCACTTCGGTACGGAAGACCTTCAGCGCGCAGCCGTAGTCGTGCAGCCTGACGCCGGTGACGGCGACGATCAGGCGGTTCGCCAGCATCGACGGCAGCCTGCGCAGCCAGAAGCTGTCCATGCGCGCGCGGCGCCAGCCGACCAGCAGGTCGAGGTCTTCGTCGAGCAGGCGGCGCACCATTCGCACGATGTCGTGCGGATTGTTCTGCAGGTCGCCGTCCATGGTGGCGATCACGCTGCCGCGCGCGGCGTCGATGCCGGCCTGGGTGGCGGCGGTCTGGCCGAAGTTGCGGCGCAGGATCACGGCCGCCACGTGCAGCGGACCGGCGGCCACGGCCTCGCGGATGCGCTCCGCGGTACGGTCGCGGCTGCCGTCGTCGACCAGGATCAGCTGCCACGGCCAGGGACAGGCCGCCATCGCCGCCTGGACCTGGGTGGCCAGCGGCAGCACATTGTCTTCCTCGTCGTGCATCGGCACGACCAGCGACAGGCTATGCATGGCAGGCCCCATGGTGCCGGAACCATTCCACGAAGCGCGCGATGCCGGTCCGCAGCGGCGTCGCCGGAGTCCAGCCGATCGCCTGGCGCAGGGCCTGCGTATCGGCGCAGGTGGCCGCCATGTCGGCGCCGGGCATCGGCCGCGGGAGCCGTACGGCGCGGCGTCCCAATGCGTCCTCGAGCGCATCGATGAAATCCGACAGCAGCACCGCTTGCTGGTTGCCGACGTTGTAGATGCGGTATGGCGCATGGCTCGCGGCCGGGTCCGGGCGTGCCGCGTCGAAGGCCGGTTCCGCCCCGGCCGGCCGCGCCGCCAGCCGCAGCACCGCTTCGACCACGTCGTCGACATAGGTGAAGTCGCGCAGCATACGGCCGCCGTCGTAGACCTCGATCGGCCGGCCCGCGGCGATGGCGCCGGCGAACAGCATCGGCGCCATGTCGGGCCGCCCCCACGGACCGTAGACGGTGAAGAAGCGCAGCCCGGTGGTCGGCAGGCCATACAGGTGGCTGTAGCTGTGCGCCAGCAGTTCGCCGCCGCGCTTGGTGGCGGCATAGATGCTGACCGGATGGCCGGCCGGATCGTGCTCGTCGAACGGCAGGCGGCGGCTAGCGCCGTACACGCTCGAACTGCTGGCATACAGGACATGCCGGACGCCGTGGCGGCGGCTGCATTCCAGCACGTTGGCCAGGCCTACCAGGTTAGTTGTCACGCATGCGACCGGATGCGAGGACGAATGGCGCACGCCGGTCTGCGCCGCCAGGTGGATCACCCGTTCGAATCGGTGCTCGCGGAACAGGTCTTCCAGCGGCCCGCCCTCGGTCACGTCGAGACGGCGGAAGCGCAAGCCGCGCGCACCGCCGATTTCGGCAAGGCGGCGCTCCTTCAGGCCGCGCGCGAACGTCGACGCGGCGACCGGCGCCGTGCAAGGCCCGAGATGGTCGACGCCGACCACTTCGTGCCCTTCGGCGAGCAGACGCCAGGCCAGATGCATGCCGATGAAGCCGGCCACTCCCGTCAACAGGATCATTCCTTCCTCCCGGTCCTCGATGGGGCGCAGCCGCCCCGGTTCGCCACCGAGTTTAGGGAGCCGGCACGGCGGCCATGCCGAACGGATCAAACGTGCGCGCGGTCCCTGAAAAGGAAAGGTTTCCGGGCCAATTGATCGGCGCGCGCCGCGAATGCGCTTCGTGCGACAATCCGGCGGCTTGCGAAGCACAACAACGATAACAATGGACGACATCGGAAAATCGCCAGGGCGGCGCGCCCGCCTGCTGGCGCTCGCCTTCGGGCTGGCGGTCTGCGGCGGCGCATGGGGCATGGACGTGCGCGTCGCCGCGCAGGAAGGCATCGCGCCGAAATGGATCGCGCTGCCCGGGCGCGCGGCCGGCATCTGCCCGGACATCATGGCGGCGGCCGAACGGATCGAGCCGCGCCTGCATTTCACCGGCTATCGCCGCAGCCGCTCGCTGCCCGGCATCGAGGCCGGCCTGGAATCGGGCAGCCTGGACGCCGCCTGTGCGCTGGCCCCCACGCCGCGCCGCCGGGCGATCGCGGTTCAGGCCGGCAAGCCGGTCTATGTGGTGCGCCACATGCTGGCGGCGCGCGCCGGCGACCAGGCCGTCGTGCGCGACATGCAGGACCTGGTGCGCCTGGGCGCGCTGGTCACCAGCCAGCGCGGCTCGGTGTTCACCGACCGCATGAAGGAAGCCGGGGTCCGGGTCGACGACGCCAGCGACGACAACCGCCTCAACCTGCGCAAGGTGCTCGGCGGCCACGGGCGCTTCGCCTACCTCAACGAACTCAGCCTGCAGCACCAGATCCACTCCGAGGGCCTGGGCGAGCGGGTGCGCGTGCTGCCGGTGGTGCTGGGCGCCGAGCCGGCCTATTTCTGGGTCAGCCGCAAGGCCGATCCCGCCCTCGCCGGGCTGCTCGGCAATGCCATCGACAAGCTCAAGGCCAATGGCGAACTGGACCGCATCTACGCGCGCTGGAAGGCCACGCCCTGATCAGGCCGGCGTCAGCAGTTTCAGGCCGGCGATGCCGGCCACGATCAGGCCGATCGACAGCAGGCGCAGCGCGCCGGCCGGCTCGCCCAGCATGATCATGCCGAACACGGCGGTGCCAACGGTGCCGATCCCGGTCCACACGGCATAGGCGGTGCCGAGCGGCAGCGCGCGCAGCGCCAGGCCGCGCATGCCGACGCTGCCGGCCATCGTCGCCAGGGTGAACACGGACGGCCACAGGCGGGTGAACCCGGCCGTGTATTTCAAGCCCACGGCCCAGGCCACTTCCAGCAGTCCCGCAACGACCAAATACGCCCAGCTCATCGGCTTCTCCGCTCATCCACACATAAAAGGGCCGCAAGTATACCACCGCGGCCACGCGCCGATTTGTGACTCCCAGGCAAAAATGAGGCGGCCCCGGCAGGATTTTCCGGCGTGGCGTAAGATGAGCGCCGCTTTACTGAATTCCGAGTCAACAAGAACAGGAGTACTGATGACTACATTGTTTACCCCCCTGAAAGTCGGCGCGCTGGAGCTGCCGAACCGTATCGTCATGGCGCCGCTGACCCGCTCGCGCGCCGTCGGCGAAGGCCGCGTGCCGAACGCCCTGATGGCCGAGTACTACGCCCAGCGCGCCTCGGCCGGCCTGATCCTGTCGGAAGCGACCTCGGTGACGCCGATGGGCGTGGGCTATGCCGACACCCCGGGCATCTGGTCCGACGAGCAGGTCGAAGGGTGGAAACACGTGACCGAGGCCGTGCACAAGGCCGGCGGCCGCATCTTCCTGCAGCTGTGGCACGTGGGCCGCATCTCCGATCCGCTGTTCCTGAACGGCGAGCTGCCGGTGGCGCCCTCGAGCATCCAGCCGGCCGGCCACGTCAGCCTGGTGCGCCCGATCAAGACCTACGTGACGCCGCGCGCGCTCGACCTGGAAGAGATCCCGGGCATCGTCGCCGCCTACCGCAAGGGCGCCGAGAATGCGAAGAAGGCCGGCTTCGACGGCGTGGAAGTCCATGGCGCCAACGGCTACCTGCTCGACCAGTTCCTGCAGGACAAGACCAACCAGCGCACCGACGCCTACGGCGGCCCGATCGAGAACCGCGCCCGTTTGATGCTGGAAGTCACCGACGCCTGCATCGACGTCTGGGGCGCCGACCGCGTCGGCATGCACCTGGCGCCGCGCCGCGATTCGCACGACATGGGCGACTCGACCCCGCTGGAAACCTTCGGCTACGTCGCGCGCGAACTGGGCAAGCGCGGCATCGCCTTCATCTGCGCGCGTGAAGCGATCGGCGACGACCGCCTCGGCCCGGCGCTCAAGAAAGCCTTCGGCGGCGTCTACATCGCCAACGAAAAGCTGACCAGGGAAAGCGCCGAGCAGCTCCTGACCAGCGGCGACGCCGACGCGGTCGCCTGGGGCCAGTGGTTCATCGCCAACCCCGACCTGCCGGAGCGCCTGAAGCGCAATGCGCCGCTGAACCCGGCGCGCCCGGAAAAGTTCTACGCCCCGGGTCCGGAAGGCTATATCGACTATCCGGCGCTGCAGGCCAACGCTTAAGCGCGTCCCCTCCCTGCCCTTCGGTATATGCATGCATATGCCGAAGGGTATTTTCTTCCGCATACAGGCCTTTCCGGCAGCAAAAATTCCTCGTTCCGGCTCCCATACCGATACGAATAATATTGCTGACATGCTATTCTTGCGCGATCCGTTCCGGCAGCCACCAGCCGCCGGCATTGTCGTCAATCGTCGCAAGGACTTCCGTGAACACCTCCGCTCTTCGCCTGATGCCGCTCGCCATCGCCACCGCGCTGGCCTTCGCTCCCGCCACCTACGCCAGCGCCGCCTCCGCGCCCCGCGCCGAGAACGCCTTCCTGTCGCAGGCTGATGCCGCCGCGCGCGCCGCCCGCGTATCGAACGTCGATTACGTGCTCGACTTCACGCTCACCGGCAAGGAAAACTTCAGCGGCACCACGACCCTGAGCTTCGACCTGAACGATGCTTCGTCCCCGCTGACCATCGACCTCGACAAGGCCACCGTCAAGTCGGTCACCGTCAACGGCAAGAGCGTCACCCCGCAGTACAACGGCTGGTTCGTCACGCTGGCCGCCGCCGACCTGGCCAAGGGCCGCAACACCGTCGCCATCGCCTACGAGCGTCCGCACAGCACCAACGGCGAAGGCCTGCACCGCATGGTCGACCCGGTCGACGGCCGCGTCTACACCTACTCGCACTTCGAGCCGGCTGCCGCGCACCAGATGTTCGCGGTGTTCGACCAGCCCGACCTGAAAGGCACCTACCAGGTCAACGTGACCGTGCCGGCCGACTGGGAAGTGATCTCGACCACCCGCGAAACGAAGATCGAGGCTGCCGGCGACGGCAAGCGCTGGACCTACCCGAAGTCCAAGAAGCTGAGCCCCTACAACTTCTCGATGCATGCCGGCCCCTATAAAAAGTGGGAAGACACCAGCGGCAAGTACCCGATGCGCCTGTTCGCGCGCCAGTCGGTGGCGTCGCAGGTCAAGCCGGCCGAGTGGTTCAAGTACACCAAGGCCGGCCTGGCCTTCTTCGACGATTACTTCGGCATCCCCTACCAGTTCGAGAAGTACGACCAGATCCTGGTGCCGGACTTCCTGTACGGCGCAATGGAAAACGCCGGCGCCATCACCTTCGCCGAGCACGGCTTCATGTACAAGGCCGACATGACGGCCGAGCAGCGCCAGCGCCTGGCCGCCGTCATCATGCACGAGATGGCGCACCAGTGGTTCGGCGACCTGGTCACCATGAAGTGGTGGAACGGCCTGTGGCTGAACGAAAGCTTCGCTTCCTTCATGGGCACGCTGGCGACCGCCGAAGCGACCGAGTTCAAGGACGCCTGGCGCGCCTTCTACTCGCAGGGCAAGCAGGGCGCCTACTCCCAGGACCAGCGCTCGACCACCCACCCGATCGAAGTACCGGTGCCGTCGACCCAGAACGCCTTCGACAACATCGATGCCATCACCTACTCCAAGGGTGCATCGACCCTGATGCAGCTGCGGCACCTGCTGGGCGCCGACGTGTTCCGCAAGGGCGTGCACAACTACCTGGTGAAGTACCAGTACCGCAACGCCACCCTGGACGACTTCATCGGCAGCCTGGGCGAAGCCGCCGGCCGCGACCTGAAGGGCTGGACCAAGGAGTGGCTGTACCAGCCGGGCGTCAACACGATCGCCGCGAACTACTCCTGCAAGAACGGGAAAATCGCTTCGTTCAGCCTCGAGCAGACGGCCACGAAGCAGTTCCCGACGCTGCGCGAACAGCGCGTGCAGGTCGCCAGCTTCCGCATGGACGACAAGGAGCTCAAGCTCGACAAGAACGTGGCCATCACCTACAAGGGCGCGAAGACCGCCGTGCCGGGCATGGTCGGCGCCGCCTGCCCGGACCTGGTGTACCCGAACTTCGAGGACTGGGGTTTCGTGAAAGTCCAGCTCGACAAGCGCTCCTTCGACACCGCGCGCGCCGGCCTGGCCAGCGTCGACGATCCGCTGCTGCGCGCCATGTTGTGGCAGAGCCTGTGGGACGGCGTACGCGACGCCAAGCTGCCGCTCAACGAGTTCATCAGCACCGCCCTGAACAACGCACCGCACGAAAAGGACTACACCCTGCTGGGCGACGTGCTGGGCAAGGTCGGCGCCGCGCGCCACTACCTGAGCGCGATGGACCCGAACAGCGCCTACGCGCAGCAGGCCGGCCGCCAGCTCGAGGACATGGCCTGGAATGCCGCCGTCGCCGCGAAAGGCAATGACGACTTCCAGCGCCGCTGGTTCGGCACCTACATCGGCCTGGCCAGCTCGCGCCCGGCCCTCGACCGCATGGCCGCCCTGCTGGACGGCAAGCAGGCCCTGGACGGTCTCACCATCAACCAGGACCTGCGCTGGTCCATCATCGCGCGCCTGAACCGCTACGACTACCCGGGCGCGGCCAACCTGGTGAAGGCCGAACAGGAGCGCGACAAGTCCGACAGCGGCCAGGCCGCGGCGCTGGCGGCGACCGTCATGCGCCCGGACCCGGCGGTCAAGAGCGAGTGGCTGGGCACCATCCAGGACACAAAAACCAAGCTGCCGTTCTCGAAGGTGCGCACGGCGATGGGCAGCCTGTATCCGACCGAGCAGAAAGCCCTGGCCGAGCAGACCGCCGACCAGCGCCTGGCGAAGCTGCCGGAGCTGGACAAGAACGCCGGCCCGGTCTACATGCGCGCCTACGGCCCGAGCATGATCCCGGCCAGCTGCACCCCGGCCAGCGTCAAGCGCCTGCAGGCGGCCAGCGCGAAGATGACCGCGCTGTCGGCCGGCACCCGCCGCGCCCTGCTCGACACGCTGGAAGAAGACCAGCGCTGCGTGGCCATCAAGCAGGCGATGACCGCGAAGTAAGCGCATGAACTATGGCGCCGGCGCGGCAGGACTCCCATCCGGGAACCGGACCGCGCTGGCGCTGGTTTTTTTCATGCATATGCTGGCGCTGCTGGCCTGGATGCAGCAGCGCCAGCCGCGTTTTCCGACGCAGGAAGGGCCGCAGCTCGTGTCCATCCTGCTGCAGCCGCAGCGGCTACGGCCCGCGATCCCGGCCCCTTTGCCCACTCCCTCATTGACGCGTCCAGGTCCTGCCGCGCGCACGCCCGCGCCGCGGCCGCACCCGCTGCCGGCCGTGACGGATGCAGCGCCGTCTCCGGTTCCCGCACCCGAGCCGGCCGAGCCGGCGCCGTCCCCGGCGGCGCCGCGCCTGGAAGACGCCCGTGTTCCCGCCGACGTCCGGCAGGCCATCCGCGAACAGCAGGAAGCCGAAGGCGGCTTTGCCCTCGGCCTGTCGAAGCGCCAGGCCGGCCGCATCGACCGCGAACTGCGCAAGGGGAAATCCGGCGTGCCGGACGAGCCGGATACCCCGATGGGACGGTTCCGGCGCGGACTGGAAGCGGCCCACATCGAACGCTCGATGAGCGTACAGGAAGACAGCTATACCTCGCCGGACGGCGTCATCATCTACCGCAAGCGCATCGGCAACAAGGCCTATTGCCGGCGCAGCGGCAGCATCAATCCGCTGGGCATGCGCGGCATGCTGTTCGCCAACGAGGCCGGCGATGTGCCTTGCCCCAAGGGCGTGCCATGGAAGAAGGACTGAGGTTCAGCGCTTGCCGCCGGACTTGTCGCCGCGGCCCGCTGCGGGCGCATCCGGCGAGCGCGGCGGCGCCCCGCACATCTCGGCCACGCGCGCCCAGGCGCCCTCGGCCTGGCAGCCAAGCGGCGGATTCTCCTGCAGCAGTTTGCCCAACTCGACCGGCTTCATCGGGTTGACGCTGACGTTCGGGTTGAGCTTGATGCACATGACGTCCTGCCACGCGGCCTGGACGTTGCGCGGGATGGGAATCGGCCCGCGCAGCTTGCCGGCCGCGGCCTCGCAAGCCGCTTTGGTGCGGAACTCTCCGCGCAGGTTGGCCTGGTCGAGCGTGACGTCGAGGCCCGACTGCAGGTACAGCAACAAGATCATGGTGTACATCTTTCCCCCGTGATGGACGTGTGCTTGACCACGTTTTTGTCTTCTTGTTCCCCGGCGCACGCCTGAGTTGCATCAGCCCGGCGCCGCCGTCCGCCATTTAGCCTTGGTGTTTTCAATGTTGATGACATACAGGGTGGCTATGCTCAGGCTCCTCAGCTGGAACATCCAGTCCGCGCGCGGCCCTGGCGGTGGCGCCGACCTCGACGGCGTACCCGCCCGCATCGAGCGCTTCGCTCCCGGCGCCGACGTACTGTGCCTGCAGGAAGTCGCCTGCGGCTTTTCGGCGCGCGACGACAGCCCGGATACTGGCCGATGCGCTGACCAGTTCGCCGGCCTGGCTGCTACGCCTGCTGAACGTCCACCTCGAATACTTTTCCGGGCGCCAGCGCCTGGCCCAGGTCGAAGCCCTGCGCGCGCTGCAGCGCGAAGCCTGGCATCACGCACATCACCCGCGCGGCGATGCCGGCCCCGCCGCGGACCCGCACTCACCGTTCGCGGCCCTGCCCCGGCCCGGGCCGGCAGTGCTGCTCGGCGACTTCAACATGTTGCCCGGCTCGGGCTGCCACCAGGCGCTGCTGGAACCTTTCGGCGATGGCACACCGCCCTGGCGCGACGCCTGGTCAGTATCGCAAACTGCGTCCTGGCGTGTCGCATGGACGAACGGTAGAATGGCCGGCCCAACCGTCACCGCCAGGAAGGAATGCCTTGAACTGGGATTATCCGGCCCCCTTCATGCTGCCGCGCGTGCCCCAGGCCGCCGATATCGATGGGCTGAACCACACCAACAATGCCGTCTACGTGCGCTGGTGCGAACAGGTCGGCTGGGCCCATTCGGAATCGCTCGGGCTCGGCCTGGACGATTACCGCCGCCTCGACCGCGCGATGGCGATCCGGCGCGGCGAATACGACTACATCCTGCCGACCTTCGAGCACGAGGAGCTGACCCTCGCGACCTGGCTGGTGGGCGGCGACGGCAAGCTGTCGATGGAGCGCCGCTTCCAGCTGGTGCGCAACAGCGACGGCGCCACCGTGCTGCGCGGGCGCTGGGACCTGGTGTGCATCGAACTCGGCAGCGGGCGGCCACGCCGCATGCCGCAGGAATTCCTCGACGCCTACATGCCGGCGATTACTGCCGCCGCTGCGCCGGATTCCACGCCAGGTTCCGCGCCAGGTTCTGCGCCGGGGTCTACGCCAGGTCGATGATCCAGTCGGCCGGCTTGCCGCTGGCCTGGCGCGGCAGGCGCTCGCCGAAGCTGAGCGCGGCCGGGCGCCCGGGCGTCGCCAGGCGTTCGGCGCACCAGGCCAGCAGTTCGGACCGCAGCGCCTCCGTGGTGGCATCGCCGGCGTCGCCGGGCAAGTCCGCCGCTACGATGAAGGCTTTCAGGCGCCGGCCCTCGTCCGGCCGCATCAGGCGCACGGCGGCGTCCGCGACCCGTGGGTGCATGCGCAGTACCTCCGCCACATAGGACGGGAACACGTTCACCCCGCCGACCTGCACCGCCGCGTCGATCCGCCCGGCCGGCCGGAAGCGGCGCTCGCCTTCCCATTCCAGCTTGTCCTGCAGCGGATAGCGCGCGGCGCCGCCCTCCGGCAAGGCACGCGCCAGTTCGCCCGGCGCATCCAGGCGCGACCAGTAGGGCAGCAGGTTGAACGGTGCGCCGGCTTCCTCGCACCAGCCGACCCCGGCCGTCTCCGAACTGCCGTACACCTGCAGCAGGCGCAGGCCGGCATCCGCCAGCGCGCGCGCCAGCGGGTCCGGGCACGGCGCGGTCGAGCTGACGCCCGCCACGCCGGCGGCAAAGCGCGGCGCCAGGCGCGCGGCCTGCTCCCACCAGCCCGGATGGGCCACCAGCAGGTCGCCGGGGCGCGCCTCGCGCAACAGCGTGCTGGGCGCCGCCGTGCGCAGGTCGATCACTTCGGCGGGACTGCCATCGCCACCGAAGGCGCGCGGCAGCAGCACCGTGAACAGGAAGCCGTAGATGTGATGGCTCGGCACCACGCTCAGGATGCGCCTGCGGCCCGGCAGCAGGCGCGCCAGCTCCCGCGTTTCCTGCCACAGCAGCGCGAGCGCATGCGTGCAGCGCTTCGGGCTGCCGGAACTGCCGGAGGTGCGGAAGGTCAGCGGCGCACGCTCTTCATCCGCCGCCGCGACGCGCAGGCCGGCCTGGGCGGCTTCCACCCAGTCGTCCAGGCCGGGCCGGGCCAGCAGGCGGGCGTCGCCGTCGGCGCGCTCCAGGTGCAAGGCCTCGGCCAACGCCGTGCCCATGCCGAGCAGCTCGATCGAATCGGCGCCGAGGTCGCGCACGAAGTCGAGGCCACGCGGCCACGGCAGCGGCGCCATGCTGCGTCCGGGCCGGGCCTGGGCCAGTTCCGCCGCCAGCAGGTCGCTCACGAAGCGCCGTACGGCGGCGTCGTCTTCCCACCAGTCGGGGGTGGCTTGCTTGCTCATGTTTTTTCTATGGATAAAGTGGCCGCCCGGATGGTGCCGGCAGGCGGCGCGCCTGTCAATCCAGGGTCTCTTGCGCCAATGTCACATCTTCACACGATTGATTTGACAGACTGTCAGCGCCATGTCACCATCGATTTCTTGCCTGCAACAATCTCCTCCTTTTTCCGCGAACACGCCGCCATGAATGCCGCCACCGATCTGTCCTTTACCGCGCCCGGCCTGCATGGCCTGCTGGCGCAACTGAGCCCCGAACAACTCGACCGCCTCGACTTCGGCGTGATCGGTTTCGATGGCGACACCAATGTCAGCCGATACAACCGCACCGAGTCCGAGGCCGCCGGCCTGACCGCCCCGCGCGTGCTGGGCCAGCCGCTGTTCACCAACGTCGCGCCCTGCCTGAACAACTTCATGGTGGCCCAGCGTTTCGAGGATGCACAGGATGAAGGCTGCGCGCTGGACGACACCATCGACTACGTGCTGACGCTGCGCATGCGCCCGGTGAAGGTGAAGCTGCGCCTGCTGGCCGAACCGGGCAGCGCGCAACGCTACGTGCTGGTCCAGCGCAAGCCGTGAGCGGCGACGCCCACGCCCGGCTGGCGGCCGAGCACGAGGCGCTGATCCAGTTCCTCTACCTGGCCCCGGTGGGCCTGGTGCAGACCGGCATCGACGGCGAGATCGTGATGATCAATCCGATCTCGGCCCAGCTGCTGATGCCGCTGTCGCGCGACGGCAACCTGGCCAACCTGTTCACCGCGCTGCAGGACGTGGCGCCGGAACTGCGCCACCTGTGCGCGATGTTCGCGCGGCCGAGCGGCATGATCTGCGACGGCCTGCACATCCACCTGAACAGCGGCATGCCCGGCAAGCGCATGCGGGTGCCGCACGTGCTCTCGCTCAGCCTCGTGAAGCTCGACGAGGCGCGCCTGATGGCGGTGCTGCAGGACGTCAGCGAACAGGTGCGCCGCGAACGCCAGCTGCGCCAGAGCGACGCCTGGCTGAACGCCCTGCTGACCAGCATCAGCGACTACGCGCTGGTGGGCCTGGACCGCGAGGGGCGGGTCAGCTGCTGGAACGAGACCATCGGCCGCGTCACCGGCTTCAGTCCGTCGGTGGTCGGGCGGCCGTATTCCGTGTTCTACCCCGACGATGCGACCACGCCGGACCGCGCGCACGACCGCCTGCGCGAAGCCGACGACAACGGCTGGAGCCTGGAGGAAGGCCCGCGCCTGCGCGCCGACGGCAGCCAGTTCTGGGGCAGCGCCATGATCTCGCCGCTGCCGGACCGCGATCCGGAACTGGCCGACGACACCGAGCCGGCGTATTGCCTGGTCCTGCGCGACATCGGCGACAAGCGCGAGCTGATCGACCAGCGCCGCAAATCCCTGTTCAGCGACGAGCTGACCGGCGTCGCCAACCGCCGCGCCTTCTTCGAGGCGGCCGAACTGGAGCTGACGCGCAACCGCCGCACGCCGCGCCCGACCGCCCTGATCCTGTTCGACGCCGACCACTTCAAGCAGATCAACGACCGCCACGGCCACCCGGCCGGCGACGCCGTGCTGCGCCAGCTGGGCGCGGCCCTGTCGCTGACCTTCCGCCAGGTCGATGTGGTGGCGCGCGTGGGCGGCGAGGAATTCGCCGTGCTGCTGCCCTCCTCGACCCTGGCCGGCGCCGCCGCCGTCGCCGAGCGCCTGCGCAAGCTGGTGGAAGGCCAGCCGGCCACGTTCGAGGGCAAGCCGATCGCATACACGGTCAGCGCCGGCATCGCCGCCATCGACGGGGGCGAGACACTCGACCTCGACACCCTGATCAAACGCGCCGACCAGGCCCTGTACGCCGCCAAGGCGAATGGGCGCAACCGGGTCGAGTGCTGGAGCCGACGTGCCGATGCAGCCTGACATGCCCACCGAATCGAACAAGCACGATGCCTACGAAGCCCTGGTGCAGTTCCTGTACCGGGCCCCGATCGGCCTGGTGCAGGCGAGCCTGGACGGCACCGTCGACATGCTGAACCCGATGTCCTCCAGCCTGCTGATGCCGCTGGTGCGCGACGGCAGCATGGACAACCTGTTCACGGTGCTGCAGGGCGTGGCGCCGCAGCTGCGCGAACTGGCCGCGAACTTCAGCGAGCCCTCGGGCGCGGTGTGCGAGGGCCTGCGCCTGCAGCTGGGCGACGCCGGCGCGCCGCAGTGGCTGTCGCTGTCGGTGCTGAAGCTCGACCCGACCCGCCTGATGGCCGTGGTCACCGACGCCACCCACGAGGTGCAGCGCGAACAGGAACGGCTGGCGCGGCGCCTGAAGACGGCGGCCCGCACCGACGCCCTGACCCGCATGCCCAACCGCGAGGCCCTGCTGGAACAGGCGCAGCAGATGCTGGCGCGGCTTCCGGGCGGCGGCCCGGACGGGATCGGCTTTGCCCTGCTGTTCATGAATTGCGACCGCTTCCGCCAGATCAACGACGCCCTCGGCCAGGCCGCCGGCGACCGCCTGCTGGTGCAGATCGGCGAGCGTATCCGTTCCACCCTGCGCCCGCCCAGCGACCGCATCGATCCGAACGCCGGCGGCGGCCAGATGGCGGCCCGGGTCGGCGCCGATGAATTCGCCGTGCTGCTGGATGGCCTGCGCTGCCGCGAGGACGCCGAGCGGATCGCCGCGCGCCTGCTCGAGGCGCTGGGGCGCAGCTACCAGCTGCCGGGCGGCCAGGTCGTCGACTGCAAGCTGTCGATGGGCCTGGTGTGGGGCGCGGACGCCGGCAACTTCGCGGGCGAAATGCTGCGCGACGCCGGCATCGCCATGGTCGAGGCCAAGCGCACCGGCGGCGCCCTCTGCACGGTGTTCGAGCCGGCCATGCGCGAACGCGCGGCGCGCCGTGCGGATACCGAATCCGAGCTGCGGCAGGCCTTGGCCGGGGACGAGCTGTTCGTGGTCTACCAGCCGGTGGTCGGGCTGCGCCCGGACGGCGGCACCGACCTGTCGGCCGGGGTCGAAGCCCTGGTGCGCTGGCAGCATCCGGTGCGCGGCGTGGTGCCGCCCTTCGAATTCATCCAGGTGGCCGAGGAATCGGGCCTGATCGGCGCACTCGGCGACTTCGTGCTGCGCCGCGCCTGCCGCGATTTCATGGCCTGGCAGCGCGAGCTGGGGCCGCAGGCGCCGCGCCTGCTGGCGGTGAACCTGTCGCGCGCCCAGCTGGGCCAGCCCGGCTGGCCGGAGACCGTGCGCGCCATCCTCGACGAGGCCGGCATGCGCCCGGCCGAGCTGCAGCTCGAAGTCACGGAAAGCCTGGCGGCCCAGGACCAGCAGGTGCAGGACCGGCTGCACGAACTCAAGGCGCTCGGCATCACGCTGGCGCTGGACGATTTCGGCACCGGCTATTCCTCGCTGTCGAGCCTGCACCAGCTGCCGGTGGACACGGTCAAGATCGACCGTTCCTTCGTCTGCCAGGCCGACACCAGCCACCACCACCGCGTGCTGATCGAAGCCACGGTGAAGGTCGCCGAGAGCCTCGGCATGAGCACCGTGGCCGAGGGCATCGAGACCGAAGCCCAGGCCGCCGCCGTGCGCGGCCAGCAGTGCGCCAAGGGCCAGGGCTACCTGTTCAGCCGCCCCTTGACCTCGCCGGCGCTGGTGGACTGGCTGCGCGCCGGCATCCAGGGTCCCGCCATCTAGCGCATCGCCAGCGGCCGGCGCCGGCTCGGGGCCGGGAAGCCCGCGTCGAGCTGGGCCAGGTCATCGGCGCCCAGCGCCAGGTCGAGCGCGGCGCGGTTCTCGCGCACGTGATGGGGCCGCACCGCCTTCGGGATCACGACCACGCCGTCCTGGCGCAGCAGCCAGGCCAGCGCCACCTGGGCCGGCGTCACCCCGTGGCGGCGCGCGACCGCGGCCAGCTGCGGATTGCCCAGCAGGCCGCGCTGCTCGCCGGGGTTCGACTCCAGCGGAGAGTAGGCCATCACCGGGATCCGCCGCTCGCGGCACCACGGCAGCAGCTCCCATTCGATGCCGCGCTGGCTCAGGTTGAACAACACCTGGTCGGTCGCGACCAGTTCGCCGCCGGGCAGCGCGGCCGCTTCCAGCATGTCGTCGAGGTCGAAATTGCTGACGCCGAAGTCGCGGATCTTGCCCTGTTCGCGCAGGCGTACGAAGGCCTCCAGCGTCTCCGCCAGCGGTACATTGCCGCGCCAGTGCAGCAGATAGAGATCGATGCAGTCCGTGCCGAGGCGCCGCAGGCTGCGCTCGCAGGCCGCCCGCACACCCTCGCGGTCGGCGTTGTGGGGATAGACTTTGCTGACCAGGAACACGTCGTTGCGGCGCCCCGCGATCGCTTCGCCCACCACTTCCTCGGCCCCGCCCTCGCCGTACATCTCGGCCGTGTCGATCAGGGTCATGCCGAGGTCCATTCCAAGACGCAGCGCCGCCACCTCGTCGCGGCGCGCGGACGGATCCTCGCCCATATTCCAGGTGCCCTGGCCGAGCACGGGAATCCGATTACCCGACGGCAATAGCAAAGCCTCCATGACGTCTCCTTTCGCGTAAAAACCGACAATACCGCAGGCACGGCGCTTGTGCGCGCTCAAGAGCGAGATTGAGGCAGGCGGGCTTGCGCGCCACTCCGCGGCGCACACTTGGCCGGTTAGCTGCTGCATGCCGCGCGACCATGACACTGACACGCTGCCTTTTCCTTCTCCTCGCCGTCGTCCTGGCCGGCTGCACCGTCAAGGACGACCATACGGTGGCGGTCACGCCCCAGGTCGTGCCGACCGAGCTCTGGGTGGCGCCGGATGGCCTGGACAGCAATCCCGGCACCCGCGCCGCGCCGCTGCGTTCGCTGGCGCGCGCGGCCCTGCTGGTCACGCCCGGCACCACCGTCAACGTGCTGCCCGGCACCTACCAGGGCGGCTTCCACACCAGCGTCAACGGACTCGCCAACGCGCGCATCGTGTTCCGTTCGACGGAACGCTGGCAAGCCCGCCTGGTGCCGCCGGCGGTGTCGCGCAGCGCGATGGCCTGGGACAACCGCGCCAGCTACGTCGACATCCAGGGCTTCGAGGTCGACGGCACCGCCCACATCGCCGGACAGGCCTGGACGACGGGAATCCACAGCGGGGGCGCCTATAACCGCGTCGCCTTCAACCACGTGCACAATATCGCCACCGCCCTGCCCTGCAATGGCAAGGGCGGCGCCGGGATCGGCCTCGACGGCGTAAGCGATGGCAAGGGCATGGTGTCGATGGTGGTGGGCAACAGCGTGCACGACATCGGCGCGCCCGGCTGCCGCGACGTGCGGGGAATCGCGATGGACACGCCGGGAACCGTGCGCAACAACATCGTCTATCGCGTGGCCGGTCCCGGCATCCACCTGTGGCAGGATGCCCGCAAGGTCATCGTGGTCAACAATACGGTCGCGGCCACGGGCACCGGCATCCTGGTGGACGGCGGCGGGCGCCACGGCAAGGGATCGAGCGACCACAACCACGTGCTCAACAACATCGTGTTCGACAACCGCACCGGCGTCGCGGAGATGGGCGCGACGGGCAGGCACAACAGTTACCGCCACAACCTGGTGTACGGCAACCGGGACGCGGACTGGCGACTGGCCGAGGGCATGCGCCATTCCGGCACCGTCGCCGCGGCGCCCGGCTTCATCGGCTATTCGCGTACCGGCACGCCGGATTTTCGGCTGGCGGCGGAGTCAGCGGCCATCGGGAAGGGGCTCGAGCATGGCGCCGATGGGCCGGATTTTCATGGGAAGCCACGTGGCCAGGCCGATGCAGTCGATCTCGGGGCTTGTCAACACTGAGGCCGGCAACGGCTTCGATCTGGACGGAACGACGCTAAGCAATGCCGTAAAGCGAATCGATCCCGGCCCTGACGTCATCAAAACGACGGTTTCGTGCTTCCCGTTTCCATCTATCGGTAATTTGCGTAGCGCGTCCATGTTCATTGCCTCGACCAACTACCGGGGGCCTCTGGCCGCAAGTGGATGCTCAGCGCAGCGCATATCAAACCGAAGCCCAAGCGCGGCGCGACCAGCGCAACAGCCATTGCGATCGCAAAAATCGCAAGAACGACCAGCGACCGGCGCGTCGCCATGCGCTTCTCCCGGTCTGACACCTGAGTAGCGTCCGCTTGACTCAACACTTCCCGCTCAAAGGCGTTATAGGCAATATCCACACACACGAAAACCCCTGCGTAAAACATTACTGGAGATGATGCAAGTCGGGTGCGTGAAACCCATGCCGTCGCAAAGGGTAAGAGGGACACCATGAAAAGATGGGCGAAATTAATCCACATCAATTTAAGGGTCGGAACACTTACGAACCGCATAAGGTAATGGTGATTTATCCAAATAATGGCAATGAAGAGGTAGCTCACTGCATAACTGATGGCGGTAGGCCATAGAGGCAAGAGCGCAGAAAATGTCGGCACATCTGGCGCCCGAAGCTCCAGTACCATCACGGTCACGATCACCGCAAACACACCGTCAGAAAATGCAGCCAGCCGGTCTGCCGTTACTTTCTCTCTTTTCATGGTGAATTCCTTGGATCGCTCAGGGCCAAGCTCTTGCTCGCAAGTCAGGATTACCGCATGGCTTCCATGTCGTAATCAAGCAATGGATCGTTGTGTCGCTGGTACAGTCCTGCTGACGCCGACGTACGCCGACTGATGATGTCCATGCCGCGATCGTCGTATGGATGAACGACAATTCCCTTGTTCGGATTGAGCAGATAAACCCGGCAGTGAGGGTTCAGGCGTAGCGGCGACCCAAAGCCGGCGGCGACCGCACACCAAAGCAGATTTTGCAGCTTGGCCGTGGAGACTTCAACAGCGCAGCTTACCCGGTAGATTGCTTTCGTTCGTCTCGTCCGCTTGATCTTTTTCCAGCCAAACGTCTCTGACCCTTGGAACGACAGGTCCGGCCATACGAAGCCCACCTCGGAAGTCGTAAAACAAGGCGTGTCGGTACGGTCTCCCGACAATTTCCTGAATTTCTCTTCTGAAGTTCATACCGTTTTCGTTGGAAGATCGATGCTCCGTACTGCGATCCTGCGCTAAGTACTGCATTGTCCGATTCCGGTCGAAAGCGCTTTCAGCGGGAAAGCCGTCATCGCTCCAAACCGACGTTGGCCTCTGTTCCAATGGGAACGTAAAAACCCCACACGTTCGGAGACAGCTCGGCAGCCGCAAAGTTGAAACGGGTGCGACTATCTTCAAATCGACACACCCGGAAAGCATGGCGTTGTGCTGCGAAAGCGGATGCGGAAGACTTATCGGGGGCGCATCCAGCGCCCCACTTACCGGACCAAATGTTCGATCCATCGACTACCCGGGCGTCTCCTTCCGCGACGACGCCGATCGGCGTCCATCCGCACATTGCCAGACGCCCTGAACCGTCACAGAATCTCGTTCAACACCTCAGCCGGCCGGCACAGCCGCACACCCTTCGGCGTGACCACGAACGGCCGGTTGATCAGGGTCGGGTTCGCCACCATGGCGTCGAGCAAGGCGTCGTCGCTGACGTCCGGCTTGTCCAGGCCGAGTTCGCCGTACAGGGCTTCCTTGCTGCGCACGGCGTCGCGCACGCTCAGGCCGGCTCGTGCGATCATTTCCCTCAGTTGCTCGCGCGCAGGCGGAGTCTCCAGGTAGTTGATGACTTCCGGTTCATGGCCGGCCTCGCGGATCATGCCGAGCGTGGTGCGCGAGGTGCCGCAGCGTGAATTGTGAAAAATCTTGATGTCCATTCGTTAAATCCCTTCTTGAACAATGCATGAGTCTTGTTGCTCAGGCAAGGCATGATACCGACGGCGCTACAACGCTTCCAGTTTTTTTGCTTGTCCGGCGATTTTTCCCGCTATAGAATCCCCGCTTTATTTTCCGGGGCGCAATGGAAGAAGCCCGGCTGAAAGAGACAAGATGCAAGAACACCTGATGCGCCCGCCCGCGCTGCCGACCTGGGGTCAACGTACCGCGCTGCGCCTGCTGAACATGATTGGCTGGAACCTGTACTTCAAGCCCCTGCCCGGCCCGCATGGCATCGCCGTGGTCTATCCGCATACCTCGAACAACGACTTCTTCGTCGGCCTGCTGGCCAAGTGGGCGGTCGGCCTGCAGTTCCGCTGGCTGGCCAAGGATTCCCTGTTCCGCGGCCCGATGGGCGTGGTGATGCGCTACTGGGGCGGCGTCGCGGTCGACCGCAGTGCGCCACAGGGCGCGATCAGGCGCCTGGCCGAGAACATGCTGGCCTCGAAATGGTTCTGGCTGGCGATCACGCCGGAAGGCACGCGCGGCTACCGTCCCTACTGGAAGAGCGGCTTCTACCGCATCGCGCTGGCGGCCCAGGTGCCGGTGCTGCTGGTGGCGATCGATTACGGCAAGAAGGTCGTCGACGTCACCAAGACGATCACCCTGACCGGCGACGAGGCTACCGACATGGCGGCGATCGCCGCAGCCTATGAAGGCGTGAAGGCAATGTATCCGAAGGACGCGGCGCCGATCCGCCTGGCCGAGCCGGGCTCGGAAGACGCCCGCAAGCAGGCCTGACCCTTCAGCCCGGCCCAGTTCATCTCAACCGGGCTCAACGCCGCTGGCGCCGCGCCCTGCGCGCGGTGACGGCGGCGCGCACCCTGCCAAGTCCCCGCTTCCACAGCACCATCTCGATGAACATGGCCGAGACCAGGGTAGCCCAGGCCAGGGCGATCTCGACGCCGGAACGCATGCCGATGGCGGCCAGCAGGACGGCGGACGCCAGCAAAATCAGGGTGGTTCGGCTAACCATGCTTCTCTCCAACGAGTAGTCAACGGCTCCATACTGCCACAGCTCGCTTAAACCGACCAGGATTCGTCCCCGGCCGACAGGGTATGCCAGGCATTTGCCGTGCTCAGGAACACCTGTCCGCTGAGCCGCTCCAGCAGGCTCGATTGCTTCAGCCGGTCCATCACCGGCCCCTTCACTTCGGCCAGGTGCAGGCGCACGCCGCGCTGGGACAGCGCCGTATTCAGGTCCAGCAGGCCGAACAGGGCCGATGTGTCGATCGCATTCACGGCCGACAGCACCAGCACCAGGTCGCGCGTGCCGGGATGCAGGTCGATCTCTTCCTCGACGCGGGCATTGACCGCTTCCACGTTGCCGAAGAACAGGCCGGCGTCCACGCGCAGCAGCAGTACGCCGCTGCGCGTCTCGGCGTCGTAGCGCTCGATGTTGCGGAAATGCTCGGTGCCGGCGATGCGGCCCAGCACCGCGATGTGCGGCCGGCTTTCGCGCCAGATCATCGCGCCCAGCGACAGCAGCAGCCCCACCACCACCCCGGCCTCGACGCCGAGCAGCAGCACGCCGCCGGCGGTGGCCAGCAGGGCCAGCGCGTCGGCGCGGTCATAGCGCCAGGCGGTGCGGAGGGTCGCCGTTTCCAGCATGCCCAGCACGGCGACGATGATGGTGGCGGCCAGCACCGGCAGCGGCAGCAGGGCCAGCCAGCCGGTCGGCAGCACCAGGGCCGCGCCCAGCAGCGCCGCCGCGATGACGCCGGCCAACTGGGTGTTGGCGCCGGCAGCGAAGTTCACGGCCGAGCGGGACAGGCTGCCGGTGACCGGAAAGCCGCCGCTCAGGAAGCTGCCGACGTTGGCCGCGCCCAGGCCGATCAGCTCGGCATTCGTCTGCAGCTTCTCGCCCTTGCGGGCCGCCAGCGCCTGGGCGCCGGACATCGAGATCAGGAAGCACATGAAACCGATCAAGAGGGCCGGCTTGGCCAGCTGCTGCCAATGTCCTGCGGACGTCGCCAGGTGCAGGCCCGGCAGGCCGGCCGGTACCTGGCCGATCACGCGCACGCCGATCCGGTCGAGGCCGAACGCGGCCACCACCACGATCGAGCCGGCCACCAGCAGCATTGGCGTCAGGCGCGCGCCGACGTCGGCGGCGGCCGGCGGCAGGCCGCAGCGCCGCAGCAGGCGGGCGCCGTAGCGGCGCGCCAGCACCAGCAGCGCCAGCGCCCCCAGCCCCAGCGCGGCGCTGGACCCGTGCCAGTGCGGCAGCCGCGCGCCCAGCAGGGTGCCGAGCTGGTCGTACGCGATCAGGATCGAGGAGCCGATGGTGAAACCGTTCAACACCGGGCGCGAGAAGAAGTTGGCGAGGAAGCCCACCCGCAGCAGGCCGCAGGCCAGCAGCACCAGCCCGGCCAGCAGGGCCAGCTGGGCGGCCAGCACATCGTGCAGCGCGCTGCCGGGCGCGGCCAGCGGTTCGAGCATCGAGGCCGTCATCAGCGAGATGATCGCCATCGGCCCCACCGATTGCGTGCTGCTGGTGCCGAACAGTGCGTACAGCAGCGGCGGCACGATGCTGGCGTAGATTCCCGCCACGGGCGGCAAGCCGGCCACCAGCGCGTAGGCCATGCCCTGCGGGATCATCATCATGGCCACCACCACGCCCGCACCCAGGTCGCCGGCCAGCCACGCGCGGCGGTACCCCTTCAACCAGGCCAGCATTGGCGTCCCTCGCTCACTGCATCGCCAGTTCGACGCAGTTGCGCCCTGCGCGCTTGGCGCGCGCCATGGCGGCGTCGACGCGCACGGTCAGCGAATCCGCGCTTTCCTGCTCGCCCAGCTGGGCCACGCCCAGGCTGACGGTGACGCGGTCGCAGCCCGGCACGGCGGTCTGCTCGACCGCATGGCGGATCTTTTCGGCCATCCTGAGCCCGTCGATCGCGCTGGTGTGCGGCGCGATCACGTGGAATTCCTCGCCGCCCGAGCGCACCAGCACGTCGCTCGAGCGCAGCACCCCGCGCACGCAGTCGGCCACGGTGCGCAGCGCGACGTCGCCGACCGGATGGCCGTAGGTGTCGTTGATGGCCTTGAAGCGGTCGATGTCGAAGGACAGCAGGGCCAGCGGGGTGCGGTAGCGGCGCGCGCGCCGCACTTCCCGTTCGAGCAGCTCCTCGCCGTGGCGGCGGTTCGCGACCCCGGTCAGGGCATCGGTGGTCGACACATAGGTCAGGCGCGCTAGCAGCTGTTCGCTTTCGAGGTTCATGTCGACCAGGCGCAGGCCCAGCGCGGCCTGGTCGGCGCAATCGTGCAGGGTGTCGAACACTTCCGGCGCCAGCGGGTTCGCATGGTCCAGCAGCAGCGACAGCGCGCCGCGCGGGGCGCCCGGGCCGTCGGCCGGAACCGGGATGCCCAGCGCCTGCACCACGCCGTGGGCGCGCAGGCTCTCTTCGAGGGCCGGTTCGGCGGCCTGGGCGAGGGTCTCGAGCAGCGCCGGCTCGCCGCCGGCGGCGGCCAGCAGGCCGGGGAAGGCGTGGCGCAGCGGCGCCTGCAGCAGCCGCTCGCTGCGCTGCAGGAGGATGCCCAGGCGCAGCCCGGCGGCCGCTCCGCGTCCGAGTTCGGCATCGAGCTGCAGGTCGCCGTCCGCGGCCTTGCGGAACAGCGCGGCGTGCAGCACGCCCGGCCACGCCAGCACCGCCCGGCACAGGCGTTCGCCGAGGGTCGATCCGTCATCGCCCTCCTCGAGCGCCGCCTGCACGCGCGTGCGCAAGGCCAGCAGCGCGCGCAGGGAACCCGCATCGGCTGCCGGAGCCCAGCCGGACGGCGTGTCGAGACAGCGGCGCACGGCCGCCTGCAGGCGCGCCGGCTCGACCGGCGTGATCGCGTAGGCGGCCGGGCCGAAGGTGTTCAGCAGCGGCAGCCAGCCTGCGTTGGCGAAGGGGCACAGCAGCAGGGCCGGGGCGCCGGCGCGGCGCGCCAGCAGCGCGCCCAACGGGTCGAGGTCGATGCTCGGTTCGAAGCGTTCGAGGTCGATCACCAGCAGGTCCGGCGCGGACTCGGCGATCAGCCTGCCCGCCATGTCGGCGCTGTCGGCCAGGTCGAGGCGCCCGAACAGCGGGCCGCAGTCCCGGGCGAAGCCGGCGCGCCGCTGCGCCACCGGGCTGACGTAGATCCCGGCCCTTCCTCCATCCTGCTGCGACATCCTGCACTCCTCAGACTTCGTACCAGGTTGAAGTTTGCCACAAAGCACTTAGCCCGCCTAGCAATTGCGGCGCTGTGTGTGGAAGCGCACGGTAGCGAAGACCGGCTGGCGGGAATACTGGGGGATCATGTAACAGCGAATGCACAAGGAGACCGGCATGGCAAACCAGGACGATGTGGCGAACAAGCAGAAGGCGATCCAGAACCGCCAGGACCAGCACGACGGCAGCATGCAGAAGGGTGAGCAAGGCAGCGGCGGCGCGGCGCAGACGGGCGTGAACCAGCCGTCCGGCGACTTCCCTGCCCAGCACCTGGCCAAGCCCGGCCTCGAAGCGCAGATGGAACTGAAGCCGAAGTTCATGGCCGAGCAGTACAAGGGCAGCGGCAAGCTGGCCGGCCAGGTCGCGATCGTCACCGGCGGCGACTCCGGCATCGGCCGCGCGGTCGCGATCCTGTTCGCGCGCGAGGGCGCCGACGTCGCCATCCTCTACCTGAACGAGCACGAGGACGCCGCCGAGACCCAGCGCTACATCGAAGCCGAAGGCCAGCAATGCGTGACCGTTGCCGGCGACGTCAAGGACATGGAATTCTGCCAGCAGGCGGTCGACCAGATCGTCGCCAGGTTCGGCCGCCTGGACGTGCTGGTCAACAACGCCGCCTTCCAGGAACACGCCGAATCGCTGCTCGACCTCGACGAAGACCGTTTCGACGAGACGATGAAGACCAATATCTACGGCTACTTCCACATGGCCAAGGCCTGCCTGCCCTACATGAAGCGCGGCGCGGCGATCGTCAACACCGGTTCGGTCACCGGCCTGAAGGGATCGAAGAAGCTGCTCGACTACTCGACCACCAAGGGCGCGATCCACGCCTTCACGATGTCGCTGGCGGCCAACCTGCTGGACAAGGGCATCCGCGTGAACTGCGTGGCGCCTGGCCCGGTCTGGACGCCGCTGAATCCGGCCGACCAGTCGCCGGAAGACATTTCCAAATTCGGCCAGCAGACCACCTTCGGCCGTCCGGCCCAGCCGGAAGAGCTGTCGCCGGCCTACGTCTACCTGGCGTCGAACGTGTGCTCGGGTTATGTGACGGGCGTGGTGCTGCCGATCACCGGTTCGGTGGGCGAATAAACCTTCAAGGAGATTGCGATGGCTCGTAGCATGTGGAAGGGAGCGATCAGTTTTGGACTGGTCCACATCCCGGTCGAACTGTACCCGGCAACCAGCGAACATAGCCTGGACCTGCACATGCTCGACCGTCGCGACTTTGCGCCGATCGGTTTCAAGCGCTACAACAAGAACACCGGCAAGGAAGTCTCCTGGGACGACATCATCAAGGGCTATGAATACGCGACCGACGAATACGTGGTGCTGTCCGACGAAGACCTGCGCCGCGCCAATCCGGAAGCGACCCAGACCATCGACATCCTGGCCTTCGTCGACGCCGGGCAGGTGCCGCTGCTCTACTACGAGCAGCCCTACTACCTGGCTCCCGGCAAGGGCGGCGACAAGGTCTATGCGCTGCTGCGCGAGACCCTGCGCGATGTCGGGAAGATCGGCATCGCCAACGTCGTCATCCGCGTCAAGCAGCACCTGGCGGCGCTGGTGTGCGTCGACGACGCCATCGTCCTCATCACCCTGCGCTACCCCGACGAGATCCGCCCGACCGACGAAATGAAGATCCCGGGCGAGCACTCCAAGGCGGCCATGGTGACGGCCAAGGAACTGCAGATGGCCAAGGCCCTCGTCGAAGGCATGAGCGAGAACTGGAAGCCGCAGCAGTACCACGACACCTACCGCGAAGACGTGATGGCCATGATCAAGAAGAAGATCAAGGCCAACCAGACCAAGACCATCACCATGCCGGAGCCGGAAGAGGAGAAGCCGAAGAAATCCAACGTCATCGACCTGGTCTCGCTGCTGCAGGCCAGCCTGGGCAGGAAGCCCGCCGCCGCGCATGCGGGCGACGATGATGACGACGACGACGAACCGCCGCCGCGCAAATCGCGCAAGCCTTCGGCCGATGAGGACGAGGACACCGATGAGACGCCGCCGCCGCGCACGCGCAAGCCGGCCACGCACCCGACCGTGCAGGCGCGCGCCACCGCGGCGAAGAAGCCGGCCGCGAAGAAGACTGCGGCCAAAACCGCCGCCGCCGCCAAAAAGCCCGCTGCCAAAAAGGCCGTCGCCAAAAAGGCCACTGCGGCCACCGCGGCCACCGCGGCCAAGGCGCCGGCCCGGCGCAGGAAGGCGGCCTGAGTGGATTGGGATACGCTGGTCGACTTCCTGCAATGGCCGGCCATGGCGGTCACGCTGGCCGCCGCCTTCCTGGTCGGCGCGCGCCATGCCCGGCGCCGCGTGTTCGGCTTCTATACCTTCATCCTGTCCAACCTTCTCTGGATCGCCTGGGGCCTGCATGACGAGGCCTGGGCGCTGATCGCGCTGCAGGTGGGGCTGTGTGCGATGAACGTGCGCGCGATCGTGCGCAACCACAGGGAGGCGGAGGCGGAAAGCGGGAAGGAAGACGGCGCGCAGCCGGCCCGCACCTCGTGAACGTCGTTCCCGCCTGCGCGGGAACGACGTGCTGGCGCAGCGGGGCCCTTCCTATTTCGCCTTGAACCCCAGCGCCTTCATCGCCTTGGTCAGGGTCACCGCGCTCTCGTCGTAATCGTCCCAGGGCGAATTCCCCACCGCCAGCCGCTCACCCACCGTGCGCACCGTCCAGTGCGCGCCCGACGTCAGCTCCGGCAGTTCTTCCCAGCGCACCGGCACCGAGATGCCGAGCCCCGGCCGCACGCGCGCCGACCAGGCCGAGACCGTGGTCGCGCCGCGGCCGTTGCGCAGGTAGTCGATGAAGATGCGGCCGACCCGGTTCTTGGCGCCGCTCTTGTCCGAGAAGCGGTCCGGCAGGGTCTTGGCCAGGTGGGTCACGATGGCGTGCGAGAAGTCCTTCACCGTGTCCCAGTCCAGCTTCGGCTTGAGCGGCACGACCACGTGCAGGCCCTTGCCGCCGCTGGTCTTCAGGAACGGGGTCAGGCCCAGCTCCTGCAGGAAGGCCCGCATCACCTGGGCCGCTTCCTGCACCGCCGGCCATTCGATGCCCTCGCCGGGGTCGAGGTCGAACACGAAGCGGTCCGGCGTGTCGTAGCGCTTCTCGACCGCGTTCTGGCTGTGGATCTCGACCACGTTCCACTGGGCGCAGGACAGGATGCCTTCGACGGTGTCGATGCGGGTCATGCGCGGATGGTCGGGATCGAGGGCCTGGTCGAGCTGGCCCACGCCCGGCATCTTGCGGGGGTCGACCACGTGCTTCTGGAAGAACAGCTCGCCGCCCACGCCCTCGGGCGCGCGCACCAGCGAGACCGGGCGGCCCTTCAGGTGCGCCATCATCAGCTCGCCCACCAGCGCGTAGTACTCGACCAGTTCGAGCTTGGTGACGCCGCTCTGCTTGTCCATCACGCGCTCGCCATGCGTGACCTTGAAGGCCGACGGGATGCCGCTGTCGGCCGTTGCCGGCGCCGGTGCCTTCGATGCCTTGCCGCTGGCGCGCTTGCGCGGCGCCGGCTTCGCTGCCTCTTCATCGTTCTTCACGGTCGCGGTCTCCTGCACATGTTTGGGCTGTTCGCGCACCACGCTTTTGGCCGGCTTGTCCTTGCGCAGGCCCTGGAACACGGGGTGGCGGATCGAATTGGTCGCGGTCCATTCCGAGAAACTGACTTCGGCCACCAGCTCCGGCTTGACCCAGTGGTTGCCGCGGCCCGGCACGGCGCGCGGCGGGAAGGGATTGTCGTCGGTCTCGATGGCTTCCAGCGTCTCGCGCATGTGGCGCAGCGAGGCGCCATTGAAGCCGCTGCCGCAATTGCCGGCGTAGCGCAGCACGCCGTCCTTGTCGTAGTAGCCGAGCAGCAGCGAGCCGATGCCGGTGCGCGCGCCATGCGGATCGGTATAGCCGCCGATCACGAATTCCTGGCGCATCCCGCATTTCAGCTTGATCCACTCGGGCGAGCGGCGCGTCACGTAGCGCGAGTCGCGGCGCTTGCCGATCACGCCCTCCAGGCCGATCTGGCAGGCCGCCACCACCAGCTGGCTCGGGTCGGTGCCGAATTCGCTGGAAAAGCGCACGGTGTCGGACGGCTTTGCGGCCAGCACTTCCTGCAGCAGCGGGCGCCGCTCGTCGAGCCGCACGTTGCGCAGGTCGTAGCCCTTCATGTAGGGCGCGTCGAAGATGAAGTAGACGATCTGGGCGCGGTTGGAACCGTCGAAGGCCAGTTGCAGCAGGTTGAAATTCGGCTTGCCGTTCTCGTCGTGGACCACGATTTCGCCGTCGTACCAGCCGTCCGGCAGTTTCATGCGGCGGATCTCTTCCTGCAGCGGGCGCAGCTTCTCGGTCCAGTCGTTGCCGTTGCGGGTGATCAGGCGGATGTCCTTGCCCTTCCTGTCGACCCGGGTCACCATCCGGTAGCCGTCGAACTTGATCTCGAAGATCCATTCCTCGGGGCGCTCGGGCGGGCCGTCGACCAGGGTCGCCAGCTCGGGCGTGAGGGTGGCGGGCAGCTCGGCCTTGACCGCGCCCTCCGGCATGGCGCCGCGCTTCGCGGTCTTCGTGGCCGGCTTGTCGGCAGACTTCGCCGCAGCCTTCGTTGCCGACTTCGCGGCCGGCTTCTTCGCCGGCTTCGCCTCCGCCTCCAGCATGGCGACTTTGGCGCGCGCCGCGTCCCGATCTTCAGGCGCGCCCGGCATCGGCAAGTCCTTGACGCTGTCCGGCATCTCGTCCACGACCGAGAACTCGGACGCCGGCCGCATGTACTCGTCGTTCTCCTTGATCAGCAGCCAGGGTTCCTGCTTGTCGTCCTCGTGGCCGCGCAGGCGCACCAGCACCCAGCGGCCGTGCATCTTGTGGCCGTGGATCTCGAACTTGAGCTCGCCCTTCGCATAGCCCTTGCGCGGGTCGCCGATCGGTTCCCAGGTGCCCTTGTCCCAGACGATGACCTCGCCCGCGCCGTACTGCTTGGGCGGAATCGTGCCTTCGAAATCGGAATACGAGATCGGGTGGTCCTCGACGTGCACGGCCATGCGCCTGTCGTGGCTGTCGAAGCTGGGGCCTTTCGGCACCGCCCAGCTCTTCATGGTGCCGTCGAGTTCGAGGCGGAAATCGTAGTGCAGCCTGGTGGCCCAGTGCTTCTGGATCACGAAGGTCAGCGCGCCCTTGCTGGCTTCGCCGCCTTCCGCGGGTTCCGACGTGATCGAAAAATTCCGCTTGGCCTTGTATTCCTTGAGTGCGTCCGGCATGGCATCACCTGTACATCAGCAGCAATGTTGCCACTGTACCGGCCTGCCGCGGGCGCGACTGTACGGCAGCTAACCGTCGCGCCCTCCACTCAACTGATCAATTACTTTCGCTCAGATGAGCTCTTGTCGCGCGCCGCACGGAATTCCGAATCCTTTGCCCAGTTCGGCCAGGCGTTCGAATCGGCCAGTTCGCGGCCGACGGCGTACAGGATGCCCAGGTCGCGCGCCATGCCTTCGAAGGTCCACTCGCGCTGCCATTCGTCGGACGGCTGGTGGTAGTTTTCCTTGACGTAGCGGTCGGCCTCCTTCTTGCCGGCAGCGGCGCCGCCCTGCTCCCAGTGCTCGCCCGAACCGAAGGAAATCGCCGGCACGCCGCGCTTGGCGAACGGGAAGTGGTCGGAGCGGAAGAAGTGGCCGGCTTCCGGTTTCGGGTCCGGCGAGTAGCTCAGCTTCGCCAGTTTCGCCTTGTTCACCAGGCGGTCGAGCAGTTCCAGCCTGGCGCTGCCGGAGATCGTGAAGTCCTTCGCCTTGCCGTGCGGGTCGAGCGCGTCCATATTGATCACGCCGACCGTCTTCGCCAGCGGATACACCGGGTTCGCCGCATAGTATTCCGAGCCCAGCAGGCCCTTCTCTTCGGCGGTCACGGCCAGGAACACCACGCTGCGCTGCGGCGCCGGGGCGGCCGCGTAGACGCGCGCCAGCTCCAGCAGGGCCGCGATGCCGGTCGCATTGTCGACCGCGCCGTTGTAGATGCGGTCGCCCCTGGCGTCCGGCAGGCCGACGCCCAGATGGTCCCAGTGGCCGCTGTAGACCACGTACTGGTCCGGATGCCGGCTGCCCTCGCGCACGGCGATCACGTTCTTCGAGGTGATCACCTGGGCGTCGACGGCGTAGCGGCCGGACATCGACATGCCGGTCAGCTCGACCGGCTTGAAGTTGCGCGACTGCGCCGATTTCTTCAGCTTGTCGAAATCCAGGCCGGCGCGCTTGAACAGGTCGACCGCCAGGTCGCGCTGGATCCAGGCCTCGACCGGCGCATGGGCCTCGAGCGGGTTCTTGCGCACCACGTCGTACATGACGTTGGTATTCGAGTTCTTCACGGTCGCCCAGCCGTAGGAGGCCGGCGCCGTTTCGTGCACGATCAGGGTGCCGAGTGCGCCGCGGCGCGCCAGCTCTTCGAATTTATAGGTCCAGCGGCCGTAATAGGTCATGGCCTTGCCGCCGAATTCTCCCTTGCCGGTCTCGAAGTCCGGGTCGTTGATCAGGACCACGGCCAGCTTGCCCTTCAGGTCCTGGCCCTTGAAGTCGTCCCACTTGCGCTCCGGCGCGGTGACGCCGTAGCCGACGAACACCAGCGGCGCATCCTTGAACTCGACGCCCTTCGCGCCCGTCATCGCCGCGCGCACGGCGATCTGCTCGCCCTGGGTCAGCGCTTCTTCCTTGCCGCCTCCCTTGATACTGACCTCGACCGGGCCCTTGATCTCGAAACGGCCCAGCGGCACGTCCTGCGTCCAGCCGCGCTTGCCGTCGACCAGGTCGCCGCCCGGCTTCAGGCCGGCCGCCTCGAACTGGTTGATCAGGTAGGCGACGGTCTTGGTCTCGCCCGGCGTGTTCGGGCCGCGGCCCTCGAACTCGTCGGATGCGAGCACCTTGACGTCCTGCGACAGGTGGGAAGCTTCGATCTGCACGGCCTGCGTGGCCGGCACGGCGGGTTTGACCGCCGGGGCGGCCTGGGCAACTGCGGCGAGCGCGGCGAATACGGCTGCGGAAAGGATGGTGAGGGAAGTGGTCTTCACGGGGTCGTTTTTTTTGGTTGGTGGAAATGCCAGATGAGTATCCTTTGAATAATTTCCAATGTCAAACAGGCATCAATCGTGCGCATCGCATATAGTTGAGTTTTACCCCGCCCCCATCAGAGAGGTCTCGTGAAACCGTCCGCCGTGCTCGCCCCTTCCACCCTCGTCCTCACCCTGGCGCTGGCCCTGCCCGCCGCGCATGCGCAGACCGCCCCGTCGGCGCCATCCGCAGCCGCAGCCACGGCGCCCGATCCGGTCGCCAGCCTGGTCGGCCAGCTCGACCTCGGGCGCTACAAGGAAACCATCCGCGGCCTGGCTCGCTTCGGCGACCGCCGCCAGGGCACCGAACGCAACCGCAAGGCGATCGACTGGATCGAAGCCCAGCTGAAGTCCTACGGCTGCACTACCGAGCGCATCCGCTACGAGTACGTGGCCGCGCCGCGCCAGCGCGTGGCGGCCACCGGCGGCGGCCGCGGCGGCCCGTCCGGCCAGGGCGGCAGCACCCTGTTCGGCACCCGCGCGCCGACCGGCGTCAACGAGAATCCGCTGGCCCAACCCGACGAGCGCCTGCGCGCGCTGAACGCCGAACAGCCCGATCCGAAGGGTGGCCCGCGCGAAGAGGTCTACTGCACCAAGGTCGGCAGCACTCGTCCCGACGAGATGTACATCGTGGCGGCCCACATGGACGGCATGGGCTATGGCGAGGCGGCCAACGACGACGCCTCAGGCACCGCGCTGGTGATGGAACTGGCGCGGATCCTGAACGCACCCGGCGTCACGACCGAGCGCAGCATCCGTTTCGCGCTGTGGAACAACGAGGAGACCGGCCTGAACGGCGCCTCCGCCTATGTCGCCCAGCGCAAGGATTTGCAGGGCATCGAATCGCCGAAGGGCTCGGGCCGCTATCCGGAGCCGCGCTGGCTGGGCATGGTCCAGCACGACATGATGATGTTCGACCACGGCATGCCGGTCGCCCACATCGATGCGAATGGCAACACGGTGACGGCCCCGCCGCCCGAACAGCGCCGCGAAGCCGACGTCAACATCGAGTTCCAGGCGAATTCGCGCCAGGCCGAGGGCGCGCAGAAACTGGCCTGGGCCTTCCGCGCCGCCAACGACAAATACGCCTCCGACTACCCGGCCTCGGTCGGCCCGCACATGACGAACACGGACTCGACCCCGTTCATGGACCTGGTGCCGGCGATTTCGCTGCGCGAGAACGAGCGCGGCCAGCAGATCGGCGCCGGCTGGAACCCGCACTGGCACCAGCCGACCGACCTGGTGTCGACCTTCAGCGACAAGGATTACCTGCTGGGCCTGAACGCCGCCCAGACCACCTTGGCGGCGATCGCGAAGCTGGCAGAGGCCAACTTGCAAAAATGAAAGCCAATTGTAAATAAATGTAAAGAGGCGTCAACTGGCCTGCGGATGGCGGCGTTGAGGGATCAGCAGTACCCGGGAATGTCCCAAACATGTCAACGACAACACTGAAGGAAACATCGCCATGAGCAAAATCGTCGCTACCCTGATCGCCGGTCTGTTCGCTACCTCGGTATTCGCCGCCCAGTCGACCGCAACGTCGCCGACCACGACGACGACCCCTGCCGCCAAAGCCGATGTCAAAGCCGACAAGGATGTCGCCAAGGCAGAGGCCAAGGAAGCGAAAAAGGCAGCCAAGGCCGATGCCAAGGTAGAGAAGAAGGAAGCCGAAGCCAGCTCGGACGTCGCCGTCGCCAAGGCCGACGCGGCCAAGACCAAGGCCAAAGCACACAAGAAGGCCGCAAAGGCCAAGGCGGACGCAGCTGCCGACAAGGCCGCTGCCCACGCAGACCAGAAAGCCGACACGGCAGCTCACTAAGCCCAGCGGCTCAAGCCCCTCCCCCTCGAAAGACAGGCTGCGGCCTGTCTTTTTTTGTTCCTGCATCTACAATAAGGGTTCCCCATCGACCGGATCCGCCATGCACAAGATCGTCTTCCTCGACCGCGACAGCCTGATCGCCACCATCCGTCCACCCGCCTTCGAGCACGCCTGGCAGGAGTATCCGGCCACCGCGCCGCACGAGGTCGTGGAGCGCCTGCGCGGCGCGACGGTCGCGATCACCAACAAGGTGCCGCTGCGCGCCGCCGAGATCGCGCAACTGCCGGACCTGAAGCTGGTAGCGGTGGCGGCGACCGGTACCGACAACGTCGACCTGGCCGCCTGCCGCGAGCGCGGCATCGCGGTCTGCAATATCCGGAATTACTCGGTCGTATCGGTGCCGGAGCACTGCTTCGCGCTGATGCTGGCGGTGCGCCGCAACCTGATGGCCTATGCGGCCGACGTCGCCGCCGGGCGCTGGGAACAGTCGACCCGCTTCTGCCTGCTCGACCACCCCATCGCCGACCTCGCCGGCAGCCGACTCGGCATCCTCGGCTACGGTGCGCTGGGCCGGCGCGTGGCGCAGATCGGCCGCGCTTTCGGCATGGAGATCGCGGTCGCCTCGCGCTCGCCGGTGCTTGAGCCCGATGTGGTGCAGCTGCCGCTGGCCGAGCTGCTGGCGACGTCCGACGTGATCAGCCTGCACCTGCCGCTCACCGAGCAGACCCGCCACATGATCGGCGCGGCCGAGCTGGCGTCGATGAAGAAAAGCGCCATCCTGATCAATACCGCGCGCGGCGGCCTGGTCGACGAAGCGGCGTTGGCCGAGGCGCTGAAGAACGGCGTGATCGCCGGCGCCGGCTTCGACGTCCTGAGCAAGGAACCGCCCGTGCCCGAGAACCCGCTGCTGAAACTGGATCTCCCGAACTTCGTGCTGACCCCGCACGTGGCCTGGGCCAGCGGCGGCGCGATGCAGACGCTGGCCGACATGCTGGTCGAGAATATCGACGCCTGGGCGGCCGGCACACCGAAGAACCTTGTTTGATTAACCAGTCGCCCCGCGAAGGCGGAGGCCCAAGTATGGATTCCAACGCAATCACCCCGTCGACCATCATCCAGCTGGTCGACACCTTCTACTCCCGCGTGCGGGAAGACGCGATATTGGGCCCCGTGTTCGAGGCGAAGCTGGCCGGCCACTGGCACGAGCACATGCCGCGCATGTACGCGTTCTGGACCAAGGTCCTGCTCGATACCGGCGAATTCCAGGGCAATGTGTTCGGCAAGCACATGGCCCTGAGCGGCATCGGGAAGGAACACTTCGTGCGCTGGCTGACCCTGTTCAAGATGACCGCGATCGAAGTGTTCGGGCTGGAAGGCGCCGAGCCCGCGATCGTGGTCGCGAACCGCATCGCCAGCAGCCTGCAGCTGGGCTTCTTCGGGGATATCCAGGTCCAGGTCTGAGCGGAGCCGTCAATCGAGCCGCGCGATCCGCAGCAGGTTGGTGGTGCCCGAGGCGCCGAACGGCATGCCGGCCGCGATGACGATGCTCTGCCCCTCTCCTGCCAGCCCTTCGCGCCGGGCAGTGGCGCAAGCGAAGTCCGTCATTTCGGAAACGTCGGCGACATCATGGGTCAGCACCGCGTGCACGCCCCACACCAGCGCCAGCGCGCGCGCGGTGGCGAGCTTCGGCGTCATGCCGATGATCGGCGCCTGCGGCCGTTCCCGCGCCAGTCTCAGGGCCGAGTGGCCTGAACTGGTGTACGCGACCGTCGCCGCGACCTCGAGCAGCTCGGCCACGTTGCGCATCGCCAGGCCGATCGCGTCCGCAATCTCCGCGCGGGCCGGACTCTGGCCGGCCGCGATGCTCTCGCGGTAGAACGGGTCCGACTCGGTCTGGACGATGATGTTGTTCATCATGGTGACTGCCTCGACCGGGTATTTGCCCGAAGCGGATTCGGCGGACAGCATCACCGCATCCACGCCGTCGTAGATCGCGGTCGCCACGTCCGAAGCTTCGGCCCGCGTCGGCACCGGCGTCGTGACCATCGATTCGAGCATCTGGGTGGCGACGATGACCGGTTTGCCCAGGCGGCGGCAGACCCGCACGATGCGTTTCTGGATCGCCGGCACCTGCTCGGCGGGCATCTCGACGCCCAGGTCGCCGCGCGCCACCATGACGGCGTCGGCTTCCTCGACGATGGCTTCGAGATCGCCGATCGCCGCCGGCTTTTCCAGCTTGGCGACGATCCTCGCACGCCCCTGGACGATTTCCTTGATCTCGCGGATGTCTTCGACCCGCTGCACGAAGGACAGCGCGATCCAGTCGATGCCGAGGCTCAGGCCAAACGCCAGGTCCTTGCGGTCCTTCTCGGTCAGCGCCGACAGCGGCAGCACGACGCCCGGCACATTGACGCCCTTGCGGTCGGACAGCACGCCGCCGTTGACGACAACGGTGTCGGCCGATTCGGCATTGAATTTCTCGACCCGCAGCTCGATCCGCCCATCGTCGAGCAGCAGCCGGGTGCCATTCTCCAGCGCGGCAAAGATCTCGGGATGCGGCAGCGCGACGCGGGTGGAGTCTCCCGGCTGGCCGGCGTTCAGGTCTAGCCGGAACGGTGCGCCGGCTTCCAGCACCACCTTACCTTCGGCAAAGGTGCCGATCCGCAGCTTCGGTCCCTGCAGGTCGATCAGGACGCCCACCGGGCGGCCCAGCGACTGCTCCAGTGCGCGCAGCTTGTCGAGGCGCGCCTTGTGGTCATCAATGCTGCCGTGGCTGAAATTCAGGCGGAACACGTCGGCGCCGGCACGGAACAGGGATTCGATGGTGGCGGCGTCCGTGCTGGCCGGCCCCAGGGTGGCGACGATTTTCGCCTTGCGACGTCGATGCATGGTTTTTCAGAGTCCTATCAGGGCGCGTCGATCAGGATCGCGCGGAAGTCGTTGACGTTGGTGAGGGTCGGGCCGGTCACGATGGAATCGCCGAGCGCCTGGAAGAAGCCGTGCCCGTCGTTCCGGTCGAGGCTGTGCATGGGCCGGATCTCCCTGTCGAAAGCGCGCGCGAGGGTATCGGGCGAAAAATACGCACCGGCGATTTCTTCCTGGCCGTCGACGCCATCGGTATCGCCGGCCAGCCCGTGCACGCCGGGTTCGCCGCGCAGCGCGATCGCCGCCGCCAGCAGGAATTCGACGTTGCGGCCGCCGCGGCCATCGCCGCGCACCGTGACTGTGGTTTCGCCGCCCGACAGCAGCACGCAGGGCGCCGCGAAGGGCTGTCCGCGCCGCGCCACCTGCAGCGCCATGCCGGCCATGACCTTGCCGACGTCGCGCGCTTCGCCTTCCAGGCTGTCGCCGAGGATGTGGACGGCCACGCCGGCCTGCTCCGCAACGCGGGCCGCCGCCTCCAGCGCCATCTGCGGAGTGGCCACGAAGTGCACCTCATGTCCTTCCAGGCGCGGATCGCCCGGCTTGACGGACTCCTCCGCCCCGCTCTCCAGCACATCGCGCACCTTGGCCGGCAGCGCGATCCGGTAGCGGCGCACGATGTCGAGCGCATCCGCACAAGTGCTCGGATCGGCCACCGTCGGACCCGAAGCGATATCGAAAGGCTCGTCTCCCGGCACGTCCGAGATCAGCAGCGTCACCACATGCGCCGGATGGCAGGCCGCGGCCAGCCGCCCGCCCTTGATGGCCGACAGGTGGCGCCGCACGCAGTTCATTTCGCCGATGCTGGCGCCGGACGCGAGCAGCGCGCGGTTGACCGCCTGCTTGTCTTCGAGCGTGATGCCGGGCAAAGGCAACGGCAGCAGCGAGGAGCCGCCACCGGAGACGAGGCACAGCACCGTGTCGTCGGCAGTCAAGCCGTCGACCAGGGCGAGCATGCGGGCCGCCGCCTCCTGCCCGGCCGCGTCGGGCACCGGGTGCGCCGCCTCGACGATCTCGATGCGCTCGCACGGCACCGCATAGCCGTAGCGCGTGACGACCAGTCCTTCCAGCTCGCCGGGCCAGGCGCGTTCGACCGCCCGCGCCATCGCCGCCGAGGCCTTGCCCGCGCCGATCACCACCAGCCGGCCGCGCGGCCGGGCCGGCAGGTGGGGCGGGACGCATTTGTCCGGCTGGGCCGCCGCGATGGCGGCATCGAACATCGCTTCCAGCAGTTCCTTGTGGTTCATCGCTGCCAGGTCCTCAGGCCGAGACGTTCTGCGGCTTGACCAGGCCGACCGGCAGGTCTTCGCGCACTTCATGGCCGTGCGGGTTGACCAGGGCTTCCGGTTCGAGCTGTTCGCCGTCGAGGATGCGGTTCATGCGGTTCTTGTCGACCGCGCCCACCCAGCGTGCGACGACCAGCGTGCCGACGCCGTTGCCGATGGTGTTGGTGATGGCGCGCGCCTCGGACATGAAGCGGTCGACGCCGAGCAGCAGCACCATGCCGGACACCGGGATCTTGCCCATCGACGCCAGGGTGGCGGCCAGGGTGATGAAGCCGGAACCGGTGACGCCGGCCGAGCCTTTCGAGGTGATCATCAGCACGCCCAGCACCACCAGCTGGTCCATCAGCGACAGCGGCGTGTTGGTGGCCTGGGCGATGAAGATCGCCGCCATGGTGTAGTAGATGCACTGGCCGTCCGGGTTGAAGGTGACGCCCGACGGCACCACCAGGCCCACCACCGGCTTCGACACGCCCAGGTGCTCCAGCTTCTTCATCAGCTGCGGGACCACGGATTCGGACGAGCTGGTGCCGAGCACCGTGAAGATCTCTTCCCGGATGAACTTCAGGAACTTCCAGATGCTGAAGCCGGAGATCCGGGCGACCGCGCCGAGCACGATGAACACGAAGGCCACGCAGGTCAGGTACATGGAACCCATCAGCTGGCCGAGCGACAGCAGCGATGCCAGGCCGTATTTGCCGACCGTGAAGGCGATGGCGCCGAAGGCCGCGACCGGGGCGATCCGCATGACCATGCCGAGCACGATGAACATGCCGGTGTTGAAGGCTTCCAGCATGTCGACCACCGGCTTGGCGTGGCGGCCCATGCGCGACAGGGCGATGCCGAACATGGTGCCGAACACCAGGATCTGCAGGATGTCGTTCTTGGCCAGCGCATCGATCGCGCTGGTCGGGATCATGTTCAGCAGGAAGTCGACGAAGCCGGTCGATTTCGCGGCCGCCGCTGTGTAGTTGCTGATGCTCTTGGTATCGAGGTGGGCGGCATCGACGTTCATGCCGGCACCAGGCTGCACCACGTTCACGACGATCAGGCCGAGCAGCAGCGCGAAGGTCGACATCACCTCGAAATAGATCAGGGCGCGTGCCCCGACGCGCCCCAGTTCCTTCAGGCTTTCCATCTTGGCGATGCCGAGCACCACCATCGCGAAGATCACCGGTGCGAACACCATCTTGATCAGCCGGATGAACAGGTCACCCAGCGGCTTCAGGTCGGTGCCGAGCTTGGGATACAGGTAGCCGAGCAGGCCGCCGGCGATCACGCCGATCAAGACCTGGACGTACAGCTTTCCAAAAAAACTCCTGGACATGATGTCTCCTTTATCTGTTGTACTGCGTGTCCCCCCGGCTCTTTACGGCCGGTCGGGGACGAGGGATGTCGTCAGGCTGCGGCGCGCTCCTGGCTGCCGTTCAGGAAGTCGCACACGGCCCTGGTGACGTCGGCGGTGGTGGCCTGGCCGCCCAGGTCGCGGGTGTGCAGCGACGGCGTCGCCGTGACGCTTTCGATCGCCTGCATCACCTGCCGGGCGGCCTCGTTCTCGCCCAGGTGCTCGAGCAGCATGACGACCGACCAGAAGGTGCCGATCGGATTGGCCAGGCCTTTACCCATGATGTCGAAGGCCGAACCGTGGATCGGCTCGAACATCGACGGATAGCGGCGCTCCGGATCGATGTTGCCGGTCGGGGCGATGCCGAGGCTGCCGGCCAGTGCCGCCGCCAGGTCGCTCAGGATGTCGGCGTGCAGGTTGGTGGCGACGATGGTGTCCAGCGTGGCCGGACGGTTGACCATGCGGGCGGTGGCCGCATCGACCAGTTCCTTGTCCCACTTCACGTCCGGGAAGTCCTTCGAAACCTGCACCGCGACCTCGTCCCACATCACCATCGCATGGCGCTGGGCGTTGCTCTTGGTGATGACGGTAAGCTGCTTGCGCGGACGAGACTGGGCCAGCTTGAAGGCGAAGCGCAGGATGCGCTCGACGCCGACGCGGGTCATCATGCTGACGTCGGTAGCGGCTTCGATCGGGTGGCCCTGGTGCACGCGGCCGCCGACGCCGGAGTATTCGCCTTCCGAGTTTTCGCGCACGATGACCCAGTTCAGGTCTTCCGGCGCGCAGCGCTTCAGCGGACCGTCGATGCCGGGCAGGATGCGGGTCGGGCGCACGTTCGCGTACTGGTCGAAGCCCTGGCAGATCTTCAGGCGCAGGCCCCACAGGGTGATGTGGTCGGCGATGTCCGGATCGCCGGCCGAGCCGAACAGGATGGCATCCTTGTCGCGCAGGGCGTCGAGCCCGTCGGCCGGCATCATCACGCCATGCTTGCGGTAGTAGTCGCCGCCCCAGTCGAAATCTTCGAAGGAAAATTTGAACTTGCTGCTCGATGCGGCCAGCGCCTCCAGCACCTGGCGCCCTGCCGGCACCACTTCCTTGCCAATGCCGTCGCCGGGGATCGTCGCGATGTGATACGTCTTCATGGTTCCTGTCTCCTGTCTGGGTAAAAGTGCATCCGTGGACCCACTGTATGCGCTGGACGAAGGGAAACAGGTCGGCTAGACTTAATCCGTCTTTAACCCGAGGTTAAGAATCAACATGAGTAGTGGCATCCAGCCGGCCGAACTTGGCTTCTTTGTATCGCTGGGAAGCTGCGGCAGCCTGAGCGGCGCGGCGCGCGAACTCGGCATCAGCACGGCCGCCGTCAGCAAGCGCCTGTCGCAGATGGAAGCCCGGCTGGGCGTGCCCCTGGTGAACCGCACCACACGCCGCATGAGCCTGACGCCGGACGGAGAAGTTTTGTTCGAGCACGCCCGGCGCATCCTCGGCGAGATCGCCGACCTCGACCAGATGCTCGGCACCTCGAAAGGCCAGCCGAAAGGCCTGCTGCGGGTGAACGCCACCCTCGGCTTCGGCCGCCTGCACATCGCGCCGGCGATCTCGGCCTATGTATTGAAGTATCCGGAAGTCGACGTGCAGTTGCAGCTGTCGGTCAATCCCCCTCCCCTGACCGAAGACCAGTTCGACGTCTGCATCCGCTTCGGGGAACCGGGCGACACGCGCGTCATCGCGAAGAAGCTGGCGACCAACCGCCGCCTGCTGTGCGCCTCGCCGAGATACCTGGCCGCGCGCGGCGAGCCGCAGACGCCGGCCGACCTGGTGCGCCACAACTGCATCTGCATCCGCCAGGGCGACGAAGCCTACGGCACTTGGCGCCTGCACCGCGACCCCGACGGCAGCGGGCCCGGAGAGACGGTCAAGGTACGCGGCAACCTGACCACGAACGACGGTGAAATCGCCGTCAATTGGGCGCTCGACGGCCATGGCATCCTGATGCGCGCGGAATGGGACATCGAGCGCTACCTCGACAGCGGGCGCCTGGTGCAGGTGCTGCCGCACTACCGCACGCCGGATGCCGACATCTACGCCATCTACCCGCAGCACCAGCACCAGTCGGCGCGCATCCGCTCGCTGGTGGCTTTCCTGGCGCAGGCCTTCGAGCGCTTCGCCCTGCACCGCGGCGAGCGTCAGGCCAGCGCTTCGGCGACCGAATAATTCATCTCGATCCGGTCGCGGCCGTTCCGCTTCGCCAGGTACATCAGTTTGTCCGCCCGCTCCAGGGCTTCGCCCCGGCTCACCGGCGCCGCGCTGTCGACCAGGTAGATACCGATACTGGCGCTTACCCTGGCGCCGGGAAGGATTTCCAGCGCCGCGATATCGGTGCGCAGCTTTTCGAACGCTTCGATGACATCATCATGGGTGTCCGGGCTCTTCAGGGCGAACAGGAATTCGTCGCCGCCATAACGCGCCGCCGCGCCGACAATGCGGTAGCGGATCAGGTCACTCACGCGCATCAGCAAGGCGTCGCCGACCTGGTGGCCGTGCGCATCGTTGAGGACCTTGAATCCATCCAGGTCCATGGCCGCCACGGCGACTAGGCGGCCCGGCACATGGATCGCCGCCTCGATGACTTCGTCGAGGCCGAAGCGGTTCAGCAAGCCGGTCAGCGAATCCTGGCGGGCCTGGATGTCGGCCGCTTCCTTGGCGACCTGCAGCTCGCTCGCGCGCCGGCGCATGCGCCAGTTGTCCTTCCGCAGCTGCTGGGAGAGCGCGGCGGCGTACACGGGCAGGCAGCTGTTCGACACGATCAGACCCGCCGCGGCCAGCGGAACGCTGCGCCAGTATGGCGACATGAGCATCGCCGGGATCAGGCAAACCAGTCCGGCAAGCGCGCTTTTGTAGGCATACGAAGGGCCATAGCGCACGCCGTAGCCGATCGAGGCCAGCGCGGGGCACAACAACAATGGCGCTCCCTTCTCTCCGAACGCGACGTACAACAGGGCCATGCAGGCCTGGTCGATGACGATGCAGGCGTTCAGGCGCGTCAAGGACATGGTTTTCGCCGTATGCGAAAGCACGACCATGCCGGCGGCGAAACCGAGATACAGCGCCAGCGCCCAATAGCTGAGCGTATTCCCGACGGTCCGGTCGACATGGTAGACCGCGGCGAGGTAGACCATGAAGACGGCGACGAAGGAAAGGCGGAACCTGGACTGGCTTTGTTCCAGGGGGTGGAAGTACTGTTGCATGTGATCGGTAAAGCGGACGCGCGCGGGGCGGCTGTCAGTGCGGGAAGTGGATCACTGTACAGGAATTTTTACACGCGAAATGCGCGGATTGTCACGGCCCGATCAGGGCCGTTCCGATCGTCGAAGAAGAAAATTCATTGTCAGCAAAGCCCGTGGACGTTGCGAGTACTTGTTCTGCTCAATATGCCGAGGGGCATTACTGTCGTCCATTGTATCGTGCCAAACGAACAATTACCGAAGCTTTGGAAACACGTTGGCCGAAAGCGTTGTAACGATAACTCGTCAATAGCAACGGCGTCGCTTTAGGCGCACTCTGCGTCAAACGACCGCTGTCACCATAGGTATAGACGATAGTTCCATCACCGATCACATTACCGGCAAGGTCAAATGTATTCGTCTTGGCTGGCGTCGGATCGGTCGTGCTTAGAAGGCGATTACTGCTCGCGCTGATCGCGTAACTATAGGCGCCGGCACCGATGCGCAGTTGGCTTCGATTGCCATTGGCGTCGTAACTATAGCCTTGGCTCGTCGCGTAACCAATGTAACTGGTGAGTCGATCCAAGTCATCGTAGCCGTAGCTCTGGTCGTACAACGCTGGGGCCAATCCACCAGTACCAAGACCAGTGTGCGTGATGGCGGTAATCCGACCTGCTGCATCATACGTTAGAGTACGGTCCAAGCCGCCATTCGCCGGATTACCAAGTGGATAACCGGAGATTCGGCCGTCCAGATCGAAGCGGCGTGTGTAGGTATTTGGATGAACATCATCTACATGGTTACCCCACTTCCAGCTTTGCACCGGACCAAACGGGCCGTAGTGGATATCGTTCAGGAGCAAAATTGACGTTCCTGTCAACGGCAATCCATCAGCCCCAGGCGGATTAAGCACCAAGCTTGCTACATGACCGGCAGCGTCGTAGTAATAGTTGACGCGATTGCCACTCGGGTACGTAACGCTGGGGGAAGGCCACACATTGATCACAAAAGGGTAGCAGCAATGGCACTCGGGACGAAAAACGTCCAGATGACGCTCAGCATGTCGCCCGCGCTCGAGGCGAAGTTGGCGCGGCTGGCTGTTGCTAGCGGATCAACCGAAGCCGACGTTTTGCTCGAGGCGATCGCGTTGTACAAGGTCGCCCTACAAGCGAAATTGAAGGGGCAGGACGTGGCTGTCCTTGATAAGGAAAAATCTGTAGTGAGCGAGATCGATGGAATTTAGACGAGCTCCTGCGAGACGGAAAGGCGACCTGCTGCCGCACCTGAGCACCTGCAGCCGCACTTCGCCGTCCTTGCGCCAGGCTTCACGCTTAGTCGGTCCGGCCTGCCAGCCTGCGTCAGGCTTTGGGACGGGTTCATCGATCGCGCAAAGGCAAGCCGCTATGAATTTCGCCCGCGCCTCGATCGCGTTGGAAGGACTTAAAGCGTCACCGGAAGGGGAAGCATTTCAACAGCAATGGGGGCGAGGCGAGATCAGTCTTGAGGCATGCATTGACGCGATAAAGCGGCGGTACCAATCGGCAATATCTGGTGTTTCTTGAGATATTGCCGATCCGATGTCCGTAGGACACGCGGTTCCAAAGGCAAATCCCTTTGGCTCGGATATGTTGGACGAATCCGCAGGATTCGGTAAACATATCTGTCGTGCCTATCTTAAGCTCATTCTGGTTGTCCAGGTTGCAAATAGGTTGCAGGCAGCGGTAGATAGGTTGCAACCTAGTGCACCGCGACCATACGGCAAACGTAATTCTCATTAACTACGTTTCGCTATTTATCAATTTTTCCAAACCTTTCACATAGCCCTGCTCTATACTAGTAAAATTTTTTCTCCCCAAAAGTATCTGCAAGCCAGACAATGCCATCTCTCGGGAGCAATCGCTCGCATACGCCCAAAGTTCAGAAAATATATTAACCGCTATTTCAACCGGGTATTTTCTCGCAATAAGGTCACTTATGCTTAGCCGAAGCATCGGCAAAGCAAATATATCCGCATTATTTACGAATAAGCTGCGCAATCGTGTCTTTTTCTCATCCGACAGTTTATCAAAATCATTGAAGAGACCACCAACGAACTCGTCTACTCCAGGGGCTTTGCAAATCTGCGGCTCAGACAAAACATCAAGATAAATTAGGAATAATTCCTCTGGCAATTTTTCGTGTTGCAGTGCCAGATATTCCAATTTTCTAGCCGCTTCAAACATTTCTTTTCTTCGTTTGCTGTTTGCGGCGGAAAGGATAGATTCACGCACTTTCGATACGTCCACTGTCATGGGAGAGCACCATTAGCAGGAATAGTCCACCAGAGCGGCGGCGTCGACGCCCACAATGTTGAAATTGTTCGACCAGCCGCCGCGGTCGCTGCGGTAGATGCGCGAGAATTGCAGCAGTCCCGGGCTTACATAGTCGTCTTCACGTTGAATTTTTGCGCCAGACATTTCAATTGGATTGCCAGCGGACAATTTGCAGTCACATGGATCCGGGCGCGTGCAGTACATAGTCAGGCGGCTGGGGTCATTGTTGACCGTTCCTTCAACCTTCGTAAAGCCAGCCGGGCAATCTCCGGTAACGAATACACCGCTGTAGCTCGATGTAGAGCCAGGCGGAAGGTTATTTGGATTGGAAGGGCTTACGGTCAAGTTCAATGTATATGCGACATGACGCCCGTTGAGAGTTTGCGTGCTCGTCTGGGGCACTATATCGCCTGGAATATACCAATAGGCGTACGGTTGTTTCAAATATTGGGTCGTCAAGAAATCCTTTGCGTCGAACACCGTCGGCCAAACGCCCTGATCGTTCGTTCCAATATATCTTGGCTCTACGGTCTCCGCATAAGTGGCTGATACGCCGCATAAGCAAAAGATGATGCTCAATCGCAGAGCGAACCGAAGCATTAAATTAAGGATGTGCATACTAATTCCGATAATAGAATTGGCAACAAATGTTGACGTCAGTTAATTCTATACCAATTTCTCTCGAATTGCACATAGGAAATTTTGTGTCTTACGTTTACCTGCCTAGCAGATTTGCAGCTGGGTAATTGTTACCCAAAATGGATATTCAAACAGGAAGCAACTTACATCTCATCGCTTCACAATTTCCCTAACACGCGGATCAACCGAAGCCCCTTCAGGCTATGAAGCGATATCTTCAGAAAAATTGGATTACCAAGCGTCCGTACAACGAACCCAAGCCTGAAGCTATCGGAGTGAACCGCGGCCAGTCTTACTGAACCGATGACGACGAAGAATGCGGTCCCGCCAACTCCGGCGCCTGCGCCGCCCGCAAGGGCAGATCGACCACGAACACCGTGCCGCCGCCCGCCGCGCTGTCGACCCGGATGCTCCCGCCCAGCAGCGTGGTCACGATGTTGTAGGCGATGCTCAGCCCGAGCCCGGTGCCGCCCTGCCCCATGCGCGTCGTGAAGAAGGGATCGAAGATGCGCGACAGGTGCTCGGCCGGGATCCCGCGCCCATCGTCGCGGAATTCGATCCGCACCCGGTCGGCACCCGATAGCTCGGCCGCCAGCACCATCCTGCCGCCGGGCGCATCGAAGGCGTGCAGCAGCGCGTTGTTGATGAAGTTGATCAGCACCTGGCCGAGCGGGCCCGGGTAGCTGTCCATGACGATGCCCGGCGCGACCTCGATCTCGAGGACGTGGCCGCCGCGCCGCACCCGGTTCATGATGGTGGCGGCGATTTCGTGGCAGACCTGGGCCAGGTCGAAGCGCCGGCGCTGGGTGCTGGCCTGGTCGACCGACACCTGCTTGAAGCTGTTCACCAACTCGGCCGCGCCGTGCAGGCTGCGCTGGATCAGGGCGCTGGCTTCGCTGGCGGCGGCGATCCAGCCTTCCAGTTCCGACTTCTTCAGGTTCGCCTGGGCGAAGCGCGCCGCCAGCATGTCCGTCTTTTCCTGCAGGGTGCTGGCCATCAGCAGGCTGTTGCCGATCGGTGTGTTCAGCTCGTGGGCCACGCCGGCCACCAGCGAGCCGAGCGATGCCAGCTTCTCGCGCGCCGCGAGCTGGGCCTGCGTATCCTTCAGCTGGCGGTAGGCGTCGGCATTGTCGAGCGCCACGCCCAGGTAGGCGGCCAGGGTGCTGAGCATGTCGAGCTGCACGCGCTGGTAGGCGCGGCGCTTCCGGCTCTGCACGCACAGCACGCCCAGCGCGCGGGCACCAACCAGGATCGGCACCAGGATCAGCGAAGCCGGCGGGCGCTCGCCCGGCTGGTCGACCACGTGGCCGATCCAGCGCGCGGCATCCTCGTCGAGATCGTCGATCAGGATCTCGTCACCGGTTTCCAGGCAGCGCCGGCCCAGCGCCAGCACGCGCGTGCTGCATGCTTCCGACGGACCGATGCGCCGCCCGTCCTCCTTCACGAAGGGATAGTCGAGCTGCAGGCCGGGACCGGCCACGCCGATCGCGAACACCTGCGCGTCCATCAGCTGGCGCACCTGGCCGTAGACCTTGGTCATGATCGCTTCGCTGTCCAGGTTGGCGGTGAGGTCGCGCCCGATGTCGGACAGCAGCGCGATGTTGCGGCGCGCCTGCAGGGCCGCTTCCTTCTGCTGTTCGGCGGCTTCCTTCTGCAGCACCAGTTCGGCGGTGCGGGCGCCGACCGTGCGCTCCAGCGTTTCGGTCTGCTGGACCAGCACGCGGATGCGCAGGCGGTAGATGGCAACCCCGGCGCCCAGCAGGGCGAAGGTGACGAGGAAGCGGAACCACCAGGTCATCCAGAACGACGGCGCGATCGTGATCCCGAGCCGCGCCGGTTCGTCGCCCCACAGGCCGTCCTTGTTGGCGGCGCGGACTTCGAACACGTAATGGCCCGGGTCGAGGTTGGTGTAGGTGGCGAAGCGCTTGCTGGCGTCGGTCATGGTCCAGTCGTCGTCGAAGCCCAGCAGGCGGTAGGCGAAGCGGTTGCTTTGCGGGTCGGCGTAGTGGAGCGCCGCGAACTCCAGCGTGAACACGGAATCGCGGTGCGGCAGTGCGACTTCCGGCGGCGCGGTGGCGCCGTGCGGCAGGCGCGAGCGGTTCTGCACCAGGAAATCGGTGATCACGGGTTGCGCCGGATACGGATTGTCGCGCACCGCGTCCGGCATGAAGGAAGTCATGCCGTTCACGCCGCCGAAGTGCAGTTCGCCGTCGGCGCCGCGCGCGGCCGAACCGACGAAATAGGTGCCGTCCAGCAGGCCGTCCTTCGCGCTGTAGCTCTTGAACTCGCCCGTGGCCGGGTCGACGCGGGTCAGGCCGACCGTGGTGCTGACCCACAGCTCGCCGCGGCCGTCTTCGAGGATGCCGCCGATCGGCACCGGGCCGTGTCCGGTCGTCACCGGAAAATAGCGGAAGGTCGTGCGTCCGTCGGCGCTGCGCTCCATGCGGTGCAGGCCGGCCGCGGTGCCGACCCAGATCTCGCCGCGCGCCGACTCGTACAGGTAATAGACGCGGTTGTGGCGCAGGCTGGCCGGATCCTTGTCGTCGTGGCGGTAATGCGTGAAGGTGCCGCTGGCGCGGTCGAGGCGCTCCAGGCCGTTCTCGGTGCCGAGCCAGATGTTCCCGGCGCGGTCTTCGAGCAGGGAGAAGCTGTAGTTTTCGCCGAGGCTGGCCGGGTCGAGCGGGTCGTGGCGCCAGGCGCTCAGGATGTGGCCGTCCAGGTCCAGCAGGAACAGGCCGCCGCGGGTGGCCGCCCAGAGGTTGCCGGCACGGTCCAGCATCAGGTCCTGGACGTGGTTGCCGGCCGAATCCTGGCCCAGCGGGACGCTCGTGAACCTGCCGCTGGCGGCGTCGCGCCAGGACAGGCCGGTCGGCGAGCCGACCCACAGGCGTCCACGGCCCGGCAGGACGGCGGTGATGGTGTCGTCCGGCAGGCTGCCGCGCCGCGCCGGATCGTGGCGCACGCGTTCGACTCTCCCGCTGATCGGCTCGAGGTGGATCAGCCCGGAACCGGTCGTGCCCAGCCACAGCCTGCCGTCGGCGCCGGCGGCGATCGCCCGGATCTTGCGGCTGAGGGTCGCGGTCCGGTCGCCCGGCTCTCCCGGCAGCAGGATGAAACTGCCGAAGCCGCCGCTGGCGAGGTCGGCCCGGTTGACGCCGCTGAACAGGGTGCCGACCCACAGCGTGCCGGTGCGGTCGACGCGGACCGCGCTGACCTGGTTGTCCGACAGGCTGTGGCGGTCGAGCGGGACGTTGGTGTAGCCGACGAAGCGCTGGCTGGCCGGGTCCAGCCATTTCAGGCCGTCGAGGTCGGTGCCGACCCAGAGGTTATTGCCGGCGTCGTGGTACAGCGTCAGGATGCCGCTGTCGCCCACGCCTTCGCCCGGGCCGATGTGGCGGCGCTGCGGCTGGCCGTCGCCGATGCGCCAGGCGTCCAGGCCGGCGCCGGTGCCGATCCACAGGGTGCCGTTCTGCGCCATCGACAGCGACAGCACGGTATTGCGCTTGACCCCGCCATGCGGGTCGATGTCGTAATGGTCGAAGCTGCTCGAGGCGGCCGGCAGGTGGTCGATGCCGACTCCGGTGCCGACCCACAGGCCGCCGCGCCCATCCAGCGCCAGCGCGGTGACGCGGTCGTCGCGCAGGCTGGCCGGATCGCCCGCGGCATGGCGGAAGGCGCGGAAGCGACCGGTGGATGGGTCGAGGTGGACCAGGCCGTCGCCGGTGCCGATCCACAGCCCGCCGGCGCCGTCCCCGACGATGGCGGCGATGGCGCGGTTGCGCGCCACCTGCTCGCTGCCGGACACGAAAGGATAGCGGATGAACTTCTGGCTGGCCTCGTCGTATCGGGCCAGGCCGCCGCGCGTGCCGAACCACAGCCGCCCTTCCCCATCTTCATAGGAAGCCTGGACGAAGTTGTCGGGCAGGCTGGCGGGATTGGCCGGATCGCTGCGGAAGGTACGGATGCGGTAGCCGTCGTAGCGGTTCAGGCCGGCCTGGGTGCCGAACCACATGAACCCCGCCCGGTCCTGCAGGATCGTCTTCACGGTTTCCTGCGACAGGCCTTGTTCCAGGCTCAGGTGTTCGAAACGCAGGCTGCGCGGGGCGCCGGCTTGGGCGGGCAGGCTGAAGGCGCAGGCCAGCACGCAGGCGGCGGCGGCGAAGAAAAAACGGAACATAAGGAGTTTTCCGAAGTACAGCCTTCAATCTACCAGAAGCCCTCGTTATGTTGAGAAAAATTAAGACTTCCCCCCGCGGGGCGCCACTGCTATAATAGCGACTCGGGCGGCTGTAGCTCAGCTGGATAGAGTACTTGGCTACGAACCAAGGGGTCGTGGGTTCGATTCCTGCCAGCCGCACCACTTATACTTGAGGAATGGCTCAGAAAGTTCTGCTTTCTGGGCCATTTTTCTTTGGCGCTGTTCGCATTGAATGTGGAATCTTTTCAACAAGCGCCCGATCCAACGTCGACCTGAATCGTTGACGGAGGCGCCATGCAAGCCCGGCAGTTCTTGCAATTTCTCCAGCATCGATCCAGCCTGACCCGGCGCCCGCGCGGCCGACTGCTGAGCGGCACACCCTTGGCTCGACTGCGCCATAAATCCCGCTGGACCGATTATCTCGACGGCATGCTTGCGTTCCACCCCGTTCCGGCATCGATTCATCCTTTTTCATGGGGACTTTGCCAATCTTGGAAGGACTGCTATAATGCGTGCCTCGGGCGGCTGTAGCTCAGCTGGATAGAGTACTTGGCTACGAACCAAGGGGTCGTGGGTTCGATTCCTGCCAGCCGCACCAGTTATACTTGAGGAATGGCTCAGAAAGTTTTCGCTTTCTGGGCCATTTTTCTTTTCCGCCCCCATCCTCATCGCGCCCTGGACCATACCCTGCCCCGGACGCGGAATGCGTCCATCACCGGACTTGGCCATTCGCAAAGACGCTGCTATAATGCGTGCTTCGGGCGGCTGTAGCTCAGCTGGATAGAGTACTTGGCTACGAACCAAGGGGTCGTGGGTTCGATTCCTGCCAGCCGCACCAACAATTCAAGACGGATGGCTCAGAAAGCGATTTCTGGGCCATTTTTCTTTTATTAACTAGTTTCACAAGCATACTGTCAGCCGATTCCGACCAATTCGGACCCGTCTGTCAGCCCGCCGAGTGATCCTTTGCCAAATGGCAAAATTGCGCTATAATGCGTGCATCGGGCGGCTGTAGCTCAGCTGGATAGAGTACTTGGCTACGAACCAAGGGGTCGTGGGTTCGATTCCTGCCAGCCGCACCAACAATTCAAGACGAATGGCTCAGAAAGCGATTTCTGGGCCATTTTTCTTTGGCCCAGCCATATCCCTCCTCCAGAAGCGCTCTCAGCAGCAAAATTTATTGCCGAGCGTTCAATAAAAGTTCGCTAACGGAAATAAACTCAGCAGAGGAGTTGCGCGCGTCTTCAAGTAGGACTGATCCTACAAATACTTGGCAACTCTGCCAATTATTTCTACTTATCAATGCAAATAGCCCGCTCTCCTCTATGAAAAGTGGGTAAATCGTAAATCCGGCGAGAAATAATTGAACACGAGCACATTTCTCATCAGAAGCGCACACAAGAGCCGTTTTTCGCGCACTTTATCGACGTTTTGCTACGATGAAGTTCCCCGATTCTTGAAAAACCAAGCTGCAGGACGCGGCTGTTTCTTTGCGAGGTAAGAAATGAAAAAATCTCTGATCGCTGGTATCGTGTTAGCTACCGCAACGTTGGGTTCTTCCGCCGTCATGGCACAAACCACCACTCCGGTAATGGTGGGTAATACTCCGCAGGTTCTGGACCTGACCACCGGTAGCGGCTTCTTTGGCGACACGTTCGGCGTCAACAACAACGGCGCCATGTTCTCTGACCGCTTCACCTTCTCGGTGAACAGCACCACTGGCATGGACTTCGATGCCATCATCTCGTCGATCAGCCACACGGCAGATACCGGCCTTGACGTTACTGGCCTGTCCCTGTATCGCGCTGCTGGCGGTGACGGCAGCGGCACCGGCACCCTGGTCACGTCGGGCACCTCGCTGCAGTCGGGCAATATCGACGTGTGGACCCTGTCCACCGACAACCTGACTATGGGTAACTACTACGTCCTCGTCAGCGGCAACATCGTGTCCGACGCCAGCGCATCCTTTGGTGGCGCCGTGATGATGTCGCCGACTGCTCCGGTTCCGGAACCGGAAACCTACGGCATGATGATCGCCGGCCTGGGCGTCCTGGGCTTCCTGGCTCGCCGCCGCAAGCAGGCTGCGAACCAGCCAGCATAAGTTCCAGCGTCTGTCCGGACGGAATTGAAAGCGGAAGCGCGCAAGCGCCTCCGCTTTTTTTACGTCCGCAGCTTCTTGATCAGGCTGCGGTTGCCGAGGATTTCCTCGATCTGCTCGAAGCGCACCGGCTTGACCATGTGGTGGTCGAAGCCTGCCTCGAAGGCCAGCTGGCGGTCTTTTTCCTGGCCCCAGCCGGTCACCGCGATCATCACCGTCATCGCCCCGCAGGACAGGCCGCGGATCCCGCGCGCCAGGTCGTAGCCGGACATCTGCGGCAGGCCGATGTCGAGGAAGGCGTAATCCGGGCAGAAGCGCTTGGCGGCCGCCAGCGCGTCCGGACCATTGTGCGTGATCACCACGCTGTGCCCCATCGCCGTCAGCAGTGCACCGATGCTGTTCACGAAGTCGACATTGTCGTCGGCCAGCAGGATGCGGTAGGTCTCGCCGCCGATGAAGGCCGCCGGGGTCGGCTTGGCCGGCAGCTCCGGATCGACCACGATCGGCAAGCGCACCACGAACTGGCTGCCGTGGCCCAGGCCGGCGCTGTGCGCCTCGATGCTGCCGCCATGCAGTTCCACCAGCTTGCGCGCCAGCGACAGGCCCACGCCCAGGCCGGCGGTCGAGCGCTCCAGGGTCGAATCGACCTGCACGAACATCTCGAACACGGAATGCAGCATCTCGGGCTCGATGCCGATGCCGGTGTCGGCCACCACCAGCACCAGGGTGCGGTCCTCGACCGTCGCCTTCAGGCTGACGCGCCCGCCGCGGTTGGTGTACTTGGCGGCGTTGTTGAGCAGGTTCGACAGAATCTGGGCCAGGCGCGTGGCGTCGCCGTTCAGGAACACCGGGCGGTCCGGCAGGTCGATCTGCAGCTCATGGCCATGCAGGTCGATATACGGGCGCACCACCTCGAGCGCATCGTTGACCACCGCCTTCAGCTCGACGCGGCCGGACTTGATCGTGAACTTGCCGGTATTGATGCGCGAGACGTCCAGCAGGTCGTCCACCAGGCGCACCATCTGGCGCAGCTGGCGTTCCATGATGTCGGTGGCGCGCTGGGTCGCCTGGGCGTCGCCGCTGCGCAGGCGCAGGATGTCCAGGCCGGTGCGGATCGGCGCCAGCGGATTGCGCAGTTCGTGCGCCAGGGTCGCCAGGAATTCATCCTTGCGGCGGTCGGCCACGATCAGGGCATGTTCGGCGCGCTCGCGCACCTGCATCTCGTGCTCCAGGGTCGCGTTGGCTTCCTGCAGCGCGTGCGAGCGGCGCCCGATCTCGGCCAGCATGTCGTTGAAGGCGTCGATCAGGACCCCGATCTCGCCCTTCTCCTTGCCCGGCACCCGCAGGCTGAAGTCGCGCCGCTGCATCACCTGGCGCGCGACGTCGGTGACGGCTTCCAGCGGCCGCGTGATGGCTTCCTGCAGGCGCGACGCCACCAGCCAGGCCACCGCCAGCGCGCCCAGCATCACCGCGCCGAGGATCGCGCCGTAGCTGAGCAGGCGGTCGAACAGGCCGTAGCGCGCGCGCAGGTAGACCGTGCCCACCATGTCGCCGTTCTCGACGATGTTGCGGAACACCACCAGCTCGCTGCCCTCGATCCGGTAGCCGGACGCCTGCGGACGGTCCGGCAGGCGCAGCGCGGCGCCGGAAGCCGACGGCGCGACATAGGCGGCGAAACGGGTCCCGTTACTGGTATAGATGGCGGCCGCCAGGATCTGCGGGCGCACCCTCAGCACCGCCAGGTTCTGGCGCGCCGTCTCGTCGTCGTTGAAAGCCAGCGCCGGCGCGGTCACGCGCGCCATGATGTCGGCCTGGGTCATCAGGTCGTCGGTCCAGTAGCGCTGGAAGGCGCGCAGGTCGACCAGCAGCATCGCGCAGGATGCCGCCACCAGGGCCGCCAGGGTGGTCGAGACCGCCATCAGGATCATCTTGCGGCGGACCGAGCCGCTATCGCGCATGCGCATGGTCCAACTCATTGCAGCGCTCCTTTCTGCACGCGGTTCGCCACCGTCAGCAGGCGCGAACTGAGTTTGATGCCGTTACGTTCAGCGGCGTCCAGCGCAACGTCGAAGCGCACGCGCTCGTCGACGATGCGGAAATTGATCGCGCTGCCCTGCTGCAGGCCGCCGTCGCATTCGGTCACGACCAGCAGCGCGTTGCCGGCGGCACGCACCAGGCGCCCCACCCTTGCCGGATCGGCGCCGCCGATGAACAGCAGGTGCACCGGGGTGCCCAGCTCGGACTCGCGCAACACACGCACCGCGATCGGCCGGTTATTGACGGTGCGGCCGCTGACGATGTGCGCCAGTTCGGCGGCCAGGTCGTCGGCGCCGATCACGCCGATGGTGACCGGGCTGGCCGGATCGGCGAAGGCGCCGGGCGGGAATTCAGCGTAACCAAGGAATTTATACAGGAAGGCCGCCTTCACGCGCCGCTCGAGCGCGGGACTGGAGGCGGCATTGTCGGCCCGCGCCGGCGGTACCAGGCCGAGCCCGGCGCACAGGACAGCCGCGCACAGCAGCGCATAGCCGGCCAGCCGTCGGCGTAGTCCATGGTTCGGAGATGGGCTCGGGTGACGGTGCATCGGCCGGGTCAGCAAACGAAGACGGCGGTGGGATGGGCAATGCGCAGTGCCAGCCGTACATACGGCACCTCGGGCAATGCATACGGCAGCGGGAGACTCATGATCATCTTGCTATCCTAGAGCATTTTCCCCAGTGCACCAAGCGTGCGCAGCTCGACAAGTGTTCAAGCAGCCTCTGCTGTGCTATTTAAGCCATTAATAACCGTCATTACAAATATAAATTGGATTTCTTTTTTGCGATGCAGCATCATGCTTCCTGTCTCCTCTATTCTCCTCCAAGGATAGATTCAGCCCGCTCCCGTAGCGGGCTTTTTTTTGCCCGTCCGTGCGCGCACGTGCGCGCCGCCCGCCATTCCGGATTTGGTGTAGGATTTCGTTCTTTTCGTTTAGATAACAATCTTTACATCCCGCCATGATCCAATCCGGACAGCCTGCCCGCTCCTCCAGCTCTTTCGACTGGTCCGCCACCCGCCTGGGTGAACCCGGACAATGGCCGTGGCCGCTGCGGATGGCGGCGGACCTGCTGTTCAACCTGCCGCTGCCCGCGCTATTGGTATGGGGCCGCGGCATGACGGTTTTCTTCAACGACGCCTACGGCGCCCTCGCCGGCCCCGGCTATGGCAAGATCCCCGGCGGCAGCGTGCCGCCGGTCATGCCGCCGCCGCTGGCCGCCGCCCCGGATGAACTCGAACGCGCCTGGAGCGGCGAAGCCGTGGTCGCTACCGCCTGCTCCTTCGGTTTCGCCGGCTCGGCCGCCGACGGCGCCCACGACCTGCACTTCACGCCGCTGCGCGGGGAAGACGGCAGCGTCGAGGGCGTGCTGTGCGTACTCGCCCCGGCAAGCACCGGCGCCGCCGCCGCCGCCGCGGAGGCGCCCGCCGGGCCCTTGCGCATCCTGGTGGTCGAAGACAATGTCGATTCCCAGTACCTGGTATGCGAGATGCTGCGCGCCTTCGGCCACCACGCGGACGGCGTCGGCCATCCGGACGATGCGCTGTCCCACCTCGCCGCCAGCCGCTACGACGTGCTGTTCACCGACGTCAGCCTGCCAGGCATGTCGGGCGTGGAACTGGCCCGCAAGGCGCTCGGCGATGCGCCGGCGATGCAGGTGATCTTCGCTTCCGGCTATGGCGACACCTTGCTGCGCCATGTCGAGTTCCCCTACCTGTCGCTGCAAAAACCCTACGAACTCGACCAGCTTCAGGCCGCGCTCGACACAGTCGCGGGCAAGAAGCAGGCGCGCACCTGAGACGGGCAACGGTGTGCATCAAACCGCCAGGGCTGGGCTAGAATCCATGTACGGCTTGCCAACAACGCAGGGCGGGCACGTCCGCGCCCGCCGCGCGGCGGGTCCTAGCGCGCGCCTACAGCCACGAAAGATGACCCTGACCGATTTCACTGGCAGCACCTATCGACCGTCCCCGCGGCTCCGGCCAGGCATGGTTGCGGCATCGGAGGTGCGATGAGCGACGAACTGCGCCAGGCCCGGGAAGCGCTGCGCCGTGCCAACGAGCGCATGGAGAACATGCTCGAAAGCCTGTCCGACGGCGTCTGCGCCGTCGACCACGACTGGCGCATCATCTATATCAATGGACGCGCGCTGGACATGCTGGCGCCGCTGCAGCGCACCCGCGCCAGCCTGATCGGCAGCGAGGTGTGGGATGCCTTCCCCGAGCTGCGCGGCAGCCAGCTCGAAGCCATCTACCGCGAGGCGATGGGCAAGCGCGAGACCGCGATCCACGAATTCTTCTATCCGGCGCTGCGGCGCTGGTTCGAGGTGCGCGCCCATCCGTCTCCGGACGGGCTGACCCTGTATTTCCAGGACATCGACCGCCGCAAGGCCGACCAGCAGGCCCTCCAGCTGGGCAACAACCGCCTGCAGGTGGCGCTGGCCGCCGGCGGCCTGGGCGACTGGCGCTGGGATGCCGCCAGCGACCGCCTGACCCTCGGCGAGCGCGCGGCCGCCATCTTCGGCCTGCCGGCCGAGACGCCGCTGGCCTGGAGCGAGCTGCGCGCGCGCCTCGACCCGAACGACCGCGAGCCGGTGCGGCGCGCGGTGCTGCAGGCCTTCGCCGGGCATAACGACCTCGAGCTCGAATGCCGCCTGCTGCCCGAAGGCGGCGACGGCAAGGAAACCCGCTGGGTGCTGCTGGTCGGACGCGCCGACTATGCCGGGCCGGACCGCGGCGGCGGCGTGCTGGGCATGACCGGCGTGGTCCAGGACATCAGCGCCCGCAAGAGCGCCGAAGACACCCTGCGCCAGAGCGAGGAAGTGCTGCGCGCGCTGGCCAACACGATTCCCCAGCTGGCCTGGATGGCGCAGGCCGACGGCGCCATCGTCTGGTTCAACGAGCGCTGGTTCGACTACACCGGCACCACGCCCGACCAGGTGGTCGGCTGGGCCTGGCAATCGACCTGCGAGCCGAGCGTGCTGCCGACCGTGATGGAACGCTGGCAGGCCTGCGTACGCAGCGGCAATCCCTTCGAGATGGAGTATCCGATCCGCGGCGCGGACGGTAACTACCGCTGGTTCCTGACCCGCGTCAATCCGGTGCGCGACCGCCACGGGCTGGTCGTGCGCTGGTTCGGCACCAACACCGACGTCGACGAGGTCAAGCGCGCCGAGCAGGCGCTGCGCGACGAGTCGCATGTGCTCGAACTGCTGAACAGCACCGGCAGCGCCCTCGCCTCCACGCGCGAGCTGCGCTCCCTGCTGCAGGCCGCCGCCGACGCCGCCACCGGCATCGCCGGGGCGCGCCACGGCGCCTTCCTGTATCACGGCCGCGACGGCGCGGACGGCAAGCTTTTCTCGCTGTACACGGTGTCCGGCGCCAGCACGGCCGAGTTCGAGCCGTTCGGCGAAGCCGGCCCCAACGCCCTGTTCGGGCCCGGCATGCCATCCCGGCCGCTGACGGGCCAGGATGTCATGCTGTCCGAGGACGTCACCCACGACCCGCGCTTCAAGGACGGGGCGCCGTTCGGCTTGCCGGCCGGCCATCCCGCAGTGCGCAGCTACCTCGCCGTGCCGGTCATCGCGCACTCCGGCGAAGTGCTGGGCACCATGTTCTTCGGGCACCCGGAAGCGGGCGTATTTACCGAACGCACCGAACGCATCGTGCGCGGCATCGCCGCCCAGGCCGCGGTGGCGATCGACAATGCGCGCCTGTACGAAGCGGCCCAGCGCGCCGCCGAGGAGCGCAAGGTGCTGCTCGAAAGCGAAAGGCTGGCGCGCGCCGAAGCCGAACGCACCAGCCAGATGAAGGACGAGTTCCTGGCCACCCTGTCGCACGAGCTGCGCACCCCGCTGTCGGCCATCCTCGGCTGGGCCCAGGTGCTGCGCCGCGGCAGCCGCGACCAGAACGACCTGCAGAAAGGCCTGCAGACCATCGAGCGCAATGCGCGCGCCCAGGCCCAGCTGATCGAAGACCTGCTGGACATGAGCCGTATCACGTCCGGCAATGTCCTGCTCGACATGCAGGTCATCGCACCGGCCGGCTTCCTCGACGCCGCCATCGAGACCGTGCGTCCGGCCGCCGACGCCAAGAACATCCGCATCGAGAAGCATTACGCGGACGAGCCCGGCATGATCGCGGGCGACGCGGCGCGCCTGCAGCAGGTGGTCTGGAACCTGCTGTCGAACGCGATCAAGTTCACCCCGCGCGACGGCCTGGTCGAGGTGATCCTGGCGCGCAACGAAGCCAACGTGGCGATCACGGTGCGCGACAACGGCGCCGGCATCAAGCCCGAGTTCATCACCCACGTGTTCGAGCGCTTCCGCCAGGCCGACGCCTCGATGACCCGGCGCCACGGTGGCCTGGGACTGGGCCTGGCGATCGTCAAGCACCTGATCGAGCAGCATGGCGGCACCGTGCGCGCCGAGAGCGCGGGCGAAGGCCGCGGCGCCAGCTTCACGATCGAATTGCCGCTCGCCAAGCACCAGCCGGCCCAGGGCCGCTCGGCGCGCGCCGCGATGATCTTGCCGAACCCAAGCACGCCGGAAATGACGATGCTCGACCTCAGCGGCGCGGACGTACTGGTGGTCGACGACGACAAGGACGCGCGCGAGCTGATCAAACGCATCCTGACCGATTGCGGCGCCAGCGTGCGCATCGCGGCCAGCGCGCGCGAAGCCTTTGCGCGCTTCCGCGAAGCGGCGCCCAACCTCCTGATCAGCGACCTCGGCATGCCCGAAGTCGACGGATTCGAGCTGCTCGACTGGGTGCGCCACCTGGCCAAGGAAGAAGGCAGCCAGGTGCCGGCCATCGCCCTCACCGCCTTTGCGCGCTCGGAAGACCGGCTGCGCGCGCTCGAGGCGGGTTTCTCGGCGCATATTTCCAAGCCGGTCGAACCGAGCGAGCTGATCGCGACGGTAGCCTCGGTGGTCGGCCCGACCGCACCGCTGGCGCACCGCATTGCGGCGCCCGTTATGGGCCAGAATGGCGTACGCTAGCGTCAGGTTGTTGTTCCTACCGACGCACGCGGCGCTGTCCTACAAGAAATTCTCTGGCATTTGCTAGACTTAGGAATGTTGTGCTGAAGGTGGGTCCGGGGTCATCCTGCCCGGCCGTCGGCCCTGATTTGACGAGAGTACGCATGCCCAGCCGCCAAGACATCCTGAACGCCAAGATACTGGTTGTAGACGATTCACCCGACAATATCGAACTGATGGAAGAGATATTGCGTGAAGAAGGCTACACCGATGTCAGCTCCACGATGCTGCCGGAGCAGGTATGCCCATTGCATCGCGAACACAACTACGACCTGATCCTGCTCGACCTGCAAATGCCGGGCCTGAACGGTTTCCAGGTCATGAAGGGCCTGAAGGAAATCGAACAAGGCGGTTATCTGCCGGTATTGGCGCTGACCGCCCAACCGAGCTTCAAGATCGCCGCGCTCGAAGCCGGCGCCCGCGACTTCATCAGCAAGCCCTTCGACCTGCTGGAAGTGCACAAGCGCATCCACAACATGCTCGAAGTGCGCCTGCTCTACAAGGAGCTGGCCCAGTACAGCCGCGCCCAGCAGGAACTGGCGCTGCACGACGCCCTCACCGGCCTGCCCAACCGGCGCCTGCTGGAAGACCGTATCGAGACCGCCCTGCAGCACGCCAACCGCAACCACCACAAGGCGGCGGTCATGTACCTGGACCTGGACGGCTTCAAGGCGATCAACGACACCTACGGCCACGCCTATGGCGACGAGATCCTGAAGATGGTGTCGCAGCGCCTGCTGTCGAACTCGCGCAAGGAAGACACGGTGGCGCGCCTGGGCGGCGACGAATTCATCGTCCTGCTGGGCGACATCCACAGCCTGGCGGACGCCCAGGGACCGGCGGCCAAGCTGGTCGAAGCGCTGTCCGAGCCCTTCTTCATCAACGACCTGACCCTGCAGCTGTCGACCAGTATCGGCATCAGCATGTATCCGGACGACGCCGAGAACGTCACGGAGCTGATCAGCATCGCCGACTACGCCCTGTACGAAGCCAAGCGCGCCGGCAAGAACCGCTTCTGCGCCAACGGCAGCGCGGCGCGCCAGGCGGCCCAGGCGGTCAAGCCGAACGCGCCGGCACTGGCGCCGGCGGCTCCGCCGGAGCTGGCGCAGCATCGTTGAGCCTGGTTCGACCGCGACCTCGTCGATCAATTCCGGACACGTATTCTTGCACGTCATTCCCGCGCAGGCGGGAATGACGATCTGGCAGCCAACAATACAAAACGGGCACAGCCGTTCCCAGCCGCGCCCGCACACTACCGCGCGAAACGATCAGGCCGAGCCGGCCGTCTTGTCCCCACCCGGCCCCAGTGCGTGGCAGCCGATGGTTTCCTGGTTGTGCGCCTCGATGGCGGCGGCGCCCTGGTGGTCGGTGCTGGCGTCGACCTTATCGGGCGGCACTTCGATGCGGGTGATGCTGGAGGCGATCGACACCGGGTCGCTCGCCGGGAACGTCATCTCGACGGCATCGTCGATCAGCGCTTCCTTGGCTACCTCGCAAGTCGGATCCGTTTCGGCGGAGGCCATGGTGCGGATGGCACGGGCCCATTTGACGGCCTTGAGTTCGGCCAGTTCGCCGATGGTGTTGATGCCGAACGCATCGCGCAGGGCGTCGGCCTGCTGCTGGCTCATGCCGCGGAGGGCCGTGACCGGCTGGTCGACCAGTTCGCGGAAGCATTTGTCGTGATGGGTATCGTTTACGATGATTTGAATATTCATGTCTGTCCTTTCAAGTTGGCGCCTGTCTTCCATTGACACGGTTGAACCAGACACGTTTCCACTATCGCATAGCCCTTTGCCGTGCGTATGTGCGGCACCGAACCGTGGTGCCGGGCTGCGCACGATTGACTTTTTGGCTTTGGCGGCCCCGTGTTATCATGACTAATTGCAACACTTCTTGCAGATTTATTTTGCATTGGGGAATGCTCTGCTATCCTTGTAAAGTTTGTGAATACAACGCATTGACGCCAGCGTGAACGCCGTGCCGAATCCCGATAAGCCAAAGATCCTTGTCGTCAACGACGATGCCGCCAGTCTCCTGGCGCTGACCAGCCTGCTCGAACAATGGGCCGAGGAAAGCAATTACGACGTGCTGTCGGCCCGCTCGGGCCAGGACGCCTTGCGTCAGGTGCTGCGCCACGACTTTGCCGTGATCCTCCTCGACGTCAACATGCCCGGCATGGACGGCTTCGAGACCGCGGAGGCGATCCACCAGCGCCCGCGCTCGGCGGATATCCCGATCATCTTCGTTACCGCCTTCCTGGCCGACGAGATCGACCGCCTCAAGGCTTACCAGCGCGGCGCCGCCGACTTCCTGTTCACCCCGGTCATCCCGCAAGTGCTGCGCGCCAAGGTGCAGGTGTTCGTGGCGCTGGCGACGAAGAACGAGCAGCTCAAGCGCCAAGCCGAAAAGCTGTCCCAGCGCACCACCGAGCTGACCGCCACCAACAAGCGCCTGGTGCGCGAGATGGAAGAGCGGCGCGCGGCCGAGCGCAAGAGCAGCGCCAAGGACGAATTCCTGGCGATGCTGGGCCATGAGCTGCGCAACCCGCTGTCGGCGATCAGCAGCGCCTCGTCCCTGCTCGGCCTGCCGGGCGCGGGCGCGGAATCGGTCGGGCGCGCGCGCCTGATCATCCAGCGCCAGACCCAGCACCTGTCGCGCATCGTCGACGACCTGCTCGACCTGTCGCGCGCGATGTCCGGCAAGATCCTGCTGTCCAAGAAGCGGCTCGACATCGGTCCGTTGATCTCGGGCTGCCTGGACACCTTCCGCGCCACCGGCCGCACCGGCGGCTACCAGCTGAACGCGCGGATCGGCGCCGGCTGGGTCGACGGCGACCCGACCCGCCTGGAACAGATCGCCACCAACCTGATCGACAACGCCCTGAAGTACACGCCCAGCGGCGGCGACATCGAGATCGCCATCGACACGGTGGGCGAGGATGTGGTGCTGACCGTGCGCGATTCCGGGGTCGGCATCCCGCCCGACCTGCTGCCGCACGTGTTCGACGTGTTCGTGCAGGGCTCGATCTCGATCGACCGCTCGCAGGGCGGGCTGGGCATCGGCCTGTCGCTGGTGCGCCGCCTGGTCGAGCTGCATGGCGGCAGCGTGAGCGCCACCAGCGCCGGCAGCGGCGGCGGCAGCACCTTCGAGATCCGCCTGCCGCGCGCCGAACCGGCGGTGGCGATGGATACGCCGGAGAATACCGTCAGCGCCGAGGGCAAGCCGACCATCCTGCTGATCGAAGACAATGACGATGGCCGCGAGATGATGGCGACCATGCTGGGTTCGTATGGGTATGCGGTGATCCAGGCGCGCGATGGCCTGGAAGGCGTGAGGCTGGCCGTTGCCGAGCGGCCCGACGTGGCCCTGGTCGACATCGGCCTGCCCGGGATCGACGGCTATGAAGTGGCGCGCCGCCTGCGCAAGGATCCGGCAACCAGCGAGATCCGCCTGATCGCCCTGACCGGCTACGGGCTGGCCGAAGACCAGCGCCGCGTGCTGGAAGCCGGCTTCGACCTGCACATGGTCAAGCCGGTCGACCTGGCGGCCCTGCTGTCGCAGCTGGCCGCCCCCGCCAACGCCTGAATGCCTGCCGGAGCAGGCCCGTAACAGCCTGTCGTCGCAGGCTGTTACCTGCTTACAGGGTTGACAGGATTTCCTGCTTGCGCTGTGCCATCTCCTGGCCCAGCGCCTTCATGTCGAGGCCGCTCTTCTTGGCCTGCTTGAACATTTCCTCTTCTTCTTCCTTGACGTGGTGCTCGATTTCCTCGCCGAGCACCTTGACCTTGGCGTCGTACAGGTCTTCGTCCGGATTCATTTCCTGGAGCTGCTTGATCAGGTCTTTCGCGGCCTGGTGCTCGACCAGGGCTTCGTCGACCATGTCGTCGGCGTCCTTGACGTCCTCGCGCACGGCCGGGTAGAAGATTTCTTCCTCGATCTGGGTGTGGGCGATCAGCGACTTGCAGATCTTTTCGACCAGTTTCTGCTTGCTGGCCTTGGCGCGGTCGCCCAGCTCTTCGAACTGCTTGAACATCTCCGACACTTCGCGGTGGTCGGCGGTCAGCAGGGCAATGGCGTCCTGGCTATTCATATTGGCGGCGTGGATGGCGGCGTTTTTCGCTGCGGAATTCGTGCTGGTGTTCGCTTTATTGCTCATGGTGATCCCCTCGTGATTGAACGGCTGCCTACAGCCAGTTGCGCCAGCTTCGCCCAAACCTGCCCTGGGCGACTGTACGGAAACACACACACGCCGTTCCTGCGCGCCGCCGCGGGGCAAGGTGTTGTATCATTTTGGGAAACATTAATTGGTTGCTTCAATGAAAGCTTCGGCACCTGAACCACTTTCACCCACCCAGGATGGCGACCCCGCCGCGCGTGTCGCGGAACTCACCGAACTGCTCGGGCACCTCACCGCTTGCTGGGACGAGGAACGGCGCCAGCTTGCGCGCCGCCTGCACGACAGCCTCGGCTCGTCGATGACGGCGCTCACCATGCACCTGGGATTGCTGTCCACGCACCTGAAGGAACAGCCGCAACGCGACCGTGCCGCCCAGATGAAGCAGCTGCTCAACAACATCATCGAGACGAACCGCAAGATGCAGCTGACCTTGTGGAACGACAAGCTCGAATTCCTTGGGCCGAAGGCGGCGATCGCGGAGCTGGTGGCGGAATGGGGCCGCGAGCACGGCATCAAGGCGCGCGCCAGCCTGCCCGATGAGGAACCGGAATATTCACGCGCGCAAGGTGTGACCCTGCTGCGCTGCGCAGAGGAAGGCTTGCGCAACGTCGCCGCCCACGCCAGCGCCACCGAAGTCGACGTGATCCTGGACGACGATGGCGACCAGGCCATGCTGACCGTGCGCGACAACGGCGTCGGCCCCGGCGGGGACCAGGGCAATTCCCTCAGTTGCCACGGCTTGCGGCTGCTGCGCGAACGGGCGCGGCTGCTGGGCGGTACCTTGACGCTTGGGCGTGGGCCGGAGGGTGGGGCGGCGTTGACGCTGGTATTACCGAAAGAATAAATCAACGTCGTTCCCGCGCAGGCGGGAACCCGAGTTCGTGGCGTATCGCGAAAACTTGGATTCCCGCCTGCGCGGGAATGACGTTCGAGGGCCGCGTGAATGACGTTCGAGGGCCTCGGGAATGACGTTCGAGGGCCGCGGGGATGACGTTCAAAGGCCGCGGGCCACCGACGCCCGCCGCAGACCGCCGATTCAGTGCAGCTTGACCAGCGGCGTCGTCCTGCGAATCAGGAACCGCGCCACCGCCAGCACCCCGGTCCGCAGCGCTCCCAGCACCGCCTGGTGATGCATCAGGTGCAGGCTCGTGTACATCATGCGCGCCACGAAGCCTTCGACGAACCAGGTCGCGCGCAGCGAGCCCATCAGGTTGCCGACCGTGGTCCGGTGGCCGATCGACACCAGCGAACCATAATCCTTGTAGACATACGCGTCCTTCTGCGGCGGACGGCCGGACGCCACGTTCATGAAGGTCTTCACGAGGAAATCCGCCTGCTGGTGCGCGGCCTGGGCGCGCGGCGGGACCGGCTTGCCGTCGCGGTCGGTGCAGGCGGCGCAGTCGCCCAGCGCGTACACGCCCTCCACGCCCTTGACCCGCAGATGGCCGTCGACCTCGATCGCCCCGCCCTTGGTGGTCGGCAGGCCCAGCGAAGACAGGAATTCCGGCGCGCGGATCCCCGCCGCCCATACGCAGATGTCGGACGGATAGACGTGGCCATCCTTGTCGATCACCTGGTGCGCATCGATCTGCGTCACCCGGCAGTCGGTCACCACGCGGATGGCGCGCTCGTCGAGCAGGCGCGCGGCCGAGGCCGAGACCCGTTCGGGCAGCGGCGCCAGGATCCGCGACGCGCCTTCCAGCAGGGTGATGCGCACGTCGCGCTGGACCTGCAGGCGGTTGAAGCCGTAGGCCGCATAGGCGCCGGAGGCTTCGCGCAGCTCGGCGGCCAGCTCGACGCCGGTGGCGCCGCCGCCGATGATCACGATGTCCAGTCCGTCGGCAAGCCTGCGCCGCGCCTGGCCGGCGTCCGTCACCGTGGCGGCGCCAGCGTCGTTCGCGGTGAGGGTGGCGTCGGCAGTGGCAGGGTTGGCCGCGCTGCGCGGCGCATCGGTGGCGACCACGCCCGACTCGAAGGTGCCGGACCCGACCGCCTTGGCCACCGCCACGCCCGGGTTCGTGGCGCCTTCTCCCTTGGCCTCGGCGGCCTGGGCGAGCAGGCGCAGCAGGCGCAGGCGGAAGCGCTCGGCGTCCTCGGTGGCGTTCAGGGAAATGGTGTGCTCGCGCGCGCCGGGCACGCCGAAATAATTGGAGGTGCTGCCGACGGCAATCACCAGGGAGCGGTAGGAGATCGTGCGCGCCGGGAAGATTTCTTCGCCATCGCTGGCGGCGCTGACCGGTCCGACGCTGATGACCTTGCCGGCGGCATCGAGCGCCGTCATGGCGCCGTAGACGAAGGTGAAGCCGCAGTCGTGGGCCAGCATCTGGTAGGACAGGCCTTCCTGGTGAATGTCCAGGGTGCCCGCCGCCACCTCGTGCAGCGACGGTTTCCAGATGTGATAGAGCCGGCTGTCGACCAGCATCACCTTCGAGGGGCCCAGCTTGCGCCCCAGTTTGCAGGCGAGTTCCAGCCCGCCCGCACCGCCTCCTACGATCACAATCTCGCTATGCAAGCCTGCCTCCGCCGGTAGCGCCCGTCTTGTCGGGCTAACAAGGGCAGTTTACTACGAGGGCGGAAAAACTGCCGGGCGGCAGACGCCGCTGCTTAGTCGTGACCGCGGCCGTGGCCGTTGCCGTGACCGTTGCCATGGCCGCCGCCGTGACCATTGCCATGGCCATTGCCGTGGCCGCGGTCTTCCCAGCGGTCGCGATCAGGGCCGCCGTGGTGGCGCTCGACCTCGCGGTATTCTACGCGCTCGACCACGCGCACGTCCGGACGGCGGCCGCCGTGGTAATGCTCGCGGTAGCGCGGCGCATAGGTGTTGGTGTACCACTCGTCGCGCACGAACAGGACCGGTCGGCCGCAGGCGTCATAGCGTCCGCAGAACTTCGCCCAGTGCTTGCGGTGGCCCGGCGGCACGCGCAGGTAGACCGGCTCGGCGCGGTAGTACTGCGGCACCTCGCGGATGATCACCGGCTGGGGCGCGTACAGCACGGGCTGCGGCGCGAAGTCGCCGAGGTCGATGCGGCCGTAGAAGCCGGGCTGGCCGACGCTGATGCTGACATTGGTCTGGGCCAGGGCCGGGAAAGCGGCGGCGCACAGCGCCACGCCGAAGATCAGGGATTTCATGGGTTTCTCTCCGTAAGAATGTGAATAATTAGAATGTGGCTAGTTTACCAAACGTAATCTTGGGTTCTGTACGTTGCAACACATGCTTACATCCGTTACCGATACAATGCCCGATCTTCCGATTCCGCACATTGAAAACACGATGATGTTAAAACAACTCGCAACCCTTTCCGGCGCCCTCCTCCTGGCCAACGCCGCCCACGCGCAAATCGGCGTCACCGCCGACCTCGGCACCACCGGCGCCGGCTTCCACGTGGTGGTCCCGATGGAGTCCAACCTGAACGGCCGCTTCGGCGCCAATTATTTCAAGCACGACTTCGACCGCACCACCAACGGCGTCGACTATGCGATCAAGGGCAAGCTACAGACCTTCGACGTGCTGTTCGACTGGTACCTGCGCGAAGGCAGCCCCTTCCACCTGACCGCCGGCCTGGTCTACAACGGCAACCGCTTCGACGCCAGGGCCAAGGGCAACCAGCTGGGCAAGATCACCCTGAACGGCACCACCTACACGACCACCGACGTCGGCGACCTGACCGGCCGCATCGACTACCGCAAGGCCGCGCCCTACCTCGGCGTCGGCTGGGGCAATGCGCTCAAGAACAACAGCAACTGGAGCTTCAGCACCGACCTCGGCCTGTTCTACCAGGGCAAGCCGAACGTCGACCTGGCCAGCGTCGGCTGCACCACCTCGAAAGCAGTCTGCGACGCCCTGGTGAAGGACGTCGCCGCCGAGCGCCTGCGCCTGCAGGACGACGCCGACAGCCTGAAGGTCTACCCGGTCCTGCGCGCCAGCCTGAACTACCGCTTCTGAATTCTGGTGGTAGGATGTTTCGCACGGAGGCAAAATCATGCGAACTCGTCCGTTGCGCTGGAGCCTGGTGCTCCTGGTGTGCCTGATGGCGGTGGCCTGCCACGACCGGCGCGAGCCGGTCAAGCCGACCGTCGACCTGTCGGCGGCCGTCGGCATCGTCCGCTGAGCGACCGCATCCGCCGCTCAGGCATCCCAACCCGCCGCCCGGCTGGCGGCGCGGTACACTGTCGCGTCTTCACTAACAATCATTTCCCCTGCCCATGTCGTTCGCTTCGCTCGGCCTGATCGACCAGATCGTCCGCACCCTCTCTTCCCTTTCGTATACCACGCCGACGCCGGTGCAGTCGCAGGCGATTCCCGCCGTGCTGGCCGGCCGCGACGTGATGGCCGCCGCCCAGACCGGCACCGGCAAGACCGCCGGCTTCGCCCTGCCCCTGCTGCAGCGCCTGGTCATGGACGGTATGCAGGTGAACAGCAACTCGGCCCGCGCCCTGGTGCTGGTGCCGACCCGCGAACTGGCCGAGCAGGTGCACCAGAGCGTGCGCGCCTACGGCGAAGGCTTGCCGCTGCGTACCATGGTGGCTTACGGCGGAGTCAGCATCAATCCGCAGATGATGCGCCTGCGTAAGGGCGTCGACGTGCTGGTGGCCACGCCCGGCCGCCTGCTCGACCTGCAGCGCCAGAACGCCCTGCGCTTCAACCAGGTGCAGACCCTGGTGCTGGACGAAGCCGACCGCATGCTCGACCTCGGCTTTTCGCGCGACATCGACCAGGTGCTGGCGCTGCTGCCGAAACGCCGCCAGACCCTGCTGTTCTCGGCGACCTTCTCCGATCCGATCCGTGCGTTGGCGACCAAGATGCTGCGCGATCCGGTCAGCATCGAGGCCAGCCCGCGCAACACGACCGTGAAGGCGATCCGCCAATGGATCGTCCCGGTCGACAAGAAGCGCAAGCCGGACCTGTTCCTGCACCTGCTGAAACGCCATGCCTGGCCGCAGGCCCTGGCCTTCGTGAAGACCCGCAAGGGCGTCGACCAGCTGGTCGAACTGCTGGAGGCAAAAGGGATCTCGGCCGATTCGATCCACGGCGACAAGCCGCAGCCGGCGCGCCTGCGCGCGCTGGAGCGTTTCAAGGCCGGCGAAGTAAGGATTCTTGTTGCGACCGACGTCGCCGCGCGCGGCATCGACATCGACGAGCTGCCGGTGGTGGTGAACGTCGACCTGCCGATCGTGGCCGAGGATTACGTGCACCGCAGCGGCCGTACGGGCCGCGCGGGCGCCTCGGGCGAAGCGGTGTCGCTGGTATGCGCCGACGAAGTGCAGCAGCTGGCGGCGATCGAGGCGCTAACGAAACAGACCCTCGAACGCCGCGAAGAACCTGGCTTCGAACCCGACCACCGGGTGCCGGAGACGAATGCCAGCGGGCAGGTCGTCAAGAAGCCGAAGAAACCGAAAAAGCCGAAGCATGGAGCTTCGGCCAGGGGTGACGCACCGGTGGTGCAGGAAGACGTGCGCTTTCGCCGTTGATGCGCGCCGCTGATGCGCGGCGCTGATCTGCCTCTTACTGCGACTGCATCTCGGCGTCGATCTTCGACTGCTTGCTGGTGTCGCGCATGAAGAAGCAGACCACCAGCGTGCAGGCGATCACCGCGGTGGCGTACCAGTAGAAGCCGCTTTCCATCTGCTCCGACTTGAACCACAGGGCCAGGTACTCGGCGGTGCCGCCGAACACCGACACCGCGAAGGCATACGGCACGCCGACGCCGGTGGCGCGGATGGTGGCCGGGAACAGCTCGGCCTTCACCAGCGCGTTGATCGAGGTGTAGCCGGACACGATGATCCAGGCGCAGGCGATCAGGATGAAGGCTTCCCACGGGCCGCTGGCATTGCGGATCGCGGTCAGCAGCGGCACGGTGAACAGGGTGCCGAGCAGCGCGAAGCCCACCAGCAGCGGACGGCGGCCGATGCGGTCGGACAGGGCGCCGTACAGCGGCTGCAGGCACATCGCGAACAGCAGCGAGGCTGCCGAGACGGCGGTGGTCTGCGCGTCCGTCAGGCCGACCGACAGACGCAGGAATTTCTGCATATAGGTGGTGTACACGTAGAAGGCCAGCGTGCCGCCCATGGTCAGGCCGACCACCAGCAGCACCTCTCTCGGATGCTGGGCCAGCTGCTTCAGGCCGCCCATCGCCTTGGACTTCTTGCGCGCGGCTTCGAAGGACTGGGTCTCCGGCATGTCGTGGCGCATGCGCAGGGCCAGCAGGGCCAGGCAGGCGCCGGCCAGGAAGGGAATGCGCCAGCCCCAGGCACGCAGCTGCTCGGCGTCGAGCAGATAACGCTGCAGGACCAGCAGGAGCAGCAGGGCCAGCAGCTGGCCGCCGATCAGGGTGACGTACTGGAAGCTGGTGTAGAAGCCGCGGTGCTTCGAGTCGGCCATCTCCGACAGGTAGGTGGCGCTGGCGCCGTACTCGCCGCCCAGGCTGAGGCCTTGCAGCAGGCGCGCCAGCAGCAGGATGCAGGGCGACAGGATGCCGGCGGTGGCATAGGTGGGCGCGCAGGCGATCAGCAGCGAACCGAAGCACATCAGCAGGACCGAAGTCATCAGGGCTTTCTTGCGGCCGAGGCGGTCGCCGATGTGGCCGAACAGGATGCCGCCGATCGGGCGCACGAAAAAGCCCAGGGCGAAGATGCCCGCGGTGGACATCATCTGCGCGGTCGGGTCCTGCTTGGGGAAGAAGGAACTGGCGAAGTACAGCGCGAACGCCGAGTAGCAGTAGAAGTCGAACCACTCGACCAGGTTGCCGGCCGAGCCGACGAAGATGGCGCGCAGGCGCTTGCCGGAGATGCGCTCCCCGGTATTGACGCGGCCGTCGAGGGCCGGTTTGCTTGTGACGGTATTCATGGTCGTCCCCGTTGTTTTAGTTAAGGCCCCCACTATCGCGACTGGAAGCGCGGCGCGCATCCGCAATGTCGGCGCGCCCTCCTCCGTAAAACTACGGAGACGGTTTGCAAGCGGCGGCGCAACTGCTATCGTTGCGCGATGTCCATCACACGTCATTGGCGCCGGCTGCTTGCCGCGGCGGCCGCGCTGGCCCTGATCGTGGCTTCCGGCTACTGGGCCGAGCGGCGCGAGCTGCAGTCCAGGACCGAAGCCCTGCGCCAGGCGGCCGCCGCGAACGCGCTGGGCCTGCGCGGGATCGTCGAAAAGCACAACTTCCTGCCGCATGCCGCCGCACGCCATCCGCAGGTGCAGGCGCTGCTGCGCAGCCCCCGCGATGCGGCCCTGCGCGCCGGCGTCAACGACTACTTCGCCGACCTGCAGGCGACCACCGGCGCCGCCGCGCTCTACCTGGTCGACCGCGAAGGACTGACGCTGGCCGCCAGCAACTGGAACCTGCCGTCGAGCTTCGTCGGCCAGTCCTACCGCCAGCGGCCCTACTTCGAGGATGCGGTGCAGGGCCGGCGCGGCATCTTCTATGGCCTCGGCCTGACCACCGGCCAGTCCGGCCTCTTCATCGCCGAGCCCGTGCGTGCGCAAGGCGTCGTGACCGGCGTGGTGGTCGTCAAGATCAACCTGGAACCGCTGCAGGCCACCTGGATGCGTGGCGCCGACCCGGTGGTGCTCAGGGACAGCCGCGGCATCGCCTTCCTGAGCACCGTGCCCGAATGGCTGTTCCACAGCATCCGGCCGGTGTCCGCGCTCGACGCGCGCTGGGTCGCCGAGCACGGCCAGTACGGCAAGCGGGACCGCTTCGACCTGCTGCCGTGGAAGATCGAGACGCGCGCCGACACCCCCGGCTTCGTCCTGCGCACCGTGGTGGACGGGCGCCGCATGCACCTGCTCGCGCTCGACACGCCGCTGCCGGAACTCGGCTGGACCCTCACCGTCACGACCGACATGAAGGAGGTGCTGCAGGCGCGCCAGGCCGCCCTCGCACTGAGCGCGCTGGCGGTCGCCCTGCTGCTGCTCGGGGTGCTGTACTGGCGCCTGCGCGAAAAGCGTTTCGTCGAACAGCGCACCGCCCGCATCGAACTGGAACGCCGGGTCGAAGAGCGCACCCGCGACCTCGAAGAAGCGCACGCCTTCCGCAAGGCGATGGAGGATTCCCTGCTGGTGGGCATGCGCGCGCGCGACCCGGAAGGCAAGATCATCTACGTCAATCCGGCCCTGTGCGCGATGGTCGGCTACAGTGCCGAGGAATTGCTGGGCTGCCGGCCGCCCTACCCCTACTGGCATCCGGACGACCTGGAAAAGCAGGCGCGCGAAAGCGACGACGCCTTGCAGGGCCGCGCCGCGCCGCACGGCTTCGAATCGCGGATCCGCCACAAGGACGGGCACGACGTCATCACGATGGTCTATGCCGCCCCGCTGGTCGACGCGCAGGGCGTGCACCGGGGCTGGATGAGCTCCGTGGTGGACATCACGGCCCAGAAGCAGGCCGAGGCTCGCCAGCGCGACCAGGAGCTTCGACTCCAGCGCAGCGCGCGCCTGGCGAGCGTCGGCGAAATGGCGTCGACCCTGGCGCATGAACTCAACCAGCCGCTGATGGCGCTGTCCAATTTCGCCGTCGCGGCGCAGGCGCTCGCCGCCGCCGGCTCCGGCGATATGCTGCCGGGCGCGCTTGCCGAGATCGTCGAGCAGTCGAAGCGCGCCAGCGAGATCGTGAAGCGGGTGCGCGCCTTCATCAACCCGCAACGCGCCCATTACGAACGCCTGTCGATGGAGAGCGTCATCGCCCATGCGGAGACGCTGCTCAAGCCGGAGCTGCAGCGCCACGGCGTGGCCCTGCGACTGGCGCTCGAAGACGCCGGTGTGCCGGTGCGCGGCGACCGCGTCTTGCTCGAACAGGTGCTCGTCAACCTGATCCACAATGCGATGCACGCCATGCACGGCCAGCCGCGCGCCGTCATCGAGCTGTCCACCCGGAGGGTCGAACAGGGCCTGCGCGTCACGGTCGCCGACCATGGGCCTGGCATTCCCGACGAACAGCTCGAACAGGTGTTCGCCCCCTTCTTCACCACCAAGTCCGACGGCCTGGGGCTGGGATTGAACATCTGCCGTACCATCGTCGAAGCCCATGGCGGCTTCATGACCGTCGACAACCGGCCCGGCGGCGGTGCCGCCTTTTCCTTCACGCTGCCCACCGTACCATGAAAGACATGCCACTCACGCTGTACGTCGTCGACGACGACGAAGCCCTCCGCCGCTCGCTGCTCCTGCTGCTGTTTTCCCAGGGGCTGGCGGTGCAGGCCTTCGAGTCCGGCGAAGCCTTCCTCGACGCCGTCGACATGCGCCAGCCAGGCTGCGTGATCCTCGACCTGCGCATGGGCGGGATGAGCGGGCTGGCCGTGTTCGAACGCCTGCTGGCCGAGCACAGTCCGCTGGTGACCCTGTTCCTGTCCGCGCATGGCGACATCCAGACCGCCCTCGAAGCGGTGCGGCGCGGCGCCTACGACTGGGTGGAAAAGCCGGACACCCGGCAGCTGCTGGACAAGCTGCCGGCCGCCATCGCGCTGGCCCGCGCGCGCGCCCAGGCGCTGCGCCTGTGGGCCGAGCTGACCCCGCGCGAACGCGAGGTCGCGCGCCTGGTCGGACTGGGCCAGCCGAACAAGGAGATCGCGCGCATCCTGGTGCCGCCCTGCGGTCCGCGCTCGGTGGAGACGCACCGCGCCAACATCTTCAGCAAGCTGCAGTGCGCGAACGACAATGAGCTGGGCCGCTGGCTGGCGGCCCATCCATGGCTGGATTAAGCGGCGCTCAAAAAACCGAGGAGCAGGCGGTTGAACGCCGCCGCATGCGTGAAGGTCATCCCGTGCGAGGCGCCGGCGATGGTCTGCCTGTCCGCCTGCGCGATCCACTCCACGAGCCGGTCGACGTTGTTGCGGTACATGCGCGGACTCTTTTCGCCCGCGATCAGCAGGGTCCTGCATCGCAGCTGGCCCGCCGCCGCGCGCGTATAGGCCGGCAAGGGATCGCGGAACTGCTTCGGCAGCGTGGCCGCATTGTCCAGCGCCATCGTGCGGAAAGCCGGCGTGCTCCGGCGCCAGATGCCGGGCATGCTGACCGAGTCGACGAACATCTCCAGGCCGGCCTCGATGTCCCCGCCTTCGATCATCGCGGCGACTTTCGCGCGCAGGGCTTCGGTCGCGGGCGGCAGCGCCGCGTCCACCATGCCGTCGATCTGCAGGGGACCGCCCGGATCGGCGAGCGTCAGCGTTTTCACCAGGTGCGGATACGCGCGCGCCAGGTGGAAAGCAACGCAGCCGCCGCGCGAGTGTCCCACCAGATGCACCGGACCGAGGTTCATGGCCGTGATGAATTCGGCGAGTTCGTCGACATGCGCCTGCCAGCTGAAGTTTCCATGGAACGAGGAATCGTCGACCGGCCAGTAGTGGCTGAGGCTGACGGACACGCACAGGAAGTCCTTCGACAGCGCGGCCGCCTGGCCGTTCCAGTAGCGGTAGTCGCACAGCGAGCCGTGCACGAACAGCAGCGGTTCGCCGGAGCCGGTCGCCACATAGGGCATGCGGATGCCGGAGGGGATGGTGGCGAAATACACCTCGGGGACGGAGAGGCTAGGCAGGTCGATTCGTGCGTTCATGGTCTTGCTCCTTTGCCGCTACTATGCCCCACGGCAGAATCCAAGAAAATCGCATAATATTGATCGTATCTATCAATTTTTCTGATACTTTTTTACCATGAGCTTGAACGCACTCGACCTCGACGTCCTGACCATGATCGTCGCCGTCGCGGACACGGGCAACATCAGCCGGGCCGCGGAAGTCGTGCACCGCTCGCAGTCGGCGGTGAGCATGCAGATCAAGACGCTCGAGACGGCGCTCGGCAAGCCGCTGTTCGTGCGCAAGCCGCGCAGCGTCACGCCGACCCAGGACGGGGAGGTACTGCTGACCTTCGCGCGGCGCATGCTGGCCCTGCGCGACGAAGCCTGGGCCGCGGTGGTCCGGCCGGACATTACGGGACGGGTCGTGATCGGCGTGCCCGACGACTATGCCTCGTCGCTGCTGCCCTCGATCCTGAAGAAGTTTTCCGCCACCTATCCGAAGGTCGAGATCCAGGTGGTGGGCCTGCCCAGCGTGGCGCTGGCGCCGATGGTCAAGGACGGCTCGGTCGACCTGGTCTGCGCGACGCGCGTGAAGGGCCTGTCCGGCGAGTTCGTGCGCTTCGAGCCGATGGTCTGGGCGGCCAATCCCAGCGCGAAGGACATCTGGCGCGAGCGGCCGCTGCCGATCGCGGTGTTCCTGCCCGGCAGCGTGGCGCGCGAAAACGCGATCCGCAGCCTGGAACGGGCAAAGATCCCCTACCGCACTTCGTACGAGAGCCCGAGCCTGATGGGGCTGCTCAGCATGGTCGAGGCGGGACTCGCGGTGGCGCCCCTCGCGCACTGCGCGGTTCCCGCCCACCTCAGCCTGCTCGGCCAGGCGCAGGGACTACCGGAAATCGATCCGCTGGAGGTCATCCTTGCCCGCAGCAGCAAATCGAAGCGGCCGCCCTGCGATTTCCTTGCCGAAAAAATCATGTCGGAACTGCGGCGTTAAGCGCCATATCATTCCGGCGTGATATTTTGAGAGTTGCAGCAAGGCTACATTCAGCTATGCTACCGTCCTCGTCACCCAACCCGCTTACGCCATGCAATTCTTTGGAATCGGAATCCACGTCCTCATCGCCCTGTTCTTCGCGGTGCACGCCATACGCACGCGCCGCGAGATCTACTGGCTGTTCGTGCTGTTCGCCTTCCCGCTGCTGGGCAGCATCGTCTACTTCGTCGCCGTGTTCCTGCCCTCGTCGCGCCTGGAGCATTCGGCGGCAAAGGCCGGCCGCGCGCTGCAGGCCAGCCTCGATCCGGGCCGCGAGGTGCGCGACGCCCAGCGCGCCTTCGAACTGACCCCGACCGCGCACAACCAGATGCGCCTGGCGAACGCGCTGCTGGAAACCGGCCAGGCCGGCAAAGCGGCCGCGCAGTACGAAGCCTGCCTGCAAGGCCCGTTCGCGCGCGACGCCGAACTGCGCCTGGGCGCGGCCCGCGCCCGCCTCGCGAGCGGCAATGCCGCCGGCACCATCGCCCTGCTGGAGACGCTGGCCGCCGAGCAGCCGGGCTTCCGTCCCGAACAGATCAGCATCCTGCTCGGCCAGGCCTATGCCGCCGCCGGGCGCCAGGACGAAGCCGGATCGCAATTCGCCGCCGCCGCGCACCGGTTCGGCAGCCTGGAAGCGCGCGCCGAACTGGCGATCTGGGCGCTCGCCAACGGCAAGCCGCAGGTGGCCGCGCCGGAACTGGAAGAGATCGAACGCACGCGCAGGCATATGCCGGGCCATTCGCGCAAGCTGAACGGCGAGCTGTTCAGGCGGGTGGATGCGGCGCGGGCGCAGGCGCGTTGACTAGTAGACCGGCGCCTGTGCCGGCAGGCTTCCGTCAGGGGATGCAGTCAGGTGGATGTCGACGATGCTCCAGCCGCTGCCCGACTTGCGGAGTGTATAGCGCGCGTTACTCGAGCTCGTGACGCACACCGCCGATACGGCATCGACCTCGACGGACACGCCGTCGATTTGCCGGATCTTCTGGATGTCGATCCACATCGCCGGCAATCCGGTGCGCTGATCGTAATAACAAAATGCACGCATGATGCGCTGGGAGCCTGGCACGAAGCGTTGCACTCGTGAATAGGTCGACATCGCATGGCGGGCGAGTTCCCTGGAGTCGTCTCCATCAACGACAATCGTCAGCACGTTCTTGCGCGAGTCCGACGGTGAAGGTGTCGGCCAGATCTTCTGCACGACCACGGCGACGATCTCCTTCTTTTCTTGAAGCGTCAGCTCGACGGCATCCTGCGCCTTCGATTCCAGGCCAATCACGAGCAAGAGCGCACAGACGATGCGGGAACGCCTGCCGAACGAAATTTTCAGGGCGATGTACATTCTGTGATCCGACGGAGGGAAATCATTGGCGGAAGAAACTCGTCATGTCGAGTTAGCAAAATATCACGCCGATATCATCCTGTCACCAGTCTCAGCGCAGCGCCAGCCAGAACTTGCGCACGCCCTCGTCCTCATCCACCGGCCCCACCGTGAAGCCCAGCTTCTTCACCAGCCCGATCACGGGCGCGTTCTGCGGCAGCGCCTCGCCGACGATCTCGCGGGTGCCGCGCGCGCGGCAGTAGGCGATCAGCTTGTCCATCAGCATGCGCCCCAGGCCCTTCCCTTTCAGATCGGAGCGCACCGTCACCGCGAATTCCGCGCTGACGTTGTCCGGGTCGGCCACCACGCGGCCCACGCCGAGCGTCTCGTCCTGGCCATCGGGGCCGGGACGGGTGGCGACGAAGGCCATCTCGCGGTCGTAGTCGATCTGCGTGAAGCGCGCAAGCTGGGCCGGCTGCAGCTCGCGCACGCGCACGAACATCCGGTAGCGCACGTCGTCCGGGGTGAGCGCATTGAAGAAGGCGACGTGGGCCGGGCCGTCCTCGGGGCGGATCGGACGCAGCAGGATCGTGCCGCCGTCCCACGGCACCGTCTCTTCCAGCTCGGCCGGATAGGGCCGGATCGCCAGCCGGTCGAGCGTGGAGCCCGAGCGGTCGGCCATGCCGATGCGCATGCGCGCGTCCAGCACGACGGCGCCGCGGCTGTCGGCCAGCAGCGGGTTGATGTCCAGCTCGACGATCTCGGGCACGTCGGCGATCAGGCGCGAGACCTGCACCAGCGCCGCCAGGATCGCTTCCATGTCCGCGCGCGGATGGTTGCGGTAGCCCTCGAGCAGGCGCGCGACGCGCGTGCGGGCCACCAGTTCCTGGGCCAGCACCGTGTTCAGCGGCGGCAGGGCCACCGCGTGGTCGTCCGCCGCCTCCACCGCCGCCCCGCCGTGGCCGAACAGGATCACCGGTCCGAACACCGGATCGGTGGCGGCGCCCAGGATCAGCTCATGGGCTTCCGGATTGCGCGCCATCGCCTGCACGATGAAGCCTTCCAGGCGCGCGCCCGGCTGCAGCTCGGCCAGGCGGCGGCGCATGCGCTCGGCCGCCGCCAGCACCGCCTCGTCGCTGTCCAGGTCGAGCGTGACCCCGCCGACGTCGCTCTTCTGCGCCACGTCCGGCGACAGGATCTTCACCGCCACCGGATAGCCGATCTCGCGCGCCGCCCGTACCGCATCCTCGGGCGTGCCGGCGGCGCGGGTCGGCACCACCGGGATGCCGTAGGCTTCCAGGATCGCCTTGGTGTCGGGATCGGCCAGCAGGTAGCGGCCCTTCTCCAGCGCCTCGCGCACCAGCCGGCGGGCGCGCTCGCGGTCCGGCTGGCCGTCGCCGACCGAGCCCGGGACCTGCATCAGCAGGGTCTGGTTTTCGCGGTAGTGCACGATCTGCAGGAAGCCGTTGACCGCGTCCTCGGGAGTGCGGTAGGCCGGCATGCCGGCGTCGGCGGCGATGGTCCGCGCCTCCAGCACCGACTGCACGCCCAGCCAGCAGCCCAGCACGTTGCGCGAGGATGCCTTGGCCAGCGGCGCCACCGCGCGCGCCACGTCGGCCGGGTCGACCACCGCGTTCGGCGCATGGATCATCAGCACCGCGTTCGCGCCGGGGTCCTGCAGCAGCACTTCGATGACGTCGTGGTAGCGCTCGGGCGGGGCGTCGCCGCGCAGGTTCAGCGGACCGTCGCCACGCCACTCCGGCACCAGCTCGCGCAGCTTGCCCACCGTCGCCTCCTGCAGCACCGCCTGGTGGCCGCCGCCGTACTGCAGGGCGTCGCCGGCCAGCACCACCGGGCCGGCGCCGTTGCCGAGGATGGCGAGGCGGTCGCCGTACAGCGGCTTGGCGCGCGCCAGGGTCTCGACCGCCGCGAACAGCTGCTCGGTGGTGTACACGCGCAGCATGCCGGCGCGCCGGATCGCGGCATCGTAGACGTCGTCCGGGGTCGCCAGCACGCCCGACAGGCAGGCCCCCGCCGTCGCCGCTTCGAGCGAACGCCCGGCCTTCAGCACCAGGGTCGGCTTGCTGCGCGCCGCAGCCCGCGCCGCCGACATGAACTTACGCGCATAGCGCAGGCTCTCGACGTGCAGCAGGATCGCGCTGGTGCCGCCGTCGCTGGCCAGGTAGTCGAGCACGTCGCCGAAGTCGACGTCCGCCGACTCGCCCAGCGAGACGAAACAGGAAAAGCCGATCCCGCGCGTACGGGCCCAGTCCAGCACCCCCGTCATCAGCGCGCCCGATTCCGAGACGAAGGCGATCCGGCCCGGCGCCGCGCCGCCCGCGGCGATGCTGGCGTTCAGGCCGATGCCCGGCGCCAGCAGGCCGGCGCTGTTCGGGCCGAGGATACGCAGCAGGTAGGGGTTGGCGGCGTCCAGCGTGGCCTGCTTCAGGCTGCGTCCGCGCGCGTCGCGCCCGGTGGAGAGCCCGGCGCTCATGACGATCGCGGCGCGGGTGCCGAGTTCGCCGAGCGCGCGCACGATGGCGGGCACGGTGTGCGGCGGCGTGCAGACGATGGCGAGGTCCGGCGCCGCGGGCAGGCTGGCGACATCGGGCCAGGCGCGCAGGCCGGCGATGCTGTCGTACTTCGGGTTGACCGGGTAGAGCTGGCCCCTGAAGCCGCCCTCCCGCAGGTTGCGCAGCATGGTGGCGCCGACGCTGCCGGGACGCTCGGTGGCGCCGACCAGGGCCACCGATTTCGGCGCGAACAGCTGGCGCAGGTTGCGGACGCTCATGCCGCGTCCCCTGGCGCCCGCTCCCAGCCGTGCAGGGCGGTCGCGATGGATTCGCTACACTGGGCCTGAGAGCAAACAGACCAGGAAAGCAAGCAATGACGACTGAAAACAGCGGCTCGCTGAAGGTGATCTATGCGGCCATCGTCGCCAACCTCGGCATCGCCATCAGCAAATTCATCGTCGCCGGCATCACCGGCAGCGCCGCCATGCTGGCCGAAGGCATCCACTCGGCGGTCGATACCGGCAACGAATTGCTGCTGCTGGTCGGCGAGCGCAAGAGCGCCAAGCCGGCCGACGCCAAGCATCCCTTCGGCTATGGCAAGGAGCTGTACTTCTGGGCCCTGATCGTGGCCCTGTCGATCTTCTCGCTGGGCGGCGGACTCTCCATTTACCACGGCATCGATTCGCTGCGCCATCCGGAACCGCTGCACGATCCGACCTGGAACTACGTCGTGCTGGGCGTCTCGGCCCTGTTCGAAGGCTACAGCTGGAACGTGTCGCGCAAGGCCCTCAATGCGGTCAAGAAGCCGGGCGCCTCGATGTGGCAGGCCGTCCATGCGAGCAAGGACGCGTCCGTGTTTACGGTCTTCATCGAGGATTCGGCCGCCCTGATCGGCCTGGCGATCGCGGCGCTCGGCATCGTCCTCGGCCACGCCTTCGACAATCCCTACTTCGATCCGGCCGCCTCGGTGCTGATCGGCCTGCTGCTGGTGGGCGCCGCCTTTGCGCTGGCGCGCGAGACCGGCGCGCTGCTGGTCGGCGAAGGCATCGGCCGCGATGCCACCCGCAAGGTGCGCGAGGTGTTCGAACGCGACCCGGCGATCATGAGCGTGGCCGAGCTGCAGAGCATGCAGCTGGGGCCGGACGAGGTGCTGCTGACGGCGTCCGTGCTGTTCAAGCGCGGCATGCGCATCGACGAGGTCGAGGCGGCCATCGAGCGCCTGGAAAAGGCGGTGGCCGCGCTCTACCCGTCGATCCGGCATATCTATTTCGAGTCCGGCGCGCTGCGCTCGGCGATGGGCTGAGTGGACCGGTGGACACATGCGCGTTTGCCTCAATCGATCATGACCAATGACGATGACGATGCTCGGCACAATGCTACCACCTTATCTCGTCCGCGCATGTCCGCGACACGCCTGCCAGGCCGCCCCGGCCCATGCTAGAATCGGCGCGTGAAACCGATCCTCCGACTGCTGCTCGTGTGCTTCCTGATGCTGGCGCTGCCTTTCCAGGCATTTGCCTCGGCCAGCATGCTGCCGCGCGCCGGCCTGGCATCGGACTCCGTGCGCGCGGCGCCGGCCGCCGATCTGCCGCCCTGCCACCAGCAGATGGCGATGGCCGGTCACCAGCCGCAGGCAAAGGCGGCGCCCGCACACGATGGACATGCGGGCCAGCACGCCAAGGACAAATGCGGCAGCTGCGCGGCCTGCTACATCGGCGCGGCGCTGGCGCCCACGCTGCCCGCCGGCCTCGCGCTGGCTCCGCCCTCCGCCTCCTCGATTCCCTTCCGCGCCGGCCACCTGCCGAGCGTCGACCCGGTCCTGCCCGAACGGCCTCCCAGCACCCTCCTCGCCTGACCCTGCGCGCCGCCGGCCCTGGCCGGCGGCTGTCCACACACATCGTCAACGAGGAACACCATGAAAACCCACATCCATCTGGCGCGCGCCGCCGCATGCCTGCTGCTGGCCGCCGCCGGCGCCCACGTCCACGCCCAACAGGCCATGCAGGCCGCCGCCGATCCGCAGGCCGCCGTGCCGGCCACCCGCTACCAGCCCACGCTCGAAAAGCGCCCCGAGGCCGCTCCCACGACCAGCCCGGACGCCAGCTGGGTCGCCGGCAACGCCACCGTCGCCGCCACCGATTCGATGGCCCTGACCATGAAAGGCATGGATGGCGGCCACGGCCAGCACGACCACGCCGCCATGATGCAGGGCATGGGCATGGACAAGAAGGACAGCCCGGCCATGTGCAAGCCCGGCGCCGGTGCGGGCGGCCAGGGCATGCAATGCATGTCGGGTGACAAGGCCGGGGACAAGGCCGGCGACAAGGCCGGCAACGGCAAGATGTCCTGCTGCCCGTCCTGCTGCGAGTCGTGCTGCAAGGACAAGATGAAGAAGAACAAGGAGAGCCCATGAACGTGAAACTGCTTGGCGCGCCGCTCGCGCTGGCCCTGCTGGCCGGCTGCGCGACGGTCGCGCCGGACGGTGGGTTCGGCGGCGTGGCCGGCACCGTGGGCGCGCGCATCGGCGCGGAGCCGCGCCTGGCCCGTGACGATGCCGCCGCGCGCGAGCTGGCGCAGTCGGTGCAGGCGATGCTGGCACAGCCGCTCGGCATGGACGATGCCGTCAAGGTCGCCGTGCTGGCGAATCCGGGCCTGCAAGCCAGTTACTGGAAAGTCGGCATCGCCCAGGCCGACCTGGCCCAGGCCGGCCGGCTGCCGAATCCGGCGCTCGGCTTCAAGCACGTGTCGCACGGCGGCGATATCGCCATCGAGCGTACCTTCACCGTCGACCTGGTGCGGCTGCTGACCTTGCCGCTCGCGTCCCGCCTCGAGGCGCAGCGCTTCGAGCAGGCCAGGCTGGAAGTCGCGCGCGAGATCGAGCAGCATGCGCGCGACACCCGCATCGCCTGGGTCGAGGCGGTGGCCGCCAGCCAGGCGCTCGAGTACGCGCGCCAGGTGAGCGCCGCGGCCGAGGCCAGCGCCGAACTGGCCGGACGCATGGCGAAGGCCGGCAATATGAGCCAGCTCGACCTGGCGCGCGAACAGGTCTTCCATGCGGAAAGCCAGGCCGCCGAGGCGCGCGCCGGCAAGCAGTCCGTGGCGGCGCGCGAAAAGCTCACGCGCCTGCTCGGCCTGTGGGGCAAGGATGCGCAATACAGCCTGCCCGGGCACTTGCCCGAGCTCCCCGCCGCCCCGGCCGAACTGGCGGACGTCGAACGCATCGCCATCGAGCAGCGCCTCGACGTGCAGGCGGCCAGGCTGGATGCGCAGTCCACCGCGGCCAATCTCGGGCTGACGAAGACGACCCGCTTCGTCAACGTGCTCGATCTCGGCTTCGTCAACGAAACCAGGACCGGTGCGCCGACCGAGCGCGGCTACGAGCTCACGCTGGAACTACCGCTGTTCGACTGGGGCGGTGCGCGGGTGGCGCGCGCGGAGGGCGTCTACATGCAGGCCGTGCAGCGCGTCGCCCAGGCGGCCGTGACGGCGCGCAGCGAGGCGCGCGAAAGCTATCTCGACTACCGCAACGCCTGGGACGTCGCCGCGCATTACCGCGATACCGTCATCCCGCTGCGCAAGCGGATCTCGCAGGAAGTCCTGCTGCGCTACAACGGCATGCTGCTGTCCACCCGGGACCTGCTGGCGGATTCGCGCGAGCAGGCGGGCGCCGTCTCGGCCTACATCGAGGCCCTGAAGGAGTTCTGGAGCGCCCACGCGAACCTGGAGGCCACCCTGGGCGTGCGCCTCGGTTCGCAACGCGGCCGGCACACGCAAGAGCAACACAAGGAACACGCACAATGACATCCCGCAGGAATTTCATTACCGGCGCCGGCGCAGCCATGGTCGGCGCATCGCTGGTCAGCAAGGCGGCCGCCGCCGCCATCCCCGAAGCCCCGGTCCAGGGCTCGGCCGGCACCGCGCCGCCGCTGGTGCCGCCGAACGGCCGTCCCTACCACCCGGTCGTCACCCTGAACGGCTGGACCCTGCCCTGGCGCATGAAGGACGGCGTCAAGGAATTCCACCTGGTGGCCGAACCCGTGGTGCGCGAGATCGCGCCCGGCATGAAAGCCAACCTGTGGGGCTACAACGGCCAGAGCCCGGGTCCGACCATCGAGGTGGTCGAGGGCGACCGCGTGCGCATCTTCGTCACGAATAAACTGCCGGAAGCGACCAGCATCCACTGGCACGGGCAGTTCCTGCCGAACGGCATGGACGGCGTGGCGGGCCTGAACCAGCCGGCCATCGCACCCGGCAAGACCTATGTCTACGAATTCGTGGCGCGCTACGCCGGCACCTTCATGTACCACCCGCACGCCGACGAGATGGCGCAGATCGGCATGGGCATGATGGGCTCCTGGGTCACGCACCCGAAGGACCCGCGCCAGCATGCGGTGGACCGCGACTTCGTGTTCCTGCTGAACGCCTACGACATCGACCCGGGCAGCTACACCCCCAACGTCAACACGATGCTCGACTTTAACATCTGGACCATCAACAGCCGCGCCTTTCCCGGCACCGACCCGATGGTGGCGAGGAAGGACGACCGGGTGCGGATCCGCATCGGCAACCTGTCGATGACCAACCACCCCTTCCACATCCACGGCCACCGCTTCGAGGTGACGGGGACGGACGGCGGCTGGATCCCGCCGGCGGCGCGCTGGCCGGAAGTCACGGTCGACATCGGCGTGGGCCAGATGCGCGCGATCGAGTTCGTGGCGGACGCCCCCGGCGACTGGGCCTTCCACTGCCACAAGTCGCACCACACGATGAACGCGATGGGCCACGGCGTGCCGAACCTGATCGGGGTCGACCACCGCGGCGTGGCCAGGAAGATCAACGACCTGGTGCCGGGCTATATGGTCATGGGCGACAAGGGCGGTGCGATGGGCGGCATGAAGATGCCGCTGCCGGAAAACACGCTGCCGATGATGGACGGCGAAGGCCCCTTCGGCGAGATCGAAATGGGCGGCATGTTCACGATGATCAAGGTACGCGAAGGCCTGGCGCGCGGCGACTTCCGCGATCCTGGCTGGTACAGGCATCCGCAGGGGACGGTGGCGAGGGAGTGGACGGGGGCGGCGCCGGAGGCGGTGCGGGCGCCGGCGACGACGGCCGCTCCGGGGGAGCCGGTGGCGAACGTGAAGCGGGGGCATGGCCACTGAGCGTCGTTACTGCCATCACCGTCGTTCCCGCGAAGGCGGGAACCCAAGTTTGCTGGAGCTGACGTAACGCATGCAGACCTTGGGTCCCCGCCTGCGCGGGGACGACGGTTGGACGCGGGGACGACGGTTGGACGCGGGGACGGCGGCTGGACGCGAGGACGACGGGCTAACTCTTCTTCCGCAACGCCGCAATCTGCACCCGCAGGTCCTTGTTCTCGGCCTCCAGGCTGTCCCGCGCGGTCTTGGCGCCGACCAGTTCCATCTCGGCGGCCAGGCGGGCGTCCGACAGCGCCGCGGTCTGGGTGACGCTCTTCTCGATCTGGCCGCGCAGCTCGGCCAGCTGGGCGTCCTTGCCTTCGATCGCCAGCTGGTCCTTGGCCTTGCCGACCAGGGCATCCATCGCCACCTGCTTCGCGTTGCGCAGTTCGGCGTTCAGGCGCTCGATTTCCTCGTCGCGCTCGGCCACCGTGGCCAGGGCTTCATCGCGGGCGGCGGTCAGCTCGTCGCGCAGCGCCTGCAGTTCGTCACGCTCGGCTTCCAGCGCATCGCCGGCCTCGCGCAGCGATTCCAGCTCTTCCTCATGCCGGGCCAGCGCTTCGCGCGTGCCGGTGCCGGCTTCCTCCGCGAATTGCTGGGCCCAGCGCGCCAGTTCGGCGACCAGGTTGGGCGGCAGTTCGGCCCTGGGTGGCTCGGAAGGCTTGTCGTTGGCTGCGCGCCAGTCGGCCAGGTGGCGCGAGATGGCGCTGACCGAGCCGCCGCCGAGGGCGTCGCGCACCGTGTCGATGGTCACCGGCGTGCCGCCGTCCTGCAGCTTGCCGGCTGCCGCCGCTACGTCTTCGAATTTCATAGAGTGCGTATCCGTGATTGAAGACAGCATGATACGACACGCCCGTCATTCGTGACGGGCGCTGCGGACCACGCGGGCCGGCGCGGCCGGCCGCCTGCGCGGCTCAGGCCTTGAAATCGTCGAGCGACTTGCCGCCGGCCAGCGCCTCGGCGATCCACTTCGGCTGGCGCCCGCGCCCGGTCCAGGTCTGCGACTCGTCGTCCGGGTTGCGGAAGCGTGCCTGTCCCTGCTGGCCGCCATTCTTCTTCGCCCCGCCCTTCTTGGCGCCGGGGACCCTCGCGATCAGGCGCGCAACCGGCACGCCCACATCCTGGGCAATCGCCAGGATCTGCTCGCGCGCCTTCCTGACCTCGTCCTGCTGGCGGGCCTTGATCTCTTTTTCGATATCGAATTGCAGGCCCTTCAGCTCGGCCAGGTTGTAGTTCGACAGGTCGGTCTTTGCCATGTGAGCGCCTTTCGTAGCGGTGGTTGTTAATTTTACATCCTTGACGATTCTACATGACTGCGGATTTGCTGCCGCACTGGTCAAGCGGACACTGTTCAATTAGAGTTATTTCCACCAATACACTTTCGGTAGGGAATAATGATGAGCATCCCGCTCCAGAGCGAAGCGCGGGTTGCGGTCCTGGTCGACTGCGACAACGTGTCCCCGGATATCCTCGAACATGCATTGCACATGGCGGCCCAGTTCGGCCGCGTTGTCATGCGGCGCGGCTACGGCAACAGGGAAACACTCGTACAAAAATGGCAGGAGGCGCTGATCCGGCTTGCATTCACGCCCTACCTGCAATTCCAGTACGCTTCCGGCAAGAACACGTCCGACATCGCCCTCGCGCTCGATACGCTGGAAGCGCATTTCGACGGACGAGCGGATACGTTCTGCCTGGTGACCAGCGATTCCGACTTTGCCTACCTGTGCCGTAAACTGCGCGAGCGCGGCGCCACGGTCTGCGTTGTCGGCGAGCCGAAAACGCCGGATGCGCTGCGGCATGCGAGCGACCATTTCTTCGAATGGACGCGGCCCGGAGAAGCCCTTGCGCACCAGGCGGAAACGGCCCGAAAGCCGGACACCCCGCGCCAGGAACCCGGGAAGCCGGCGTTGAAGCGCCGTCCCCGGATGGTCGTCGAAGCAGTTTCCCTGCTGGCTGCCAACACGTCGGACGGCCGCGTCCAGCTTTCTCCGCTCGGCAATTACCTGAAGCATACCGACCCGGCCTTCTCGCCGAAGACCTACGGCCATTCTGGCCTGCTCGATATGCTGAGGACCTACGACCTGCTTGAAACGAGAACGGATGGCAATGGTCACTGGACTGTCGGTCTCGCATCGGCACAGCCCGAGCCGGTAGCCTGAAAATCCTGCTCCAGGTATCCATCGAAGGCCTGGCCGGGGTCCGCTACTCATTCGCGCACTGACCGGCGCCGCCAGGGTCAGGATCTCGCGCTTACCGGATACCCGGCCGCATCGATCGCCTGCACGATCCGGTCCAGGTTTGCCTGGCTGTCGATCCTGACCTTCTTGGTCGGCAGGTCGATGTCGACCTTCGCCAGCGGGTCGATCTCCTGCACGGTCTTGGTCACGCGGCCCACGCAGTGTTTGCAGGTCATGTCTTCGACGGTCAATTCATACATCTTGGGTTCTCCCTGGGTTGAAGTTGAAACTGGAATCGCTTGATGCACGGGCGCCCAGCGCCGCAGCAGCAGCGCATTCGTCACCACGCTGACGGAACTGAGCGCCATCGCGGCGCCGGCCAGCACCGGATTGAGCAGGCCCAGCGCCGCGACCGGGATCCCGATCACGTTGTAGACGAAGGCCCAGGCCAGGTTCTGGCGGATCTTGCGGTAAGTGCGGTGCGAGATGGCGATGGCGTCCGCCACCAGCAGCGGGTCGCCGCGCATCAAGGTCACGCCGGCCGTGTGCATGGCGACGTCGGTGCCGCCGGCCAGGGCGATGCCGACGTGGGCCGCGGCCAGGGCCGGGGCGTCGTTGATGCCGTCGCCGACCATCGCCACCTTGCCGTTCCTGGCGTCCGCCATCAGCGCGCGCACCGCCTCGGCTTTATCGGCCGGCAGGACCTCGGCCACGTAGCGGGTCAGGCCCAGCTCGCGCGCCGCCAGCGCCGCCGCGCCCTGGTTGTCGCCGGTGAGCATGACGGCGTCCACGCCCATTGCGCGCAAACGCGTCACTGCCGCCGCGCTGGTCGGCTTGAGGCGGTCGCCGAAGGCCAGCAGGCCCTCCACGCGCAGCGCACCGCCCTCTTCCACGGCCAGCCAGGACACGGTGCGGCCGTCGCCCTCATGGCGGCGCGCGGCGTCGCTCCAGCGGTCGATCGGGGCGCCGATCTCCTGCATCAGGCGCTGGTTGCCGAGATAGACGTTCGCGGCGCCGACCCGCGCCCGCACGCCGCGGCCCGGCAAGGCGGAGGCGTCGACGGCGGCCGGCAGGGACAGGCCCCGTTCCTGCGCCGCCTGCGCCACGGCTTTCGCCAGCGGGTGCCCGCTGTACTGCTGCACGGCCCAGGCCAGCGCCAGCAGGGAATCCCCGCCCTCGACCGCCACCACGCGCGGCTTGCCTTCGGTGAGCGTGCCGGTCTTGTCGAACACCACCGTGCGCACCGCATGCGCGGTCTCCAGCGCCTGCGCGTCCTTGATCAGGATGCCGTGGCGCGCCGCCACGCCGGTGCCGACCATGATCCCGGTCGGCGTCGCCAGGCCCAGCGCACAGGGGCAGGCGATCACCTGCACCGCCACCGCATTCAGCAAGGCCTGCTGCCAGTCGCCGGTCGCCAGGCCCCAGCCGAGCAGGGTCACGAGGGAGACCAGCAGCACCGCCGGCACGAACACGCTGCTGACACGGTCGACCAGGCGCTGGATCGGCGCCTTGACCGCCTGCGCATCCTCGACCATGCGGATGATGTGGGCCAGCATGCTGTCCGCGCCGACCCTGGTGGCCTCGACCAGCAGCAGGCCCTCGCCGTTGACGGCGCCGCCCAGCACCGGTTCGCCCACGCCCCGCGCCACCGGCAGGCTTTCGCCGGTCAGCAGGGATTCGTCCAGGTGGCTGCTGCCCTCGACCACGCGTCCGTCGGCCGGCACCCGCTCGCCGGGACGCAGCACCATCAGGTCGCCGGCCCGCAGCGCTTCCAGCGGAACGACGACGTCCTGGCCGCCGCGTCGCACCAGGGCGGAGGTCGGGCGCAGCGATTCCAGGGCGCGGATCGCCTCGACGGTCTGGTGCTTGGCCCGGCCTTCCAGCCATTTACCGAGCAGCACCAGGGTGATCACCACCGCCGAGGATTCGAAATACAGGTGCGGCATCCGTTCGCCGTCCGCGACGCCGAACAGCTGGTAGACCGACAGCGCATAGGCCGCCGAGGTGCCGATCGCGACCAGCAGGTCCATATTGCCGGCCCCGGCCCGCAGCGCCTTCCAGCCGGCGCGGTAGAAGCGCGCGCCGAGCCAGAACTGGACCGGGGTCGCCAGCAGCAGCTGGACCCAGCCCGGCAGCATCGTGCCGTGGGCGGTGTCCGTGCCGAACAGCTGGCCGAACATCGGCAGCACCAGCGGCAGGCTGAGGATGGCGGCCGCCGCCACCGGCCACCAGGCAGGCAAGCGGGATGGCGCCGCCGTCGGTTCTACTCGCGGCTGGCCGCGCCGCACCGGCTCCGCTTCGTAGCCGGCCTGCGCCACCGCGGCGACGATGGCGTCCGCGTCCAGGGCAGGTCCGGAGGCGCGGACGGTTGCCTGCTCGGTCGCCAGGTTGACGCTGGCATCCTGTACCCCGGGGACCTTCTTCAGTGCTTTTTCGACCCGCGCCACGCAGGATGCGCAAGTCATGCCGCGCACCGCCAGCTGCAGCTCGGCGGGCGCCGTGTCGATCGTCGATTCCATGATTTCTCCTGTCAGCATGATGACAGGATAATCGTTCCCACGATGGGAAGGTCAAGCCCCTTCCGCCGGGTTCTCCAGGAGATCGTCCGGCGCGAAGGCCGGGGGGCTGGACGGCAGCGGCGGCATCGGCCGCATCTCGTACACCATGTCGGCCCGGTCCTGCCGTGCCGGCGCCGTGATCAGGAAGCTGTCCCGGCCCAGGCGCTGGGGCCCGCCGGCCAGGCGCACCGGCCGCAATTCGGTGCGCGCCAGCACCAGCACCACCTCGTAGCTGAGGGTCGGGGCGGCGAACAGGCCAAGCAGGGTGCGCAAGGCCCGCGCCCCGGCCGCATTCGGCAGGAAGCGCTCGAACTGCGCCCGGCTCAAGGGGCCGATGCGCACACGCACGCGCAGGTCCGGGCGCCAGCAGCGTTCGCCCAGCACGGCGGCCTGGCCGAGCACAATGGCGCCCCGCCCGCCCAGCACACTCTGCTCGCCGGGCGCCAGCGCATCCCAATGGCCGATCCCTTCCTGCAGCGCCACCCGCACGCCGAAATGGTGGGACAGCACCCTGGCCAGCACCACCCCGGAGGCCGGGCGCTGCCGCAGCACGCCGGCGTAGCGCGCCAGCGTAACGTCCCTCACCTCTTCGTGCGGTGCGCCGCGCGGGAAGCCGGCCAGCGCCAGCAGCAGCGGCAGGAAGGCGTCGCTGCCGTCGGCCACGGACACGGAGTGCTCGATCCGGTACTTGCGCCAGGCGCCATAGAACAGGGCCAGCATGCGGGTCGTGAAGATGTCGAGGAAGGCGCGCGGCGCCTCCGCCAGCTCGGCGTCCGGCTGGCTCGACTCCCAGGCCGCGATGCGCTCCGTGAAGTGGCTCGGCAGCGCCCCGTGCGCGCCCAGCAGGCCCATGAAGGTCGGGGTCAGGTGGAATTGCGGCGCCACCCCGTCCGCCGCCGCCTCGGGCGCGATCGCCTCGACCTGGCCGGCCGGGAAAGCGAGCGCCAGGCTGTTACGGAAGCGCAGGTGGCGCTCCAGCGCGCGGCGCGGCGGCACGCCCTGCTCGCCCAGCCACAGCAACAGCAGCCGCACCGCCTGGAAGAACTCGAAGCGCTGCGGCTCGGCCAGCAGGCGCGCGATCAGCCCAGCGGCTGGCTGCTGTGGCGGGGTGCGCATGCAAGGATTTCCTGGCCGGTCTGGCGCGACACGACCTGCAGCCGGGTAAAGCAGTTCAACTGCCCGTTCAGCGCGAAGTAATGGTCGAGCACCTGGGCGAACACGAACAGGCTGCTGCCGGCGAAGGCGTCTTCGTCGACGGTCAGGCGGATGCCGATGCCCGGCATCAGGGTCGACACCGGCGCATTGCGGACCCAGGCGCGCACCGCGCCGTGCTCGAGGCCGTGGATGCCGGCAATCAGGCGCTGCGCGGCAGGCGAGCGCGGCAGGTCGTACAGGGCCAGCATCCTGCGGAAGTCGTCCAGGCCGGCCATGGTCAGGCTGGCGTGGTTGAGCGAGAGGTGGGAGATCAGGCGCCAGTGCGCGCCCTTGGCGGTGCCGAAGCGGTAGCTGGGGCTGGGCTTGCGCAGCATGCGGATCGGCGCCACGGCCGACAGCTCGTCGGTGCGCAGGTCGCCCTGCGGATCGCCATAGCGCAGCCGGGACGGCAGGTCGCGGTTGGTGCAGGTCAGCATGGTCGACAGCGTTGCCCCTGCGGCCTGGGTGGTGCGGAAATCGGCGTCGATCAGGGCGATGCGCATCTCGTGGCCGGGGCTGACGGCGGCCACCGCGTGGTCGCGGCGGGTGATCCAGTAGTGGCTGCTGGCTTCGCCGGGCTGGGCGGCGTCGGCGGCGCCGCTGGCGGCGTACAGCGGCGCGAACTGGGTCACGCTGCCCGGCCCGGCGCCTTCGCGCACCAGGCGCACCGCGTCGACACTGTGGATATCGTAGCCGGCCGCATGGAAGCCGTCGGCCAGCAGCGGGTAGTCGGCGCTGGTGTACGACAGCTGCAGCGGCGCCCCGGCCTTCGGGAACAGGTTGATCGCCGGCGTGCAGGCCGGCAGCAGGTTGCGCGGGCCGATCGCGGCCAGCAGGCGCGCCGGGTCGGCGTCGGCCGGCACGCCGTTCAGGACCACGTGCAGGGTGAAGGAGGTAGCGCGCGGCGGCAGCAAGGCGCGCAGCGCGGCGGTGTCGAGGTCGATGAAGTTGAATTTCTCGGGATAGCAGAAGTACTCGCTCAGCAGGCGCAGCGCCGGGTGCGAGCGGGCCGGGAACGGGATCATCGCCTCGTCCTCGGCAAAGCCGGCCGGCGCCAGCGGCACGGCCGGCAGCGGCAGCCAGGCCGCTTCGCCCCCGGCCTGCACGAAGGCGCAGGCGCCGCGCAGGAACAGCGCGTCGACCAGGGCCGCGCGGGTCGACGCTTCACCGTCGACGAACAGGCGCAGGCGCGCCGGCAGGATCTCGGCCAGGGGGCGCGGGCCCGGGGTGTCGATCGTGATGCCGATGGCGCTGGCGGCGCCGCGCGGCAGGCGCACCGAGCGCGGCGCCTTGACCAGCGGCGCGAAGTCCAGCCGGGCCACCCGCAGCGGCGCCAGCAGCACGTCGTAGACGGTGCGGAACAGGCAGATGCTGTCGTCCCGGGCGCTGGTGCGCAGCATCGTTCCCCTCGGTAGCAGGACCGGCGCGTCCGGTAGTTCGGCATCGCCGCGGCCGCCCACCTGCACGATGGTATGCGAGGGCATCGGCCGCAGGTAATGCGGGTACAGGCTCTCGAGCAGCGATTCGGTAAATTTGGGATAGTCGTCGTCGAGGCGCTTGCGGATCCGGGCGCTGAGCAGCGCCACCGACTGGATCAGCCGCGCCACGCCCGGGTCTTCGTAGGTCTCGCCGGCCAGGTGCAGCTCGCTGGCCGGCTTCGGGTAGCGGGCGCGGAATTCGCGCGCGAATTGCCCGAACAGGCCCAACTCTTCCTCGTAATAGCGCAGGAGCTCATCCATGATTTTCCGCCGATGATTGCTTGGGACCAAGACCTATGCTCCCACCCACGCCGCGGACGTATCTTGAGTACAATCAATGCCGACCATTCACCCCGAGGGAGCCGACCATGACCGACCAGAACAAGGATTTGAGCCAATTCCCCATCACGCGCAAATGGCCCGCGCAGCACCCGGAGCGCCTGCAGCTGTATTCGCTGCCCACGCCGAACGGCGTGAAGGCCGCGATCATGCTGGAAGAGATCGGCCTGCCCTACGAAGTGCACCGGGTCGCCTTCGACAAGAACGACCAGCTCTCGCCCGAGTTCCTGTCCCTCAACCCGAATAACAAGATTCCGGCGATTATCGACCCGGACGGCCCCGGCGGCCGCCCGCTGCCGCTGTGGGAATCGGGCGCGATCCTGATCTACCTGGCCGACAAGACCGGCAAGCTGCTGCCACGCGATCCGGCGCTGCGCTACCAGGCGATCCAGTGGCTGATGTTCCAGATGGGCGGCCTCGGCCCGATGTTCGGCCAGCTCGGCTTCTTCCACAAGTTCGCCGGCAAGGATTACGAGGACAAGCGTCCGCGCGACCGCTACGTGGCCGAATCGAAGCGGCTGCTGGCAGTGCTGGACAAGCAGCTCGAAGGCCGCGACTGGATCATGGGCGACGAGTACACGATCGCCGACATCGCCACTTTCCCGTGGGTGAACAACCTGATCGGCTTCTATGGCGCGGGCGAGCTGGTGGGCTTCCAGGACTTTCACAACGTCGCGCGCGTGCTGCGGGCTTTCGTGGCGCGGCCGGCCGTCGCGCGCGGCCTCAACATTCCGCCGGCGCCTTAAGCCCCGAGAGTGCGCAGGTCGGCCACGACCTCGTCGCCGAAGGACTTGCCGAGCAGGTAGTCGACCAGCTGCTCGGCGCACTCGTCCGGGTCGAGCAGGCCGCCGGTGTCCTTCAGGTCGACGAAGCGCTGGCGCATCGGGAAGTTCTGTTCCGGGGTGGCGCGGATCTCGGCCTGCATGCCGGTGTCGATCACGCCCGGCGCCAGGCTGCAGATCTGCACGTCCTGGCCGCCGTCCAGCACCACCGCGCGCGCATGCTGGTCGAGCGCCGCCTTGGTGGCGCAGTAGACGCTCCAGCCGGGATAGGCATGCCGCCCGGCCCCGCTGGAGATGTGCATGATGCGCTTCTGCCCGCCGTCGCTGGCGCGCACCACGGCGGCCGCCAGCGCCATCGGCGCGGCCACGTTCAGGGTCACCGCGCGCAGCACCGCGCGCGGATCCTGCTCTTCGAGGGGTCCGACCGGGCTCACCATCCCCGCATTGTTCAACAACAGCACGGCGCCGGTACCATCCAGGTAATCGGCGAGCCGCCTGCCGTCCAGCCAGTCGATGAGCGCCGGGCCGTCGGCCAGGTCCAGTTCGACCTCCTCGAACAGTTCGGGCCAGTTGTGCGCGAGTTCGTCGGAACGCGTGCGGGCCAGGCCCAGCACCGGTACGCCGCGCGCCAGCAGGTTGCGCGCCAGGGCCGCGCCCAGTCCTTTTGTGTGGCCGGTTACGATCGCTTTCATGGTCCTTCTCCCTTTTCCCGCCCGCCGCCGTGCGGGACACCGTCACGATGGTAACGCAAGAATGTACGTACGATAAAGTCCGAAAACGCGAAAGGACGCAAGCGCTTCCCGGCCCTTGCTGGCAGGCGCGTGCTCCAGTTCGGTTGGCCATGGCAGAATGGATTCTCGCGGACCAGTTTCACCACGAGAGGACAAATGCAGATTCCAGATATCCCCGTCGACGAAGCGCGGCGCCTGACCGCCCTGCACGCCACCCGCCTGCTCGGCAGCGCACCCGAGGAAGCCTTTGACCGCATCACGCGCATGGCCGCGCGCCTGCTGCACGCGCCCACCGCGCTGGTCTCGCTGGTCGACAAGGACGTCCAGTGGTTCAAGTCGCGCTGCGGCTTCGAAGGCAGCGAAACCGCGCGCGACATCTCCTTCTGCGGTCATACCATCCTCGAGCACGAGCCCCTTGTCGTGAACGATGCGACAAAGGATCCGCGCTTCCACGACAACCCGCTGGTGACCGGGGAGTCGCACCTGCGCTTCTATGTCGGCGTGCCGCTGCACTCGGTCGACCGCATGGCGATCGGCACCCTGTGCGTGATCGACCGCGTGCCGCGCCAGCTGAGCGACGACGACCTCGACATGCTGCGCGACCTGGCGCGCATGGTCGAACAGCTGATCCACCACCGCCAGCTGGCCACCGCGGCCCAGGCGCTGTATTCGCACGTACTGCTGGACGCCGCCAATCCCGAACTGAGCGCGGCCGCCGGCCAGGTCGAGTTCCTGCTCAACCACGACCAGCTGACCGGACTGTCGAACCGCCAGGCGCTGGCGCGCACGATCGGCGAGGGCCTCAAGGAATGGCGCCGACAGGATACGCCGACGCTGGTGGCCGCCATCAACCTGGACAAGTTCAAGCGCCTGAACGAGTCGCTCGGCCACCATGCCGGCGACCAGGCCCTGGTGTCGATCACCTGGAGCCTGCAGGGGGTGCTGCGCCCGGGCGACCAGCTGGCGCGGATCGGCAACGACGAATTCGTGGTGCTGCTGCCCGGCCTCGGCGACGACAGCGTGGCGCGCGACCGCCTGCGCCAGCTGACGCAGGCGGTGCAGCGCGAGTTCAAGACCCCGGCCGGCGGCACCATTCCCCTCACCTGCAGCATCGGCTATGCGATCTTCCCGCACGACGGCGACAGCGCCGACGTCCTGCTGAACAACGCGACCCTGGCCACGCGGCGCGCCAAGCTGATGGGCGGCGGGCAGACCCAGCGCTTTTCCGAAGAGCTGAAGCAGGCCGTCAGCCGCAAGCTGGCGCTCGAGAGCCAGCTGCGCGCCGCCCTCGACCACAAGGAGCTGTTCCTGGTGTACCAGCCGAAGATCGCGCTGGAGGACGGCTCGGTGGCCGGGCTCGAAGTGCTGCTGCGCTGGCGCCATCCGAAGCACGGCCTGATCTCGCCGGTCGAATTCATCCCGGTGGCCGAGGAGGCCGGGCTGATCGTGGAAATCGGCGAATGGGTGCTGAAAAGCGCCGTCGACCAGTGCCGCGCCTGGCGCGCGGAAGGGCTGCCGACCGTGCCGGTGGCGGTCAACCTGTCGGCGCGCCAGTTCCACCGCACTGACATCGTCGGCTGCGTCGACGCCGTGGTGCGCGACGCCGCGCTGGCGCCGGGCGACCTGGAGCTCGAACTCACCGAGACCATGTCGGTCCAGTGTCCCGAGCGCAGCGCCGACCTGATGGCGCGCCTGCGCGAGCTCGGCGTCACCCTCAGCATCGACGACTTCGGCACCGGCTATTCAAGCCTGAGCTACCTGAAGCGCCTGCCGGTCGACAAGATCAAGATCGACCGCTCCTTCGTGCAGGACATGCACCAGAGCGAAGAGTCGATGGCGATGGTGGAGTCCATCATCGCCCTGGCGCACAGCCAGCACCTGACCGTGATCGCCGAGGGCGTCGAACTGGAGGAGCAGCTCGAGGGCTTGCGCGCCGCCGGCTGCGACCAGATCCAGGGCTTTTATTACAGCAAACCGCTGGACGCCGAGGCCTGCGCCGACTACCTGCGGCGCCATGCGCGCGGCGGCGTCCCCGCCGCGCAGGCCCGGCCCGAGGCTCAGGGATAGCGCACGGGCCGGCCCGGAAGGTCGGGCAGCGGGATGAATTCGGTCTCGCCCGGCACCTGCGGGAAGCGCATCTCGCGCCAGTCTTCCTTGGCCTGTTCGATGCGGTCGGCCGAGCTGGAGACGAAGTTCCAGGTCAGGTAACGCGGGCCGTCCATCGGCTCGCCGCCCAGCAGCATCACGCGCGCGCCGGCGCCATTCGCGGCAGCCAGCGTCATCGCCGCGCCGGGTTTCAGCACCAGCAGCTGGCCGGGACCGAAGCTGCCGTCGCGGCCGAGGTCCAGCGTGCCCTCCACCACGTACAGGGCCTGCTCGCCGTACTCGGCCGGCATGCCGATCCGAGCGCCGGGCTGCAGGGCCAGGTCGACGTAGAACAGCGGCGATTCGACCGGCACCGGGGCGCGCTTGCCGAAGTATTCGCCGGCGATGATGCGGGCGCTGGCGCCGTCGCCTTCGATGACCGGCAGCTGGTCGGCGCCGATATGCGAGAAGCTCGGATCGTTCTCTTCCTTGGCCTTCGGCAGCGCCACCCAGCATTGCAGGCCGTGCAGGGTCGAGCCGTTGGCGCGCACCTGCGGACCGGTGCGCTCGGAGTGGACGATGCCCTTCCCGGCCGTCATCCAGTTCACCGCGCCGGGGCGGATGTCCTGCACCGTGCCGAGGCTGTCGCGGTGCGAGATCTCGCCTTCCAGCAGGTAGGTGACGGTGGACAGGCCGATATGCGGGTGCGGCCGCACGTCGATGCCCTGCCCGGCGTTGAACACGTGCGGGCCCATCTGGTCGAGGAAGACGAAGGGGCCGACCATGCGCCGGTCCTTGTGCGGCAGCGCGCGCCGCACTTCGAAGCCGCCGCCGAGGTCATGGGTGCGCGGCACGACGATCGTTTCCAGCATGCTGTCTTCGTTGAGTTCCATTTAGAGAGCCTCCGTGGTGATCTGGATCGGCCCGGACAGGGTCTTGTGGACCGGGCACTTGTTGGCGATGTCCGTCAGGCGCTGCTTTTCCTCTTCGGTAAGGGCGCCGACGTAGCGGATGCTGCGGTGCAGGGCATAGGCCTCGCCTTCCTGGCCGTGGCGGATCGTCACCTGCACTTCGTCCAGTGCGTAACCCTTGCGTTTGGCGTACAGGTTGACCGTCAGCGTGGTGCAAGCCGCCAGCGAGGCCGCCAGCAGGTCGTGCGGTTCCGGGCCGCTGCCCTCGCCGCCCAGTTCGGGCGCCACGTCGGTCACGAGCCGGTGCGGGCCGATCTCGATCACCTGCTGGAACGGCCCCTGGCCGCGGTGCGTCGTCACTTCCATGATGGTCTCCCTGTTTTCAGACGATTGTACGTGATGTCCCCGCTCAGGCGGCGCGGGTGCGCAGGAGGGCGGCGCCGGCCTTGGCCTGGACGCGCTGGCGTTCGATATCGAAAATGACCAGCATCGCGCCGAGGATCGCCACGTTCTTCAGGAAGTGGTTCAGCTGGTTCTGGACTTCAGCGGCGCCGGCGCTCCAGAAGCCGTGGAAGATCAGCGTGACCGGGACCAGGAACAGGGCCAGTCCGAGGCTGGCCCAGCGCGCCTGGAATCCGGTGATCAGTGCCAGGCCGCCGCCGATTTCAAGGGCGATGGCGGCCGCCAGCAGCAGGCCGGCGAGCGGCAGGCCCATGCTGCCCATCCAGCCGGCCACATACGAAAAGGCGAGGATCTTGTTGATGCCCGAGATGACGAACAGGGAGCCTGCGAGTGCGCGGCCGACGGGGTAGAGTTTGCTGGTTTCCATGGAGTTCTCCTTGAGTGGGTTGTCGATGGAAGACATTATGGACAGCCGGCCGAGGAAAGAAAAACGAGTTATTTCCCTGGCTATCATCGATTTTTTCGATGACCCGCCAGGCGCTGTTACCATGCAGGGATGAGATCCCATCCCGCTCCCACCATCCCGGCCGCGGCGCGCCGCAATTTCGGCATCGACTGCCTGCGCGGCCTGGCCATCCTGCTCGTGATCGTGCACCACCTGGCCCTGCCCTTCCGCCTGCCGCTGGGCCCGAGCCTGCTGCGGGACTGGCTGCCGAAACGCCTGCTGAACGCCCTCAGCTTCAACGGCTACGAAGCGGTATTCATCTTTTTCGTGATCTCCGGCTTCCTGATCGCGACCCGCATCCTCGAGCGCGACGGAGCGCTCGACCGTGTCGACCTGCGCCGCTTCTACCGCGCCCGCGCACTGCGCATCCTGCCGCTGCTGCTGGTGACGCTGGCGGTGCTGGTCGCGCTGGCCCTGCTCGGCGTAAAAGGCTTTGCCCCGAACCCCGAGCGGCAGAGCGTGGCCGGCCTGCTCGGTTCCAGCCTGAGCTTCACCTTCAACTGGTACGAAGGCCGCACCGGCTGGGCGCCGGCCGGCTGGGACGTGCTGTGGTCGCTGTCGATCGAGGAAGTGTTTTATCTCGGCTTTCCGCTGCTGTGCCTGTGGCTGCCGCGGCGCCTGCTGGTCGGCCTGCTGCTGGCGTGGGCGCTGGCCCTGGCGCCGCTGCGCGGGCTGGTGCCGGCGGCGGACGAGGTCTGGTGGGAGAAGGCCTACCTGCCGGGGATGGCGGCGATCGCCTGGGGCGTGCTGGCGGCCCTGCTGGCCCGGCGCTGGCGTCCCTCGGCGCGCGATGCCCGCGCACTGACCCTGTTCGGCGCCTTCTGCATCCTGATGGTGCTGGGCTGGGGCGAGCTGGTGCATCGCCACCTGTTCAAGTCCGGCATGTACGGGCTGGTGCTGGGCGCCAGCCTGATGCTGCTGGCCTTCCACGCGCATCCGCCGGCGCCCCGTGCAGGCCTGGACTGGCTGGCCCGGATGGGCAGCCTGAGCTACGAACTGTATTTGTCGCACATGTTCGTGGTGCTGGCCGCCGTGGCGCTGTATCGCGCGGCGCTGGGCAAGGAACAGGCCTGGACCTTCACGGTCTATCTGCCGGTGCTGCTGGCCTGCTTCGGCCTGGCGCTGCTGCTGGAACGCCTGGGCATCCGCCTGACGAGCGGGCGTGCCGCGGCCCGTCGGACGGCGGCCATGGGCCTGCACTCGGAACGCTGAACGAACCTTACCTTTCAGAGATACCGTGAACTACTATTTCATCAATACCGATGCCGTGTCGAACGGCGACACCAGCTACCACGACACCTGGATCCACCGGGGCATCGCCGTCACGAGCGGTCACGAGGGCTACCGCGACAAGATCAACAGGATCAAGCGCGGCGATACCGTGCTGCTGTACGTGAAGCGTATCGGCGTGGTCGCGGTCGGCACCATGCTCGACAACCGCGCCCAGGACGTCCATGCTCCGGCAACGGTCAGTCCCAGGGAGCCAGTCGAGTATCAGCGCAAGGTCAGGTGGCTCACCGACATCCGCAACCGGCCCCTGCATTACGAGCGGGTCAGGGAATTGCGCGGCCAATACCCGCTGAGCTCGGTGGATACGCTCAAAAAAGGCCGCGAGGACATCCTCGAGGCCATACGGCTGCTGGCCCGCTGACAGGCCGGGTGGGTCCGCGCATCACTTCGCGCCGTCGATCCAGCGCTGAACCTGGGCCTCGAGGATGGGCAGCGGCAAAGTGCCGTCGCCCAGCACGACCTCGTGGAACTTCGCATAGCTGAACTTCGGCCCCAGCGCCTGGCGGGCGCGCTCGCGCAGTTCCAGGATCTTCAGCGCGCCGATCTTGTAGGCCAGCGCCTGGCCCGGCCACACCATGTAGCGCTCGATCTGGTTGGCGGCCCTGTCCTCGCTGTAGCCGAGGTTTTCCATCGCGTAGGCGATCGCCTTTTCGCGCGACCAGCCCTGGGCGTGCATGCCGGTGTCGACCACCAGGCGCACGGCGCGCAGCAGCTCGTCGTTCAGGTGGCCGTAGTAATAGGCCGAGTCATCATAGAAGCCGAACTCGCGGCCCAGGGTCTCGCAGTACAGCGCCCAGCCTTCGGTGTAGGCCGCGGCGCTCGGGTGCTCGGTGAAGAATTTACGGAAGTCCGGCAGCGGCAGTTCCTTCAGCAGGGCCGCGTGAAAGTGGTGGCCCGGCACGCCTTCGTGCAGCAGCAGGGTGGCCATGCCGACCGTGTCGTAGTCCTTCGGATCGTTGACCACGGCCCAGAACACGCCCGGATGCGAGCCGTCGGCGGCCACCGGCGTGTAGTGGTCGGAGGCGGTGGCGCGGGTCAGCTCGGGCTCCAGCTGGATGTCGAGCCTGGCCTTCGGCAGCAGGGTGAAGTACTGCGGCAGCCTGGCCTCGACCTGGGCATAGATCTGGCGGTAGCGTTCCAGCACCTGCTGCTCGCTGGTGAAGGGCTTGAATTTCCGCTGGCTTGCGACCCATTGCGGGAAGTCCTTCAGCGGGCCCTCGTAGCCGAGTTTCGGCGCCAGCTTCGCCATCTCGGCCTGGATGCGCGCCACTTCCTTCAGGCCGAGATCGTGGATCTGGCCGGGCGGCAGGTCGAGGTTGGTGTTGTTCCTGATGCGGGCCTGGTACCAGGCCGCGCCGTCCGGCAGCGCGCCATAGCCGGCGGTCGTACGGCCGGCCGCCAGGTAGTCCTTTTCGAGGAAGGCGCACAGGCGGTCCAGCGCCTGGCCGATCTTGACGGCGGCCTGGCGGTAGCCGGCGGCGAGCGCGCGCTTGTCCTTGTCGTCGAAGCTGCCCGGGAAGCGCGTGGCCGGCGAGTAGAACACGCTGGCCTGCGGATCGCTGCTGCGCAGTTGCCGGAACTGCGGCAGCATCCGGGTCGTGACGATCTTCGGCTGCACCACGCCCGTGCGGATGCCCTCCTTCATGTTGGCGATCGCCTGGTCGATCCAGGCCGGCAGCTGCTCCAGCCGGCGCAGGTAGGCGCGATACTGGGCCGGCGTCTCCAGCGGCTGCGAGCCGGTGCCGCTGGCGTAGTTGGCCAGGTTGCTCGGCATATTATCGAAGTGGTTCAGCGGCAGCAGGTGCTCGGGGAAGCGTTCGAGGTCGAGCTGGGCCTGGATCTCGGCCGCCAGGATGTCGTAGTTCAGCTGCGCTTTACCCGAGAGCCGTGCGCGGTCGATCCCCTGCAGCTGCTTCAGGAACGCGTGGTTCGCGGCCAGGTAGCGCTTGCGCACCTTCGGGTCGATCGCCATGCCCAGCTGGTCGTCGTTGCGGCTGTCGCCGTTGGCGGTGGCGTACAGCATCGGATCGAAGCGCGCGCGGGCCTCGTAGAACTTCGCGGCGATCTGGTCGACTTTGCGCTCGAGCGCCTGTTCGCGCGCGGATGCGGGCGCGGGCGCAGCGTGCGCGAAGGTGGCGGGAGCGCTGGCTGCGAGGATCGCGGCAGCGAGGCTGGCTGCGCGCAGGGACCGGGCGGACGGGAGCATGCGTTTCCTTGGCAAATGAAGTTCCGGCAAGGATACCGCAGCTTCCCATCCCATGGACAGGGGTCAGACTTGCGCCATGCCGCCGTCGACGAACAGCTCGGCGCCGTTCACGTAGCTCGAATCGCCGGACGCCAGGAAAAGCACGGCCTTCGCCACCTCCTCCGGCTCGCCCACGCGGCCCAGCGGAACCTGCGACGCCAGCGCATCGAGCAGGCCCTGCTGGGCGGCGGCGTCGTTGCCGGCCAGCTCGACCAGGCCCGGCGTGCGGATCGGGCCCGGGCTGACGACGTTGATGCGGAAGCCGCGCTCTTTCACATCGAGGATCCAGCTGCGCGCCAGGTTGCGCACCGCGGCCTTGGTGGCGCTGTAGACGGAAAAGGCCGGCGTGCCCTGGATACCGACCGCCGACCCGGTCAGCACCACCGACGCGCCGCGGGACAGCAATGGCAGCGCGGTCTGCACCGTGAACAGCAGGCCTTTCACGTTGCGGTCGAAAGCGTCGTCGAAGTGTTCCCCGGTGATGCTGCCCAGCGGGGCCATCGAACCTCCGCCGGCATTCGCGTACAGCACGTCGATGCGGCCTGCGCGTTCGCCGATCGTATCGACCAGGCGCTGCAGATCGGCGCTGCTGGCGGAATCGGCCTGGATGCCGGTGGCGTTCGGGCCGATCGCGTCGACGGCGGCGTCGAGTTCGGCCTGGCGGCGGCCGGTGACGAAGACCCGGGCGCCCTCTTTCGCAAACAGCTTGGCCGTGGCCAGGCCGATGCCGCTGGTGCCGCCGGTGACGAGTGCGATTTTGTTCTCAAGCTTGTTCATGGTGTTCTCCTTTGGTGGTTGGGGTGTCGATGAAGAACAGTCTAGATTGCGCAAGCCGGTGCGTAAATCCGTAGAATCTGGAATCACTATCCATTGGCATGTACAATCGGACGATGGACCAACTTCTCGCCCTCCGTACCTTCGTTCGCATCGCCGAGGCCGGCACGTTCGGCAAGGCCGCCGACCAGCTCGGCCTGCCGCGCTCGACCGCCAGCAAACTGATCCAGGACCTGGAAACCCGCCTGGACGCCAAGCTGTTGCAGCGGACCACGCGCCGCATCACGGTCACGCCGGAAGGCGCGCAGTACTACGAGCGCGCGCTGCGCCTGATCACGGAACTGGAAGAGATGGATGCACAAGCGCGCGGATCGCGGGCCCAGCCGAAGGGGCGGCTGCGCGTCGACATCGGCTCCTCGCTGGCCAACCTGGTGCTGCTGCCCGCCCTGCCCGACTTCCAGCGGCGCTACCCGGACATCGAGCTGCGCCTGGGCGTGAGCGACCTGCCGGCCGACCTGGTCGGCGAAGGCATCGATTGCGTGATCCGCGGCGGCGCCCTCGACGACACGTCGCTCATCGCGCGCAAGCTGTGCGAGATGGATTTCGTCACCTGCGCCAGCCCGGCCTACCTGGAGGACGCCGGCACGCCGGCCCATCCGCGCGAGCTGGAGACGCGGCACCGGATGTTCAGCTATTTCTCGACCCGCACCGGCCAGCCCTTGCCGCTGCGCTTCGTGCGAGGTGACGAGACGATCGAGATCGAGGCGCCGTCCAGCTATGCGGTCAACGAGAGCACGGCCCACATCACGGGCCTGGCGGCGGGACTCGGGATCGGCCAGACCTTCCGCTTCGCGATCCAGCGCCACCTCGACAGCGGCGCGCTGGTGCGGGTGCTGGAGGATTGGGGCCAGCCGCGCCATCCGCTGTTCGCGATGTATCCATCCAGCCGCCACCTGAATGCCAAGGTGCGGGTATTCGTCGACTGGGCGGTGGAGCTGTTCGCGGCGCTGGACGACCGCGGCTAGGCGCCGAAGCGGCCGAAGGCGCGCTCCACCAGAGCGTGGGCATCCTGCTCGACGATGCTGTTGTGCGCCGTGATCACGCGCGTGAACGGCCATTCCAGGATGATGCGCGCGCTGCCGGCGAACAGCGCCCTGTCGCGCACGACCAGGCGCACCGTGCGCGGCACGTCGAGGCGCCTGCGCACGCCGGTCAGGCGCGCGTACAGGGCCGTCTTCCAGTCCAGGCTTCCGCCCCAGCATTGCAGCACGTCGGTCATGAGCAGCGTCTTCGAGGCCTTGTGAAACCACACCACCTCGTTCACGAAGGGCACGCCGCGGATGCAGACCTGGTCGAGCTCGTGCTGCCACTCGCGCGGAACGGTGTCGCCCAGTTCGACCAAGTCGGCCAGGTCGGGGCGCTTGGCGGCCAGGCCGGGCGCGCCGTACAGCGCCGCATCCGGGAACATGCGCTGCGCGTGCCTGGCGAACAGGTGGTGCGCGCGGTTCGGCGCGACGATCCAGGCGACCTCGCCGAGGCTGCGCAACTGTTCGGCCACGGCTTCGTCGAAGCGCACCGGCGAGTGCAGCCACAGCCGGCCGTCGCCAAAACGGACCACGGTCATGCGCGAAGATACCGGCAGGCCGGCGGCCTTGAAGCCGCGCTCCATATGCCAGAGATTGGGGGCGATGGGAATGAGCATGACGCTATTGTAAAATAATCACATGCTAAGAATCAGCCTCGATGCCCTCCTCACTGTCGACACCATCGCCCGCCGCGGCAGCTTTTCGGCCGCCGCCAAGGAACTGTTCCGGGTGCCGTCGACGATTTCGTACACCGTTTCCAAGCTCGAGGAAGACCTCGGGGTGCAGCTGTTCGAGCGCTTCGGCCCGCGCGTGGTGCTCACGCCCGCCGGCGAGGAATTGCTGAAGGAAGGCCGCTACCTGCTGAAGGCGGCCGGCGACCTCGAAAGCCGGGTGCGCCGCGTCGCTTCCGGCTGGGAGACGGAGTTTACGATCGGGATCGACTCGGCGCTGTCTCCGCTCGGCCTGCAGGACGATATCCGCGCCTTTTACGAGGTGGCGGACCAGACCCGCCTGCGCATCGTCAAGGAAGCCCTGTCCGGTACCTGGGAAAGCCTGCTCGACCGCCGCGTCGACTTCCTGGCCGGCGCCGCCGGCGAAGGGCCGTCGGGCGGCGGCTATACGGCGGAGCCGATCGGGACCATTTCCTTCGTGTTCGTGGTCGCGCCCTCGCATCCGCTGGCGAGCGTGCGGCATCGCCTGGGCAAGGCCGAGTTCAGCGGTCACCGCGCGGTCTCGGTGGCCGACTCGGTGCGCCTGCTGCAGGCGCGCACCGTGGGCCTGCTGTTCGGCCAGGACACCCTGACCGTGCCCGACATGCAGACCAAGTACGACTTCCAGCTGGCGGGCCTCGGCTTCGGCTTCCTGCCCGAAGCCTGGGCCCGCCCGGCGATCGAGGCCGGCCGCCTGGTCGTCAAGGAGGTCGAGGAACCCAGGCCCGACGAGACCCTGTTCATGGCCTGGCGCACCGGCGAGGAAGGCGCGGCGCTGAAGTGGTGGCGCGAGCGCCTTCGCGCGATGCCGCCGGTCGAGCGCATGCTGGCCATGAATTGTCCGGTGGAGCGCGAACTGCCGAGCCGCCAAGGCTGAGCGATCTGCGCGCCGTCCGGGTCACGATGTTGTCATAATCGGGCTCTACACTCCGTTGCCAAGAGTGAAATATTCGAGCCCAATGGACATGAAGTTGAAACCGGACGAGGCGCTGGCAGCGCCGCATGCCGACAGCCCGGCACTGTTCCTGAACCGGGAAATCTCCCTGCTGGAGTTCAACCGGCGCGTGCTGGCGCAGGCCGAGGATCCGGCCGTGCCGCTGCTGGAGCGCCTGCGCTTCCTGTGCATCGTCAGCAGCAACCTCGACGAATTCTTCGAAGTGCGGGTCGCCAGCCTGCTGGCCCAGCACCGCCACCAGAGCGGCATCAGCAACTTCGGCGGCTTCGACAGCGTCTCCAGCGTCAACCTGGACGGCGCCAGCGAGGAATGCCGCCAGATCATCGCGCGCCAGTATGCGCTGCTGAACGGCGAGATCCTGCCGCGCCTGTCCGAGAACGGCATCCACCTGCTGCGCCGCTCGGACCGCAACGCGGCCCAGAAAGCCTGGGTCAAGCAGTACTTCGACAAGGAAGTGCGGCCGCTGCTGACGCCGGTCGGACTGGACCCGGCCCACCCTTTTCCGCGCGTGATCAACAAGAGCCTGAACTTCATCGTCGAACTGGCCGGCAAGGACGCCTTCGGGCGCGGCACCGGGATCGCGATCATGAAGGCGCCGCGCGTGCTGCCGCGCGTGATCCGCCTGCCGGACGAGCTGTCCGACAAGCCGGGCGCCTCCTACTGCCTTCTGTCCTCGGTGATCCAGGCCCACATGGCCGACCTGTTCACCGGGCGCGAGGTGGTCTCGTATTCGCAGTTCCGCGTCACCCGCAACAGCGACCTGTGGGTCGACGAGGAAGAAGTCAAGAACCTGCGCCAGGCCCTGCAGAGCGAGCTCCATAGCCGCAACTACGGCTTTGCGGTGCGCCTCGAAGTGGCGCGCGGCTGCCCGCGCCACCTGGCCGACTTCCTGCTCGACCAGTTCTCGATCGACCGCTCGCGCCTGTTCAGCGTCGACGGCCCCGTCAACATGGGCCGCCTGCTGGAGGTCGTCAACAGCAATGCGCGGCCCGAACTGAAGTTCGCGCCCTTCGTGCCCGGCTTTCCGTCCAAGCTGGTGAACCACCGCGACATCTTCGCCGTGCTGGCGCGCCAGGACGTGCTGCTGCACCATCCTTTCCAGTCCTTCGAGCCGGTGATCGAATTCATCCGCTGCGCCGCCGCCGATCCGAACGTGGTCGCGATCAAGCAGACCATCTACCGCGCCGGTTCGAATTCCGAGCTGATGGAAGCGCTGATCGAAGCCTCCCTGCGCGGCAAGGAAGTCACCGTGATCGTCGAGCTGATGGCCCGCTTCGACGAGGAAGCCAATATCAACTGGGCCGAGCGCCTGGAAGAAGCCGGCGCCCAGGTCGTGTACGGGGTGGTGGGCCTGAAGACCCACGCCAAGCTGGCCCTGGTGCTGCGCCGCGAGCCGCACGGCCTGCGCCGCTACGCCCACCTCGGCACCGGCAACTACAACCCGACCACCGCCAAGCACTACACCGACTTCGGCCTGCTCACCTCGAACGAGGAACTCACCGCCGACGTCAACGAAGTCTTCATCCACCTCACCAGCATGACGCGCCCGACCCAGCTCTCCAGCATCTGGCTGGCGCCGTTCTCGCTGCAGAAGGAAGTGGTGAAGGCGATCCGCCAGGAAGCCGCGATCGCGCGCGAAGGCAAGCCGGCCCGCATCATCGCCAAGATGAACTCCCTGACCGACGAATCGGTGATCCGCGCGCTGTACGACGCGTCGGCGGACGGCGTGCGCATCGACCTGATCGTGCGCGGCGCCTGCTCGCTGCGCCCGGGCGTGCCGGGGCTGTCCGAGAATATCCGGGTGCGCTCGATCGTCGGCCGCTTCCTCGAGCACAGCCGCATCTTCTACTTCCGCAACAAGCTGCGGCACGACGTCTACCTCAGCAGCGCCGACTGGATGAACCGCAACCTGTTCCGCCGCGTGGAGATCGCCTTCCCGATCCGCTCGCCGGCCCTGAAGAAGCGGGTGATCCGCGAAGGCCTGCAGGTCTACCTGAAGGACAACCTCGACGCCTGGGAGCTGGGCAGCGACGGCCACTACCGGCGCCGCAAGCCGCGCGGCAGCCAGAAGCCGTACAGCGCCCAGCTGCAGCTGATGGAGGGGCTGGGCATGGGCCCTGCGACGGACCAGCAAGACAAGGAACTCAACATGGAGATGCGCGAGCATGGAACTGATCCTGTGGCGTCACGCCGAGGCTGAAGCCCACAAGTCGGACCAGGCAGCCGACCAGAAGCGCGTGCTGACCCCGAAAGGCGCGCGCCATGCCTCGAGGGTCGGCGCCTGGCTGGACCGGCAACTGCCCTCGCACTGCCGGATCCTGTCCAGCCCCGCCACCCGCTGCGTGCAGACGGCCGAGGGCCTGGGCCGCAAGTTCCAGATCGTCGAGGCCCTGAACACCGACTCGACCCCGCACGCCGTCCTCGAAGCCGCCGGCTGGCCGAACGCGCGCCAGCCGGTCGTCATCGTCGGCCACAACCCCTTGCTGGGCCAGGTGGCTTCCCTGATCTTCAGCGGCCAGGTACAGGACTGGAAGATCCGCAAGGCCAGCGTGTTCTGGATTTCGCACAAGGGCGAGGACGATCCGGCGCCCTTCGTGCGGCTGGCGGTGGGGCCGGATATGGTCGGCAAATTGCGCTAAGCTGCGCCCGCCTTTTCCTGGTCGCCTGCGGGGCCGGCCAGGCCCCGGCTTGCGTTGCTGTGGTCGCTTATGTCGGTTAGTTGCAAATTACTGCCAAGTTGCCGGCGCCCGCCTCGCAATGCCTAGATTTGGATAGAATCTTGCCACCATGAACGACACCGCACCCCAACCGGGCATCGGCCCGACACCCGTCTTCCGTCAACTGCTCGCCCTGCTCGACGGCGGCGGCGCCCGCTACCGCGTGATCGACCACCCGGCCGCCGGCAAATCCGAGGAAGTGGCGCGCATCCGCGGCACCGAAGTCGGCCAGGGCGCCAAGGCCATGGCCTGCAAGCTGCAAATGGCAGGGGCGCCGGCGCTCCACGTGCTGGCCGTGCTGGCGGCCGACCGCCAGCTCGACCTGGCGGGGCTGGCGCGGCAGTTCGGGGCAAAGAAAGCCAGCCTGATGAGCCCGAAGGAAATCGATGCCCTGACCGGCTGCGTGCTGGGCGCGATCCCGCCCTTCTCCTTTCATCCGGAGCTGCAACTGGTGGCCGACCCGGAACTGTTCGAACGCTACCGCGAGATCGCCTTCAATGCCGGCCGCCTGGATGCCTCGATCGTGCTGGACGCGGATGACTACCTGCGCCTGGCACAGCCGCGCATGGCCGAAATCCGCCAGAGCGCGGCCTAGATCTGTCCGACCTGGAAGGGAATCCCGACCTCGCCCCAGGCCGCGGCTTCCTTCTCGAACCAGGCCGCCACCGTCGGGTGCTGCTTCAGCCAGCCGCGCGGGGTGTCGATCTCGATGCGGTTCTTCATGCGCAGGCCCAGCGCGCCGAGGTCGCCGTCCACGCGCGCGTGCATGAACACGGCCGCCAGGCGGATCGCCAGCACGGCCCGCACCACGCCGGGGTCGCCCAGCACTTCCCTCACCTTGCGCAGGTTGCCCTTCTGGGCCAGCACGATGCTGCTCATCAGGCGCTGTTCGCGGCTGGTGAAGCCCGGCAGGTCGGCATGCCCGACGATGTAGGCCGCGTGCTTGTGGGCGCCGGTGTGCGAAACCGCCTGCCCGACCTCGTGCAGCATGCAGCTCCACAGCAGGTGGCGGCGCAGGCTGTCGTCGCCGCTGCCGAGCCGGTCGAACAGCTGGCGCGCGATGGCGGCGGTGCGCAGGGCGCGCTGCTCGTCCACGCCGAAGCGGCGCATGCAGTCCTGCACCGCGCTGTCGCGGCGGTCGCTGCGGTGGGCGCGCAGCTCGAGGTCGGACAGCACGCCCAGGCGCAGGCCGGCGTTGATCGCGGTCATCGCGCGCACCCCGAATTCCTGCATCGCGCCGATCAGGACACTGAGGCCACCCGCCATCACGACCACGCGCTCGCGCTTGATGCCGGGCAGGTCGAAGGCATCGACGTGGCCGGCCGCGACCAGGCGGTCGCGCAGCGCCAGCAGGCTGTCGAAGGACATGGCGCCGTCGCCGAGGCGGTTGCGCGAGATGACTTCGTTGACCGCGCGGATCGTCCCCGAGGAGCCGTAGACGGCCTGCCAGCCGTGCGCGCGGTACTGGCCGGCGGCATCCTCGAAGCGCGCGCGGGCGGCGTTGACGGCGGCCTCGAAGGCGGCGGCGTCGACCACCCCGCCAGGGAAATAGGCGGCGCTCTGCGGATGGGTGCCGATGCTGAAGGATTCGACCAGCTGGATCTCGTCGCCGCGGCCGGCGATCACTTCGGTCGAACCGCCGCCGACGTCGATCACCAGGCGCTGTTCACCGGGCCGGCCGAGGGCGGCGGAAACGCCCATGTAGATCAGCCGCCCCTCTTCCTCGCCGGAGATGATCTCGATCGGGTGCCCGATCGCCTCCTCCAGGCGCGGCAGCAGCGCCTCGGCATTCGTGGCCACGCGCATGGTATTGGTGGCGACCACCCGCACCGCGTCCAGCCGGTGCTGGCGCAGGATCGCGCCGAAGTCGCGCAGGCTGCGCACCGCCGTCTCCATCGCTTCGTCGCTCAGCGCGCCGTCCGGCCCCAGCCCGGCTGCCAGGCGGATCGGGTCGCGCGCGGTGCGCACGATATGCATCTGGCCGGCGATCGGCTCGCCGATGTGGAGACGGAAGCTGTTGGATCCGAGGTCGACGGCTGCGTACATGGTGTCTGGCGGGATGGTGGTGCATGCAGTATAGCCGCATGGGCTGCGGCCATGCGCGCACCCGGCGTCAGGCGGGATCGCGGTGCACGTCGCGCCAGGCCAACATGTCCGGCAGGCGCTCTTCCTGCTCGGGATCGAAGCCGCAGCGATCCTCGAAGCGGGCCGGGTTTTCGTAGGTGCCGAACAGCCAGTCCCACCAGACGATGTCGCCGTAGTTGTTGCGGTGGCGGCCATACTGGTGGTGCACGCGGTGCATCTCCGGGCGCTGGAAGAACCAGCCGACCCAGCGCGGCGTGCGCACGCTGGTGTGGTAGAAGAACTCGCCCAGCGCCGTGCACAGGGTGTAGACCGCGCCCGCTTCCGGCGACAGGCCGAGGAAGGCATACACCAGCAGGCTGCCGATGATCGAATTGACGATCATCTCGATGGGATGCTTGTAGAACGAGGTGATGACCTCGATGCGCTGCGGGCTGTGGTGGATCTGGTGGAACACGCGCCACAGGAAATCCGACTCATGGCGCGCCCGGTGCCACCAGTAGAACACGAAGGTGGCGATGAAGTAGGCGGCCAGGCCACCCGCCACCGGCCCCACGTGGCGCGACAGGTGCAGCAGCGACGCGGAGGACAGCCAGCGCTCCCAGCTCAGGCCGGCCAGCACCACCACGCCCAGCTGCATGGCATTGATCAGCACCACGCGTAGGGGCCAGGTGCGCACATGCGGCAGGCGCCAGCCGGGCGCCAGGCGTTCCAGGATGAAGCAGGCGGCGAAGACGATGAAAATGGTGGGCAACATGGCGATCCTCTTGGCAGTGAAGGTTCGCCATGATGGGAAAAACGCCGCGGAGGCCGCAACTTGTTTTCACTACTGCAACAGAAACCGCGACCGCCGGTATCGGAATCCGCTACCGGGCTCAGATCGGATCGGTCGCCAGCCTGGAACGCCGCACCGGCGCCTTGATGCCGTAGCGCTGCGCCGACTGCCGCACCAGGGCCTCGAACCAGGGCGGCGCATCCGGCGCGATCACGATGCTGCGCAGCAGCCGGGTGCCGTCGATCCGCACCACGATGCCGGCCTGGGTCAGCTCGGGCATCGGCTCGTGCCCGGTGCGGTCGATGATGACCCGCACTTCCTTCTCGTATTCGTAGGCCTTGGTCTTGTAGGCGAAGATGCGTGCGTAATCCGGCGCCACGTCCAGCTTGGGGTCGCTCCAGTGCTTGACGTACTCGACCCGCTCGATCGAGATGCCGTGCTCCAGTTCGATGCCGCGCAGGGCTTCGGCCAGCTGGCCCACGGTGGTGGTCAGGGCCACCGCGCATTCCGACTTGCCGTACAGCGCCCACATGGCGGCGCTGTCGTCCTGGCTGCGGTGCCAGCAATTGATGAAAACGGACTCGCGCATGCGGCGCTTGAACTGTTCGTAGGTGTAGTCGATCTCACCCCTGGCATAGGCTTCGCTGATCTGCTGCCGCAGCGAGGGAGTGAAGGCGCCTTCGAACTTGTCGCTGAAGCGGTCGGCGCGGCAGAAGAACAGCGTCGAGTTCTCGAAAAAGTCGAACAGCTTGGCGGCGTCGAGGTAGCGCCACAGGACGGTATCCGTCCTCAGCTGCTCGTTGATTTTCGGTTCGACAAATTTTCTTGCGTCCGCAGTGTCCATCACTGAATCATTCTGGTGTCGTATATCGGTTCGGTCTGCATAGTGTAGTGCCTTGCACCGCGCGGCCGCGGGAAGGCCGCCGTCTGCGGTGCGCTTGTAGGAATCGGCCTTACCCTGCCTTGCCGGGGTGCAGGAAGGGATAGGGGTTGATCGCCCCGCCGGCCGTGTAGATGCCGTAATGCAGGTGCGACGGCGTGGTGGCCGCATTCCCCGTGTTGCCGACATAGCCGACGATCTTGCCGGCATCGATGCGCATGCCGGCGTGCACGTCGCCATAGCTGTCCAGGTGGGCGTAGTAGTGGCGCTGTCCGCCCGGGCCCAGCACCCAGACCACCTGGCCGCCGAGCCGGTTGCTGCCGACCCGCATCACGATGCCTTCGGTGGCCGACAGCACCGGCGTGCCGCGCCTGGCGAAGATGTCGATGCCCTCGTGCTTGCGGCCCTCGCTGCGCGCCCCGCCCCAGGTGTCGGCCAGGCGGGACGGCTTGACGCCCGCCACCGGCACCGGCAGCGCGGCCGGCGCCGGCATCGCCCCCAGCCGGATCGCGTAGGCGAGGTTCTCCAGCCACGGGCCCAGCACGGCCCCGAGGGCGATGAGGACGGCGGCGAGGGCAAGGCTCCGGAACATTGTGCGCATGCCGGCGATATGGGGACGGCGGGCGGAATTCCCAGCTGGCCTGCGCCGGCCGGCGGGCGACTGTGCCAGAATGACAGCATGGAAACCGTCTCCACCATCGGCCATTCGAACCGCTCGATCGAGGAATTCATCACCCTGCTGAAGCAGAACGGCATCGACTGCGTGCTCGACATCCGCACGGTGCCGAAGTCGCGCCACAATCCGCAATTCGGCCAGGACCAGTTGCCGGGTTCGCTGGCCGCGGCCGGCATCGGCTACCGGTATATCGCCGGCCTGGGCGGCCTGCGGCGTCCGCGTCCGGATTCGCCGAATGGCGGCTGGCGCAATACCTCGTTCCGCGGCTACGCCGACTACATGCAGACCGAGGAGTTCGCGCAGAACGTCGACGCCGTCGTTGCGCTGGCGGAAAACACGCGCTGCGCCCTCATGTGCGCCGAGGCCGTCCCCTGGCGCTGCCACCGCTCGCTGGTGGCCGACGCGCTCCTGGTACGAGGTATTCCGGTCGAGGAGATCATCGGCCCGCAGAAGCCGCGTCCGCACAAGCTGACGCCGTTTGCGAAGGTGGATGGCGGGCGCATCAGCTATCCCCCCGAAAGCGCGCGCCAGGAGGAAGCGCAGGGCAAGCTGGCGTTCTGAGGCTCGGTCCGGCCTCGGTTCGGCCTCAGTTCGGCCTCAGTCCGGCATGCCCTGCAGATTGGCGCGCACCCGCGCCAGCAGCGCCACCAGCGCGTCCTTGTCCTCCTCCGAGAAACCGCTGAGCGCCTGCTCCTTCAGCCGTCCGTCGTTGCCGTGCAGGGCCGCGTGCACGGCCCGGCCCTCGGCCGACAGGCTCAGGCGCGAGCTGCGGCGGTCGAACTCGTCAGCCTGGGCGTCCAGCAGGCCGCGCTCGCGCAGGGCGCGGATCTGGCGCGCCACCTGGGCCTTGTCGCGGCCGGAGTGCGCCACCAGCTCGCTCTGCGTCGCGCCCGGATGGCGGGCGAAGAATCCCAGCGCCTTGACCTCCATGTGGGCCAGGTCGTTGGGGCCGTCGCGCAGGCTGCGCTGCTGGGCCGAACGGTAGAGATGCATGATCGCGTGCATCGTTTCGAGCACCTCATCCACCGGACGATGCCCATCTTGGTTGACTTGATCAACTAATTTCTGCATAATGGATGACATTATCAACTAATTTCAGGGCGACGATGAGCGACGTTCATACCCCCGATGGTTTGGTCCGGCGCGTGCGCCATGAGCTCAAGCTGCGCGAGCTCGCCGTGGCCGCCATCGACAGCATCTCCCCGGGTTTCATCGCCATCACCCTCAGGGGCGAGGCGCTGGCCGATTTCACTTCCCTGTCGTTCGACGACCACGTCAAGCTCTTCTTCGACAAGGCGTCCGATGGCGCCGGCGGCGAACAGGTTCGGCGCGACTATACCCCACGGCGCTTCAGCCGGGAAGCGCGCGAGCTGGTGATCGAGTTCGCGCTGCATGGCGCTGGTGCCGCCTCGGACTGGGCGCGCAATGCGAAGACCGGCGACCGCCTGCTGGCCGGCGGGCCGCGTGGCTCGATGATCGTGCCGCTCGAACTGGGCTGGCACCTGCTGGTGGGCGACGCCACCGCCCTGCCGGCGATGTCGCGCCGCCTGGAAGAGCTGCCGGAGGGGAGCCGGGCCTTCGTGTTCGTGCTCGCGGACGAGGCCGACCGCCGCGACTTCGCCAGCCGGGCGCGGATCGAGCTGTGCTGGGCGTCGTCGGATGAAGTCTTGCTGGCGGCGCTGGACGGGCTGGCGCTGCCCGCCGCGGAGTCCGGCTTTGCCTGGGGTGGCGGCGAAGCTTCCCTGATGGCGCAGGTGCGCCAGGTACTGCTCGACAAGGGTGTGCCGAAGCAGCATATGCGCGTATCGAGCTACTGGAAACTGGGCGTGGCCGAGCACCACGAGACCCTGGAGTGAAGCGCTCCCCGCTCACGCCAGCAGGGTGAGCTGCCCTTGCCTGTCCAGCTGGAAACGGTCGAAATCGTTCGCCAGGAACAGCTGGCCCCGGTACACCTCGCGCGCCTCGTTCTCCAGGTCCGCCATCGTCTGCGGTCCTTTATCGTTCTGCTGGTAGCGCGGACTGAAATGCGTCAGCACCAGGTTCGGCACCCCGGCCTCGGCCGCCGCCAGCGCCGTCATCCTCGCGGAACTGTGCTGCGGTCCCGGCCCCACCTTCTTCAACACCTCCTCGGTGTAGGTCGCTTCGTGGATCAGCACTTCGGCGTCGCGCGCCTCCGCGACCAGCAACTCGGGCCGGTCGTTGTCGCCGCCGACGATCACCTTGCGCGGCTTGCGGCCGGGCAGCAGCCAGTCGCGCGGATCGAGGACGCGGCCGTCGTCCAGCGTGACGCGCCTGCCGTGCTGGAGTTCGCCCCAGGCGGCGCCGCGCGCCACCCCGCCCGCTTCCAGCTTCGCCGTATCCAGCTTGCGCTCGACTTCGCGCTCCGTGAACGAATAGGCCCACGAGGGCATGCGGTGCGACAGCGGCGTCGCGCGCACCAGCAGGTCGGGCAGCACCTCCGGCGGCGCCTCCACATCCACGAAGCGGGTCACGTCGATGAATTCGACCGCGAACGGCAAGGCCAGCTCCGTGGTCGCCATCACGCCCTCCAGGAAAGGCCGCAACGGCGCCGGGCCGACCAGGGCCAGGGGCGCCGTGCGGTTCAGCATGCCGGCGCTGGCCAGCAGTCCGGGCAGGCCATAGCAATGGTCGCCGTGCATGTGGGTGATGAAGATGGCGCGCAGGTCGTGCAGCGACCAGCTGGTGCGCAGGATGCGGTGCTGGGTGCCCTCGCCGCAGTCGACCAGCGACCAGTGGCGCGCGGCGCGCGACGCGCCCAGGGAGCGCAGCGCCAGCGCGCTCACGTTGCGGGCCTTGCTCGGGGTGCCCGACGAGGTGCCGAGGAACTGGAATTCCATGCGTTTTCGCTCTCCGAATATCGATGCGCCATTATGGGCCAGGACGGCGGCGCCGGCCTTTTCGCGCCATCCTGGAGCGGTTTCGCGCCGGGCCGGGACGGTTTCGTCGCATCCGCCTTGCCGCTACCGCTGCTACTCGGCACAATGCCTGCAATTCGATGCCGTGACGCCAACAGGAATCCGATGCAAACCAGCGCCCCGTCCCCCGCCGCCCACAAACCGCCCCGCAGCCGGGCGCGCCGTTTCCTGGGCGACCTGTGGCTGACCGTGGTCGTCAGCACCGGGGCGGCGGTCGTCCTCACGCTGGCCGGCAACCGTCCCCTCGACATGGGCAAGGAAACCGTCTATTCGCTCTGCATCGGCCTGGTCGCCCTGCTGATCGTGGATGGCGTGCGCCTGAGCCTGTGGCACGACGCCCCGCGGCAGCGCTGGCGCATCTCCTTCCTGCTGCTGCTGGTCGCCGCGGCGCCGGTGGCGCACTTCGTCGGCGTGAACATCGCCAGCCTGCTGCTGGGCGCGCAGCCGCCTTCGCTCGCCACCTACCTGACCATGCCGCGCGCCAGCATGATCCTGTTCACCCTGCTGGCCACCTGCGCGCTCGCGGTGCTGATCGCCAACCGCGAACGGCTCGATCGCGTCAAGCTCGAACACAGCGAGGCGCGGGCGCGCGCCGAAGCGGTCGAACGCCAGGCCCTGCAAGCCCAGCTGCGCCTGCTGCAGGCCCAGATCGAGCCGCACATGCTGTTCAATACCCTGGCCAACCTGCAGGGGCTGATCGCCATCGACCCCGACCGCGCCGGCCGCATGCTGGACCAGCTGATCCAGTACCTGCGCGCCACCCTGAGCGTGTCGCGCATGGAGACGACCACGCTGGAACAGGAATTCGCCGCGATCGACGCCTACCTCGGCCTGATGCAGGTGCGCATGGGCGAGCGCCTGGCCTACCGCTGCCTGCTGCCGGACGCGCTGCGCGGCGTGCGCCTGCCGACCATGCTGCTGCAGCCCCTGGTCGAGAACGCGATCGTGCACGGCCTCGAACCCAAGGTCGACGGCGGCATGGTGACCATCGAAGCCAGCCGCCGCGGCGAGCTGCTCGACATCGCCGTCGTCGACACCGGCCTCGGCCTGGATGCCTCCGCCACGCGCCGCGGCGGCGGCAACGGCGTCGGCGTGAGCACCACCCGCGAACGCCTGCAGGCCCTGTACGGCGAGCGCGCCAGCCTCGACCTGAGCCCGGCCGCGCCGCACGGCACGGCCGCCCGCCTGACCCTTCCCCTGGAGTTCGCATGAGCACCACAGCCCGCACCATCCGCGCCCTGATCGCCGAGGACGAACCGATCCTCGCCGCCGTCCTCGCCAGGTCGCTGCAGCGGCTGTGGCCGGATCTCGAGATCCTCGGCACCGCGCCGAACGGCCTTGTCGCGGTCGAGCAGGCGCTGGCGCTGCGTCCGGACGTCCTGTTCATGGACATCAAGATGCCCGGCCAGAGCGGCCTGGAAGCGGCGGAGGAACTGGCCGAGCGCTGGGACGGCGACCAGCCCTTCCCGGAAGTGGTGTTCGTGACCGCCTACGACGACTACGCGCTGAAGGCCTTCGAGCAGGCCGCCGCCGACTACGTGCTCAAGCCGGTCGGCGACGAGCGCCTGCGCCGCACCGTCGAGCGCCTGCGCGTGCGCCTGCTGGCCCGCGCGCGGGCCGGTGCCGGCGACGGCGATGGCGACGGCGGCATGGCGCGGCTGGTCGAGCAGATGCGCGCCCTGCTGCCGCGGGACCCGGCGCCGGAACGCCTGAGCGTGATCCGCGCGGCGGTCGGCAATATGGTGCGCATGATCCCGGTACAGGACGTGGTCTATTTCCAGGCCCTGGACAAGTACGTCAACGTCGCCACGGCGGACAGCGAAGCCCTGATCCGGCTGCCGCTCAAGGAGCTGATGGCGCAGCTGGACCCGGCCCAGTTCTGCCAGGTCAGCCGCAGCAGCATCGTCAACCTGAAGCACGTGGCCAGCGCCAGCCGCGACGAGATGGGCAAGCTGAGCCTGGCGCTGCGCGGCAGGAGCGACCGGCTGAAGGTCAGCCCGCTGTTTGCGCACCTTTTCAGGCAGATGTAAGATAGGCCAGGCGGTCAGGGGCCTTTCGCTGGCATTCCTGACGCATCGCTGGAGGCAGAACGATGATTCGGCGAATCCGGTTCCTGGCTTTCGCAGCGCCGGTGTTCCTGCTGGCGCTGTTCCTTTCGCCCGCTGCCCATGGCGCCGCAGGGGTCGGCCTGTTGACCGTCGACGGCGTGATCGGCCCGGCGAATGCCGACTACATCGTGCACGGCATCGCCCGTTCCGCGAGGCTCGACCAGCAACTGCTGATCCTGAAGATGGACACGCCGGGCGGGCTCGACACCGCGATGCGCGAAGTGATCAAGGCGATCCTGACCTCGCCGGTGCCGGTGGCCACCTATGTCGCACCCGGCGGCGCCCGCGCCGCCAGCGCCGGCACCTACATCCTGTACGCGAGCCACGTGGCGGCCATGGCGCCCGGCACCAACCTCGGCGCGGCGACACCGGTCGAGCTCGGCATTGGCCAGCCGCAGAAGCCTGCGGGACCGGCACAACCCGAAGGACAAAAGAAGCCGGAGACCGCGAACGAAGGCTCCGCCATGGCGCGCAAGGCGATGAACGATGCCGCAGCCTACCTGCGCGGCCTGGCGCAGATGCGCGGCCGCAACGCCGACTGGGCCGAGCGCGCCGTGCGCGAATCCGTCAGCCTCACCGCCGAGGAAGCCTTGAAGCAGAACGTCATCGAGATCGTCGCGCCGGACGTGCCGAGCCTGCTGGCCCAGCTCGACGGCAAGACCCTCACGGCCCTCGGCCAGGCCCGGCGCCTGGCCACCAAGGGCGTGGTGCCCGTCGAGTTCGCCCCGGACTGGCGCACCCGGCTGCTGGCGGCGGTCACCCATCCCAGTGTCGCCCTGCTCCTGATGACCATCGGCATCTACGGCCTGGTGTTCGAATTCATGAACCCGGGCTTCGTCGCGCCGGGCGTGATCGGAGCGATCTGCCTGCTGCTGGCCCTCTACGCGCTGCAACTGCTGCCGGTGAACTACGCGGGCCTGGCGCTGGTCCTGCTCGGCCTGATGCTGATGGTGGCCGAGGCTTTCCTGCCCAGTTTCGGCGTGATCGGCCTGGGCGGCATCATCGCCTTCGTCGCCGGCTCGCTGATGCTGATCGATACGGAGGTGCCGGGCTACGGCATCCCGCCGGCACTGGTCGGCACGCTCGGTGTGGCGAGCGCCCTGCTGCTGTTCGGCACCGCGCGCCTCGCGCTGGCGACCCGCAGGCGCCCGGTCACCAGCGGCGCGGCGGGGCTGATCGGCGCCACCGCCGAGGTCGAGACCGTCGCGCCGGACGGCGGCCACCAGGGCTGGATACGCATCGAAGGCGAACTCTGGCATGCGGCCTGCGCCCGGCCCCTCAGCCGCGCGCAAACCGTCAAGGTCGTGGGCCGCAAGGGATTGACCCTCGAAGTCGTCCCGGTCGACCCGGCACAAGGAGGAGCGTAATCATGTTCAATGTCGGCATCGGCTTCGGCGCCCTGATCGTCCTGCTGGTTCCCCTGCTGGCCTCGGCGATCCGGGTGCTGCGCGAATACGAACGCGGGGTCGTATTCCAGCTCGGGCGCTTCTGGGGCGTGAAAGGGCCGGGCCTGTTCATCCTGATCCCGCTGTTCCAGCAGATGGTGCGCGTCGACCTGCGCACCGTCGTGCTCGACGTCCCGACCCAGGACGTGATCTCGCGCGACAACGTGTCGGTCAAGATGAACGCGGTGATCTACTTCCGCGTGGTCGATCCGGAAAAGGCCATCATCCAGGTGGCGAATTTCATGGAGGCGACCAGCCAGCTCGCCCAGACCACCCTGCGCTCCGTGCTGGGCAAGCACGAACTGGACGAGATGCTGGCCGAGCGCGAACGCCTGAACCTGGACATCCAGCAGGTGCTCGACGCCCAGACCGACGCCTGGGGCATCAAGGTGTCGAACGTCGAGATCAAGCACATCGACCTCGACGAGTCGATGGTGCGCGCCATCGCCCGCCAGGCCGAGGCCGAGCGCGAGCGCCGCGCCAAGGTGATCCACGCCGAGGGCGAACTGCAGGCCTCGGAAAAGCTGCAGCAGGCGGCCTTCGTGCTGTCGCAGCAGAAGGGTGCGATGCAGCTGCGCTACATGCAGACCCTGAGCGCGATCGCCGGGGACAAGTCGTCGACCATCGTGTTCCCCTTGCCGATCGAAATGCTGCCCGGGGCCAGGGATGGAGGGCGCGGCGAAGCGGGCTGAATCAGCCGCCGGCGAGGTATGCCGAAATCTCGACCAGGTTCAGGTCGGGATCGCGCAGGTAGACCGATTCGATCGGGCCTTTCGCGCCGGTCCTGCGTACCGGCCCTTCGATGATCGCGGCGCCCTTTTCCTGCAGCCTGGCGATCACCTGCTGCAGCGGGACGCTGGCGATGAAGCACAGGTCCAGCGCACCGGGCACCGGCAGGTGGGCCTTCGGCTCGAACTCCCTCCCCTTCACGTGCAGGTTGATTTTCTGGTTCCCGAACACGAAGGCCTTGCGGTTCGCGCCGAAGGTTTCCAGCTTCATCCCGAGCAGGTTGACGTAGAAGTCGACGCAGGCGGCTTCGTCGGCCGTGGTCAGTACGATGTGGTCGATGTGGTCGATCATGATGCTTCACTGTACACGATGCGCCCGAGCGCCGCACGGTCCAGGCTTCCCTCCCACGCCGCCACCGCCACGCAGGCCACGCCGTGGCCGATCACATTCGTCAGCAGGCGGCACTTCATGGTGCGGTCCACCGCGAACAGGATCGCCACCATCTCCGGCGGCACCACGTGCAGCAGCGCGACCGTCGCCGCCAGGGTCGCGATGCCCGAGCCGGCCACCCCGACCGCGCCCTTGCTGCTGACCAGCGCCACGCCGAGCATGAACGCCAGTTCGTGCCAGCCCAGCCTGACCTGCGCGGCCTGCGCCAGGAAGATCAGCGCCAGGGCGATGTACAGGTAGGTGCCTGCGAGGTTCAGCGAATACGAGAACGGCAGCACGACGCCGGTCACCGCGCGCGGGCAGCCGAGGCGCTCGAGCTTTTCGCTCAAGGGCGCCAGGCCCGCCAGCGATGAACTGGTGAAGAAGACCAGGTAGAGCTCGGCCCGCACGTAAGCGATGAAGCGCAGCAGCGGCAGGCCGGCCAGCCGCGCCGCGCCGCCCAGCACGACCAGCACGAACAGCAGGCTCGCCAGGTTGATCGCCACGATGAACTTCAGCAGGGGCAGCAGCGACCCGAGCCCGTAGCGGCCCACGGTCGCCGCCATCGCGCCGAAGGCGGCCAGGGGCGCCAGCAGCAGCACCGCCTTGACCGCATCGAACAGGCGCGCCCGGCAACGCTCGACCAGGACCAGCGCGCCCGCGTGCGGAACACGCCCCAGCAGCAGCCCGGCCGGCAGCGCCGCCGCCAGCAGGAACAGGTTGTTCGCGCGCAGCGCCGGCAGGCGTTCGAGCCAGTCCAGCATTCCCGCTTGCGCCGAGGCGCCGGTCAGGGTCCGCGCCGGGCCCGCGTTCGCCGCGAGCAAAGCCCCTGCGCCGGGTTCGAGCGCCCAGCCGGCCGCCAGCCCGGCCAGCATCGACAGCAGCGACATCGCCGCGAAATAGGCCAGCGCACGAACGCCGATGCGGCCCAGTTCATGGTCGCGGCCGAGCGCCGCGGCGCCGGCGGCCAGCATGCAGAAGACCAGCGGATAGGTCAGCCAGCCGAGCAGGTGGATGAAGGCGTCGCTGAGGGGCTTCATCTGCACCGCCAGCGAGGGCGCGAACAGCCCCAGCGCGAGCCCGGCGGCGACGGGCAGCGCCAGCGGCAGCAAGGGAGAACGGCGCAAGGCTCGCACGCCCCGGCCTCAGGCGGGCGCCTTCAGCGCGAGGTCGATGAAATGGCGCAGCGTGGGACGCTGGCCATCCTCGCGCCAGGCCAGGGTCAGGGGCGCAGCCAGGGCCGGAGGCGCATCCTGGATCGAACAGTAGACCACATTGTCGCCATGGAAGCCCTGCATCGAGGCCGGCACCGCCGAGACGCCCGCGCCGGCCGCCACCAGGCTGATGTTCGTGAGCATGCGCCCGACTTCGATCGCCACGTTGGGCACGAAGCCGGCCTGCACGCAGGCTTCGACCAGGTTCGCGTACATGCCCGGCGCACCGCTGCGCCGCACGAGGATGAAGCGCTCGTCGCGCAGGGCCGACAGCGGCACCGCGGGACGGCGGCGGCTGCGCTCGCGCGGCAGCGCCGGATGGCCGACCGGCAGCACCAGCAGCAGTTCTTCTTCGAGCAGGCAGTGGAAGGACAAGCCCTCCGGCCGGCTGACGGGGCGGCGCAGGAAGGCGACGTCCAGCTTGTCCTGCGCCAGCGCCTCGGTCAGCTCGGCCGCATTCCCTTCGCGGAATTCGAGCACGACCTCGGGCCAGGCGGCGCGGTAGGCGCGCATCACCTGCGGGATGAAGGGATGGGCCGCCGCGGAGCTGGTGAAGCCGACCGACAGGCGGCCGACCGTGCCGCTGCTGGCGCGCGCGGCGCGGCCGACCGCCGCGTCCACGTTCTGCAGGATGGCGCGCGCCTCCTGCAGGAAGGCTTCGCCGCCGGCGGTCAGCGCCGCGCCTTTCGGATGGCGGCGGAACAGCTCGAAGCCGAGCTCCTGCTCCAGTGCCCGGATCTGCTGGCTCAGGGGCGGCTGCTGCATGCCCAGGCGTTCGGCGGCGCGGGTGAAATGGCCTTCCTCGGCCACCACCACGAAATAGCGCAGGTGTCTCAGCTCCATGCGGTCTCGATATGTTTTAAGTATTGATATTGGCTTTTCGAGATATTTTACATTGAAGAAAGGCCCCGGTAGCATCTGTCGCAGATTACTGACAACAACATGGAGACGACGATGTCCCTTCCCTACCGTGCCGCCGCCGTGGCCCTGGCCTTCGCCACCCTGCCCGCTTCCCAGTCCGCGCAGGCGCAGACCGCGGCCCCCTGCCCCGCCGGCCTGGACGAGGTGGCGCGCTGCTACCGCGGCGCCGATGCCAACGGCGCCAACTACTGGATCGCGATCCCGAAGCAGTGGAACAAGACCCTGGTCGTGCATGCGCACGGCGGGCCGCGCATGTCGCACGCCACCAACGACGACAATGCCGAAGACCTGGAACGCTTCGCGGTCACGGTCAGGCAGGGCTTCGCCTGGGCTGGCTCGGCCTACCGGCGGCCCGGCTACGGCGTGCTGATGGCGGCCGAGGACAGCGACAACCTGCGCAAGCTGTTCATCCAGCGCTTCGGCCAGCCCGCCCGCACCATCCTGCACGGCCAGTCCTGGGGCGGCAACGTCGCCGCCAAGGCGATCGAACTGTACCAGCGCGCGCCGGACGGCAAGCGCAACTACGACGGCGTGGTCCTGACCAATGGCATGCTGGCCGGCGGCACCCTGAACTACCTGCACCGCGCCGACCTGCGCGCCGTCTACCAGTACTACTGCAAGAACCACCCGCGCCCGGACGAGCCGCAGTATCCGCTGTGGATGGGCCTCCCGGCCGATTCCACCATGAAGACCAGGGACCTGGAAGCGCGCGTGGACGAGTGCCTGGGCCTGAAGCGGCCCGCGGCCCAGCGCAGCCCCGAGCAGCAGCGGCGCTTGGCGAATATCCTCGGCGTGATCCCGGTGCCGGAACGCACCCTGCAATCGCACCTGAACTGGGCCACCTTCACCTTCCGCGACCTGGTCCAGCGCGTGGGCGGCAATCCCTTCGACAACCGCCATGTGGTCTACCGCGGGTCGAGCGACGACGCGGCCCTGAACCGCGACGTGCAGCGCTTCGACGCCGATCCCGCCGCGGTGGCGCGCCTGGCCGATGAATCGGACCTGAGCGGCAGGATCGATGTACCGGTGCTCACGATGCATGCGATCGACGACCCGACCGCGCTGGTCGAGTACGAAGCCGAATACCGCGCCAGGGTCGCTGGCGCCGGCCGCCAGGACAAGCTGCAGCAGACCTTCACCCGCGAGCACGAGCACAGCAAGCTGGCCGACGCGGAATATGCGGGACTGTTCGACAGCCTGGTGCGCTGGATCGACACCGGCAACAAGCCCGCCGTGGGCGACGTCGCCCAGGCCTGCGCAAAAGAGGAAGCGCACTTCGGCGGCGGCTGCCACTTCGACGCGTCCTACCAGCCCAGGCCCCTGTTCACGCGGGTCGCACCGCGCGCGCCGGCGAAGCAATAAGCACTCACCAATTACAACAACCCGGAGACATCCATGAAACACACACTGATGGCGGCCGCGCTGGCCGCCCTGTCCCTGCACGCCCATGCCCAGTCCGAGGAAGGCGCCGATGGCCCGAAGAAGGGGGGCGGCGCCTCCGCCGTCACCATCTACGGCTCGATCGACGGCGGCCTGCGCCACGAAACCAATGTCGACCCCGAAGGCAACAGCGACACCACCATGAGCTCGAACGGCACCTTCCGCTCGAACCGCCTGGGCTTTCGCGGCAGCGAGGACATCGGCGGCGGCAACCGGGTCAACTTCGTGCTGGAGATGGGTTTCAATTCCGGCACCGGCGCCCTGAACAACACCAACAACGTGATCTTCCAGCGCGAAGCGCACGTGGGCATGTCGGGCGACTGGGGCGCGCTCGACGTCGGCCGCAACTACACGCTGGCCTACCGCACCATCCTGGCCTTCGACCCGTTCAAGTACCGCTATCCGGGCATCACCTACGCGCTGTCCTCGACCAACGGCACCCGCAAGGACAACGACGTCCAGTACACCGGCAAGTTCGGCGACTGGACCGCGCGCGCCGAGTACGCGCTGGGCGAAGTGGCCGGCGACGCCGACTACGGCACCACCAAGGCGGTCGGCATGAATTACGCGGCGCATGGACTGAAGCTCGGCGCGACGTACTCGATCGCCAAGCAGAACGTCGGCACCTCGGCCGCGCCCAACTACCGCGACTACAAGCACTACGCCTTCGGCGCGTCCTACGACTTCGGCGCGACCACCTTATCGGCCGGCCACGTCAGGCAGGAGCAGGAAAGCACCACGCGGCCCGCGACCTCGACCTGGGACTGGGCTGGCGCCAGCTACCAGTTCAGCGAGCGCTTCGACCTCACGGCAGCCGTGTACCGCAACACGGCCTACAACTTCAAGGCCAGCGCGGCCGCCGCGGTCGGCGACGCCCGCAAGACCCTTTACATGGCCGGCGTGACCTACCTGCTGTCGAAGCGCACCACGCTGTACGCGGAGCTCGACCGCACCCGCCTGGCGGGCGGCTTCGCGACCGGCGGCACGGCCAAGCTGAACCAGACCCGCCAGAGCGGCATGGCGGCGGGCATCATGCACGTGTTCTGACCAGCTCCACCACCTGCTCGCTGCGGTAACGGGCGAGCAGCTCCGGCCACTGCGCATCCAGCTTGTCCATCGCCGCCTGCTTGATGTGGCCATAGCCGCGCACCTGGTCCGGCGCCTGGGCCAGCCTGAGCGCCGCATCCTTGTTGTTGGCGCGCAGCCCGGTCGGCAGGTCGCGCACGAAGGCCAGGTAGCGGTCGCGCAGCGCGCGCTCGGCCTTGCGCTCGCGCGTGTAGCCGAACGGATCCAGCGGCGTGCCGCGCAGGCCCTTGAAGCGGGCCAGGGCGCCGAACACCGGCATCATCCAGCCGCCGAAAGCCATCTTGGCCGGCACGCCGGAGCCGGGCTTCCTGCGCGCCAGCAGCGGCGGCGCGAGGTGGAAGGCGAGCTTGTAGTCGCCGTCGAACTGGGCCGCGATCTGCTCGCGGAAAGCAGGATCGGCATGCAGGCGCGCGACCTCGTATTCGTCCTTGTACGCCATCACCTTGGCCAGGTTGCGCGCCACGGCCTTGCTGAGCTGCTTGCGCGAGCCGCTGCCTTCGAGCTCGATTTCGCGCCGCTCGACCGCGGCCACCGCTTGCGCGTACTGCCGCGCATAGGCGGCGTCCTGGTAGCGGGTCAGCAAGTCGACGCGGAAGGCGACCATCTCTTCGAGCGACTTCGGCGGCGCGAACTGGATCACCTGCGCCGGCTGGGCCATGCCCTCCAGCGCAGTGCGGTCCGCGGCCAGCAGGCGGCCCAGGGTGAAGGCGCGCTTGTTCATGTCGACCGCCACGCCATTCAGTTCGATCGCCCGCATCAGCGCTTCCAGGCCCACCGGTACCAGCCCGTGCTGCCAGGCATAGCCCATCAGCAGGATGTTGCTGCCGATCGGATCGCCGAGGAAGCGCGCGGCCGTGGCCTGCGCGTCGAGGCGCAGCAGGTTCGGGGTTCCGGCGGCCGCGCCCAGCTTGGCAAGCAGGCCTTCGCGGTCGACTTGCGCATCGCGGTCGCGGGTGAAATCGGCGGTCGGGATCTCATGCTCGTTGGCGACCACCTTCGTATGACCGCTGCGCATGATGGCCAGGCCGTCCGGCATGCCGGCCACCACCAGGTCGCAGGCGAACACCGCATCGGCCTGGCGCAGGTCGATGCGGACCTGGTGCAGGCGCTCGGGCGAGGACGCCACCCGCACGTGGGACAGCACGGCGCCGCCCTTCTGCGCGAAGCCCATGAAGTCCAGCGTGGAGGCGCCCTTGCCTTCCAGGTGCGCGGCCATCGTGATCAGCGCGCCCACCGTGACGACGCCGGTGCCACCGACGCCCGCCACCAGGATCTCGAAGGGCTTGGCCAGCGCGGCCGGCGCCGGAACCGGATAGGCCGCCAGCGCCCGCTCGAGGTCGGCCAAGGACAGTTTCTGGCCGGCCGGCTTGCGCAGGCTGCCGCCCAGCACCGAGACGAAGCTCGGGCAGAAGCCCTCGACGCAGGAATAGTCCTTGTTGCAGGACGACTGCTCGATCTGCCGCTTGCGGCCCAGCTCCGTCTCGAGCGGCAGGATCGACAGGCAGTTCGACTGCACGCCGCAGTCGCCGCAACCTTCGCACACGGCCGGATTGATGACCATGCGGCGGGCCGGATCGGGGAACACGATATTGTCCGGCTTGTTCTTCTTGCGGCGGCGGCGCTTCTCGGCGGCGCAGGTCTGGTCGTACACCAGCACGGTCACGCCGGGGATCCCGCGCAGCTGGCGCTGGATGACGTCGAGCTCGTTGCGATGGTGGACGGTGACGCCTTCCGGCAGCGTCACCTCGTCGTAGTTATCGGGGTAGTCGGTGACCACGACCGCCTTCCCGACGCCTTCGCTGATCACCTGCTGCAGGATCTGCGGCACCGACAGGGTACCGTCCACCGGCTGGCCGCCGGTCATCGCCACCGCGTCGTTGTACAGGATCTTGTAGGTGATGTTGAGCCTGGCGGCGACCGCCTGGCGGATCGCCAGCGATCCGGAATGATAGAAGGTGCCGTCGCCCAGGTTCTGGAAGATGTGCTGCTCGCCCACGAAAGGCGAGGTGCCGGCCCAGCTGACGCCTTCGCCGCCCATCTGCGACAGGTAATAGGTGTCGCGCTGCATCCAGGTCGCCATGAAGTGGCAGCCGATGCCGGCCAGCGCGCGGCTGCCCTCGGGCACGCGGGTCGAGGTGTTGTGCGGGCAGCCCGAGCAGAAATACGGCGTGCGGCGGACACCATCCGCCGCGTTGAACGGCAGTTCGGCGGCGCAGAAATCGGGCAGGAAGCGGTGCAGGTCCAGCGCCGGGAACGTCGCACCCAGCCACCGTACCAGCACCGGCGCGATGCGCGACGGGCGCAGCTCGCCCAGCGCCGACAGCAGCGGTGCGCCGTCGCGGTCGGTCTTGCCGATCACGACGGGGCGATGCTCGGGGACCAGGTTGTAGAACAGGTTCTTGACCTGCTGTTCGATCACCGGACCCTTTTCCTCCACCACCAGGATCTCCCGCAGGCCCTCGGCGAAGCCGGACAGGCGGGTCCGCTCCAGCGGATAGCTCAGGCCCGGCTTGTACAGGCGCACGCCGAGTTCCGCCAGGCGTTCGATGGGCAGGCCCATGCGCTCGAGCGCTTCGACCAGGTCGAGGTAGGCCTTGCCGGCGCCGATGATGCCGATGCTGGCGCCGGGCGCCGGCACCACCAGGCGGTCGATCGAATTCGCGCGCGCGAAGGCCTGCACCGCTTCCAGCTTGGCGGCCGCGCGCTGCTCCAGCGCCAGGCCAGGCAAGTCCGGCCAGCGGTTGTGCAGGCCATCGGGCGGCGGCGTGTAGTCGGTGGGCGCGGCGAACGCCGGCATCGGCGGCAGCTCGACCACCGCGCCGCCTTCCACGGTTTCGGAGATCGCCTTGAAGCCGCACCAGGCGCCCGTGTAGCGCGACAGCGCCCAGCCGTACAGGCCGAATTCCAGGTATTCCTGGATGTTGGCCGGATTAATCACCGGCATGCCCCAGGCGATCAGCGCCTGCTCGCTCTGGTGCGGCATCGACGAGGACACGCAGCCATGGTCGTCGCCGAGGATGGCCAGCACCCCGCCATGCGGCGACGAACCGTAGACGTGGCCGTGCTTGAGCGCGTCGCCGGCGCGGTCGACGCCCGGCCCTTTGCCGTACCACATCGCGAACACGCCATCGACCTTGCGGGTCGGATTGGCCTCGACCTGCTGCGAGCCCATCACGGCCGTCGCGCCCAGCTCCTCGTTGATCGCCGGGAGGAATTCGACCTGGCGCTCCTGCAGCAGCGCCTTGGCGCGCCACAGCTCCTGGTCCACCGCGCCGAGCGGCGAACCGCGGTAGCCGCTGACGAAGCCGGCGGTGTGCAGCCCGTTCGCTTCGTCCAGCTGCTTCTGCATGCACAGCAGGCGGACCAGCGCCTGGGTACCGGTCAGGAAGACGCGACCCCGGATGCGGGTCAGGTTGTCGTCGAGTGCGTAGTCGGGGTCTGCCAGCCCGATCTGCGCGGGGAGCGCCATGTCGTTCATCGTTGTTCTTTTATGAATACAAATGATGAGACAGGATAGGCCCTGGCTGGCGAAAGATTTTTTCTATCTCTTCGTGTTTGGGGGCTAGAATTGCAAGAACTTGTCTATTTTTGGCCAAAAAGATGAAAAATCATTCGATTGATGCGGCATCCATGAAAATTCTCGCCGAGCTCCAGAAGGATGGCAGGATCTCGTCGAACGAGCTGGCGGAAAAGATCGGCATGTCGGCCAGCCCCTGCTGGCGGCGCCAGAAGGAACTCGAGGAGAACGGCGTCATCGTGCGCTACACGGCGCTGGTGGACCGCCGCAAGCTGGGGCTGGCCGTGGTGTGCCTGCTGCACGTGTCGCTGCTGCGCCATGCGGAGGGCGTGGTCGAGCAGTTCGAGCAGGCGATGCGCCTGCGGCCCGAGGTGGTCGAGTGCTACGAGACCACCGGCACGTCCGACTACCTGGTGAAGGTGGTCGTGGCTGACATGGATGCCTACCACGACTTCCTGCACAACGTGCTGGTGAAGCTGAACGGAGTGTCGCAGGTGAATACCAGCGTGGCGCTGCGGGAGGTGAAGTACGAGACGGCCCTGCCGCTGTAAGCCCAGGAGCGCCTTATTTTTCCGCGGCGGCGGCTTGCGCCACTGCCGCGAAGGCCTGCGCCAGCGGGCCGCCGCCTTCGGCGTGCTGCGCCAGCAGCATCGCCGTGCTCACCTCGGGCTTGCCCAGCGGACGATAGACGACGCCTTCCATGTGGAAGCCCTCGAAAGAGCCCGGCAGCACCGAGATCCCGCAGCCGGCGGCGACCAGGCCGATGATGGTCGAGGGTTCACCCGCCTCCATCGCGATGTGCGGGGTGAAGCCGGCGGCGCGGCACAGGTCGACGAGCTGGTGATAGATGCCGGTGCCGGCATCCTTCGGAAACACGACGAAGGCCTGGCCTTCCAGGTCTTCCACGGCGATGTACTCCTGCCACGCCAGCGGCGAATCGGCCGGCAGCACCATCCGCACGGGATCGTTGCGCAGCATCGTCAGCGCCACCGACTGCGGCAGCGGCATCGACGCCGGCCGCACGAAGCCGACGTCCAGCTCGCGCGCTTCGATCTTCGCCAGCTGGTGCATGGTCGTCATTTCGTGGAAGGTCAGCAGCACGCCGGGGTATTGCTGGCGGTAGCGCCGCACGACCTTGGCGAACAGCGGCGTGAACGGCGTCGAGAAGGTGAAGCCGACGCGCAGCTCGCCCGCTTCGCCCAGGTGCGCGCGGCGCGCGGTTTCCTTGGCCTGCTCGGACAGCGCCAGCATGCGCCGCGCGTCCGCCAGGAACAGCCTGCCGGCCTCGGTCAGCAGCACGCGCCGCTTGTTGCGATCGAACAGGCGGGCGCCGATCTCGGCTTCCAGCGCCTGGATCTGCTGGCTCAGCGGCGGCTGGCCGATGTGCAGGCGCTCGGCGGCGCGTGTAAAGCTCAGCTCTTCCGCCACGGCGACGAAGTAACGCAGGTGCCTGAGTTCCATGTTATCTGTTTAAGCGATAAGTAACGCCACAAATATATATTGGACAGATGGATCCAGCAATCCTAGGATGGTGTATCGCCGCATCATCCGACCGCCATGTCCAGCCGCCCCGCCCCTTCCGCCTACCGCCGCACCAACCGCGCCCTGTTCTTCGGCGGCTTTTCCTGTTTCGCCCTGCTGTATTGCGTGCAGCCGCTGATGCCGCTGCTGGCCAGGGACTTCGGGCTCACGCCGGCGCAGAGCAGCCTCTCGCTGTCGCTGCCGAGCGCCGCGCTCGGCCTGTCGTTGCTGGCGTCGTCCGTCATTTCCGACCGTGTCGGGCGCAAGAACCTGATGGTGGTGGCGCTGGTGGTGGCCGCCGTGATGATGGTGCTGTCGAGCTTCGCGCGCAGCTACACCGAGCTGCTGGCGGCGCGCACCCTGCTCGGCCTGGCGCTGGGCGGCATGCCGGCGGTGGCGATGGCTTACCTCGGCGAAGAGATCGAGCCGGACTCGCTCGGCGTGTCGATGGGCTTGCTCATCAGCGGCAATGCCTTCGGCGGCATGCTGGGCCGGATGCTGGCGTCGATCCTGTCGGATTTCCTGTCGTGGCGCGCCGCGGTCGGCGTGATGGGCGTCGCGGGACTGCTGGCGGCCTGGGAATTCTGGCGCAGCCTGCCGGCCTCGCGCAACTTCAAGCCCTCCTCGGGCGGCCTGGCGATGACCTTGCAGGGCCTGCGCCGCCACTTCGGCGACGACGGCCTGCCCTGGCTGTTCGCCCTGTCCTTCCTGCTGATGGGATGCTTCGTCAGCACCTACAACTTCATCGGCTTCCGCCTGCTGGGCGCGCCGTTCGGGCTGCGCCAGAGCGTGGTCGGCGCGATCTCGCTGCTGTACCTGATCGGCATCTTCAGCTCGGTGTGGGCCGGCCGCCGCGCCGACCGCCTGGGCCGGCGCCACGTGCTGTGGACCGTGATGGCGACCATGTTCGCGGGCCTGCTGCTGACGCTGGCGCACAACCTGGTCCTGATCGTCGCCGGCCTGGCCATCTACACCTTCGGCTTCTTCGCCTCGCACTCGATCGCCAGCAGCTGGGTGGGCCGGCGCGCCCGCGGCCAGCAGGCGCTCGCGTCCGCCCTCTACCTGTTCTTCTACTACCTCGGCTCGAGCGTGGTCGGCTGGCTGTGCGGCATCCTGTGGGAACATGGCGGCTGGGCCGGCGTCGTCAGCCTGCTCGGCGGCCTGCTCGCCACCGCGCTGCTGATCACGCTCCGCCTGCGCGGCGTGGCCCCGCTTGGGCGGGCGCTCACGCCGGCTGCCGCTCCCTGATATCGAAGGACCATGACTCCAAACCCATCCATCCTCGCCGCCTTCACCCCGACCGGCAAGCTGCGCGCCTCCATCAACCTCGGCAACCCGATCCTCGCCTATACCGGCGAGGACGGCGGCGCGCGCGGCGTATCGGTCGACCTGGCGCGCGAATTCGCGCGGGTGCTGGGGGTCGAGCTGGAACTGGTGGTGGTCGATGCCGCCGGCAAGTCGGTGGACGTGGTCGCATCGGAACAGGCGGATATCGGCTTCTTCGCCATCGACCCGGTGCGCGGCGCCAGCATCGCGTTCACCGCGGCCTATGTGCTGATCGAAGGCTGCTACCTAGTGAAGGAGGAGTCGCCGATCCGCGCCAACGAGGAAGTCGACCGCGCTGGCAACCGCGTGGTGGTCGGCAAGGGCAGCGCCTACGACCTGTACCTCGCGCGCACGCTGCAGCAGGCGCAGATCGTCCGTTCGCCGACCTCACCGACGGTGGTCGACACTTTCCTGGAATGCGGTGCGGAGGTCGCCGCCGGCGTGAAGCAGCAGCTGGAAGCGGATGCGCGCCGCCACGGCGGCCTGCGCCTGCTGGACGGACGCTTCATGGTGATCCAGCAGGCGATGGGCACGCCGAAGACGCGCGGCCCCGACGCCGCGGCCTTCCTGGCCCGCTTCGTCGAAGAGATGAAGGCGGGCGGCTTCGTCGCCGCCGCGCTGGAGCGCCACCGGATCGAAGGGGCGTCGGTGGCGCCGCCGGTCAGCGCCGCTCCCTGACGATCCCGCGGTACACGAGGAAGGTCGCGACCAGGCTGATCGCGCCGGCCGCCGCCATCCAGTAGCCGGGAGCCGCCTTGTCGCCGGTGCTTTCGATCAGCCAGGTGGACAGCAGCGGCGTCATGCCGCCGAACAGCGCCGTCGCCAGGCTGTAGGCCAGCGAGAAGCCGGTCGTGCGCACCTGGACCGGGATGATCTCGGTGAGCGCGACGATGCAGGCGCCGTTGTAGCTGCCGTACAGGAAGGACAGCCACAGTTCGATCAGCACCATGTTGCCGAAGCTCGGGTGGGCGATCAGCCAGGACAGCGCCGGATAGGCGGTCAGCGCCGCCAGCGCCGAGCAGACCGCCAGCACGGGCCAGCGCCCGATGCGGTCGGACAGCGCGCCCATCAGCGGCAGCCAGATGAAGTTCGACACGCCGACGCACAGGGTCACCAGCAGGCTTTCCTCGGTGCTCAGCTTGAGCACGCTCTTGCCGAAGGTGGGCGTGTACACCGTGATCAGGTAGAACGCGACCGTCGTCATCACGACCAGCATGGTGCCGACGGTGACGATCGGCCAGTTCGAGGCGAGCGTGCGCATCATCTGGCGGAAGGTCGGATGTGACTTCTGCGCCAGGTAGGCCTGGGTCTCCTGCAGCGAGCGGCGGATGTAGAACACCACGGGGATGATCGAACAGCCGATGAAGAACGGGATGCGCCAGCCCCAGTCCGCAATGACTTCCTTCGGCATCGCATGGTTCAGGCCATAGCCCAAGGCGGCGGAAAAGATCACGGCCACCTGCTGGCTGGCCGACTGCCAGCTGACATAGAAGCCCTTGTTGCCCGGGGTCGCCATCTCCGACAGGTAGACCGACACGCCGCCCAGTTCCACGCCGGCGGAAAAGCCCTGCAGCAGGCGGCCGGCTAGCACCAGCACCGGGGCCAGCAGGCCGATGGTGGCATAGCCCGGGACGAAGGCGATCAGCGCCGTCCCCGACGCCATGATCCCGAGCGTCAGCACCAGGCCCTTGCGGCGGCCGATGCGGTCGATGTAGCTGCCCAGGAAGATGGCGCCCAGCGGACGCATGAGGAAGCCGGCGCCGAAGGTGGCGAAGGTCATCATCAGCGCGGCGTATTCGCTCGTGGTCGGGAAGAAGGCCCTGGCGATCTGCTGCGCGTAGAAGCCGAACAGGAAGAAATCATACATTTCGATGAAGTTTCCGCTCGTGACCCGGATGACGGTGCCGAGCTTCGACTGGGCGCGCGCCGGTGCGCTGGCGCTGGTGGCGGTGGCGGCGGCGGACGCGGCGTGGCTCGCCTTGACGGTGGATTGAATGGACATGATGAGCTCTCAGGGAAAGGGGTTCAGCGGGCAGCCGTGACCGGCTCCAGCCCGGTCGCCTCGATGGCGACCGCATTGGCCGGCGCGGCGAGGAAGCGCAGCAGTGCGCGCGCAGCCTCCGGATGCTTTGCGCCGCGCACCACGGCGCCCGAAAATTCGGTCTTCAACTGCACTTCCTGCGGCAGCAGGCCGACGATGTCGATGCCCTGCACCGGTTTCAGTTCGCTGCGCTGCTGGCAGCCGAAATCGGCTTCGCCGTGGGCGATGATTTCGCCCACCGGGGTCGCGGGAATCTGCGCCGCCCTACCCTCCATCTGCTGCCGGATGCCGAGCCTGTCGAGCAGCTGGCGCTTGATGTACTCGCCGCTCGCGCTGTCGGAATAGGCCACCCGCTCCGCTCCGAGGAAGGCGGCGCGCAGGCCGTCGACGGTGTGGATGTCCGGCTTCGCGGAGCCGTGCCGGACCGCGCAGGCGATCGGCGAGTTGGCGAGGACGACCTTGCTGCCCGGTTCGAGGCGGCCTTCGGCCATCAGCTTGTCGAGCGCGTCGCCGACCATGATGACGACGTCGATCGGCTCGCCGCGCGCCAGCCGCGCCGGGATCGCGTTCCTTGTCGTCCCCATCGACGGGCCCCATTCGGAAACCAGGTGGTCGCCGCTGGCGCGCTCGTACGCGCCGGACAGGTCCTTGTAGGCCTGGGCGAAACCGCCCGAGCTGACGACGTGGACGTCGGTGGCCCGGGCCGGGGCGCCTGCGGCCAGCGCGAAGGCCGCGAGTGCCGCGATGGCGCCGTGTTTGAAAGAAGTGGGTCGCATAAGGTCTCCTTGTTGTCGTCAGAACTTCTGCATGAGCCCGAGCGTCAGGCCGGTGCCATGCGGGTCGTTGGGGCGGGATGCCGTCAGCTTCGCGGCGTCGCCGCGCCAGGTGGTGTAGTCGGCTTCGACGTAGGCGGTGGTACGGGGCGCCAGCGTCTTTTCGAGGAACAGGAAAGCGCGGTCGAAGCCGTCGTCGCGGAAGTCCGTGGCCTCGCGCCGGACGCTGTACCAGGCCGTTGTGAGCAGCAGGTCCTGCGCCAGCTGGCGGCTCACGCCGGCGGAGCGCACGCGCTGGCGCACCGTCTTGTCCGAGCCCGTGCCGGCGTCGTTGCGGGCGATGTTGGCCTTCAACTGCCAGCCATCGAAGCGCACCGCCGCGCCGATCGTCCAGGCATCGAGCGGCAGGCCTTCGCGGCTGCGGAACTGCATCGTCGCGCCGGAGACGACCCAGTCCGGCCGCTGGTAGGCCAGCGCGACGCCATGGCTCGACGATGCCGCCGCGTCGCCCGGCACTTCGCCGAAGGAATACGCGGCGCGCGCCTGCCATGGGCCGACACTGGTGCTGTACTTGACGGTGTTGTCGAGGCGGTAGAAATTGTCGGCGTAGCCGCTGGGGCCGTACTGGCGCCCGAAGGCATGGGTGCCGAAGGCGGTGTTGCTCAGGCCCGCCACGTTGATGTTCGGGTTGAAGGCGGCGAAGCGCTTGCCGATCGGGTCGACGGCGATGAGGGCGTCGGACAGCAGGTTGGCCTGGCGTCCCAGCGCCAGCGTGCCGTAGGGAGAATCGAGGCCGGCCCAGGCCTGGCGGTCGAACAGGCGGTCGCTTTTGGCCGAGGCGCCGGTATCGGCATTGATGCCGCCTTCGAGCCGGAGCAGCGCCTTCCAGCCGCCGCCGAGCGATTCCTGCCCCTTGATGCCCCAGCGGCTGGTGTTATCGACGCCGCTGCTGACGGCGGTCGTACGGCCCGGCAGCGCCGGCGCGTTGCTGCCGTTCAGGCCGCCGGTGACGCGCAGGCCGAGGTCGGCGATGCCGTACAGGTCGACGCTGCCCTGGGCAAAGGAAGCACCGCTCGACACGAGCAGGGCCGTCAGGACGCATGAATGGCGCACATTGTCTCCGTGTTATAAAGTTGCCTTCTTGGCGAGGCTGAGGGTGAGTGCGCCAATCATCCTGCAATCTGTATAATTTGAGAATTGCAATTTTCCCGCGTATTATTGCGTCATGCGCATCAATTACGATATTCATGACCTGCAGGCATTTGTCGCGGTCGCAGAACGCGGCAGTTTCCGCCAGGCGGCGACCGACCTGTTCCTGTCGCAATCGGCGCTCAGCCGGAGGATCGAGAAGCTCGAGGAGGGCCTGGGCGTCAAGCTGTTCGAGCGCACCACCCGCCGCGTGCAGCTGACGAATGTGGGCCAGACTTTCCTGGTGAACGTGCGCACGGCGCTCGACAGCCTGGAAGACGCGGTGCTGGGCGTGGCCGACCTCGCGGCCCACCGCACCGGCACGGTCACCCTCGCCTGCGTGCCGTCCGCGGTCTGGTACTTCCTGCCCGACGTGCTGACCCGTTTCAGCGCGCGCTTCCCGCGCATCCGCGTGCGCGTGCACGACGAGAGCGCGCAGGACGTGCTGAACCTGGTGCTGGCCGGCGAGGCGGACTTCGGGATCAACTTCAGCGGCGCGGAAAATCCGGAGATCGTGTTCGAACCGATCTACGTCGAGAGCTATGTGCTGGCGATGCGGCGCGACCATCCGCTGGCGAAGCGCAAGGAGCTGAGCTGGAAGGAGACGGTCGACGAGCGCTATATCTCGGTCGCCAAGTCGAGCGGCAACCGCAGCGTGATCGACGCCGCGCTGGCCGGCGTCGAAAAGCATCCCCTCATCTCCTGCGAGGTGAATCACGTCTCTGGCGTGCTGGCCCTGGTCGATGCGGGGATGGGCGTGGCCGCGGTGCCCGGCCTGTCCGTGCTGCCGGGGAAGCAGGAGGGCATCGTCGGCGTGCCGCTGGTGAATCCGGAGATCAAGCGCACGCTTGGGCTGATCTGCAAGCGGGGCCATAGCATGCCGCCGGCGGCGCGGACCTTGTTCGAGATGCTGACGGAGGCGCTGGTGCAGCGGCCGCCGGCGGGGGCGGCCCCGGGTAATGCGGCTTAAGCGGATGGCTATTCCATGGATCGAGACGAAAGCCACACCTTGCGCGACGCCTGTCCGCCGCCAGTCGCTCGACCGGCGATCATGGGTTAGCCGTCGAGCAGTTCCGCTTCCTCCTTTTCGTCGCCTTCCTGTGCCGGGTTCACAGGCTCGAGCTCACCTGTAAGGAACTGCGCCCTCCCCCGGCCAAAAGACCAGTCGTCGTCGTCGTTCTCCACGATCGAGACGATGATGTCATCGCCGGAAATCCCGCATTCGGCATGCAGGCGCTCGGCCAGCAGGCGATAAAACACCACCTTTTCGTCCCGCGATCTCGGCCGCGAAACGACGGTGAGCAGCACCACGTTCCTGGAACGCCGGTAGCCCAGGCCCGTATCCTCGAGGATCAATTCGCCCGGACGGTGCTGGGTGACGCACTGATACCGGTCCGTGAACGGAACGCCAAACGCTTGCACCATCGCGCCGTGCGCGGCGTCCAGCAGCGCGCGAAGCCGGATTTCATCGCGACCTTCGATCAGGTCGAATTTAAGCAGGGGCATGCCTGGACTCCTGAAGGGATGTGCGGGACAGCTCTCCATCAACGAGACGCCATAGCCCGAGCGGGTTATCGTTCTTCAGCGCTTCCGGCAGCAGCGTGTCGGGGAAGTTCTGGTAGGTGACCGGACGCAGGAAGCGTTCGATCGCCGCCATCCCGACCGAGGTGAAACGGCTGTCGGTCGTGGCGGGGAACGGGCCGCCATGCACGGTTGCGTACCCGACCTCCTGCGGGTGCGCGAACGCGTCGATCACGATGCGGCCGGTCCGGCGTTCCAGTACGGGCAGCAGGCGCCGGGCGAGCTCGTGGTCACCCTCCTCCAGATGGATGGCGGCCGACAGCTGCCCGCGGAAGGAACGCGCGACCTGCACCAACTGCTCGACGTCGAGCGCGCGGACCAGAAGGGCAGCCGGGCCGAACACCTCGGCGGCGAGGGTCGGATCGGCCAGGAATTCGCCGCCGTCGACTTCCGCCAGCGCCGCCTGCCCATCGTTCGGCCCCTCCGGCGCCGCGCCCTCCGCGATACGCCGCGCGCCGGCCCGCTCCTGGAGCGCCAGGTTGCTCGTGTAAGCCTGGTGGATGCCGGGCGTGAGCATGGTCCGTGCCGGAGCGGCCGATATGCGCGCTGCTAGGCCCTCGCGCATGGCCGCGAAGCCGTCCCCTTCGACGGCGACGATCAGCGCGGGCTTGAGGCAAGCCTGTCCCACATTCACCAGCATCCGCTCGGCGAAGCCGTCGCCGATCGCCCGCCCGCGCGCCGCCAGCGCGCCGGGCAGGATGAAGGTCGGATTCACGCTGGTCATTTCGGCGAACACCGGAATCGGGTCCGGCCGCTGCTGGGCGAGGCGGTACAGCGCCATGCCGCCGGCTTCCGATCCGGTAAAGGCCACGGCCCGCACGAGCGGATGCAGGACCAGCGACTCGCCGAGCGCGTTGCCCGGACCGCGCAGCATCGAGAACACGCCTTCGTGCAAGCCGCAGGCGCGCACCGCTTCACGGATCGCCCGAGCGGCAATCTCGGAAGCGCCCGGGTGCGCGTTATGCGCCTTGACGATCACAGGATTGCCGGCCGCCAGGGCAGATGCCGTATCGCCGCCGGCCACCGAATACGAAATCGGAAAATTGCTGGCGCCGAATACGACGACGGGACCGATGCCGGTCTTCTGCATGCGGTGGTCCAGGCGGGGCAAGGGCTTGCGCTCCGGCTGCGCAGGATCGATGCTCGCCCCGCGGAAGCGGCCCTGGCGGACCACGGCGGCGAACTTGCGCAGGTTTGCCGCGGTCTTCGCCGTCTCGCCTTCGAACTGGGACGCCGGCAATCCGGTTTCCAGCGAAGTACGTTGCGCGAGCTCCGGCGCGACCCGCTCCAGGTTGTCCGCGATACGCTCGAGGAAGGCGGCGCGCTGCGTCAGCGTGGTGGCGTTGTAGCTGTCGAAGGCCGCATCGGCGAGGCGTGCGGCAAGGTCCGCTTCGGCTTCGGCGCCAAAGGCGAACGGCGGTTCGATCTCGGCATTCGTGCGCGGGTCGAGCGCGCGCATCGTGCCGGCGGTGGGGCCGACGTCCAGCGCGCCGATGATCAGGTGTCCGGTCAGTTTCATTTGGGCTCCTCGCCAGGCAGCGCCGCCAGCAGTTCGGCGGTCGTCAGGATCGCGTGCGCATAGGTCGGGGCGCTCAGGACATGCGCGGCATGCATCAACTCGCGCGTGTAGGCGGCCGTGGCGTCGGTTACCAGGGTCACGTGGTAGCCCAGTTCCATCGCATAGCGCGCTGTCGAGTCGATGCAGGTGTTCGCCAGCAGGCCGACCACCACCACGTGGGTGATGCCGCGCTGGCGCAAGCGCATATCCAGGTCGGTGTTGGCGTAGCCGCTCTGGCCCCAATGCTCCTGCGCCACGATGTCCCCTTCCTGCGGCACGAATTCGGGATGCCAGTCGCCGCCCCATTCGCCGAACGCAAAACTGTGCCGCTGCATGATCGCGCGCTGCGTCGGGTTCGGGTGGCACCAGCATTCGTAATCGCCCTCGCGCCAGCGGCGGTGCGGCACGGTGGCGACCTGCATGGCCGCGCGGCGGAAGGCCTTGTTCAGCGCGCGCAAATTGTCCAGCAGGCCGACTTCCTCGGCAACTTCCTTGAGTCGGGGCCAGATCTTCCCGCCTTCGGACAGGAAGTCGTTATAAGGATCCACGATCAGCAAGGCGGTTCGCTTCGCGTCGTAGCTTTCGGTGGTCATGGCACTCATCGTATGTCCTTTCCAGTGCTGGTTTCGGAAGACGCCGGACGTCGTCCGCTATCCAGACTATAGGCAAGGCGGGCAGTGGAAAAAAGGTGGGAGCAAGAAAGACTGTCGATACACCATGTAATGAATTCGCAGCGTGTTTGCTGGCTATACTCGCGATGTAAGAACCATTCAGGAGTCACATGATGAAACAGGATCTTTTGACGCTGCTCGGCATCGAACTGCCGATCATTCAGGCGCCGATGGCGGGCGTGTCGACGGCCCGGCTGGCGGCGGCGGTATCGAATGCCGGCGCGCTCGGTTCGATCGCGGTGGGGGCCGGCAGCGCGGCCCAGGCCGAAGCCGCGATCGCGGAGTTGCGCCAGCAGACCGGGAAGCCGTTCAACGTCAACGTGTTCACCCACCGCCCGGCGCGCGCCGACGCTGCCCGCGAAGCCGCCTGGCTGGCCTGGCTGGCGCCCCATTTCAGGGAACAGGCAAGCGAAGCGCCCGCCCTCCTCAAGGAGATCTACACAAGCTTCCTGGTCGACGAGGCAATGCTCGAGGTCCTGGTCGCGGCCCGTCCGGCCGTGGTCAGTTTCCATTTCGGCCTGCCGACGTCAAGCCAGGTCGACGCCCTGCACCGGGCCGGGATCGTCCTGATGGGAACCGCGACCTCGGTCCCGGAAGCGCGCGCGGTCGAAGCGGCCGGCATCGACGTCGTCGTGGCGCAGGGCGTGGAGGCCGGCGGGCACCGCGGCGTGTTCGAGCCCGACGAGCCCGACCCGGGCCTGGGCACGTTTACCCTCGTCCAGCTCCTGCGCGAATCGGTGCGGATCCCGGTGGTCGCCGCCGGCGGCATCATGGACGGCTACGCGATCGATGCTGCCATACGGCTGGGCGCCAGCGCGGCCCAGATGGGAACCGCCTTCATCCTGGCGCCCGAGTCGTCGGCCACGCCGCATCACCGGGCCCTGATCCGGCAGGGCGAAGCGCAGCGCACCGAGATGACCTCGGTGATCTCGGGGCGCCCGGCACGCGGCCTGGTGAACCGCTTCTTCACGGAGATCGGCGCCGCCGGCCATCCGCCGCTGCCCGACTACCCGATCGCCTACGACGCCGCCAAGGCGCTGCACGCGGCCGCGTCCAGGCATGGCAACCCCGATTATTCGGTGAACTGGGCGGGACAGGGCTTTCCGCTTGCACGGGCGATGCCGGCCGCCGACCTGGTGCGCACCCTGGCCGCGGAAATTGCGCAGGCGCGCGTGGCGGCGCCACGGTAAGCCTGGCGCCTTTTTCATTACACCATGTAACAAGTGAAGTGCCGGATGGTGGATTTACAGCAATTTTTCGCTGCAATACGATGAATTCCATGGGCCGGTTGCGGCCCGCCACCCAAGGGGACTCATCATGAAGAAAACCATCATCGCGGGCCTGCTCGCGGCAGCCGCCAATCTCGCCAGCGCCGGCACCGTGCTGGTCGTCGTCTCGGACCAGGACAAGCTGGACCTGAAAGACGGCAAAAGCATGCAGACCGGCTTCTTTATCAACGAACTGATGGAGCCGGTGCAGGCATTCATCGCCGCCGGGCACACCGTGGTCTTCGCCACCCCGAGCGGCAAGGCGCCTTCGGCGGACCAGAAATCGGACGACGTGAATTTCTGGGGAGGCAAGGAAAAGGCGCGCCAGGAAAGCAAGGCCCTGCTGGCCACGCTCAAGCTGACGTCGAAAGCCGGTTCGCCGGCCATCAGCCTGGCACAGGTCAAGCGCATCGGCTACGACAAGTTCGACGCCGTGTTCATCCCGGGCGGCCATATCCCGATGCAGGACCTGTTGAAGGACAAGGGCCTGGGCGAGCTGCTGGCCGATTTCCATAACAAGGGCAAAATCACCGGCATGACCTGCCACGGCACCATCGCCCTGCTGTCGGCAGTGCCGGATGCACGCGGCTATGTGGCCGTGCTGGAGTCCGGCAAGCGTTCCGCGCCGCCCGCCGGCTGGATCTACAAAGGCTACAAGATGACCGCCTTTACCGACGAGGAAGAAGAGCAGTCCAAGGCCTTCCTGGGCGGCGGCCACATGAAGCTGTTCCCGCAGGACGGCCTGGTTGCGGCCGGCGGCGACTTCGTCGAAGGCAAGCCGTGGAGCGAAAACGTGGTCGAAGACCGCGAACTCATCTCGGGCCAGAATCCACAGTCGGCCAAGGGCGTGGCCGCAGCGATGCTGAAGCGGCTGCGTTGATCCTCGCAGCGGAAAGAACGCCACTTCGCAGTGGCGTTTTTTTTGACCGCCGCAGCCTGGGCCGGCGCCGGCAAGCCTGCGCCGCTAGCGCCTGGCGGGCACGGCGGCGCCCTGCCCCTGTTCCCAGCCGCCGCCGAGCGCGCGGATCAGCGCCACGGTGGTGATCGCACGCTCGCCGCGCAGCCTGACCGCGCTGCGCTCGACCGTGGCAAGGTTGCGCTGGGCGTCGAGCAGCTCGATGTAGCCGGAGCGGCCCGCATCGTACAGCTTCCGGGCCAGCTCGGCGGCGCGGCGCGCCGACACCAGCGCCTGTTCGGTCTGCGCCGCCTGCTCCGCCAGGATGCGCCCGCCTGCCAGCTTGTCCTCGACTTCGGCGAACGCCACCAGCACCTGCTGCCGGTAGCGGGCCACCGCCTCTTCCAGCGCCGCTTCGCTGCCCTGTATGCGCGCGCGGTTGTGGCCGCCGTCCAGCAGTGACAGCCCGAGGTTCGCCCCCAGCAGCCATGAACGCGTGCTCCAGGACAGTACGTCGCCGGCCGCGCCGGCCACGCTGCCCGCGCTGCCGCCCAGGCTGAGCGCCGGGAACATGGCCGCGCGCGCCACGCCGATGCGGGCGTTCGCCGCTTCCATTCCACGCTGGGCGGCGGCGATATCGGGCCGCCTTTCCAGCAGGGTGGAAGGCAGGCCGGCCGGGATCGACGGCAGCTGGTCGGCTTGCGCCAGCGGGCGCGACGGCGCGCCGAAGGCGGCCGGCGGCTTGCCGAGCAGGACCGCCAGCGCGTGCTCGAAGCTGGCGCGCTGGCGCTGCAGGCCGACCGCTTCGGCGCGCGCGCCCGACAGCTCGGTGCGGGCGCGCGCCAGGTCGAATTCGCCGATATCGCCCAGGGCGAAGCGGCGCTCGGTGATCTGGACGCTGCGCTCGCGCAGGCGCACCGCGTCTTCCGCGGTGGCCAGTTCCGCATCCAGCGCGCGCAGCCTGAAATAGGTCTGGGCGACGTCGGCCTGCAGCGACAGCAGCACCGAGCGGTACGTCGCTTCGGCCGCGCCGGCGTCGGCATGCGCCGCGGCCACGCTCGACGCCACGCGCCCGAACAGGTCCACTTCATAGCTGGCCCCCAGGCGCGCCTGGTAGGCATTGCCGGGGGCAACCGGCGTCCCTGCCGGCTGCCTCGCCTCCAGCGGCGAGAGCTGCTGGCGCTGGGCGCCGGCGGCCAGACCCAGTTGCGGCACGCGCCCGGCTTCGGCGATGCCGGCAATGGCCCGCGCCTGCCTGACGCGCGCGGCGGCCGCCACCAGGTCCTGGTTGCCGGCGCCGGCCTGCTCTTCCAGGGCATCGAGCCCGGGGTCGCCGAATGCCTTCCACCATTCGCCGCGCGCCTGGTGTTCGGCCGGCCGCGCCTGCTTCCACGGCGTGCCGTCGGCGGCGGTGTGCACCGCCTCCGCAGGCACTTCCTTGTACGCCGCGGGGACCTCCACCCTCGGCTGCACCAAGGCCGGCGAGGCACAGGCCGACAGCAAGGCCGCTACCAGGGGAAATGCCGCCGGGCCGAAGTCCCGGATGATCGATGTCTTTTTCATGTCAGGCCTCGGTTTCGAGTCGGCCGGCCGCGACGGACGGCGCGGGCAAGGGCTGCGCGGTCCTGCCGAAGCGCCGCGCCAGGCTGCGCAGCAGCACGTAGAACACCGGCGTCAGGAACAGGCCGAAGAAGGTCACGCCGAGCATGCCGGAGAACACCGCCACCCCCATCGCATGGCGCATCTCGGCGCCGGCGCCATGCGAGAAGACCAGGGGGATGACGCCCATGATGAAGGCGATCGAGGTCATCAGGATGGGGCGCAGGCGCAGGCGGCAGGCTTCGAGCGCGGCCTCGACGATGCTGCGGCCGTGCTGCTCGAGTTCGAGCGCGAATTCCACGATCAGGATCGCGTTCTTCGACGCCAGGCCGACCAGCACGAACAGGGCGATCTGGGTAAAGATGTTGTTGTCACCGCCGGTGAGCTTGACGCCCGCCAGCGCGCACAGGATCGACATCGGCACGATCAGGATCACCGCCAGCGGCAGGGTCCAGCTTTCGTATTGCGCGGCCAGCACCAGGAACACCAGCAGCACGCAGAGCGGGAACACGTAGATCATCGCATTGCCGGCCAGGATGTCCTGGTAGGTCAGTTCGGTCCACTCGAACGAGATCCCTTTCGGCAGGGTCTCCCTTGCCAGCTGCTCCATGATGGCCTGGGCCTGCCCGGACGAGACGCCGGGCGCCGCGTTGCCGTTCAACTCCGCCGCCACGTAGTTGTTATAGCGCTGCACGCGATCCGGGCCATGGCTGTCGCGGATCGTCATGATCGAGGACAGCGGGATCATTTCACCCTGGTCGTTGCGCACCTTCAGCTGGGCGACCTGCTCGCGCTGCGACCGGAAGCGCGCATCGGCCTGGACCCGCACCTGGTAGGTCCGCCCGAACTGGTTGAAGTCGTTCACGTAGACCGAACCCAGGTTGATCTGCAGGGTCTGGTTGATCTCGGCCAGCGGGATGCCCAGCTGCTTGGCCTTCACGCGATCGATGTCGGCGAACAGCTGCGGCACGTTGATCTGGTAACCCGAGAACACGCCCTTGAGCTGCGGGATCTTCGCGGCCTTGTCCTGCATGGCCTTGACGGCCTTGTACAGCTCGTCGTAGCCCAGGTTGCCGCGGTCTTCGATCATCATCTTGAAACCGCCGGTGGTGCCCAGGCCGCTCACGGGGGGCGGCGGCAGCACCAGCACGAAGGCATCCTGGACCGCCTTCATGCGCTTGTTCAGCTCCGCGGCGATCGCTTCCGCGCTCTGCTCCTTGCCATGGCGCTCGGCGGGCGGCTTCAGGACCGTGAACACGATGCCGGCGTTCGGCGCGTTCGTGAAGCCGTTGATCGACAGGCCGGGGAAGGCGACCGCGGATTTCACGCCCGGGACCGTTCTTGCGATCTCGGACATCCGCCGGATGACGGCGTCGGTGCGGTCCAGCGAGGCGGCGTCAGGCAGCTGGGCGAAGCCGATCAGGTAACCCTTGTCCTGTGACGGCACGAAGCCGGGCGGCACGGCCCTGAAGGTGAACACGGCCGCCACGCTCAGCAGGCCATAGACGGCAACGGCCAGGCTCTTGCGGCGCAGCACACCCTTGACCCCGCCTTCGTAGCGCTGCGAGGCGCGGCCGAAGAAGCGGTTGAAGCCGCGGAAGAAGCCGCCAAACAGCATATCGATGACCCGGCTCAGCCGGTCCTTCGGCGCGCCGTGCGGCCGCAGCAGCACGGCCGACAGGGAGGGCGCCAGGGTCAGGGAGCAGAACGCCGAGATCACGGTCGAGATGGCGATGGTCAGCGCGAACTGGCGGTAGAACTGGCCGGTCAGGCCGGGGACGAAGGCAATCGGCACGAACACGGCGCACAGCACGAGTGCGATCGCGATGATCGGGCCCGACACTTCCTTCATCGCCTGCACGGTGGCTTCGCGCGGACCCAGGCCGCCGGCGATGTTGCGCTCGACGTTCTCGACCACCACGATGGCGTCGTCGACCACGATGCCGATCGCCAGCACGAGGCCGAACAGCGACAGGGTGTTGATCGAGAATCCGAAGCCGAGCATCACGGCAAAGGTGCCGACCACGGACACCGGAACGGCCAGCAGCGGGATCAGCGACGCGCGCCAGGTCTGCAGGAACACGATGACCACGATCGCCACCAGCGCCACGGCTTCGAGCAGGGTGTGGATGACGGAATTGATCGATTCGCGCACGAACTGCGTCGGGTCGTACTCGATGCGGTACTCCAGCCCTTCCGGGAAATCCTTCGACAGGCGCTCCATCGTCGCGCGCACATCGGATGCGAGCTGCAGGGCGTTGGCGTTGGGCGCTTCCTTGATCGGCAGCCCGACCGCGGCCTGGTTGTCGAGCAGCGAATGCAGCGCATAGGAATTCGAGCCGAGCTCGATGCGGGCGACGTCCTTCAGCAGCGTGGCGGCGCCGTCGGCGCCGGTCTTGACGACGATGTCGCCGAAGTCCTCGACGCTCTTCAGGCGCCCCTGGCTGTCGACGGTCAGCTGGAAATCGGCGTCCCTGGACGGCCCCTGCCCCACCACGCCCGCCGCGACCTGCACGTTCTGCTCGCGGATCGCCCTGACGATATCGCTGGCGTTCAGCTTGCGCTCGGCCGCCTTCTGCGGATCGAGCCACACGCGCATCGCATAGTCGCCCGCGCCGAACAGCACCACTTCACCCATGCCGGGCAGGCGCGCCAGCTGGTCCTTGACGTTCAGGACCGCGTAATTGCGCAGGTACAGGTCGTCGTAGCGGTTATCCGGCGAGATCAGGTGCACGACCATGGTCAGGGTGGGCGACGTCCTGAGGGTGGTCACGCCGATCTGGCGCACCTCTTCCGGCAGGTGCGGCAGCGCGCGCTGGACCCGGTTCTGCACTTCCGTCTCGGCCTGCAGGATATTCGTGCCGATCTTGAAGGTCGCGGTCAGCAGCAGCGCGCCGTCGGAGGTGTTTTGCGAGGTCATGTACAACAGGTTCTCGACGCCGTTGATCTCCTGCTCGAGCGGCGTGGCCACCGTCTCGGCGATCACCTTCGGGTTCGCGCCCGGATACTGGGCGCGCACGACCACCGAAGGCGGCTGCACGTTCGGGTATTCCGAAGTCGGCAGCACGGAGATCGCGATCAGGCCCGACACGAAGATCAGCAGCGACAGCACGGCCGCGAAGATCGGCTTGTCGACGAAGAAACGTGAAAAGTTCATGGCATCACCCCCTGGCCGGCATCTGCACCAGTTCCGGCTTGAGCGTCGCGCCCGGACGCACGCGCTGCAGGCCGTTGACGACGATGGTCTCGCCCGGCTTCAGGCCGCCCTTCACCACGCGCAGGCCATCGGCCAGCGGTCCCAGTTCCACCATGCGGCGCTCGTGCCTGCCATCCGCGCCGACCACGACCACGAACTTGCGGTCCTGGTCGGTGCCGACCGCACGGTCGTCGATCAGGAGCGCCTGCCTGCGGTCGCCGCCGCCGATCTCGACCCGTGCGAACAGGCCGGGCGCCAGGCTGCCGTCGGCATTCTCGAGCACCGCGCGCAGCCGCACGCTGCCGCTGCGGGTATCGAGCTGGTTGTCGACGAATTCGAGGCGGCCTTCGTGCGGGAAACCGCTCTCCCCGGCGAGTCCGACCCGCACTTTCACCGGATCGGCGCCGCGAGCGCGCTTCGCCACGCGCAGGTAGGTCTGTTCGTCGCCGTCGAAGCTGGCGTAGATGCGCCTGAGCGACACCACCGAGGTCAGCACGGCCGAGGTGTCGACCAGGTTGCCCACCGAGAGCTCGTCCTTGCCGACGCGGCCGTCGATCGGCGCCACGACCCGCGTGTACGACAGGTTCAGCTTCGCCAGCTCGGCCTGGGCGGCTGCGGCGCGCGCCGCGGCCTCCAATTCCTTGCGGGCGGCGGCGCGCTCGTCGTATTCGCGCTGGGCGATCGCCTTGTCGCCAAGGAGCCTTTCAGCCCGGGTCAGTTCCAGGCGCGCCAGCTCGGCGCGGGCGCGGGCCGCCTCCGCGGCCGCACCGGCGCGCTCGGCCTCGGCCTGGAAGGGACGCGGATCGATCCGGACCAGGAGATCGCCCTTGCGCACCACGGCGCCGGGCGTGAAATCGACTTCCGTAATGTAGCCGGCCACGCGCGGGCGGATCTGGACCCGCTCGACGGCTTCGAGCCGGCCTGAGAATTCCTGGGTGTCGACCACCGGCCTCTGCAGGACGGCCGCCACCGACACCGGCACGGCCGGGGACGGCGCCGGCCCCGGCGCCGGCTTGCCGTCCGCGCTGGAACAGCCGGACAGGGCGGCGACGAGGCCGGCGGCGGCGGCCAGCACGGCAGGCCGCACCAGCGCCCGCAATTGGTCGAATGCTTTCGAATGCATGTCAGCTCCCGTACGGTGGCGGCGCTCAGGCCACCGTGGTGACGACCTGCAGATTGCCATGCAGGGCCTTCGAGTACGGGCAAGTGGCATGGGCACGCTCGGCAAGGCGCTGCGCGGGTTCCGCGCCGATGCCCGGCAGCTCGACCCTGAAGCGCGCCTGAAGGCGGTAATCGTTACCGGGGTTCAGGCCGAGATCGACCTCGACCTCGATCGCCGCATCCGCCGGGAAGGCGATGCCGGCTTCGCGCGCAGCCATCTGGATCGCGCCCATGTAGCAGGCGCCCCAGCCGGCGCCCAGCAGTTGTTCCGGATTGGTGCCCGGCGCACGCGAGTTGAAGTGGGCGAGCGGCACGTCGAGGCGGCCATCCGTGCTGCGCGCTGCGCCGTCGCGGCCGCCGGTGACGCGGGTGATGCCGGTGTAGAGGACTTTGTCGATGGTGGTCATGTTGAAACTCCTGTGCAGTGAACGATAACGCGATTCCGATTGAATCGCATGCGATGCATCATATCGACAAACTTCGCCAAGTCAACAAATTTTTTATATTGATCGACCAGATCTTCCTGTACTCCACTCTCGTCGAATGAATACATCTGCGAAAAATACGACATCAATCGCATGCGATTGATTCGCGCCGCTTGACCGGCATCGCAAGGAGGTGTAAGGTCCCATCAAATTCAATCGCATGCGACACGTTATCGCTTTCGGCATCTCACCAAAAGGAGTAAAGCAACATGGATCGTCGTTTGATCGTATTGGCCGCCGGGATGTTTGCCGTCGGCACCGACAGCTTCGTCGTCGCCGGCATCCTGCCCCAGGTCGCCGGCACGCTCGGGGTCTCGATTTCACTGGCCGGGCAGATGGTCACCCTGTATGCGCTCAGCTATGCGCTGCTCTCGCCGACCGTGGCGGCGCTGCTGGCGCACTGGCCGCGCAAGCGCCTGCTGCTGGCGGGGGTGGCCGTGTTCGTGTTCGGTAACGCGGTGACGGCACTGGCGCCGTCGATCGGCTGGGTGCTCGCCAGCCGCGTGATCGCCGGACTGGGCGCGGCGATGTACAGCCCGACCGCCACCGCGACCGCCGCCTCGCTGGTGCCCCCCGAGCGGCGCGCCCGCGCGCTGGCCATCGTGATCGCCGGCCTGTCCAGCGCCACCGCCCTCGGCGCGCCGCTCGGCACCTGGATCGCCGGGCTGGGCGACTGGCGCGCCACCATGTGGTTCGTCAGCATCGTCGGCGCCGTCGCCGGGCTGGGCGTCTGGGCCCTGCTGCCCGCGATCCCGGCGCTGCCGGCCGCCACCCTGCGCCAGCGCCTGGCGCCGCTGAAGGACGCCCGCGTCGCACTGGTGCTGCTGACCACCCTCGCCGCCTACGCCGGCGCGTTCTCGGTCTACACCTATGTCGGCGTGATCTTCGACCGCGTGACCGGTGGTTCGCCGACAATGCTGGCCGGCCTCCTGCTGGTCTGGGGGATTGCCGCCACCGCCGGCAACCTGGTGGCCGGGCGCCTGACCGACCGCCTGGGCGGCCGCAGGATCATCTTCGGCGCGCTGCTGCTCATGGCCGCCAACTTCGCGTTCACGCCCTGGACCTCGGCCCACCTGTGGAGCGCGGTGCTGGCGATCGTGGTGTGGGCCCTGTGCGGCTGGGGCCTGCTGGTGCCGCAGCAGCACCGCCTGATCGGGCTGGCGCCGGCCGCCGCGCCGCTGCTGATGGGCCTGAACTCGGCCGCCCTGTACATCGGCGTGTCGTCGGCGGGCGTGCTGGGCGCGGCCGGAATCGCGCTGCTGGAACCGCATTCGGTGGGCCTGCTGGCCGCAGTCCTGGTCGCGGGCGCATTCGGCATCGCCCTGCTGGCCGACCGCCTGATCCGCAAGCCTTCGCCCGCGAAAGCCGCCGCGGAACCGGCACGGGTGGGCTGAGCCATGAAATATAATCGACGCAACCGCAATCCACGCAAGGAGAACATCGATGAAGTCCGCCGCACGCATCCAGCCCGGCGATCCGGGCGTCAAGAAACTGTCCGAGTATCTCTGCTTCGCGATCTACTCGACCAACCTGGCGCTCGGACGGGCCTACAAGCCGATCCTGGAAGAGCTGGGCCTGACCTATACCCAGTACATCGCCATCATCGCGCTGTGGGAAGAGGACGACCAGACCGTCACCAGCCTGGGCGAAAAGCTGTTCCTGGAATCGAATACCCTGACGCCCATCCTGAAGAAGCTGGAAACCATGGGCTACGTGCGGCGCCGGCGCGATCCGAGCGACGAACGCCAGGTGCGGGTCGGCCTGACCGAGGCCGGTCACCGCTTGCGCCAGAGCGCGCTGGGCAAGGGCGTGGTGACGCAGGCGCGCCTCACGCCCGAGCAGGCGGTGCAGCTGCAACAGACCCTGGTCGAGGTGCGCGGCGGGCTGCTGGACGCCGCCAGGCAGCACGAGAAGAAGTAAGCCGCGACGCGGCGGCGCCCCGCCACGGAGGCGCCGATGCGTGAACCCGACCATGTGCTGGTGGTGGACGACGACCGCGGCATCCGCGAGCTCGTCTGCGCCTACCTCGAGAAGCAGGGCTTGCGCGCCACCGGCGCCGCCGACGGCCGCGAGATGCGCGCCGCCCTGCAGCGCTTCACGCCCGACGCCATCGTCCTCGACGTGATGCTGCCGGGCGACGACGGCCTGGTGCTGTGCCGCGAGGTCCGCGCCGGCAAGCACCGTGCGGTCCCGATCCTGATGCTCACCGCGCGCGACGAGGAAACCGACCGCGTGGTCGGGCTGGAACTGGGCGCCGACGACTACATGCCCAAGCCCTTTTCGGTGCGCGAGCTGCTGGCGCGCATCCGCGCCGTTCTGCGCCGCACCCGCATGCTGCCGCCGAACATGCAGGTGACCCAGGCCGCCACCATGATCGGCTTCGGCGACTGGCGGGTCGACACCGTGGCCCGCCACCTGCTCGACGCCGACGGCGTGGCGGTGCCCGTCAGCGGCGCCGAGTACCGCCTGCTGCGCGTCTTCCTCGACCATCCGCAGCGCGTGCTGACGCGCGACCAGCTGCTGGCCCTGACCCACGGCCAGGACGCCGACCAGTTCGACCGCTCGATCGACATCCTGGTCAGCCGCCTGCGCCAGCGCCTCGGCGACGCCGCGCGCGAACCGCGCTACATCAAGACCCTGCGCAACGAAGGCTATGTATTCGCCAGCGCCGTCGACATGCTCGAAAGCGCGCCATGAGCTTCCTGCGCACCCTGCCGGACCGCCTGGCGCCGAAGAGCCTGTTCGCGCGCCTGGCGCTGATCCTGCTGGCCGGGCTGAGCGCGGCGCAGCTGCTGTCGGCCGCCCTCACCATCGGCGAGCGCGACGACGCCAACATGGGCGTGATGATCGACACGGTCGAGGTCGACCTGGGCGCAGCCGTGGCCCTGCTCGACCGCCTGCCGCCCGCCGAACGCGAAGCCTGGCTGCCGCGACTGGGGCGGCGCGGCTTCCAGTTCCTGGCCGGCCAGGGAGAGGCCGGTCCGCCGGTGCGCGCCGAACTCTCGACGCGCCTGCTGCGGTCGGCCACGCGCGCGCTGGCGCCGGCCCATGCCTTCAGCGCCAATGAAGTGGCCGGCACGGGCGAACGCTTCCAGGTTCACCTGCGGCTCAGCGACGGCAGCCCGGTCAGCATCGATTTCCGCCCCCGTCCCGGCCTGCCACTGTCGCCCTGGCTGCCCTACGTGCTTGCGGGACAGCTGCTGCTGCTGGCGCTGAGCTGCTGGGTGGCGGTGCGCCTGGCCACCGCGCCGCTGCGCACGCTGGCCGACGCCGCCGACGCGCTCGGGCCCGACCTGCGCCCGGCCGAGATGCCGGAACGCGGCCCGTCCGAAGTCGTGCGGGCCACGCGCGCGCTGAACGCCATGCAGCGCCGCATCGCCGGCTACGTCGACGAGCGCCTGCGCATCCTGGCCGCCATCTCGCACGACCTGCAGACCCCGATCACCCGCATGCGCCTGCGCATCGACATGATGGACGCCGGCGCCCAGCAGCAGAAGCTCAACGACGACCTGCTCCAGCTGCAGGACCTCGTGCGCGAAGGCCTCGACTACGCCCGCGCGATGCACGGCAAACCGGAAACCGCCTGCCCCACCGACCTCGAGGCCCTGCTGGACAGCATCGCGCTCGATTACCGCGACGGCGGCGCGGCGGTGCGCTTCGCCGGCCGCCGGTCCGGCGCTGGCGCCACCGTGCGTACCCGGCCGCGGGCGCTGCGCCGGATCGTCTGCAACCTGGTCGACAACGCGCTCAAGTACGCCGGCGAGGCCGAAGTGGTGCTCGACTGCACGCCGCCGGACGGCGCGCTGGTCCGGGTGCTCGACCACGGACCCGGCATCCCGGACGCCATGCTGGAGGCCGTGTTCGAGCCCTTCTACCGGCTCGAGGGCTCGCGCAGCCGCGAGACCGGCGGCAGCGGGCTGGGACTGGCCACCGCGCGCCAGCTGGCCACCGCACTGCCGGGCGAACTGACGCTGCACAACCGTCCCGCGGGCGGGCTGGAGGCACGCCTGGTGCTGCGCGCCGCCTAGTTTTATTTCCCGATTGTTTCCAGCGCGGCCATCGAAACAAAAGCCGCCCTCTCCGACACGTGCCGGAGATTCCAGGGACATATCCGGACGGTCTAATGCTCCTGTCGCGATTTTGCCGATACCACTGGAGAACGACCATGCAACGAAGCACCCTCGCCTTTTCCCTCCTGGCGCTCGCCCTGTGCGGCGCCGTCCACGCCAGTCCGGCCGACCCCGCGGCCGATCTCGGCCAGGTCGGCGCCGCCGGCAGCGCCGGACGCGTCATCGAAGTCACGCCCGCCACCAGCCACCTGAACGTCACCAACGGCGAGACCGTCACCATCCGCCAGGGCGAGCGCAGCGTCACCTGGCACGTCCAGGCGCCGAACAACCTGAACGCCGTGCCGCTGTCGCGCATCGCGCCGCGGGACCAGGCGGGCGCCGATGTGCTGATCTACATCGCCCCCGGCCAGCAATACCAGAACAGCTGATCCAGACCAGGCGAAAGGAGAACACCATGAACCCTACCCGAGCAGCCTTTGCGGCAGCCCTCGCCCTTGGCCTGTGCGCTTCCGGCGCCCACGCCGCCGAGGCCAAAAAACCGATGGAGAAGTGCTACGGCGTGTCGAAAGCGGGCCAGAACGACTGCGCCGCGGGTGAAGGCTCCTCGTGTGCCGGCACCTCGAGCACCGACTACCAGGGCGACGCCTGGACCCTGGTCGAAAAAGGCACCTGCACCACGATCAAGACCCCGAAGGGCTACGGCTCGCTGACCCCGCGCAAATGAGGAACCGCACCATGAGATCCCTCGCCACCGTCCTTGCGGCCGCTGCCATCCTTGCGCCGGCCTTCGCCCAGGCGGCGCCCGCCGCCACGAGGAACATCGTCATCGTCCCCGGCGCCTTCATCGACGGCTCCGGCTGGCACGTGGTGCACGACATCCTCTCGCACAAGGGCTACAAGGTGACCATCGTGCCGGCCGGCCACGACACGCTCGAACAGGACATCGCCGCGACCCGTCGCGTGCTGTTCAACCAGTTCGGCAAGGTGGTCCTGGTCGGCAACGGCTTCGGCGGCGCCGTGATCGGCCATGCCGGCGACGGCGCCAAGGTCAAGGCCCTGGTCTACGTGGCCGCGCTGGCGCCGCAGGTCGGCGAGAACGCCGGCCAGCTGCTGCACGCGATCCCGGCCGGCGCCGCGCCCGCCAGGGCCGACTGGGCCGGCTACTACTGGGCCGACCGCGAACACTTCAGGGAGAACTTCGCGGCCGACCTGAGCCCCAACCGGGCCGCCTTCTTCGCCGCCTCGCAGGTGCCGACCACCCAGGCCTTCATCTACACGTCGGCGCATGCGGCGGCCTGGCACGACAAGCCCAGCTACGCCGTGGTCGCCACCGAAGACCGGGTGCTGCACCCGGACACGCAAAGGATGATGTACCGGCGCGCGCATGCGAAAACCGTCGAGATCGCGGCCAGCCATGCGGTGCACGTGTCGCATCCGGAAGAGGTGGCGGCCCTGATCGAACGCGCCGCCGTCGAGACCCTCTGATTTTTTTCACCACCTGACAGGAGAAACACCATGACTACCCGCACCACCACCCGCGCCGCCACCCGCGTCGGCATGGCCGGCGCCGCCGCCCTGCTGGCCCTCGCCACCATCGGCATGTCCAGCCCCGCCTTCGCGGCCGAGAAAGAGCAGCCGGGCCGCTGCTACGGCATCAACAACTGCAAGGGCGAAAGCCTGTGCGCCACCGCCAAAAACGATTGCAAGGGCCTGAACGAATGCAAGGGCAAGGGCGTGCTGGTCAAGACCCCGGCCGAATGCAAGGCGCTGGGCGGCACCCTGACCGAGAAGGAATAAGCAGACCGGCCCGCCCGCCGCCGGGCGGGCCATCCACGCCCTATTTGCGAGGCCAGACATGCCGCCATTTTCCATTCCACCCGTGTTTTCCGGTTTCGGCCTCGGGCTGCGCCGCGAACACTACCGCGACTTCCTCGACGGCCGGGTTGCGGTCGATTTCGTCGAAGTCATCTCCGAGAACTTCATGGTCGCCGGCGGCCAGCCGCGCCACATCCTGCACCAGGTGCGCGAACGCCATCCGGTGGTGCTGCATGGCGTGTCGATGTCGGTCGGTTCCGCCGACGGCCTGCGGCCCGCCTACCTGCGGCGCCTGCGCGACCTCGCCGACGAGATCGAGCCGCTGTACGTGTCGGACCACCTGAGCTGGTCGCGCATCGACGGCTTCAACTCGCACGACCTGCTGCCCCTGCCCTACACCGAGGAAGCGCTCGAGGTGGCATGCGCCAACATCGCGCAGGCCCAGGACGCGCTCGGGCGCGCCATGCTGTTCGAAAATCCCTCGAGCTACCTGCGTTTTCCCGGCGCGATGAGCGAGTGGGAATTCATGGCCGAGATGTGCCGGCGCACGGGTTGCGGCCTGCTGCTGGACGTGAACAACGTCTACGTCAGCGCGGTCAACCATGGTTTCGATCCGCTCGCCTTCCTCGACGGCATGCCCGCCGGACGCGTGCGCCAGATCCACCTGGCCGGGCACAGCCAGGGCAAGGACCTGCTGGTCGACACCCACGATGCGCCGGTGGCCGATGCCGTCTGGGCGCTGTACGCCGAGGCGGCCGCGCGCTGCGGCCCGGTCGCCACCATGATCGAACGCGACGCCTCGATCCCGCCGCTGGCCGAGCTGCTGGCCGAGCTGGACATGGCGCGCGGCCTGGTGCGCGCCCGGGAGGCCGCATGACGCTGCTCGACCTGCAACGCGATTTCCGCCTGTGGCTGGCGAGCGGCAGCGAGACGGCCGCCCGCCGCCTTCCCGGCGCCCACCACGCCGGCCTGGCGGTCTACCAGAACAATTACCGCGCCCAGCTGGTCGGCTGCCTCGAAGCCTCCTACCCGCTGCTGCGCGCGCGCATGGGCGACGAGGCCTTCCTCCACCTGGCCGCCAGGCACATCAGCCTGCACCCGCCGCATGCCTGGACCCTGGACGCCTACGCCGACCAGCTCGGGACGACGCTCCAGACCCTGTTCCCGCACAACCCCGACCTGCAGGAACTGGCCTGGATCGAGCTGGCGCTGGGCACCGCCTTCGTCGCCGCCGACGCGGAACCGATCGGCGCCGCCGAGCTGGCGGGGGCCGACTGGGACACCGTACGCCTCGAGCTGGCGCCGGGCCTGGACACGCGGCCCGCCTCGACCAATGCGTTCGAGATCTGGCGCGCCCTGTCCGCCGGGCTGGAAGCGCCGGAAGCGGCGATGCTGGCGGAACCCGGCGCACTGGTCGCCTGGCGCAGCGGCTTCGTGTCCTGCCTGCGCGCGGCCGACCCGCTCGAAGGCGAGGCCCTGGCTGCGCTCCGGCGGGACGGCAGCTTCGCCGCGCTGTGCGACCTGCTCGCAAGCCGCCTGGGCGACGCGGAAGGCATCGCCCGCGCCGGCGCCCTGCTGGCCGGCTGGATCGGCGCCGGCCTCGTCACCGGCCTGCAGGGCGGCGCATGACCATGCCTGCCACGAGGAGACCCCATCCATGAACGACATCACGATGCCACGCCGTGCTTTCCTGAAACGTGGCGCCGGCCTTGCCGCGCTGGCGCTGCCGGCGCTGCGCGCGCATGCCGCAACCGCGCCCCTGCTGCGCGTTTCGACCGACACCCTCGACATCGCCTACCTTGCGGCCGGCCCCGAGGACGGCCGCCCGGTGGTGCTGGCGCACGACTTCGGCTACGGTATCGAGAGCTTTTCCAGAGCCGCGCCGCTGCTGGCCGCCGCCGGCCTGCGCGTGCTGGCGCCGCAGTTGCGGGGACATGGCGGCACCCGCTTCCACGACCCGGCCACGCCGCGCGCCGGGCAGCCGGCCGCCCTCGGCAAGGACCTGATCGACTTCATTGACGCCCTGCACATGCCCGAAGCCGTGTTCGCCGGCTTCGGCTGGGGCGCGCATGCCGCCTGGGCGGCCTCGAAACTACGGCCGACGCGCTGCGTCGGCCTGGTGCTGTCCGGGATCGAACGGATCGACGAAGCGGGCCCGCGCGAACGCTACCTGTACGCCAGCGGCGCCGGCCTGCGCGAGCTGGACGTCCACCGGCGCCCGCTCGCGCGCGCGGCCTGGCGGCGCCTGTCGCCGCGCGCGCCCTTCGACGCCGCGCTGTTCACGCGACTGGCGCCGTCACTGGACAATGCCGACTACGTGCCGGTCCTCGCGCATGCCTGGCTGGGCCGCCATGCGCCGGCCGACCCGCTCGCCGCGCCGGACCCGCGCTATGCCGCGCTCCAAGAGAAATTGACGCAGCCGGCAAACACCGCCGTCGCCGCGCTGACCCTGGCGGGCGGCGCCAGCGGCGTCGCCCCCGCTCCCGGCCCCCGCATCGCCTTCGGCGGCTTCGATGCCCGGCGCGAACTGGCCGGCGTCGGCCACCACCTGCCCTTCGAGGCGCCGCAAGCCTTCGCCAGGGCCGTGCTGGACCTGGTCCACGCCGGCAAATGGCGCACCTGAACAGCGAGGCCACACCATGCACACCAGAGACATCCCATCCACGCCTGACTCATGACCATGACCACCTCCACGACCCTCCTGGCGGACAAGGCCGCGCGCCTGCTCCCGCCCTCCGTCCTGCTGCTCCTGGCGCGCGCCTCGGCGGCATCGATCTTCTTCCTGTCCGGCCGCACCAAGGTCGAAGGCCTGTTTACCATCAAGGACGCGACCTACCAGCTGTTCGAATACGAATACGCGCTGCCCTTCATTCCGCCCGACACCGCGGCCTGGATGGCGACCGTGTCCGAGCACCTGTTCCCGCTGCTGCTGGTCCTCGGCCTGTGCACGCGCCTGTCGGCCCTGGCCCTGCTGGCCATGACGACGGTGATCCAGCTCTGCGTCTACCCGTCCGCCTGGCCCACCCACCTGAGCTGGGCCGCCCTGCTGCTGCCGCTGGTGGCGCGCGGCGCCGGAACGATCTCGCTCGACCACATGCTGGCCCGCGCCCCGGTACCCCCGAACGAGCGCCGGAGCGTGCAATGAGCGGGGCGACCGCATGGCTCGCGGCTCTGCTGCTGGGGAGCGCCGGCCTGGCCCATGCCGCGCCGGCAGCCCAGGCTTGCGGCCCTGGCGGCTGCGGCGCCAGCCGCATCGACCCGGCGCTGATCCGCGCGGCGGTGCGCGGCGCGGACCGCGACGCCGGCCCCGGCCGTCCCGCCAAGGACGCCGCCGCGCTGCCGGCGCCGGCCGCAATGGACGCGGGCCGGGCCGCAAGGACCTGGGAACGCCGCGTGGGCGGACCCGGCGCGCGCGAAGAATACGACTGCGCCCTCAGCTTCGGGCTGGGCGGCAGCCTGCAGGGCGACGGCTTCCTCGCCACCCGCCTGCTGGGCCGCACCCGCGTCTGGCGCGGCGAATGAAAAAACCCGGCGGCGATCTGGCATCGCCGCCGGGTCTTCGCAACAAGCCGGGTTGCCGGCTCCTGGTCAGCCGAACGTAAACGCGTAGGCTTCGCCGCCGCGGTCGAGGAAGCGGATCTCGAAGCGGCGCTGGCGCACCTTGCCGCTCTGGCGCACCAGCTGGTACAGGCGGGTCTCGCCGATGACGCCGTTGCCGTCCGCATCGATGTCGCTGCCATGGTCGGCGCCCGGCGCCTGTCCGTCCAGCGTGACCTTGATGCGCACCTTGCGTCCGGCGTCGCCCGGCCCGAGCACGAGGTGCAGGTCGCGCGCGCTGAACTGGTAAGCGATCGCGGCGCCTTCCTGGCCGGCCCGCGCGCTTTCCGCCGCCACCGTCCACTGGCCCGCCAGTCCCCACTGGTTCAGGCCCAGCCGGCCCACCGTGTACTGCTGCGCGCCGTCTTCGCGCACGCGTTCGGGAGAGCGGAATCCCGACGCCTTGCGGTAGCCGACATAGGTCTCCTCCGATTCGAGGCGGTCGATGTCGGGCGCCATCTGCTCGGCCGCGGCCTTCGGCTCGACCAGGCTGGTGTCGGCCAGCGGGGCGCCGCGCGTCTCGGCCAGCAGCGACTGGATCGCGCGCTCCATCCTGCCGTAGTCGCCTTCCCCGAACTGGTGGTAACGGACCCTGCCGCTCGCGTCGACCAGGTAATAGGCCGGCCAGTAGCGGTTGCCCCAGGCGCGCCAGATCTGGTGGCTGCTGTCGACCGCCACCGGGAAATCGATATGGAAGCGGCCGATCGCCGCGTTAACGTTGGCGAGGTCCTGCTCGAAGCGGAACTCGGGCGTGTGCACGCCGACCACGGCCAGGCCCTGGTCGCGGTATTTTTCCGCCCAGGCGCGCACGTAGGGCATGGTGCGGATGCAGTTGATGCAGGAGTAGGTCCAGAAATCGACCAGCACCACCTTGCCGTGCAACTGGCTGGCACCGATGGGTGCCGAATTCAGCCAGGTGGTGGCGCCGTCGAAACCGGCGGCCATGCCTTCCACCGGCAGGACCTGCCCGGCCCCCGCGTGGGCCGCAGGGGTCCCGGTCGCGGCCAGCGCCGCCAGGGTGCAGGCCGCGGCGATGGCGCCGGCGATGCCCGGAAGATGTCGTTTCATATTGACTCCTTCGCGCCGCGCGCTTATTTCGAGGGCTGGTCGAGGACCACGACCGGCTTGTCCTTCTCGACCAGGTAGGTCGCCAGTTCCGCGGCATTGCCGTCCCCGAGGTTGCGGGCCGAGTGGACGGCGCCGGCCGGGATGTAGAGCGCATCGCCGGCCTTCAGCACCACGGCCTTGCCATCCAGTTCATATTCCATCGTGCCTTCCAGGACGTAGGCGATTTCCACGCCAGGATGCGAATGCTTCGGAAACGCTGCGCGCGGACCGAAATCCACCTTCACCTGGATCGCCTCGCGCTTGCCGTCGAAGTCGTGGCGCACCGCTTCGGTCCGGCCGATGCCGTTGGCGTCGAGCTTCTGCGCCATCGCGGCGGCCGGCCATGCCAGGACCGCCGTTGCCGCGAATGCCGCCGCCAGTGCGCCGCGGATGCCGTTTGCCTTCATGTGTCTTCCCCTTGGGTCAATGCCGCCGCGCGCGGCGCCGGGATGGCGCCGTCCCGCATCAGCGGCATGGCCATTACATCGCGCCGCGGTGTCGGGGAAATGTCGGGATTGTGTCTGGATGGCCTCGTGTGTGTCGGGGCCGGCCCTGGAAACAATCCGCAACAATCGCACGGCAATGCGCCCGGGGAAGTACTCGAGATCGCGTGGCCGCGATGCGGCGCCGGCGATCTTGACAAGCCGCCACGCGGCGACGATATTGAGAACGTGGGTTCCATCGGTCGCGAAGGAAGTCTCATGACGGCAATCGCGAGAGTCCTGTTCGCCGGCGCGTGCGGCATCGCGCTCTACGGCGCCGCCGCTGCGCAAAGCGGCGAGCCGCCCGCCGTGCTGCCGCTCGCGTCCGAACCGCCTGCCCGGCTGACCGTCTTCCCGCCGGCGCCCCAGGCGCTGGCGCGCGGCGTCATCATCCTGCAGTTCCGGACCGAGCACCTGCGGACCATGCCGGTGTTCGGCCAGAAGGCGGCGGAAGTCTCGCCGCACATCGGCCACCTGCACGTCACGGTCGACGCCGGACCGGCTACCTGGGCCCATACCAGCGAAGACCCCGTCATCGTCGTCGGACTGGCGCCGGGCCCGCACAGGATCAGGCTGGAACTGGCCGACCCGACGCACAGGATCCTGACCGGCGAAACCGTCGAGGTGACCGTACCGGATACCAGGGCCGCCGGGCCCGCCGAGCAAAAGGATGGTGTGATCATGCCCACGACGTCCATGGTGCAGGTCGAACCTGGCATCGAACTGAGGAGGATGGTGCTGCGGCCCGCGCGCCCGGCCGGAACGGTCCTGTTCCTGCACGGCTTTCCGGAGACGATGAACGCGTGGAAGGACGTCGCCGGGATGCTGGCGGCCGACTTCGAGGTGCACGCCTTCGACTGGCCCGGGTATGGACAGTCGTCGCGCCCGGCCCCCGGGCAGTTCTCATATTCGCCGCGCGACTATGCGCGCGTCCTGCGGGAATACGTCCGGGCCGCCGGCATCGACCGCTCACGGCTCTTGATCTACGCCACCGATATCGGCGCCCTGCCCGCCCTGCTGGCGGCTCTGGAGCAGCCGGACATCGCGCGCGAAATTCTCGTCGGCGACTTTGCGCCGTTCGACCGGCCGCAATACATGGCCGAGAACCTGCGGGCCCTGAAGTCGGGGCCGTCCGCGGAGCTCGTCCACGCGGCCATGAACAAGAACCGCGACGAGATCCTGCACAATGCCCACCGCCGCGGCTTGCCCGCCGGCGCACAGTTCGAACTGCCGCCCGACTACCGCCGCGACATGGAAGCCGGATGGGACGGCCGCCCGCTGACGCCGGCCGACGCCTTCTACCACTACTATTCCCACTTCACGCGCGACCAGGATTATTTCGAAGCCAATATGGCGCGCCTGAAGGTGCCGGTCAAGGTCGTGTGGGGCGAACAGGACTTCTACATCGACAAGGCGATGGGCATGGAACTCGCCCGCCGCGCGGGGTTGCCGCTGCAGATCCTGCCCGGGCTCGGCCACTACCCCCATCTGCAGGACCCCGCCCGCACGGCCGGCGAAGTCAGGGCCGCGTTCAGGCAGCTGCCTTGACGCTGCGGTAGCGGCTGGCCGGCGCCGAGGTCGACAGCTCCGGATGCATGGCGCGCCGCGCCGCTTCCCATGCCGCGTACTTGGCGCCGTCCTCGAGGCCCGGGATGGTCACCAGTTCGCCCTGGTCCAGGCCGGACAGCGCTGCATCGACCATGGCATCGGCGCGCATCACGATTTCGCGGGGCAGATGCTCGACCGGCGTGCCGGCCACGCTCCAGAAATCGGTGGCGGTGGCGCCCGGCAGCACTGCCTGCACGCGCACGCCCTTCGCGTGCAGCTCGTGGTGGAGCGACTGGCTCAGCGCCAGCACGAAGGCCTTGCTGGCGCCGTAGACGCCGTTCAGCACTTCGGGGGCGATCGCCACGATCGAAGCGATGTTGACGATCGTCCCCTTGCCGCGCGCGGCAAAGCCCGGCGCGGCCGCGTACGTGAGGCGGGTCAGCGCGGTGACGTTCAAGGCGATCATCTCGTCCATCTTGTCGACGTCGGACGCCAGCAGCGGCGCGGTGGCGCCGACACCTGCGTTATTCACCAGCATGGCGATACTGCTGTCCTCGCGCAGCAGGGTTTCGATGCGCGCCAGGTCGGCGGCGTCGGTCAGGTCGGCGCTGATGGTGCGCACGGTGCGGCCGGTCTGCGCCTGCAGGCGTGCGGCCAGTTCCAGCAGCCGTACCGCGTTGCGCGCCACCAGCACCAGGTCGTAGCCGCGCGCCGCCAGGCGCTCCGCGTACAGGGCGCCGATGCCGGTCGAGGCGCCGGTGATGATGGCGGTGCCGTGGATCGATTGGTTCATGTTACTCTCCTTGTCAGTGTCGGGACATCCGTTGTGTGCATATGCACATATAACGGTAAAAAAATCAGGGTTCGAGATTGCGCACCGATTCGCGCATCTGCTGCGCCAGGCCGCTGCCGAACCTGCGTTCGAACTCGGCCTGCGCCGCCTGCCACAGGGGGATCGCCTGCCGCAGGCGCGTGCGGCCGGCGGCGGTCAGGCGCACCACGTTGCGGCGCGCATCCTCGCGGTCGGGCGCCTGCAGCGCCAGGCCGTCACGTTCGAGCGGCTGCAGCGCGCGCACGATGCTGGTGCGTTCCATCGCCAGCGCCTCGACCAGCTCGCGGATCGAGGCCTGGCCCGCCTCGTCGAGGTGGGCCAGCAGTGCGAACTGCGAACTGGTCACGCCGGCGGACGCCAGATGATCCTCGTACAGCTTGGTGATCAGGCGCGCCGCTTTGCGCGAGGCAAAGCAGTTGCAGGAATCGAGTCGTTCGGTGGAAGTCATGCCGCCATTTTTGTGTGTGTACGCACACATGTCAAGCGTTTTTTCAGATTTCCGCCGGCCCGGACGGCACGTCGTCGAACACCTTGCTGACGATGCGCCAGCTTCCGCCCTTGCGCAGCAGGGACAGGTAGTTATAGAAATTGAAGCCGAGCGCCGGCACGTGCACCTTGGCAGTCGCCATGTCGTGCATCACATCGAGCGACAGCACGCGCATGCGGAAGGGTTCGTGCAGCTCGGCCGGCGAACTGCGCTGCGCCACGCCGTCCAGGTAGGCGTCGAGCGGCTTCCGGTAAGAGGCGCCGTTCAGTTCGGCGAACAGGACGGCCTCGGGATCGAACACCGAGCGCAGCAGCTCGACGTCTCCGGCATGCAGGCCCCGGAAATAGTCCGACAGCAGCTGCAGGATGGTCTGGTGGTCTTGCATGCTTCTCTCCTTCCGGTCAGTGGATGCGGGTGACGGCGTCGCGCAGGCGCTGGCCGAACAGCCTTGCGGTGCGGATGTCGCCTTCGACCATCTCGTCGATCGAGGCGTCGGACGGCGTGGCGGTGGCCAGTCCCGCGAACGAGGACAGGTAGTTGACATCGTCGCGCCGCGCGGCTTTCGCGTTACTCGGCATCATGCCTGTGCCGACCCACAGCATGCCGTGCTGCTGCGCCAGGGTGAACATGGTGTACAGCGTGGTCTGCTTGTCGCCGGCCACCGAAGCCGAGTTGGTGAAGGCGGCGCCCAGCTTGTCCTTCCAGCCCTGGTTCATCCAGACCTTCGAACTTTCGTCGGCGAATTTCTTGAACTGCCAGCTGACGTTGCCCATATATGTCGGCGAGCCGAACACGATGGCGTCGGCCGCCGCCAGTTTTTCCCAGCCGCCCGGCGGCAGGCTGCCGTCGGCGTCGATGGCCAGCAGGTGGCCGTCGCTGCCTTCGGCCACCGCCTGGGCGATCTTGTGGGTATGGCCGTAGCCGCTGTGGAACACGATGACGATGGATTTGGACATGACGAGGGTCTCCAGGTAACGATAGGTGCGTGCGAAAAAGCCGGCCACGTTCAGCCGCCCTGGCGTTCGCGCTGGCGTTGGCGGCGCAGGGTCACCATTTCGCCGGCGCGGCCCCAGTTGTCGGTGTCGACTTCGTCGATGACGACGAAGGTCTCGTCCGGATCCTTGCCGAGCACGTCGACCATCAGGTCGGTGGCGCCGGCGATGATTTTCGCTTTCTGTTCGCGGGTGACGCCTTCGTCGGTCACTTGTACGAGGATGTAGGGCATGCTGGTCTCCAGTCTGTGAAATGTCGGTTGACTGGACGCCGGCCTTCGGTGCTGCGGCGCGTCGTCCATGGCAGTCACTATAGGCAGCCGGACGACGGCGAAAAAGATGGTATCGAGCAAGACACCCGATACATCATGTAATGAATCAGGTGCTGCGCAGGTGCTCGATCAGGAAATCGACGAATACGCGCACCCGCAGCGCGACATGGCGCGCGTGGGGGTAGATCAGGCAGAAGGGGCGTGCGCGCCCGCCGTGCGCCGGCAGCAGTTCCACCAGCCGGCCGGCCCGGATGTCCTCGTCGACGATGAAGCGGTAGGTCTGGAACAGGCCGCCGCCGGCGCGCGCCAGCGTGACCGCACCCAGGATATCTTCCGCGCAGGCATAGGAACCGGCGGTCGGCAGTTCGATGTCTTCCCCGCCCTCGCGGAACAGCCACGGGATGTTGCGGCCGTTGCTGGGCAGGGCGAACTGGATGCAGTTATGGCGCGCCAGGTCGTCCAGGCTTTGCGGCCTGCCGGCCTGCTTCAGGTAAGCCGGCGCGCCCACCACCACCAGCTCCGAATCTTCGAGCTGGCGCGAGATCATGGTCGAATCTTCCGGGGCGCGCCCGCGAATCGCCAGGTCGAAGCCTTCGTCGGCGAAGTCGACGTTGCGGTTACTCAGGTGGAATTCGATCCGGACCTCGGGATAGCGGCGCGAAAAGGCCGGCAGCAGGGGCAGCACGCGGTAGTGGCCATACGGTGTCGGCATGCTGATGCGCAGCACGCCGGAAGGAGTGCTCTGGCGTCCCGTCACCAGGCGCTCGGCCTCGACCAGCTGGTTCAGGGCGGCGCGGCACTGCTCGTAGTACTCCCGCCCGGCGTCGCTCAGCGCCAGCGAGCGCGTGGTGCGCACGAACAGGCGCACGCCCAGGCGCGCCTCGAGCCGCGACACGGCCCGGCTGACCGCAGCCGGCGTCACCGCCGCCACGTTGGCCGCCGCGGTAAAGCTTCCCAGCTCGGCGGTCGAGCAGAACAGCTCGATGCTGCCGAGCAGGATATCGTCGAACTGGCGGGTCATGGGGGGCAAAAAATGTGCATGGTAACCGAAGTCTGCCGTTCCTGCCGAGCAGCGATGCGATCCGCCGCGTCCGGGCTGTTCGCGCACCTGGCGCCCGTCGACCGCAGCCATGCGCCGGATTCCGCGCCGCGCCGGTCCGCCAGCGGCGCCGCTGCGCCGTCGAGCGCCGCTTCGGCCAGTCTGGCTTCGATATCTGAAGTCCGGCGCTCCATGTCCTCTCCTCTGCGACAGCGCTACGCGGCGGCCAGGCCCGCCATCACGGCCGGCTGCTTCAGCTGGGCCGCCGCCAGGCGCCCGAGCGTGGCCACCGCGCTCGCCATCGCCCCGCTCCAGGGGTGGCCGTAATTGAGGCGCACGCAGTTGCCGAACGCGGCGCGCGCGGAAAACATCGGCCCCGGCGCAAGGCTGACGCCGAGCGCGCAGGCCTCGCGCTGCAGCGCCAGGGCATCGACGCCGGCCGGCAGCTCGACCCACAGGAAATAGCCGCCGGCCGGGCGGCTGACCCGGGTGCCGGCCGGGAAATGGCGCGACACCGCGTCCGCCAGCGCCACCTGCTGCTGCGCGAACGCCTCGCGCAGGTGGCGCAGGTGGCGGTCGTAGCCGCCGCGCGCCAGGTATTCGCACAGGCCGAGCTGGACCGGCACCGAGACCGACAGGCTGCTGGTCAGCTTCAGGCGCGCCAGCTTGCGCGCGAAGCGGCCGGGGATGGCCCAGCCGACCCGGTACCCCGGCGCCAGGCACTTCGAGAAGGAAGCGCAGTGCAGCACCCATCCGTCGTGGTCGAACGCCTTGGCCGGCAAGGGACGGCGTCGGCCGAAATACAGTTCGCCGTAGACGTCGTCCTCGATCAGCGGCACGCCGGCACGCGCCAGCATGTCCACCAGCGCCCGCTTGTTCGCTTCAGGCATGGTGCTGCCCAATGGATTCTGGAAGGTCGTCATCAGCCAGCAGGCGGCCGGCCGGTACATGGTCAGCGCCTGTTCCAGCATCTGCAGGCTGATGCCGACGCGCGGACAGGTCGGCACTTCGATGGCTTTCAGGCCGCAGCGCTCCAGCGCCTGCAGCGCGCCATAGAAGGTGGGCGACTCCACGACCACGGCGTCACCGGGCCTGGTCACGGCCTGCAGGCTGAGATTGAGCGCTTCGAGGGCGCCGTTGGTGAGGATGATGTCGGCGGGCTGCACCTGCATCCCGTCCGCCAGGTAGCGCTGCGCGATGTGGCGGCGCAGCTCGAAGCTGCCGGCGCCGATGTCGTCGACCGTGCTCCACGGGTCCATCGCCGCCGCGCCGCGCGCCAGCGTGCGCGCCAGGCGCTCCAGCGGATACAGCAGCGGGCTCGGGAAGGCGGAACCGAGGGGCACCACGTCGCGCTGCCTGGCCGAGTCGAGGATGGAGAACACCAGTTCGTCGATGGCGACCGGCAGGGCTTCCTTGAGGTCGCTGCCCAGTCCCGCGGCTTCCGGGGCGAAGCCGGGGCCGCCTGCCGCCACGTAGTAGCCGGAGCGCTCGCGAGCCCGTACCAAGCCGCGCGCTTCGAGCAGATAGTAGGCTTCGAAGACGGTGGAGGCGGACACGCCGTGGGCGCGGCTCACCTGGCGCACCGAGGGCAGCCGGTCGCCCAGTTTAAGGGTCCCGTTGCTGATCGACTGGGCCAGTTCTTCGGCCAGGGCTTCATAGCGCTTCATACGATCCTTCCGGAGTGCGGCGACCGTTTTCATTAAAACACGTCAAGAACTGATACGCAATTTTTAGCGACATCTGCTACTGGACGCCTGGCGGGCCGCATTGCATTCTCGCGCTTCCGCTGCCGAGCCGGGAAACCGATCTCCCGATACCGGCGATTTTGGCCGCGACTGACACTGTTTTCCCATCAGGCCACCTTGAATAATGGGCCGTCCGTTCCAGCACCATCGCTTTGCCTTCGTATCGCCATGCCGACCCTGCCAGCAACCCTTGCTCCATCCCAGACCCACCAAGTCCTCCCGGCGCACCGCAAACCATCCGCCCCGGCACTGTCCGGCGAGCGCCGCGTTGCGCTCGCCGGCGCCCTGCTCGAAGCCAGCGTGACCCTCGACCACAAGCTGCGCGTGCTGGATGCGAGTCCCGGTGTCCAGCGCCTGATGGGCTTCAGCAGGCCGCTCGAGCCAGGGCGGCCGCTGGCCGACACCTGCGAAGACCGCGAATTCCTGGCGCTGGCGGCGGGCGGCATCGCGGCGCCGCAACGCGCGATGCTGGTGCGCGCCGGCCTCGACGCGGACGTGCGCCACGTCCTGGTGCAGGTCATGCCACTCGGTCCGGCGCCGTCCGGCCGGCTGGTGCTGATCAGCGACGCCACCCGCCAGGTGCAGCTCGAGGACGACCTGATGGCCGCGACCCGCGTGCTGGACCGGATCGCCGAGGGCGTGCTGCTGGTCGATACGGCCGACTGGCGGGTGCGCCAGGCGAACGCGCCGGCGCTGGTGATCCTGGGCCTCGACAGCGCCGACCTGCCGGGCCTGCGCTTCGCCCACCTGCACCGCCGCCTGCGCGCGGAAAACGGCTCCCAGCCGGGCGCCGGCGAACTGGCCGCGCTGGCCGAGCCGGCCGAATTCCGCTACCAGCGCCCGGACGGCGCCTGGCTGGCGGTCGAGGTGCGGGTCGAGCACCTGCGCCTGGCGCGCCGCGAAGTGCTGGCGGTCGTGTTCCGCGACATCGGCGAGCGCATCCGCGCCGCCGCGGAACTGCGCGCCGCCAGTTCGCGCTGCGGCATCACCTTCAGCCAGGCGGCCACCGGCCTGGCCCACGTCACGCTGGACGGCCGCTGGGCGAAGGCCAACCGCAAGCTCGGCGCCATCCTCGGCTATACGGAAGCGGAACTGCTGACGATGTCGGTGGATGCCGTCACCCATCCGCAGGACCGGGACGCCGACGCCGCCGCCCGCGAGCGCATGCTGGACGGCGAACTGCCGTATTCCACGCGCGAAAAGCGCTACCTGCGCAAGGACGGCGAGCCGGCCTGGGTCAGCGTCACCAGCTCGCTGGCGCGCGACGAACAGGGCAACCCTTCGCACTTCATCGCCATGATCGAGGACATCGGCGAGCGCAAGCGCGCCGACGAACGGATCCGCCACCTGGCCACCCATGACGTGCTGACCGGCCTGCCGAACCGCGCCGGGCTGCACGAGCATCTCGAACAGGCGCTGGACGCCGCGCGGCACGGCCAGCGCCGGCTCGGCGTGGTCTTCCTCGACATGGACAAGCTCAAGACCATCAACGACACCTTTGGCCACGAGGAAGGCGACCGCGCCCTGGTCCGCTTCGCGCGCCACCTGCAGCGGGTGGTACGCAGCAGCGACCTGGTGGCGCGCCTGGGCGGCGACGAATTCGTGGTCGTGCTGGGCGACGTCGCCACCCGCGCCGACATCCACGCGACGCTGCAGCGCACCCTGCTCGCCGCGCCGCAGCCGGAGGCGGGCCCCGGGGCTGGCGCGCCCGCCTCCTGCAGCATCGGCATCAGCATCTTCCCGGACGACGGCCAGGACGCGCCCACCCTGCTGCGCAACGCCGATCTCGCCATGTACCGCGCCAAGCACCGCGGCGGCGGCAGCCACGAATTCTTCTCACCGGACACAACAAGATGAACACACTGTTTGACACCCTATTGCGCGAGGAGCAGCTGCGAGCCGTGTTCCAGCCGATCGTCGCCACCGCGGACCTGGACGTGATCGGTTACGAAGCCCTGATCCGCGGGCCGGCCGGCTCCTGCGTCGAATCGCCGGCCGCCTTGTTCGGCCTGGCCCGCACCATCGGCCGCCAGCACGAGCTGGAGACGGCCTGCCTGCGCACCATCTGGCGGCGCTTCCGCGCGCTCGGGCTGCCGGGCAAACTGTTCGTCAACGTCAGCGCCGGGATGCTGCTGGCGCAGGAAGGGCCCGGCGCGGGACTGGAAGCGGTGCTGGCCGGCCTCGATATCGAACCGCGGCGGGTCGTCATCGAGATCACCGAAGAGCAGGCCGTGGCCGACTACGCCCGCCTGCGCCGGGTCGCGCAGCGCCTGACCGCGCTCGGCTACGAACTGGCGATCGACGACCTGGGCGCCGGCTTCGCCTCGCTGCGCCTGTGGCTGGAACTGCAGCCGGCCTGCGTCAAGCTCGACAACGCCTTCGTGCAGGGAATCGACAGCGACCTGCTGAAGCGCTCCTTCCTCGACGCGATCCAGCAGCTGGCCCTGTGCACCGGCGCACGCGTGATCGCCGAAGGCGTCGAGACCGCCGGCGAGCTGGCGCTGCTGCGCCGCCTCGGCATCGCGCACGCGCAGGGCTACCACATCGGCTACCCGTCCGCCAACCCGCCGCATTCGGTCGTGCCGGCATGAACACCCCGTCGATCCGCAGCCGCGCCCGCCCCTACCGATTGATCCACCCAAGCAAGGAAACATCCATGAAACTGCTGCTCGTCCTGCCCTTCCTCGGGCTGTTGTGGACGCCGTTCTACAACGATCCCCTGCCGTCCCTGTTCGGCTTTCCCTTCTTCTACTGGTACCAGTTCATGTGGGTGCCGCTGACCTCCGTCCTGATCTGGCTGGTCTACCGCGCCGACAAGCAGAAAGAGGGGCAATGATGGCTTCCACGATCAACTGGACCGCGCTCTGGGTCTTCATCGGCTTCTTCGTCCTGGTGACGGTGATGGGCTTCATGGCCTCGCGCTGGCAGTCGGGCCCCTCCAGCAAGGGCGAGCACCTCGACGAATGGGGTCTCGGCGGACGTAATTTCGGTACCTGGATCACCTGGTTCCTGGTCGGCGGCGATTTCTATACCGCCTACACCGTGATCGCCGTGCCGGCCCTCGTGTACGCGGTCGGCGCCTACGGCTTCTTCGCCCTGCCCTATACCATCCTGGTTTACCCGATCGTCTTCGTCATCATGCCCAGGCTGTGGAAGGCCGCCAGCCACGCCGGCCACGTCACCGCCGCCGACGTAGTCTATGGCCGCTACCAGTCGCGTCCGCTCGAGCTTGCCGTAGCGGTCACCGGCGTGGTCGCGACCATGCCGTATATCGCGCTGCAGCTGGTGGGCATGGAAGTGGTGATCAAGGCCCTCGGCCTGACCGGCGAGCTGCCGCTGGCGGCCGCCTTCATCGTCCTGGCGCTGTACACCTATTCGGCCGGCCTGCGTGCGCCGGCCCTGATCGCCTTCGTGAAGGACCTGATGATCTACATCGTGGTGCTGGTGGCGGTGGTGCTGGTGCCGATCAGGCTCGGCGGCTATTCCTCCATCTTCTCGGCTGCGGGCGACGCCTTCGCGGCCAAGGGCGGCGCGACCGGCCTGACGCTGAAGCCGGCGCAGATGCTGCCTTATGCCACCCTGGCCCTCGGCTCGGCGATGGCCGCCTTCATGTATCCGCATACGCTGACCGGCATCTTCGCCGCGAAGAATGCCGACACCATCCGCAAGAACGCCATCTTCCTGCCGGCCTACACCATCCTGCTGGGCCTGATCGCCCTGCTCGGCTACATGGCCCACGCCGCGCACCTGAAAGTCGCCAGCAACAACGACGTGGTGCCGGCCCTGTTCAGCGCCCTGTTCCCGGACTGGTTCAGCGGATTCGCGTATTCCGCCATCGCGATCGGCGCGCTGGTGCCGGCCGCCGTGATGTCGATCGGCGCCGCCAACCTGTTCACGCGCAACTTCTGGAAGCCCTATGTGAACGCGCAGGTGAGCCCGGCCGGCGAAGCCAGGGTAGCCAAGATGGTGTCGCTGGTGGTCAAGGTCGGCGCCCTGGTCTGCATCCTGTTCCTGCCGACCAAGTTTGCGCTCGACCTCCAGCTGCTGGGCGGGGTCTGGATCCTGCAGACCTTCCCGGCGGTCGTGTTCGGCCTGTTCTCGCAGCGCTTCGGCGCCCGCGCCCTGCTGTGCGGCTGGGCCGTCGGCATCGCGTCGGGTTCCTGGCTGGCCTTCAGCGACGGCATCAAGCCGGTGCACACACTGCACCTGGGCGACGCCAGCCTGACCATGTACACCGGCCTGCTGGCGCTGGCGCTGAACGTGGCGGTGACGCTGGCGGTGCAGCTGGTGGCCGGCGGCCGCCCGCCCGCGCCCGTGGCCGCGCGCGAGGAAGAGGAAGCCGGCGCCGCCTGAGGCGGCGATTCCCATGCCGGCGACGCTGCGCTGCGATCGATGCAGCGCGCCGGCGTACGCGGTGCGCAGGCCGGCCCTGACCGCCCGGTAAAGGGTCCGGCGCCACGGCCGCATTCATTACATCATGTATCAATTCTATTGAGCATAGGCCAGTTTATCGGCATCGAGCGGCTCCGTATAGTTTGCCCACTGCAGCAAAAACGCTGCATCAACCAGACAACCAGGAGTAAGACATGAGCTCGAATCAAAAAACCGTGATCGTCACCGGCGCATCCAGTGGCATCGGCCTCGCCATCGCAGAAGCCTACCTGGGCCGCGGCTACAACGTCGTCGGCAACGCGCGCAGCGCGGAACGCCTGCAGGCAGCCGCAGCCCAGCTGGGCAATCCGTCCCGCTTCGTCGCCGTTGCCGGCGACATCGCCGATCCGGCCACTGCCCGGGCACTGTTTGCGCGTGCCATTGACACCTTCGGCCAGGTCGACATCCTGGTGAACAATGCCGGCATTTTCATCGCCAAACCGGTCGCCGATTACACCCAGGCAGACGTGGAAGCGATCGTCGGCACCAATCTGATGGGCTTCTTCTACCCTTCGCAACTGGCGGCGGAACACATGTCCGCCCGCAAGCAGGGGCAGATCATCAATATCACCGCCAGCATCGCCATGCAGCCGAACGCGAAAGTGCCGGCACTGCTGCCGGTTCTGATCAAGGGTGGCCTGAACCAGGCGACCCGCGCCCTCGCCCTCGAACTGGCGCCCTCGAACGTGAAAGTCAATTCCGTGGCGCCTGGCATCATCGAGACCCCGCTGCACGGCGACTACGACAGCGTGCGCGACTTCTACAGGTCGCTGGCGCCGACCGGCGCCACCGGCGTGACAAAGGATGTGGTGGACGCCGTCATGTACCTGACCGATTCCTCTTTCACCACCGGCATCGTGCTGCCGGTCGACGGTGGTGCGACCACGGGCGTGTTCTGAGGAAACACATGAAACTCGTTTATGTAGGCGATCCGATGTGCTCGTGGTGCTACGGCTTCGGCAAGGAACTGACCGCGCTGATGCGACTGCATCCGGACCTGGAGCTCCAGATCGTCGTCGGCGGCGTGCGCGCCGGCGCCACCGATATCCTCGATGACGCGGGCAAGGCATTCCGGCTGGGACATTGGGAGCGCGTGCAGGCCAGCAGCGGCCTGCCGTTCAACCGCGAAGCGTTCCTGGCGCGGCAGGACTTCGTGTATGACACCGAGCCCATCTGCCGGGCGGTCGTCGCCGCCCGCAGGCTGGCGCCGAAGGCCGACCTGCTGGGCGTATTCCGCGCGCTGCAGGACGCCTTCTACGCGGAAGGGCTCGACACGACCGACGGCCGTGTCCTGTCGCAGGTAGCCAGCGCCGCGTTGGGCGCTGGCGGCCATCCGGTCGATGCTTCCGCCTTCCTCGCCGCCTGGCAAGCGGCGGAGACGATCGCAGAGACCAGGGCCGACTTCAGGAAAGCCCGCGCGATGGGAGTACGCAGCTTCCCTGCCCTCCTGCTCGAGACCGGGTCGGGCGTGCTTGAAGTCAGTCCGGGGTATGCGCACCCCGCCGAGCTGGAGGCGCGCCTTCGCGTCCTGCTGGAGCGCTTCGCCGGCGTTTGAGCGCAAGGCGTACGGGAAGGGGCGATTCGGCGAGGTCCGGTCGCCCGTCCGCATATCGAAGGGCCATGCGAATCGGATGCGCCGCCTGCCAGGCCGCGAAAGCGTTTCCCTTGCAAGGCAAACGGGTCCTATAATGAATCAAGCGTTTCGCGCATCCCGCAGCAGTTGCAGCCGTGCGGACTTGTGCTGCCGCTCGGTTAACGTTTAGCCACAACTTTCGAGCTTAGCGATGGATGACACGACCGCCACCGACGAACTTGCGCGCGTTAGCCGAACGTTGCGCACGATTTGCGCCGGCAATCGGACACTGCTCAGGGCCACCGACGAAATGGAGCTCCTGAATGCCATGTGCCAGGTCGTGGTGGAGACCGGCGGATACCGGATGGCGTTCGTCGGTTATGCGCTGGACGATCCGCAAAAGAGCGTGGTGCACGTGGCCGCATTCGGTGCCGATGCCGCGTTTCTCGAAGTCGTTCCCAGCACATGGGCGGACAACGAATTCGGACAGACAGCGATCGCCACGTCGATCCGTACCGGCAAGCCTAGCGTGGCACGCAACATCCTCAATGAATCGGCGTTCGAGTCCCTGCCAAGGCTGCGCGAGCAGGTGCGCGCGAACGGCTGTTCGGCCGTGACCGCACTGCCGCTCGAGGTCGAAGGCAGGATTATCGGCGCGATGACCGTACTGGCCGCCGAAGCGGAAGCATTCGGCCCGGCCGAAGTCGAACTGCTCAGCGAGCTCGGCTCGGACCTGAGCTATGGGATCGCCACCCTGCGGACCCGCGTACGCCACCGGGAAGCGGAAGCGACCATCAAGCGCCTGGCGTTCTACGACAAGCTGACCGGCCTGCCGAACCGCACGCTGCTCATGCAGGAGTTCGAACGGGTGCTCGGCCTGGCCCAGGCCGGGAATACACCGGCACTGGTGCTGCACCTCGAGCTGGGCCGTTTCAGCGAAATCAACCGGGTACTCGGTTACGCTTGCGGCGACCAGCTGTTGCTGGAACTGGTGCGGCGGGTCCAGACAGTCCTGCCGCCGGATGCAATGTTCGCGCGGCTCGGCGAGGCCGAATTCAGCGTGGTCATGCCCGGGTGCGCAGCCGATGCGATCGCCCTGGCGCGCGAGATGATCGCCCTGATGGAAGAACCGGTCGCGATTGCCGAGGGCATGATCGATGCCCGGATCGGCGTGGGCATCGCGATGTTCCCCGGCCATGGGCGCGACGCCGCCACCCTGGTGCGCCGTGCCGCCGCTGCCCTGCACCAGTCCAGCCATGCATACGGAGGCTACGCGATGCATGCGGGTGGGCTGGAGCGGGACAGCCAGCGGCGCCTGCGCCTGATCGGCGACCTGCACCGCGCCGTCCGCCAGCATGAACTGCAACTGTATTGCCAGCCCAAGGTGGATATCGCCACCGGCGCCCTGTGCGGCGTGGAGGCGCTGGTGCGCTGGCAGCATCCGGAGCACGGCATGATCCTGCCGACCGAGTTCATTCCCGTGGCCGAGCAGGCGGGTACGATTACGCCGGTGACACAATGGATCATGGACGCGGCGTTTCACCAGAGCTATCTGTGGCACCAGGCCGGCATCGACCTGCCGATCGCGATCAACCTGTCCGCGCACGACCTGTACAGCCCCCACGTGCTCGATCGTATCGACGGCCTGTTTTCGACCTGGGGTCTGCCGCCGGAACTGATCCAGTTCGAACTGACCGAAAGCGCGCTCATGGCCGAACCGGCCGCCGCCCTGGAGACGGTGCGCCGCCTGAAGGATACCGGGGTGCACTTGTATGTCGACGATTTCGGCACCGGATATTCGGGCTTGAGCTATCTCCAGCGACTGCCGGTGGATGGGATCAAGATCGACCAGTCGTTCGTGATGCCGATGGTGAACAACAGCGATTCCGCCGTGATCGTCTCATCGACCATCGACCTCGGGCATAACCTCGGCCTGGACGTCATTGCCGAAGGCGTCGAGAACGAAGTCATCCTCAAGCGCCTGGCCGCCCTCGGTTGCGATACCGCACAGGGCTACCTGATCGGCAAGCCGATGCCCGCCGCCATCGTGCAGGAGTGGGAAAGCGCCCACCGGTCACAGGGCTGCCACTGAGCGGCCATGGATGCGCCCCGCGGGCGGTAAGCGGGCAAGCGACGATCCGATGTCCGGCGCCGCCTCAGGCGCCGGGAACCTGGACCGGGTCCTTGACGATGCGGTCGACATAGCACCATCCCCAGGTTTCTCCCGGCTCGCCGGAGCGCATCACGGGATGCCCGGTCTCGTGGTAATGGAGGGTGGCATGCTTGTTCTTCGACTGGTCGCAGCAGCCGACATGGCCGCATATCATGCACACGCGCAAATGTACCCAGCGGTCCCCGATCCGGAGACAGTCTTCGCAGCCCTCGGTGTTGCCCTCGCGTTTGGCGAGCCCATGAAAGTGCACACAGTCATTGCCCATACCTTCCTCCCGATGTCCGATCCACGCTGGCGGCGCCGCACGCGCGCCGGTCAGATACTACATCGGCGCCACCGCCAGCGCCAGCCGCATCGGGATGGCGGTGCGGGCAGAAGTTCCTGCTCAGCACCACGGCGAATGCAGCAGGATGCTGCACAGGTCCGCGCGCTGGAAGCCCGGGTCCTTGAAGGCGAGGAAGTCGTCGTTGAAGGTGCCGAAGGTGCTGGCCGGCCGGTGCTTCAGGCCCGCGTAGAAGGTGTCGATGACCTGGTGCGCGAAGTCGTGCTCGCGCGGACAGGCCGCCGCCACCGCCGCCCGCTCCTCCGCCGTGAAGTCGTCGTAGCCGCGGCCTGTCATGTCCAGGCCGGCGCCGGCCTGCACCAGCGCGATCTCCGGGTGCATGTGTTCCGGAATGCCGGGGGTGGTATGCAGGGCGATCGCCAGCCAGACCCTCTCGACCTCGTTTTCGGCGATCCCGCGGGCGCGCAGGAAGTCGCGCGCAGCGTTGGCGCCGTCGACCTCGAAACGCAGCTGGCTGCCGTGGTAATGCGGCGTGATGCCGATGTCGTGGAACATGGCTGCCGCATACAGGAGCTCCGGATCGAAATCCAGGCGCTTGCGGCGCCCGATCAGGGCTCCCCACAGATAGACACGGCGCGAGTGCTGGAACAGCATCTCGCCCTCGAGGTCGCGGACCAGCTGGGTGATGTCGCGCGCCAGGCTGCTGTCCGGGATCCTGATGCCAAGGATATCGCTACTTTTCATCATCTCACCTTCGTTTGCTTCGGGTTCGTCAGCGCGGAGGTTCCGCCTGGGCCGGTTTCCGGTCGGGCAGCACCAGCTGCTGCTCTTTCGGATCGGTGATGAACACCACCAGCAGCCGGGCCGGCGTGTCCTTGCTCGGATTGCGCGTCACCGGGTGGCGGGCGCCCGGCGCCTCGTACCAGCTGTCGCCGGTCTTGTAGACGTGCGGCGGGGCCTCGTCGACCGCGCTGACGATCTCGCCGGACAGCACGTAGGCATACAGGAAGGCCGATTTGGGATGGGTGTGCGGCGCCGCCGCCGCGCCCGGCGGGAAGCTGACTTCGACCGCGAGCAGCGCCTTTCCGGGCACGTTCGGCAAGGCGCGCTTGAACAGCGGCGTGACCGTCTCCGGATGCCCGGCAGCGCCCTGTTTCAGCCCATGTGCCCCGGCCGGGAGCGCCACTGCGGCCAGCACGGCCATGCTTGCGGCAAGAATCGCATGTTTCATGGTGATCGTCTTTCCTTGATATCGCAGCGTGTTCATTGCGCGGCGGCGACTGCGGCCGGCGTGGCGCGGAAGCTGATGGCCATGCGGTTGTAGGCGTTCATCATGCCGATCGCGATCGTCAGGTCGGCCAACTGCTTCTGGTCGAACACGGCGGCGGCGGCCTGGTAGGCATCGTCCGGCACGCCGGTCTGGGCCACCAGGGTCACGCTCTCGGCCCAGGCCAGCGCGGCGCGTTCGCGTGCATCGAACAGGCTGCCGGTTTCGCGCCAGGCCGGCACCAGCACCAGCTTCTCGACCGTCACGCCTTCCTTCAGCAGGTCGCGCGAATGCATGTCGATGCAGTAAGCGCAGCCATTGATCTGCGAAATCCGAAGATAGACCAGATCGACCATGGTTTTCGGCAGGCCGCACTGCAGAATGTGGCCGTACACGCCGCCGAGTGCCTTCATGCCTGCCGGGGTGGCCATGTTGTAATCCATACGCTGGGTCATTGTCGTTTCTCCTGATGTCTGGTTCAAGCGGCACATGCCGCAGACAGAAGGATGCGCCTTGACGTGGTCAGCGAACAGACCCAAGATTTGTCAATTTCGATGTACCATGAATCATGACGCTCTTATCCATCGCGCTTGATCGCGGCACCAGGACACCGCTGGCCACGCAAATCTATACGTCGATCCGCGAAGCGATCGAATCGGGAAAACTGCCCGCGCATGCCAAGCTGCCATCCTGGCGCGACCTGGCGGCCCAGCTGGGCGTCTCGCGCGGCACCGTGCGTGTCGCCTACGAACGCCTGATCGACGAACAGCTGGCGATCGGCCTGGGCGCGGCCGGCACCCGCGTCAGCGAGCGCCCCGCCATCCCTGCCGCGCGTGTCTGGTCGCCCGCGCCGACGCCCATCCTCGATCTCTTCCACGGTTTCGGCAACACGCCGCTGGCCTTCCAGATGGGCGTGCCGGGCCAGGACGTGTTCCCGTACAAGCCGTGGTCGCGGATCATGACGCGCGAGGCCAGGCACGCTGCGGCGGCGCCGGTCGGCTATCCCGACCCGCGCGGCGCCCCGGAGCTGCGCCGCGAAATCGCGGCCTACCTGGCGATTGCCCGCGGCCTGCGCTGCAGCCCCTCCCAGGTACTGGTCACGGCCGGCTTTTCCGGCGCGCTCGGACTCGTCACGCGCGGACTCGGCCTGGAAGGCAGGACCGCCTGGTTCGAGGAGCCGGGTTTCCCGATCACGCGCACTGCGCTGGCCATGGCCGGCCTGAAGACCGTTCCCGTGCCGATCGACGGGGAAGGGCTGGATGTCGCGGCCGGCATGGCGATCGCGCCCGACGCCGCGCTGGCCGTCGTCACGCCGGGCCAGCAGGCGCCGCTCGGCATGACGATGTCGCTGGCCCGGCGGCGCGCGCTGCTCGACTGGGCGCGCCGCAGCGACGCCTGGATCGTCGAGGACGATTACCTGAGCGAGCTACAGCTGCAGGGACGCGCCGCCCCCGCCCTCGCCTCGCTCGAACATGGAGGAAGAGTGCTGCACATCGGCACCTTCAGCAAGACCATCAGTCCGGCCCTGCGCCTGGGCTTCGTGGTGGTCCCGCCGGCGCTGGAGGACCGCTTCGGCGAACTGGCCGCCTGCCTGGCGCCGGCGCCCGCCTCGTCCATCCAGCTCGCCGTCGCCAGCTTCATGCGCGAAGGCCACTACCTGCGGCACCTGCGCCGCATGAAGCGGGTGTACGCCGAGCGGCGCGAGGCCCTGCTGCGCTGCCTGCGTGAGCACGCGGCGGATACGCTCGAGGTGCAGGCCACCGCCGGCATGGCGGTCGTGATACGTATCCGCGCCGGCGCCCCGGACACCGACATCGCGCTGCGCGCCCTGCCCTTCGGCCTGGCGCCGGCGCCGCTGTCCCCCTGGTACGCGCATGGTCCGCAACCTTGCGGCCTGCTGCTGGGCGTGACCAACGTCGACGAACGCCGCCTCGCCGCGGACTGCCGGCGGCTGGCGGAACTGGTGCGCCGGGCCTGAGGCCCGCCGGCGCCTGTCAGAAACGGTAGGACTCGCCATCCCGCGGGACCCGCACGCGCCGCGGGTCCATGCCTTTTTCCGCAATATAGTCGTGCAAGTCCTGGCGCGTCTGGGTGCAATGTGCGAGTGCCTCCATGTGGCTGGCCACCACGGTCGCCCCGGGCAATGCCTGGTAGGCGCGATACAGGTCTTCCTTGCCCATGATGAAGGAGCCGTCATAGCCGACCAGGCGCCCGTAGCACGCATTCAGGACCATGACGTCCGGATGGTAGCGGGCGACGGCTTCTTCCACGTAGCGGTTCCAGGTGGTGTCGCCGGCCACGTACACGGTCTTGTAACCGGGCCGTTCGAACACGACCCCGGACACCTGGCCCAGCCGTTTGCCGCGCCCCGCCACCATCGCGTCGCTGCCATGCTGGCCGGCGGTCCTGCTCAGCAGCGTGCCGCGGAAGTCGACATGGGTGCCGAGCACGCGCACGTCCGTGAAGCCGTCCTTGCGGATGCTGTCGGCATCTTCGTCGCTCTGGACGAAGATCGGGATGTCCCTGGGCAGCTTGCGCCGCGCCGTCTCGTCCCAGTGGTCGTAGTGCTGGGCATGCGTGACGATGACGGCGTCCGCCTTGAGGGCTTCGCCCAGGGGCATCGGCAAGTCGACCAGCGGATTCCTCAGCTGGCTGTTGACCGTTCCCGGAAAGGCCGGGTAGGCGCCTTTGCTGGCCAGCATGGGATCGATGAGGAAGGTGGTGCCGGCGTATTCCACCTTGATCGCCGCGCTGCGGATCTGGGTGAAGCCGACGGTCGGCGTGGCCGGGGCGATGGCCGCGTCGCCGGCGCGCGTGGCGGCGCCGTCCGCGCAGCCGGCCAGCAGGACGGCGCAGGCGGCGGCAATGATGAATGGGGTGTGCGTGGTCTTCATGGGATTTCCTTTCTGGAAGATAAGCTGTGGCCACATTCTGCGAGCGCGGGCAATCCGCCGACAGTGGCCTGCCGGCCCAGCTTCGATATAATCCGGCCATGGGCAAAACAACGGCACCGCTCCGGCGTCTGAACATTGCCGTCATCGCGTTCGACGGCATCGTCCCGTTTCACCTGTCCGTACCCTGCCTGGTGTTCAGCGGGAATGCGCGCGACCCGGGGGTC